>Ga0114939_10000048_pt1 | contig 97349 bp, 75 predicted proteins | sample AshMeaCrysSpring_FD_87196 | JGI IMG/M metagenome (GOLD analysis project Ga0114939, IMG submission 87196) | Groundwater microbial communities from Big Spring, Nevada to study Microbial Dark Matter (Phase II) - Ash Meadows Crystal Spring | ecosystem: Environmental > Aquatic > Deep subsurface >...
GCACGCTTGGTCACGAAGTTGACCACGCCGCTGGGCGGCACCAGGCCGTAGTACATCGACGCCGCCCCCTTGAGCACTTCAACACGCTCCTTGTTTTCCAGCGGAACGTCGATCAGGTTGATGATCGGCAGCGAACCGTTGAGGCGGTAGTTGCCCCGGTTTTCCACCAGAATGCCGCGAATCGAAATGTTGTCGTAGGTTGAGCCGCTGAGCTGGGAACGCGTCACACCCGCCGTATTGCGCAGCGCGCCGTACAGGGTGTTGGCACCCTGCGCATCCAGCACTTCCCGCGTGACCACGTTGTTCGTCAGGGGAACATCCAGCGGATCCTGGTCGCGAAAGGCGCCCACCTGCACATTGCTGGAGCTGAAGCTGCCTGCGGCGTCAGCCGACACCTGCACCTCCGTCAAAGTGCCCGCCGTAGCCGCCTCCTGTGCCCAGGCCATGGAACTGCAGGACACCGTCGCCATGGCCAACGCCAGCGATTTCAGGGGGAAAGGAAAGCTTCGCATAGAATTTACAGAACGTTAATAACAATGATTCGTATTTATTATAAGCAGAACATGGCTCCCTCCACGCGTCGCATCTGGACAAAAACCCACACCTGGCTCGCCTTGAGTCTGGGCTGGCTTCTGGCACTCAACGCCCTCGCGGGCGCCCTGCTCACCGTGGCCAAGCCACTCGATCAATGGGTCAACCGCTCCCTGTTCGAACAACCCGCCACCGCGCAGACCCTGCCACCCGCCCCGCTGCAAACACTGCATCGCCAGCTGCAAGACGAGTTCGGCCCCACCGGCAACTTCATCTTCCGTCCACCGCGCGAGCCTGGGGAAAGCCTGCGGGTCTTCGTCTCGGGCGCCTGGGAGGGCGTGGTGTATTTCGACGCCGCGGGCCGGGAGCTCGGCCGCCGCGGCGAAACCGAAGGTTTCTTCAACCTGCTGTTCGAGTTGCACAGCACCCTGCTGCTGGGTGAGACCGGCCGGGCCACGCTGGCCAGCCTGGCCCTGTGCTATCTGGTGTTGCTGGTTTCCGGCCTGGTGCTGTGGTGGCCTCGACGCTGGCCCCCGTCTTTCAAGGTGCGGTTCGAACGGGGCTGGGTGACGGCCCTGTTCGACCTGCACCGCACCGCTGGCGCACTGCTGGGGCTGGCTCTGGCGGTCTGTATCGTGACAGGCGCCTACATGGCATGGCCGCCGTTGCGCCAGGCCATGACGCACCTCGCCGGCCAGACACCGATCACGCCGCCTGCGGTGTCCATGGCGCCAGGCCGACCGGCATCACGCCTGCCGCTGGACTCGCTGGTCTTGACGGCGCAACAGCAGTTCCCCGGCGCCATGGTGGGCTACATCCAGGTTCCCGGCAATGTCGCCAAGCCCGTACGCGTGCGCTTCAGGCTGGCCGACGACACGCACCCCAACGGCCTGAGCTCGGTATGGCTGCATCCCCTCACGGGAGAAGTCCTGCAAAGCACCCGCTGGGACCAGCTCGATCTCGGGAGCCGCATCATCACTGTGATCTACCCCTTGCACACCGGGGCCCTTGGCGGCTGGCCGCTCACCGTCGCAGTCGGCCTCCTCGGGCTCACCATGACCGGCTTGGCCATCAGTGGTTTCTGGCTCTGGGGCCGGCGTCAGTGGCTCAGCCGCCAGCAACGACTTGGCACAGCGCGCCGAGTCCAAGCTGTGCGCGAGCAACAGCCTTGATGGCCTTCAGGCCGCTGACACGACGGGCTCAGACCCGTGGGCGCGAAACGTGGTGCAGCCTCCACTGCGCGGCCATGCCGCACAGCGACAGCGCCAGCATGAGCAGGCCCAGGTTCACCGGGCCGTTGTGGCTCAACAGCCCCACCACATAACCGCCCAGCGCGCCGGTGAACTGCTGCATCAGCCCGCCCACCGCTGCGGCTGAGCCCGCCAGCGCCGGCACCAGCCCCACCGTGCCGGCCAGCACGGACGGCGTCAGCAAACCATGGCCCAGACCCAGCAGTACCAGCGGCAACACAAAGGCCAGTGGCGTATGCCAGCCCGCCAGCCCCAGCGCCAGCAGCAGGCCCAGCCCGCCCAGCACCGACGTCTGGCCCAGGTGCATCAGACCGCTGTCGCCGATGCGATGGATCAGCCGGCTGGTCAGCACATTGCCCAGCACGTAGGGAAACGGAATCGCCATGATGTACCAGCCGATCTGCGCCGGCCCCACCCCATACCCCCCCAGCACCAGCGGCGCGCCAGCGAGGAAGGCATAGAAGGTGGCCGTGCTGGTGGCCAGGATGGTCACGTACAGCAGAAACGCCGGCTCGCGCATCAGCCGGGCATAAGCATCCAGCAGCTTGCGCAGCCCATGGGACTGCCCCGCTGCCTGCGGCGGCACAGCGCGGCGCGCCGGCAGCACCCGCCAGGCCGACACCAGCAGCACCAGTGCCATGACGGCCATCAGCACGAAGTTGGCCTGCCAGCCCAGCCGCACATGCAGCTGGCCGCCCAGCAAGGTGGCCAGCGGCGGACACAGCCCCATGGCGACGCCGACATAGGCCATCATGCGCGTGCGTTCGGCACCGTGAAAGAGGTCCTGCACCATGGCGCGCCCCACCACCATGCCGGCCGCACTGCCCGCGCCCTGCAAAGCGCGCGCCAGCACCAGCACTGTCAGGTTGGGCGCCAACGCCGCCAGCAGCGAGCCGGCCAGCGCCAGTGACAGCCCCAGCAGCAGGATGGGCTTGCGCCCGAGCCGGTCCGACAGCGGACCATAGACCAGCTGCAGACCGCCATAGGCCGCCACATACAGGCTGAAGGTCAGTTGCACACTCGCCTGGCTGGCGGCGAACTGCGCCGGCCAGTCCTGCATGGACGGCAGGCAGATCGTCATCGCCAGCAGGCCGAAGGCCAGTTGCAGTACCAGATTGATGGTCAGCCAGCCACGATGAGGCTGGGGCGCGGAGTCAGAAGTCATGAGGCGCAAGACCGTGCCAGCATGCCGGCACGTTAGGGTTGGAGGCCGGTCCAGTGTAGACCGGCAACAGAGCCGAAATGCGTCTAGCAGCTAGAACAACTCGGTCTTGCCACGCCAGCGCGGCGTCAGGCCAGCAGCGCGCGGTGCTTGTCCAGTGCCTCGCGCACGATGGGGCTCACGCCCTCGCCGCCGGCCTCCAGCAGCGCCAGGAACTCACGGCGCATGCGCGGCTCCCAGAACTTCTTGATGTGGGCGGCAATGCCCTCCAACGCCTCCTGCCGCTCGGGCATGGACTCGAAGAAGGTGCCGATCTGATTGGCCATGCGGATCAGGTGGTCGCGGTTCATGCTGTGTTTCACAGTTGAATATGTTGGGGATGACTGTAGACGCTCAAGTCCTGCCCGCGCGCAAAGCCCAGCAGCGTGACGCCGCAAGCCTGCGCGGTGTCGATGGCCAGCCCCGTCACGCCGGACACGGCGGCCAGCAGGCCGACGCCGGCACTCGCCGTCTTCTGCACCATCTCGTAGCTGGCCCGGCTGGTGACGGCGATGAAACCCGCCTCGGCCGGGGTGCCGGCACGCAGCAAGGCGCCGAGCACCTTGTCCAGCGCGTTGTGGCGGCCCACGTCCTCGCGCAACAGGGTGATCTCACCCGCGGCCGTGCACCAGGCGGCGGCGTGCGAGGCGCCGGTGACGCCCAGCAGCAGCTGGCGCTCGCGCATGCGGGCCAGCGCATCGGACACCGCCGCCGCCTGGAATGTCGTGCCGGCGGTCACCGGCTGCGCCGGGCGCACGGCCTGCGCCAGGCTGTCGGTGCCGCACAGGCCACAGCCGGTGCGCCCGGCCAGGCTGCGCCGGCGCTCCTTGAGCCGTGCGAAGCAGGCCGAGGCTATGTCCAGGCACAGCGTGATGCCCTGCGCACTGTGCTGCAGTTCGATGTCGTAGATCTGCGCTGCGCTGTCCACAATGCCTTCGCTGCAGGAGAAACCGACGGCAAAGTCCTCCAGGTCGGATGGCGAGGCCAGCATCACCGCGTGCGACACGCCGTTGTAGACCAGCGCCACCGGCACCTCCTCGGCCACCCAGTCGGTGGCCTCGAACACCGTGCCGCCGCGCAGACCACGCACCGCGGCCTCACGCGCCCCGGCCACCGGCGGGTAAGGCAGTTCATTCATCTGCATGGCATTGCTCCTTACTTGGCCACCGGCTCGGCATGCGCCGCCTGCAACAGCTGCTGCTGTTCCTGGCTGAAGCGCGCATACGACTGCTGCCATTCGGACGGCTGCGCCACCGGCATCACCTGCACCGCCGTCACCTTGTACTCGGGGCAGTTGGTGGCCCAGTCGGAGTTGTCGGTGGTGATCACGTTGGCGCCCGACTCGGGGAAGTGGAAGGTGGTGTAGACCACACCCGGCTGCACCCGTTCGGTGATGGTGGCGCGCAGCACCGTCTCGCCGGCGCGGCTCTGGATGCCGACCCAGTCGCCATCCTTGATGCCACGTTCCTCGGCGTCATGCGGATGGATTTCCAGCCGGTCCTCCTGGTGCCACATCACGTTGGCGGTGCGGCGCGTCTGCGCCCCCACGTTGTACTGCGACAGGATGCGACCGGTGGTCAGGATGAGCGGGAACTTGCGCGTCACCTTCTCGTCCGTGGCCACGTACTGCGTGATGATGAAACGCCCCTTGCCGCGCACGAACTTGTCCACGTGCATGATCTCGGTGCCGAGTTCGGCCGTGCTCTCGTTGCAGGGCCATTGCACGCTGCCGTGCTGGTCGATCTTCTCGTAGCTCACGCCGCGGAAAGTGGGCGTGAGCGCCGCGATCTCAGCCATGATCTCGCGCGGGTGCCGGTAGGCCATCGGATAGCCCAGCGCATTGGCCAACATCTGCGTCACCTCCCAGTCGGCATAACCGGCTTTGGGCGGCATGACCTGGCGCACACGCGAGATTCGGCGCTCGGCATTGGTGAAGGTGCCGTCCTTCTCCAGGAAGGACGAGCCCGGCAGGAACACGTGCGCGTACTTGGCGGTCTCGTTCAGGAACAGGTCCTGCACCACCACGCATTCCATGGCCTCCAGCGCGGCCGCCACGTGCTGGGTGTCGGGGTCGGACTGCACGATGTCCTCTCCCTCGCAGTACAGGCCCTTGAAGCTGCCGCTGGTTGCGGCGTCCAGCATGTTGGGAATGCGCAGGCCCGGCTCCGGGTCCAGCGTCACGCCCCAGGCCTGCTCGAAGGCGCCGCGCACGGTGCTGTCAGAGATATGGCGGTAACCCGGCAGCTCGTGCGGGAAGGAACCCATGTCGCAGGCGCCCTGCACATTGTTCTGGCCGCGCAGCGGGTTCACGCCCACGCCCTCGCGCCCCACATTGCCGGTGGCCATGGCCAGGTTGGCGATGCCCATCACCATGGTGGAGCCCTGCGCGTGTTCGGTGACGCCCAGGCCGTAGTAGATGGCCGCATTGCCGCCGGTGGCATACAGGCGCGCCGCGCCGCGGATCTGCTCGGCCGGCACGCCGGTCACGGCTGCCATGGCCTCGGGCGAGTTTTCCGGCCGGGCCACGAACTCGCGCCACTCCTGGAAGCTCTTGCTGTCGCAACGCTCGGCGATGTATTGCTCCGCCAGCAGGCCTTCGGTCACCACCACATGCGCCAGCGCCGTGATCAGCGCCACGTTGGTGCCGGGCTTGAGCTGCAGGTGGTAGTCGGCCTGCACGTGCGGGCTCTTCACCAGGTCGATGCGGCGCGGGTCGGCCACGATCAGCTTGGCGCCGGCGCGCAGGCGCTTCTTCAGGCGCGAGGCGAACACCGGGTGGCCGTCGGTCGGGTTGGCGCCGATGACCATGATCACATCGCTGTGCTCCACCGACTTGAAGGTCTGCGTGCCTGCCGAGGTGCCATAGGTCTGGCCCAGGCCGTAGCCGGTGGGCGAGTGGCACACCCGCGCGCAGGTGTCCACATTGTTGTTGCCGAAGGCGGCGCGCACCAGCTTCTGCACCAGGTAAGTCTCTTCATTGGTACAACGGCTGGAGGTGATGCCGCCCACCGCGTCGCGCCCATGCTTGGCCTGGATGCGCTTGAATTCGCTGGCGGCGTAGTTGATCGCCTCGTCCCAGCTCACCTCCTGCCACGGGTCGTGGATGCTCTTGCGGATCATGGGCGTGGTGATGCGGTCCTTGTGCGTGGCATAACCCCAGGCAAAGCGGCCCTTCACACACGCGTGGCCCTCATTGGCCTTGCCGTCCTTCCACGGCACCATGCGCACCACCTCGTTGCCCTTCATCTCGGCCTTGAAGCCGCAACCTACGCCGCAGTAGGCGCAGGTGGTGATGGCACTGTGCTCCGGCTGGCCGAGCCAGATCACGCTCTTTTCCTGCAGCGTGGCGGTGGGGCAGGCCTCCACGCAGGCGCCGCAGCTCACGCACTCGCTCTCCATGAAGGGCTGGTCCTGCCCCGGCGAAACGCGGCTCTCGAAGCCGCGGCCCGAGATGGTGAGCGCAAACGTGCCCTGCGTCTCTTCGCAGGCGCGCACGCAGCGGTTGCAGACGATGCACTTGGACGCGTCGTAGCTGAAGTAGGGGTTGGAGTCGTCCACCTTGGCCTTGCTCTCGCCGCGGAAGTGGTTGGCGCCGGTCATCGCGTCGCCCATGCCGTAGCGCACCTCGCGCAGGCCCGTCACACCGGCCACGTCCTGCAGCTCGCAATTGCCGTTGGCGCTGCAGGTCAGGCAGTCCAGCGGGTGGTCGGAGATGTAGAGCTCCATCACGTTCTTGCGCAGTTCCTGCAGCTTGCTGGTCTGCGTCTTCACCTTCATGCCGGCCTCGGCCGGCGTGGTGCAACTGGCCGGATAGCCCTTGCGCCCCTCCACTTCCACCAGGCACAGCCGGCACGAGCCGAAAGGCTCCAGGCTGTCGGTAGCGCAGAGCTTGGGCACCTTCACGCCGGCGTCCACCGCCGCGCGCATGATGGACGTGCCCTCGGGCACGGTGACGCTCTGGCCGTCGATCTCCAGCGTGACTTCCTTGGTCGATTCGCGCTTGGGGGTGCCGTAGTCGGTCACTTTCAGATGGTCCAGCATGGTTCTCTCCTCAGGCCGCTTTGCGATCGGGGTTGGACAGGCCGAAGTCCTGCGGGTAGTGGTTGAGGGCTGACAGCACCGGGAACGGCGTCATGCCGCCCATGGCGCAGAGCGAGCCATTGACCATGGTGTCGCACAGGTCGCGCAGCAGCTTCACCTGCTGCGGTCGGTTCTCACCCTGGGTGATGCGGTCGATCACCTCCACCCCGCGGGTGGAGCCGATGCGGCAGGGTGTGCACTTGCCGCAGCTCTCCAGCGCGCAGAACTCCATGGCGTAGCGCGCCAGTTTGGACATGTCGGCCGTGTCGTCATGCACCACGATGCCGCCGTGGCCCACGGTGGCACCCACCGCGGCCCAGGCCTCGTAGTCCATAGGCAGGTCCCATTGCGCTTCGGGCACGTAAGCGCCCAGCGGGCCGCCCACCTGCACCGCTTTGATCGGCCGGCCGCTGGCGGTGCCGCCGCCGTAGTCAAACAGCAACTCGCGCAGCGTCACGCCAAAGGCCTTTTCCACCAGCCCGCCGTACTTGATGTTGCCGGCCAGCTGGATGGGCAGCGTGCCCTTGGAGCGGCCCACGCCGTAGTTGGCATAAAACGCCGCGCCGCGCGCCAGGATGATGGGCACCGAGGCAAAGGTGATCACGTTGTTGATCACCGTGGGCTGGCCGAACAGGCCCTTGAGCGCCGGAATGGGCGGCTTGGCGCGCACCACACCACGCTTGCCTTCGATGCTCTCCAGCATGGCCGTCTCTTCACCGCAGACGTAGGAGCCGGCGCCCTTGCGCACTTCCAGATGGAAGGCCCGGCCCGAGCCCAGCACGTTGTCGCCCAGAAAACCCGCCGCGGTAGCGCGGGTTATGGCCTCGTTCAGCGTATGAATAGCGTGCGGGTACTCGCTGCGCACATAGATATAGCCGCGCGTGGCACCGGTGCTGATGCCGGCAATCGTCATGCCCTCGATCAGCATGTAGGGGTCGCCCTCCATGGTCATGCGGTCGGAGTAGGTGCCGGAGTCGCCCTCGTCCGCATTGCAGACCACGTATTTCTGAGCCGCCTGCGCCGCCGCCACCGTCTTCCACTTGATACCGGCCGGAAAGGCCGCGCCGCCGCGGCCGCGCAGGCCGGAGTCCAGCACCTGCTGCACAACCTCGGTCGGCTGCAGTGCCAGCGCCTTGCGCAAGCCGGCGTAACCCTCGTGCGCCTGGTAGTCGGCCAGGGACAGCGGATCGGTGATGCCCATACGGGCGAAGGTAAGGCGTTCCTGCCGTCGCAGGAAGTCGATCTGGTCGGTCGGGCCCAGGCCCAGCGTGTGCGCAGCGCCGGTGTGGAAGCCGGCATCAAACAACCCGGCCACGTCTTCGGGCTGCACCGGGCCATAGGCCACGCGCCCCTGGGAGGAGGCCACTTCCACCAGCGGCTCCAGCCAGAACAGGCCGCGCGAGCCGTTGCGCACCAGTTCGATGTTCAGCTTGCGTCGGGCCGCTTCGGTCACAACGGCCTGGGCGACCTCGTCCGCACCCAGGGCCAGGGCGGCCGAGTCGCGCGGCACGTAGATCTTGATCGGTGTACTGCTCATGCCGCCTCCTTCAGCTGCGCCCGAAGCTGTGTCATCAGGCGGTCAAACTTGCCTGCGTTCACGCGGGCGTAGGGCTTGTCGTTGATGCTCATGGACGGCGCCGTGGCGCACAGGCCCAGGCAATAGACCGGCTCCAGCGTCACGCCCTGCCCGGCTGAACGGCTGGCGTGTTCCCACAGCACGTCGGAGCCGCAGGCTTGGCAGGCCTCGGCCCGGCAAACCTGCACCACGGCACCCTTGGGCGGCTCGCTGCGGAAGTGGTGGTAGTAGGAGATGACGCCATGCACCTCGGCACGCGACAGGTTCAGCGCCTCGGCAATGTCCGGCACCGCATCGGCCGGCACGTAGCCCAAGGCGTCCTGGATGGCGTGGAGGATGGGGAGCAGCGCCCCCGGCTGGTTGCGCTGGGCGTCCAGCACCTGCTGGATGATGCCGGCAGCGGCGGCCGTGCTTGTGGTCATGTCTACCTCGCTTGCTTCTGGTGCGCTCCGGGCGGGCGCCTCCTGTCGTGCACGAAGTATCTTCCCTGCCCGGGGCAGGGTCAAATTGATTCAGGACATGCCGGGATTCAACGTGGTAATGAAGCCGTTTAATCTTCTGCGTGCCTGAACGGCCGTACGCGCGCGCCCGGAGGGGGAGCATCTATGCGAAGAGGAGGGACTACCCTGATCAAGCCAAGGGCAAAGTGACGAAACATCCGCATGTCTAGTTTGATAACGTATGCGATGGGGTGCATAGCGGAGGCGCTCGTAATCTATCGACTCTTAGACGAGTGAAAAACTGGCAGTTGAATACGTCCCATCCGAAGACCTCGCCTTAAGGACGGCCTCGCTCATAGTCAATAGGACTCATTGCCAAATGCCAACTTTTTGCATCTGGAGCCTCCTCTATAGGACGAAGCTTCTAGATCGTGGAAAATCAATACAAGGGGGACAAAATGACTAAAACGGAATGGTCATCGCTGGACATTGACCCAAAGAGGCTTCAACTTGACACGCAGAATCCTCGAATCGAGGTTGAAACAACCGCAACCCAGGATCAAATCCGTCTGAAACTCCTAGAGTTGGAAGACGTCCTAGACCTTGCGCGGGGTATCGAGCGAAACGGGGGGCTCTTCTACGGTGAGCGAATCATCATCGTTGAGGAGGGAAACAAGTTCGTAGTGTTAGAGGGCAATCGTCGAGTTGCTGCTTGCCAGATGCTTCTGAATCCCGCTCTGATTCCAGCGCCGTACAGAACCCGCTTCCCTAGTGCGTCTTCCGCCACTAAGGCCCGAATTCGATCCATATCTGCCGACGTAAGCCCTTCAAGAGCAGCAGCCGAGCCGATCCTCACTAAACGGCACACGGAGCAGGGAGCAAAACCCTGGTCGCCCGTTGCAAAAATGCGTCGGGCGAATCGACTGCTGGGTACCCATTCAATTGACGAGGTGGCGACTCTTCTTGGAACGTCCGCCGCCCAAGTGCGAAAGCTGATTCGGCCATATCGCCTGTTGAAGTTTGCTCTGGACTTAAATTGCTGGACTGCCGATGAGCGGCGTGCTCTTGAGGATGAAAAGCTCAAGACAAATCCATACACTCGCTTTTTCACTCTCGCTAAGACAAAGGAAGCGTTGCAGGTTCATTTCGGTGATGATCAGGCAATTCTCAGCAACTTGCCGCCTGCGAAGTTCAAAAATGAAATGGAGCGGATTGCCAGAGACTTTCTTCTTCCTGATCCCGCCAACGCCGGTAAGCCGAGATGCGACACACGGACAGACCCGACAACTTACTTTGCATCCTTGTTAGCTAGTGGTGGATCAAGAGGTGCTTCGGCAAACACCACCACACCACCAGCCGCGTCTCCCCCTACGGGTAAGCCACAAGGAACCCCCGCAGGTACGGCGACTCAGCCACAGACTCCAAAAGCATCCGTCTTCTTCGAAAATCTCCTGTGCCATGTTCAGGATGACATCCTGATCAAACTAGCCAAGGAGCTACGCGATGTCAATCATTTAAAGATGCCTGTCGCTGCTTCGTTGCTACTTCGAGCAACGTTTGAGTGCGCACTTGTTTACCGGATTCGTAAGGCCAAGAAGTGGGGCGACCTCATGGCCAAACAGAAGCAAGGCAAGAATCCGGGCCGTGATCCCTCACTAAGTGACCTTATTTCCTTCGCTTCAGCCCACAGCAACGGGGTGTTCGTCGAGCACAACATGTGCAAGGCACTCTCCTCGGGCACGACCAAAACTGCCAAAGCATATTTGGACTCCATGAATCACATGAAGTTTCAAGAGGCTGACCCGCAGACTTTGGTTTCCGTGGCAAACAACATCCGTGCGATCATTAAGTACATCCTCGATGGCAACTAACCCAAGACCAAGAGCCGCTGGCCTTTTGGCACGAGATCCAGCCAGCCCACTTCGCTATCCGGGAGGTAAGGCCCTGCTGTCTGCATATGTAAGCGGGGTAATAGAGGAAAATCTTCTCTCAGGATGCACACTTTACGAGCCTTATGCAGGCGGGGCATCCGTCTCCCTTGATCTGCTGCGACTGGGCTTCGTTGAGCGAGCAGTTCTTGTAGAGCGTGACCCACTGGTCTACGCGTTCTGGCATTCGGTGTTCAACGACACCGATGCACTATGCGCTGCCATCGAGGCGTGCCCTGTGAATCTTCAGACTTGGCAGGAGCTGCAACCAACGCGTGCGGTGGATGACCCCCGCAAGTCTTCGTATTCACTTCTTCAGCTGGGACTTGCGGGGCTGTTCTTTAATCGGACAAACTTCTCTGGAATCATTGGCGCAGGACCAATTGGAGGGCAAAGACAAAGCTCCCCATACAAGATCGACTGTCGCTTCAACAAAGTTGCTCTCGTTCGCCAAATACGAGCCGCTGCTCTTCTTGCTTCGAAGATTTCAATACAGTTCGGAGATGCCATTTCTTTCCTAAAAAGGAACGCGATGAAAATTTCGTCGGGGTTCTCGTTTGTTTACATCGATCCCCCTTACTATGCCCAAGGCAAGAAGCTATATCGCCACCATTACATCGACGAAGACCATGTCTCCCTTGCGACTCACATCAAGGCACAGGGCTATCCATGGCTTCTGAGCTATGACGACCATCCTCGGATTCGCCAGCTATACGCGACTGCCCAAATGCAGCCGATTTACCTTGACTACAAAGTCAAATCCTCCCGAACTGCACAAGAACTACTGCTGTCCAATCTTGAAATTCCGCCTCCAGTCTATGGAGGTTCAAGAACCAACGAAATTGCGACTTCTGCAGAGATATGTACTTAGGTTCAATCAGCCTCAGGGGCTGGTCTTGAATTAACACTAACGCGATCGTCTGCCATTCCATGGCAGTCTGTCTGGATTGCACGACGGCGAATCACTTGAGCCAAGCCCTCAATCCATCTGCTTCTTGTCGTTGTGCATGAACCGCCCAAACGCGCGTGCCTCATCTCTGGCCGTACCCCCAGGCAGATTTCTGAACCGGGCGATATCCTTCAGCTGTTCATCTGCCGCATCATCCCCTTCCATGTCCCAAGACCAGCAAGCCACCCCACTGCTGAAAGACCTGCTGAACGCCCAGGCGCTGGCCCGCATTGGCCGCGCGGCGGCGCAGGTGCACCCGGCGTTTGACCAGCGGGCCTATCTGGCCATGGCGTGTGAGGAACTGGACGCGCTTTCCATCATGCAGCGCATGAGCCGGGCAGCGGACAGCCTGCGCGCACACCTGCCGGCCGATTACCCCCGCGCGCTCAAGGCCGTGCGCCGCATGGCACCGCTGCTGCCCGGCGGGTTTGCCGACATGGTGTTGCCCGAGTTCGTGGGCCGGCATGGGCTGGATCACTTCGAACTGTCACTGGAGGCGCTGCGCGAGCTCACGCCCTACAGCAGCGCCGAGTTTGCGCTGCGCCCCTACATTGCACACAACCCCGACGCGGTGCTGGCCTTGGCCGCCCGCTGGGCCGAAGACGACAACGAATACGTGCGCCGCCTGGCCAGCGAAGGCACCCGCCCGCGCCTGCCCTGGGCACGGCGCCTGCCCCTGCTGGTGGCCGAGCCGCAGCGCACGCGGCCCATTCTGGAAAAACTGCAGGCGGACCCGAGCGACTATGTGCGCCGCTCGGTGGCCAACCACCTCAACGACATCAGCAAAGACCACCCCGAGTGGGTGCTGGACCTGCTGGAGGGTTGGCCCACGCAGCAGCCCGAGACCAAGTGGATTGCCAAACACGCGCTGCGCAACCTCATCAAGGCCGGGCACCCGCGCGCGCTCAAACTGGTGGGTGCTACGCTAGATGCACAAGTGGCGCTGAAGTCGTTTGCCGTGGCCCCGGCCGCGCTGCGCCTGGGGCAAACGCTGCGGCTGCGCGCCACCCTGGTCTCTACGGCCCAGCAGCCGCAGCGGCTGGTGGTGGACTACGCCATCCACTACGTGAAGAAAAACGGCGACACCAGCCGCAAGGTCTTCAAGCTGCGCACGCTGAGCCTGGACGGCGGTGCCGAACTGACGCTGGCCAAAGACCAGACCATCACCGACTTCACCACCCGCAAACACTACGCGGGGCGGCACCAGGTGGAGCTGTTGGTGAACGGCGCCACCGTGGCACAGGGAAATTTTGAGCTGAAGATGCCGCGATGAAAGGCGCCGCCGTCAGGCGCCCTGCTTGACCCGCGCGCCCGGCGTGATGGTGGGCGGTGCCGCGTTCAAGGCCTCAATGGCAAAACCCGCGGCCTGCTTGTAGCGCGCCATGAACTCGTCGCGCTCGGCCTTGGGGATGACGTCGTCGATGTTGTCAAACACGCCGCCGCAGCGCTCTTCCACCACACCGAGGATGGCAAAGGGGCCGGCACCGCGGTTGCGCAGCACCAGGGCCGAGATGTCTTTGCACAGTTTCTGGTCGTAAGCCTGCAAGGCCTGCGCATTGACGCCGTGCTGCACCATGGCGGCGCCCAGCACGCGTGCGTCCACAATGGCCTGGCTGGCGCCGGCCGAACCCACGGGGTACATCACGTGCGCGGCGTCGCCCAGCAGGGCCACGCGGCCGTCCACCCAGGTGGGCACGGGGTCGCGGTCGATCATGGGGTACTCAAACACTTCACTCGCGCCGCGCAGCATGGCGGGCACGTCCAGCCAGTCGTAGTTCCAGCCTTCGAAGTGGTGGATGAACTCGTCCAGCTGCACACGGCGGTTCCAGTCGCCCTGCGTCCAGCCGCCCGAGTTGTCCACGGTGATCTCCGCAATCCAGTTCAGGACCGACAGGCCGGTGGCCGGGTCCGGCGGGGTGAGCGGGTACACCACCACGCGGTGCCTGAGCGAGCCCACGCCGACAAAAGAGGCGCCGGTGCGCATGGCCTTGCCCGGCGTGGTGCCGCGCCACATGATGGCGCCGCCCCACTGGATGGGCGGCTGCGTGGGGTGCATCTGCGCACGCACGGCGGAGTGCAGGCCGTCAGCGGCAATGAGCAGCTTGCCCGGCACCTCGCGGCGTTCGCCGTTGCGCGCCTCCACCAGCGCCGTCACGCCCTGTTCGTCGTTGCGGTAGCCGGTGACGCGGCAACCGAGTTGCACCGCATCCGGCCCCAGGCGGCGCTGCACTTCAGCCAGCAGCAGCATCTGCAGCTTGCCGCGGTGCACAGCGTACTGCGGCCACTGGTAGCCGGCCAGCAGGCCGCGCGGCTCGGCATAGACGTCGTTGCTGTTGCGGCCCACCAGCGCCCATTCCTTGGCCTGGACGCCGATGGTGTCCAGCAGCTCCGCACCAATACCCAGGTCGTACAGCTCGCGCACGGCGTTGGGCTGCAGGTTGATGCCCACGCCCAGGGGCGCCAGTTCAGGCACGGCCTCGAAAACTTTGCAGGGCACACCGATCTGGTGCAGGGTGAGGGCCGTGACCAGGCCGCCAATGCCGCCGCCGGCAATGAGCACCGGGGCGTGGGATTCGGGAGTGGGAGTCATGAAAGAGGTCGTCAAGTCGTCATGGCCAGCCTGGCCGTGGCCGGTGGCACTGATGGAAATGTAAGGCATCGGCAGCCCCATTTTCCCTCACGGCCCCGGTCGCCCCTCTGCCGCCAGGAAGGACGTGCCCCGCGCCCGATCAGGCGGCAAGACCCGGTCCGCCCCGGAGCGTGCCCGCCGCCATGGGGAGCGACAGATGGGCACCCGGCCGCCAACAGCGGGGTTCTTGACGCTGTGGCCACCTTGGCCCATGCTGGCGCAGGATAATTCCGTCCCCTCCTCCAACCTTGCGCACCCCGCTCCCAGTGCCTACCACCACGGAATCACCTGCCTCGTCCCGCCTGTTCGTCGGCTACCTGGCATTGACCCTGCTGATGGTCAGCCTGGCCTCCTGGCTGGCGGTGGATTTTGCGCGCGAGCGGGACCGCATCCTCGACCAGTCGGCCCGCCTGGCCGTGCACAAGAGCCAGCTGATCAGCCGCGCACTTGGTGACACGTTCCTGGCCGCCGACTACGTGCTGCGCGACCTGTTGAGCCGGGTTGACGTCGCCCGCGATCTGGCGCATTCGACGGTGGCCCCGGGCCGCGCCAGCAGCCTGAAGGTGCTGCTGCAGGACAAGGCAGCCACCGTTGCGGGTGTGAGCGAGATCGTTCTGCTGAACAAGGATTGCCGTTTCGCCGTCACGGCTTTTGCGCCACTGGAAGGCGCAGGGGACCCGCAGCCTTTCTGCTCGCAGGCAAACGTCCCCTCGGGGCAGAGCGTACACATTCAGTATGTCTCGCGGGAGAAGTCGCTTGTGCAACGGCCCGTGCTGCTGATGTCCCGCATCGTCGGCTCATCCGAAGGCCGTCTGCTGGGTGGGGCAACGGTGGGAATTGAGCTGGACTTTGCGCAGAAGTGGCTTTCCGATCTGTCGATTGAGCCGAACGACTTCATGGCCATTTTGGATACCGACGGCGTCCTGCTGGCGCGCACACCCTACCTGCCGGAACTCATAGGCGGGCGGATTGCGGAACCTGATGGCCTGCGCGTGTTCGGCGGCGAGGAGAACACGGCCTCGCTGCTGAGCCATTCCGCCATAGACGGGCGCGAACGCATCCTCGGCTTGAACCGGATGGACACGCTGCCTTTTGTGGCCATTGTCGGCATTGATACAACCAGCGCACTGCAAGGCTGGACCTACCGCGCCACGCAGTTCGCCATCGGTTTTCTGGTCCTGCTCGCCATCTCGGTGTGGGCGCTGCGCGCGCACCTGGACGCGCTGGCGCAGCGCGAACACCTGCACCGGCTGGCCACCACCGACGCACTTACCGGCATTGCCAACCGGCACCACCTGCTGGAGGTGGCGGCACGCGAGTTCTCACGCGCCCAGCGCTACGAGCACCCGCTGTCGGTGCTGATGATCGATATCGATCGCTTCAAGAGCATCAATGACCGCTGGGGCCACGCCACCGGCGACCGGGTGATCCAGGAAATGGCACGCCTGATGCAGGACGTTGCCCGCGACCCGGACGTGAGCGGTCGCCTGGGCGGTGAGGAATTCGTCGTGGTGTTGCCCGAGACGGATCTGCATGGGGCGCAAGTGGTCGCCGAGCGCCTGCGCTGCGCGGTGGAGGCTTCCGAGCAGGTACAGGCCGACACCGGTGGCGCGCTGCGCTTCACCGTCAGCATCGGGGTGGCCACGCTGGACGTGGCGGACACGTCATTTCAGGCCGCGCTGGAGCGCGCCGATGCGGCGCTCTACCGGGCCAAGACCAGCGGACGCAACCGCGTGGTGGCGGCCGAGCCGTCGCCGCCGACCTGACACGCACCGGGGCCCAACGCACCTGCAGCGCTACTGCACCAGCGCCACCGATTTCACCTGCGCCCAGACCGCATCGCCCGGTCGCAGGCACAGGGCATCTTGCGCCCGGCGCGTGATGCGCGCCAGCAGGAAGGTGGCGCCGCAGCGCACGCGCACCAGCACCTGTGAGGGATGGGCATCCGGCGTGATGGCGTCGATGACGCACGGGCAATGGTTCTGGATGCTGGTGTGCTGCGGCTCCGTGGTGGTGAGGCTGACGTCGCGCGCCAGCACCCGCAAACGCACGCGTTCACCCACGGCCACGCCGCTGTCGCGCAGCCACAGCTCGCCGCCGTCAAAGGTGACACGGGCCAGCTGCCACTGCGCGCTGCGCTCGGCCAGCGTGCCCTGCAGCAGCACCCCGGCGTCTTCGCCCACCACCACCGGGCTTTGGATGGACGCCAGCACCTCCTGCACCGGCCCAGCGGCGCGCACCTGCCCGCGCTCCAGCACCACCAAGTGGTCGGCCAACCGGGCCAGTTCGTCGGCCGAGTGGGTGACGTAGAGCATGGGAATGCTGAGCTCGTCGCGCAACGTTTCCAGCCAGGGCAGGATCTCCTGGCGGCGCGCCAGGTCCAGCGCGGCCATGGGTTCGTCCAGCAGCAGCACCTTGGGCGCCGTGGCCAGGGCACGGGCGATCGCCACGCGCTGGCGCTCACCGCCGGACAGTTGCCCGGCACGGCGTGTCAGCAGATGGCCGATGCCCAGCAGTTCGATGGCCTGCTGCAGGGTCTGCGCGGCCTGGGATGAGCGGGTGCGCTGCATGCCGTAGCGCAGATTGCCACGCACGTCTAGGTGCTCGAACAAGCTGGCTTCCTGGAACACATACCCCAAGGGGCGCTGATGGGTGGGCAGGAAGATGCCCGCCGCATCGTCCTGCCACACCTCGCCGGCCACCACCACGCGCGCGTTGTGCGCCCGCTCCAGGCCGGCCACGCAGCGCAGCACGCTGGTCTTGCCGGAGCCGGAGGTGCCGAACAGCACCGTGATGCCGCGTGCCGGCAGCTGCAGGTCCACGCTCAACTCAAAATCCGCCCGCGGCAGGGTGAGCCGGACGTCGAAGGCATCCCCCCTGCGGTCGTGTGCGCGCGGTGTGCCGTCACTCATGGCAGCACCCTCGCGTGGCTGCGGCGCAGCAGGGCCAGCGCCAACAGCACGACAAAACTGAACACCAGCATGCCGCCGGCCAGCCAGTGGGCCTGGGTGTACTCCATGGCTTCCACATGGCCGTAGATCTGGGTTGACACCACGCGCGTCACGCCCGGGATGTTGCCGCCGATCATGAGCACCACGCCGAACTCGCCCACGGTGTGCGCAAAGCTCAGGATGGCAGCGGTGAGCAGGCCCGGGCCGGCCTGCGGCAAGGCCACGGTGAAGAAGGCGTCGAGCGGCGAGGCGCGCAGCGTGGCAGCCACCTCCATGGGGCGCGTGCCCATGGCTTCGAAGGCGTGTTGCAGCGGCTGCACGGCAAAGGGCAGTGAAAAGACGATGGAGCCGATCAGCAGGCCGGTGAAGGTGAAGGACAGCACGCCCCAGCCCAGCGCCTGCGTCAGCTGACCCAGCGGCCCGTTCGGCCCCATGGCCACCAAGAGGTAGAAGCCGAGCACGGAAGGCGGCAGCACCAGCGGCAGCGTCACCAGCGCGGTGACGGGTGCGCGCCAGCGCGAGCCCGTACGGGCCAGCCACCACGCCAGCGGCGTGGCGATGATCAGCAGCAGCACGGTGGTCAGCGCGGCCAGCTTGGCGGTGAGCCAGATGGCTTGCAGGGCTTCAGGACTGAAGGGCATGGCAGCAAGTGTGCCTCAAGCCATGCGGCATCAGAGGTCGTAGCCGTAGGCGCGGATGATGCCGGCGACCTTCGCACCGCGCAGGTACTGCAGCAAGGCGGCGGCAGCCGGATTGTCCTTGCCCTTGTTGAGCAGGATGGCGTCTTGCCGGATGGGGCTGTACAGACTGCCGGGCACCAGCCAGGCCGAGCCTTCTTTCAGCTTGCCGTCGGCCCACACCTGCGAGAGCGCCACGAAACCCAGTTGGGCGTTGCCGGTGGCGACGAACTGGTAGGTCTGGGCGATGTTCTCGCCCTGCACGAGCTTCGGGCGCAGGGCGTCGAGCACGCCCAGCCTGGTCACCGCCTCAACCGCCGCCGCGCCGTAGGGCGCGAGCTTGGGATCGGCCAGGGCCAGACGCTCGAAGCGCGCCGCCTTCAGCACCTCGCCCCGGTCATCCACCAGGCCGGGCTGCTTGCTCCACAGCACGAGCTTGCCGATGGCGTAGGTAGTGCGGCTGCCGCCCTGCCCGTCCTTCTCCAGCCTGGCGGGGGTCTCGTCGTCAGCCGCCAGCAGCACGTCGAAGGGTGCGCCGTTCTTGATCTGCGCGTAGAACTTGCCGGTGGCGCCAAAAGACAACACGGCCTTGTGGCCAGTGTCGGCCTCGAACTGGGCCGCGATCCTCTGCATGGGCGCCGTGAAGTTGGCGGCCACGGCCACCGACACTTCTCCCGCCTGCACACCGACCGCGGAGACCAGCCCCACCAGGACCGACAAGCAACGTTTGATCATGAATACACCTCGCTATTCCACAAATGAATAGCGAAACTTTAGCACGGAATCGGCAGCGCTATTCCGGGAATGAATAACGATCGGCTACCATCCACCCATGAACAAGAAAACCCTGCCACTGGCTGAACTGCTGGGCTTCGAGGCCAGCGACAAGCGCATCGACATCCTGCGCCGCATCGGGCAGGCCGGCTCCATCTCGGAGGCGGCGCGCGGCGCCGGCGTGAGCTACAAGGCGGCCTGGCAGGCGCTGGAAACGCTGGCCAATCTGGCCGGCACGCCGCTGGTGGAAAAGGCCGTGGGCGGCAGCGGCGGCGGTGGCGCCGTGCTGACCGCCGCCGGCCAGCAGGTGCTGCAGGCCGCGCAGGCACTGGCCCAGGCACGTCAGCAGGTGCTGGCGCAACTGCAGCAGGGCGACAGCGCCGCCGCCACGGGGCGCGCGGCACTGGCATTGCGCACCAGCATGCGCAACCAGTTCCCGTGCACGGTGGGCCGGCTCGCGTCACAGCAGGGCCAGGTGCGCGTACCGCTGCTGCTGGCCGACGGCAGCGCCCTGCATGCGCGCATCACGCGCGAAAGTGCCCAGTTGCTGGCACTCAAACCTGGCCTGCCGGTGCTCGCACTGTGCAAGGCGACGGCAGTGCATGTTGCCCAACGCATCGCAACCGGCACAGCACGCAATGTGCTGACGGGTGTGGTGACCCGTGCCTCCCGTGCTGTGGCCGGTGGCGAAGTGAGCTTGCGCCTGCCGTCCGGCGTCCAGTTGATCGGTTTTGCGGCGGCCGGCCACGGCCTGCGCAGCGGCCAGACGGCCATGGCGTCGGTGGACGAGTCGGCGCTGGTGATCGCCGCCGCCGACTGACGCCCTCAACCCGGCCAGTACTGCAGTACGTCTGCCGCGGTCTTGCGGTTGTCCGTGCTGAGGCTGCGCGTGGGCGTGCCGATGGACACCCAGCCCACCAGCGTCTCGCCCGGGGCGCAGAAGGCCTGGGCGATCTGCGGCGCACGCGCCTTGTCGCCGCTGAGCATCTTGGCCGCGTAACCGTGCGCATGCACGGCGTTGAGGAAGTTGGTCACGGCACCACCCACGCACATCCACTGCTCGTGGGCCGGCACCAGCGGGTGGCCGAGGTCGATGCGGGCGATCACCGCCACCGTCACCGGCGCCTTCAAGGCCCGCTCCCGCTCGATGGCCACACCGCCCTCATCCTTGCCTTTGGCGCGCGCATGCGCGGCAAACAGCTCGGCCAGTTGTTCGCGCGCGGCACCGCGCACCACACTCAGACGCCAGGGCACCAGCTCGCCGTGGTCCGGCGCGCGCAGCGCGGCGGCCACCATGGTTTGCAGTTGGACGTCACCGGGGCCAGGCTCGGCCAAGTGCTTGATGCCCAGCGAGTGACGGGTGAGCAGGTTGTCGAGGGCTTGTTGGTTCATGGTCAGAACACCAGGGTACGCCAGGACGGGTCGGCCGTGCGGCCCATGAACTGCACCGAGCCGCCGAGGCCATGGCACAGGGAAATGAGGTCGTCCGCCTTCAGGCCGGCCGCATGCAGCGCCTGCCCACAGGCATAGAGTCGCACGCCAAGGTCGCTCACCTGGGCGAGGTAGTCGCTTAAGGGACGCTGCTCGGGGCCGAAACCCACCAAGGTAACGCCCGCCTGCGGCGTGAGCAACTGCACACTCTGCGCCGTGAAGTACAGCTCCACCGCCATGTCCAGCGCGGCGGCAGCCTGCGCCATGACGAAGGGCGTGGCCACACGTTCGGGATTTTTCAGATCAGCCGACCACAGCAGCATGGCCAGCGAAGGGACGGACTCACTCATGCCGCACCATCCTCGGAAAAGTCCAGGTTCTCCAGCTGCATGCGCCGGGTGGCCGCCTCCGGCAAGGCGGCACCATGGTGCAGCAACGCCAGATCGATCTCCCAGTTCGTGGGCTCCAGCGTGACGAGCCAGCCGGCACCGTAAGGGTCCTGCTCAATCGTCTCCGGCCGCTCCGCCAGCACCGGGTTGACCTCGCGCACGACGCCCGACACCGGTGTCTTGACGGTGACCACCGACTTGTTGAGTTCCACCACCGCCACCGTCTGCCCCTGCGCCAGTTCGGTTTCGGGCGGCTTGGGCCGGCACATGAAGAAGTTGCCGCTGATGCGCACACCAAACGCGGTGATGCCAATCTGCACCAGCCCGGTGTCGAGCCGGCGCGCCCACATGTCACGCTCCAGCCAGTAGTACAGCTCGTCCGGATAGTCGAAGCCAAGAAGTTTCATGAGACAACCTCAGCGCACAAGCCCGGCCAGCGCAGCGTCCGCCGGGCCAGCACGATAGGGTGGATTGCGTCGCGAGCGCCCGCAGGTTGGGCCGAGGCGCACAGCCGTACCCATGTACGGCGAGCACCGCAGGCCCAAGATGCGGGGGCGCAGCAGCAAGACGCCCTATCGTGGCGGAAGGAAGCAGGAGTCGAACCTACCCGGCGACGCATGGCGCCACCCACTGGGTTTGAAGCCCAGCCGCCCCACCAGGAGCGTGTTCCTTCCATGTTCTTCATGCCGGTACCTCGTCGCGTGGAAACAGCGGGGTGCCGGGCCGCAGCAAGTGTATGTCACCGACACGGCGCAGGTAGCCGATGCGGTCGAAAAATTCCAGGATCTGGATCGCGCGCTTGCGCCCCAGGTCGGTGGCGTCGCGGAAGGTGGCCGCGGTGATCTCACCGTCCCGCGCTTCGATGTCGCGCGCCAGTTGCGCCAGCTCGTGCACCACCTTCGGGTGGTAGTACAGGTCCTTGACGATCTGGAACACCTCACCGCTCTTGGCCAGGCGCGCCAGCACGCTGCGCACCTGCGCTTCAGGCAGACGCGCCGTGCCGGCGATGTCGCGCACCCAGGGCGGGTCAAAGCGCCCCTGTTGCAGCATGGGCAGCGCACGCTGGGCCACGATGCGGTCGGCCTCGCGCAGCTGCTCGCCGTGCGCCGGCAGATGAATGAAGCCGTTGCGGCGGCTGACCTTGCCTTGCGCGACCAGATGTTCCAGCAGGTGCGCCCACAGCACCTCGGGCATGCGCGGCGCGGCCAGACGGCGCGCGCGCCGGGTGTCGGGACCGAGGTCTTCCGGCAGCCTGGCATGGAAGTCCTTCAGCATGGCGAGCACGGCACCTTCGCTCTTGGCCAACTGCTCGGCGGCCACCAGCCACTGCTGCCGCGCGTCGTACACGATGCCGGGCAGCACGGCAGCGTCGGCCGGGTCGAAAGGCCACTGCAGGTAGCCGCTGTGGCGCAGCCAGTCAGCCCCGTTGAGACCGAAGGGCGCGTTGGCCAAGGCCCCCAGCAGGCGGCGCGCTGGATCAGCATCACGCTGGCTGTGCAGGTAGGCCAGGCGCTCGGGCGTCTGGCGGTAGCGCGCCAGGCCTTGCGGGTCGAGCACGCAGCCGCCGGCCACGGTACGCGTGGCCGAGGCATCGCGCAACACGAAGCGCTCGCCCCACCACAGATGCACCGGCTGTTGCACCACCAGCTGCGCGGGCGCGGCTTCGCCCGGCGCAATGCTGGGCTGGCCCAGCACCGCCACGGTGGCCATCACGTCCTGCGTGCCGGCGTGCAGGTGCACCAACGTGCCGGAGCGGAACACCTTGTCTTCGGTGGGCGAAATCTGCAACCAGACATCGAGCCGCTGCGAGCCCTGGGCAATGGCCGGGTCACACAGCGTCATGCCACGCTCCACCCGGCTACGCTCCAGCCCTACCAGACCGATGGCACAGCGCATGCCGGCCTGCGCCGTCTGCAGGCTCTGGTTGTGGCTGTGCAGGCTGCGCACGCGGTAGGTGGTGGCCGGGTCGTGCGCCAGGCACACGTTGTCACCCACCGCCACCCGGCCGGCGCCGATGCTGCCGGCCACCACGGTGCCGATGCCGTCCAGGGTGAAGACCCGGTCCAGCCCCATGCGCAGGCCCATGCCCTGGACCGCCCGCCCCGGCAGGCTGCGCGCGGCGGTCATCAGATGGTCCCTGAGGTCGGCCATGCCGTCGCCGCGATGCGCCGAGACCGCCAACACCGGGTAGTCATTCAGGCCATGGGCATCGAGCAGCGCACGCACCTGGGCACGGCGCAGGTCGACGTCTTCGGCACTGCTGCGGTCGATCTTGGTGATGACCGCCGCCCCATGGGTGATGCCCAGCAGCGAGAGGATGGTGACATGTTCGACGGTCTGCGGCATCACACCGTCGTCAGCCGCTATCAAAACAAGAGCAAAATCAATGCCACTGGCGCCTGCCACCATGGTGCGCACCAGCTTCTCGTGGCCGGGGACGTCGACAAACGAAATCGTCTGCCCATCCGGCCCGGGCATGCTGGCATAACCCAGCTCGATGGTGATGCCGCGCTTCTTCTCTTCCGGCAGACGGTCGGCATTGACGCCGGTGAGCGCCTGCACCAGCGCGGTCTTGCCGTGGTCGATGTGGCCTGCGGTACCGATGATCATCTTGTGCGATCCGGAAAGTCCTGCAAAGGCGCGGAACTCAGCCGAACATCTCCTCGAACATGTGGCCCGCCCACTTGAAGTTCTCGTTGACCAGCTCGGCACGACGGTCGTTGTCGTCGATCTGAACCTGCTCGATCACGCCCTGGGCGTTGAGCGTGTAGTCGAACTGGACGCTGATGGCCTCGCGCGGGCTGCCGTTGACCATCATGTAGCAGAGGTTGTCGGGCAACTGTCCCTTGGGCTCCCGTCCGGCCAGGCGCTCGGCGATGTAGGCGGCCACGATGCGGCCGTGCCGGTTGGCCACGTGACCGCTCTTGGGGTAATAGAGGAACTTGGGCGCGACGATGCCCACGGCGTCGCCGATCACGTAGACGCGGTCGTCGCTGCGCAGGTGCAGGCGCACCGGGTCGACGTCGGCCCAGCCGCTGGGCTTGCCCTCGGCATTGCGGCCCACGGCGCCGGCCTTCCAGGCGATGTCGCCCGCCTGATGAGGCGACATGAGCACGGCGTGGTCGAACTTCATGTCACCCGCGCTGGTGCGGATGCGCTGGTTGAAGGGGTCCACCTCCTGGATGTGCGCATTGGGCACGTAGGTAATGTAGTCCTTGTAGAGCTCATTGAAGGCCGCCATGAAGCCGGGGCCGATGGGCATGACGCGCGGCTTGTGGTCGAGGATGGTGACCTTGGCCTTGATCTTGTTGGTTTTGAAATACCACGCAATCATGCAGGCGCGTTCGTAGGGCGACGGCGGGCAGCGCTGCGGCGGCGGCGGCAAGGTCATGACCCAGTCGCCCCCCTTGAAGCTATGCAGCGCGCGCTTGAGCGTGAAGTGCTCCGCGTTCGGTACGTAGGCCGCGGGGAAGCGGGCCCGTGTGGTGTCCGCGGCGCGGCGGTCGTTGCCAAACCAGGCCTCGTAGTTGTAGCGGATGCCCGGCGCCAGCACGAGGAAGTCGTAGTCCAGCACACCCTGGCTGGTGACCACACGGCGCGCAGCGCGATCCACCTCCAGAACCTCGCACTGGATGTAGCGGTAGCCGTGTTTCTCGGACACGCGCAGGTAATCGTAGGTGATGTACTGCGTGTCCACAATGTCGACCAGCCACTTGTTGCTCAGCGGACAGGAGAAGAACACCGGGTTGCGTTCCAGCAGCACCACCTCGGCCTGGGGGGCGTGCTGGCGCAACCAGCGCGCTGTGGACAGGCCACCCCAGCCGCCGCCAGCGATGACGATGCGCGGCGCCTTGCCCTTGGGCAGGAGCGTCTGGGTGCTGCTGCCCACCAGCAGGGGCAAGGGCACGTCCGAGGTCGTGGGCGTCGAGGTGGCGCAGCCCGTGAGCAACGCCCCCGAGGCGGCGGCAAGGAAATGGCGGCGATCAATGGTCATGGAGTCTCCCTTCGTCTTGATGGTCAGGCCAGCGCGGCCTGGAGTTGCGGCAAGAGGGCCAGCACGGGCGCCACGTCGTCAAGGCAGCGGCAGTCGAGCAGCAGGCGGTCGTCGTCGATGCGGCCGATGAGGGGCACCGGCAATTCACGCAGCGCGGTGGCCAAGGTTTCCAGCGCGGTGCCCGCGCCGCGCTTGCCGGACAGCACGGGGGCAATGGCCAGACCGGCCGAGGGCAGCCGGTCCACCGGCAAGGAGCCGGAACCGATCTGGCTGCTGAGCGCCACCACCTCTACCGTGTAGCGCGGCGCCACCGCCTCGCGCAAAGGGGCCAGCAGGCTGTGCGCCATGGCATGGACGTCGGCCTGCGGACGTGTGAGCCAACGCAGCGTGGGCAACTGCTCGGCCAGGCGGTCGGGCTGAAGATAGAGCGTGAGCGTGGCCTCCAGCGCTGCCAATGGCAGCTTGGACAGACGCAGCGCACGCTTCATCGGGAACTTGCGGATGCGGCTGACGGCCGCCTTGCTGCCGACAATCAGGCCGGCCTGCGGGCCGCCCAGCAGCTTGTCGCCGGAGAAGGTGACGACGTCGCAGCCGGCGGCCAGCATTTCCTGCGGCGTGGGCTCCTTGGGCAGGCCGTACTTGCCCATGTCGATCAGCGAACCGCTGCCGAGATCCGTGGCCAGCAGCACGCCCTTGGCTTTCGCCAGCGGCGCCAGTTCGGCCTCGGAGACAGCCGAGGTAAAACCCTGCACCGCGTAGTTGCTGGTGTGCACCTTCATCAGCAGCGCGGTGGCAGGGTTGATGGCGCGCTCATAGTCAGCCAGGTGGGTGCGGTTGGTGGTGCCCACCTCGACCATCTTCGCGCCGGCGCTGGCCATGACGTCGGGCATACGGAAAGCGCCACCGATCTCGACCAGCTCACCGCGCGAGACCACCACCTCCTTGTCCCGTGCCAGCGCGGCAATGGTCAACAGCACGGCGGCGGCATTGTTGTTGACCACGGTGGCGGCCTCGGCGCCCGTGATCTCGCACAACAGGCCTTCGACAATGCTGTCGCGGTCGCCACGGCTGCCGCTGGCCAAGTCGTACTCCAGGTTGTTGGGGCCGGCCATCATGGCGGCGATGTGCTCGATGGCGGCCTGCGGCAGCACGGCGCGGCCGAGGTTGGTGTGAATCACCGTGCCGGTGAGGTTGATGACGCGCTTCATGCGCGGCGCCAGTCGTTGGGCACAGCGACCGGCCAGCACCTGGGCCAGGCCAGCCTCGTCCAGCGCGCGGGCCGGCGTCTCGCCAGCCAGCAACTGCTGGCGCAGCTCACCGAGCAAAGCGCGCGCCTGCTCGGTCACCAGTGCGGCGCCGAACTGCGCTACCAGCGCCGGGCTGTGGTTGAGGAGTCGGTCAACGGAAGGGAGCTTGCTGAGCATCGCCTTCGGACCATGAACCATGGATCCGTCGGGCGACATCACTACGGCGCTCCTGCGTGACTGTGTTCAGGCGCCTGGGCCTCGTCGCCCGGCTCGCCCCACAGCAGCATGTAGTTGACGCCGTGGCGCACCTTGCCGGTCTCGCTCACCAGCAGGTCAAGCGCCACCGTGGCCAGGTCGTCGGCCACTGGGTCGACATGGGCGTCCTTGCCCATGTCGACGATCTTCAGGTAATGGCCGCATTCGCCACAACACTCGGCGCGCACCGCACCCTTGGGTACCGCCAGGGTAGGTTGTTCGGCGCCCTCGGCTGCCTCCAGTTCCTGGTAGGTGATGTCCTTGGTGTTTTCGCAATGGCTGCACTTGATGCGCACCATGTGCCATTCAGTCTGGCAGAGCGAACAGTGCAGGTAGCGCGAACCTGCTTCTTCAGTGCCGATGCGCGCCACGCTGGCCACCGGCTGGCCGCCACAGCACGGGCAGACCCGGGCGTTGTCGATGGGGCCGAACGCCAGGTCCGGATAGGCGCCCTGCACGCGCGACACCAGGCGCGTCCAGTAGACCTGCAAAGCGGCACCGATCAAGGGCGCGCTGGCCATGTCCAGCCCGAGCATGATGCCTGCCAGCAGGCGCTCGGCCTGCTGTTGCAACTGTTCGGGCGTGGCCGTCTGCAGGCCGGCCAGCACCTCGGCGGCCGGGCCCTGGACCCGCGGTTGGAGCTGGGCCAGCAGCTCGCCCAAGTCTTCGCGCCACTCGTCATTGAGCGACCAGTGCGGGAACTCCAGCGGCGCCACACCGGAGCGCGCCGCGTCGCCGAGGAGTTCCTGCGACGGCAAGGCCACGCTACGTGGTGCGTTCAGCACGGTGTGCTGGGCATCGGCCACGTCCGCCATGAAGATCAGGAAGTCACGCATCGGGTGGCCGGCCGCCAGCTGGCGCAGGCGCAAGGCGCGGTCACGGAAAACGAAGGCCAGATCGGCAAACTTGAGATGCGCCGCCTCTCCGACGTTGCGGGTGGCGATCTCTTCCGGGCTGAGGAACTGGACGGTGCTGGAGGTAGTCATCAAATATCGATCAGAAAGAAAATGGGTGGCACAGACGCCGTGCCACCCATCGTTGCTTCAGAGAGGCGCACCGTTTTACTTGCGCGTCATCTCCTCGTACCACAGCGGGTGGTTCATCTTCGCCCAGCCTGGGGACACGGTACCACGGGTCATGGCGCGCGTGGTGCCCTTGACCCAGATCGCCGCATATACATGGACGATCACGGTCAGAACCAGCACCACGGCCGAGAAGGCATGCAGCAGCACCCCGATGCGCCGGGCCCAGATCGGGAAATCCGGGAACCAGGCGTGCCAGAACAGGATGCCCGTCAGCAACAGGACCAGCAGACTGCCGGTCATGAGCCAGAACACGACCTTCTGGCCGGCGTTGTACTTGCCCACCGGCGGCATGCCGGCCTTGTTGCCCTTGAGCATCTCGCCGGCCTTGGCCATCCAGTCCTTGTCCTGCGGGTTGATGACGTTCTCGCGCCAGAGCCGCACGTACATGCCGAGGAAGCACAGGAACATCAACACGCCCAGGTAGGGGTGCAGGATGCGGCTCCACGTGCCACCGCCAAACAGGCCGGAGAGGAAGAACAGGGACGGGTGGAAAAACGCCAAGCCGGACAGGCCCGCCGCAAAAAACAGCAGGGCAATGGCCCAGTGGTTCATGCGGGTGTTGTCGTCGTAGCGCTGAAGTTCATTGCTGGTTTTCATCATGATCTCCTTAGGCGCTTTCCTTCTCGTCTTCTTTCTCTTCGACCGGACCGACCTTCATGTAGTGGAAGAATCCACCCACGACGGCGCCGATCATGGCGAACACGGCCAGCGGCTTGAGCGTGCCCTTCCAGAGCGAGACCAGCGGGCTGATGCTCGGATCGTTGGGCAGGCCGGCGTACTTCTCGGGCGTGTCGGCATGCTTGAGCACGTACATGACGTGCGTACCGCCGACGCCGGCCGGGTTGTACAGCCCCGCATTCTGGAAACCGCGCTCCTTGAGTTCACCGGCGCGCTTGTTGCCGTAGGACACCATGTCTTCCTTCTTGCCGAAGACGATGGCGCCGGTCGGGCAGGTCTTCACGCAGGCCGGCTCCAGGCCCACCGACACGCGGTCGGAACACAGCGTGCACTTGTAGGCCTTGTTGTCCTTCTTCGAGATCCGGGGGATGTCGAAGGGACAGCCGGTGACGCAGTTGCCGCAGCCGATGCAGTTCTCCTGCTTGAAGTCGACGATGCCGTTGGCGTACTGGATGATGGCGCCGGGCGACGGGCAGGCCTTGAGGCAGCCCGGGTCGGCACAGTGCATGCAGCCGTCCTTGCGGATCAGCCACTCCATCGTGCCCTTGGCAGCGTCCTCCACCTCGGTGAAGCGCATCAGCGTCCAGGACTTGTCAGTGAGATCCGACGGGTTGTCGTAGACGCCGACGTTGGTGCCGATGTCGTCCGACAGTTCGTTCCACTGACTGCACGCGACCTGGCAGGCCTTGCAGCCGATGCATTTGGATTCGTCGATCAGCTTGGCCACCTCCACACCCTGCCGCACGGACGGCGACGGGGTGGTGGTGGCAGAGCGCGCAACGATGTCAAGTGATGATTGCATGGTCATGTCAGTCCCCTCACGCTTTCTCGATGTTCACCAGGAACGCCTTGAATTCAGGCGTCTGGGAATTCGCGTCCCCCACGAATGGAGTGAGCGTGTTGGACAGATGGCCGGTATTGGCAACACCAATGAAGCCCCAATGGATCGGAATGCCGACCGTGTGGACCTTCTTGCCGTTGCAATCCAGCCCCTTGATGCGCTTGGTCACGACCACGGTCGCCTTGATCTCGCCGCGGTTGGACTTGACCTTGACCATGTCACCGTTCTTGAGCCCCTTGTCCTTCGCCAGCTCCTCGCCGATCTCGACAAACTGTGACGGCTGGGTCACGGCGTTGATCTTCGAGTTCTTGGTCCAGTAGTGGAAGTGCTCGGTCAGGCGGTAGGTCGTCGCCGCGTACGGGAACTCCTTGGAGGTACCGAACTGCTCCATGTCACCCTTGTAGACCCGCGCCGCCGGATTGCTCACGGCCTTGGGGTTGGTGTTCATGAGGTTGGCACTCACCGGGGTCTCGAACGGCTCGTAGTGCTCAGGCAGCGGACCTTCGGCCATGAGGCCGACGGCAAACAGACGGGCTGTACCTTCGGGCGTCATGATGAAGGGACCGGCACCGCTGTCGGGACCGAGGGCCGGCGCGATGTCCGGCACGTCAGAGCCCGCCCAGGCCGCACCGTTCCAGGCAATCTGGCGCCGCTTCGGGTCCCAGGGTTTGCCGTCCGGCGACGCCGAGGCGCGGTTGTACAGGATGCGGCGGTTGGCTGGCCACGCGAAGCCCCAGTTCTGGTACACGCCCAGACCCGAGGGGTCGGAGGTGTCGCGGCGTGCCGAGTTGTTGCCGGCCTGCGACCAGACACCGGAGTAGATCCAGTTGCCGCAAGCGGTAGAGCCGTCGTCGCGCAGCAGACCAAAGCCCGGCAGCTGTTCGCCGGCCTTGACCAGCACCTTGGGCGGTTCCTTCGGGTTCTTCGGATCGGGCGGCGACAGGACGTCGGCCAGGGCACGGCCGTTGATCTCGCGCAGCACCTCTTCCGGCGCCGGGTTGGTCGGGTTGCTGTAGGCCCAGGTCAGCGCCTTGATGGGCTCGGGGAAGACACCACCCTCCTTGGCGTACATCTCGCGCAGCTTCATGAACAGGCTGGCCATGATCTCGCGGTCGGTCTTGGCCTCGCCCGGCGGGTCGATGGCCTTGCCGTGCCACTGGATCACGCGGCCGGAGCTGGTGAAGGTGCCCGGATCCTCTGCGAAGCAGGACGCCGGCAGGCGGAACACTTCGGTCTGGATCTTCTCCGACTCGACGTTGTTGTACTCACCGAAGTTCTTCCAGAACTCGGCGGTCTCGGTCTGCAACGGGTCCATGATGACCAGGTACTTCAGCTTGGCCAGCGCTGTACCCAGCTTCTTCTTGTTGGGCACCGCCGCAATCGGGTTGAAGCCCTGACAGATGAAGCCGTTCATCTTGCCCTGGAACATGCGCTCGAACATGGCCAACACGTCGTACGCACCGTCCCGCTTGGGCAGCCAGTCGTAGGCGAAGTCGTTGTCCTTGTTGGCGGCATCGCCGAACCAGGCCTTGCGCTGACTGACCGACCACTTCGGGAAGTTGGCCGGGAAGTTCATCGACCCCGGACGCAGCGGCTTCGGCGTGCGCGTCTCCAGGTACTTGGCATGGGTATCGTCGGCATCCGTCGGCGCGCTCAGGTAGCCCGGCAGCACTTCTGCGTAGGCGCACTGGTCGGTGATGCCCTGCACGTTGGCGTGCCCGCGCAGCGCATTGACGCCGCCACCGGCACGGCCCATGTTGCCCAGCAGCAGCTGGATCATGGCCATGGCACGGATGTTCTGCGAACCCACCGAGTGCTGGGTCCAGCCCAGGGCGTACAGAATGGTCATCGCACGGTCCGGCGTGCTGGTGCTGGCGATCATCTCGGCCACCTTCAGGAAGGCATCCTTCGGCGTACCGCAGATCTTGGTCACCATCTCCGGGGTGTAGCGCGCGTAGTGCTGCTTCATCAACTGCCAGACGCAGTTGGGCGCCTGCATGGTGTCGTCGACTTCGACGTAACCATCCTTGCCCTTGACGTACTGCCAGGTCGACTTGTCGGCATAGGTGCGCTTGGCTTCGTCGTAGCCGGCGAACAGACCGTTGTCGAACTTGAAGTCCGGGTTGATGAGGTAGGTGGCATTGGTGTACGCCTTGACGTACTCCATGTGCACCTTGTTGTTGCTCAGCATGTAGTTGATCACGCCAGCCAGGAACGCAATGTCGGTTCCTACGCGGATCGGGGCGTAATAGTCCGCCACCGCCGCCGAGCGCGTGAAGCGCGGGTCCACCACCACCAGCTTCGCCTTGCGGTGCTGCATGGCTTCGGTCACCCACTTGAAGCCGCAGGGGTGCGCTTCTGCGGCATTGCCGCCCATGATGAGGACTAGATCAGCATTCTTGATATCGTTCCAGGAGTTGGTCATCGCTCCTCTGCCGAAAGTCGGGCCCAGACTGGACACCGTCGGCGCGTGTCATATTCGTGCCTGGGTATCGAGGGTGACCACCCCCATGGCACGCAGCATCTTGACGGAGAGATAACCAGCTTCATTGCTGGAAGCGCTGGAGACCAGCATGCCGGTGGTGTTCCAGCGGTTGACCGTGACGCCTTTGTCGTTCTTGGCCACGAAGTTCTTGTCGCGATCGGCCTTCATGTGCTTGGCGATACGCGTCAGCGCGTCATCCCAGGAGATGCGCTTCCATTCCTTGCTGCCCGGCTCGCGCACCTCGGGGTACTTGAGGCGGTTCGGGCTGTTGATCATGTCGGCCAGGCCGGCGCCCTTCGGGCACAGCGTGCCGCGGTTGACCGGGTGGTCCGGGTCTCCTTCGACGTGCACCAGGGCCGGCTTGTTGTTCTTGGCCGTGTCACCCAGGGTGTACATGATGACGCCGCAGCTGACCGAGCAGTACGGGCAGGTACTGCGCGTCTCGGTGGTGCGGGACAGCTTGAAGTTGCGGGTCTGGGCCAGCGCCGCCGTCGGCGAGAAGCCCATCGCGACCAGACTGGATGCGACCAGCCCTGCGCTGCTTACCCGGAAGAAATGCCTCCGGTTCATGTCCATAGATCGACTCCTTTGTAGAGCTCGCACTGGCGCACCATAGCGCCAGCGCAGGCGTAGCGAATTCATTCTAGGAATGCCCCTGTTGGCAACGCATAAGCGTTAACCCGTAGGTCTGTCGGTCTTGAGTTAACAGTGAATAAGCAAGTGACAATATGTCGCGTTGTCGGCACTGGCTCGGAAAAAGTTTTGCGACAAGTTGTCGCACATCGACCACCAGGCTGACGAAATAATTTTTTTTGGAAGAACAGCGGTGATGGCGCCCGCGCTGTGGCGCGCGGCACGAAATCAGCGCTCGGCAGCGGCGACCACACGATTGCGGCCGCCCTCTTTTGCCTCGTACAGCGCCTTGTCGGCGCGAGCGATCATGTCGGCTGCCAGACCATCTGCCTCGCCGTCATCGTTCGATGCGCGCAGCATCGACACACCGATGGACACCGTCACCCGGATCTGCGCCTGGCCGGCCGCCGGGATGCTCTGTGCCGCCACGATGCGGCGGATGCGCTCGGCAATCTCCACGCCCACGGCTTGCGGGGTGGCCGGCAGCAGCACGACAAACTCCTCACCGCCGTAGCGCGCGACGACGTCGCTGCCGCGCAGCTGCACCTTGATCAGCTTGGCCACATAACGCAGCACCTCGTCGCCGGCCTGATGACCCAGCGTGTCGTTGAGCTGCTTGAAGCGGTCCACGTCGAGGAACATGCATACCAGCGGCTCGGCGCTGCGACGCGCCGCAATCACCGCCTCCAGGCAACGTGACTCGAAGTAACGGCGGTTGTGTACGCTGGTCAGCACATCGGTCAGCCCGGCGAGCTTGAGGCGCTCCGTGGCCAGTGCGCTGTCGAGGCACACGGCCACCAGCGCGGCCAGGCGCTCCAGGAAGTCCGTGCTGTTGCCGGGCACGAAACGCTGCGAATCGCGACTGCCCAGGTTCAGGCTGCCGATGTAGCGCCCATGGTGCAGCAACGGCAACAGGGCCACCGACGCCAGCTTGGCCGACACCGCCTCGAACAGGAAGTCGTGGTCGCCGTAGGCGGCGAGCTGCGGCCGGGCGGTGCCGCCATAGATCGTCTGCAAGGGCTGTTCGCTGTCGAGGAAGTGCAGGCCGTCGACACCCGGCCCGACCTGGCCCAGGATGCGCCCCACCTCGTACTCCGGGTCCAGCAGCGCCAACGTCACCGCATCCAGATCGAACAGGGCCTTGTAGTCCACCAACAGGGTACTGACGAGTGCCGCCAACGACGGGGCAGCAATGACGCGGCGTTCCAGCTCGTCGAAACGGCGCATCTTCTCCTGGTTCAGGCGTGCCTCGCGCAGCATGGCGTCGAGCTGGGCACGCAGGCGCTGGTTCTCGGCCTGCAGGGTGGCGATGCGAAGGGCACTGCCGGCCGCGTGCTCGGTCGTTTTGCTCAAGCGCCTGCTCCCTGCCGGCATGTGGTGATCGCCATGCCGTAATGGTAGCGCCCCGCGCCGCTGCGCAGACGGTTCAGAGCGCGCAGGAGCGGAAACCGCTGAAGATGTCGTCGCGCTGCGGGGCGTAGTAGTTGCGGTATTTGGGCGACTTCAGGCGCGCACGGGTGGCAAAGGAGGCGCCGCGCAGCACCTTGTGGGTGCCGAACCAGGGTTCGGAGTAGTCGCGGTAGGGGTCGGCGCTGAAGCCGGGGTAACCCTGGAAGCTCGATGCGGTCCATTCCCACACGTCACCCCAGCGGAAACCGCGTCGGGCGGCCACGTGGGCCGCCAACTCCCACTCCACCTCGGTCGGCAGCCTGCGGCCGGCCCAGCGGCACCAGGCATCGGCTTCCCACCAGCTCAAATGCATGGCGGGCTGGTCGCCGGCACGGCGCTGAGCCTGACCGAACAAGGTCTGCAGCACGCCGCCCTGCCCGCCGCCGCGCGCCACGCCGATCTGCTCCACATGGCGCGGGGCGCGCCGGCCCTCCTGCCGCGCCAGGGCCTGCAGCCAGTCCCAGCCGGCCGGCAGCCAGAACTCGGGGCGGTCGTAGCCGCCATCGGCCACAAACTCGGCGTATTGCGCCCAGCTGACGGGCTGGGCGTCGATCTCGAACTCCGGCACTGCCACCTCGTGCGCCGGACGCTCGTTGTCGAAGGTGAAGCCCCGTCCGCTATCGAGCCCGAGCTGCCAGCGCGTGGCCGGCAGCCACAGCGGCTCGCGCGGCACACCGGCGGTTGGTAGCGTCGCCTTCAGCGGCAGGCCCAGCGTCTGCGCCATGTAGATGAAGGCCTCGCCGTGCATGTCTTCGTGGAACAGGCTCAGGCGGTAGAAATAGAGCGCATCGTCTTCATCCGGCGTCTTGGCCAGCAGATCGAGGGTGGCCTCCAGCGTATTCAACAGGTACGCCTTGATGTCCGCCGGCGAGCGTGGCCCGAGGAACCAGCGGTGATCGTGCGGCACGCGCGAGGAGTCCCACCAGCTGTCGGCCTGCGGCAACTGCGATGCCAGCGGTGCGGCCGTGGGGTCGCAGCGCATGCCCTGGTGGCGCTGCAGGTTGCGGCCGATCCAGCGCTCCTGGAACCAGCCGATGTGGCCAAGCTCCCACAGCGGCGGGTTGAGTTCCGGCAGGCGCGGCACGGCGTAGCCCTGCTCGGCCAGGGCGGCCTCGTAGACCGAAAACAGATGCAGGGTGTGGTTGCGCGCATCCATCAGGGCCAGCCCGAGCAGCTCGCGCCCGGCGCGGCGCAGGTCGGCCGTGTCCAGCGAGAAGGTCGAGGCTATCGAGTCGAAGGCCATGGCCCATTATGGGCAGCGCGTGCGGCGCTGTCGACCCGTCGCCGGGCAGACCCCCTACGTAGTTACACCACCGTAGAAACACTGAAGCCACACAGGTTTCCGGCCCTGACGGGCCCGGTAAAATCCGGCGATTTGCCTGCCGCGACGCGTCTGAAGCCTCATCCGGGCCTCGGCACGGCCGGCAAACACCGGACCACCCCTCCTGGAGCAACCATGCAGGCCTTATTGACACTTTCCAAGCTGATGGACGGACTGAGCACCCGCATCGGCAAGCTCACCATGTGGCTGATCCTGGCCACCACGCTCATCAGTGCCGGCAACGCCATCGTGCGCAAGGTCTTCGGCACCAGTTCCAACGCCCTGCTGGAAATCCAGTGGTACCTGTTCGCCGGCGTCTTCATGCTCGGCGCCGGCTACGGTCTGCTGAAGAACTCGCATGTGCGCATCGACTTCGTGTCCTCGCGCCTGTCGCCGCGCACCCGCAACTGGATCGACGTCGGCGGCATCCTGCTGGTCCTCATTCCCTTCTGCGTCATCTCCATCGACCTGGGCTGGCCGCTGTTCACCAAGGCGCTGGCCTCGGGCGAGATGTCGCAGAACGCCGGCGGCCTGATCCGCTGGCCGGTCTACGCCCTGATTCCGCTTGGCTTTGCCCTGCTCATGCTGCAGGGCCTGTCGGAACTGCTCAAGCGCGTGCTGTTCCTGATGCACCTCGGGCCGGACAGCCTGTCGGATGCCGAGCACAAGAGCGACGAACAGAAGCACCTCGAAGAACTCGAAGCCGAGGCCGAGCGCCAACTGGCCGGAGACAAGTAAATGGAATTCCTCGCACAACAATTCGTGCCGATCATGTTCGCAGGCCTGCTGGTCCTGCTGCTGACCGGCTTTCCCGTCGCCTTCGCGCTGGCAGCCACCGGCCTGGGCTTCGGCTTCATCGGCATGGAGATCGGCCTGTTCCCGGCCACCCTGTTCCAGGCCCTGCCGTTGCGCATCTTCGGCATCATGCAGAACGACACGCTGCTGGCCATCCCCTTCTTCACCTTCATGGGCATCATCCTGGAGCGCTCGGGCATGGCCGAAGACCTGCTGGAGACGGTGGGCCAGGTGTTCGGTCCGCTGCGCGGCGGTCTGGCCATCGCCGTGATCCTGGTCGGCGCCCTGCTGGCCGCCACCACCGGCGTGGTAGCCGCAGCCGTGATCTCCATGGGCCTGATCTCGCTGCCCATCATGCTGCGTTACGGCTACAGCCGCACCGTGGCCATGGGCGCCATCACCGCGTCGGGCACACTGGCGCAGGCCATCCCGCCCTCGCTGGTGCTGATCGTGCTGGCCGACCAGCTCGGCCGTTCGGTGGGCGACATGTATGCCGGCGCGCTGATCCCGGGCCTGCTGCTGGTGGGCTGCTACATCCTGTTCGTGGTGGTCGTCGCGCTGTTCCGCCCTTCCCTGGTGCCGGCCCTGCCGCCGGAAGCGCGCATCTACCGCGAACCCAATGGCAGTTCCGGCCATCGCTCGCTGGGCGTGCTGGTCCTGATCTGCGCCGCCGTCGGCTTCACCTGGGCCCAGGTACACGACGGCCTGATGACCGCGTGGCTGGAGCGCACCGTGCCCTCGCCGGGCGACGAGATCGTGATCCTGTCCATGACGCTGGCGTCCCTCACCGGCCTGGCGCTGGCCATCGTCAACCGCGTCACCAAACTGGGCCTGCTGTCGCGCCTGGCCGAACAGGTGACCTTCGTGCTGATGCCGCCGCTGATCCTCATCTTCCTGGTGCTGGGCACCATCTTCCTGGGTGTGGCCACGCCCACCGAAGGCGGCGCTATGGGCGCCCTGGGCGCGCTGGTGCTGGCGCTGGGCAAGAAACGCCTGAACTGGACCATGATGACGCAGGCGCTGGACAACACCGCCAAGCTGGCCACCTTCGTGCTGTTCATCCTGATCGGCTCCACGGTGTTCAGCTTCACCTTCAATGCGGCCGACGGTCACATCTGGGTCGAGCACCTGTTCGACAAGATCCCCGGCGGCGTGATCGGCTTCCTGATCGTGGTGAACATCCTGGTCTTCATCCTGGGCATGTTCATCGACTTCTTCGAGATCGCCTTCATCGTGATCCCGCTGCTGGCACCGGTGGCCGAAAAGATGGGCATCGACCTGATCTGGTTCGGCGTCATCATCGCCATGAACCTGCAGACCTCCTTCCTGACGCCGCCGTTCGGCTTCGCGCTGTTCTACCTGCGCAGCGTGGCACCCAAGCACGACTACAAGGACCGCATCACCGGCAAACTGATCCCGGCGGTGACGACGACCCAGATCTACAAGGGCTCGATCGCCTTCATCGCCATCCAGCTCTTCATGGTGGGCGTCATCATGGCCTTCCCCGGCCTGGTGTCGGGCAACATCAGCCAGGTCAAGGGCTTGTCGGATGCGGAAGTCATGCAGCAGCTCGACATCCAGAACATGAACGGCGACGACTCCGCGCCTTCGGGTGACGAGAACGCGGACAAGGAAGACGCCGAGAAGCTGGAAGCGCCGGCCGACCTGGACAACAAGGCCGACGAGGACGACCCGATGAAGGCCATGCAGGAAGCGCTGAGCAAGGGCAAGAAATAGCCCTCAGCCATCGGCGGCCGGTCATCCCCCGGATGACCGGGCCCGGACAAAAAAAAGCCCCGCCGAAGCGGGGCTTTTTTCATGCGGTTCAGCGATTACAGCTTCTGCGACTGCATGAAGCTGTCGAAACGCGCCTCGGTGAAGCGGAACCAGAGGTTCTGCTCGCGACGGAAGTTGCTGTAGTCCTCGTAGACCTTCTTCCAGTTCGGGTTCTTGGCGCTGATCTCGTCGTACAGGGCCATGGAGGTCTTGAAGGCGTTGTCCAGCACATCCTTCGGGAAGGGCACGACCTTGGTCTTGGCCGCCACCAGCTGCTTGAGCGCAGCCGGGTTCTTCACGTCGTACTTGGCCTGCATCTCGGTATGGGCGTAAGCCGCAGCCGCCTCGACGATGGCCTTGTTCTCGGCCGACAGGGAATCGAAGGCCTTGTTGTTGATGAAGACGTCGAGCTGCGGGCCACCTTCCCACCAGCCGGGGTAGTGGTAGAACGGCGCGACCTTGTTGAAGCCGAGCTTCTGGTCGTCGTACGGCCCCACCCACTCGGCGGCGTCAATGGTGCCCTTCTCCAGCGCCTGGTAGATCTCGCCGCCCGGGATGTTCTGCGGTACGCCGCCCATGCGCTCGATCACCTTGCCGGCAAAGCCACCGACGCGGAACTTCAGGCCCTTCATGTCGGCCATGGACTTGATCTGCTTGCGGTACCAGCCGCCCATCTGCGCGCCGGTGTTGCCCGCGGCAAAGTTGACGATGTTGTAGTTGCGGTAGAACTCGCGCAGCAGCTTGCCGCCGTTGCCCTCGTAGACCCAGGCCGTCATCTGGCGGCTGTTCAGGCCGAAGGGGATGGCGCAGCCCAGGGCGAATGTCTCGTCCTTGCCGAAGAAGTAGTAGGGGGCGGTGTGTGCGCACTCCACGGTGCCGTTCTGCACGCCATCCACCACGCCGAAGGCCGGCATCAGTTCACCGGCCGCATGGACCGTGATGGTGAACTTGCCACCGGACATTTCATTGACCTTCTTGGCAAAGGTCTCGGCGGCGCCGAAGATGGTGTCCAGCGCCTTGGGGAAGCTGGAGGCCAGGCGCCAGCGGATGGCAGCCTGGGCGTGCACGGCCGGTGCAACGCCAGCGGCCAGGACACCGGCGATGCCGGCATGCTTGATAACGGAACGACGATCCATGAAAGGGACTCCTTGAAAACTAGGGTGCGCAGATTCTAGGAACGTCAACGACCACTTCATCTAGGGAGTTACCCACGGTTCGTGTACTGAATCGACACAAATGAAAACGGGCCCGAAGGCCCGTTTCATCACAGGGGCGCACCAGGGGCGTGCGCCTGACCCGAGACTTACAGCTTCACGCCAGTCATGAAGGTGTCGTAGCGGTACTCCGAGAAGCGCGCCCACAGGATCTGGTCGCGCTGGAAGGCGCGCATGTCCTGGTGAATCTTCTTGAATTCCGGCGACTTGGCCTCGTGCTCGGCGAACACTTCCATGGCCGCCTTGTAGCCGGCGTCCATGATCTCCTTCGAGAAGGGCTTGAGCTGGGTCTTGGCCGCCACCAGACGCTTGAGGGCGATCGGGTTCATGGCATCGTACTTGGCGGTCATATCGCGCGCGGCCACGGCGGTGGCAGCGTCGACGATGGCCTGGAACTCGGGGCTCAGCGCGGCGTAGGCCTTCTTGTTGATGAAGAACTCGAGCTCGGCGCCGCCTTCCCACCAGCCGGGGTAGTAGTAGAACGGAGCCACCTTGTTGAAGCCCAGCTTCTCGTCGTCGTAGGGGCCGACGAACTCGGTCGCGTCCAGCGTGCCCTTCTCGAGCGCCTGGTACACCTCACCGGCCGGCATGTTCTGCGCCACCACGCCCAGCTTCTGCATGGTCTCGCCGAACAGGCCACCGCCCAGACGCATCTTCAGGCCCTTGAGGTCCTTGACGGTCTTGATTTCCTTGCGGTACCAGCCACCCATCTGGGTGCCGGTGTTGCCGGCGCTGCGGCTCTTGATGTTGTACTGGTCAAGGAAGGCATCCATCAGCTTGCGGCCGTTGCCATGCTCCATCCAGGCGTCCATCTGGCGTGCGGTCAGGCCGAAGGGCACGGCGCAGCCGAAGGCGAAGATGGGGCTCTTGCCGGTGAAGTAGTAGGGCGCCGTCTGTGCCATCTCGATGGTGTTGTTCTGGATCGCATCCACCACACCGAAAGCGGGCATCAGTTCACCGGCCGGGTGCACCGACACTTCGAATTTGCCGCCGGACAGGGCCTTGACCGTCTTGGAGAACATCTCGGCGCTGCCGAAGATGGTGTCGAGCGACTTGGGGAAGCTCGACGCCAGACGCCAGCGCACGGCGGCCTGGGCGTGAACAGCGGGGGCGGCACCAGCCGCCAGCACGCCGGCGATACCGGCTTGCTTGATAAGGGAACGACGATCCATTGTTGTTGACTCCTGTAGAAAAATACCTCACACCGACAGTCGCCCGGCATGAGCCGGCTAGTGTAACCGTCTGGTAACTGCGCGCTCAGCGCACCACTTTCAGCGCCGGCTTGGTCTGACTGACCAGGGCCCCATAGCGGCGCTCAATCGCCGCCTGGATGCCGGCCGCGTCCAGCCCCTGCAGCGCCAGCAGCTTGGCCGGGTCGCCGTGCTCGATGAAGGCATCCGGCAGGCCCAGCTGCAGCAGCGGCTTGACGAGGCCCGCGGCCTGCAGCGCCTCACCCGCCGCGCTGCCGGCGCCGCCCATGACGGCGCCCTCCTCCACGGTCACCAGCGCCTCGTGCGTGGCCGCGACCTGCAGCAGCAGTTCGGTGTCGAGCGGCTTGGCCCAGCGCATGTTGACCACGGTGGCATCCAGCTGCTCGGCGGCTTGCAGCGCCGGGTACAGCAGGGTGCCGAAGGCCAGGATGGCAATCCCCTTGCCCTGGCGGCGGACCTCGCCCTTGCCGAAGGGCAGGCCCTGCAGGTCGGGCGCGGTGGCCACGCCAGCGCCGGCGCCACGCGGGTAACGCACCGCCACCGGGTGGTTCTGCTCGAAGGCCGTCGTCAGCAACTGACGGCACTCGCGCTCGTCGGCCGGGCAGGCCACGCTGACGTTCGGGATGCAGCGCAGGTAGGCGATGTCGTAATTGCCGGCATGGGTGGCACCATCGGCACCCACCAGACCGGCGCGATCCAGCGCGAACACCACCGGCAGCTTCTGCAACGCCACATCGTGGATCAGCTGGTCGTAACCACGCTGCAGGAAAGTGGAGTAGATCGCCACCACCGGCTTGAGCCCCTCGCAAGCCAGGCCAGCAGCAAAGGTCACCGCATGCTGTTCGGCAATGCCGACGTCGAAATAACGCTCCGGAAAACGCTGGTGGAACTCCACCATGCCCGAGCCCTCGCGCATGGCCGGCGTGATGCCCACCAAGCGCGGGTCCTTCTCGGCCATGTCGCACAGCCATTGGCCGAACACCTGGGTGAAGGTCTGCTTCGGCGGCGTGGCGGGCTTGACCAGGCCCACGGCCGGGTCGAACTTGCCCGGGCCGTGGTAGGCCACCGGGTCGGCCTCGGCCAGCTTGTAGCCCTGACCTTTCTTGGTGACCACGTGCAGGAACTGCGGCCCCTTGAGGTGCTTGATGTTCTCCAGCGTGGGAATCAGCGATTCGAGGTCGTGGCCGTCGATGGGGCCGATGTAGTTGAAGCCGAACTTCTCAAAGAGCGTCGCCGGCACCACCATGCCCTTGGCATGCTCCTCGATGCGCTTGGCCAGCTCGAAGAGCGGCGGCGCGCCCTTGAGCACCGTCTTGCCCACACTCTTGGCGGCGGCGTAGAACTGGCCGCTCATGAGCTGAGCCAGGTAGCGGTTCAGCGCCCCCACCGGCGGGCTGATCGACATGTCGTTGTCGTTGAGGATGACCAGCAGCTTGCAGTCTTCCACGCCACCGTGGTTGAGCGCCTCGAAGGCCATGCCGGCCGTCATGGCGCCGTCGCCGATCACCGCCACCGCATGGCGGTCCTCACCCTTCTGCCGCGCGGCCAGCGCCATACCCAGCGCGGCGGAAATGGAGGTGCTGCTGTGCGCGGTGCCGAAGGCGTCGTACTCGCTTTCGGTACGCACCGGGAAGCCGCTGATGCCGCCGAGCTGGCGCAAGGTAGGCATCCGTTCGCGCCGGCCGGTCAGGATCTTGTGCGGGTAGGTCTGGTGGCCCACGTCCCACACCACACGGTCATGCGGCGTGTTGAAGACGTAATGCAGCGCCACGGTGAGCTCCACCGTGCCGAGGTTGGAACTCAGGTGGCCGCCGGTCTTGGACACGCTGTCCAGCAGGAAGGCACGCAGTTCGTCCGACAGCGTGCGCAGCTGGTGCCGCGTGAGCTTGCGTAGATCCGCCGGGTCGTTGATGGTCTGCAGCAAGGGATAGGAAGTGTTCGACATACGCTACTGTTTTGATAGCTGCTTGCGCTTTATGGACAAGGCCTGAAGGCTATTTTTTCCCTTAATTCAATCGATTCACCACCATGTCGGCCAGCGCGCGCAAGGCCCGCGTGTCGGCCAGACCGCTGGCGTCGAGTGCCGCCAGCGCCTGCGCCAGCAGCTCCTGCGCGTAGGCACGCGAACGCGCCAGCCCGAGGATGGAGACATAGGTGGGCTTGTCCTGCTCGGCATCCTTGCCGGCAGTCTTGCCCAGGGTGGCCGAGTCGGCCGTCACGTCCAGGATGTCGTCCACCACCTGGAAGGCCAGGCCGATGGCCGCGCCGTAGTCGGCCAGCGCCTGTTGCTCGGCCGGGGTCACCTCGCCGCAAACAGCGCCCATCAGCACGCTGCCCTGCAGCAGGGCACCGGTCTTGAGGCGGTGCATCTCGCGCAACTGCGCTTCGTTCAGCTTCACGCCGACGCTGGCGAGGTCGATGGCCTGGCCGCCGGCCATGCCGGCACTGCCGGCGCAGCGCGCCAGCAACCGGCACAGGCGGGCCTGCATGGCCTCGGGCACGCCGTCGGCATCGGGAGTGAGCAGTTCGAACGCCAGCGCCTGCAGCGCGTCGCCGGCCAGCAGGGCGCCGGCCTCGCCGAACTTCACGTGCACCGTCGGCTTGCCTCGGCGCAGCACATCGTTGTCCATGCACGGCATGTCGTCGTGCACCAGGGAATAGGCGTGGATCAGCTCCACCGCGCAGGCGGCACGCAGGGCGGCTTGCTGGTTGCCGCCCACCGCTTCGGCCGCGGCCAGCACCAGCAAAGGGCGCAGGCGCTTGCCGCCGTCGAGCACGGCATAACGCATGGCCTCGCCCAGGCCGGCCGGCGCATCGGCTGCCACCCAGGCCGACAGGGCCTGTTCGACGCGCTCGAGCCGCTCGTTGCTCCAGACGCGCAAATCAAAATCAGCGGGCGACTTCACTCGGGTGTCCATGTCTTGAGCACGCCTTCGTCCAGCACCTTGATCTGAGCCTCCACCGCCTCCAGCTTGTCGCGGCAGAACTTCAGCAGCTCGGCGCCACGCTGGTAGCCGCTGAGCAGCTGCTCCAGCGGCATGTCGCCGGATTCGAGGCGGCTCACCAGCTGTTCGAGCTCGGCCAGCGCCGCCTCGTAGCTGGCGGGCATGCTGGGTGCAGACGGAGTGGGGGAAGCCTTGGCCATGGGCGATGCACGCGTGCTGGATGAAAACCGCCAATTTTAGGCTGCCGCCCGTGCATCGACGTACCGGGCGCCGTAAAAGTCCGTGAAGTGGCTTGAAATCCGTACTTGGAGTCCGAAATAGGGCGGACAGCAGCCCCGCCAGGCGCCCCCCGGGGTACAATCCCCGGTCCTCTCCCGGCCTGCTCTTGAAGCAGGCCTTTTCCTTATCTCACGCCCCTGGGCGTACCTCCCTGTGGGGAGTCTTTAGGTCAGGTCACCCATGTCTGATTTAAGTCTTCAACTGCAGCAGGCGCACAGCCAACTACCAGTTTCGAGCTACTTTGACGAGGCGCTGTTCCAGCGCGAGATGGCGCTCATCTTCCAGCGCGGGCCCCGGTACGTCGGCCATGCCGCCAGCGTACCGGAGGTGGGCGACTACTACGCCTTGCCGCAGGAGAACGAGGGCCGCGCCATCGTGCGCACGCCGCAGGGCGTGGAGCTGATCTCCAATGTCTGCCGCCACCGCCAGGCCGTGATGCTCAAGGGGCGTGGCTCGCTCAATGCCACCGCGCCGGGCAGTGCCGGCGGCAACATCGTCTGCCCCTTGCACCGCTGGACCTACTCCAGCAAAGGCCAGCTGATCGGCGCGCCGCACTTTGCGCACGACCCCTGCCTGAACCTGAACAACTACCGCTTACGCGAATGGAACGGCCTGCTGTTCGAAGACAACGGCCGCAACATCGAGGCCGACCTGGCCGGCATGGGCCCGCGCGCCGAACTCGACTTCACCGGCTTCACGCTCGACCGCGTGGAACTGCACGAGTGCAATTACAACTGGAAGACCTTCATCGAGGTCTACCTCGAGGACTACCATGTCGGCCCCTTCCACCCGGGCCTGGGGCACTTCGTCACCTGTGACGACCTGAAATGGGAGTTCAAGGAGCACTACTCGGTGCAGACGGTGGGCGTGTCCACCGCCTTCAACCGCCCGGGCTCCTCGGTCTACCAGCGCTGGCACGACGCCCTGCTCAAGTACCGTGAAGGCAAGCTGCCCGAGCGCGGCGCCATCTGGCTGACCTACTACCCGCACATCATGGTGGAGTGGTACCCGCACGTGCTGACCGTCTCGACGTTGCACCCGATCAGCACGACGAAGACGCTCAACATGGTGGAGTTCTACTACCCGGAAGAGATCACCGCCTTCGAGCGCGAGTTCGTCGAAGCCCAGCAGGCCGCCTACATGGAAACCTGCATCGAGGACGACGAGATCGCCGAGCGCATGGACGCCGGCCGCAAGGCGTTGCTGGACCGCGGCGACAACGAGGTCGGTCCCTACCAGAGCCCCATGGAAGACGGCATGCAGCATTTCCACGAGTGGTACCGCAAGCAGATGGCGCAAGAATGATCCCCCCCGAGCGGCTGACACCGCTCCCCCCCTGGGGGGCGCACCCAGTGGCGCGGCCCAGCCGGTTCCACGGATGCCCTGGAATGGCTGGCTGCACGGCAGGGTTTTCTTCTTCGTTCGGCGACTCCCCCTCGAGCAGGCTGAGCTGGTCAGAGCCCTGGGACACCCACTGACATGCAGGCCCTCTGGATGGTCCTCGGGGCCTTCTTCTTCGCCACCATGGGCGTGGCGGTGAAGTTCGCCTCCGGCACCTTCAACACCTTCGAACTGGTCTTCTACCGTGGCCTGATCAGCATGGCCTTTCTCGCGCTGGTGCTGCGCGGCCGCGGCGTCAGCCTGCGCACGCAGGTGCCCTACATGCACGTCTGGCGCAGCATCGTCGGCGGCGCCTCGCTCACCGCATGGTTCTACGCCATCGCCTGGCTGCCCTTGGCCACCGCCATGACGCTGAACTACATGAGCGGCATCTGGGTGGCGGCCTTCATCGTCGGTGGCGCCATCCTCTATGGCAAGGCCGAGCGCCAGGGCCCGCTGCTGATCACCGTGCTGCTGGGCTTTGCCGGCGTAGTGCTCACGCTGCGCCCCACCATTGACCAGAACCAGCTTTTCGCCGGCCTGATCGGTCTGCTCTCCGGCATGTGCGCCTCGCTGGCCTACCTGCAGGTCACGGCGCTGGGCCGCGCGGGCGAGCCTGAAGGGCGCACGGTGTTCTACTTTGCCGTCGGCACCGTTTTCACCGGACTGATCGGCATCCTCTGGACCGGCTTCACGCCCTGGGAACGCATCAGCTGGCAGGCCGCCGTCTGGCTGCTGCCCATCGGCGTGCTGGCCTCGCTGGGCCAGTGGTGCATGACGCGCGCCTACAGCCGCGGCCACACGCTGGTGGTGGCCAGTCTGCAGTACTCGGGCATCGTGTTCGCTTCGCTCTACAGCCTGATCCTGTTCGGCGACCAGCTGCCGCTGTCGGCCTGGATGGGCATCGCCCTCATCATCGGCAGCGGCGTGCTCGCCACCTTCCTGCGCGAACGCGCCATCCCCGACACGCCCGCCGAAGAACACTAGAGAAGCACCCCCGACCCTCGCCCACTGCGTGTGGCTCGCATCCCCCCTCAAGGGGGCGCACCCGGTGGCCCGGCGAAGCCGGTGCCACGGGTGCCCTGGGTTGGGTCACTGGCAGGCCACTGTGCGCAGTACCATTCGACATCACACAAGGACAACGCATGTACACGACCCTGATCAGCGCCGAGCAGCTCAAGCATCTGGTGCAGGACCACAAGCCGCTGATGATCTTCGACTGCAGCTTCGAGCTGATGCAGCCCAAGGAGGGCGACCAGCAGTACGAGCGGGTGCGCATTGCCGGCGCGGTGCGGGCTGACCTGGACCAGCACCTGAGCGCCAAGAAAGCCTCGGAGGCGGTCAATGGTGGCCGCCATCCCCTGCCCAAGCGCGAGCTGTTTGCCGCCTGGCTGGCCAGCGTGGGTTTCCAGAGCGACATGCAGGCCGTGGTTTATGACCGCCAAGGCGCCAACTACTGCGGCCGCCTGTGGTGGATGCTCAAGTGGGCCGGCCATGAGGCCGTGGCGGTGCTCGACGGCGGCCTGCAGGCCTGGGAAGCCATCAACGGCATGGTGGCCACCGGCCCGGACGTGGCGGTGCGCGTGCCCTCGCGCTTCACGGCCAGTGAGCCGCGCGCGGTGCTCGCCACCAGTGACGACGTGCTCAAGCACCTCGACCTGCCCGACCAGACCCTGATCGACGCGCGCGCCCCGGCGCGCTTTCGCGGCGAGGTGGAGCCGCTGGACCCGATTGCCGGCCACATCCCCGGCGCGCTGAACCGCCCCTTCCAGTCCAACTTCGGGCCGGACGGCCGCTTCAAGTCGCCCGAGCTGCTGCGCGACGAGTTCACCAAGCTGCTGGCCGGGCGCAACCCGCGCAGCGTGGTGCACCACTGCGGCAGCGGCGTCAGCGCCGTGCCCAACCTGCTGGCGATGGAAGTGGCCGGCCTGGGCCGCGCCGCCCTGTACGCCGGCAGCTGGAGCGAGTGGTGCAGCAACCCGGCGCGGCCGATGGCGCAGGGCTGAGCCTGCTTCAGAAAGCGTAGGTCACTGCCAGCACGCCGGTGGTGCTGCTGCTCTCTCGCACCAGCACGCTGTCGCGCGCCTCTCCCTGCAGGCTGATACGCGTCAGGCCGGCAATCAGCGAAATGCGTTCATCCAGCCGGTAGATGAAGCCCAGGCTCATGCTCACGTTGCTCCACGCCGCGCCCGGCGAGGCAACGGCGTAACCGGTGCGGGCCGATTGGGCGGCGGTCACGCCAAAGTAGTCCTGCATGTACGCGCCGTTGGCCCACTGGGTCCCTAGCCCCACGGTGACACGGCTGCGTGTCCCCACGCTGGCGCTGTAGTAGGCGCCCAGGTCGATCAACGTTCCCTGGCGCTGGTTGCCCGAGCCATGGCGCAGCGAGGAAGTCAGTCCGAACGACGGTCCCCACAGGCGGTTGAAGAACAAGCCGAACTCGGGTTGGGCATCGATACTGCCCATACCGCGCAGCACCGCGGAGCGGCTCTCGTCACGTCCGAGATCCGCCGTCAGGCGTGCGCCGTACTGGTACGCGGGCTGCCGCGAGGCGTTGTAGCCGATGCCGTTGCTGACCCCGGCGAACCAGCCGTTGTGCCACTGGTAGTCGATGGCCGGAAACACCATGGTGCGACGCTCGTCGGAGCCCCGGTATTGCGTGCCGGCCACCACGGCGGCGCCCAGACGCCCACCGTCCTGACCCGGCGGCAAGGGCGCCAGGCGCACCGCATCGAACAACTGCGCGTGAGCCAGCGGTGCGGCCAAGCCGACGGCGAGTGCCAAAGCCAGACGATGGAAAAAGGGGCGGCGCAAAGACATGTTGATCCGAATCGGGTTGCGAAGGCGCAAGGTTAGCTGCGCCCCGCCATCCCATGCCGATGTGAGGCTATTGCTGCCGCTGGCGCAGACTCGCCCCGCCGCCCGAGCGTCAGCGCGGCAGGCGATCCGTGGGGCCGGCGTCGACCTGGCGTGACTCGACGTCGATCACCTCACCGGTCTCCGCCGCCGTACCGGCACCGGCGCTGTAGAAGCGCTGCCACTGGGTACGCCGCAGCAGCGTGAAGACCAGCGGTTGCACCGGCCGGCCGGTCAGCCGTGCCCAGGCAGCGCGCAGCAGCCACACCAGCAGCAGCATGAAACTGGCCACCAGCAGGCTGGCCAGAAACACCAGCCCCATGAGCAGCAGCACGGCGCGCAGCGCCCAACGAAAAACAGTCCCGATCACTCGATCCACGCGCTCACTCCTTGTGAACTGTTGCAGGTGCGGCCATCCGGCCCGAATGCAAGGCGAGCCTTCATTCGCACATCCTCACACTTCATGATGAAATCAGCCCTCAACGCACACCACCCAAGCGCCGCCAGCTATCAAAAAAATAGCAAATTCAGCACCCCACGGCACCCCGACGGCTGCGCTTAAGATGTGCCGACGATTTCTCCCCGAGACTCCCCGAGATCCCCATGCGTAAAACCGTTCTTGCCATGCTGGCGGCGCTGACCGTCTTGACCGGGTGCGCGTCGCGCCTGAGCGAACAGGCTGCCGCCATCCGCGTCCTTCCCAACGAGCCCGCCGCGCTGCGCCATTGCCAGACGCTGGGCGGGGTGGCCGGGCGTTCGCAGGCGGTGCTGCTGGAGTCGGCCGGGCGCTCGGACGCGCTGGCCCAGATGCTGGAAGCCGCCGCCCGCATGGACGCCGACACCGTGGCCATCACCAGCGAAAGTGAAGACAAGAACGTGGTCACGCTGCGCGGCGTGGCCTACAAGTGCCGCTGAAAAGTGCCGCTGAACCACTGACGCAACGGCCCTCGGCCGCGGGCCTCAGTGGGCATGCCCGAGGCTGCTGACCAGCGTCACTAGGCCGATGCCCACCAGCAGCCAGGCAATCTGCGCCATGGTTTCGCGCAGGCTCAGGCGCTTCTGCAGTTGCGGAATCAGGTCGGCCAGCGCCACGTAGATGAAGCTGCTGGACGCCATCACCAGGAAATACACCAGGTAGTCGTGCAGCTGGTCCACCAGCCAGTAGCCCACCAGGCCGCCCAGGGCCGTCACCGCACCGGCCAGCGACACCTTGACCACCGCGGCACGGCGGTTGCTGCTGGTGCCGCGCAGCACCAGCAGGTCGCCCATGTGGTGCGGCACCTCGTGCGCCATCACGGCCAGCGCGGCAATCGCACCCAGGCGCAGGTCGGCGATGAAGGCCGAGGCAATCAGGATGCCATCGCCAAAGCAGTGCACGCTGTCGCCCGCCAGCACCGACCAGCCACCGGGACGATGGTCATGGTGCTTGTGACCATGGTGGTCGTGAGCGTGGTCGTGAGCGTGTGCATGGTCGTGGCCATGGTCATTCCCTGCAAGGGCGCCGTCTTGATGATGTTCGTGCCCGTGGTGCCACAGCTCGGCCTTGTCGAGCAGGAAGAAGAACACCAGCCCGGCCAGCAGCGTCAGGAAAAGCTCGTGCGCGCCGGCCTCGCTCTCGAAGGCCTCGGGCAGCAGGTGCAGGAAAGCCGTCGCCAGCAGCGCGCCTGCCGCCAGGCTGAGCATGTGTTGGGTGAAACGCGCCAGCACGCCAAAGCTCAAGGCCGCCGCCAGCCACACACTGCCAATGCCGGCCGCCATCGTGCCGATCAGGATCGCAAGAAGGGTCATGCTGTCGATTGTCTCAGAGCTGTCAAGAGGGTCGAAACATGACAAGCAAGAAAAGGGCCGCCCGCAGGCGGCCCCTAGTCAACAGAAGAACTGGCGAGAAATCGTAGCGAGCGGCCCGAGCGCAAGGCGGACGGAGCGCAGCCACCGGAACGTACTCAAGGTACGTGAGGATGGCGAGCACCGCCCAACGCAGCTATCGGGTCGCGCAGTAGATTTATCGCCAGTTCTAGGCCACGCCGTGCTGCTTGAACCACGCCAGACAGCGCTTCCAGCCGTCTTCCGCCGCTTCCTTGCGGTAGCTCGAGCGGTAGTCGGCGTGGAAAGCGTGCGGCGCGTCAGGGTAGACCACGAACTGCGAGGCCTTGGACGCGGCATTGCCTGCCGCCAGCGCGGCCTTCATTTTCTCCACGCCGTCGAGCGGAATGCCGGTGTCGGCGCCGCCGTACAGGCCCAGCACCGGGCCGTTGAGCTGGCCGGCGATGTCGATCGGGTTCTTGGGCGTGAGGTCGTTCTGCGCGCCGACGATGCGGCCGTACCAGGCCACACCCGCCTTGATGGCCTTGCTGTGCGCGGCATAGAGCCAGGTCTGGCGGCCACCCCAGCAAAAGCCCGTCACGCCCACGCGCGACAGGTCGCCGCCGTTGGCGCCGGCCCAGGCTACCGTGGCATCAAGGTCGCCCATCACCTGTGCATCGGGCACCTTGGAGATGACCTCGGCAATCAGCTTGGCCATCTCGCCGTAGCTCTGCGCGTCACCCTGGCGCACGAACAGCTCGGGGGCGATGGCTAGGTAGCCGGCACGGGCGAAGCGGTTGGCCACGTCGGCAATGTGCTCGTGCACGCCAAATATCTCCGACAGTACCAGCACCACCGGCAGGTTCTTCTTGCCGGCCGGCATGGCGCGGTAGGCCGGCATGGCAAAGCCCTTGACGTCGATGGTCACCTCGCCCACCGTCAGGCCTTCGGTCGGCGTCTTGATGGCCGTCTGCGCCATGATGGGCATGACGGACGCTGCATACCCCACGCCCAGCGCCGTCTTCAGCGCAGTGCGGCGGGTGGCGCCGGCTTCGGTGCTCTGGCCCGGCAGCAGGGCCTTGAATTCGCTTTCCAGATCGCGGTTGATCATGCGGGTCTCCTTCGGGTGGGATGGACAAAGCGCCGAGTCTAGTGCGCAGCCGCCCGTTCAGGTGGCCGCGCCGGCTTGCCCCTCGGCCACACTGGGTTAAGACGCCCCACCCTCTCGCGCCGGCGCCTCGCCCATGGCCTGGCTCAGACGCCAGAACAACAGGCTCAGGGCGACGCCGCCGGCCATGCCCAGCGCGTACTTGAAGGCACTGCCGAACAGCAGCGGTGCCAGCAGGCCGGCCACCAGGGCAAAGGCCATCATCTGCACAAAACTCTGCAGCGAAGCCGCCAGCCCGCGCATGCTCGGGAACAGCCCCTGCACGATGACCGACATCGCCGGCACCGCCAGCGCCACGCCAAAGGTGTAAAGCATGGCCGGCAGCACCGCCCACGGCACGGCGGCCGGGAAGCTGCTGGTGTAGGCCAGGTTGGCCAGCGCCGCCAGCACCATCATGGCCTGACCCACGCGAATGGTGGTGGCGCTGCTGAAGCGATGCGCCAGCCGGCCGCTGAGCGCCGAGCCCAGCACCATGCCGCCGATCATGGGCACGAACAGCCAGGCAAAGGCGGTTTCCGGCAGGTGCAGCACCTCCACCACGAAGTTGGCCGCCCCGGCGATGTAGAGCGCAAAGCCCACGAAAGCCGAACCGGTGGCCAAGGTGCCCAGCAGGAACTTCGGGTGCCGGATGGCGGTGAGGTAGTTGCGCACGATGGTGCCCAGGTGCAGCGGCTGGCGCTGCTGCGGCGCCAGGCTCTCGGGCAGCACGCGCCAGCACAGCACGGCCAGCACGCCACCGAACAACGTGAGGAAAGCAAAGTTGGCGCGCCAGCCCAGGTGGGCATTGAGGTAACCACCCAGCACCGGCGCCACCGCCGGCGCAATACCGAACACCATCATGATGCCGGCGATCATGCGCTGCGCCTCGGCACCGTGGAACTGGTCACGCACGATGGCCTGCCCCACCACCATGCCCGCCCCGGCCGACATGCCCTGCAGCACGCGACAGACCAGCAGCGCACCAAAACTCGGCGCCAGCGTGGCACCGATAGAGGACAGCACGAACAGCAGCAACGTGCCCAGCACCACCGGCCGGCGCCCTACGCTGTCCGACAGCGTGCCGTAGAACAGCGACATCACCGCCTGTGCCAGCAGAAAGGCGCTCAGCGTCTGCTGCACCAGCAGATCGCTGACGGCGAACTCCAAGGCAATGCTGTGGAAGGACGGCAGGTAGGTGTCAATGGCAAAAGGCCCCACCATGGCCAGGCCGGCCAGGAGGAAAGTCAGGTAACGGTTTGTCATGGGGTTCTCACAAAAGCCCGGGCCGCAGCCGCAGGCAACGCCCAGGTGGGCGCGGGGGATCGGTATGGGTCAGGCGGCGCGCACAGCCGCCGCAATGTCCAGCGAGCGCAGGCGCAACGCTGGCTCGTACACGTCGGACACCAGAATGAACTCGTCCGCCTGCGTGGCCTGCAGCAGTTGTTCGAAGCCGGCGCGCACCGTCTGCGGCCCGCCGATCACGGCCGCAGCCAGGAAGTCGGCAATCGCGCCGCGCTCCTGCGGCTGCAGCTGCGCCATGTAATTTTCCACCGGCGGCGCCAGGCGGCCGCGCTTGCCGGTCACGATGCCCAGCACGCGCTGGTAGGTGCTGCTGGCCAGGAACTCGGCCTCTTCGTCGCTGGGTGCGGCAATCACCGGCACGCCAATGGCCACATAAGGCTTGTCCAATGTGGCCGAGGGCTTGAAGCGCCGGCGGTACAGGTCGATCGCCTGCAGCAGGTAGCGCGGCGCAAAGTGCGAAGCAAAGGCATAAGGCAGGCCCATCTCGCCCGCCAGCTGGGCCGAGAACAGGCTGGAGCCCAGCAGCCAGATCGGCACATTGGTACCGGCGCCCGGCATGGCAATCAGGCGCTGGCCGGGCTGTGCGGGGCCCAGCAGGCGCTGCAACTCGGCCACGTCGCGCGGGAAATCTTCTTCCGTTTCCACACGGTCGCGCCGCAGCGCGCGCATGGTCAGCGGGTCGGTGCCGGGGGCGCGGCCCAGGCCCAGGTCGATGCGGCCCGGGTACAGCTCGGCCAGCGTGCCGAAGGCCTCGGCCACCACCAGCGGCGCATGGTTGGGCAACATCACGCCGCCGGAGCCGACGCGAATGGTGTGGGTGCCGCCGGCAATGTGGCCCACCAGCACCGCGGTGGCGGAGCTGGCAATGCCCGGCATGTTGTGGTGCTCGGCCAGCCAGTAGCGCGTGAAGCCGAGCGATTCCGCATGCTGCGCCGTACGCAGCGCAATGCCCAGCGCATCGGCTACCGTGCCGCCTTCGCGCACGGCCACCAGGTCCAGCATGGACAGGGCAATCTGGTTCAGTGATTTCATGCCGCTATTGTCCGCCTCGGCGCGACATCGTGCCGGCTTGGGGGCAATGCGCGGCCCGACGCAGTGAAGGCGCCGGGCCCCCTTGCTTCAGCCCAGCCAGGCCAGCAGGCCGCCGCCCACGCCGCTGCCCAGCACCACCAGCCAGGGCGGCAGCTTCCAGACCATCAGCGCCACGAAGGCCAGCAGGGCCAGGCCGAAGTCGGCCGGCGTGAAGATGGCGCTGGTCCACACCGGGTGGTACAGCGCCGCCAACAGCAGGCCCACCACCGCCGCATTGATGCCGCCCAGCGCCGCGCGCGTGCGCCCGTGGCGACGCAACGGCTCCCAGAACGGCAAGGCACCGGCCACCAGCAGGAAAGACGGCACGAAGATCGCCAGCAGGCACAGCAGGCCGCCGGCCCAGCCGCTGGGCGTGCCCTGCGCGGCCGCGCCCAGGAAGGCGGCAAAGGTGAACAGCGGCCCCGGCACCGCCTGCGCCGCGCCGTAGCCAGCCAGAAAGGTGTCGTTGCTCACCCAGCCGCGCGGCACCACTTCAGACTGCAGCAGCGGCAACACCACATGGCCGCCGCCAAACACCAGTGAGCCGGCGCGGTAGAAGGCATCCACCATGGCCAGCGCCTGGCTGGGCCAGGCCGCGGCCAGCAGCGGCAGGCCCACCAGCAGCAGGGCAAAGAGCGCCAGCAGCGCCGCACCGGTGCGCCGGCGCATGCGGATGGGCAGCGCCTCGTGCGGCCCCTGCGGCACGGCCGGAAACAGCAGCAGCCCCAGTAGCCCCGCGGCGGCGATCAGCCCCACCTGCACCCAGGCACCCGGCCACAGCAACGCCACGCCGGCCGCCGCGGCCATGAGCGTGAGGCGCGGCACCCCTACGCACAGCGTACGCGCCATGCCCCAGACCGCCTGCGCCACCACCGCCACCGCCACCACCTTGAGGCCGTGCAGCACACCGGCCGGCAGCGCATCGCCCCAGGCCGACAGGCCGAGCGCAAACAGGATGAGCGCCAGCGCTGACGGCAGCGTGAAGCCGGCCCAGGCCGCCAGCGCACCCCAGTAGCCGGCGCGTGACAAGCCCAGCGCCATGCCCACCTGGCTGCTGGCCGGCCCGGGCAGGAACTGGCACAGCGCCACCAGGTCGGCATAGCTGTGCTCGCTCAGCCAGCGCCGCCGCGCCACGAACTCGTTGCGGAAGTAACCCAGGTGCGCCACCGGCCCGCCAAACGAGGTCAGGCCCAGCCGCAGAAAGATGAGGAAGACCGCCCAGGCGCTGGGCGCCGGCGGGGAGGCGTTGGTGTCCGTCATGGCGTCGAATGTACCGTGGCCATGTTGCAGTTCCTCTTGCATCCGGCCCGAATCGGGCGTTGAATGGCGGGCATAAGTAGAGACAACGCATTCCGGTCCCCGGACCGTCAGGAGGAGGATGCCATGGCCACGAAGAAGAAGGCCGCCCCCACGGGCAGCAAGCAGCGCAGCACGGCCGCCCCGGCCCGTGCCAGCACAAGCAAAGCCGCCAGCGCCAGCACGGCGAGCAGCAGCGCCGGCAGCCCACGCCGCAACCCCTTCGCCATGCTCACCCGCCTGGCACCCCAGCAGGTGAGCACTTTCACCACCCTGCTCACCAAAGAAGGCAACGCGCCCGAGGTGGGCACTGTGGTCTATGTGCACGGCATCGGCAACAAGCCGGTGGCGTCCATCCTCAAGTGCCAGTGGGACACGGCGCTCTTCGGCGCGCCCATGGGTGACCGCACGCGGCTGGCCTACTGGGTCAACCGCAACCGCTACCTCGAGCCCGAAGCCGGCACCTGTGCCGACAAAGACACGCCCGCGGCGGCTGGCGGCCCCGGCGTGCGCGCCCTGGGCGCCATCGCACCCGAAATGGAGACCGGGCCCGAACTCGACGCCCAGGGCCGCCGCGTCATGGCCGCGCTGGAGCAACGCCTGCAGCGCGCGCAGGAGCGGCCCGGTGGCGTGGGCACCAAGGTGTTGCCGCTGCCCGAGGGCATGCGGCGCTGGGTCACGCGCCTGGTATCCGAGCTCTTCCTCAAGGACGTGCGCGACTTCTTCTTCGATGCCAACCAACGCAGCGTGATGGAGCAGTCGCTGCGCGAGCGGCTGGACGTGGGGGGCGGGCCGTTCATCGTCATCGGCCACAGCCAGGGCTCGATGATTGCCTACCACGTGCTGCGCCAGTTGCAGAAGGCGCAGTGCGACGTGCGCCTGTTCCTCACCATCGGCTCGCCGCTGGGCATCCAGGAAGTGCAGGACGTGCTGGGCAAGCTCGGCAAGGGCGCGCTGGCCGTGCCCGAGTGCGTGGACCGCTGGCTCAACGTGGCCGAGCGGCTGGACCCGGTGGCGCTGGACGCCGACATCTCCAACGACTACACGCCCAGCAGCCGCGGCGTGGCGGTGGAGAACGTGGTGGGCCTGCAGATCAACCCCGAGTGGGACTCCAACCCGCACTCCGGCACCGGCTACCTGAGCATCGACACCGTGCGCAGCGCCGTGCGCGAGACCGCCGGATCCGCCTTCGCCAACCGGGTGGGCCGCAGCATCCTGATGAAGGACCTGGTGGACCAGATGGAAGACGGCCGGCGCGAAGAGCGCCACCCGACGCTGATCCAGCTCGTTTCGGACGAGAGCGCCGAGAGCTCGCTGGACGACGTGCGCAGCCGGCTGGAGGGCTTGATCAGCGAAGTGCTGGCCTACAGCGGCGCCACCACCGAAGAGGGGCGCGTGCAGCTCATGCGCCGCTTCATCTCGGCCGACCTCACGCGCAGCGAGATCGAGCACCTGCGCTCGCACTGCGGCGCGCTGAAGATCGACCGCGTCTGGCGCAACGCCGTCAAGCGCGCGCTGCTGCACCAGTCCACCCACACCATCCAGGCGCGCCCGGCCAACCTGGGCTACGGCGCGCGCGGGCAAGACATCGCCTGGGCCGTGCTGGACACCGGCATCACCGCCGACCACCCGCACTTCAAGAAGTACGGCAACGTGCTGGCGCAGTGGGACTGCACCGGCAGCGGCGCGCCGCAGCGGCTGGGCCCGGGTGACAAGCGCTTCGGCACGCTGGACGGCAACGGCCACGGCACCCACGTGGCCGCCACCATTGCCGGCGCGCTGGCGCTGCCGCGCGACAAGGGCGACGCCACCGAGCTCGACCTGCAGGGCATGGCGCCCGAGGCCAAGTTGTACGGCTTAAAGGTGCTCAAGGACAACGGCAACGGCGAAGACGCCTACATCATCAAGGCGCTGGACACCATTGCCGAGCTGAACGAACGCGCCGGCAAGCTGGTGATCCACGGCGTGAACCTCAGCCTGGGCGGCAGCTTCGACCCCAGCGTATTCGGCTGCGGGCACACGCCGCTGTGCCAGGAGCTGCGGCGCCTGTGGCGCCAGGGCGTGCTGGTGTGCCTGGCCGCTGGCAACGAAGGCTATGCCCTGCTCGACTCCGACGGCGGCATGATCCCCGCCAACATGGACCTCTCCATCGGCGACCCGGCCAACCTGGAAGAAGCCATAGCCGTGGGCTCCATCCACAAGAGCAACCCGCACACCTACGGCGTGTCGTACTTCTCGTCACGCGGCCCCACGGCCGACGGCCGCATGAAGCCCGACCTTGTGGCCCCGGGCGAAAACATCCTCTCGGCCCGCCACAAGTGGCCCAAAGGCGCGGCCACCGCGCGCGACTACTACGTGGAAATGAGCGGCACCAGCATGGCCACGCCCCATGTGTCGGGCCTGCTGGCGGCGTTTTTGTCCGTGCGCAAGGAATTCATCGGCTACCCGGACCGCGTCAAGGCCCTGCTGCTGGCGCACTGCACCGACCTCGCCCGCGACCCCTACATCCAGGGCAAGGGCATGCCGAATCTGGTGAAGATGTTGATGAATACGTGATGGGCAAGACATACTGCTGCACCACTTGAGCAACAGACAGCACAAAGCGCAAAGGGAGACACATGTTCCGCCAACATGGACGGTTACACGAAATCGGCAGCGTCTTGGTTGCGATCGTCGCGACGCTGACAATCGGAATGGCAGCTCTTCAGCTGTATGCCCTCGCTTACATCAATGACAAGTGGCCACCGGTCTCGCTGGAACAGATTCAACAGGAATCTGTCTCTCGAAACAGCGCCGCGCTGAACCACCTCGACTCGCCCAACGTCGTTCTCCAAGTAGGCGCGTCTTCGGTGCAGACATGGCTCGCACCTGAAATCCAGAACGCGGTGCGCAAGTTCAACGCATCTCAACAGAAGCTTCAGCTGTCGATAGACACCGTGAAAGTTTCTTTTGAGAACCAGCGCGGCACGCTATCGGGCGACTTTCAACTCCACCTGATTGAGCAGGCGCTGACCCTCACCGGCTCCATCGAAGGGTACGCCTACTTGGCGCTGGACGGCGCAACGGTGACGGTGCGCCCGTCTCTGAGCAAACTCAAACTCAGGAATATCAAGAGCGACTCGGACAAGTACTGGTGGCTTGGTCCGTTAAAGGACCTGATCTACACCGAGCTTCTGCTCGTACGTGACAACATCAACGGCCAGCTGCCGGTGTATAGCCAACAGCTGAAGATCGCGCCTCTTACGCTGCCTGGCGAACCGCGGCCGAGTCTTCCTGTTGTTTTTCCCGACCCCTTCCATCCCAACACCACCATCACGAGAAAATTCGTCCCACCCGTACTCAAGGGTGCCGTGGTACTGGCCGACGCCGACCATCTAACGGTGCTGGGTCAACTCAGTCTGACCAACGTCAACCCTCCGGCTGCCATGAACGGCACGGACGATTTCCTGGTGTATCGGCGTGAATTCCGTTCACGCCTGGACAAGGCAGGCCTCGTCGTAGACCCTTCGGCGGGCGTTGCTTTCGATGTTGCCAAAGGATTCGTTGATGAGCTGTTCCGACAGTTTATGGGGCAGGTTTTCACGCGCGACCGTGTCACCGCGGCTGTGCAGGCGTCCTACCAGACACTTTCCCAACTGACCCATCCCGATGTCGGCATCAGCGTGGAGACGCCGACCGTAAGAAAGGTCGTGGACGAGAGTCTTCGAAAGACGCTCACATCCTGGGCATCTCGACATTCAGGCTCTGTCGTCAGCTCGACCTTTGACATTCGCCAACAGTATTTCTGGGCGGGCGCGTCCGCTGAGTTTGATATCGCGCACGCCGACGCGCGCGTGGAAGCGTCTGTCGAAATAGCCGTGCCGGTGGCTGGCACGGCCTCGGGGCTTCGACTGTACCCAGCCATTGACCAGTTGACCGTCAAGAAGCTGAAGACTTCCCATTACGGCGATCTTGCCGGACTGCTGCGCGGCGTGAACACCTTCCTCGCAGGTGCGGTTGCAGCGGCGAATTCCGCCATGCAGCCGTTGGACGTGGGCTTGGCGCCACTGAAACTTGGCACCATAGACTTCCGCACGATGATCTCATCGCCGGGGACCTCCGTTTCGCCACAAACCTATGCCCCCCCTGCCATGCAGCTTTCCAATGCTGCGCTTCTGCTGGACGAAAAGCGCATCATGGCAATGGCCGGAACGGGGCCGGCTTCCGCCCCCCTCAAATCGCCTGCCCCAGTCGACTTTGACACCTATCGAAATGCTTACCACGCCCGCTGGGCAGAGTCGTTTGGCTCCCCAGCGCAGCCCGGTACGGCGCATGTTTATGTCAAGACCGCCGCAATCGCACAGTACATCAACACGGCGGTCAACGACGCGCAGCTGGCCCTGGCGGCCTCTGTTACTTTCAACGATCGCAACACCGTTCCGCTCGAAATCGGGCACATTCCACGCGTCAGCTGCAGAGGCTTGATCAACTGCCCCGAGTGCAGCTGGCGACGGCCATGGAACTGCCCTCTCGTGCCTCCTTGCGAAGCTGCCAACTTGGCTGTCAGGACAGCCTGCAACGTCGCTCTGGAGCCAACGCGCTGGGCCATCAACGAAATGACCAGAATTCTTGGGCGCCATCTTGGTGACCTGGAAACGGATGCACGTGGCGCCGCTACTCTTCAGGCAAGGAACATTCGCATCGACCTGTCCCCCGACATGAGCGGGGTGAATCTCACGCTGACGGCGCAAGCGCAGGCCTCTGCCAGCGCTGATCTGCGCTTCCACTCGAAGAGCGTCTCGGGTCGCCTGGTCTGCCCTCTAGACTTCCACCACCACGTTCCCTTTCCGAGCGGATCAATTCACGGACAGGTGCCACCGCAGCAGCTAGGCCTGCGCGCAACCATCCAGACCCGGTTGGAAGCCAAGGAGGGCGGCGGCCAGCGGTTCACGGTTGAGATCACCCCCCAGAACGACATTCATTTTGTCGGTGATCTTGACACCCAGCCCTATGCCCAGCTTCGGCTGGTAATGCTCTCGATGAATATTCAATGCCCAGTAACGGGTGTCATCAACATCCTCGTTCCTGGCCTGGGCACTGCGCTGTCCCTACTGGATATCGGGCAGATCACTGCGCTGGTCACGGATACCGTTGCCCAGTCGGCGCTGGACGGACTGCCATCCGATCTCAAGCTGCTTTACCTGGGCAAGATCAATCGCACTCTCGACAAACCCGGACCGATGCAGCTTGCCGTTGACATCCCGGCCGTGCGCGTAGGCGACATGACGTTGACCATGCAGCCGGAGATCAAGGATGGCCTGCTGCGGCTACATGTCGCAGCACCATAAGGCGTACCGTTCAACCGAAAAATTCGCGCCGATGTCCGGATGGCAGAAGGGAAGGGACGCACCCATTGCAGCCCCCTGCTTGGCCTGGCTCCCAAGTGCACCCACGTTGCGGCCCCACGGCCGACGGCCGCATGAAGCCCGACCTTGTGGCCCCGGGCGAAAACATCCTCTCGGCCCGCCACAAGTGGCCCAAGGGCGCGGCTACCGCGCGCGACTACTACGTGGAAATGAGCGGCACCAGCATGGCCACACCGCATGTATCGGGTCTGCTGGCGGCGTTTTTGTCGGTGCGCAAGGAATTCATCGGCTACCCGGACCGCGTCAAGGCCCTGCTGCTGGCGCACTGCACCGACCTCGCCCGCGCCCCTACATGCAGGGCAAGGGCATGTCGAATCGGGTGAAGATGTTGATGAATACGTGAAGGGCGACTATTGCAGCCCTGAATCGAAGTGGATGGGAACCACTTTCGACCTACTCCGTTCCTACGCCATGTACCGTGAATCGCTTATTCGCCGCGATAACGTCCATCGCTCCGAACGTCAAACAAGATGCAACTTGTAGGAGTTGATTTGGCGGGGGTGAAACCAGTCAACCTCCTGATTCTGCGGCTGCTGAAGAAATACAGAGAGTAAGCCGTCTTCTATGCTGAAGACACGACCCAAACTTAGACAAGGACGCAGGACTACGTTAAGCAGCATTTCTTGTACTTGAGCCCGCTGCCGCAGTGGCATGGATCATTCCGACCGAGTTTCATGCGACTTACTTCTCGCGAATATGGAAGAAGAGCATCGCGAACTTTTGATGCCGGCTTCATATCTGCGGTCAACTTTTCCAGTTCATCAGAGGCTTCCCACGGGAAGTCCAACGTAACACCGAACTGAACTTGCCCAGCCGGGCTCACAGAAACGCCAAACCACTGCGCCGCACGTTGCTGGTATTTCCGCTTGACACAGTGGGTCTCCAACACAGCAATCGCTTCCGGAGTTGCCACTGGATTGCAGTGGAAACTGACCCCGCAAGGTGGCGTGCTCGATGCAAGCGTAACGTCATGACGCTTGCCATCGATCTGCGCCTTTTTCGTAATAATTTCGAGTATGCGATGAACGTTCCTGCACGAATCTTCGTCCATTGAAAGCAGGTGGAAGCCGAGTTCGAGAGTTGCCGGGTCCGCCCTAGTTTCGATTTGTTTGATTAGACTCTCATAACGAGTGCCGCGCATCTTCGTAAGGACACCCACTGGCGTGTCGTCGCCGGGCTGGTTGTCCCTACGCACCATCATCGCCGAATCCAAGTCTCGAGCGATGGAGTCCTCAAGCATGACTAGATCGTGCTTCTCATCCAGCCAGAGATTCTGTTTAAGGTGATAGCCAAGAACAGTCAACTCGTGCCCGCTCATGAGCTTGTCGGATGCGGCTACACGCAGTTTCACATAACCGAGCAGCCGCAGCGGTGTCGCCAGCATCTCTGTCAACGTATCGAGAAGGAACACGTCCATCACAAACGGAGGGCGGATGACATCAGTTGTCTGGAACTTCAGCGATTGTTTTGCCTGAAAGGCCAGCGCTGGATAGTGTTCCGACACAAGGCTTAACAGGAAGACTTCTTTAATGCTGGCTGGAAGCTCAACTTCTTTTTTGTTGTCGTCCACCAGCCGGCACTCACCGGCAAGCAACTCGTTCGCGCATGTCCAGCCTTGGTCATAAGAATCTTGGATGGCAGCAGCGAAGTCGGCTTTTAGCTGGTTATCGTTCCCCTTGCGCGCAGCGATGGTCAGCTTCTTAGCCTTCGCCTGCAAAATGATGAGCCGGTCTCCATAGATGACCAGAACATCCGCCTCGCCCACAATATCTTTGCCGCGATGAAGATTCACATTCGTATGGACATGCTCGCGGCCGAAGACCTTAACCAGCCGGCGCGCGGCGAACTGTTCGGTAAAGGCGCCACGATTCTTGGCGGCCGTCGGGCGGTAAGCCTTGTCGTCCCACATCCAAAAGAACGGAGATTCGTATAACGCCTCGTAAATCGCATAGTGCAAGAAGAGAAGCACAGTCCCACGACCGGTTGGTAGCAGCGGCCGAGCGGCAACCTCGTTGAAGTCACCCACTTCCCGGAACCCCGAGTTATCCCCCGAAAAGAGGAACGCCTCGAAGAAGGCTTCAACTATGCCTTTCTCAGCACCGCTATGAAACGCCACCTCATCCAGCGAGAACTCAAATGCGGGCAACCAAGTCGCGGGAGGATGATTAGCCTTTTGAGCTTCTGCGAGGAGGCGCGTTCCCTTCTCGTCCATCAAGTCGCACATCGCTTTTGCGATAGTCCGTGCCTGACTGGATGTGAAGCCCTTGTTCTTGAGCATCCATGCGTCATCGGCCCCATACTTCTCGGGAACATAGTCCCTGTACTGGAAGGCATAGGCTGACTCAGTGCCGTAAAAGATGGGTTCTCGCATCCCCGGGCCATGCCAAGGATTTGGCGGCGTGGCACCCTCTCTCACAGCCTCGAACATGGATGCGAACATCGGGTAAGACATCGAGTTGTGCAGTTCCTGCAACAGAGCATCGGTGCGCTTGATGTAGCCCTCAATCACATTAGTCGTCTGCTGAGACAGGTCTAACGGCTTCTTTACCATCAGGCCAATCAGCGTCGTCAATTCCGTCCGAATAAGGCGATCGCTACTGAACAGCCGGTCCATATCAGACGGCTTCAGCTTGCCCTTGATGCGAATGACGTTGTCGCGATGACAAATCTGTGCGATAGCATGAACGTATCCGGGCGATCCAACTAGCTTGGCAAGATCCTGAAAAATTTGAGATTCTTCTCGTGGCTTCTCCATGACTCCTCCCATCTTTCTTGTTTGCGTGTCCCACATTCTTCGCATCAATCACGACGCTTTCTCGCAACTACACCGATAGACAAGTCGTTAACCAACACCACGACCATCAATGGCTTTCAACCGGTTAGCTCAGATGCTTGCATGATAGGTTCTAGTGGGAACCGCCGCTGAACAGCATAGGGTCCGCAGACAGCCATCAGCATCTAGCAGACGCTCGTCAGCCAACGACTGATTAGCCACGATTGCTGCCACCCTACCCGCCGTAGCGTCAGGTGGTAACTACCGCCAACCCCTTACGCATCAACACCACATTCGCCACCGGGAACTCGCACCGCCAACCGAGACTTGCCGCCACGTGCCGCAACGTCGCCTCCCGATAAAACACCACGTGCGTCGGATCGCGCCGGTAGTGCCATTGCGCAAAGCGCGCGTCGTCGGTCTGGAAGCAGGTCATCAGGGCCAGCCAGCCGCCGGGCTTGAGCAGGCCATCCAAGCGGCGGAACTCGGCCGCGGGCGTGTGGAAGTGCTCGGCCACCTCGGTGCAGGTGATGAAGTCGTAAGTGGTAGCCAGTACCGAGCTGTCTGGTTGAAAGAACGGGTCGTACAGCGCCACGGTGTGGCCCGCCTCGCGCAGCATGGCGGCCAGCAGCGGGCCGGGACCGCAACCGTAGTCCAGCCCGTGCTGCCCGGGCGGCAGGCGTTGCAGCAGCGGCTGCGCCAGCTGCTGCAGGAAGCGCCGGTAACCGGCTTGCGCGGCGTCGTTGTCGTGCAGGCGGTATTCAGCCTGCTCGCGCTCGGGCGTGGGCAGTTGTGACGGGTCAAGAAACGTGGCCTGACACTGCGGGCAGCGCCAGTAGTGGCGGCCTTCCACCTGCATGAAGGGCTGCGCGGCCGCGGCTTCGCACACCGGGCAGGGGCGGGTGGGTGGTAGGTGGGGCGGGGCCGTCATGGCCGTGCCCTGCCGCTGACTCGAAGCCGGTCTATGACAGCAGCACCTTCTTGGTCCACGCGACAACCTGATCGGCCGCCACGTTGGGCGTATCAATGTGGCCACCTGTCACCTCCAGGTACTCAGAGCGCGGATTGGCCGGCAGCTTGTTGACGTAATAGTCCTTGATCAGCTTGAACAAGGGGTCTTTCTCACCGATGACACTGAGCACCGGCACGGCGGCGGGCACCCGCGGGGCGGTGCGCCCCATTTCGGCGTCCGACTCCGGATCAAAAAAGGAGAGGTAGTTCTTGGCAGTGGCCACCAAGGTCAGGGCGCGCCCCTGATTGAAGTCGTTGAAACGGTGCGTCCCCTCTTCGCCCTTGCCGGCAGACACCAAGGCGCGGGCCTCGTCGATGCTCTCTCGCACCGCTTTGGAAGAGTTCCATGTGTAGTAACCCCGCGGCGCGTGGCCGGGGGCCAGCAGCACCAAGGCATCCACCGCGCCGCCACGCGCGGCAAAGCTCATGGCCGCAGGGCAGCCCATGCTGTGGCCGACGAGAACAATCCGCGATGCACCCCGGTCGCGCAAGGCCTGCACATGCCCGGCAACTTCCTGCATCGCCTGGTCCCAGTTCCCCGCGAGGTAACGGCGCCGCGACCAGGGCATGTCCGGCACGAGAGACAACCAGTTCTCGCGGTCGATGGCCGCGACCAGGTTGTTGTAGACGGGGGTGTCGGGGCCGCCTGGGTTCTTGCCGTGCAGCAACAGAAAACCCAGCCGCTCTCCGGTGCCGGCCCAGGCCCAGCCGTGCACAAGAGACCACAGGGCTCCGGCACACGACAGGCGTGTGATGTCGCGTCGTTTCAATTCAGCACCCCTTCATGTCATGAGACGCCGCATGCTATGTCGCGTGCGACACCATCGTCAAGGCCAGCCAGCTCAATGAACAGGGTGCCATGCGCATGTCAGTGCGCCTTGTCCCAATTGGGCCCCACGCCCACCTCGGCCAGCAGCGGCACCTTGAGCTGGGCCACGCCGGCCATGATGCGCGGGATCTCGTGGCGCAGCCAGTCCACCTCGTGGTCGGGCACTTCGAACACCAGTTCGTCGTGCACCTGCATGATCATCTTGGTACGGCGCTGCTCTGCATCCAGCACGCGCTGCACTTCCACCATGCTGAGCTTGATGAGGTCGGCCGCGGTGCCCTGCATGGGCGCGTTGATGGCAGCGCGCTCGGCGCCGCTGCGGCGCGGGCCGTTGGGGGAGTTGATCTCGGGCAGATACAAGCGGCGGCCGAACACGGTTTCCACATAGCCACGGGCCTTGGCGCTGGCGCGGGTGTCGTCCATGTACTGCTTGACGCCGGCAAAGCGCTGGAAGTAGCGCTCGATGTAGTTCTTGGCCGCGGTGTTGTCGATGCCCAGACTCTTGGCCAAGCCAAAGGCGCTCATGCCGTAGATGAGTCCGAAGTTGATGACCTTGGCATAGCGGCGCTGTTCGCTCGTCACGGCGCTGGTGGGCACGCCAAACACCTCGGCCGCGGTGGCGCGGTGCACGTCCATGCCGTCGTGGAAGGCCAGCAGCAGCGCGGCGTCGCCGCTCAGGTGGGCCATGATGCGCAGCTCGATCTGCGAGTAGTCGGCGCTGGCGATCTGGCAGCCCGGCGGGGCCACAAAGGCCTCGCGCACGCGCCGGCCTTCGGGCGTGCGGATGGGAATGTTCTGCAGGTTGGGGTCGTTGCTCGAAAGCCGCCCGGTCACGGCCACGGCCTGCGCGTAGTGCGTGTGCACGCGGCCGGTGGCGGGCAAGGCCATCTGCGCCAGTTTGTCGGTGTAGGTGCCCTTGAGCTTGGACAGGCCGCGATGCTCCAGGATCTTGGCCGGCAGGGGGTAGTCTTCGGCCAGTTTTTCAAGCACTTCTTCGTCAGTACTCGGCGCGCCAGTGGCGGTTTTCTTCACCACCGGCAGGCCGAGCTTGCCGAAGAAGATCTCACCGATCTGCTTCGGGCTGCCGAGGTTGAAGGGCTGGCCGGCCAGATCGTGCGCTTCCTGTTCCAGCTGCAGGATGCGCTGGCCCAGCTCGTGGCTTTGTTGTTGCAGTACGGCGGCGTCAATGAGCACGCCGTTGCGCTCGATGCGGTACAGCGCTTCGGAGCTGGCGATTTCCAGCTCGTAGATGAACTTGAGCTTGTCGTCGGCCTGCAGGCGCGGCCACAGGGTGCGGTGCACGTCCAGCGTCTGGTCGGAGTCTTCGCAGGAGTATTCGGCCGCGCGGGTGATGTCCACCTGGCTGAAGGGAATCTGCTTGGCGCCCTTGCCGCACAGGTCTTCGTAGTTGATGCCCTTGCGGCCCAGGTGCCGTTCGGCCAGGCTGGCCAGGCCGTGCGGCTTGTGCACTTCCAGCACGTAGCTCTGCAGCATGGTGTCGTGCACATAGCCCTGCACTTCGATGCCGTGGTTGGCAAACACATGGCGGTCGTATTTGACGTGCTGGCCCAGCTTGGGGTGCGCCGGGTTTTCCAGCCAGGGTTTGAGCTTGGCCAGCACCTCGTCGCGCGGCAGCTGCGGCGGGGCGCCCGGGTAGTCGTGCATGAGCGGGATGTAGGCCGCCTCGCCCGGCAACACGCTGAAGGAAATGCCCACGATCTCGGCCACCATTTCATCGAGCGAGGTGGTCTCGGTGTCCAGCGCCACCAGCTCGGCCTCGCTGATGCGGTGCAGCCAGTGCTCGAAGGTGGACCACTCCAGCACGGTGGTGTAGTGCACCTGGCTGATGGTAGGGGCCGGTGGCTCGGGTTCGTCAAACAGGCCGGGGTTGGGGTTGGATGCCGCCGCACGGGTGGGCGCGGCCTCGCCGCCGCCCAGTGTGCGGGCCAGGCCCTTGAAGCCGAATTTCTCATAAAAATCGCGCAGGGCGTCCGTCTCTTGGTCGCCGACAGCTATCGAATCGATAGCAGGCAGGCCGGGCACCCAGCCATTGAGGTCGCAGTCGGTCTTGATGGTCAGCAGTTGGCGGCCGGTGGGCAGCCAGGCCAGCGCCTTGCGCAGGTTCTCGCCGGCCACGCCCTTGATGGCGTCGGCGTTGGCGACGATGTTGTCCAGCGAGCCGTACTCCTGCAGCCACTTGGCGGCGGTCTTGGGGCCGACCTTCTCCACCCCGGGCACGTTGTCGATGGCGTCGCCCACCAGGGTCTGGAAGTCGATCATGCGCTCGGGCGGCACGCCGAACTCGGCCTCCACCCCGGCCACGTCGCGGCGCTTGCCGTTCATGGTGTCGACGATGGTGATGTGCGAATTGACCAGCTGCGCCAGGTCTTTGTCGCCGCTGCTGATGATCACTTCGATGCCCTGCTGCGCGGCGGTGACGGCCAGCGTGCCGATCACGTCGTCGGCTTCCACGCCCGGCACGTCCAGCACTTTCCAGCCCATCAGGCGCACCACCTCGTGGATGGGCTCGATCTGGGCGCGCAGGTCGTCGGGCATGGGGGCGCGGTGCGCCTTGTACTCGGGGTAGAGCTCGTCGCGGAAGGTGGGGCCCTTGGCGTCGAACACGCAGGCGGCGTACTCGGCGTGGATTTCCTTGCGCAGGCTCTGCAGCATGTTGATCATGCCGCGGATGGCCCCGGTGGGCGGGCTGGTGGGGTCGCCCGGCACGGCGCGCAGGTCCGGCATGGCGTGGAAGGCGCGGTACAGGTAGCTGGAACCGTCGACCAGCAGCAGGGTTTTCTTGTCGCTCATGGGCAGCATTGTGGCCGCTTTGTGGCGGGGCGCCCGCGGGCTGGTCTGGCCCGGGCGGGAGGTTTTACAATGCCCCGATGCGCGCCGCTCACCTCCTCCCCCTCTTCCTGGGCTGCCTGGCCTCCGGCCTGGCACAAGCCCAGGCCCCCAGCCCGGCCCCGGCCGAACAGCCTGCCCGCAAGGAGCAGCGCATCGAGCAGATCCAGCACAAGGATGCCGGCTCCACCATCGACGAGCTGCGCGTGGGCGGCGAAACCAAGAGCATCACCGTCAAACCGGGCGACGCCCCGGCCTACGACGTGGCGCCCGACACCGTGAACCGCCCGCCGACCAATATGGACCGCGAGCGCGGCGGCAGCGGCGGTGGCGGCTGGAAAATCAAGAATTTCTGAGCCATGGCGGTCTTCACCGAGGTCTCCTTCGATGAGGCCAGCGCCCTGCTGCAAGCACTGAACCTGGGCCAGCTGCAGGAACTGCGCGGCATCCAGAGCGGCATCGAGAACACCAACTACTTCGCCACCACCGACCAGGGCGCCTATGTGCTGACCCTGTTCGAGCGCCTGAGCGCCGAGCAGCTGCCCTTCTACCTGCGGCTGATGAAGCACTTGGCGCAAAAAGGCATCCCGGTGCCGGACCCGGCGGCCGACCGGTACGGCGACGTGCTGCACACGGTGTGCGGCAAGCCGGCGGCGGTGGTCAACCGCCTCAAGGGCAAGAGCGAACTCAACCCCACCCCGGCGCACTGCGCCGCCGTGGGTGCCATGCTGGCACGCATGCACCTGGCCGGGCGCGATTACGAGCGCCAGCAGCCCAACCTGCGCGGCCTGGCCTGGTGGAACGAGACCGTGCCGGTGGTGCTGCCCTACCTGACGCCCGAGCAGGCCACGCTGATCCGCAGCGAGCTGGCTTACCAGAACCACATGGCCGCGCAACCAGCCTACGTGGCGCTGCCGCGCGGGCCGGTGCATGCCGACCTGTTCCGCGACAACGTGATGTTCGACAGCGAGCCGGGTGCCGACGGCGCGCCGGTGCTGACCGGCTTCTTCGACTTCTATTTCGCCGGCGTCGACACCTTCCTGTTTGACGTGGCGGTGTGCCTGAACGACTGGTGCATTGATCTGCCCACCGGTGCCGCCGACGCCGCGCGTACCGCGGCCTTCCTGCAGGCCTACGCCAGCGTGCGCCCGTTCAGCGCCGCCGAGCGCGAGCTGCTGCCGGCCATGCTGCGCGCCGGTGCCTTGCGCTTCTGGACCTCGCGCCTGTGGGACTTCCACCTGCCGCGCGAAGCCAGCATGCTGCAGCCGCACGACCCGACGCACTTCGAGCGCGTGCTGCGCCAGCGCATTGCGCAGCCGGTGCACGCTTCCGAGGTACTGGCCCGTCCGGTGCTGGAGGCGGCATGAGGCTCAACATCGTGCCGGCACGTACCGGCTGGTTGTGGGTCCGCGAGGGTCTGCGCATTTTCTGGAAGCAGCCACTGGCACTGGCCGGGCTGTTCTTCATGTTCGTCATGGTGATGTCGCTGGCCAGCGTGGTGCCCTACCTGGGCAATGCACTGGCGCTGGGCCTGCTGCCGGCCGCCACGCTGGGGCTGATGGCTGCCACACGCGAGGCCACACAAGGCAAGTTCCCCATGCCGTCCATCCTGCTCAGCGCCTTCCGAGCCGGGCGCGAACAAGCGCGCGGCATGGCGGTGCTGGGCGCCATCTACGCGCTGGCCTTCCTGGGTGTGCTGGGGGTGTCGGCCCTGTTTGACGGCGGCGAGTTTGCGCGCCTGTACCTGGTGGGCGGCTCCATCACGCAGGAGATGGTGCTCAGCCCGGCGTTCCAGAACGCCATGTGGGTGGCGATGGGCTTGTACCTGCCGCTGTCGCTGCTGTTCTGGCACGCGCCGGCGCTGGTGCACTGGCACGGCGTGCCGCCGGTGAAGGCGCTCTTCTTCAGCGCGGTGGCCTGCCTGCGCAACTTCGGCGCCATGACGGTCTACCTGCTGGGCTGGATGGCGGTGTTCTCGCTGGTGGGCGTGGTGCTGATGGTGATCACCCTCACGCTGGGCATGCCGGCGCTGATGGCCACGCTGATGTTCCCGGCCGCCCTGCTGCTGGCCGCGATGTTCTTCACCTCGATCTGGTTCAGCTTCCGCGACAGCTTTGTGGCGGACGAACCCGCCGCCCCCGCGCCCACCGAAGTGGTTTGACGCACGTCAAATCAGGTGCCCGTGCCACTACGCTGAGGGAGGGGCCTGCGCTAGCATACTGACCAACGGGTCGGTTACCGGCCTCACTGCCTAGGAAAGGACGGCCCGCCCCCTGCGCGGCGCCGGAGCGCACGCAATGAAGAACACGCTGAAGATGGTGCTGGCCGGCCTGGCCCTGCTGGCTGCGGCCGCCGGTGGCTGGTACTGGTGGCAAACCACGCACGACGACGGGCTGGGCGAGGGGTTCGTCAGCGGCAACGGCCGCATCGAGGCCACCGAAATTGCCGTGGCCACCAAGCTGGCCGGGCGGGTGAAAGACATCCTGGTGAGCGAAGGCCAGTTCGTGAAGGCCGGCCAGCCGCTGGCGCACATGGAGATCGAGAGCCTGCAGGCCCAGCGCGACGAGGCCGAAGCCCGCCTGCAGCAGGCCAAGGAGGCCGTGAGCGGCGCCGAGGTGCAGGTGGCCCTGCGCCAGAGCGACCACCAGGCCGCGCTGGCCATGGTGACACAACGCGAAAGCGAGCTCGACGCCGCACAACGCCGGCTGCCGCGTTCGGAAAAGCTGGCGCAGGAAGGCTTTTTTTCCGGCCAGACGCTGGACGACGACCGCGCCCGCGTGCGCAGCCTGCAGGCCGCCGTGGCCGCGGCGCGCGCCCAGGCCAAGGCAGCGCAGGCCGGCATAACCGCCGCACGCACCCAGGTGACGGGCGCGCAGGCCAATGTGAAGGCGCTGGAGGCGACGCTGGAGCGCATTGACGTGGAGTTGGCCGACACGGCGCTCAAGGCGCCGCGCGATGGCCGCGTGCAGTACCTGGTGGCGCGCACCGGCGAGGTGGTGGCCGCCGGCGGGCGCGTGCTCAACCTGATCGACCTGTCCGACGTCTACATGACCTTCTTCCTGCCCGAGACCGTGGCCGGGCGCGTGGCGCTGGGCAGCGAGGTGCGCATCGTGCTCGACGCGGCGCCGCAGTACGTGATTCCGGCCAAGGTGTCCTTCGTGGCCAGCGCGGCGCAGTTCACCCCCAAAACGGTGGAGACCGCCAGCGAGCGGCAGAAGCTGATGTTCCGCGTGCGTGCGCAGATCGACCGTGAGCTGCTGCTCAAGCACCTGGAGCAGGTCAAGACCGGCCTGCCGGGCGTGGCCTGGCTCAAGATCGACCCCAACGCCCAGTGGCCGCAGCGCATGGCGGTCAAGGTCGTGCCGTGACACCCTCCTCCGGTTCGGTGGCGCGGCTCGACGGCGTGAGCCTGCGCTACAAGCAGGTGACGGCGCTGGCGGACGTGACGCTGGACCTGCCTGCCGGGGCCATGGTGGGCCTGATCGGGCCGGACGGCGTGGGCAAGTCCAGCCTGCTGGCGCTGTTGGCCGGCGCGCGCGCCATCCAGCAGGGGCGCGTGCAGGTGCTGGGCGGCGACATGGCGCAGACGCGCCACCGCAACGCGGTGTGCCCGGACATTGCCTACATGCCGCAAGGCCTGGGCAAGAACCTTTACCCCACGCTGTCGGTGGAGGAGAACCTGCAGTTCTTCGCCCGCCTGTTCGGCCACGACGCGGCCGAGCGGCGCCGGCGCATTGACGAGCTGACACGCAGCACCGGCCTGTTTCCCTTTCTGGACCGGCCGGCCGGCAAGCTCTCGGGCGGCATGAAACAGAAGCTGGGGCTGTGCTGCGCGCTGATCCACGACCCGGCGCTGCTGATCCTGGACGAGCCCACCACCGGCGTGGACCCGCTGGCGCGCGCCCAGTTCTGGGAGCTGATTGCACGTATCCGCGCCGCCCGCCCCGGCATGAGCGTGATCGTGGCCACCGCCTACATGGAAGAGGCGCAACGCTTCGACTGGCTGGTGGCCATGGACGAGGGCCGCGTGCTGGCCACCGGCACGCCGGCCGAGCTGCTGGCGCGCGCGGGCCAGGACACGCTGGAGGCGGCTTTCATCGCGCTGCTGCCCGAGGCGAAACGGCAGAACCACCGCGCCGTGACGATCGCACCGCTGGCGCTGGACGCGCAGGCCGAGGTGGCCATCGAGGCGCAGGACCTGACCATGCGCTTTGGCGACTTCGTGGCGGTGGACCAGGTGAGCTTTCGCATCCGGCGTGGCGAGATCTTCGGCTTTCTCGGCTCCAACGGTTGCGGCAAGACCACCACCATGAAAATGCTCACCGGCCTGCTGCCGGCCAGCGCCGGCCAGGCGCGGCTCTTTGGCAAGGTGGTGGACCCGCGCGACATGGCCACGCGCCGGCGCGTGGGCTACATGTCGCAGTCGTTCTCGCTCTACGGCGAACTGACCGTGCGGCAGAACCTGGAGCTGCATGCGCGCCTGTTCCACGTACCGGCGGCCGAGCTGCCGCAGCGCGTGGCGCAGATGCTGCAGCGCTTCGAGCTGGAGGCCGAGCAGGACATGCTGCCGGCGCAGCTGCCGCTGGGTATCCGCCAGCGCCTGTCACTGGCGGTGGCCATGGTGCACCAGCCCGAGCTGCTGATCCTGGACGAGCCGACCTCGGGCGTGGACCCGATTGCGCGCGACAACTTCTGGCGCCTGATGATCGAGCTGGCGCGGCGCGACCAGGTGACGATCTTCATCTCGACCCACTTCATGAACGAGGCCGAGCGCTGCGACCGCATCTCGCTCATGCACGCCGGCCGCGTGCTTGACAGCGACACGCCGGCCAACCTGATGGCCAAGCAGGGCGCAGCCACACTCAACGACGCTTTCATCAACTACCTGGTGCAGGCCGGCGGCGAAGCGCCGGCAGCACAGACACCCGCGTCCCTGCCCGTCGCCACGGCGCCTGCGAACAAGCCGACGCCGGCTCGCCCGGCCCGCGCCGATGGTCTGCTGCCCCGCTTGCGCCAAAGCCTGGCGCGCATCCACACCTTCCAATGGCGCGAGGCGCTGGAACTGCGGCGTGACCCGGTGCGTGGCGCGCTGGCGCTGCTCGGCTCGCTGCTGCTGATGTTCGTGGTGGGCTACGGCATCAGCATGGACGTGGAGGACCTGCGCTTTGCCGTGCTCGACCGCGACCAGACCCAGCTCAGCCGCGACTACGCCGACAACCTGGCCGGCTCGCGCTACTTCAGCCGGCGCCCGCCGATAAGCGACTACGCCGAGCTGGACCGGCGCATGCGCAGTGGCGAGATCTCGCTGGCGCTGGAGATTCCGCCCGGCTTTGCGCGCGACGTGGAGCGCGGCAACAGCGTGCAGCTCGGCGCCTGGATCGACGGCGCCATGCCGCAGCGCGCCGAGACGGTGCTGGGCTACGCCCAGGGCATGCACCAGCACTGGTATGTGCAGCAGGTGCAGGCGCGCACCGGCCGCGTGCCGGTGGGGCTGGTCAACGTGGAGACGCGCTACCGCTACAACCCGGACGTGAAGAGCCTGCCGGCCATGGTGCCGGCGGTGATGCCCATGCTGCTGCTGATGCTGCCGTCCATGCTGACGGCGCTGGCCGTGGTGCGCGAGAAGGAGCTGGGCTCCATCATCAACTTTTACGTTACGCCGACCACGCGCGCCGAGTTTCTGCTGGGCAAGCAGATTCCCTACGTGCTGCTGGCGCTGCTGAACTTCGGCCTCATGTGCCTGGCAGCCGTCACCGTGTTCGGCGTACCCATCACGGGCAGCTTTGCCACGCTGACGGTGGCGGCGCTGCTGTTCTGCGTCTGCGCCACCGGCCTGGGCCTGCTGGCTTCCACCGTGACGCGCAGCCAGATTGCGGCCATGTTCTTCACCATGGTGGGCACCATGCTGCCGGCCATGCAGTTCGCCGGGCTGATCAACCCGGTGAGCTCGCTCGAAGGCGCGGGCCGCTTCATCGGCGAGCTCTACCCGGCCAGCCACATGTTCACCATCAGCCGCGGCGTGTTCAGCAAGGCGCTGGGCTTTGCCGATCTGCAGGCCCAGTTCTGGCCGCTGCTGGCCGCAGTGCCGGTGATCCTCGGCCTGGCCATCGTGCTGCTGAGAAAGCAAGAGAAATGAAGCCCGTCTGGATTCGTCGTTTGGCCAACATCTACCGCCTGGGCGTGAAGGAGCTCTGGAGCCTGTGGCGCGACCCGATGATGCTGTTCCTCATCGTCTACACCTTCACGGCAGCCATCTACACCGCCGGCACGGTGATGCCGGATTCGCTGCATCGCGCGGCGATTGCCATCGTGGACGAGGACGACTCCACGCTGTCGGGCCGCATCGTCACCGCCTTCTACCCGCCGCAGTTCGTGCCGCCGGTACGCATCGGCCTGCACGAGGTTGACCCAGGCATGGACGCCGGGCACTACACCTTCGTGCTGGTGATTCCGCCCGACTTCGAGCGTGACGTGCTGGCCGGCGAGTCGCCCGCGCTGCAGCTCAATGTGGACGCCACACGCATGAGCCAGTCCTTCGTCGGCAACGGCACCATTCAGCAGATCGTCATGGGCGAGGTGAGCGAGTTCGTGCAGCGCCAGCGCGGCACGGCGCCGCTGCCGGTGGAGCTGGTGCCGCGCATGCGCTTCAACCCGGGGCTGAATACGACCTGGTTCAGCGCGCTGATGGAGCTGGTGGGCCAGATCACCATGGTGTCCATCATCCTGACCGGCGCAGCGCTGATCCGCGAACGCGAGCATGGCACGGTGGAGCACCTGCTGGTGATGCCGGTGCGCCGCAGCGAGATCATGCTGGCCAAGGTGTGGTCCATGGGCCTGGTGGTGCTGCTGGCGGCCGGACTGTCGCTGGCGCTGGTGGTGCAGGGGCTGCTGCAGGTGCCGATCGAGGGTTCGCTGGCGCTCTTCATGGTGGGCGTGGCGCTGCACCTGTTTGCCACCACCTCCATGGGCATCTTCATGGCCACGGTGGCGCGCAGCATGCCGCAGTTCGGCCTGCTGATGATCCTGGTGCTGCTGCCGTTGCAGCTGCTCTCCGGCGGCATGACGCCGCGCGAGAGCATGCCGCTGTGGATCCAGTACCTGATGGCGCTGGCGCCCACCACCCACTTCACCGAGCTGAGCCAGGCCATCCTCTACCGCGCGGCCGGGCTGGAGGTGGTGTGGGGCAACTTCCTGGCGCTGCTGCTGATCGGCGGCGTGCTGTTTGCCCTCTCGCTGGCGCGCTTTCGCAAGACCATCGCGCAGATGGCCTGACGCCGCTTCAGGGCACCGGCGTGAGCTTGGCCACCGACAGCGCCAGCCACTTGGTGCCGTGGCGCGGGAAGTTGACCTGGGCGCGCGCATCGTCGCCCGCGCCTTCGAGCGTGAGCACCGTGCCTTCGCCGAACTTGGTGTGAAAGACCTTCATGCCGACCTTCAGACCAGTGGCCTCCGCAGCCTTGGACACCGGCTCGGGCGCACGTGCGCTGCGCGAAAAATCAGAGCCAAATTGGCCTGTAGACCCCGACCATCCTCCGCGGGATGCTCCTGAATAAGGAGCATTTTCGAAGCCGGAACCGAAGCCGGGGTGCTTGGGCGTGATCCACTTCAGCGTTTCTTCCGGCAGTTCGTCGAAGAAACGGCTGCGGATGTTGTAGCGCGTCTGGCCGTGCAGCATGCGCGTCTGCGAGTGGCTCAGGTACAGACGCTGGCGCGCGCGGGTGATGGCGACGTACATCAGGCGGCGCTCTTCCTCCAGGCCGTCGAAGTCGCTCATGGAGTTTTCGTGCGGAAACAGGCCCTCTTCCAGGCCGGTGATGAAGACGCAGTTGAACTCCAGCCCCTTGCTGGCGTGCACCGTCATGAGCTGGATGGCGTCCTGCCCTTCCTGGGCCTGGTTGTCACCGGCTTCCAGCGCAGCGTGGGTGAGAAATGCTGCGAGTGGCGACATCACTTCTCCGGTCTCATCCGGCGCAGCCGGCTCGTCAGATACAGGCGCCGCCGCGTCCTGCGGCAACGCCTCGGCCTCGCGGCCGAAGCCTTCCAGCGAGACAAAACTCTCGGCGGCGTTGACCAGTTCCTCCAGGTTTTCGATACGGTCGGCGCCCTCGCGCTCGCTCCTGTAGTGTTCGATCAGGCCGCTGTGGTCCAGCACCAGCTCGATGATCTCGCGCAGCGTGAGGCCCTGGCTCTGTTCGCGCAGCACGTCGATCTTCGCCACGAAGGCGCCCAGGTTGGCGCCAGCCTTGCCGCTGACGGTGCTCACCGCGTCGTGCAGCGAGCAGCCGGCGGCGCGCGCGGCGTCCTGCAGCTGCTCCAGGCTGCGCGCGCCAATGCCGCGCGGCGGGAAGTTGACCACGCGCAAAAAGCTGGTGTCGTCGTTCGCGTTCTCCAGCAGGCGCAGGTAGGCCAGCGCGTGCTTGATCTCGGCGCGCTCGAAGAAGCGCAGGCCGCCATAGACCTTGTAGGGCATGCCGGCGTTGAACAGCGCCGTCTCCAGCACCCGGCTCTGCGCGTTGGAGCGGTAGAGCACGGCAATCTCCTTGCGCTCGTGTCCTTCGCGCACCAGCTGCTTCATCTCGTCCACCATCCACTGCGCCTCGGCAAAGTCGCTGGTGGATTCGTACACGCGCACCGGCTCGCCCGCGCCCTGGTCGGTGCGCAGGTTCTTGCCCAGGCGGTGCTTGTTATGACTGATGAGCGCGTTGGCCGTGTCCAGGATGTTGCTGTGGCTGCGGTAGTTCTGCTCCAGCTTGATCTGGTGCTGCACGCCGAACTCACGCACGAAGTCGGCCATGTTGCCCACCCGCGCGCCGCGGAAGGCGTAGATGCTCTGGTCGTCGTCACCCACGGCAAACACGGCGCCGCCATCTGGCCGGCGCCGGCCTTCGCCGTCGAAACCGGCCAGCAGCTTGATCCAGGCGTACTGCAGCTTGTTGGTGTCCTGGAACTCGTCGATCAGGATGTGGCGGAACCGGCGCTGGTAGTGCTCGCGCACCGGGTCGTTGTCACGCAGCAGCTCGAAGCTGCGCAGCAGCAGCTCACCGAAGTCCACCACGCCTTCGCGCTGGCATTGCTCTTCGTATAGTTGGTACAGCTCCACCTTCTTGCGTGTGTCTTCGTCGCGCGCCTCCACCATGTTCGGGCGCAGGCCGTCTTCCTTGCAGCCGGCGATGAACCAGGCCAGCTGCTTGGGCGGAAAACGCTCGTCGTCCACATTGAACTGCTTGCACAGGCGCTTGATGGCGCTCAACTGGTCTTGCGTGTCGAGGATCTGGAACGTGGCCGGCAGGTTGACGCTCTGGTGGTGGGCGCGCAGCAGGCGGTTGCACAGGCCGTGGAAGGTGCCGATCCACATGCCGCGCACATTGACCGGCAGCATGGCCTGCAGGCGCGTCATCATCTCGCGCGCGGCCTTGTTGGTGAAGGTCACGGCCAGCACGCCGCCGGGCGAGATCTGCCCGGTCTGCAGCAGCCAGGCGATGCGCGTGGTCAGCACGCGCGTCTTGCCGGAGCCGGCCCCGGCCAGGATCAGCGCCGGCTCGGCCGGCAACGTGACGGCGGCGCGCTGCTCCGCGTTCAGGCTGGCGGTCAGCGGCGATTCGGCAGCGGGAGCAAACAGGGAGGACGGGGGAGCGGACGGCGGCAGAGCGGAAGACATGTCGCCATTGTAGAAAGTCCTCCCCTCGCCCCTCAGATCTGCACCCGGGTACCCAGCTCGATCACGCAGTTGTTCGGCAGACGGAAAAAGTCCGCCACATTGCCGGCATTGCGCGACATGAGGGAGAACAGGGCCTCCCGCCAGCGCGCCATGCCGGCGCCCCGGGTCGGCACCACGATCTCGCGGCTGAGGAAATACGAGGTCTCGAACAGGTTGATCGGCAGGCCGTGGGTGCGACAGAGTTCCAGCGCCTGCGGGAGGTCCGGGGTGTTCATGAAACCTTAGTTCACCTGCACCTTCCAGAAGCCGGGGACCAGCGGCGTCGCCTGCACCCGCTCCTCGTCGGCGACCCAGGGGACGTCGTGGAACACCACGGTGAGGATCAGGTTACGTTCGTGCAGCACCTGGTTGTGCTTGAGGTTGTGCATGAGTGCCTGCGGCACGGTGTCTGGATTGGCCACCGCATAAACGGCCGTGCGCGGTACGCGGTGCACCGACTCGGTGGCGATGGTTGTGATGAAGGGCAGCAGTTCCGGGTCACCCTGCCGGATGTTCTCAAGCAGCAGCTCGCGCCCGCGCCGCCAGGTCGCCATGACGGTGAAGATGGCAATGCCGGCAACGAGCGGGAACCAGCCCCCGTCCAGGAACTTGATGGCGCAGGAGACAACCAGCACCGCGTCCAGCAGCAGGAAGGCGCCGGTGGCTGCCAGCGCCAGCGGCAAGGGATAGCCCCAGCCGTGACGGATGACGAAGAAGGTCAGCAGCGTGGTGATGAACATGGTCAAAGTAACGGCAATGCCGTAGGCCGACGCCAGCGCCGACGAACTGCCGAAGCCAAACACCGCGAGCAGCACCGCCACCAGCAGCAACCAGTTGACTTCGGGCATGTAGATCTGGCCGACCTCCTTGGCCGAGGTGTACAGCACGCGCATGCGCGGCAGCAGGCCGAGCTGGATCGCCTGTTTGGTGACCGAATAGGCGCCGGAGATCACCGCTTGCGAGGCGATGATGGTGGCCAGCGTGGCCAGCACCACGGCCGGCACCAGCCAGGCGGTGGGGAACATGCGGTAGAACGGGTTGTCCACCGCAGAAGGGTCGCGCATGAGCAAGGCGCCCTGCCCCATGTAATTGATTGCCAGGGCCGGCAGCACATAGCCGATCCAGGCCAGTTGCACCGGGCGTTTGCCAAAGTGGCCCATGTCGGCATACAGCGCCTCGGCGCCGGTGAAGGCCAGCACGATGGCCCCCACGGCCACGAACACGTGCCCGCCCTGGGCGTGCAGGAAGGCCACGGCCTGCAAGGGATTCAACGCCGCCAGGATGGCGGGCTCGCGCATGATCTCCAGCAGACCGGTGAGGGCCAGCACCGCAAACCACAACATGATGATGGGACCGAACAGCCGGCCGACCAGGCCGGTGCCGAAGCGCTGCACCATGAACAACGCGACCAGCACCGCCGCCGACACCGGCAGCACATAGGGCTTGAGCGCCGGCGTCACCACCTCCAGCCCCTCGACGGCACTGAGCACGGAGATGGCCGGCGTGATGACACTGTCGCCATAGAACAGCGCCGCGCCGGCCACGCCGGTCAGCAGCAGCGCGACACGCCGACCGGGTGTCTTGCCTGCGGCCTGCGCCGCCAGGGCCGTCAACGCCAGAATGCCGCCCTCGCCGCGGTTGTTGGCACGCAGGATGAGCAGCACGTACTTGAGGGTGACGATGGTCATCAGGCCCCAGAAGATCACCGACACGGCACCGATCACGTTCGATGCGTTCAGCGGCACGCCGGCTGCACCGAAGATTTCCTTCATGGTGTACAGCGGGCTGGTGCCGATGTCGCCGTACACCACCCCCAGGGCCCCTAACGCCAGTACCGCAAGCTTTTCCTTGCCGTGATTCGTTTCCATCGCAGATTGATCCAGAGTGACGATGGCCACACTGTCACGCGACCGGCATCAGGAACGCATAAGGACGGACGGGTTCACTCGACGGCCAGCCGGTAGCCGACGCCGGTTTCCGTCAGCAGGTGGCGCGGCTCGGCCGGGTTGCGTTCGATCTTGGCGCGCAGTTGCCCCATGTACAGGCGCAGATAGTGCGTGTGCTCGGTGTACTCCGGCCCCCAGACATTGGCCAGCAGCTGCCGATGCGTCACCACCTTGCCGGCACTGCGCACCAGGCGCGCCAGCAGCTTGAACTCGGTGGGCGTGAGGTGCACCGGTTCGCCGCCGCGCGACACGGTGTGTGCCGCGAGGTCGATGCGCAGATCGTCCAAGGCGTGTTCCGTCACGGCGGCCGACAGGGCCGTGCCGCGGTGACGCAGTGCCACCCGGATGCGCGCCAGCAGTTCGCCCACACTGAAGGGCTTGGTCAGGTAGTCGTCGGCGCCAGCATCGAGCAGCGCAATCTTCTGCGCTTCCTGGTGGCGGGCCGACACCACGATGATGGGCACGCTGCGCTGCTGCCGAACCGCCTGCACCAGCTGCAGGCCATCGCCGTCGGGCAAGCCCAGGTCGAGCACGATGACGTCGGGCGGGCTGTGCTGCAGCAGCGCCATCGCCTCGCTCAAGGTCACCGCGGTCTGCACCTCGAAGCCTTCGACGGACAGCGAGGACTGCATCAGCGAGCGGATCTCGCGGTCGTCTTCCACCGCCAGAACGCGCAAGGTCATAGAAAAACCTCCGTGCAGCGCACTGCGGTGCGAACCCCTTCGGGCGGCCGGGCGGAGCTCATGGCAGCGGCTCCGGCGCCGGTTGCGGCGCGTCGAGCGGCAGCACCAGGCAGAAGACGCTGCCCTCGCCCACACGGGACTGTAGCGTCAGCCGGCCGCCATGCACCTGGGCAATGGCGCGACAGACCGCCAGCCCCAGACCGGTGCCGCGCCGGCCCGCCTGGTCGCCCCGCGCATAGGGCTGGAAGATGTCCTCCTGCTCGGCTGGCGCAATGCCGGGGCCGTGGTCGGCGACACAGACCTGGATCGCCTGCGGCGGGGTGCTCACCGTCAGCTCGATCGTCCCCTGGCCATGTTTGAGTGCGTTGTCGAGCAGGTTGCCGATCAGCTGCGCCAGCAGCACCGGATCGGCCTGCACCAACGGCAAGCCCTCCGGCACCTGGGTGTGAATGCGATGCTCCGGATCGTGCGGGCGCATGCGGGCCAGCACCGCGCCGACGATCTCTTCCATCGATTCCCAGTCGCGCCGCAACATCAGCCCCGGACTGGCCAGCCGCACCAGTTGCAGGGTGTTCTCGGTCACGGCGCTGAGGTAGGACGCCTCAGTGGCGATGCTGTCGAGCAGGCGCGCCTGCTCGGTGGGGGCCAGCTTGTCGTGCTGGGTCTGCAGGGCCGACGCCGCGCCGACGATGGCGGCCAATGGTGTGCGCAGGTCGTGCGAGATCGCGGCCAGAAAGGTGCTCTGCAGTTGCTGGCGCTGCGCTTCGCCCTGCGCCGCGCGCATGGAGACGGCCAGCTTCAGGCGCCACAGCGCCTGCGCCAGCAGGGCGCACAGGGCCTGCGCGTGCTCCCGCCCTTCCTCGTCGCCCGCGCGGGCAGGGCGGACGCAGGCCGCGCCGCCGGTCTGCCCCCGCGTGCCCAGCGGCAGGTACCAGGCGTCCAGGCCGGGCCAACGCCCCGTGCCCGGCCCCAGCACGGCACCGTCCTTCATGCAGCCGCGCAGGCCGTCCTGCACGGCCGGCGCCAAGCCCTCGACGGGCGACAGGGTCCCACCGTCATCCGCCAGCACCAGCGCGCATGGCCCCGCAAAGGCAGCGTCGAGTGCCGCGCGGCCGAGGGACAGCACCTGCTGCGGCGTGCCAGCGCCAGCCAGCTCGGCCGCCAGCGTCTGCAGCTGCCGGGCGCGCTGTTCGTTCAGGCGGGCCGTCGCCGTCTCGCGCCGCAGCCCGCTGGCCAGGCGGCTGATGACCAGGGCGACCACCAGCAGGGTGGTCAGGGCAATGAAGTGCTCCTGGCTATCGACCTCGAAGGTCCAGCGCGGCGGCACGAAAAAGAAGTTCAGGGCTGTGACCGCACCTACGGCACAGACGGCCGACTCGATCCATTCGAGCTTGTAGGCCGCCAGCGCCACCGCGAGCACGTAGACCATGGCCTGACTGGTCAGCGAAACGTGCGCGTCCAGCAACCAGCACAGGCCGGTGGCCAAGGCCAGCAGCACAGCGACAAGCCCCCAGCGTCTGCTGAAGGTGGCGGCAGGGATCGGCGGTCGCTCCATGATGCGTGCAGCGTAGCACCAGCCGCATCAGGATCGCATCAGGATCGCATTTGGAAGTCAGCGGAAAGGCGACAGGCTTCAAGACAATGGCGCCGTCGGGCCCGCGCGGGAAGAATCCCGGGCGCTGGCCTGCAGCAGCCTGAGCACCGCCTGCAGTTCACGCGGATGGACCGGCTTGAACAGAATAAGCCAGCCGCTGGCGGCCACCTGCTCGATGAACTGGCTGGAGGTGTCGCCCGTCAGCAGCACACCGGGGACGTCGCGCGGCGAACGGCTGCGCAGGGTTTCCAGGAAATCGATGCCGGTGAGCCGGCCCGGCAGCCGGTAGTCGCTGAGGTAGATGTCGGCCGAAGCGATGTCGGGCGCGGCCAACGCGTTCTCTGCCGAGGTGTGGTGCTCGACCACCGCACCGTGCGCCTGCAGCCATTGGCCCAGCGCCTGCGCCACCGCCGCATCGTCTTCCACCACCACCACCCGGGCGCCCTGCAGATCGAGCCGGCCGGTGGCGGCGTAGGCATCGACGTCTACCGCCTGCGGCGCACTGGCCACCAGCGTGATCTCCATGACTGTGCCCTGGCCGACGCGGGAACGGCAGGCCAGCCGCAGGTCCAGCAAGGCCGCCATGCGGTGCACGATAGCCAGCCCCAGGCCCAGGCCCTTGCTGCGGTCGCGCTGCGGGTTGTCCACCTGGTAATACTCTTCGAACACATGCGCCAGGTGCTCTTCGGCAATGCCGACGCCGGTGTCCCAGACCTGCAGCTTCCAGCCCGCGGCGCCGGGTCGCACCGCCAGCAGCACGCCGCCGTGCTGCGTGTACTTGATGGCATTGCCCAGCAGGTTGCGCAGCACCGAGGCCAGCAGCTGCTCGTCGCTCCGAACCCAGGGTGCGCGCCTGGGCAGGCGCAGGCGCAGCCGCAGGCCCTTGGCCCGGGCCTGCGGCATGAACTCCTGCACCAGCCGCGCCAGCAGGACGTCCAGTTCCACCGGCCGCAGGCTGGGCTGGATGGCGCCGGCCTCCAGCTTGGAAATGTCGAGCAGCGAATTGAGCAAGTCGGTCAGTGCCTGGACCGACAGCTCCATCATGCGGGCCGTCTTTTCCTGCGCCGCATTCAAGCCCGATTCCAGCAGGCCGGCGAGCAGCAGGTGCATGGCCTGCAGCGGCTGGCGGATGTCGTGCCCGGCGTAGGCCAGGAACTTGGACTTGACCTCGTTTTGCTGGCGCAGCTCCTGGGTGGTGCGCTCCAGGCTGCGCGCCAGCTTCTCCAGTTCGGTGCGGGTGCGCTCGTTGACCATCAGGATGAAACCGACGCCGGCCGACAGCACGCCGCCGCCGAGTGAGGCGATGTAGAACGACTGCACTGGCGACGACTGGAACAGCTGCGACTCGCTGCCGACGGTGCCCACCGTCGCCAGGCGCAACATGACGCCGACCGCCGGCAGCACCAGCGCCAGCTGGGTGACACGCTCGCCGAACGTGCCCGCCACATGGCGCGACAGGTGCCACAGGGCAAAGGCAAAGGCGCTCAGCAGCGCGGCGGTGACCAGCGCCAGCCGCAGCGGGTAGTTCTCCAGCACGAAGGTGACGAACGCCACCGCGGTGAAGAAGGCCGCCCCGGTGAGCATGATCGGCCGCAACGGCGGCAGCTCGCCGTAGAAGCGCCGCAGGCCGTGGCCGAACAGCAGCACCGCCATGACGATGAGCGTGTTGGCCACCACCACACCCCAGAAGGGGTGCACCATGCTGCGCAGGTTCAGCAGCACCACCGCCAGCAGGAAACCCAGGTCGGCCACGATCCATTCATCCAGCCCCTTGATCTGCGCCGACACGTTGCGGCGCAGCGAGACCAGGATAAGCAGCGTGACCAGCGCCAGGAAGGCACTCATCACGATCACGGAACGCGGATCAAGCAGACTCATGGACACTCACAACCCGGTGACACACCTCGCACAGCACCTCCCCACCGGCCTCAGGCCTGGCCGAGCACCAGCCGGCTGGCCAGCTGGTGCAGGTGCGACCACGGGGCCGACAGGTCTTCCAGCACGCTGAAGTGGTTCTTGCCGGGAATGGTCTCGCACACCGGCACCGCCTTCTTGCCCCAGGCCTGGCGGATCAGCTGGTTGTGGCGCAGGAACTCGGCGCTTTCATCGGCACCGGCCACGGTGTAGAGCACACCACGCTTGGGCGCCGGCAGCAGCGCCGGGCTGGCCATGCGCACCTGCTCGGGCGTGAGCCGCAGCGAGTCCTTGAGGAAGGGGGTGTGCATGACGGGCTCCAGGTCGTACAGGCCGGAGATGGACAGCGCGCCTTTGACCAGATCGGCCGGCAGGTCCTTGGCATAGGTGGGCCACAGGCAGTCGAGCAGCATGGCGGCCAGGTGCCCGCCAGCGGAGTGGCCGATCACGGTGATGCGCTTCGGATCGCCGCCGTAGCGGCGGATGTTGCGGTAGGTCCAGGCCAGCGCCTTGACCATCTGCAGCGTGATCTGGGGAATGGTGACCGCCGGGCACAGCGCGTAGTTGGGAATGACGACGCAAGCCCCCTGGTTGGCAAAGGCCGGGGCGATGAAGGCGTGCTCGGCCTTGTCGAGCGAGCGCCAGTAGCCGCCGTGGATGAACACCACCACCGGGGCGCCGGCCTTGGACGCCGGCTGCGGCGCGAAGCGCGAGCGCGGGAACACGTCCAGCGTTTCCTTCGGGCCGTCGCCATAGGCCACGTCGGGCACGCACTCGTGCACCTCACGCACGTCATCGGACGCCTCGGCCCACTGGGCAAAGTGCGCAGCGTGCTCCGGGACCAGCGCCCGGTTGTTGTACATGCGGTCCAGCCACTTCGTGTCCCATGACGCCATCGCCGATCTCCTTGCTGTTCTGGTCTGGTTGTCGAAGCCACGATCTTGGCATAAACCTGAAGCACAATAGCTGACAGGGCGCAAGGCGCAGTTCTGCCATGGTGCGCTTCAACAAGGGAGATTACGGATCATGAAGCTGGCGTTTCTTGGCATCGGCCTGATGGGGTACCCCATGGCACGCAGGCTGTGCGAAGCCGGTCACGAAGTGCATGTGTGGAACCGCAGCCGCGACAAGGCCGAGCGCCTGGCCGGTCTGGCAACGGTGCACGACACAGCCGCCGCCGCCGCCCGCGAAGCCGAGATCACCATCACCATGCTGCAGGACGGACCGGTGGTCGAACAGGTGCTGTTCGACGAGGGCGTGGCGCAGGCCATGATGCCCGGCACGGTGGTGGTGGACATGTCCTCCATCAAACCCGACGAAGCCCGCGCCCATGCCGAGCGGCTGGGCAACTACGCCATCACCCACCTCGATGCGCCGGTTTCAGGCGGCACCATTGGCGCCGAGCAGGGCACGCTGGCCATCATGGCCGGCGGCAAGCCCAGCACCTTCGAGCGTGCGCGGCCGGTGTTCGCGGCGCTGGGCCGTGCCACGTTGGTGGGGCCCGCCGGTGCGGGCCAGCTGGCCAAGCTGGCCAACCAGATGATCGTGGGCATCACCATCGGCGCCGTGGCCGAAGCCCTGCTGCTGTGCCAGAAGGGCGGCGCGATTCCGGCCAAGGTGAAGGAAGCCATCACCGGCGGCTTTGCCGACAGCCGCATCCTGCAGGTGCACGGCCAGCGCATGGTGGAACGCGACTTTGCGCCGCGCGGGCGCATGACGGTGCAGCTCAAGGACATGCGCAACGCACTGGACACCGCCGCCGGCCTGGGCTTCGATGCCCCCATCACCCGGCTGCTGGAGCAGCTCTACGCCGAAGGCGTGGCCCACGGCCTGAACGACCTGGACCAGGCCGGCCTGTTCGTCGAACTGGCGCAGCGCAACGGCATGCAGTAAGCCGCTTTACCCCATCTTCAGCCCCTTTTGGGGCTTTTAATTGGGTTTAATTTGATAAATACGGCATTTTATGCAAAACTATAGGCTATTCGAGTAACCCACGACCACGTCACGCGACGGGGTAGGCAAGATGAACCATCTCTATCGAGTCCTTTGGAACCACAGTCGCCATTGCCGGCAAGCAACGGCCGAGACCGCACGCGGCTAAGGCAAGAGCAAGTCCGTCGCCGCCAACCTGCTGGTGCTCGGTGGCCTGGGGCTGGCCAGTCTGAGCCCGGCGCTGGCGCAGTCGGTCTTGCCTACCGGCGGCAATGTGGTGGCCGGCAGCGGCACCATCAGCAGTGATGGCACCGCCATGACGATCAACCAGTCCACCGCACGCATGGCGATTGACTGGCAGAGTTTTTCCATCGGTGCGGGCAATACCGTGCAGTTCGTGCAGCCTTCGGCCTCCGCCGTGGCGCTCAACCGCGTCATCGGCTCCGATGTCTCCGTCATCCAGGGGGCCCTGCGCGCCAATGGCCAGGTGTTCCTGACCAACCCCAATGGCGTGCTGTTCACGCCCTCGGCGCAGGTGAACACCGCCGGCATCGTGGCCTCGACGCTGAACCTGAGCAACAGCGACTTCATGGCCGGCAACTACCGTTTTGCCGGCGGCAGCAGCAATGCCATCGTCAACCAGGGCAACATTGCGGTCGCGCCCGGCAGCACGGTGGCGATGATCGCGGCCAAGATCACCAACACCGGCCGCATCGACGCCCCGCAGGGCCATGTGCTGCTGGGCACCGGCAGCAAAGTCACGCTCGATCTGGGTGGCCCGGTCAAGCTGGAGGTGGAGCAAGGCGCAGTTGATGCGCTGATTCGCCAGGGGGGCGCCATCAAGGCCGACGGTGGCCTGGTCTACCTGACGGCGCAGGCCGCGGGCGACCTGGCGTCGACGGTGATCAACCATACCGGCATCACCGAGGCGCAGACGCTGGCCACCGGCGAGCAGGGCCAGATCTACCTGATGGGCAGCCTGGAGAAGGACCGCATCGAGGTGGGCGGCACGCTCGATGCCTCTGCGCCGAACGGCGGCAACGGCGGCTTCATCGAGACCAGCGCCAACCACGTCGAACTGCTGGCGGGCCGCACCGTCACCACCCGCGCTGCCGCCGGCAGCACGGGCCGCTGGCTGATCGACCCCAACGACTTCACGATTGCTGCCAGCGGCGGCAACATCACCGGCACGCAGCTGTCCGCCGACCTCGGTAACACCAATGTGGAGATTGCCACGGTCAGCCAGGGCAGCGGCGGCGGCAATGGCGACATCTTCGTCAACGACGCCGTGAGCTGGAGCGCCAACCAGCTCAAGCTGGTAGCCGAACGCAACATCAACGTCAATGCCAACCTGAACGCCAGCGGCACGGCCAGTCTGGCCTTCGAATATGGCCAGGCCAGCGCCGACGGCGCCGGCAGCAGCTACACGGTTGCGAATGCGGCCAAGGTCTACATCCCCGAGGCCACCGCCTTCACCTGGAAGAAGGGCAGCAGCGGCGCCACCAACAACCTGGTGTTCAACAACGGCAACCTGCGCTTCGGCAACGGCAGCCAGGCCTCGCTCAACAGCAACGGCCTGCTGGAGCAGCCCTGGTACTTCGACAACACCTCGGTGGTCGGCGGACAGACGCGCAACGCCTGGTACAAGCTGACCTACAGCAGCTACCCGCTGAACATGGAAGTGGGTGCCGGCGGCGACGGCACGTCCAGTTGGAACCGCAACGGCGACCTGCTCGACAGCCAGAGCAACCTGGCGGGCGCCATCACGAACCGCCGCTTCGACATCTCTGGCTACCGGGAAGGCACCGGCGTCATCGTCTCGAGCGTGACGCTGAACTTTGCCGGCGGTGAGGCGGTCAAGGTGGACAACACCTACACGCTGTCGTCCGGCGCGTCCTTCGTGAAGATCGATACCAACCTCACCAATGTCGGCGCGTCCGCGGCCAGCAACCTGCGCCTGTGGGTTGGCACCCAGGACGACTACGTTGCCACCCGCGACTCGCAATACAAGTACAAGGGCAACCTGACCGGCAACGGCTTCGAACAGATCACCGCGCAGACCGACCAGGCCAAGGCGCTGAACATCACCGAGTTCGACAGAAGCACACGAGAAGGTGCGGCCATCCTCTTCTACTCCACCTCCGACGGGGCCGACACCTCGATCTCGCAGTGCTGCAGCTTCACCAACGCCACCGGCATCGACCCGCGCACCTCCGACATCCAGCGCGGCCCGGAAGACGGCTCCTACGCGCTCTTCATCCGCCTGCCGAACCTGACCCCGGGCCAGACCGACGGCATGACCTGGTACTACGCCGCCGCCCCGGCGGCCCAGATCAGTTCGGTCGTGACCTCGGTCAGCCAGTCGGCCGGCGTCACGACGCCGGCGCCCGCGCCGGCACCGGCCCCGACCACCACGACGACCACCCAACCGTCCACCCCGCGCGTGGCCGCGGTGGAAAACGCCCAGCAGGTCACGATCGCGAGCAACAACGTCACCCCCACCGCGGCGGCGCGGCCGGTGCTGTCCCAGGTGGCGTTGCCACCCGTCAGCGCACCGGGCGCTGGCCGCATCGGCCCGGTGACCATTGGCAGCCTGGAAGTGGTCGCAGTGAACACGCCGCCGGCCAATACCCCAGCCACACCCGCCTCGGGCAGCGCAGGCGGCGCGCCGGGCGCTTCCGAGGGCAACACCTCGGGCAACAGCAACGAAAGCAGCAGCGCCCCGGGCACGACACAGGTCGCTGGGCAGACCGATCCGAACGGCCTGCTCAAGGTGTTCGTCATGAACGGCGGCATCAAGCTGCCGGCAGTGGGCGTGGACGACGGGAGTTGATCCCATCGCTTTTTGACTGCAAAGTAGCACCTCCAGCCCACTTGCCCTCATGACACACCACCCTTGCACCAACCCGGCCGGCCGGCTTGCACTGGCCGCGGCGCTACTCTGCAGCGGCCTGCAGGCTCAGGCGCAGACCGCCCCCGACGCGGGCCGCACCCTGCAGGAAACCGCGCCGCCGGTGCTCCTGCCGCCGCGTGCTGCGCCCGAACTCAACCTGCAGTCGCCACTGCCCGCCGACACGGCACCCGGCGGCCCCAAGGTCACGCTGCAAGGCGTCAGCCTGAGCGGCAACACTGTCTTCAGCACCGAGGCGCTGCTGCCCTTGCTGGGCGAGGTGCGCGGAGAAGCCTTCGATCTGGCGGGTCTGCGTGGCCTGGCCAACCGCATCACCGAGTACTACCGCGCGAACGGCTACCCGTTCGCCCGCGCCGTCATCCCGGCGCAGTCGATGCAAGACGGCACGCTGCGCATCGAGGTGGTGGAGGGCCGCTACGGCAAGGTACAGGCAGTGGGCGACACACCGCTGGCCGAGGCCGCGCAGGCCTTTCTGGCACCGCTCAAGCTCAAGGGCAGCGACGTGATCGAGAGCCGCTCGCTGGAGCGCATGGCCCTGATCCTGGACGATCAGCCCGGCATTCGCGCCACGCCCATCATCCGCCCCGGGCAGGACGTCGGCACCGGCGATCTGGAGGTGAAGATCGAACGCACCCAGGCCGTGGCCGGCGAGGTGGGCATCGACAACCACGGCAACCGCTACACCGGCCAGCACCGGGCGCGCGCCAACCTCGACATCAACAGCCCCTTCCTGCTGGGTGATCAGATCACGCTGCGCCTGCTCGGCACGGAACAGAACCTGTGGCTGGGCAGCGTGGGCTACAACGCGCCGCTGGGTACCTCGGGCCTGCGCGGACAACTGGGCTACTCCCACACGGCCTACCAACTGGGCGGTGACTTCGCCAACCTGGACGCCACCGGCTATGCACGCGTGAGCACCGCCGGCTTGAGCTACCCGCTGCTGCGTTCGCAGCAGGCCAACCTGACGCTGGCCGGCAGCTGGCAGCACAAATCCCTCAACGACCGCCAGGGCTCGGCCAGCACGGACAACCGCAAGTCCAGCGATGCGCTGCCCTTGACCCTGATCTTCGACCGCCGCGACAACCTGGCCGGCGGCGGCATCACCTACGGCGCGTTGAGCTGGACCACCGGGCAACTGTGGCTGGACGCCACGCTGCGCGCCACCGACCGGACCAGCGCCCGCACCGAAGGCCATTTCACCAAGCTCAACTTCGACATCGCCCGCCTGCAGGCAGTCGACAACGAAATCACGCTGTTCGGACGGGTCTCGATGCAGTGGTCCGAAAAGAACCTGGACTCGTCCGAGCGCTTCGGCCTCGGCGGCCCCAGCGGTGTGCGCGCCTACCCGGTGGGCGAGAGCTTTGGCGACCAGGGCTGGCTGCTCCAGCTCGAAGCGCGCTACCGCCTCGGCATGGTGACGCCCTATGTCTTCTACGACGCTGGTGAGATCCGCACCAATGCGCGGCCCTGGCAGGCCGGCAACAACCACCGCTTCCTCAGCGGCAGCGGTATCGGCCTGCGCGCACAGCAGGGACAGTGGAACCTGGACGCCACGCTGGCCTGGCGCCAGGCCGGCGGCAAACCCGAGAGCGATACGCGCGACAACACGCCGCAGGTCTGGGTCAACGCGGCCTACCGCTTCTGAGGCGGCCGGGGCGGCCCACGCCGCCGCGCGCCGGGCTCACTCCTCGGCCAGCATGTCCGAGCCGTTGCGGATACGGTGCATGGTGGCGATCGGCACGGTCCAGACCAGGCCGTCGCCGATCTGGCCGGTGCTGCAGATCTCGATGATGACGTTGCGGATCTCCTCCACCATGTCGTCATCCGCCAGCACCGTCACCATGACCTTGGGCGTGTAGTCGGTCAACTCCTCGCGCACGGTGCGTTTGCCCACAGCGGCCGGCGCCGTGAAGCCCTCGGCCTTGAGCATCGTGAGGCCAGGAAAGTTGGGAATGCCACGCAAGGCCTCGCGCAACAGCGGCAGGCGGTTGGGTCGGACAATGGCGCGAATCTCTTTCATCTCTTTCATGGTACGTCTCCAATACGTTCCTAAGCCTCGATTTCCTTTTCCTCGAACCAGCGGTACAGCACAGGCACCAGTAACAGCGTGAGGCTGGTGGACGAGAACAGTCCGCCGATCACCACCACCGCCAGCGGGCGCGTGACCTCGGAGCCCGGACCGGTGGAAAACAGCATCGGGATGAGCGCCAGCAAGGCGACCATGGCCGTCATCATGACGGGGCGGAAACGGTGGGTACAGCCCTCGAGGATGGCCTCGTCGGTCGACAGGCCCAGCTCGCGCTTCTCGCGGATGAAACTGACGAGCACAACCCCGTTGAGCACGGCGATGCCCCAGAGGTTGATGAAACCCACCGCGGCCGGCACGCTCAGGTACTCGCCACTGATGGCCAACGCGACCAGCCCGCCAATGGCCGCCAGCGGCAGCACGGTGATGACCAGCGTGGCGTAGCGCACCGAGTTGAACAGCATGAACAGCAGGAAGAAGATGGCGGCGATCGTGATCGGAATGATCAGCGACAGGCGATCAATGGCGCGCTCCATGTTCTCGAACTGCCCGCCCCAGGACAGGTAGTAGCCGCTGGGCAACTGGACCTGGCGGTCGATGCGTGCCTGCGCCTCGGCCACGAAACCACCCAGGTCGCGCCCCTGCACGTTGACACCCACGACCAGACGGCGCTTGCCGCCTTCGCGGCTGACCTGTGCCGGCCCGTCGCCCAGTGTGATCTGGGCCACGTCACGCAAGGGCACGATGGCGCCGGTGGGCGCGCGCAGCACCAGGTTGCCGATCGACTCGACGTCCGAACGGTAGGCTGCCGGCAGCCGCACCACGGTGTCAAAGCGGCGCTCGCCCTCGTAGACTTGGGTTGCCACCTTGCCCTGCACGGCAATCTCGATCAGGGCGTTGACGTCCTCCACGTTGATGCCGTAGCGGGCGATGTCCGCGCGGTCAATCTGGATGGTCAGATATTCCTGACCGCTGACACGCTCTACCCGCAGGTCAGTGGCGCCCGACGTGGCCATGAGGGCCGCCGCCACCGCGTCGCCCGTCTTGCGCAGCTCCTCCAGGTCGTCGCCGAAGATCTTGACCGCCACCTGCGAGCGCACGCCCGACACCATCTCGTCCACACGCGCGGCAATCGGCTGGCTGATCGCGATCTCGACCCCTGGCAAGAACTTGATCTTGTCGCGGATCTCGTCGGCAATGGCCTCCTGGGTGTAGCCGTCGCGCCACTGGCTGCGGGGCTTGAGCATCACGATCGGGTCGGACTCGTGCGGCTGCCCGGGGTCGGCGGCGGATTCACCGCGACCCAGGCGCGAGACCACCGTCTGCACTTCGGGCACGGTCTTGATCGCCGCCATGGCCTGGCTTTCGAGCTTGATCGACTCCTCGATCGAGATCTTGGGCACGCGCACGATCACCGGCGTGATCGAGCCTTCCTGCATGGTCGGGATGAAGGCCGTACCCAGGAAAGGCACCAGGGCAAAGCTGCCCGCCAGCGCCACCAAGGCGCCAGCCAGCACCTTCTTCGGCTGCGCCAGCGCCCAGTGCAGCATGCGCAGGTAGGGCCCCTTGAGCTTGCGCAGCAACCAGGTGTCGTGCTCGGCACCTCCTTTGAGGATGTAGCTGCACAGCACCGGGCTCATGGTGAAGCTCAGCACCAGCGAGATGGTCAGGGCGATCGCAATCGTCAGGGCCAGCGGCGCGAACATCTTGCCTTCCATGCCCTCCAGGCTCAGCAGCGGCAGGAAGACCAGGATGATGATGCCCACGCCATACAAGACGGGTTTGCCCACTTCGCTGGCGGCCTCGAAGATCACGCGCGGCTTGGACTTGCCGGCGTTGGCCGGGTCGCCCAGGCGGGCAAAGGCGTTCTCCACCACCACCACCGCACCGTCCACCATCAGGCCGATGGCAATGGCCAGGCCGCCCAGCGACATCAGGTTGGCGCTCAGGCCGATGCGGTTCATGACGAAGAAGGTCAGCAGCGGTGTGAGGATGAGCGTCGCCACCACGATGATGCTGGAGCGCACATCCCCGAGGAAGATGAACAGGATCACCACCACCAGCAGAATGCCCTCGGCCAGCACCTTGGCCACGGTCTTCATGGCCGTGTTGACGAGGTCCGAGCGGTCATAGAAGGGCACGATCTGCAGGCCGTCGGGCAGCATCTGCTTCTCGTTGATCTCCTGCACCCGCGCCTTGATGCGCGTCACCACCTCGCGCGCGTTGCCGCCGCGGATCATCTGCACGATGCCGGCCACCGATTCGGTCTGGCCATCCTTGATGATCGCGCCTTGGCGCACCTCGGAGCCGAAGGCGACCGTGGCCACGTCCTTCACGTACACCGGCGTGCCCTGGAACTCCTTGAGCGCGATGTTGCCCACGTCCTCCAGCGAGGCGATCAGGCCCACGCCGCGGATCAGGTATTGCTCAGCCAGCGCCGGCAGCACACCACCCGAGGAGTTGGCGTTGTTGCGCGCGATCGCCTCAAACACTTCCTTCACGCTCAGGCCGTAGTAGCGCAGCCGGTCCGGGTTGACCTTGACCTGGTACTGGCGCGCATAGCCACCCTGACTGTTGATGTCCGCCACGCCGGAAATCGAGCGCAGCATCGGGCGTACGACCCAGTCCTGCACCTCGCGCCGGCGGCGCAGCTCCTCTTCCGACAGGGGCTTGAGCCGGCCTGAGGCATCCCGGTCGTCCGGGCGCTCCAGCGTGTACTGGTAGACCTCGCCCAGGCCGGTGGACACCGGCCCCAGCACCGGCGTGATGCCGGCGGGCAGGCGCTGTGCCACCTCCACCAGACGCTCCAGCACCAGCTGGCGCGCAAAGTAGACATCCGTCTTGTCGGTAAAGACCAGGGTGACGAGCGAGATGCCGTTGCGGTTCAGCGAGCGCATCTCCACCAGGCCGGGCAAGCCGGTCATGGCAATCTCGATCGGCACGGTGACAAAACGTTCCACCTCGGTGGGCGGACGGCCCGGTGCTTCGGTGGCGACCTGGACCTGGACATTGGTGACGTCCGGAAAGGCATCGACCGACAGCCGCTTGATCGCAAACAGGCCGGCAACGAACAGGATGCAGCAGATAACGGCGACGAGGATGCGCTCCTGCAGCGACCAGCGGATCAGCGCTGCAATCATTTAGCGCCCCCGGCCGCCGGCGCGGCTTGGCCCGCTGTGAGCAGACGCTGCACGCGCTCGTTGTTCAGGTGAAAGCCACCTTCCGTGACGATGGTGGCGCCGATGGCCAACCCCTTGAACACCGGCCGCTGCTTGCCGACCAGCGGGCCGAGTTCGACCTGGGTCAGCCGGTAGCTGTTGGGCGCCACCTGCACGAACACATGGTCGCGGTCGTTGTCACGCACCACGGCCGTCGTGGGCACCACCGGCATCATCTTCGGCGTGCCCGCGATGCGCAGCGTGGCCAGCATCTGCGGCTTGAGTTCCCGAGTGCGGTTGTCCACCTCGGTGCGGATCGCCACGGTGCGGGTCTCGGGCTGGATGGTGTCGCTGACGAACACCACCTTGCCACTGAGTTCGCGCTCGATGGCCGGCACCTGGATGTCCACCGTCTGGCCGCGCTGAACCTTGCCGGCCGCCTGCTCCGGCAGGGCGCCAATGACCCAGACCGTGGACAAATCGGCTACCGTGAAGAGCTGGTCCCCCGGCTGCACCACCTGGCCCTGGCTGACCTTGCGCTCGATCACCACGCCGGAGCGCGTGGCCACGATGCCGCTCTCGGCCTGCAGGCTGCCCTGGCTGCCCAGGCGCTCGATGGCGCCGGCCGGCAGGCCGATGAGCCGGAGCTGATCTTCTGCGGCGCGCTTCTCGGCGCGTGCGATCGCCAATTCGGACTCCCGGCGCTGCAACTCGGCAGAGCCGATCACATCGGCCTGAATCAGTTGGCGCGCACGCTCCACGGCACGCTCTGCCAGTTCCAGATTGGAACGCGCGCGCAGGTAGGCCAGCTGGGCCGTGGTGAGTTCCGGGCTGCTGACCTGCGCCAGCATCTGGCCGGCGCGCACCGTGTCGCCCAGTTCGGCCATCACTTGCGTCACCCGGCCTGTCACAGAGGCACCGATGCGGGTCACCTGGCGCTCGTTGGCTTCAATGCGCCCGGGGTGCTCCTGCACCAGCGCCACTTCCGTCTCCGCCACGGTTCCGGTCTTGTAGTTGGCGGCCTGCTCGGCCGCAACCGTGATCAGCAGAGGATCGTTGGCCGGTGCTGTCGCAACGCCGGTGGGAACATCCTCCTTGTCGCTACAGGCAGTGATTGTCAGCAGACTGGCCAGCAGCGCCAGCCCGGCCAGACTCTTGACCGGCTTGAAGCCGGAATGGGCAAAGAATTGCATGGGGTTTCCTTGGGAACTCAAAGGGTGTCGTCGGCGTAACGGCCGGTCAGGTATTCCAGGTCGATGCGCGCAGCCTGCAGCTGGTAGCGCGCATCCAGCAGATCGGAGCGCACCGACTGCAGCACACGCTGGGCATCCAGCACGTCCAGGATGCCGCGCTCACCAAAGCGGTAGGCGGCCTGGGCCACGCGCAAGGCGGCTTCGGCCTCGCGCATGGCGCCCTCGGCCAGGGCGTCCACGCGCAGGCGGGCCATCTCCAGCGCTTTCCAGGCTTGCAGCACCTGTTGCCGCAACTCGGCCTGACGCCCGTCCAGCCGGGTGCGGACGCGCTCGATCTCGGCCGACGCCTCACCGATGGGACCGCGCCGCTGGTCCAGCAGGGGAATCTGTATCTGCACCCCGAGCGTGGCGTGGCGCAGTTCAACGTCGGTGGATTCGCTGTAGCGGACGTCCAGACCAGGCAAGCGGCTGGCACGCGCCACGCCGAGCTGCTTGCGGGCGCGTTCCAGCTGGCTCTCCAGCGCCTTGAGCTCCGGGTTGCGTTCCTGGGCCTGACGCTGCAACTCGTCAAGCTCCGCCACGCGAAACTCCTCGTCCAGCATGCCGCTGAGCGACCATTGCGCCGGCAGATGGCCGGCGGCCAGACGGTTGAGCGAAATCAGTGCCTGTTCGGCCAGCAGCCCGGCGTTGCGCTGGCGCTGGCGCGCATTGATGATTTCCGCATCGGCCTTGATGATCTCGTAGCGAGCCGCCTCGCCGCTTTCCACCCGCAGGCGCACGCGCTCACGCACCTGCTCCAGCAGCTTCACGTCTTCGGCCAGGGCTCGCGCCTCGGCCTGGCGCAACAGATATTCGAAGGCCCGCCGCTGGACCTGGGCCACCAGCTCGTTGCGCACCATCGCCACTTGGAACCCGCTGCCCCGTTCGACGGCACGTGCGCCCTCAACACGTTCGCCTCGCAACACCGGGTTCTCGATGAACTGCGACACCGCCCAGGCGTTGGTGCGCCCCGGCGTGGCCGAGGCCAGCCGGGCCGAGTTGTTGCCTTCGCTCCATTCCAGCCGGGGGTTCGCCAGGGCACCGGCGCTGATCACGCCCGCCGCCGCCTGCTCACGTGCACGCCGGGCCGCCTGCAGATCAGGGTTGTGCACCAGTATGGTCTCGATCAGTTGGGCCAGCTTGTAACTGTCGCCCCGTGCTGGGGTTGCAGACGCGGGCGCTTGCGACCAGGCCATCGGCGCCGTCAACGTCAGCATGCAAGCCAGCAGCTTGCCTAAAAACGGATGATTCATAGAAAAAGTAGTTTGAGCTCGTTCCAGTCAGGTTGCATTCAGCTTTTCTGTGGCTGGTCGCAAGAATTAAGCCACACTCGGGTTTTCCCGAGTGCTTGGATGGACTTGCAGCCCCGTCCTCAGACGCCGATGTAGCGGTGCCAGATTCCCGGCTCGGCCGCCAGCTGCGCCGAGGGACCGGCCCAGACCACGCGCCCGCGCTCGATGATGGTGTGCTGGTCAGCCAGGGCGATGAGGCGCTGTACGTACTTGTCGATCACCAGGATGCTCTGCCCCTGCGCACGCAAGGCTGCGAGGCATGACCAGATTTCCTCGCGCACCAGTGGCGCCAGGCCCTCGGTGGCCTCGTCCAGCACCAGCAGGTGCGGGTTGGTCATCAGCGCACGGCCGATGGCCAGCATCTGCTGCTCACCGCCCGAGAGCTGGTTGCCCATGTGACGATGCCGCTCCTGCAGGCGCGGAAACAAGGCGTAGACGCGCTCCAGCGTCCACGGTTCACGACTGGCGTTGCGCCTGGCGGCAAAGGCACGCAGGTTCTCGCTCACGCTCAGGTTGGGGAAAATCTGGCGCCCTTCCGGCACCAGCGCCAGCCCCATGCGGGCAATGCGGTCCGGCCGCAGGCCGTCGATGCGCTCCCCCAGGAAACGCACCGTGCCGCGCCGCGGCGGCGTCAGGCCGAGGATGGAACGCACCGTGGTGGTCTTGCCCATGCCGTTGCGCCCCAGCAGCGTGGCTACGCCGCCAGCGGGCAAGGTGAGATCGATGCCGAACAGCACCTGGCTGCTGCCATAGGCCGTCTCCAACTGCTCGACTTCCAGCAAGGCGGTCATGCGCTCACCTCGAAGTCATCACCCAGGTAGGCGCGCCGCACCTCGGCGTTCCCCCGGATCGCCTCGGGCGTCCCGCTGGCGATCACGCGGCCAGCCACCAGCACTGAGATGGTGTCGGCCAGCCGGAACACGGCGTCCATGTCATGCTCGACCAGCAGCAGCGTGCACTCGCCGCGCAAGCTCTGCAGCAGCGCCACCATGCGCTCGGATTCTTCGGCGCCCATGCCGGCCATGGGCTCGTCCAGCAACAGCAGCTTGGCACCGGTGGCCAAGGCAATCCCCACCTCCAGCTGGCGCTGCTGGCCGTGCGACAAGGCCCCCGCGAGCTGCTGCAGCTGCTCGCCCAGGCCCACACGCTCGGCCACCGTCGTCGCTTGCGCGTAGCGCTGCGCCTCCGTGCGCGCCGCGCGCCAGAAGCGCAGGCTGCTGACCTGGCGTGCCTGCAACGCCAGCGCCAGGTTGTCGAGCACCGGCAGGCGCGGGAAGATGCTGGTGATCTGGTAGGAACGGGCCAGGCCACGGTGCACGCGCTCGTGCATGGACAACGGGGTGATGTCGGCGCCATCGAAGACGATCTGCCCGGCGTCGGGCGCGAGTGCGCCGGAGAGCTGCTGGATCAGTGTGGTCTTGCCGGCGCCGTTGGGGCCGATCAGGGCATGGATCTCGCCCGTGCGCACCGTCAGCTGCGCGTGGTCGGTGGCCACCAGGCCACCGAAGCGCTTGACCAGGCCCTGGACCTGCAACAGCCAGGCCGTCATGCCCGCTCCTTGCGGCGCCACAGGCTCATGAGGCCGTTGGGCGCCGCCAGCACCACCGCCAGCAGCGCGGCGCCGAGCAGGAACTGCCAGTAGATGGTGTAGTGGCTCAGCACCTCTTCCAGCAGCAGGAACGTCACCGCGCCCGCCACGCCGCCCCACAGGTGGCCGACACCACCGAGGATGACCATCACCATCAACATGCCGGACTGGCTCCACTGCATCATGGCCGGGCTGACAAAACTGCCCAGATTGGCCAGCAAGGCACCAGCCAGGCCGGCCAGCGCACCGGCAATGACAAAGGCGGTGAGCTTGTAGCGGTAGACGGCAAAGCCGATCGCCTCCATACGCACCTCGTTCTCGCGGATGGCCTGCAAGGTATGGCCGAAGCGCGCGTTGAGCAGGCGCCACACGGCCACGAAGGCCAGCACGGCCAGCGCCAGCGTGACGTAGTAAAACGTGCGCTCGTCGGCGAGGTCCAGCCCACCGCCCAGCGTGGAGCGGCCCGGCAGCGACAGACCGTCATCGCCGCCATAGGCCTTGTTGGACACCGCCAGGTAGTACAGCATCTGCGCGAAAGCCAGCGTGATCATGATGAAGTAGACGCCGCGCGTGCGCAGGCTGATGGCGCCGATGACCCAGGCAAAACCGGCCGCCACCGCCATGGCCGCCGGCCAGACCAGC
>Ga0114939_10000049_pt1 | contig 96815 bp, 90 predicted proteins | sample AshMeaCrysSpring_FD_87196 | JGI IMG/M metagenome (GOLD analysis project Ga0114939, IMG submission 87196) | Groundwater microbial communities from Big Spring, Nevada to study Microbial Dark Matter (Phase II) - Ash Meadows Crystal Spring | ecosystem: Environmental > Aquatic > Deep subsurface >...
AGGCAATTTCAATGCTCTTGGCCACTTCCACCAGCATGCGCTCCTTGATGGAGAAAGGCTGCATAGTCTTTTCGTTGTGGATGAACATGAAGCCGCCGCGCCCCTCGCGCAGGAAAACGATGACGGTGGCAAACTCGGTTTCGGCCCCGCGCACCTGCGAGTCCGTGCCGATGCAAACCTTTAAACGGTGGCCCGCTGCAGACTCCTTGCGGATGGCTTCTTCCACGGCATCCCGGATGGGAAGACCGATGGAATCTCCATTGAAACGCCGCCAAAGCGTCCGTCGCGGACCTTGCTGCTCTGCCATAGGATCCAACGATAGCTGTTTCATGAAATAATGGGTTTTCCGAATTTACGAAAATTAACCTGCTACCGATGGAATCGTTGAATGAAGAATCCGTGAATTCTTATTTGAGCTGCTGCCCTGTTTAGAAATACTGGCCCGTACTCAGCATCACCAGGGTGCAGGCTTCCAGGCATTCAATACCGGCTTCTGAGGCCAGCATCTCCAGTTCCGGGTTCTCTGTACCCGGGTTAAAAATGATCCGGCGGGGTTTCAGTCCCAGGATATAATCGTAGTAGGGCTCCTGGTGCAATGGATTCAAATAAAGGGTTACCGTGTCAATATCGGTCCAGGCTACCTGATCCGTATGTACCTCTACATCTGCTACGCGGGTTTTTTTGCGACCGATAGCCTGCACCGGGTATTCCCTGGCACGCAGCCGCTGCACTGCCATGAAGCTATAACGGGCAGGATTGTCCGATGCGCCCAAAACGAGGGTAGCTGGAGCTTGCATGCTGGATGATGTAGAATCCACTGAGGGCATATGCAAATAAACGAATTAGCCTCCTGAAAGTTTGATCGGCCCGTTAAGGTCCTTTTATTCCCTTTTACTGAAAATCTTTCAGGGACAAAGAAAATTGGTGTTTTCATTGCTTTTTCTGACTAATTATACATCCCTGCATTCGCTGGCTATTCAGTAAGTTGCAACGCTAAACCGTTGGTGCGCGGGTGGTAACTGGTTACGGCCAGAACGGAGAAATGCCGGAAGATTTTCATTCAGTGGATCCAGATTTGGATAACTGGCTGGAATTTTCATCAAAATTTAAATCACGGAAACATGATAGCCCAAAATTTATTGGATCGATCTGGCGGACAATGCGAACTCTGCTCAGATGCTGTTGCTTCAGAAACCTATATCGTCAGCCCTAAAACAGACGAAATTCCGGAGCATATTATTGCGCTGTGCAGTAAATGCAGTGCTTTAGCGGATTCCCTGGATTCCCCGGAGCCCCTGCATTTCCTTGCAGGCAGCATCTACAGTGAAGTTCCGGCCGTACAGGCACTGACCTATCGCCTGCTCCATGCAAACCGGCAGCAGGAATGGGCTGCAGAATTGCTTTCTTCTTTTGAGCCCCCAGATTCCATTCAGGAATGGGCCCTCTTTCCTTTCCAGGAAAAGGATATCCATAAAGACTGCTATGGCAAAGCCCTGGAGAACGGGGATACCGTTGTCCTGACGGAAAGCCTGAATGTGAAGGGGACCAGTTTCCGGGCACCAGCCGGAACAATAGTCAGAAAAATCAGGCTCGTGACCGGTGATACCGGTCAAATTGAAGGGAAAATAAATGACCAGACCATCGTGATCCTGACAAAATTTGTGCGGAAATCGGCACCCTGAACATCTCTTTGCCGTTTGCAAAATGCCTCCCGTCCATCATCCAACATCCGCCATCCCCATTAAAACGGCCTCCCGTGTGTCTGACGGATCAGGTGGTCAACCAGGGAAGGAAAGGGTTTCATCGCCCCGATGAAGAGGTTGGTGGCGGTGGATTTTCCAAAAAGCGACTGGATCCATCTTCCCGTCCTGAGCCGCGCGGAAAAGGTTTTTTCCCATTGCTTCCGGTAGTTCTTTTCAAACGCTATCCGGTCCTGCCCGCCTTCGAGGAAACGGATCAATTCCGTTGCCAGCAGTTTGGAACCATGGAGGGCCATGCTCATCCCGTTGCCGCAGAGTGGGGTGATCATGCCCGCCGCATCACCGCAAAAAAGCACATGCTGACGGATGAGTTCCTTGTGCGCAAAACTGATCTGTGAAATGGCCACCGGTTCCGGCCATAAAAAACGGGCGCTCGAAAACAGTTCACGCAGGCGCGGATTCTTTGCCAGGATTGTGGACTCCATTTGTGGGATCTGCTGGCCACTATTCCGCAGATTCTCCGCCGTAGTCAGGTAACAAAGACAGTACTCATCACCTTCCACCGCGGACATGCCGCAGTATCCGTCGGGGAAATTATGCAGGTAGATCCGGTCCTTGGGGTAGTCCCCGCTGATATGATACTTGACGCCGATATAATTCACCAGCGGTCCCGCTTTTTCCATCGCAAAAGAACGCCTCCACCGGATGTCCAGGTTAGACCGCTTGCCAAAAGTCCCCGCTACGGCGCGACTCTGAAAATCTCCGGCGCTGGTCTGGATATCGAAACTCCCCTGGCCTGGTGTTCTATTTCGTTTATACGTATCCGGTAGTTTTGCCGATGATCCATCGGTAAAGTGGATATCCTTCACCTTGGTTTTTTCCAGAACCTCCACGCCTGCTTCACGGGCAATGCCGGCCATGAGCATATCCAGGGTGAAGCGACTCACCCCAAAGCCGCCCAGGGGCAGGGAATGCTCCAGCGCCACACCGTTTGGTGCGGTGACGGTTAAGTGGCGGATCTTTGGCAATTGCATGTGCGTCAGCGGCACACCCAGTTGTTCCAGGAAATCCCAGGATTCCATCGATATGTATTCCCCGCAAACGCGATGAAAAGGATAGGCTTCCTTTTCCGCCAGCACCACACGGAACCCTGCCCTGGCCACCTGTATGCCCAGGGAAAGACCTGCCAGCCCCCCACCCGCGATCAGCAAATCAGGTTTTCGGGTATACGTTTCAGGTAGTATTTCCGGCATTGGTTGAGTGTATTTAAATGTACTGTTTTCAGGCCTCGCGGAATTTGTTTTTTAGCCGTCTCCGCCCCCGGGTGTTGCATGTACGGCTGTGAGCAGCCATCGGAAGGCCCACTTCCATGCTATGGCGGTTTGCATGGGGATGTCCTGGATTCCGGCTTGCAGGATCCTTTCCAATTCATCCCTCTTGAAACCCCTTGCCACACTGAGGGGCGCGTCGTTTTTCACGAGGTAGGATTTTGAGAAAAGTTTGGTAAGCAGACCAATGGAATGATAAGCCAGGGGATGGCGCTGCAGATCGTTCATGAAGAAACCCAGCCTGCTGTTTCCCGCGCTCCATCGATAGATCTCAGCTACCTCAGGGTCTTTAAAATGATGACAGAACAGGGATGAAAAAATGATGTCCGGTTTTTCCGTGAACTGATGGTCCCTGAAATCGGACACCACCCATTCCACTTCCGCATCGCCTACCCAGCGGTCCCTTGCGTAACGGATGCATTCCGGCTTCAGGTCTATTCCCGTGAGCCTTAGCATCCCGCCGCCTATCTTAGGCCTGTTGCCTCCCTCAACATTCCTCCAGCTTCTTTCGTTAGGCGTATTGCCCATATCCTCCTGCCTATTTCCTCCCGCCTTTTTCGCTATAGCCATCGCAACGGCCCTTAAATTATCCCCGCCTCCACACCCGATTTCACAAATATGCAGGGGGTGGGTTCTTAGCGGCTCCTGCCCATCGGTACGAAAGGCATTCAGTATTTTTCGGATACCCGAAACCGTTATATCATGTCCGCCTAGCAGGGTATTGATAGCATCGAGTTCTGCCATATTCTGCCGGATGTCCTCGAAAGGAATGCCGGTTTGGTCCAGGATTTCCAATTGATCTGATCGTTGACGCAAATTCATCTGGGAACTGAAAGGGATTTCATGCAAGCGAATGATCTGGGTGCATTCATGCGGAAACAGAACTTGCCATAAAGGTTTCCATGGTGAGTCCGGGCCCAAAGGCAACGCCCAGGAATCGGTTGCGGTGGCTATAGTCGAGCTGGTGCATCATATCTTTCAGGACGAATAAAATGGTGGGACTGGACATATTCCCAAAATGCCGGAGTACCTGGTACGAGGGCGCCAGTTCTTCAGGTGGCAGGCTGAGTTTTTTCTGAATGGTCTCCAGGATTTTCTTACCTCCCGGGTGTACGCACCAATGCGTAATTTCTTCTTTCTGCCAGTTGGTTTTTTGCAAGGCGCGCGCTACCAGGGGTTCGATGTCTTCGCCAATCAGTTCAGGCACATAGCCGCTCAGGGTCATAAGGAAACCGGAAGAAGAGAGTTCCCAGGCCATATCGCTTTTGCCCTTTGGGACCACTTCCGCATAGAAGCCATCCAGGTAAAGTCCCTTGCCCGGGCTATCGTCCGGCGTCATAAGTACAGCGGCTGCACCATCCGCAAAGAGCAGTCCGGATGCCATATGGTCCAATGTGGCTTCGCGCTGAAAATGCAGGGTGCAGAGTTCCGTGCACACAATCAGTACCCTTGTCCCTGGGGTGGACTTGCAGATCATATCACCCATTTTCAGGGCATGGATGGCCGCGTAACATCCCATGAAATTGACGGAACTACGGTAAATATTGCGCGGCAGATCCAGGTGTTCCATCAATTGAAGATCCAGTCCCGGAGCGCTCATCCCCGTGCAGCTCACGGTGATGAGGTGTGTGATATCGGAATCCCGATAGCCGTGTTCGAGGCATCGCCGGATGGCATCCACGGAGAGCAGGGGCGCATGTTTCCGGTACCAGTCCATCCTTGTTTCGAGGCTGGGGAAGGGTTCCAGGCCTTCTGTCTGGGGATAGAATTTCCAGTCGTGCATTTCCCTGGAATAGTCCGGTATGACGGAATAGCGGATATCAATACCCGAATGTCGATAGAGGTAGCGCAGTTTGCGCTGTTCATCCGGCGGCTGGGCATAGACCTGCTCCATGAATTGCAGGATGTCTTCCTGTTGATGCCGGTAGTGAGGTACGGCGCTTGCTATGGAAACGATTTTACTCAATTTGTTTCAGGATGACCAGGAACAGGAATGCCAGCGATGTGCATATGGAAGCTACAACATTCATGCGCATGGTATTGTTAAAACTAGCTTCTGTTTCGCGTTTCCAGGTTTTACCCGCCCAGTTGAAGAAATATACGAGTACGGGCATCGAAAGGGTTGTGAGGATAAAAAAATCACGCATCTGTCTTCCGGTGTAAAAATGTACGGCCAGCAGGCCCATGGCCAGGCTGTACACGATCGCACAAAAAATAAAACTCCCCCGGATGCCCAGCAGCATGCTGATGGTGCGGACCCCATCGCGGCGGTCGGCTTCATGCTGATACACCTGCGTGAGGGGGTAGAAACCGCCAATCAGCAGGCAGGCTGCCGCTAGGGGCAGCAGGGGTGGGTGCGATGGATGGCCTTCAGCGGGTTGACATCCCGTGTAGACCATGTAAAAGGTGAGTCCACCCTGGCAGAGGATCACCGTGAGGCATCCCGGGATGGGATATTTCTTGAGCCTGATTCCCCTCCAGGAATACGCGCGCGAGGCAAGGATATAAGCGATGATGCAGGTACAGAAAAATGGGCTGATCAGTAAGGAAGCTCCAACGGCAAGCAGGTCCATGATCATACTCACTTGGAAAAGTTGCCGGGTGGGTTGCATGGGGCGTTCCAATCCGCCGATGGCGCTTTCATCCCGGTCCATGTAGGAGTTATACCCGTTGCTGGCGGGGTAGACCAGCACATGGAGGATGAAGAAGATCCAGGCCGCACGAGGCCAGTCGACCTGGGGCGCCTGGCTGAGTGCAAAAAAATACACCGGTGCCAGGAAGAGGGAGAAGGGAAAGCGCAGAAGCTGGATGGTGGATTTTTGCAACATACGGGTATCAACAGGGGCCATGGCGCTGGGTTCATTGCCTAACACCCGGAATGGATTCCTGCTCTGCCTGTGATCAGAGGATGCCGTCGTCCTGCATCTTCCGGCGCAGCACATTGGCCATGTCCCGGAGGGCTACATCGGCATCCTGGCCTCCTTTTGCAAAAACGCCGGCTCGCCATTGGGTGCCCTTTCCCTGCATGGTGAAGAAATCCGCCTGGAAATAGTAGTTCTTGTTGGCCTTGGTATCCAGGTCGAACACCGGATAAGCGCCACTGAAAATATTGTAAATATTACCATTGGCCATATAGGTATCGCTGACCTGGGTCATTTCCCCCAGGTAGGTCAGGACCAGCGCACCATCGAACCCCCGGTTGAGGATCTCCTGCCGCAGGGCCACGGTGTCCGCCGCCATTTCCGGTTTGAAGAATTCCAGGGAACCGGACACGTTGTATTTCCGGTCCTTGAATTCCTCGATCACATTGCGTTCGATCCTTTTGCGGAAAATGTCGGGGTCCACGTGGGCCAGGACCAGGATCTTATTGTATTTCTTTTTTACATAGCCTGGAGCTATAAAACTGGTTTTCTGGGTGGTGCTTTCTTTAGAACCTCCGCAGGAAAGGGTGATCATCAGGGCAGATGCGATCATCAAGGTCATTAGCCGTTGCAACATCGGGTCTGGTTTTGCGTAAAGATAGGGGTAAAGCGTCAACCCGCTTCGATGGCCCAACGCAATAAGGTTCAACAAAAAGTGGTTTATCTTTGTCATAATGCTGCTTCCCGGGGTCCAACGGGGGCAACCCATACTATGCTTGCCCGCATATTATTTGGTACTGGCGTCATCCTGCTGGCCATTGTCTTCTTACCGGCCGCGCGTCCCTTCGATTCTCCGGGGACGGGGACCATTGTACGCGTCAACGAACGGGGTGATACGGTCTTCGTAGCCAATTACAAGAAAAACAAATTGCATGGGATCTGGAATAGCTGGTATCCCAACAAACAGGTCTGTGATTCTGGGCGATTGGAGAACGCTGTGGCAGATGGCATTTGGAAGGGATGGTATCCAAACGGCGTACAGCGCTTTGAATATCATTTCAACGCGCAGAAACTGGCGGCCGTGAAAGATGAGATCAGGCGTCAGCCAAAAATCAAATACTACGCGCTCTCGCAGATGAAGCCCGCAAGCGCAGCCTGGTATTTTGACGCGAAAAACATTTTCGGCATTCCCCAACAGGCTTCTTCATCCCTTTTACTGAGCCAGCAGCTCCAGTACAAGCCCTACGCCCCCGAGGCATTGGAGACCGTGGCGATGCTGAATGCCCGCGAAGGAGACAAGCTCTATCATCCACCATTTACGGAAGGGCTGTTGCATGGCACGTATACCCGATGGAGCCCGGACGGTAGCCTTCTGGAGACCGGTTTATACCTCAGTGGCCTCCGGGAGGGCATGTGGGAGATCTACAAGGATGGAAATGTCAAGGGCATAGGCACGTACAAACATGGCAGGCCCTTTGGAGAATGGCGCTACTATGATACCCAGGGTAAAATCCTGTACTGGAAAAGATATGACGCAGAGGGCAAAGTCAGTGAAGTGCATCCGTTCAAAGCCCGTCCCTGATTTGCATTTCCCCCTTTCATTCCCCAGGTTCCTCTCAGCTTTTGTCCCTCAGGGGATGAGCCAGTGTTGCTCGGTCAGCGCACCCTCTTCATCGTAGATGAATTTCGCCCTCCGGTGTCCATATGCGCTGAGGTTAAGCCAGTCGACGCTGCGTACCTGGACCTTCACCACGCAGAAATGCATCCTGCCTGCTTCGCTTTCCGCTTCATCGGGTAAGCGTTCTTCCAGGTGCGGAGGCAGTCCGCTGGATGGTCCCGGGCTGATGCTGGAAGGGCTGGCCGTGGAGAGATAAATTCTTCTGCTGGCCATGATCGTCTTATCCCAGGCATCGTCCGCGATGGCGTCTTCCGCATGGATGGACGCGATACCGGTCATGCGTAGTTGTATTTTTCCCAGTTGGTCATAGAGTAGGAGAGAAAGCCGGGGATCAGCCTGGATCTCCGCATATTTTGCGCTGCGCCGGTCCGTATGAAATCTAATGGAACGCGATGCCGGGTCCGCTCCGCGCAGGACCACAGTCCGCAGGCTGATGCCTTCCCGCCCCTTGCTGGCCACGAAGAGATAGTGCATGGGGTTCCTGCCGCTCTGTGCGCCATGGTCAATCATCCGCCAGCATTGGCGTTCGATTTCATCGAGGGTTTCCAGTTTGTGGAAAGGAGTCTCTGCTTCATGATGATTTTTCACGCTCATCGTTTTATGGAAACATAAGTATATTGAATAAAATTAAGCACGAGATGAAAAGAGTCACGGGTGTGGGTGGCATATTTTTCAAATGCCAGGACCCGGATCAAATCAAAAGCTGGTATGCGCGTCACCTGGGTTTCCAGACGGATCCGTATGGGACGAATTTTGAGTGGCGACAAGCAGAGGATCCCAGCCGGAAGGGATTCACCCAATGGTCACCATTCACCGCGGACACACAATACTTTAATCCCTCCACCAAGGAGTTCATGATCAACTTCCGGGTGGAGAACCTGGAAGCGCTGGTCCCGTTGTTAAAGGAAGAAGGCGTCACGGTCCTGGACGAAATCGAAACCTTTGAATACGGAAAATTCGTGCACATCCTGGACCCCGAAGGTAACAAGATCGAACTCTGGGAACCAAAGGACGAGGAATACGATCAAATCGTGGATGGCAGGACGAGTTGAGACGGGCAGGCTGTGCTTTGATCCGAAGGGTTTTAATGGATATTCCCTTCCAATTTTACCCTGGTAACCGATGGTCAGGATGAATCGTCCGGTTGCACCAGATAATCCGCTACGCCTATTCACATGGCTGGTTCAATTGTTCGTGAGATTGGCGCGGGCATATCCAACCGTATCCCGGTATAGCTGGGGAGACACGTCTGCGTTTACTTTGAAGAAGCGACTGAAATAATACTCGTCCCCATAACCAAGTTCATAGGCGATTTCCTTAACCGTTTTATTCGTGAGGTAAAGCTCCCGTTTGGCTTCGATGATGATGCGTTCATTGATCAGGCTGCTCAGGGTTTTGTTAAAATGCTTCTTGGTGATTTTTCCCAGCGCCTTGGGCGTGATATAGAGCATCTCCGCGTAATCTGAAGGTGCATGTTTGGATTTGAAGTGCTCTTCGATGGCGTTTTTGAGTTTTTGCAGGATAAACGGCTCGTCGCCCTCCGTCATGCTGCCCGCGTCCTGCTGCTGCTGAATTTTGAGTCGGGATGCTGTGATCAGAAAAATTTTAAGGTAAGACACAAGGAGTTCGTACTGCGCCAGTTCGGGATTCTGCATTTCTGTTCTGATTTGCCCACAGATCATGTCAAGCGTGGAGGCGGAACCTGCGTCTACGTGTACAAAAGGCGGATGATATATATTATTGTACAGCACCCCGTTGCAGGCTACTTCCTTATGGTGCTTGTGGATGCAGAAAAATTCCGGGTGGAAATGGATGGCAGTTCCACTGAACGGCAGATGCGTTGCAAACATATAGGGTTGGTAGGGCGCGAATGCAAAGAGGGTGCCCGAACTGAAATCATACTCGGAAAAATCTGCTTTGAGTTGCCCGCTTCCCTCGCGCACCCAGATCAGCGAATAATAGTGATTTCGTTGAAGATGGTCGAAATGCCCTCCGTCTTCAAAGTCAAAGAGCTTGAACGCAAGTTTTCCGGTCTTCTGGTCTACCAGTGTGTATGCCGACTGACTCAACATGGTTTCAAATTTTTTTTTCCCGGAACCGGTATGGACGGGCAATACCCCTGCACCTTGCAAAGGTATCGCCCATCCGATATTTGCCGGCCTGTTCGCTCAAGCGATTCTTCTCTCCGTCTCATCTATCCCGAGGTCATTGATACTGGCGAATCTCTTTGCCATATATCCATCCTCATCAAATTCCCAGTTTTCATTGCCATAGGCGCGGAACCATCGCCCTTCGGAATTTCTGTACTCGTATTCGAACCTCACCGCAATCCGGTTGCCACTGTGTGCCCAATACTCTTTTTTCAAGCGGTAGTCCAGTTCCTTCTCCCATTTCTCCTGCAGGAATTGAACGATTTGATCCCTGCCCCTGATAAATCGACTTCGGTTTCGCCATTCACTGTCAACTGTATAGGCCTTCGAGACTTTTAGCGGATCCCGGCTATTCCAGGCATCTTCTGCCATCTGGATTTTTTGCCTTGCCGTTTCTTCTGTGAATGGGGGAAGGGGATATCGTTTTTCCATAATGGATCGCTGTTTTATTTGAGCCTGTTCTCATTGATAGTCTCGGTTCCGGACAGAGGGCACGCTTCAAACATTTTCAGTTGAGTACGGCTTCCACTTCCAGCGCTGGAGCCAGGGGGAAATCCACCGGGATTTTGGTGAGGTTATGCAGGTAGTTCATGGCGGTCTTATCGCTAACCTGCAGAACCAGGTCCACCAGGTTTTCTTTCGTATAGCCCTGTGCAAAGAAAGCTTCTACCAGCGGTTCCGGGGCATTTCCACGGGTGCGGGTGATGCTGGCGGCCAGTTTAATCAAGGCATCCAGTTTGGGGTTCCCCGATTTCTCCCGGCGGATGTCAAGCAATTGTTGATCTGTAAAGCCATTCATTTTACCCAATACGGTATGGGCACTCTTGCAATAAAGGCAGTTGTTGACTTCGCTGACTACCAGGTTCACCGCTTCTTTTTCCTTGTTTGAGAGGCTGGTTTTGGCATTCTGAAAGTTCAGGTAACGGTCCAGGCCATTTTCCGAGTAAGCGATGGTTGCATAGAGGTTCGGGACGAAGCCGAGGGCCTTGTTCAGGTTATCGAAAATGGCCTGGTTGGTTGCACCTACCTGATCTCTCGTGGGGACTGTGAACTTGCTCATTTCTTACAATTTAATTATTTGTGTTGTTGTTTGACAGCACAAAGATGAGTCAAGCCGAGGCCCGGGAAAATGGATCATGAACGCATTAGGATGGACAAATTTCCCGGATTCCCCCTCGGGCCAGATAAACTTTACTGAAAGCGTGGTAGCTGCAGAAATTCAATTCTCCGGATGAAGCCGGTTCCATGCAGTCATCTATCGCTGCGCCCAATAGTCCAGCACGGTCACTTTGTCCAGGATCCCCGGCAGGAGTTTGGTGAAAGCCACGTGGGTGGGATCGACCAGGTAGTCATCCCGGTCTTTTTCACTGCTGAAAGTCAGCGTAAAGCAATGCGTCAGTCCCTGGTTGAGTTTTTCCGGGCTGTTGTTCACGCCCCACTCAAATTTTTTGATCGTTTTGATCTGAGCGGGCAGGGCTTTGAACGCGGTTACGATTTTTTGAATAGAGTCCGGGTGCGTGTTTTCTTTCCAGCCAAACATGACCACATGGCGCAGTTCTTTTTGCGCCGACTGTCCCATCGAGACGGTGCTGAGTGATATGGCGAGTAAAGTGCAGGCGATAAACTTTTTCATATGGCACAATATTACTGAACTGCTGGTAATTTCAGTGCTTTACTGCATGCTCATGATTCTTTTGCCGTTTCGTTTTATGATACAAAGGGTTATTTGCGGGAGGTATCGATAGATCCACTGAACAAGTACTGCCCGCGTATCAGAATACATCCGAAAGCGTCGAGATTCCAACTGATCGATCATCCTGCTGGCAGTCTTCTCAAGGCTGTTGACATGCATGCCATTTCGTTTTTGCAATGGAACGTTCTGGCCTTTTGCGTTTATCGTGGTCTTACCTGCGTCGTTTTCCGTGAATCCGGGGTAGTTGATGCCTATAAAAACATTTTCCCCGGATAGTTCGTTTTTAAGACTTTCAGCAACGCTGACCAGTGCACGTTTCGAAGCAGCATATGGAGCGTAGTTGGGAAGGCCCACGATGCCGGCAACCGAAGACACGAAGAGGATCCCACCCTTTTGCCTGCGGATATCCTCCAGGCAGGCCATCGTGGGAAATACACTGCCCAGCAAATTGGTATTTATGACGGTGGCGAAGGCTCCAGGAACCATATCCTTCATCTGTCCTCCTGCTGCCACACCCGCATTGTTGATCAGGAAATCAATGCAACCAAAACGCTCGATGGTCCTGTTGCGAAGTTCCAGGCAGAAGTCAAAGCGACTGACATCACCGGCCACACCCATCACATTGGGGGTGATCTTTTCAAGTTTTGCAACTGCCAGCTGTACTTTCTCCGGTGATCGGCCATTGACAACCACGCCGGCTCCCTTGCGTGCAAGGATTTCTGCGGTTCTGAATCCAATTCCCCGGGTGGATCCGGTAATGATGACAACTTTCTGGTGAAACATGGGAATTATTTTTGGATATAATAGTGTTGACGAAACCATTCAAAACATTCCGCTACGGCAGAATGAAAGCTGGAGCAGGGCATCAGGAGTTCCCGGCGTGCTTTCTCGCCGGAATAGCAGTGATGTCCGCAGCAGATGATCGCCATTTCTTTGCTCAATGCCGGAATATTACCTGAACGTCTTCCTTTCCACGAGGCCAGTATTCCCGAGAGTTTGACGATCCATGCAGGCAAATAAAGCGAAGGTGGTTTCACACCTATTGTCTTTGCCATCATCTTTAATGCCTCTTTGTGTTTCATGCTGAAGTTGCTCAGGATATAGCATTGCCCGATTTCACCAAGAGTAAGCGCGTTTGCAATCGCAACGGCAGCATCCTTGACTGGTATATAGGATTTTGAGCCGGCGGAGTATCCCAGTATCCGGCCATGAAAAAGGGCCAGTAAAAGAGCACCAGAACTGGGTTTGGTGTCGTAAGGACCAATCATGAATGCCGGGTTGACAATCAGTGCCTTGAGGTTTCGCCTATGCACTGCGTCGAGTACCCGTTGCTGTGCCTCGTATTTGCTATCGATATAGTCAAGCCCAATCTTGTATCCGGTGAATGAACCCTCCTCGTTTCCCGGCTTCTGGACGGTCCCCGGTGCAAAGGAATTTGCCGTTCCCACATGGATAAGCCGTTTCACCTGGTGCCTCAGGCAGGCTTCAATGACATTCAGCGTTCCTCCCACATTGACATTGCGGATGGCTGCCGAACGGGCGGGATAGACCTGTGTTGATGCTGCGGCATGAATCACGTAATCATGCCCGCTTACTGCGGCGTCAACGATTGAATGGTCGAGAATGTTCCCATAAAGTCTGTTTATGGGCAGTCCGTCGAGACCCAGCGCGGGCAGATCTTTAGAAAAAAGCAGAACGGTAACCGAGTGATTTCTCTTCAGTACCTCGCGGACCAGGTTATTTCCAAGGACGCCATCGGCACCAGTGATGAGTACTTTCATATTTCAAGGTTTGAGTTGTTTGTTAAGTCAAACCTAGCCGGATAGAAAGCAAAAAAATAACTGCTTATCGCAGGCAAAATCAGGTTGTTATGCGCAAGTCGCAACGGTGGTGGGGTAGGGGAAAATTGAGTTGCGTACAGCGCAAAAATGCAGGTCAGGCAGATGCAGGTGTATTGCTAAGCACAACCCGGGGGAGAAAGGAAGGTGGATGGTGGTGAAATGATCCTTACACGGTTTATTTAAGCGCTTTCTATATCAGCGAGTATTTGGCGCTGGGCCTGTTCGATATCCTTTTGGAGTTTGTGAAAAAAGTCGTTTCGTTGTTTTTCATTGACCCTTGAGATGATGCTGGAGTGATCAAACTGTCTGCTGAGTATGTTTTTAGACTCATTCACATACACCGGATCTGTGGTATGCAGGAAGTTGAGCAGGTTATGGGAAAGGTAAACACCCTCGGTTTCCTCGGCATGATAGTAGAATGTAGCGTCCCCGTTGATGGTGTCGTTCAGATATACTTCAAAAGGACTGGCTGGTTTTCTGGGTGTCTCCTTGAATTTGAATTTGTATCCCAGTGCAGTTTGTTCGCGGATATGCTCAGCCATTTGCCGGACCTCGTCCATCAGTTTCAAGGCGCAGGATGGATCTTCGAAAAGCCTGGCACCGGAATAATACATGATTTGCCGAATGAAGCCCCGCATGAATTCAGCATCATAGCATTCCTCCGTAGGAATATTGACATAATCGTCCAGGATATCAGCCCCCAGTTTGAAGGCAGTATCAGTAGCCCTTTCTTCCCGGTACTTTTGTTTTTCGTATTTCTCAATGCGCAAGTGCGTTTTAGCCCAATAATAGAGCCTGAACCTGGTTAGCTGCGGGAAGTTGAGTAGTTGTAAGACCGGAAGATTCTTGGTCGTGATCCTGATATGGGGATCAGTGCAACTGCGGAGATTTCTCAGTGCCCGTTGCATGGACGAAAGGTATCCTTCCAGGCTGAAGTCAAACTCACTGAGCGGCTTATATCCAAACACCACATGGTTCGGGGAATGGCTGATGAGTGCGTCAAAGGAAATCTTGAAGTGATTGCAAATGGTCTCCAGTTCGTGGATGCTGAGTGGTGTTTCGTTGCGACTCCTTCTGTAAATAGCATCCGTACTGAGATGCAACAATTCTCCCAGCGTGTTCCCCAAATTGTCTTTGCCTTCGAGCTTTGCTTTGACCAAAGCAAAAATCCGGTTTTGGATGTCTTCATGCATAGGTTGCCTAAGCTGTTGGTAGCCATTGTTAAAGTAGGGAAAAAATGGCACTTGCGGCAGATTGCAACAATGATACAAAAAAAGCCACCCATTTTTATTTGAGTTGCTTGAAAACTGCGTTAGGGGATATTTACTTGATATCGTCCATCAGATTTTTTCCAAAGTATTTGCCTGCGGCGGCATAGGACTCTTCAATACGAGCTCCTGTATCATAGTCGGATACTCCAAAAGTCCGTCCAGGAGAGCTCTTGATGGAATATTTTGCTACTTCCCGCTTCGAGGCTGTTTCGATGATGGTGACTTCCATGTCAATTTCCGCGTTCTTCCGGGAGATCATAATTTTATAGCCAGGCTCCGTGCGGGAGTTGTTGATCACGAGGGTATATTTTGCATCCACACAATTACCCGCCCCAAAGGCGCTGTTTTTTTCAAACAGCTCGATGAATTGAGGCTCGAAACGGGCTTTTCGATCACCCACCCAGGCTTCAGCCTATTTGCCTCCTTTACCAGATTCCTTCTTGTTGTATTCCGTCTTTTTGGATTCTACATATTCCTGCTCCTTGGAAAATTTTCCAACGGACATGTTCTCATAGGTAAAAACCACATTTAGTTTGGTCTGGCCTTTGATTTCTTTAGCATCGCCTGAAAGTAGCTTAATGCGCTGAGCTTGGGTTATGGTTGCCATGGCAACAAGCGTCACGAAAATTGCTATTTTTTTCATGTCTATAATGTTGATTTACAGGGAAAACGAAAATTTCGGAAGGTTATTTTGTATTTCTAATGTTAGCTTGAAAGCACTTTTTACACGCATTATTCTTTGAAAAGAGTTAAGACCATGAGCCTTTTTACTAGCCGAAGAAACAGCAGTGCTTGTCTTCTTTGACCAGTTCAAAGAATTTTCGGACGGACCCTACCTGCGGAGCAGGAGCATAGGGATGCCATTTTAGGTTGCCTCTCATCCAGTAGATACGCCATATTTCTCGGGACTGAACAAAGCTTGCTTTGGCAAATGGTGAATGGATGATTTCCATTGGTTTGTTCCAAGCAGGTCTTACCTCGAACAGAATCAGGTCTCCATTTTCAAAAGAAAAGATAATGTCGATCTCATTCCGAAGTCTTTCTTCTGGTCGTAACAATTCTACCTCTTTTTGAATCTGATGTTCCAACTCAAGACGATCTTTCATTTTTAAAAAGTTTCCTACTGACGCGCAATTCAGGATTTATCTCGTGAAAGAGACTATTCCTTATTTTTCATGTCTACATTGTAGACTTCCGATTTTCCCCTGGGTATAGAGAGTGAAGCCCATGAATCATTGCGGATCATTTTTCCAATGTATACAATCTGTCCTATATGATAGGGATAATGTGCCAATTGCCTGTGGATCGCATCTTCAACAGTCTGCCCCTGACTTCGGATGAAGATGATTTTTGTCAGGTCATTGCTTGTTAAAGAATTAAGGGCAGTGAATAAACAGGTCCATCCCTCATTCCATCTTGCCATGAGACCAACTCTGTCCTTCAATGTATTTTCAAATTCTGTATCTCTGTTGCGCCATTCTTTTTCTCCGTCTGTGGTGAGAAAATCCGTCCAGCGGGAAAGCATGTTTCCGCACAAATGCTGAACGATCATTGCGATACTGTTGCTCTCTTGATTGAATTGCCAGAAAAGCTGCTCTTCTGAAACTTGATTGAAGGTTTTTTCTCCAAGCATTTTATAATACTCAAATTGCTTTTTTGCACTTTCCAGGAAGGTATCGTTCATGGTTTTGTGGTATTAGTGAATCGATCTATTTTCTACCCATGCATCCATTTTTTTCTCCAATATGATCAGCGGAAGGCTTCCGTCTTTCAGCACCTCATTATGGAATTCCTTAATGTCAAATTTACTGCCGAGCTTCTTCATTGCTCTTTCCCTCAGTTCAATAATTTTCAATTCCCCCACTTTATAGCTCACCGCCTGTCCTGCCGTGACCATGTATCGCTCGATCCTCTGCTCTGCTTCGATAGCGGATACGGGTTGGTTTTCCAGCACATAGGCGATGGCTTTCTCCCGGCTCCATCCTTTGTAATGAATGCCTGCATCCACAACCAGTCGGACGGCCCGCTCAATTTCACCATTTAATCTACCCAGGTATTGATAGGGGTCTGTGTACATGCCCAGCTCAGTGCCGAGGCTTTCCGCATACAAAGCCCATCCCTCTCCAAAAGCACTGGTCCAATAGACTTTTCTGAACTCCGGGATATCGGCTTCCTGCTGAATGGCCACCTGGTAGTGATGCCCGGGAATGGCCTCGTGTATGAACAGGTCTTCCATGGCAAAGTAGTTGTACTTGGTTGCATCGAGAATAACTTCATAGAAAATACCGGGGCGCTTTCCATCCCTGGATGGCTGCATATACTGTGCATTGGCTCCGGCAGCCCTGAATTTTTCGGTGGCCCTGACTTCAAACTTTGCTTTGGGGGTTAGATCAAAGAGATTTTGTAACTGCGGCGACATCCGGTCCAGAAAGCTTCTGTATCGGTCTAGTACCTCTTCTTCCGTTTTGAATGGGAAAAAATTTGGATCGGTTTTGACAAATTCAAAAAAGGATGTCAAGTCGCCCTTAAAGCCCACCAGATTTTTTACCGAGTCCATTTCTTTGCGAATCCTGGCTACTTCGCTTAGGCCCAGGTTAAAAATTTCTTCGGCCGTGATATTTGTGGTGGTGTAATACTTGAGCCATAACGCGTATTCCTGCTTGCCATTATAATTGTCCAGTAAGCCAGACGTAGTTCTGGCTTTGGGCAGATATTCGGAGACGATAAAGTCGTGCAGTTTTTTGTAGGCTGGTTTGACTGTATTTTCTATGACTGCCGTATAGTCTTTTTTCAACTGGGTAGCTGCGGCGGGTTCCATACCTGCCGGCAGTTTAAGCAAGGGTTTGTAGAACACATTTTCCTGCACGGCACCCTCGAACAGGGGTTTGAGCTGCGGGGGTACTTTTTCCATCGACGCCCTTGGATTCGTATTCTTTTGCTCAATGCCTTTTCTCATATTGGCAATCGCCTGATCAACCCAGGTCTGAAAGGCATGCATGCGGGCGATGAAATTCCGATAGTCGGCTTCCGAATTGAAGGGAATAAACCCCGCCCCCGAACCCAGCGTAGCAAACTGGGTAGGAAAGCTAAAGACAAATTGATCCACGGGTCTGTAGAAGCCCAATGCGTTATTGAATCGGTCGTTTTCAGTATTTAGTTTGTAGGTCAGTACCTCAATGCTTAACAGCTCGGATGCTTTCAAGCCTGTTTTGTCAAGCGCAGACAACTGGCCGAGGTATTTTTGGTTGAGCGCTTTTGCCTTTTTGATATATTCTTCGCTGATGGAGATTTCGAGCTGGCTGTTGTAATCATTGATTCCCGCCTGGGTTGCAGCCAGTGGGTTGAGCGCATAATACTCCTTGGAATATTGTTCAAGTAGTTCTCCAAGTTGAGGCTGTGTATTTGACTTGAAGAAAGATTGGGAAACGCCCGATAGAAGGGATAGGAATGCGATGACGATTGCTCTTTTCATACTATTTTTTTGCGGGGTTGATCGTTTGCTATTTATCCCAGTAGGTAGTACCATCAGTCATTTTTACCTGGTCAATAGAGGAACACTTAATTATGCTCAGATTACCAATCCTGACCACTGTCCCGGTTAATTCAATCCCCACTTTCTTTCCATTTTTAAGCAAATCATCCATGGTGAAATTTTTGACCTTGTCAAATTCTCCCGGACTTGTGTAAACGGCGTAGTTATTCATTGAGTTGACCCTGAGGCCAAAACTGGGCTTGTCCAGAATGCTATGATCCTTCAGGCCTCCGTAGATCTCAAGAAACTCCTGGTTAACCTTGGGCAGCTGCTTCTTGTCCACCTTCAGAAGGCTGTCCAGGGTCAGGTTAATTTTCCGGACAGAGATGCTGTCTTGTCCGTAGGTGCTGCCTGCGTTGACCAGCTTAAAATAAAGGTCGCCGATGAATTTCTTTTCCTCGGTTTCCGATCCACAACTTATCAGTCCTTTGACGCAGATAAAAACTATTGTGTATGATTTTAATAAGTGATTCATATCTCAAAGAAGTCTGTAATGATAATTCGCAGTCCTGTTTTTATACGAAATTACACGAGGTAGAATCGTCTCAATTTATCGAATTTTATGAGCAGCGTAAGTTGAGCCGGGGATTATCTTCATTCATTCCAAGAAAACGGGTGCATGTCAAAGGGTATACACTCTTGTCGCCATGAACTTCAACAGCGTATGCAACTGCGGTTTGTTGCCATTGGCAGTAATCCCTTAGCCATGCTCGTTCTTTGTTAACTTTCAAATTGCGGCGGCCAGGACGATGAACTTTCCACTCCAAGATCGCAAGAGGATGTTTTTGGGGGTTCCAGTCCTTATCCCAACATGTGCCCCCAATTTCCGACCAGATAACAAGGTCTCGTGATACGGCTAGTTTTTGGTACTTTGGAGGTTGCGGAACGCCCACCTCAATCCCTATTTTGGCTGAATATTTCAGCGGACCATCTGTGCTACATTGATCCATTAGGTAACGATGCACATAATAATCAACCCAATCACGCTCCTTTGCATGCCAACTCCGCGCATGATCATCATCAGCTAGTTGCTCTGGCGTTGCTTTGATTAGTGTGTCAATTTCTACGATTAAATTATTCACTATTGGAGACATCAGAGCGATGTCAGTAAATTACTAAAAGCCTTTTGGATTCTGAGCGAGTTTGGAATTTGATTTGTTGATAAAGGGAATTGCCGCTCAGAGAAAAGAAAAAACCCACTCATCGAGTGGGTTTCAAGTTTAGTTATGTAAGACTCCTCAGACCAACATCGTCACCGGGTTCTCCATGAATTTCTTCAGGGTCTGGAGGAAGGCGGCACCCACGGCGCCGTCCACGCTGCGGTGATCGCAGCTGAGGGTTACTTTCATCACATTGATCACGCCGAAGCCATCGCCCTTGCGGACCACGGTCTCTTTGATTCGGCCCACGGCCAGGATGCAGGAATCGGGGGGGTTGATGATGGCGGTGAACTCGTCGATGTCCATCATGCCCAGGTTGGAGATGGTGAACGTATTGCCGGAGAATTCGGCGGGCTGAATCTTTTTATTGCGGGCTTTGTCGTACAGGTCCTTGGCATCCGCAGCAATCTGGCTCAGGGATTTCTGATCCGCAAAACGCACCACCGGCACAATCAATCCTTCGGGTAGTGCAATCGCGCTGCCGATGTGGATATGCTGGTAGGTGCGGATGAAATCGCCCATCCAGCTGCTGTTGACGGCGGGATGCTGGCGCAGGGCCATTGCAGACGCTTTGATCAGCATGTCCTGGAAGGAGATCTTCACCGGGCTCACCTCGTTCATCTGCGCGCGGGCGGCCATGGCATTGTCCATCTGGATTTCCATGGTGAGGAAGAAATGCGGCGCCGTGTACTGGCTTTCGCTCAGTCGGCGCGCAATGGTCTTTCGCATGGACGTATTGGGGGTGTCCGTGTATCCTTCCGTTCCGGAAAGGATGGTGGATGGTGGATGCTGGAGGGTGGAAACAGCAGGCGTTTTTGCCGCAGCCGCCGCAGCGGGTGTGTAGCTGTCGATATCCCTTTTCACAATCCTTCCGCCGTCTCCGGAGCCAGCTACCTGCCGGATGTCGATGCCTTTTTCCTCGGCCAATTTACGGGCAAGGGGAGAGGCTTTGAGTCGGCCGTTTTCAGAAGCAGGGTTGACGGATGATGGTTGTTGGATGGCGGATGATGGTTGTTGCGTGGTGGCAGGTTGTTGGGCAACTGCCGCAGGAGCCGAGGTGGCGGTGGGTGCATTGAGCCCGGCGAGGAGGGGACTGATATCCGTACCGGCCTTGCCGATGATGGCGATCACGTCGTTCACTTTTGCAGCGGAACCCGCTTCCACGCCAATATGCAGCAGGGTGCCATCGGCATAACCCACCACTTCCATCGTGGCTTTGTCGGTTTCCACATCTGCCAGGGCATCATCGCTTTTGACCGCATCGCCCACTTTCTTATTCCACTGGACGATTTTTCCTTCGGTCATGGTATCGCTCAGCAGCGGCATGCGGATGACGGTGACGCCGAGTTGCTCGGGTGTAACAGAAGGGACGGCGGATGATGGTTGGTTGATGGTGGATGATGTTTGAGCCGCGGGTTGAGGGCTGGTTGCTGCAGTTGCAGCGGGGGCGGCTCCGAGAAGCGACTTATAATCTTCCCCTTCCTTTCCCACGATGGCGATGATTTCATTGACCGCAGCGGCATTACCTTCCGCCACGCCTACGTAGAGCAGGGTACCGTCTGCATAGCCCACCACTTCCATAGTGGCTTTGTCCGTTTCCACATCCGCCAGGACATCGTCGCTTTTCACCTGATCACCCACTTTCTTATTCCATTTGACGATTTTCCCCTCGGTCATGGTGTCACTCAACAGGGGCATTCTGATCACTTCTGCCATAATGCAGCGGTATTGTTTACTTGGTCAATAAATTAGAAGGCCGAAATTAAGGCAAAAAGGCCAATTCCGGCAAGGAAGGATCGGTCGCGTACCCCCACCCGCTAATCCAGGCTGAGGTTGAGTTTTTCCTTGAGTTCCTGGATCAGCGGGTATTGTTCGATCATGAGCTGGTACTGTTCCCTTTTGTTCAGGGGACGTTCCGTTGGTTCCACGGGCCCGGCAGGTTCGCGGAGCAGGACCTGGTAGGTAAGCATCCGGTTCCGGAACCAGGCCTGCAGGTGGTCAATCAATCCCCCCCTTTCCTGTTCGATGAAACGCAACTGGATATTGGTATCCGTGAGGATGTCAAAGGTCTGCGGGCCGGTGATCACCAGTTCCGCCAGTTTGAGGTTGGTGGCCGTGGAATGGTTTTTGGCGTCGCTCAGTTTCTGGATATAGCCATCCCAGGCGCTTCTCAGGGTTTCGGCCGTCAGGTCCAGGACCTCCTCACCGCCACCCTTTTTCTGCCCAATCTGCTGCCTCAGTTTCTGCAACTGGCCCAGGGAGGGGCGGGGGGTAGGGTTGGTGGATGATGGTTGGTGGATGATGGTGGGTGGGTTGGGCGCAGCCGGTTGTGGGTTGTGGGTTGCGGGTTGCGGGTGGTGCGTTTGGGTCGATGGCATTGCCTCTGCAGGGCTGGGAGCCCCCCACTGGGAATTTGGCTCTTGGCTGCCTTTGGGCACCGGGGCCGTTGACGGGGTTTCAATGAGCAGCTTCGCATCGCCCATCCTTTTCATCCGGGGGATGGCACGGAACTGCACGGCTTTTACGCCTTCAGGCTTTTTTTTTACAGCGCCTCCCTCAGTGCCCAGATCCAGGGCCTGCTGCATGTATGCGAGGCGGATCAGGAGCAGCTCGATGTGCAGTTTTTTGTTGCGGGCCTGTTTGTAGTTCAGCTCCGATTCGTTCAGGATATGGATGGCGCTGATCAGCCAGGCCAGGGAGATTTCCCCCGCGGCCTGGGCATACTTGTCCTTGAACCCTTCCACGGTTTCCAGCAGGCCCAGGGTGCGCTTGTCCTGGCAGACCATCAGGTTGCGGAAAAATTCCGAAAGGCCGTTGAGGACGGTTTCCCCTTCGAATCCTTTCTGGTTGATCTCATCAAACAGGAGCATGGCGCCGGCCAGGTCCTGGCTCCGCAGGTAATCAAGGAACCTGAAAAAATAGTCCTCATCGAGTACATTCAGGTGTTCGAGGGTATTCGTATACGTTAGTTTGCCATCGGTGAAGCTTACGATTTTATCCAGGATGCTCAGGGCATCGCGCATGCAGCCCTCGCTTTTCTGGGCAATGAGGTGGAGCGATGCCTTATCGGCCCTGATCCCTTCCTTGCCGGCGATCTCCTGCAGGTGGTCCACTGTGTCTTTGAGGGTGATGCGTTTGAAGTCGAATATCTGGCAACGGCTGAGGATGGTGGGAAGGATCCTGTGTTTTTCCGTGGTGGCCAGGATGAAAATGGCGTATGGTGGCGGTTCTTCCAGGGTTTTGAGAAAGGCGTTGAAGGCCGATGAGCTGAGCATGTGCACCTCATCGATGATATAGACTTTGTACTTGCCAGCCTGGGGTGCGAAGCGCACCTGTTCCGTAAGGGCCCGGATATCGTCCACGGAATTGTTGGAAGCAGCGTCCAGTTCATGGATGTTGAAAGAAGCCCCGTTGTTGAAGGAAACGCAGCTCTGGCATTCATTGCAGGCCTCGCCGTCCGGCTGCAGGTTTTCGCAGTTGATGGTTTTGGCCAGGATCCGGGCGCAGGTGGTCTTGCCCACGCCACGCGGACCGCAGAACAGGAAGGCATGCGCCAGCTGCTGGTGCCGGATGGCATTTTTCAGCGTGGTGGTGATATGTTCCTGACCCACAACCGTAGAGAAATTCTGTGGCCGGTATTTGCGGGCGGAAACAACGAAACTGTCCATGGGTGCAAGGTAAACAATTCGCTAAATAGCTGATTGGCTGATTAGCTGATTGGCTGATGACTATAGATTGGGAAGGAATATTTAGATTTGATTCATACGAACGTCACCCGCTAATCAGCAAATCAGCTAATTAGCGCATTAGCTAATTCAACTCATGTCTGACTACATCCTCTCCCTGGACCAGGGTACGACCAGTTCCAGGGCCATCGTTTTTGACCGCTCGGGCTCCGTTGTGTCCCTTGCGCAGAAAGAATTCAGGCAGATATTTCCCCAGCCAGGATGGGTGGAACATGATCCGATGGAGATATGGAGTTCCCAATTGGGCGTGGCGGCGGAAGCCATAACCCGCACCGGGCTGGAAGTAAAAGATATACGGGCCATCGGCATCACCAACCAGCGCGAAACCACCGTGGTCTGGGACCGCGCCACGGGTGTGCCAGTCTACCATGCCATCGTCTGGCAGGATCGCAGGACTTCTGCCTACTGTGATCAGTTGAAAAAAGAAGGGCTGGATGCGATGATCCGTGAAAAAACCGGGCTGGTGATCGACGCCTATTTTTCCGCTACCAAGATCAAATGGATCCTGGATAATGTAGAAGGCGCGCAAAAAAAAGCAGAAGAGGGGAAGCTGGCCTTTGGGACGGTGGACAGCTGGCTGCTCTGGAACCTCACCAAGGGACAAGTGCATGCCACTGACGTCAGCAACGCTTCCAGGACCATGCTGATGAACCTGCATACGCTCGACTGGGACGATGACCTGCTTAAGCTATTTGACATACCGCGACTGATGCTGCCTTTCATCCGGTCCAGCAGCGAAGTGTATGGCATCACGCAACGCATCCTCACCTCTAAACAGATTCCCATCGCCGGTATGGCGGGCGACCAGCAGAGCGCTCTTTTTGGACAGGTCTGCACAGAACCGGGTATGGTTAAAAATACCTATGGGACGGGATGTTTCATGCTCATGAATACGGGCGAAGCGCCGGTTATTTCAAGTCATAACCTACTCACAACGGTTGCCTGGCAGGTGGGCGGCAAAACACACTATGCTTTGGAAGGCTCAGTGTTCATTGCCGGTGCGGTGGTGCAGTGGTTGCGGGATGGGCTGGGCATTATCCGGCACTCCTCGGAAGTGGAAGCCCTGGCCAGGAGCGTAGCTTCAAATGACGGGGTCTATGTGGTCCCCGCATTCGCGGGACTGGGCGCACCCCATTGGGACCAGGAGGCCCGGGGCACTATTCTGGGCCTCACCCGGGGAACTACCAGGGCCCATATCGCGCTGGCCGCACTGCAAAGCATCGCTTTTCAAAGCTGGGACCTGCTGAACGCCATGGAAGCAGATTCGGGTATCCCAATCCGTGAGTTGCGCGTGGACGGCGGTGCTACGGCCAATGACCTGTTGATGCAATTCCAGAGCGATATCCTGAATACCCGCGTGGTGCGGCCGCGCATCACGGAAACCACGGCCCTGGGGGCCGCCTACCTGGCGGGCCTGGCTGCGGGGTATTGGACCGGCCTGCCGGACATCGCCCAACAATGGCAACAGGACAAGGCCTTTGAGCCTTCAATGGACGCCGCCCTACGCCTGGAACTCCTCAAAGGATGGCAGCGAAGTGTGCGGGCGGTGAGGGCCTGGGCTGGGGAAAAGTAGTTTTTCCCGGAAGGTGACCCGCCTTGGGTCACGTGCATACAATTTGGGGAAGGTGACCCGCCTTGGGTCACCTGCATTGAAACAGATATGAACAGAAGCGAAATGCTTTCCCAACTGGGAGAGACGGAAATATGGGACATCGTGGTGATCGGAGGCGGGGCCACTGGGCTGGGCATCGCCATGGACGCTGCCCAGCGGGGATATAAGACGCTGTTGCTGGAAAAATTTGACTTCGCCAAAGGCACATCCAGCCGCAGCACAAAACTGGTGCATGGCGGTGTGCGCTACCTGGCCCAGGGCAATATCAAACTCGTACGGGAGGCCCTGCGGGAGCGGGGACTGCTGTTGCGCAACGCACCGCACCTCACCCGCACCCAGCCTTTCATCGTACCCTCCTATCACTGGTGGGAAAAATGGTATTACGGCATCGGGCTGAAATTATATGATCTCCTGGCCGGGAGCCTGGGCCTGGGAAAAACAGGCTTTCTCAACGCCGCCGAACTATTGCAACGGATACCCGTAGCCGAAAAAAAGAACCTGAGCGGGGGTGTTTCGTATTTCGACGGGCAGTTTGATGACGCAAGGCTGGCCATTCACATGGCCATGACCGCGGTGGAACAGGGCGCCGTGGTCCTGAATTACATGGAGGTGACGGGGTTACGAACGGCAGGGAAGAAAATTACCGGGGTGGAAGCCCGGGACCTTATCAACGGGAAGGACCATTATATTCCTGCCAGAGCGGTGATCAATGCCACCGGTGTTTACGTAGACGAAGTCCTCAAAATGGAAGATCCTCACAGCCCCGGCATGGTGGCCCCTTCCCAGGGCGTTCACATAGTTCTGGACAGGAGATTCTTTCCCACAAATACGGCGTTGATGATTCCCCGGACTTCGGATAAGCGGGTGCTCTTTGCCGTGCCCTGGAACAATCACGTGGTGGTAGGCACCACAGACACGCCCGTGGAGTCCGTGGATGCGGAGCCCTTGCCTTTCCGCGATGAAATCAGTTTTATTATTTACCATTTCAATAAATACCTGACCAGCGATATCCGCGAGTCAGATATCAAGAGCATTTTTACCGGCCTGAGGCCCCTGGTCAAAAGCGGCAATACTGGGAATACGGCTATTTTGAGTCGGGATCATACCATCTTGGTTTCCCCCAGCGGACTGGTGACCATCACGGGCGGCAAATGGACCACTTACCGGAAGATGGCCAAGGATGCTGTGGACAATGCCGTTTTCGTGGCGAAGCTCCCCGCAAAGTCCTGTGGCACAGACCAGCTCAGGCTACACGGATGGATAGCCGAAGTTGATCCTGCAGATCCCCTGCATCACTACGGTTCCGATGCGCCGAAGATCCGCTTGCGCTGGCGTGCAGACCCGGAATCTGCAGCCAGGCTGCATCCTGATTTTCCCTATACCTGGGCGGAGCTGGACTTTGCCGTGGAGGAGGAGATGGCGATGACGGTGGAAGACCTGCTGGCCAGGCGCATGCGAATTCTCTTCCTCGATGCCAGTGCGGCAATCGCCCTGGCCTTGCCCGTGGCGGAGCGCATGGCGGGGCTGCTGGGCAATCATGAAGCGTGGATCGAACAGCAGGTGATATCATTCACGCAGACAGCAAGGGGGTACCTGCCTTAGGACTGCGCATTCCGGATTCAGGATTGGACAAATGCTTCACTTCATATTCGGACTAGCTATACTTGAATGAGCATGATGACTATTGCATGTAATATTTAATGCAGCAAATTCAAAATCCTTAATTTCCAATCCTGAATCCGGAATTCGGAATCCACAATCGTCAATCATGTCTCCATTCATCGCGGAAATTCTTGGGACAGCACTCATCATCACACTGGGCGATGGCGTAGTGGCGAATGTGCTGCTCGCCAAATCAAAGGGTCAGAACAGCGGCTGGATCGTCATCGCATTTGGTTGGGCAATGGCGGTCTTTGTGGGCGTCTACGCGTCCGCTTCCGCCAGTGGCGCGCACCTGAATCCGGCCGTAACCCTTGCCCTGGCGCTCAAGGGAGATTTTTACTGGGCCTCCGTGCCCATGTACATCGGCGCGCAATTACTGGGTGCCATGCTCGGCGCCCTCATCGTTTGGTTGACCTATCGGAGTCATTTTGAGGCACATGAAAACGCGGCCGACAAGCTTGGAATTTTCTGCACCATCCCTGCCATCCGTAACCCAATTCAAAACCTGCTCACGGAAATCCTGGCCACCATGGTCTTCGTCATCGCCGTCCTTTTTATCAGCAAGCCCGAAACAAAGCTGGGCGCCCTGGACGCGCTTCCGGTAGCGCTGCTGGTCCTGGCCATCGGCCTCAGCCTTGGAGGCCCCACGGGATATGCCATCAATCCCGCGCGAGACCTGGGCCCGCGGATCATGCACGCCCTCCTGCCGATCCGCGCGAAAGGAGGGAGCGATTGGGCCTATGCCTGGGTACCGGTCCTGGGTCCCATCATCGGTGCCATGATCGCTGTGTCCATTTTTCAGTGGATTTCCTGAATATGAATTTATCGTGAATCGAAAAGCCTGTTTTTATTTATCGTAATATTGCGATATTTAGAGCAACATCAACGATAGCAGGACGGGTGGAATTCAATTCGTAACACCCTGCGAAATCGCGATGTCATTAGAAAAACATTCACATGAAAAATCATTCAGTTACGCTCTTGCCAGCCCTCGCTGAACAAGTGAGCAATTTGAACCTGGGTCAGATCCCGGACCGCCGCAAACCAGTCCTGGACGAGCTTGCAGATTATGTGCAATCCAAAGTGGACACGGGCGTGCCGGTCAACCTGCAGTTCATATGCACGCATAATTCCAGGAGAAGCCAACTGGCACAGGTCTGGGCCAAAGTGGCTGCTGTTTCGCATGGTGTGCGCATCAAGTCTTTTTCCGGCGGTACCGAAGCCACCGCCTTCAACGAGCGGGCCGTGGCTTCCCTGCGGAGAAGCGGTTTCGAAATCAGCGCCGAGGGCGAAGGAAACCCGGTTTACACAGTGCGGTTCGCCCATGATTGCCAAACCCTTTCCTGCTTTTCGAAGCGATTCGATCACCCGGAGAACCAGGTGGCGTTTTTTGCTGCGGTGATGGTTTGTTCTGATGCGGACGAGAACTGTCCGTTCATTCCCAACGCGGAAAAAAGAATTCCATTGCGGTATGAAGATCCCAAGTCATTCGACGGAACGGCGGAGGAAGCGGCAAGATATGATGAGCGGTCATTTCAGATTGCCACCGAGATGTTTTATGTTTTTTCACGGATTAAAAAGCACGGATAAATGGCGAAGAAAAAACTTGGATTCCTGGACCGATACCTTACCCTGTGGATCTTCCTGGCAATGGCCATCGGCGTTGGCATCGGATATTTGTTTCCCTCTGTCCCGGCCAGGATCCAGTCTTATTCTGAGGGCACCACGAATATTCCCATCGCCATCGGACTCATCCTCATGATGTATCCACCGCTGGCCAAGGTAGACTACAGCAGGCTTGGCGAGGTTTTTCGCAATAAAAAAATCCTGGGCATCTCTCTGCTGCTCAACTGGGTCATTGGCCCACTGTTGATGTTTTTTCTGGCGATCGTATTCCTGCGGGATCATCCGGACTATATGATAGGTCTCATCCTGATTGGCCTGGCGCGATGCATCGCGATGGTTATCGTGTGGAACGACCTTGCGGACGGGAGCCGGGAATACGCAGCCGGCCTGGTGGCATTCAACAGCATATTCCAGGTTTTTCTCTACAGCTTTTACGCTTATCTCTTTATCACGGTGCTCCTGCCCCTGTTCGGTTTCAAAGGGGAGATTGTACCCATCACCATCGGGCAGATCGCCGAGTCCGTTTTCATCTATTTGGGTATCCCGTTTCTGGCCGGATTATTGACCCGGACCCTGTTGGTGCGCATGAAAGGAGAAGAGTGGTACCGGCGTACATTCCTTCCGCGGATTTCACCCATTACCCTGATCGCGCTACTCTTTACGATCGTGGTCATGTTCAGCCTGAAGGGAGATCTGATTGTAAGGATACCCGGTGACGTGATCCGGATTGCCATCCCGCTTGTCATCTACTTTGCCATCATGTTTGGCATCAGTTTTTGGGTAAGTCGCCGGCTGGGGGCCGATTACGAGAAGAGCGCTTCCATCTCCTTTACCGCCGCGGGAAATAATTTTGAACTGGCCATCGCGGTGGCGATCGGGGTCTTTGGCATTGCCAGCGGGCAGGCTTTCGCAGGCGTCATCGGTCCGCTGGTGGAAGTTCCAGCGTTGATCGCCCTCGTGCATGTAGCGTTCTGGATCCGCAGGAAATTCTATGTGAAACAATGAGGCGGATCTCCAGCCTGGAGTTTCCCGGATTTATTTTGGGAAGCGGGGATCTGCCTTCACTTCTTCGATCTGCAGCGTGTGTCTGCGCGTATGGGCGCTGAGCAGCAGGATCCCCTGGTAGGTGTCGATCCATCCCAGGGCGGGATGCTGAATGAAATGATTGCGCATATCCATCTCCGTTGTTTTCATGAATGCAATCAGTTTGTCTCGATCCGAATAGAATGCATCCGCGGCCGCCCCGGCGCTGGGGAATTTCCCGGCAGGCTGCAACATCTCCGGCGCCTGAAATTTCCTGCTGCGATCCGTCACTCCTTTGAGGACGATTTCGTCCGTCACTTTTACGGAGTCTTTTTTGGCCGGTTCGGCGGGTTGGGCCAGCACGGAGGAAACCCAGCCGAAGAGCATTTTTTCAGACAGGGCGATATGTTCCATGCACTGCCTGATGCTCCATTTGTCGCCCCCCGCCTTGAAATCAAGCTGTTCATCCCTCAGACCGGCAACCGCGTTCCTGAAATAGTCCCGGGTACCCGTCAGTTCCTGTACCGCCTTTTCTCTTTCTTCGGGGGTGAGTTCCACCTGTGCGGGGAGAAAGGAGAGCAGCAGGAATGCAAGACCTGCGATGCTGAATGGGCTTGTTTGACGCATCATGGCAGTTGGTTGAAAGGTTGGTAATGGCTTATATGTACTAAGGTAATCTGCTCAAAAAACGGGCCTGGATTGGGGTTTCCACAAACAATGCAGGCTATCGACGCTGATCAATCAAAATGGCATTGCCATCGGGATCTTTCAGCGTGATATGCGCAGGACCAGTGGTCTGCGTATCCGCTGTTGAATCCAGTGAAATGCCATTGGCTTTGAGATGGGCCTGAAGGACGCGGACGTCGTCAAATGCGGGGAGATTCTGCCCGGACTCATCCCAGCCCGGATTGAAGGTCAGGATATTGCCTTCAAACATTCCCTGGAACAGACCCACGAGCGCATTCCCGTTTTTCATGATCAGGTAATGGTGCTCCTCATTTCCGCCCAGTACGGTGAACCCAAGACTTTCATAAAAGGCCTTTGATTTTTTCAGGTCTTTGACACTGAGGCTGATGGAAAAAGCGCCTAGACGCATGGGGGAAAATTTAGGAATTGGCTCATTGGCTCATTGGCTCATTTTGAGCGAAATTTCACTGGGTAAGTTATGGTGTTTTTCGCTAAAAAGCAGCGCAGGAATGACCAACGGCATGTTTTCGCTGTAGCAGCATTCCATTCATAATGAGTCGATCAGCTATTGAGCTAATTCGCCAATCCTCAAAATCCCGGCGCGGACATGCGGAATGAGTTGCCAGGCCCGTTGAATTCCAGCTTGCAGAATTGCAGCACATCCCTGCCAATCACGCCGTCGTATTCCGCTCCTTCAAAATCTCCCTCCACGATGTCCAGGGGCAGGGCTTTCTGACCGAAGATATCCATGTACATGACACATCGAAAACGGTGGAGACTAACCAGACCGCCGGCTGCTTCGATCCTCGCTTTTTCATGGTACATGGGAAGCTGGAGGGTTTCAATCAGGTGTCTGTGCAGGCCGGATATATTGGAGCCCGTGTCCACCAGCATGCGGGTCCGGATACCGGTACCGGGATGGCGGGAAGGGTTTCCGGCTCCCTTGAAGCGTCCCCGGAAAGGATCCCTCTGCAAAGAATGTTGAGTGAAATCGTCCCTATCCTCAAGCTCATTCTTGGAGCGCAGGAATTGGTTCTCGTTGGCAAAGATCTCCACCTCAATCATAGGACCGCGTATATATAGGCTCGGACTCACTACCACCCATTGTTGCATGGATTAAAAATAGACCCGGAAATGAGGTCCCGCACCTTTTGTGTAAAGGCCGGATGGCCGGATCAAAACAGATGCCGGTTTTGTTTAAGAAAGGACATTTGATTATGAACGAAACCGTCCACGGTTTCATGCAATGGGCTTCAACAAGGCATGGGTTGCCCGGACAGTTACTGTTTTTCCCATCCCGAAAAAATGGTAGATTGGCATATGAGCAAGCTGATCATTCTCCTGGTCATGGTGGCAGGCCTGCACGGAACCTTAAGCGCGCAGCAGAGAGCCAGCCTCAACCACATCGCCCTCTATGTAACAGATCTGAAAACCAGTACCTCCTTTTATCGGGACCTGGTGGGGCTGGATACCATTCCTGAACCTTTTCATGATGGCCGGCATACCTGGTTTTCCATCGGCCCCAAAAGCCATTTACACCTGATTGAGGCCGGCAAGAAAAAATTCGAACAGGATAAAAACACCCATCTCTGTTTCACCGTGCAGGATGTTCCCACCTTCGCCCGCATGTTGGACCAGCGGGGCATCGCATACGAGGACTGGCCGGGGGCGAAAGGCAGGATGACCACCCGGGTGGATGGCGTGCACCAGCTCTATCTCCGGGACCCGGACGGATACTGGCTGGAAATCAACGACGCCCGTCAATGAACCCGCTCAGGCGCTGAAATACGCCCCGATGATGAGGAGGCAAAGCATGAACAGAATGGTGTAGGACAGCAGCATGGAAGGCGACCAGTATATCGCAGGCCGGTACATATGGATGCGCTTGAGAGCGGACACGTATCGGTACATGCCGGTTAACAGTCCAACCAGACCCGTGATCAGCAGGATCAGTGCAATGAATTTGGGCGAAAAAAGACGCATCAGCGGATGGTCACCGGGTTTGTGGGCCACTTCATTCATCAGTTTCCAAATGGCAAAACCAAAGGTCATGAACGTGGTGGCGGTTCGCACCATCGCCAGCAGGGTCCTGTCCATGGCCAACTCGGTTCTATCCATGGCCAACTGGTCTTTGAACTCCCGCTTCTCTTTTTTCAGGGCCTTTTTGTCCTTTTCAGTTGAGGCGAATCCGGGGTCGATACGATTGCTTTCGTTTGTTGTCATGGCTGCATTGCATGTTATCCTTAAATATAAGGAAAGCTCTGGTCTTTTTTGCCGCTTTCCCTTACCTTTGCGCCACGAAGCGAAAATCGCGTTAATAAAATTTTGAATATGTCCAAAAAAGGTAAAGTCAAACAGGTCATCGGTGCGGTGGTGGACGTGCAGTTTGAAGGGCAGTTACCGGAAATTTACAATGCCGTTGAAATCAAGCGTCCCAATGGAGAAACGCTGGTGATGGAAGTTCAGCAGCACCTTGGCGAAGACAGTGTTCGTTGCATTGCAATGGACGGTACGGAAGGCCTGGTGCGTGGCGCAGAAGTGCTGGATACCGGCATCGCCATTACGATGCCTACTGGGGAAGGAATCAATGGAAGGCTCTTCAATGTAACCGGTGATCCGATCGACGGATTGCCTGCGGTTTCGAAAGCCAATGGCAGGCCCATCCATGCCAAACCACCCTTGTTTGAAAACCTGAGTACAGCTACGGAAGTACTTTTTACCGGGATTAAAGTCATTGACCTGATCGAGCCATATGCAAAGGGTGGCAAGATTGGTCTTTTTGGTGGTGCCGGTGTGGGCAAGACGGTAATCATCCAGGAACTCATCAATAATATTGCCAAGGGCTACGGAGGTCTCTCCGTATTTGCCGGTGTGGGTGAGCGTACCCGTGAGGGCAATGACTTGCTGCGTGAGATGATCGAAGCAGGGATCATGAAATACGGCGAAGATTTCCAGCATAGCATGGAAGAAGGCGGATGGGACCTGGACAAGGTGGATATGGAAGGCCTGAAAGATTCCAAAGCCACGTTCGTGTTCGGCCAGATGAACGAACCTCCCGGAGCACGTGCCCGCGTGGCATTGAGTGGTCTGACCATCGCGGAGTATTTCCGGGATGGAGACGGACAGGGTAAAGGGAAAGACATCCTCTTTTTCGTGGATAATATCTTCCGTTTCACCCAGGCGGGCTCCGAGGTATCGGCCCTGCTGGGACGGATGCCTTCCGCCGTGGGATACCAGCCTACGCTGGCCACGGAAATGGGACTGATGCAGGAAAGGATTACTTCCACCCGAAACGGATCCATCACTTCCGTACAGGCGGTTTACGTGCCTGCGGATGACCTGACGGACCCGGCTCCGGCCACCACGTTCGCGCACCTGGATGCCACCACGGTATTGAGCCGGAAGATTGCCGACCTTGGCATTTACCCCGCCGTGGATCCCCTGGACTCCACGTCCAGGATCCTGACGCCGCTGATTGTGGGCGATGCTCATTACAATTGCGCCAACCGTGTGAAGCTGATCCTCCAGCGATATAAGGAATTGCAGGACATCATCGCCATCCTGGGTATGGATGAGTTGAGCGACGAAGACAAGCTGACGGTTGCCCGTGCCCGTAAGGTACAGCGCTTCCTGAGCCAGCCCTTCCACGTGGCTGAACAGTTCACCGGTCTGAAGGGTGTGTTTGTGAGCATCGAGGATACCATCCGCGGATTCAACATGATCATGGACGGTGAAGTGGATGATTATCCGGAAGCGGCTTTCAACCTGGTGGGAACCATCGAAGACGCGATGGAAAAAGGCAAGAAAATGCTGGAAGCAGCCAAGGCTTAATTTCGATAAACAAGTTCTATGCACCTCGAGATACTTTCTCCGGAGAAAAAACTTTACGCGGGCGATGTTTATGGCGTTCAGTTGCCGGGCATCTCAGGATCCTTTGAGGTCCTGGAAAAGCACGCGCCCATGGTCAGTGCCCTGGGCAATGGAACCATGAAAGTGCTGTTGGACAAGAGCGGATCCAAAGTGAACCGCTTCAGCATCAAGGGCGGTTTCATGGAAGTATTGCAGAATAAGGTAACCGTGCTGGTGGAAGGTGCGGAAGAAAAATAAATTGTTTCAGTACGATGAAAAAGGCCCCGCGTCTCGCGGGGCCTTTTTCATGCTGTTCCGGATTCCGTGCAATCCGGTTGAAGGCGTTTACTGAAATACCCTTACATAGTCGATGAACATCCACTGCGGGAAACGGGTGCTGGCATTGGGACTGCCCGGCCAGTTCCCGCCCACGGCGATGTTGAAAATAAAGAAGAAGGGATTGTTGAACGGGTAGTTGTTGGGGCTGATATCCGTCTTGGTGACTTCGCTGATCAATTCGTCATCCACGAGAAAACGCATTTTATCCGCTTCCCAGACCAGGCTGTATACGTGGAAAGCATCGCTGAAAGATTGTGGTTTGGTCACGGACTTGGAAATATTGCGTGGTGAGGTACCCTGTGCGAAGTGAACCGTGGAATAGACTTTATTGGGTTCCTGGCCCAGGAGTTCCATGATGTCCATTTCTCCGCAGGCCGGCCAGCTCACGGATGTGATATTGCTGCCCAGCATCCAGAGTGCAGGCCAGACGCCCTGCCCATAGGGAAGCTTGGCGCGGATATCGATCCTGCCAAACGTAAAGGTCTTCTTGCCCTGCGTGGTGATGCGCGTAGAAGTGTAGTTCTTGGTACCCTTGGTTTCATTGCGGGCTTCGATGATCATCTTGCCGCGCTGCATGTAGAGATTGTCTCCCGGCGTATACCATTGCAATTCGTTGTTTCCCCATCCGCATACATTGGGACAACCATCTCCGGATTCGAAATTCCAGTCGGCCAAATTCAGTGAACTCCCATTGAATTCATCCGCCCATGCCAGCGCGTAGCCCGGGTAAGAGGTTGGTGTGGTATACCCCGCATCGTCAAAAAATATCTGGCTATCGTCGTTCTGAATCACGCCCTTTGCAAAATTGCTGATCACCCGGCAGCCCACCGGATTCTGCAACCGGAGCAGGAATTCCTCTTCGCCTTCTTTCCATTCATCGCCTACCACATCCACCGTCAGGGTCTTTTTCTTTTCCCCCGGATCAAACAGGATGGTTCGGTTTGTAATGGCCACATAATCCAGGGTCGCCCTGGCCGTGGAATCCAGGGTACTAACGCTAATGGATACCTGCTGTGAAGGCGCCGCGTCCAGGGTGAACTCGAATACGAAGGGAGCGTTACCACCATTGCCCTCCGGCGCACTGACGGCAGCAATGCTCAGCAGGGGAAGGGTGGCTGGCTGATCACCAGAATCTTTGGAACCGCAGCCGTGAAGGATGGGCAGGGAGGACACCATCAGCGTCAGGAGGCCGGTGCTGTTTATTTTTTTCATCGAGAATAAATATAATGAATCGCCTCCTGGAAAAAGAACCTTGTGGAGGTTTCTGTCCCATTTTTTGACTGGTTGGAGAGGGCTCCTACTGACATGGAACATTTAACTTTACGGCCCATGGCAGTACAGGTTTTCGCGGGATTAAGCAGGCTGGCAGTTTCCGTTTACTTCTTTTTTTGCGGGTTGATTTTTTCCACCTGGGCGGCGCGGATTCCTGCCACCAAGGACCAGTTTGGCATGAACGATGCCCAGCTGGGCGCCATGCTGTTCATGCTGCCGCTGGGAGCCATTGTGGCGCTGCCGGCCGCCGGTTGGGCGGTCCATCGTTGGGGTTCCCGGGCGACGACCCTTACGGCAACGGTGGGATACGGATGCCTGCTGATCGGGATTGGTCTCAGCAGCAAGCCGTGGCAGCTCTCCATCGCCCTTTTCTTTTTCGGTTTCTTCGGGGACCTGCTCAATATTGCCATGAACACCCAGGGCCTGGGGGTGCAGAAAAAAATGGCCAGGCCCATCCTTTCCGGTCTCCACGGACTTTGGAGCGTGGGCGCATTGGCAGGGGCTTTGCTGGGTGGCTGGAGCCTAAGGCGCGATTGGACTACCTTGAATCACTTCATGCTCGTGGGCATGATCTGCATCGTCCTGGGCATTTTCTTTTATTTTTTCATGGTGGCTGATGAGGGCGATGGGCATTCAGGTACGTCCCTGTTCAGCTGGCCGGACAAGGCGCTGTGGATCCTGGGGATGATTTGCTTTTGCACCGCGATGGCGGAGGGGGCCATGGCCGACTGGAGTTCGCTATACTACCGGCAGGTGCTGCGGGACCCCGATGCCGTAAGTACTACAGGCTATACCGCTTTTACGTTCGCCATGGCCATTGGGCGACTGTCGGGCGACCGGATCATTCAGGTCCTGCGCTATCGGAACACCCTCATCATGAACGGTTTTTTTATCGCCCTGGGCCTTGGCATCGCTCTTGGTTTTCAGGTACCCGCTGCCGTTATTTCGGGTTATGCGTTGGTAGGACTGGGTGTATCCAGCGTCATTCCCATCGTTTACATGATTGCCGGCAAAAGCAAGGTGATGAAACCATCCGCTGCACTGGCTACAGTCAGCACAATTGGCTTTACTGGCTTTTTAGCCGGTCCGCCCGTGATCGGCTTCATCGCACATGAGACGGGGCTGCGGCTAGCGCTGGTGCTGGTATTACTCCTTGGCCTCCTGATCAGCTGGCTGGCGGGGAGGAGTGTTGGTGGATGAATGCAGTGGCCAATCAGCTAATGAGCTAATGAGTTAATAAGCTAATTCAAACTTGGGTCTACGGGGAAATTGATCATCATCTCATACTCGCCGCCCATTTTGCGCAGGGAATCCTTCCACACCTGTTCCGGCTCCTGGGGAAAGACCAGGTTTTCCCGCGCCGGTGTGATTAGCCAGCTTTTTTCCTTGCATTCCACTTCCAACTGTCCGCCGGTCCATCCGGAATAGCCTACAAAAAACCTGATTTTACTGGCGTCGAACAGGTTGGCCCGGAGCCCCCGCAACGCCTGCTCAAAATCGCCTCCCCAATAAATTCCATTGGCCACTTCAAATCCTCCCTCAATGAATTCCGGGCACTGGTGCAGGAAATGCAGGGTATCTTTTTGAACCGGTCCTCCGTAATACACAGGCTGGTCCATGCCCTCCAGCTCCGGCACCAGTTCCTCCAGGGTATACTCATGGCTGCGGTTCAGCACAAACCCGAAGCTACCCTCGTCCTGGTGTTCACACAACAAGACCACCGTCCTCATGAAGTTGGGGTCCTTAAGGAAAGGTTCGGCGATGAGCAACATTCCAGGTGCCGGTTCAAGCATGTTACCTAAGTTAATTGTTTGGTTGAAAATGCCAAATTCATTTTGACCAATCCCGTTTGAAATCCTTTGGAATTTCTGCGTTAATTTGGATTTGTTTAAGAAATCCAGTCCTAAACCTACGTTAATAAGTATCAAAGCCTGCCCTGACCCCGGCCAGGCAACCTATTTTTGCCCCGCATGAAGAAAATCTTTACGCTGATCACCATACTGATTACCCTCTCGCTGATTGGGATCATTGCCATCCAGGTATCCTGGATTAAAAACATGCTCCTGATCAAGAAAGAGCAGGTCAATGAGCAGATGGTTTTTGCCATCAACGAGGTGGCAGAGGAGCTGGCGGAAGAAAAGAGTAAATTTCCCACCCTGGTCTCCCCCAAGATGATGGCTGAGTGGCCCCGGGACCAGCTCCTGAACCTCATGCGTGCACCCACCATCGCACAGAAATATTCCGCTGCCGATATCCATAAAAAGCTGAAGAAGTCCTTTGAGTCTCACGGACAGCCCAACACCAACTTTGAATTTGCCATCGTGTCCAAGTCCAATACCCTCGGGTATGAGATGAGTTCGGGAAGGTTTGAGCGGAGCTATGATATGGCCAGGCTGGACACCCTGCATTACAAAGTGCATATTTTCCCGCTGATCTCCTGGCCGGCGAGCGATACGGAAAGCCTGGTTCCGGATGAACACCTGATCGTGGTGATTTCAGAGCTCCAGGATTATGTGCTGCGTTCCCTGGGATGGATGATTGCCGGGGCCCTGCTGTTTACCTTGATCATCATTGCCGCATTTTACCTGACGGTGAGAACCCTGCTGCGCCAGAAGAAATTGAGTGAAATCAAATCTGATTTCATCAATAATATGACCCATGAGCTGAAAACCCCGCTGGCAACCATCTCCCTGGCCGTGGATGCCCTGAAGAACGAGAAAGTGATGGCCGACCGGGATAAGCTGAGCTATTTCAGCGGGATCATCAAGGAGGAAAACAGGCGCATGAACAAGCAGGTGGAAACCATCCTTCAGGCAGCCCTGCTGGACAAGGATGCCGTGCAGCTTCAGATGCGCGATCTCCACGTGCACCATATCCTGGAGGGCATCGTGGAAAATTTCGAGTTGCAGTTGCGCGATCGGGGTGGGAAAGTTCAGATGGAACTCAATGCCGCCAACGATATCGTAGAGGGCGATGAAGTGCACTTTACCAATATGCTCAGCAACCTCATGGACAATGCCGTGAAGTATTCTAAAGAGGATACGCCGCCGGAAATCCACCTCAGCACACAACAGTACGGCAAAAATATCCGCATCCGCATGGAAGACAATGGCATCGGTATGAATAAGGAAACGGTGTCCCGCATCTTTGAAAAATTCTATCGCGCCCACACGGGCAATGTCCACAATGTAAAAGGCTTTGGACTTGGACTGACCTATGTAAAGTCCATGGTGGATGCACACCACGGAAAGATCAAAGTTGAAAGTACGCCTGGCAGAGGAACCATCTTTACCCTGGACTTCCCAGTTCCCTAGGTCACGGGCAATTCAAGCAGGGATCCATCGCCATAACTCAGAAACCTGAATTCATGGTCCAGGGCGTATTGGTAAATCCTTTTCCATTCATCTCCCACAAGCGCTGCAATCAGCAGCAGTAAAGTGGATTTTGGCTGATGAAAATTGGTGATTAGTCCGCGAATCATGCGGAACCGGTAACCGGGTGCAATCAGGATCTGCGTGCGCGTGATGAGCTGTTTCATGGAACGGGCATCCATCCAGGCAAGCAGGTGGGCCAGGGATTCCTCCCTGGAGATGCGGGGGGCTCCCGCCTCGTACGGATCCCATTGGGCAACGATCAGTTTATCAGCAGGGATTTCCGGTTCACGCATGCAGCGCAGTCCCATCCAGTACAGGCTTTCCAGGGTTCGCAGGGATGTAGTGCCAACGGCATAAACAGGCCCCTTTGTTTCTTTCAGGGATTGAATGGTATCCCTGTGCAAATCAATGTACTCACTGTGCATTTCATGACCCTCGATGGTGTTGGATTTTACCGGCCTGAAAGTTCCGGCGCCCACGTGGAGGGTGAGGTAAAGCGATGTCATGTTGCGCGATTCCAGTTGCTGGAATATCCTGTCCGTAAAATGCAGGCCGGCCGTGGGTGCTGCCACGGAACCCTGACGTTGTGCATAGACTGTCTGGTAGGAAGTTTCGTCCTCCGGGGTTGCTTCGCGTTTCAGGTAGGGTGGGAGCGGGACCTGTCCGGCCAGGTGCAATACTTCCGGAAAAGTAAGGGTGGAAGGCGTCCATGAAAACCGGATCCTGAATACATCCTCCGTCTTTGCCATCCGCTCCGCTTCAAGATGCAGGTATTCGTTTCCGTTAAGTATGACTTTTTGCAGTCGCCTCCCCGGCTTCCATTTGGACGCGCCACCCACGAGGCAATTCCATTCTACAGCACCCTGTTGGGCCAGGGCGATCTCCATGCTGGGATAGACGCCACTGGGCTCCAGCGTGAAGACCTCGATCGCCCCCCCGCTTTCCTTGGTAAACAGGAGCCGCGCTTCCAGCACTTTGGTGTTGTTGAACACCAGGGTGGACCCAACTGGCAGCTTGTCCGCTAATTGCGCATAAATGGCTTCGGTTATTTCGCCGTTCCTGTAGATCAGGAGCTTGGAGAAATCCCTTTCCGGCAGGGGAAAGCGCGCAATCCGGTGGTCTGGCAGGGGATAGTCGAATGCATCAATCTGCAGGTCTCGGGGATGGGCCATCGGAGGTCAAATTTCGGAAATCCACAGCTTTTCCACCTCAATCCACACTCAATCCACATCGAGTATGGGCTCAACGGCCGCTAATCCTTTGCCAGCCTGCATTTGGCTTGTGGAAAAATTAAAAAAATGAATTTGAAAAAGCAAAGTGGGAAAAAGTGTTATTTTGTGTGAATAATGGTCCGTTTTTTGTAACCTATTGTAAATGACTGGCTTTCTCGGTGAATTTGAAGCAACATTAGACCCCAAAGGTAGGTTTCTGCTTCCGGCTGGCATTAAAAAACAGCTGCAGGAGGGGGAAAATACCCAGTTTGTGATCAACCGGGGGTTTGAGAAATGCCTCACGTTGTACCCGCTTTCCAGCTGGGCGCCCATTTTCGAGAAAATCAGTCAGTTGAACGATTTTGATCCCAAGGTGCGGGAATTCCGCCGCTTTTTCCTGAACGGGGCCATTGCCCTCGAGCTGGACAGCGCGGGACGTATTCTGGTGCCGAAGAACCTCATGGAGCATGCGGGACTGGAGCGGGACATCGTCCTGGTTTCGGCGGTCAACAAGATGGAAATCTGGGACAAGGGCCATTATCAGAAGTTCTTTGATTCTTATTCATCGGAAGCATTCAGCAGCCTTGCGGCCAGTGTCATGGCGCAGGGCGGGTTGTCTTAGCGCCAATCGGGATCCATGGCTGAGCAGGAAAAAGATGGGGCAGCGGTTGAGGAAACCAACAATTATCATGTTCCGGTCCTATTGCAGGAGGCCGTGGAAGGCCTGGCCATTCGCCCGGATGGGGTTTATGTGGATTGCACTTTCGGGGGAGGGGGCCATAGCGGCGCCATCCTGCAGAAACTTGGACCGGAAGGAAGATTGATTGCCTTTGATCAGGACGAGGATGCACGGCGCAATATCCCGGGAGACGGTCGGGTCCTTTTTGTGCCGGAGAATTTCAGGCACACGGATCGTTTTTTGCGTTTGCACAAAACGGGTCCGGTTGATGGTATCCTGGCGGACCTGGGCGTGAGCAGTCATCAGTTTAATGAAGCGGAGCGTGGTTTTTCCACCCGGTTCGATGCACCCCTGGACATGCGCATGGACAAAAGACAATCGCTCACAGCAGCATCCCTGCTGGCTTCCCTGGATGAAAAAGCCTTGCACAAATTGCTGGAACGATATGGCGAAGTCACCAATGCCCGGACTTTAGCCCGCACCCTGACTGAATACCAACAATCCGTTCCCCTGAAAACGATCCGGCAATTTAAAGAAGCGGCGGCAACCGTGGTCAAAGGAAACCCTAACAAATATTTTGCACAGGTTTTTCAGGCCCTTCGCATTGCCGTGAACGACGAGCTGGGCGCCCTGGAGGCGCTGCTCCAACAGGTCCCTTCCCTGCTGAAACCAGGCGGCCGCATTGCGGTCATCACCTTTCACAGCCTCGAAGACCGGATCGTAAAAAACTGTTTCCGCTACGGATCCGTCGACGAACCTGAACAGGATGATGTCTTTGGTACCAGGCCGGAAAACCCCCTGAAACTGATTACGCGCAAACCCATCGTCCCATCCAGGGAAGAAATGGAAAAAAACCCGAGATCGCGCAGCGCCAAACTGAGGATCGCGGAAAAGAGAGACATATAGTTCTGTGCATCCAATATCCTAACAAACCACCCAAGGAATGTACATGAACGAAGAGACAACCAAGAACCGGCAAAAGTCTTCCTGGCGGAGACTGTTTCTGAACCACCATTGGCTGGTCCGGAATATTCCTTTCTTTCTGTTTCTATCAGTCCTCACTGTCCTGTACATCTACAACGGGCACTATGCGGAAAAGACCATCAAGGACATCAACAAGACAGCACGCGGGCTGAAAGAAGACCAATACGAGTATAAGACGGTCAAGAGCGAATGGATGTTTATCAACAAACAGAGCGAAGTGGTGAAAGCGGTTGAGCCGATGGGCCTCAAAGAAATCCTGGAACCACCTGTAGTATTAAATGACACGATAATAAAATAGAAACCACCAGATTAAACTCCTGGCATCCACCATCCAACAACGATCATCTAACAACCACTAGCTCACAACCCACTACTCACAACCAGCTTGGAAGTAAAAAAAGACATACTGTGGCGCGTGTACCTGATCTTTCTGGGCATCGTTGTCTTCAGCATCGCCATTATTGGAAAGGCTGTCTTCATTCAGACTGCGGAAGGGGAATACTGGAAGGGTTTGAGCGATAGCCTGCACCTGGAATACCGGGAGCTGGATGCGGACAGGGGTACCATCTATAGTGAGGATGGGAGCATGCTCTCCACTTCCATTCCTTTCTTTGACGTACGCGTTGATTTCATGGCCGATGGCCTGCGCGAGAAAAACGGCAGGCGCTTCCGCGAGAACCTGGACTCCCTCTCGCAACAGGTGGCAGCTTTGTTTGGCGACAAAACTGCGGCGGCTTATAAGCGCGAGCTCTCAGATGCTTACCGCAAGAAGGATCGCTATTACCTCCTCCGGAAAAATATCAGCTTCCGTCAGTATCAGTCAATGCGCGACTTCCCGTTGATCCGGAGCGGTCGCAATAAAAGCGGCTTCATCTTCGAAGACAAGGAGAAGCGACTGATGCCTTTTGGCCTGCTGGCCAACCGGACCATCGGACTCTCCCGGGAATATATAGACGAAAAGGGCAGGGTGGTGAGTAAGAATGTGGGGTTGGAGAAAACATATGACAGCCTGTTGCGGGGCGTCACCGGGAAGCGCCTCGTGCGGCGTATTGCCGGGGGCGCATTCGTGCCCATCGAGGGTTCAGAAATAGAACCGGAAAATGGCAAGGATATCATCACCACGCTGGATGTGAATATGCAGGACATCGCCCACCAGGCCCTTATGAAGATGATGGTGGAAAATGAATGTGAGCACGGCACCTGCATCGTGATGGAAGTGGCTACCGGGAAGATCAAAGCCATGGCCAACCTTGGCAGGCAGCCGGACGGAAGCTATTATGAAGATTTTAACTACGCCATCACAAAATCTGAGCCCGGTTCCACGTTCAAACTGGTCACCCTCCTGTCCGTCCTCGAAGACAATTACACCCAACTGGAATCTCCTGTGAACCTGGAAGGCGGTGTCTGGAAAACGGCCGGCAGAACCGTCTACGACAGTGAAAAGCACGGCCGTACCCAGGTCACCGTGAAGCAGGCTTTTGAACTCAGTTCCAACGTGGGCATGGCCAAACTGGTCACCGCATACTATGGCGCCAAGCCGCAGGCATTCCTGGAGCACCTCTATAAATTAAGGCTGGACACGCTCACGGGGCTGGGCCTCCTGGGCGAGACCAAGCCCGTGATTCCCACTCCGAAGAGTCGCTTCTGGAGCGCACCCACGCTCCCCTGGATGGGATTTGGCTATAACCTCTCCCTCACTCCGCTCCACACCCTGATGATCTACAATGCCGTTGCCAACAACGGTGTCATGATGAAACCATACCTGGTCAGCTCCGTGGTCAAAGACGGCAGGGAATTGCAGTCTTTCCAGCCAACAATATTGCAGCAGGCGATCTGCAGCGAACGGACCCTGCAACAACTCAGGGAATGCCTGGAAGGGGTGGTCACAAACGGCACCGCCCGCAGCATGATGTCTCCGTTTTATGGGATTGCCGGAAAAACGGGCACCGCTCTTGTGGCCAACGGTACCCGCGGATACGCGGATCATATCTACCAGAGTTCCTTTGCCGGCTATTTCCCGGCAGACAATCCCCGTTATTCCTGCATCGTGGTGATCCGCAACAAACCCTATGCGCATAGATATTATGGCGCCCTCGTGGCAGGGCCAGTGTTCAGGGAGGTAGCAGACAAACTTTTTGCGCTCGATCCGGGGTCCCGGGTGCAATATGCGGAGAAGCCGAGGAACGACAGCAGTTTCTATGCATGGAGCGGATGGAACGCAGATTACCGTAAGGTATACACGAAAATCGGGCGGCCTCTGCGGGATTCCTCGGGACAGGCGCGTTGGGCGCATCTGGTGAACAACCATTTCCAGCCCACCACCCGCAGCATGAACGTGGTGCAGGGCCTGATGCCTTCCCTGAAAGGGATGGGACTCAGGGACGCCATCTACCTGTTGGAGAATATGAAACTGAAAGTGGTGATTAGAGGCAAGGGAAGGATCAAGGGACAATCCATCAGTGCAGGCACCCCTGTGGCGAAAGGCCAGACGGTATACCTGGAACTGGAGAATGTATAGAATTCCGAATTCCGCATTCCGGATTGCGCATATTGAATCCGGGATTCGGAATACGAATCGCGAATGTTAAATCCGGAATCCGGAATCCGGAATTGAGATAAGCATGGCAACACTGCAGGACATATTGTACAAAGTCAGTCTTCGCTCTGTAGCGGGGAGTACGGCTGTGGAAGTAACAGGCATCCGCATCGATTCGCGTGCCGTTCAGCCTGGGGATTGCTTCATTGCCGTCCGTGGTGTGCAGAGCGATGGTCATGTTTATATTCCCGCAGCTCTGGACAGTGGGGCCACCATCATCATCTGCGAAGAAATGCCGGAGTCCATCCGTGAAGGGATTACCTATGTACAGGTTGCCAACGCTGCGGAAGCAGCAGGCTACATGGCCCACGCCTTCTACGGCAGGCCATCGGAGCAGTTGAAACTGGTGGGAGTGACCGGTACCAATGGAAAAACTACCATCGCCACCCTGCTCTTTAAACTCTTTACTGCACTGGATCATACCTGCGGATTGATATCCACGGTCCAGAACCAGGTGGGAGACCGGGTCATACCCGCCACGCATACCACGCCGGATGCCATCAGTCTCAATGCCCTGCTGCGTGAGATGGCAGACCAGGGATGCACCCATGTATTCATGGAATGCAGCAGCCATGCCATTCATCAACATCGAATCACGGGACTCCAATTCGCCGGTGCAATTTTCAGCAATATCACGCACGATCATCTGGACTACCACAAGACATTCAACGAATATATCCGCGTCAAGAAGTCTTTTTTCGACAGCCTGCCTTCATCGGCCTTCGCCATTTCAAACCTGGACGATAAGCGCGGTACGGTCATGTTGCAGAATACGCCGGCGGATAAGTTCTATTATAGTCTCCGGTCGATCTCGGATTTTAAAGGTCGTATCCTGGACAACGGACTGCTGGGCCTGCTCATGCTGATCAATGAACAGGAAGTGCAGTTCAGGCTGATTGGAGAGTTCAATGCATACAACCTCCTGGCAGTCTACGCCGCCGCTATATGCATGGGCGAGGACAGGCAGGAAATACTCAGGGTACTCAGCAATTTAACCGGCGCGGAAGGACGGTTTGATTACATCGTATCCCCCCAGGAGAAAGTAGTTGCTATTGTGGATTATGCGCATACGCCGGACGCTCTGCTGAATGTGCTCACCACCATCCGTAACCTGGTTAAGGGCGGAGAGAAAATCATCACGGTGGTGGGATGTGGAGGTAACCGCGACAAAACAAAACGCCCTGTGATGGCGGAAGTAGCCGCAGAACATAGCGATAAAGCCGTTTTCACTTCAGACAATCCAAGAAATGAGGATGCCGCGGAAATCATCCGGGAAATGGAGCTCGGTGTACCGGCGAAGGATAAGCGAAAAGTGATTTCCATCCCGGACCGGCGCGAAGCCATCAAAACGGCCATTAGCCTGGCAGGCAGGGATGACATTGTGTTGGTGGCAGGAAAGGGGCACGAGAAATACCAGGAGATCAACGGGATTAAACATCCATTTGACGATAAAGAAGTTGTGACTGAAATGTTCGGCTTGCTGGATAAGTAAAAAAATAACGGAATCGCGTACATAAAAAAAAGGAACTATCCGCTGATATGTTATACCATCTCTTCCAATGGCTGAGTAATGAGGGCATCCGGGTGCCGGGCGGTGGACTGTTCCAGTTCATCACTTTCCGGGCCCTGATGGCCGTTTTATTGTCGCTTTTAATCACCCTGGTCTATGGCAAAAGGATCATCCGTCTCCTGCAGAACCTGCAGGTGGGTGAGAGTGTGCGGGACCTGGGACTGCAGGGAGAAGAGCAGAAAAAGGGTACGCCCACCATGGGGGGGTTTATCATCCTGATGGGTATCCTGATTCCCACCCTGCTGTTTGCAAACCTGGATAAGGTCTATATCAGGCTGGTGCTGCTCAGTACGGTCTGGTTGGGACTGGTTGGTTTCCTGGATGATTACCTGAAGCTCCGCGCCAAGAAGCTGGCCCAGAAAGCCGGCGTGAAATATGTGAAGGGCGATAAGGACGGCCTTGCCGCATGGTCCAAGATCATGGGCCAGGTGGGCCTGGGCATCATCATAGGCGCCACCCTCATGTTCAATGACAACGTGAAGGTGTACCGGGAGTATAAGGGCGAGTTAAAGCCTGAGCATGCCCGCGAAGTGACCTTCCAGGGCAAGCCCAGGTATTTTGTGGCTGCAGATGAGCCCATCACCACCATCCCCTTCGTGAAAGGGCATGAATTCAACTACGCCAAATTATTGCCTAAGGCAATGCGCGGCTTCACCTGGGTGCTCTATATCGCGATCGTGATCTTCATTGTAACGGCTGTTTCCAATGGAGCCAACATTACGGACGGCCTGGACGGCCTGGCAACGGGCGTTTCGGCACTCATTGGCATTTGCCTGGCGCTTTTTGCTTACGCAAGCGGCAACCTGCTCCTGGCGGACTACCTCAATATCATGTACATCCCCAACCTGGGAGAAGTGTCCATATTCATTGCCGCCATGATTGGAGCGTGCATTGGCTTTCTATGGTATAATACTTATCCCGCGCAGGTATTTATGGGCGATACGGGAAGCCTGGCACTCGGCGGCATCATCGCGGCCCTGGCCATTATCGTGCGGAAGGAATTGCTGATCCCCATCTTCTGCGGTGTGTTCCTGGTGGAGAACCTGAGCGTGATGCTGCAGGTGAGTTATTTCAAATATACCCGCAAGAAGTATGGAGAGGGACGCAGGATTTTCTTGATGAGCCCCCTGCATCATCACTATCAGAAATTGGGTTATCACGAAAGTAAGATCGCCGTGCGGTTCTGGATTGTGACCCTGATGTGTGTGGTCTTCGCAATCATGTCATTGAAGATTAGGTGAGGTGGGAGGCAGATGGTGGAAGGTAGATGTTTGATGGTTGTGGGTGGCGCGTTTTCCCCGAGGGTGACCCCGGGCTACGTCCGAAGGGACACCCTCCGGGGAAGAAAGAAAGTAAGTAATTCGGAATTCGTAATGATAACATTGAAAAACCATAACTGAAGGAACACCGGGGAGTGCTTACTGATTCAGATAGGTTGACAAATTCATCCATTGAAAGACCAATATTTTTTAAACAAAACATGAAGCATCGGCTGGTCATATTGGGCGGAGGTGAGAGCGGCGCTGGCGCGGCCATCCTGGGGAAGGCCGCGGGCTATGAAGTCTTTGTATCTGATGCGGGGAAAATCCCGGATCGCTACAAAGAGGAGCTGGGCCAACATGGCATTGCCTGGGAAGAGGGCGGTCATAACGCAGAGCAGGTACTGGATGCCCATGAAGTGATGAAAAGTCCCGGCATACCGCACAAGGCGGAGATGGTGAAACAAGTTCTTTCGAAGGGCATTCCCCTGGTCAGCGAGCTGGAACTGGCTTACCGCTTCAAAGGTCAGAGCCGGATTGTGGGGATCACCGGAACCAATGGCAAGACCACCACAACGGCCCTCACGCATCATATCTGCGTGCATGGCGGCGCTGACGCTGCGCTGGTGGGCAATATTGGTTTTTCGATTGCCCGTCAGGTTGCGTTGGATCCAAAGTCTTTATATGTGGCGGAAATCAGCAGCTTCCAGCTGGATGATATCCTGACATTCAGGCCGGACATCGCCATCCTGACCAATATCACGGAAGACCACCTGGAACGATACGGGTACCGTTTTGAAAACTATATACGCGCCAAATTCAATATTGTCCGGAACCAGACTCCGGCAGACACATTTATTTACTGCGCGGATGATCCCGTAACCATTGAAAACCTGCCCAATTACCCATTTCATTCTAACCCACTGCCGTTTACCATGAACAGAGAACTACCCAACGGGGCTTATGTTTCCAACAACCGGATGACCGTGAACGGGCCGGAAAGCCTGAGCGCAAGCATCTATGATTTTGCCCTGAAGGGAAAACACAACCAGTACAATACCATGGCGGCCTGCCTGGCTGCGTCCGTGATTGGTATCCGCAAGGAGAAGATCCGCGAAGCCGTGGAAAATTTTGAAGCCCTGGAGCACCGGATGGAACCGGTCATGTCTGTCCGTGGCGTGGAATTCATCAATGACAGCAAGGCCACCAACGTGAACAGCACCTGGTACGCGCTGGAAAGCATGACCAAGCCCGTGGTGTTGATACTGGGTGGGGTGGACAAGGGGAACGATTATGCCTTGCTGGCTGAGCTGGTGAAGGAGAAGGTTAAAGCCATTATCTGCATGGGCGTGGACAACACCAAAATCCAGCAGGCTTTTGGCAACCTGGTACCCGTGATGGTGAGTACGGATAATGTAACCGATGCGGTGAAGTCCTGTTTCCACCTGGCCAGAAAGGGGGACGTGGTCCTGCTCAGCCCGGCTTGCGCCAGCTTCGACCTGTTTAAAAATTACGAGGACCGCGGCCGTCAGTTTAAAGAGGCCGTCAGGCAATTATAATACCGGATACGTATAACCGAATAAAGAAATGGCAGAACAGGCAAACATTGTCACATCCCCCTTCTCCCGATTTGTCAGCAAGACAAAGGGAGACAAGGTGATCTGGGCCATCGTGGTCCTGCTCACCATGATGAGCCTGTTGGTGGTTTACAGCAGCACCGGGACCCTAGCGTATAAACTGTCCAAGAGCACGGAATCCTACCTGTTCAAGCAGGTGGTATTCATCGCCATCGGAGTGATGCTGATTTATTTTGCGCACCTGGTACCCTATACCCTTTATTCCAGGATCGCGCTTTTCCTTTTCCTGTTTTCCATTCCGTTGCTACTCTACACTTTGCTTTTTGGCTCCAGCATCAACGAAGCAAACCGTTGGATCAAACTGCCCATCATCAACCTGACTTTCCAGACCTCGGACATGGCGAAGCTGGGGTTGTTCATGTACCTGAGCCGGCAAATAAGCCGGAAGCAACCGGTCATCAAAGACTGGAAAAAAGGCTTTTTGCCACTGATCGTACCGGTTGGCGTGATTTGCATCCTTATTGCCCCCGCCAACCTTTCCACCGCTCTGCTGGTTGGAGCCACCAGCCTTTTGTTGCTTTTCATTGGTCGCGCCAGCCTCAAGCATATTGGCGTCATCATCGGCATGGCCGCAATCCCTGTGGCGATCCTGATCACGGTAGCCGTTTCATACTATGACAAGGAAGAGGGGAGGTCAAAAGACCTGCCCGCCATGTTCACCAAGGGCAGGGTGGAAACCTGGATCAAGCGCGTACAGAATTTTATCTATGCGGATAAACACGAAACGGCCTACCAGGTCCAGCAGGCAAAGATTGCCATTGCAAAGGGCGGACTCACCGGCCTCGGACCCGGTAACAGCGAAGCCCGGAATTTCCTGCCGCATCCCTATTCGGATTTTATCTACGCCATCATCATAGAGGAATATGGTTTGCTGGGTGGCGCATTCGTACTCTTCATCTACCTCGCATTCCTGTTCCGGTGCATCCGGATTTTCAAGCGATGTCCCTATGCATTCGGCGCTTTCCTGGCACTTGGACTGAGTTTTACACTGGTGATCCAGGCGATGGCCAATATGGCCGTCAACGTGAATCTTTTCCCGGTAACCGGGGTGACCCTTCCGCTGGTGAGCATGGGGGGAAGTTCCTTCCTGTTTACCTGTGTGGCTATCGGGATCATACTCAGCGTTGCCCGGAATGTGGAGCAGATGGAAGGACGAAAGATGGAACCGATTGCGCAGGAGGCGCATAACGAAAATGGCTAAACGAAAAATAGTCATGGCAGGAGGCGGTACCGGTGGACATATTTTCCCGGCGGTGGCCATCGCGCAGCGCCTTCAGCAGGAGGATCCGGACCTGGAGATTCTGTTCATTGGTGCACGGGGAAAAATGGAAATGGAGCGCGTACCCCAGGCGGGCTTCCGGATTGAAGGCCTGGACATAGCGGGTTTTAACAGAAGTTCTTTGATCAAAAACATCGGTCTGCCCTTCAAATTGGTCAGGAGTTGGATGCAGGTGCGGCGCATATTCCGGGATTTTCAACCGGATGCTGCCGTTGGTGTAGGCGGGTATTCCAGTTTTCCGGTCCTTAAATACGCGCAGCAAAAAGGTATTCCCACTTTCATCCATGAAAGCAATTCGTTTGCGGGAAAGGCGAATATCATGCTGGGTCGCGCAGCGGCCAGGATCTATGTGGCCGTGGATGGCATGGAGAAATTTTTCCCTGCTGACCGGATCCGTGTCACCGGCAACCCGGTTCGCCAGGCCATTTCAAGCGCAAGCCTGCGAAGGGAGGATGCCATCAGGCATTTTGGGCTGGATCCGTCCTGGCCAGTCGTGCTTTCCGTAGGGGGGAGCCTGGGTGCGCAGAGTATCAACGAGGCTATCGAGGAGGGTTTGCACAGGATGCTTGCCGAAGGGCTTCAGTTGATCTGGCAGACGGGAAAGCGCTACCAGATGAAGAATACAGGCCGCGAGATGGGATCTGCCCATGTGCAATCGGTTTGGGTGGCCCCATTTATTTCGGAGATGGAAAAGGCCTATGCGGCGGCAGATATCATTGTCTCCCGTGCCGGTGCTATGGCCATTTCCGAGATCACCGTGATGGGCAAGCCTGCCATTTTTGTGCCATACCCTTTTGCGGCGGAAGATCACCAGGGCGCCAATGCCCGGAAAATGGTAGAGAAAAAGGCGGGCTGGTTGATCGCGGACAAGGATGCACGTGAGCATCTGGTGACGGCTGTACTTGCCCTGTCAGCTGCCCCGGAAGAACAGGCTGAGATCAGGAGGAATGCTGCTGCACTGGCCATACGGGATGCAGATACGGTGGTAGCAAAGGATATTCTAAAAACACTGGAAGAAAGGAACCGGCTTTCATGAAAGCACTGGAACACATACAACATATTTACTTCATCGGCATTGGCGGCATCGGCATGAGCGCCCTGGCAAGGTATTTCCAGGGCAGGGGTGCCCGGGTGAGCGGTTATGACCGCACTGCCACAGAACTTACGCAAGCCCTGGAAACTTCCGGCATGCATGTAGTGTACGAGGACAATCCAGACACCATTCCTTCAGGCGTGGATACCATCGTATACACGCCTGCGATTCCAACGGACAACCTCATCCGGCAGCGATTTGAACAGTTGGGTTATACGTTGTTGAAACGAAGCGATATCCTGCAGGTTATCAGTGAAGGTTCTTTTAACATCTGCATTGCGGGAACTCACGGAAAGACTACGATCAGCACCATGACGGCGCATATGTTGCGGCACACCGGTTATGGCTGCAACGCCTTCCTGGGGGGAATTTCCGCCAACTACCAGACCAATTTCTGGCGTGACGATCTGAATCTCTGTGTGATTGAAGCGGATGAGTACGACAGGAGTTTTCTTAAACTCAGTCCGGACATAGCCGTGATTTCTGCGATGGATGCGGATCACCTGGATATCTATGGCACCGCCGAAGAGATGGAAAAAGCTTTCATCGATTTTTCAGGAAAGGTGAGAACGGGCGGACTACTCCTGTTTCATCATGGATTGAAAAGAAGTTCGGAGTTGAGGGGCAGCAGGCAACTCAGCTATGAAGCAGCGGACTCTGCAGCGGATGTCCATGCCCGAAACCTCAGGATCAGCAGCGGGTCCTATCATTATGATGTGGTGGGGAAGGGATGGTTGCTGGAACGCGTGGTACTTCACATGGGTGGAATGCACAATGTGGAGAACAGCCTTGCTGCCATCGCCATCGCTAAAGACCTGGACATCGAAGATGATAAAATCAGGGAAGCCGTTGCGGCATTCCGAGGTGTGCGCCGCAGGTTTCAATACATCGTGCAGAAGGAAGGGCTGGTTTATATAGATGATTATGCCCATCACCCGGAAGAACTGAAGGCATTGATTGGTGGCGCACGTCAATTATTTCCGGAGTTGAAATGCACCGTGATTTTTCAGCCTCACCTGTTCACGCGGACGCGTGATTTTGCGGAAGGTTTTGCACGCAGTCTGGACCTGGCGGATGAAGTGTATTTGTTGCCCATTTACCCGGCCAGGGAAAAGCCCATCGAGGGGGTGCGTTCCGAGATGCTGGCCGCTATGATGAAAAAGCCGGTTCGGGTTTTATCCGCCCGGGATACAGCTTTGGAAGTCCTGGAAGGCTATGGCAAAGGATTGTTGATCACAGCCGGTGCCGGAGACATAGATGCATTGGTGGAACCGATTCATAAACTCTTAACCAACTGAATATGCCAGCCCGCGGGAAAATATGGAAGATCGTCATGATGGCAGGGTCCTTTGTGCTGGGGATCGGGCTGATCGTGTTGCTGGTGGCGGCAATGCAATCGAAGCAGGACAAACCCTGCTCTGACGTTAAACTGCATTTTGTCAATGCGGGCAAACAGCGGTTTACGGGATATGAAGTGGTGATGAAGCTAATGAGCAGCCAGGGTATCCGTGGCATGAAGGGCAGGCCGGTCAGACAGATTGACCTGAAAGCAATGGAAGAGCGGCTGGAGAAACATCCCTGGATTGAGAACGCGGAACTGTACATAGACAATCAGCGTGTGCTGCATGCAAAGATTGAAGAGAAAACCCCCATCGCACGGATTTTTACGCCCAGGGGTGCAAGTTTTTACATTGACAGCAACCTGCATCGCATCCCCCTGAATGAGCGCTACAGCCCGCGACTGCCGGTATTCACGGGGTTCCCATCGGACAAAGCCTCGTGGAGGGGCAAGGACAGCCTGCTGATGGTGGAGGTGAAATCGATTGCCCAGTACCTCAACGCTGATTCATTCTGGATGGCACAGGTTGAACAGGTGGATATCAACAGCCAGGGACAATTTGAGTTGTGGCCGAAGTTAGGTACGCATTATATTTTATTTGGAAACGGCCAGGACCACAAGGTTAAGTTTCACAACCTCGAGGTTTTTTACCAGCGTGTCCTTAGCCGGTCCGGTTTTAACAGCTACCAGATGCTTGACTTGCGGTTTGAAGATCAGGTAGTGGCAACGCGGAATTTGAAGAAATATCAGAAAACTGATTCGAGCCTATACAGACAGTGGTTAAAACAATGGCAACTGCTCCAGCAGAAGCAGGATGCCGCTAAACAGCTTTCGAGTCAGCCTCCTGTAAAGCAGGAAGAGGTGGATCACTCTTCCGCCAGATCCGTACCCAGCCCCATGAAACAAAACCCTTCCACCCAAAATCCTGTTCCCGGGAAGTCAAAAGATACGGGCAACAAAGGTGCCCTACCCGCTGAAAAAACAGGCCCGAAGGCAGTCATGCCACCAGGCCAGAAAACATCATGATGACATCAGTAGCCAGTTGGCGGCATGACACCCTGCGCAAGTGCTGTGCTGCCAACTGCAAACTGGGTCTCTTTATTCAGAAAACGAACCAAGAACAAAAGAAACATACAACTATGAGTAACGAACAACCCATTATTGTTGGCCTTGACATCGGAACCACCAAGATTGCGGCCATTGCAGGGCGCAAGAATGAATTTGGAAAACTGGAGATCCTGGGTTTTGGGCGCGCCAACAGCAATGGCGTGCAGCATGGCATGGTGCTGAATATTGACCAGACCATCAAAGCCATCCAGACTGCCCTCGAGAATTGCTATGCTTCCAACCCCAACCTGGAAATCAGCGAGGTTTACGTGGGGATTGCGGGTCATCATATCAAGAGTCTCCAGACAAGGGGAGATATCGTACGAAGGAGCACGGATGATGAAATCAAACAGTCTGAAATTGACCAACTAGTGGCGGATCAGTATAAAACCTATATCCCCGCCGGGGACCAGATCATTGACGTGATCCCGCAGGAATTCACCGTGGATAATTTCCAGAATATCCCAAACCCCATCGGGTACTCAGGGGTGAAGGTAGGCGCCAATTTCCACATTATTACGGGCGATAAAAACGCTATCCGGAACATCAACCGGAGCGTGGAGAAAGCCGGACTCAGGGTGCGGGACCTCGTGTTGCAACCCCTGGCATCCGCCGCCGCCGTAATGTGCGAGCAGGACCTGGAAGCAGGAGTGGCCATTGTAGATATCGGAGGTGGTACCACGGACCTGGCGGTTTTTTATGAAGGCATCCTGAAACACACGGCCGTCATTCCATTTGGCGGAGAGAATATCACCAATGACATCAAGACCGGCCTGGGCGTGCTAAAGACGCAGGCGGAGCAAATGAAAATACAGTTTGGATCGGCGCTGGCGGATGAGACCAAGAGCAATGCCTATATCACCATTCCCGGCTTGCGTGGCATGCCCCATAAAGAGATCAGCGTAAAGAACCTGGCCAATATCATCCAGGCCCGCATGAGCGAAATCCTGGATTTTGTGAGCTATCACCTCAAGCAGGTGGGACTGGAAAGCCGCATGCTAAACGGTGGACTCGTGTTGACGGGCGGAGGCTCCCAGCTGAAGCACCTGATCCAGTTGTCTGAATATGCCACGGGATTGAATGCGCGCATTGGTTATCCCAATGAGCACCTTGCTGCCGGGCATATTGATGAACTGGCAAAGCCGATGTATGCAACCTGCATCGGGCTGATCCTGAAAGGGTATAATGTTTATGAGAACGATCACAACCAGCTGAGGCCGGTGTTTGGCAACGAAGAAAGCCAGCATGAGGGCACAACCGAGACAACGGATGTCACCGAATCACCGGATGGAACCATGGTGGTAAGGGTCCCCCGGCGAAAGAGCCTGAAGGGATTCATGGATTCCATCAAGGACGGCCTCATCGATTTATTCAAGGAAGAAGAAGACAGTCATCTCTAAAATAAGCAAGTCATGATTCATTTTGATCTACCGAAAGACCAATCGTCCATCATCAAAGTCATTGGTGTGGGCGGTGGCGGCAGCAATGCCGTCAACTACATGTTCAGCCAGGGCATTGAGGGTGTGAACTTCGTCATATGCAACACGGACTCGCAGGCTTTGGCGCTGAGCAGGATCCCCAACAAAGTGCAACTGGGCCCCACGTTGACGCAGGGCCTGGGAGCGGGCGCCAATCCTGAAATCGGCAGACAGGCCACGGAGGAGAGTCTTGAAGAGATCCGCCGGATCCTGGAAGTGAACACAAAAATGGTCTTCGTGACGGCAGGAATGGGTGGAGGAACCGGAACGGGCGGTGCACCGATTGTGGCGAAGATGAGCCGGGACATGGGGATCCTTACCGTGGGCATCGTCACAACACCCTTTTCCTATGAAGGGAAGAAGCGGATTGCACAGGCCGAGGATGGCATTAACCGACTCAAGCAATATGTGGATACCCTGCTGGTGATCAGTAACGATAAATTGCGTCACCAGTTTGGTAATCTGACCATGCGTGCGGCGTTCTCCACAGCGGATAACGTGCTGGCCACAGCTGCCAAGTGTATCACGGATGTCATCAGTTCTACCGGTCAGATCAATGTGGATTTCGCGGACGTATGCACCGTGATGCGCAACGGTGGTGTTGCGATCCTGGGCAGCGCCAAGGCGGAGGGTGAACAGCGCGCGCAGGTGGCCATCGAACAGGCCCTCAACAGCCCCTTACTGAACGACAATGATATCCGTGGCGCCAAATGGATTCTCATCAATATCAATTCTGCGGAAGGTGAATTTGAATTCACGATGGACGAAGTGGAAATCATCCAGCAGTACCTGCTCAGTCATGCCGGCGAAGAAACGGATGTGATCCTGGGAATGGGTTATGATAATTCACTGGGTGAACAGATTGGTATCACCCTGATTGCTACCGGCTTTGAACACAAAGAGCCATTCGACCGCGTGGCACCCGTGGTGGAGTCCAGAAAACCGGAGGATGAAAAAATCATACTTACGCTGGCCGAAACGGAAATGATGATGCCCCAGAACGGGATTCAGGCTGTCCCTGCACCGGAACCCGAAGCGCTGGTCCGGGTGGTGGATATGGTTCCCCCTGACAGATCTGAAGAACCTGTGGCATCGGTCCTGGACGAAATGGCGCCCACCCTCGTGGAAGAACAACAATCGGCTGGTGTTCAATTTATTATGCAGGATTCCATGGAAGATGAACCAGAACCGGGGCAGGAGATTATACATTTTCAATTACTTGACGTATCTTCACTTTCTCCAAGTCAAATTCCTACCGAAGATCAGACGCTGCAGAAGCCTGCGGCCATCCATGTAACCAAGCCAGAATCCTTTAAGGAAAATAAAGAAGCTAGCTCCGCCCAGACGTCGGGTGGATTTTTGGCCAGACCTTCCAAGATCTATGCAGAGGACCCTATTCAATTTGAATCCAAAGATTCCGGCTCTCTCGAGGAGCCGCACCAAAAGCAGGAAGAAGCGGATCCAACTTCTGACATGCAGCTGGTGATCAAAGAAAACCTAGCGGCGGATGAGCCAGGGGCACCATCAACTCATGTTACATTGGCTTCAGTAGAGGAACCTGCTTTGCAGGACGAGGCTGAAGAACAAAAGCGCAAGGCGGCTGAAAGATTACACAAGTTGCGCAATTTGTCGTTCAATCTGAATACCGCCGATCCCAATAACGAGTTTGAAAATGTGCCGGCTTATATCCGCCGCAATTTATCTGTCCATAACGCCACCCTGACCTCAGTAGAGAAATTCTACAGCCACTACACGGTCAAGGCCGATGAAAATAACCAGGCGCAGATCAGCACGCTGAACAGCTTCCTGGAAGGAAAAAAGCCAGATTAAAGAACCTGCCGCCGGCCATGGCAGCAGGTTTTCTTTTGTTCAAAGTTGTACCTTACTGAAGCCAATAAAAAAAGCCCCGCTTTCCAGCGGGGTTTTTTAATTACGAATTCCGAATTCCGGATGGTAAGGTCCAGATCCCGGCAATATTTATCGGAATTCCGCAGGGCTGGATTCCGCTCCGCTCCATTCGGAGTCCGCAATCCGTTATCCACAGTCGCCATCCCCGGCGGCCCAAAAATTGATTATATTTGTGCAATCACTATGCGTACGGTATTGATAACCGGAGGAACCGGCATGATTGGCACCGCCCTGAGCAGGCTCTTGCTCGAAGAAGGATACAATGTCATTATCCTTTCCCGCAATCCTCAGGAAACAGCCCGGAGGCATGAAATTGCCCTGGAACGAAAGATATTCCGGTCGAGCGGGAGGTTGTATTATTCCCGCTGGGATATCCGGAACAAGTCCATTGATGCGGCGGCTTTGCGGGAGGCGGATTATGTGGTTCACCTGGCGGGTGCTGGCGTGGCAGACAAACGATGGACGGAAGAAAGAAAAAAAGAGATCCTGGAGAGCCGCACGCAGAGCAGTGAACTATTGCTCAAATGCCTGCGCAACAATCCCAATAAAGTCAAAGCCGTCATCAGCGCTTCAGCCATTGGCTGGTATGGTCCGGATAATGGTAAGCCTTTTACAGAAGATGCGCCTTATGCGAGAGATTTCCTGGGTGAAACCTGTCGCGCCTGGGAGGAGAGCATACAGCCGGTAGCGGATGAGTTGGGGAAGCGACTGGTTAAGCTTCGGCTTGGCATCGTGCTGAGCAGGGAGGGAGGGGCGATGAAGGAATTCATTAAACCCCTGGCAGTGGGCGTTGCATCGGTCTTAGGCGATGGAAACCAAGTGACCAGCTGGATACACATTGATGATATCTGCAAGGGATTTTTATATGCGATTGAACATGAACAAATGGAAGGCGTATTTAATCTCTGTGCCCCCATGCCTGTGGATAACCGGGCGCTGATCATCAGCATTGCCAAACATCGCAATGGTAAGTTTTATCTTCCCGTTCGTATCCCGGCGGGTGTCCTGCGCATACTGATGGGCGAAATGAGCATTGAAGTATTGAAAAGCGCAACCGTCAGCTCCGAGAAGATCCAGCGGGCAGGTTTTCATTTCACCTACCCTGAGATTGATCAGGCAGTAGGCAACCTCCTGAAATAAACTTGAATGAAGCAAACAAAAAACCCGGCAGTCATACTACCGGGTTTTTTGATTAGGATTGTGGGCGATCGCCCTATCCTTTCTTTCCTTTCTGCAGGGAGGATGCCGGAGCTTTGCCGGTTCCTTCCGTGAATAATTTCGGAGTCACCTTGGCGGGGTTGCCCATATAGGCCCAGGTGATCTTGTTGAAGTATTTGTTGAACGCTTTGCTGACATCTTCCGGTTTAACCTGGTTGATCTCTTCTTTCAGGCGAATAGCCCGTTTCCAGTCGCCAAACAACGCTTCATTGGTTGCCAGGGAGGATGCCTGTGATCCGTTCATTTCATTGCGATAATAGATGCCGGTCACATAACCCATTTTCTCGTTCTTCACGTCCTCCGCGCTGAAGCCTTCCTTTTTGATTTTATTAATCAGCGCCTCAGTAACGGCAATGTATTTGTCTGGTTCCGTGGTGGATACCGCCAGGTTGGCCGTTGGGCTCATGCTTCCATCCAGCCAGGCTTGAGGTGCATAGGAAAGGCCGTTTTTGGTCCGCACTTCAATGAAATATTTATCGGCAAAAATCCGCATGGCCAGGTTAAAGGCGTTGAAGTCCGCATCCCCGGGTTTGGGTGCGGACGCGATGCCGTGAATATAATTGGTTGCAAAATCCTTTTGCGTGGAGCTGAAAGAGTTCTTGGCAGGTAAGTAGGTTTCCTTCACGAAATTCACCGGTGTGCCGGCGGGAATGCGGCGAACCAGGTCTGCGATTTTCGCCTCCAGTTCTTTGCGGTCGATTTCACCTACCACCACAATGAAAATCCGGGAACGGGTCAGGAGTTTCGTATAATGTTGCTTGGTTTCGGCTACGCTTAACTGTTTGACGGTTGCCTCTGTACCTTCCGGGTCTTTGGCATAGTTCTTCCCGTTGAAAGCCAGTTTACGCGCGTATTTCCCTATCGCGTTGTCCGGTTGAGATTCATCTGCCTTGATGTTGTTGATGGCATCCTGGCGGATTCTTTCAAATTCTTTTTCATCGAATCTCGGGCTCGTGAGCGCATCCACATAGAGGGGCCAGACGCCTTCGAAATCAGAGCGGATACAGTTCAGGTTAAGTTTGGAAAGGTCCATACCGCTGCCGCCATAAACCTGGGCGCTGACCTTGTCCAGTTTGTTTTTCCAGCTATTCTTGTCGTCCTTCTGCGTTCCGCACTCGGTGAGTGCCGTGAAAGCCAGGGATTCAATCCCGGCCTTGTTTTCCGGGTAGTTCTGTACACCGCCTTTGAATACAGTCTGGATTTCCACGATGTCATTGCCGCTGGGCTGAACGATGACTTTTACGCCCTCTACCATCATCTCGTATGGTTGTTTGGGCTGCGCCAGCGCGGATATGCTAAACAGCAGCGAGCAAGTATATATAATCAGATGTTTCATAAAAAAGCTTGATGAAAGTGAATGTTTAACGTTTCACGAAGAAAGAAGCGGTATTCAATGATTTGTTCATTTCCGGGTTGATCACGATACCGCCCACATAGTGCCTACCCGCCACATATTGTCTGATGTAGCGCTGTATGTCCTCCCGGGTGACTTTGAGATAATTGTCCGTAAGGTCCGTGAAGTAATTCAGGGAAGTGCTGCACCATTGGTAGGTCAGTTGCATGGACAGGGTGGATGGCTTTTCACTGTTGCGGATTTTACTTCTGCGCAACTGAGCCTTGGCATCTTCCAGTTGTTCGTCCGTGAAATAGTCTGCATCCGTCCACATGCTGATCTGCCGGAGCACTTCTTCGTGGCATTCCTTGAGTTTGGTGGGATTGGGAACGATAAAGGCATTGATCCCACCCACATATCGTGCTGTCTGGTAGCCGAAGGATGCATAGCTGGCCAGGCCTTTGTCTATCAGCGCTTGCTGCCATTTGGAAGCGTTCAGGCCCAGGACTGTGGAGAATACGTCTGCGGCGATGGTGGATGCGGAATCATTGCGGTAGTCCGGTCCCTGCCAGGCATACATGATGTAAGGAGTTTGGGCGATGCTGCTTTCTTTGACAAAATAGGAGGTCTCCGCAAGGGGTTTGAACTCCGGAATGGGGTATCGCTCGTGTGGGTCAAAGCCGCTGTGGGCCCAGCTTCCGAAGATGCGTTCTGCCATGGCAAAGGCTTTGTCGTGTTGCACATCACCACAGATCACCAGCAGGGAATTATTGGGGTGGTAGTATTTGTCTTTAATGATCATCATTTTTTCCGGCGTTGCGGTGTTGATGACGTCATGGTCGCCTATGGGATTTTTCCGTGTCATCAGGTCACCCCAGAGTTTTTTCTGGGTTTCATACCAAAGTTGGAAACCGGGATCGCTTTCCGCACGCTGGAATTCACCATCCACTACCGGGTTTTCCTTGACCATATCCTCTTTCCGGTAAATGGGATAGCGGATGGCCGCGTTCATGAACCGCAAGCCCGCGTCAAGGCTATCCTTATCGAACGTAAAATAGTAGTTGACCCGTTCTTCGCCCGTGGTGCCATTCCAGATGGCGCCCAGTTCCTGGGTGCGTTTGATGAAACTTTCCTGGTCGGGGTAATCCTTGTTGGCCTTGAAAAACATGTGCTCAAACAGGTGGGATAAGCCGCTGAATTCAGGGCCCTCCGTATAAGCGCCATTCTTGACGGCAATTTCGATGGTGGCGAGGGGCACTTTGGCGTTTTCAATGACCACCACTTCCAGTCCGTTGGAAAGTTTTTTCCAATGGTAGTTTTCGGGAAGCCTTGGTTGTGCCATGGCCGGGCTCAGGGCCAAGGTCATTGCCAGGGCAATTGTCCATTTTTTCATCTTGATCTCATTATTTGCGGCAAGCTAAGATTTGTCCTGTTAAAAGCCGCACCGCTTGTCAAAACCTGCAGGAATCCAGGTAAATAGGTAAAAGTCAAAAGAAAATCAGGAAGGAAGGCCGGCGTGATCCGGATGAAAGACATTGGTGAATCCGCCAAGGACGGCCCGCTGGTCCTGGAAACGCAGGCGGTCTAGCCTAAGGTTCCGGATGTCTCCCATTTGTACCCTGCGGTGCATGGGATGCATGGTTCCGCCGGGGGCACCGGGCTGGGCCATTGGATCATATTGATACGGAGGATCCACCCAGGTTCCACGAGGATACATGATGCCCGGTTGTCCAAGTCCACGGATGTCCAGTTGCCTGGGATGGTCCAGCCCCAGGCCGTGTCCAAATTCGTGCGCGGCAGTGGTGGATCCCACGTAGAGATTTTCCATTTTGAAATAGCCGGTATTGCTACCCAGGCCATCCACGAAGGAGATATTCCCCAGGGCAAATTCCTCTACGCGGAAATAGTTCATCCGCGGATCGGTATTGGCCAAAACAGTTTCCGGCTGGATGAAAGGGAACCATTCTCCCTTAATGCGGAATACAACGGAGAAGGGTATCGTTCGAATCAGTTGTTCAGCGCCTGGTTCATTCCAGAGTGTCTGAATTTCTTCCGCGATGCGGTCCCGGATTTCCGGATTGGACGCATGGCCATAGACAACGATGGTGGCGTCCAGGAAGAGGGTCTGCCGTTTTTCGTCGAGGGTGGCCAGCACCATCTCATTGATTTTTTGGGATAATGCGCGGTTTGGCGGGCGGCGGAATGACCAATTTGGGGCTGATCTCCGGCATTTCCTTGCGCAGGGAATCCTCCTGGTATACGGAAGTGTCTGTAAAATACCAGTTTTTACCCTTGTCCGGAGAGAGGGCAAGCAGGATGCTGGATACTTCGATGTCCGCAAAAACAGTGCTGATGAAAGTAGTTTGCGGAAGGGTGGTCTGGAGGGTTTTTTGATGTTCCAGGATTTCACCCGGGTTGCCAAACAGGATGCGGGTGATGGACCCTCCAAACTGTTTAAAAACTTTCTGCAGGGTGTCACTCATTTGCCGGATTTTAGCCGGTCCGCCTGCCATTTTGATGACGGTGGGGTGCATGAACTTGCTGAAACCTTCCGCATCCTGCCGGATCATGGCGCGGCCCATCTCCACGGCCTGGGCTTTGATCACGGAAGACATCGGCTGGGCTTCTGTTTCCAAAGACAGGAGGAGCAGGAAAAATACCGGGATGCTTCGCTTCAGGCTCATTATAGGTCGCGTTTTTGGTTGATCCAGTAGCAGCTGCCCCAAATCAGGAGAATCACCACAAAGGTATATCCAACATGTGGTCCAACGGCATCGAGCTTGGCCTGGTAGCTTGCTTCATTGAACCTGCCCAGGAAAGCCGGGACGGGAATCAGGCGGTCTGCAATTTCCAGAGGAAGGAACCTGCCTTCATCGTGCGCCTTTTCTTTGAGCAGGTTGACAAAAAGATTCTCGAGAATCAGAAAATAAAACACAAAAACGCTGAGGGCGACGAATGCCCTCCTGAGCAGGAATCCAACGAGGAATGCAAAAGAGAGCTGTGCAAAAGTCTGAAGGGCAAAAAGTCCGATGTAGTAGGATTTGGACCAGGCACCTTTCATGGGAGTTGGGGTTGCAACATATCCAATGATCAGCGCAACAACGACATAAAGGAAGGTCACCAGTACGGACACAATGACCACGTCCAGGAGTTTTCCTGCCAGGAACTGGTTCCTGCTCCAGCCATCAATGATATTCTGCCGGTTGGTTTTGTAGGCATACTCGTTGGTGATCAGCATAATGATGACGATGGCGGGAATGAATACAAAGATGGAACTGAAATACCCGATGGTGTGAAAGGTTTCGGGAAACAGAAAAGGGTTGCCCAGGAGCATTTTGGCAATCTCCGCGGCATCGGATCCTTTCTTTGTGATGTTCAGGTATTGATCATAAAACAGGTAATTAATGCCGGGATAGGACAGGGCGGTCAGGATCATGACGCCCCAGAACGCCCAGTACTTGCGGATTTTAAGCCATTCGGTGCGCAACAAATTAAGCATGGGACGTATTTCCGGTGAGTTCAAAAAATCTTTCTTCCAGTTTCTTTTTCTTTAGCACCAGGTGGGCGAGTGAAATCCCCTGTTCAAAACAGGACCGGTTCAGGGCCTCCAGGTTGGCATTCCCTTTTGCAAAATGAGCCAGCAGCAGATTGTCCTGCCTGCTCACCCTGACCACGCCGGGGAAATGTGCCAGCAACCCAGCCAGCGCATCCATGTTGGCGGCTTTCAGTTCCACCTGGTCCTCATCGCTCAGCACTTCCTCCACCGGTCCTTCCACCAGTACTTTGCCTTTTTTCAGGATCGCCACATGCGTGCAGATTTTTTCCACTTCATCCAGCAGGTGACTGGCGACGATGATGGTGTGTCCTTTTTTTCTCAGTTCACCAATCAGGCTGCGGATTTCCGCGATGCCCACCGGGTCCAGACCGTTGGTGGGCTCGTCCATAACCAGGACCGGGGGAGATCCCAGCAGGGTACCGGCAATGGCTAAGCGCTGTTTCATGCCAAGGCTATAGGTGCTGAACCGACTGTACTTTCTTTCCGTAAGCGAAACCGTGTCCAGTACCCGGTCAATTTCTTCCAGGGATCCCCTGCCACTGATTGTATGGGTGATCCTCAGGTTGTCCGTGCCGGGGAGGTAGTGGTAGAAATTGGGAGTTTCCAGCAGTGCACCGATTTTTTTTCGGACCTCCGGTGAACCTGGCGCTTCAAACCAGCGGTATTGCCCGGCATCAGCGGAGAGGACGTCCAGGATAATGCTGAGGAGGGTAGTCTTGCCGCTGCCATTGGGTCCTAAAACGCCGTAGACTGAACCTTCTTCCACCCGCAGGCTGACACCGTCCAGTGCCTGAACTGTTCCATACCTTTTACTGATCCCTTCAACAGTTAGAACCTTCATGGATGCAATGATACGCGCTTGCGGTCAATGACGCCAACCGCTCATCGAAAATAGATGATGACCTGATCAGGACTTCCTGCAGGCACGCTGAATGGTGAAGTATCCCATAAAACTGGCCAGGACGGAGGCAATGAGGATGCCCAGTTTGGCCTCGGAGATGAGTTGCGGGTTTTCGAAGGCCAGGCTGGAAATAAAGAGGGACATGGTAAACCCGATGGCGGCCAGGAATCCGGCACCAATCAGGTGCTGGCGGTTCATGCCTTCCGGAAGCTCCGCCCATTTCATTCTGGTGAAGAGCGTAACCATACCTACCACGCCCGCAAATTTCCCCAGGAGCAGGCCGGTCACAATACCAAGGGTTACGGAACTGGTCACCTGCTGGAAAAATCCGCCACTGATTTCCACCCCGGCATTGGCAAAAGCGAAGATGGGCATCACCACAAAAGCCACCACCGGGTGCAGGCCGTGTTCCAGCCGCTGCAGGGGCGTCATGGCTTTTTTGGAGACGGTGCGGATCTCATCAATGATATGCAGTTGTTCACCGGTGATAAAAGGGTTGTTGTTCGGTTCCGCCTGGCGGAAATCTTTCAGTAGTTTTTCCATCCTGGCGGTATAATAATTTTCATTGACTTTCACCGATGCGGGAATGACAAATGCCGCAAGAACGGCGGCGATGGTGGCATGAACCCCGGACATCAGGAATGCCACCCATAGACCACCAATGCCGAAAATCGCGTAGAATAGCGTGCTCCGGACCCCCAGCCTGCTGGCGGCAAACATGATGGCCAGGTTGACAGCTGCCGTGACAAGGCTGTCCGTATTGATTTCCGATGTGTAGAATATGGCAATCACCAGGACAGCGCCCAGATCGTCCGCAATGGCCAGCGCCGTGAGAAACACCTTCAGGGTCATTGGAACTTTTTCTCCCAGCAGGTAGAGTACCCCCAAGGCAAAAGCGATATCCGTGGCCATGGGAATGCCCCATCCGGCCTGCGTTTCCCCTCCCCGGTTGAATGCAAGGTAAATCAGCGCCGGTACAATCATGCCCCCGGCTGCAGCGGCAATAGGCAGCATGGCTTTCCTCGGTGTGCTCAGTTCGCCAGCCATGATTTCCCTTTTCAATTCCAGTCCAACCACGAAAAAGAAAACGGCCATCAGTCCGTCGTTGATCCAATGATGCAGGCTTTTGGTCAGGACCCTTCCGTCAAAGCCTATGGAAAATTCCCGCTCCCAGAGGTGATGGTATTGGTCCGCCCAAGGAGAGTTTGCCAGGAAAATGGCCAGGAAAGCGGAAGAGAAAAGGATGATTCCACTGGTACTGCTCTTGTCTATGAACCGTTTCATGGGGTTTAACAACCAACGGTCGATCGGCTTCTCGAAAACACCTTGTGCTGTATTCATCCTGATATGACTGTTTAGCATGGGCAATTTAAAGAATAGCCTCGCCTTTTCAACAGTTTGCAGAACTTGCCGGAAAATTTGCCTGCCATGACCCCGGAAAGAAGTGCGAAACTGGACCAGGTGATCAGATACCGTCAACCCGGGTTGACGGTGATCCTGGAAAATGTATTTGATCCGCACAACCTGGCTGCGGTTATGCGTACCTGTGATGCGGTGGGCATCCAGGAAGTCTATGCCATCACAGACCGGATCCCGGAACGCAAGAACTGGGGGTACCGAAGCAGCCGCAGCGCCAATAAATGGGTGGACCTGCATGCGTTTACCAGTCGCGAGGCCTGCCTGGAAAGGGTCCGCGCCCGTTATCACCGGATTCTGGGGACCTGCCTGGAAGGCAATCCCGGCAGCATCTATGCGCTGTCCCTGACGGGTTCACTGGCCCTGGTTTTCGGTAATGAGAAATATGGCATCAGCGAAGACATGAAAGCGGCTTGCGATGGCTTCTTCCGGGTGCCGCAGGTAGGCATGATTCAGTCGCTTAATATCAGCGTTGCCTGTGCCGTGACGCTCTATGAAGCCTACCGGCAGAAAGAAATCGCCGGGCATTACCGGGAGCAGCGGCTATCAGTGGTCGAAGCTTTTGAACTGAAAAAGAGATGGACGGTGGGTGAAGGATGATGGATGTTCGAAAGCGGATGGCGGATGGTACATGATGGTTGGTGCGTGCCTTGAGTCAATGCAAGATCCGGAATCTGGAATCCGCAATTCGTAATCCGCAATCCTAGATCGGTAATCCGTAATTGATTATCTTAAGTCTCCAAGCGCCTTATATGTACAACGATATCAAAAAGCATGTCCATACGCTCCTGCATCCCACGCAGGGGAACTCCAAATGGGACAAGATCATCAACACATTCCTGATCTCGCTTATCCTGGCAAACCTGGCCGCCACCATCCTCGAGACAGATCCTCATATCTATCGGCAACATGCCGGTTTTTTTCATGCGTTTGACGCCATTTCCGTGGCTATTTTCAGTGTTGAATACATCCTGCGCGTGTGGAGCGTCACCTGTGAACCAAAACATAAACACTGGTTCCGGGGACGCCTTAAGTACATGTTTTCCTGGGAAGCCCTGATAGACCTTGCAGCGATATTACCTTTTTTCCTTTATTCCTACACGGTCATCGACCTTCGTTCCCTCCGGTTGTTGAGGCTGCTCCGGCTCTTGAGAATTTTCAGGTTGACGAACTATTCCAAAAGTACCCGCATGATTGCAAATATCTTCAAAAGTCGTTTCAATGAGCTTTTGCTGAGCTTTGTGCTGACATTAAGCCTGATCATCATTTCAGCCTGCCTGATGTATTTTGCGGAACATAATGCGGTCCATGAGGGGGGTGAATTTTCCACCATCCCCAAAACCCTTTGGTGGAGCGTGGTCACACTGACTACCACCGGTTACGGGGATATGGTTCCGGTGACTACTCTAGGGCGACTGCTCACCGGGATCATCATGCTGTTGGGTGTTGGATTTTTTGCGCTTCCCGCGGGCATCATCACGGCCGGTTTTCTGGACGAGGCCCGTAAACACCGTAAGCACGAGTACATCAAATGCCCGCACTGCGGGGAGTCCATTGATCTTCACGAGCAAAGTGGCCATTCCTGATAACCCCGGTTTTGTGCGGATGGATGATGCCGGGGCTCCCGGACAAAAAAATGCCAGGCCTTGGCCTGGCTAACAATTAGATCAGTTCTATGATTATTTGTCCGTTTCTTTTTTGTTTTTCCCCTTTGGCAACTTAATGCTTTCCGGGTATTCCTCCTTATTGGCTTCGGAATTTTCCAGGATGAACATTACAGATTCGCCCAGGATCTGTTGCCGCATGGCAATGAATTGATCCATTTTGTCCGCAGGCAGTCGCAGCGTATAATCGCCCACCCTGACCTGCCGGTCAAATCCAGGGTTCATTGCATTGAACTGGTTGATATCCATGCCCAGGTTCTTGGTGACCACCGCGGAATGGTATTTGCCACTGACCACCTGTGCGGCGCTGCCTGCGATCCTGGCTGAATCCGGTGCTGAGCTGCGTTGCCTGGCCAACTGTGCGGCCGTTGAAGTGGTCACACCACCATGCCCTTCCATGATATAGTGGGTGGCGATGAATTTCTTCACATGATTCCGGGATTCCGTTGGAAGGTAGTATTGAAGTTTCCAGAAATCCCTGCTCCTGGCTTTGCGGATGGCCGATTCAACCCGGGCATCCCCGCCATTGTAGGCTGCAATCACCAGCAGCCAATCGCCCAATTGCTTATACAAATCCCGAAGGTACCTGGCTGCAGCATGGGAACTCTTGTACAGATCCTTCCGGTCGTCCCGGGTTCCGCTGATCTTCAATCCATAAAGCCTGCCCGTTTCCGGCATGAACTGCCAGGGACCAACGGCCCCTTTATTGGAGAGCGCAGTGGGTTTCAGGTTCGATTCGATGACGGCCAGGTATTTCAGTTCCGTGGGCAGATTGTATTTAGCCAGGACCTGGTCGATCATCCGGAAATAGGGACCTGCCCAGCTCTTCATTTTGTTGAGCCTGTTTTCATGATCCTGCAGGTAGTCCGTTACAAAAGCAACGGCCTGAGGATGCAGTTCATACACATCGTAAGCGGTATGGGCAAAGCCTGAGGATGATGAGATTCTGCCAGATTCAGCCGTGCGGGGCCTGGACAGGGAGTCCGGCTGATGGCCTGCGGACGTGGCGATGACCAGCTCCCGGTTTCCCGAAAGCGAGTCCTGCTCTTTTGAATCCTGGGAAAAAGCCTCGGCGAAAATGAACACCATTGTCATCAAGACAACAGCCAGCCAGGGCCTGTTTTTGTGTAAAGCCATGATTTTCAGTTTATAGTTTTCAGAAGGACGGCCATCGGGACATCAACATGTTCCGTGACAACCGCGGGCCAAAAACCCTAACTGTTCATCATAGCATAACGGAGATACGTGGAGTGTACGAACTGGAGCAAAGATAACTCATGCATTTGGTTCGTCATAGCCTGTACCCCAAAAGGCATGCCATTCGGATGCTTAGCCAAGGGAAAAGATATCCCCGGAATGCCTGCCAGGTTGGCAAAAACGGTAAAAATGTCAGCCAAAAACATGGAAACGGCGTCCTCGCTCTTCTCTCCGAACCGGAAGGCTGTGGTGGGGGAAACGGGGGAGAGGATAAGGTCGAAGTCCTTGAAAATCAACTGTGTATTATTATAAATCTGTTGCCGCACCTGCTGCGCTTTGGTAAAATAGGCGTCAAAATAGCCCGCGCTGAGGACAAAACTGCCCAGCATGATCCGGCGTTTGACTTCTTTTCCGAAACCCTCGCTTCGGTTATTTTTATAAAAACTTTCGAGGTTTTCGCCGGCATGGGGACTACGGTAGCCATATCGGACGCCGTCGTAGCGGCTCAGGTTCGAGGACGCTTCCGCCGTGGTCAGGATATAATAAGTGGGGACGATATGGTCCAGGAAGTCCACATCCACCGCCTCCACCTGGTGTCCCTCTGTTTTGAGCCAGTCCATGAACGACCGGATTCCGCGGGCGATGTCCGGGTCCAGGGCGGGGTGTTCCAGGGCCTGCCTGAAATAGGCGATCCGGAACTTCCGGCTGGTTTCCAGTTCCTGGCTATAGGAAGGGACGGGAGCCTGGCTGGCAGTACTGTCAAAAGCATCAGGTCCGGCCATCACTTCCAGGAGCAAGGCCAGGTCCTGGGCATGGGTTCCAAAAATGCCGATCTGGTCAAAGGAAGATGCGTAGGCAATCAGGCCATGACGGGAAATTCGGCCATAAGAAGGCTTCATGCCAAGGATGCCGCAGAAATCAGCTGGTTGCCGGACGGATCCCCCGGTGTCACTCCCCAGGGAAACCATGCAAAGGCCGGCCTGTACGGCAACGGCCGATCCGCCGGAGGAGCCGCCAGGTACCCTCGATTCGTCGAGCGCATTCAGCACGGGTCCGTAGGCGGAGTTCTCGTTGGAAGAGCCCATGGCAAATTCATCACAGTTGAGGTTGCCGATGATGATGGCGTCTTCTGCCAGCAGGCGTTCAATGGCGGTGGCGGAATAGGCGGAACGAAATCCTTTCAGCATACCAGAGCCTGCGCTGACGGTATGGCCGGCGTAGCAAAGCACGTCCTTGATGCCCAGGACTACCCCATGCAGTTTGCCCATGGGCTTTCCCCCGGATCTTTCGGCATCGAGTGCTAGGGCGCGACTGTGGGCCTCTGCTTCGTATACTTCGATGAATGCATTGAGATGCCGGTTGCGGTTGATTTTTTCCAGGTAGCCGGAAACGATGGCTTCGCAGGAATAGCTACCCTGCCCCAGCCCCGCATGGAATGCTGCTATGGAGCGATGTTGATACAAGATCCTTGAAAAGAGGGAAGAAGAGGCGGTTACTTAACCGGATCTTTTTCGTTCATGCCTTCCTCAATCTCCTTCTTCACATTGGTCTTGGCATCATTGAACTCACGGATTCCCCTACCTAGTCCGCGCATGAATTCGGGGATTTTACGTCCACCAAAAAGGATCAGGACAGCCAGGATGATCAGGATCCATTCAGGTCCGCCGGGCATGGAGAGCAACAGCACTGTATTGGGTAACATGGTAGAAGTTTTTTCGGTCTGTCACAAATGTACAAAATACGGGACTGCCCCATGCATTTGTGCAATAAAAAACGGGAGCGAGGCTCCCGTTCCAAAAAAGAATATGATGCCGGATTATTTGACCCTTTTCTCTTTGATCCGGGCGCTCTTTCCGCTCCTGCTGCGCAGGAAATAAAGTTTGGCGCGGCGAACCTTGCCTACTTTGTTCACTGTCACAGAGTCGATATGCGGGGAAGAAACCGGGAAGGTCCTCTCCACACCCACGCCGTCAGACATCTTGCGGACGGTGAAAGTAGCCGTCTGGCCTTCGCCCTGGCGCTTGATCACATCGCCTTTGAAGCTCTGGATCCGCTCTTTGTTACCTTCTACAATTTTATAGTTAACGGTCACATTGTCTCCGGCTTTGAAGCGGGGCATGGCAGTTTTGCCAGACAATTGCTCGTGTACGAATGCTACAGCGGGGTTCATAACCTGAATTTTAAGGACGGCAAAGGTAGGGCTTTTCCACCGATCGCCAAAGAAAAATCAAAATAATGTCCGGATGGCCGGGGATTAGCGGGCCACGTTGACCGCCCGTTTTTCACGGATCACGGTCACTTTGATCTGTCCGGGGTAGGTCATCTCGCTCTGGATCTTCTGGGCCATGTCAAAACTGAGCTTTTCGCTGTCCGAATCGCTCATCTTATCGGCCTCCACAATCACCCGCAGTTCCCGTCCGGCCTGGATCGCATAGGCTTTTTCCACGCCGCCATAGGCCATGGCGAGGTTTTCCAGGTCCTTGATCCGCTGAATATATTGCTGCATGATCTCCCTGCGGGCGCCTGGCCGGGCACCGCTGATGGCGTCACAGGCCTGTATGATGGGTGAAATCACATACTGCATCTCCATTTCGTCGTGGTGGGCGCCGATGGCATTGACCACGGCCGGGTTTTCCCCGTATTTCTCGGCCAGTTTCGCACCCAGGAGGGCGTGGCTGAGTTCAGTTTCCTCATCCGGGACTTTGCCGATGTCATGCAGGAGTCCGGCGCGCTTGGCCAGTTTGGGGTTCAGGCCCAGTTCCGCCGCCATGATGCCGCAGAGATTGGCTACTTCCCGACTGTGCATCAGCAGGTTCTGTCCGTAGGAAGAGCGAAAACGCATTTTGCCCACTACCCGCACCAACTCTTTGTGCAGCCCGTGGATGCCGAGTTCAATGATGGTCCTTTCGCCAATTTCCATGACCTGTTCTTCAATTTGCCTGCGCGTCTTTTCCACCACTTCCTCAATTCGGGCAGGGTGGATCCGGCCGTCAGCCACCAGTCGCTGCAGGGAAAGGCGGGCAATTTCCCTTCTCAGTGGATCAAAGGAGGACAAGACGATGGCTTCCGGCGTATCGTCCACTACCAGGTCTACACCAGTAGCGGCTTCGATGGCGCGGATGTTCCGGCCTTCGCGTCCGATGATTTGGCCTTTGATCTCATCGCTTTCAAGGTTGAAAACGGTGACGGTATTTTCGATGGTCTGTTCTGCGGCCGTGCGCTGGATGCTCTGGATGATGATTTTCCGCGCTTCTTTGTTGGCGCGGGATTTGGCATCTTCAATGATTTCCTGTTGCAGGGAAAGGGCCTGGGTTTGGGCCTCCTGTTTCAGGCTTTCAATGAGCTGGGCCTTGGCTTCGTCCGCCGTCAGGCCGGCGATTTTCTCAAGCCTGCGGATATGCTCTTCCTGGTGTTTTTCCAGTTCTGTCCGCTTTTGGTTGATGACCTCGATCTGGCGGTTGAGGTGTTCCTTGATGGAATCGTTCTCTTTGCCCTGTTTTTCCAGGCCTTCCAGTTTTTGGTTGATGGTCAGCTCTTTCTGACGTACACGGTTTTCCGAATCGCTCAGTTTGCGGTTTTTTTCCAGGACTTCTTTGTCGTGTTCCGCTTTGAGTTGTACAAATTTTTCCTTCGCTTCCAGAAGACGCTCCTTTTTGAGGTTTTCCGCGCCGGTCTTTGCATCGGCCAGGATTTTCTGGGCCTGTTCTTCCGCATCCGCCAGCTGCCTGGCCGTGTTCTTGGCAAATATCAGCTTGCCTGCGAATACGCCCACAACGAGGGCTACGAGTGCCGATATAGTGAGTATGATCAGACTATTGTCCATGAAATGGTTGGGTTTTATCAGATTCACAATACACCACTACCCACCGGGGTGGCAAGCAGGGCGGTAACCGCCGAAGTTACAAAATGACGCCTAGACGAAGAAAACTAGTTGAAGAAAGGGAAGGCTCAGGTCTTTTATCCCTTGAAATGCTCGTCCAGCAAGGCTTCCAGGGAACCCAGCCGATCCGGCAGTTGGCCCATCTCAGGGCTCATCTGGCCTTCCTGTTGTTCCGTGACGAACCAGAGCAGGACCATGGCGATGTAATCCTGCATGTCTTTGCCTGCAAACCGGGTTTTGAAATCAAGCAGCTGGTCATTGATCCGGCGGATGAGCTGCCGCACTTTTTCTTCATCGCGGGGCTCAATGCGGACACGGTAGTTCCGGTCTCCGATGGTCAGGTTTATGGGAATCAGTTCTTGCATGGCTTGTTGTTAAGGCGAGGGGTGAAAAAATGACTATTCGCCCAGCAGGGCAATGCATCGGTCGATTTCCTTAATATAATGGTTGAGCTGTTTCTGCAATTCCTTCCTGCCTTTATCGTCCATTTCCCCCGAAGCCGCCCTCAGGAGTTGAAGCTGTCTCTCGAGCATTCGGGCATGGTCTTGCATTTTCTGCTCTGATTCGTTCTTCTTCGTCAACTCTTCTTTCAGCCGCAGGTTTTCTTTTTGCAGTCCCTGGTAGTCCCGTATCAGTCGCACCACCTTCGTACTGACCCGTTCCAGTTGTTCCACCGTCTTATTCATATTATCTGCGCACCTGTGCATCCAGGTCCTTTTCAAATATACGGATGATTTTCTGCATCATTTGGTCCACTTCCTGGTCCGTCAGGGTTTTCTCCTCATCCCTGAACTGGAAGCTAACGGCCATGGATTTCTTCCCTTCGCCCAGTTTATCGCTTTCAAAGACATCAAACAGCTCAAATCCCCGCAGGCGAGCCATGGAAGCTTTGTTCAGGGCTTCGGATACCCGGCCCCAGTGCAGCCCGCGGTCCACCACTACAGCCAGGTCCCGCTGCACGCTGGGGTACCTGGGCAGTTCCCGGTATTGCAGTTTTTGCGCGGTGGCCAGGTCCAGGATCGCCTGCCAGTTCAGGTCTGCATACCAAACGTCCTGGCGGATGTCAAAATGGTCCAGGGTTTTGCGGTGCACCATGCCCAGGGTCACCATTTCTTGCTTCATCAGTTCCCCGGTAAGACAGAGGCCCATCCTTCCCTGTTCCCGGGCCTCGTAGCTGGGCTCTTGCAGTCCGAACTGCGCCAGGATATTGCGGACGATGCCTTTGAGGTAGTATAAATCGGACGGAAGCGGCTTCGACTGCCAGCCCTCCGTCTGTTTTAGCCCGGTCACAAAGAGTGCCAGGTGTTCCACTTCATTATATCGGCCCGCATCCTGGCGGTGATAGGTTTTGCCAAATTCGAAGAAGCGCAGGTTCTGGTTCTTCCGGTTCAGGTTGTGGGCAATGCTCTGCAGGCCCGTTTCGAGCATGGAAAGCCTCATCATATCCAGTTCCGCGCTAAGGCTGTTCATCATCTTCACACCGCCCCTGAGTTCTTCTTCCGTATAGTGTGCGCTGTGGACAATGGAATTATTCATCATTTCATGAAAGCCCAGGCCCACGAGGGTAGCAGCGGTTTTCTCTTTTCGGGATTCGGCGTCTGCGCCGGGTTCTGCGGCGGGGCTGAACCGGATCATGGAAGGTATTTCTATGGCGTCAAATCCATCAATCCGCATGACTTCTTCCGCGATGTCCGCTGGCAGCGAAATATCCGTTTTATGTGCGGGAACCTGCACGGTCATACCCAGGCTGTCTTCTTTCAGGATGTTGAATCCCAGGCCCAGGAGGATTTCTTTGACCACTGCGGATGGATAATGCTTTCCGCTGAGCCGGGTCAGGTAATCAAAACTGAAAGCAAGTTCCACCTGTTTTTTGGGGGTGGGGTAGATGTCCACGATGTCCGAAGTAATTTCACCGCCGCTATGGATGCAGATCAGCGAAGCGGCTCGTTTCAGTACTTCAACGGTCTGGCTGATATCCACGCCTTTTTCAAAGCGCATGGCCGCGTCCGTCCGGAGGTTGTGCCGGAAAGAAGACTTGCGGATGCTGACGGGATCAAACCAGGCGCTTTCCAGGAAAATGTTCTTTGTGTGGGAATTCACACCGCTGTGGAGTCCGCCAAAGACACCGCCGATGCACAGGGGATTGCCTTCCCCATCGCAGATCATCAGGTCTTCCGCATGCAGTGTTCGTTCTTTCCCGTCCAGGCTGACAAAAGCAGTGCCCGCCTCCAGGTTCTGAACAATCAATTGATTGCCCCGGATCTGGTCCGCATCAAATGCATGGAGCGGCTGGCCTGTCTCGTGCAGGATATAGTTGGTGATGTCAACGATGTTATTGATCGGCCGCAGGCCAATGGCTTTCAGCCTTTGCTGCATCCACAGGGGAGAAGGCCGGACCTCGACGTTTGAAATGCGAATGCCGGCGTAGCGAGGACAGGAAGCGGAATTTTTTACCTCCACGGTAACGGGTAACCGATTTTTGCATTCCGGCAGTTTGCCATCCAGCGGGGACTTTACCTGCAGCCCCAGGCCTTCGTGGTGGTTCAGGTAGGCACAGACGTCCCTGGCTACGCCCAGGTGACTCATGGCATCGCTGCGGTTCGGGGTAAGCCCGATGGATATGACCTGGTCCGAGTAGGGTTTGAACAGGTCTGCCGCTGGGATGCCAACCGGCGTATCTGCGGGCAAAACCAGGATGCCGTCGTGTCCTGTGCCCAGGCCAATCTCGTCTTCCGCGCAGATCATGCCCTGGCTCTCAACCCCGCGTATTTTGGCCAGTTTCATGGTCAACGGATCCCCGCTGATGGGGTAGATGGTGCTGCCCACTGGTGCCACGATCACTTTTTGACCGGCGGCCACATTGGGGGCCCCGCAGACAATCTGAAGCGGGTCTCCGCCTTCGGTCCGCACCCGCGTGAGGGAAAGCTTATCCGCATTGGGATGTTTCTCCACTTCCAGCACTTCAGCGGTGACCAGGCCTTTCAGGCCGCCCCTGATTTCCTCGAAAGTCTCCACGCCCTCTACTTCCAGTCCAATGGAATTGAGGATCAGGCAGAGTCGCTCCGGGCTGATAGGGACAGGCAGGTATTCGAGCAGCCAGGCATAGGAAATGGTCATATGGGGTATGCTTTGGGGTGAGCAAAGATAGGTCCATTGGCGTATTGTGGATTCCGGATTCCGTATGAACTTCCCGGAGGCCGTCTCTTTGGGCGAAGCCGAGGGTCATCCACCAAGGAAAATTATATCATCTATCTACCATCCACCATCCACCATCTATCATCTACCACCCCAACCCCCCACCCTCCACCTAAATCAACCCTCCGGAATTCTCCAAAAATCAGGTCAGAAAAAATTGGTCACAGGGAATGTGGATTAACGGATCTTTGTGGTGTTGATTTTTTTTAAATTGTGGAAGAGCAAGGAATCCTTGTGGATAACCCGGGTATTACCCGTGGATTATCGAGGGTGTTGCCTGTGCATAACTATTGATGATTAAATCAAGTCCCGGGCATCTTTAGGGATTTACATTCGCCGTCCTGCCACCGGTAACATTCCGGTAACACAGGCGGGTCCATCCCAGGAAAGGGAAATATTGACACCTTAGGAAGTACCTTACATGGAATTAACCAACCTCAACAGAGATAAGCGGAACCGCAGAAAATCCAGTCCTGAACTGAACACCCTGATGTTTGGAAAGATCCCGCCCCAAAGCAGGGAACTGGAGGAAGCGGTACTGGGTGCCATCATGCTGGAAAAGAATGCATTCGACCAGGTGGTGGAAATCCTGAAACCCGAGTGTTTTTACGTGGATGCCCACCAGCGCATCTTCAAGTCCATGATGGACCTGGCGCAGAAATCCATGCCCATCGACCTCCTGACCGTGGTGGAAGAATTGAAATTCAGGACAGAGCTGGACATCGTGGGCGGGCCCTATTACATCTCCAAGCTTACCAACGGGGTGGTCTCCGCGGCCAACATCGAGGCGCATTCCCGGATTATCCTGCAGAAATTCATTCAGCGGGAACTGATTCGGATCAGCGGGGAAATCATCGGGGACGCCTATGAGGATTCCACGGATGTCTTTGACCTCCTGGATGAGGCGGAAAGCAGGCTTTTCGAGATCACCAACAACCACCTGCGCAAGAATTTCGATTCGATAGACGTGGTCATCATGAAGACCATCCAGCGGATCGACGATATGCGCAATCGCGCGGAAGACATTACCGGCGTTCCAAGCGGCTACCCCTCCCTGGATGCTGTGACCTATGGCTGGCAGCCTTCTGACCTGATCATCCTGGCCGCCCGACCCTCCGTGGGTAAGACGGCCTTTGCACTGAACCTGGCCCGCAATGCCGCCCTGCATCCCACCAAGCCCACTTCGGTTGCCCTGTTCAGCCTCGAGATGAGTGCCAGCCAGCTCGTTCAGCGGATCCTCTCTGCCGAGTCCGAGATCTGGCTCGAGAAAATTGCACGCGGCAAAATGGAAGAACATGAGATGCAACAGCTCTATAAAAAGGGTATTCAGCGACTGTCCACTGCGCCCATTTTTATCGATGATACGGCCGCGCTGAACATCTTTGAACTGCGGGCCAAATGCCGGAGGCTGAAAAGCAAGCACAATGTGGGGCTGATCATCATCGACTACCTGCAGCTCATGAGTGGTTCCTCGGACAACCGCAACTCCAACCGTGAGCAGGAGATCAGCACCATTTCCCGCAACCTCAAAGGACTGGCCAAGGAACTGCAGGTACCCATCATCGCCCTTTCCCAGTTGAGCCGCGAAGTAGAGAAAAGAAAAGAAGGAAACAAAATCCCCCAGCTCTCGGATCTGCGGGAATCCGGCGCCATCGAACAGGATGCGGACATGGTCATGTTCCTCTACCGTCCGGAGTATTACGATATCAACAGCAATGAATTTGGCGAGAGCAATAAGGGTGAAACCCATGTCCGTATTGCCAAACACCGTAATGGTTCCCTGGAAAATATCAAACTCAAGGCCCTGCTCCATATCCAGAAATTCGTGGAAGCGGATCAGGACGACTTCGGAGGACCTCCAATGGGCGGTGGCAGTTGGAAGCCGATCCAGGGCAGTGGCGGAGACGACAGTGCCAGGCTCTTTATCCAGAAAGGAAGCAGGATGAACGACCTTCCAATGGGCGATGAGGAAACGCCGTTCTAGCTTCACAAGCCTGGTTTTCCCAGGACAGAATTTGGATGGGCAAACTGCGCCTGGGCGATGAATAAATCCCTTTTTTGATCTGCGCTGATGAAGGCCTAGCTTTAATCCCGTGTGTCGCTCCGTTCCATCGTGTCCGCGGATACCGGGGTGGCCAGCCGGTTATCATGTCCAAATATGGAATATTCTTTTTTCTACGAACCTATACTGCCTCAGGGCACAGAACCCTTCCCGCTTCGCGAGGAAACGGCGCGGCATCTCATCACGGTATTGCGTAAACGAAAAGGCGACCGCCTCTGGATGACCGATGGAAAGGGTCAACGATGCCTGGTGGAAATTTCTGAAACCGATAAGAAAAACACGCTGGTCAGAAAGATCTCCGTAGCAGCCACGGATGACAGGTCCTCAGGGGATACAGCTTCCGCTCCAGCCCGGCCGGAGTTGACCCTGGCGGTCTCCCTGCTCAAGAATCCCACCCGCTTTGAATGGCTGTTGGAAAAAGTCACCGAGATTGGCGTGGGCAGGATTGTCCCGTTGATCTGTGCACGTACAGAAAAAACTTCTTTCAAACGGGAACGCCTTCAGAATATCCTCATCAGCGCGATGCTCCAAAGTCAACAGGTATGGCTACCGGAAATGCCGGCGCCCGTGAAATTCGCAGATTTTGTGGGAGAAGAATTTGTTGGACAGTCCTATATCGCGCATTGTCTTCCCGGTGAGAAAAAACTTTTTCAGCCCCCTTCGCCGGGAGAAAAGACCCGGATCCTGATTGGTCCTGAAGGCGACTTCACGCCGGACGAAATCAACCTCACCATTACAAGGGGCTTTCAGCCGGTCAGCCTCGGCAAGACCCGCCTCCGGACAGAAACCGCCGGGATGGTGGCGGTGGCTATTAGCTCATTAACTCATTCGCTCATTGACTCATTAGCTGATTAGCTGATTTTTTTGCGATGTAACTGTTTCTCCATCAATGAGCTAATCCTTCAATGCGCCGAATCATCATAAGGTGTGGGGTACGTGTCCTTGCGTACAAGCGGCAGCACGGGTTCCCGAAGTTCAACGGGTTTGCGGGCTTTTTCCCGGCGCTTCATCCAGAGGTTCATCAGTTCCACGCCAAATGAGAAGGCCATGGCAAAATAGATATATCCTTTGTCGATATGGCTGCCATGCACCGGTTCCAGGCCTTCAAAAAACAGGCTGAAGCCTACCATCAACAGGAAGGAAAGCGCCAGCATTTTCAGTGTGGGGTGTTTGTGGATGAAATTGGAAATCTTTTCTGAAAAAAAGAACATGATCAGCATGGCGATAACCACGGCAATCATCATGATTTCCACGTGACGGGCCATTCCTACAGCCGTGATGATGCTGTCGAATGAAAAAATCATATCCACCAGGATGATCTGGGCCATGACCGCTCCAAATACCCCGGCCGAACCTTGACCGGCGATTACTTTCCCGTCGGCACCGGGCTCCTCGCCCTCCAGCTTGGCGTGAATCTCCTTGACGGTTTTGACCAGCAGGAAAAGTCCACCTACAAACATGATGATGTTGCGGAGGTTAAATCCCACGTGGGTTTTGCCCCAATCCAGGCCAAAGAGTTCGCGGTTGCCGTTTTTCACAAGCCAGCCCAGGGCCAGCAGGAGCAGGATCCGTACGGTTATACCGGCAATCATCCAGATCCGTCGCGCGGTCAGTTTCTGATGATCCGGCAGGCGCCCCATCAGGATCGATACAAAGATGACATTGTCGATCCCCAGCACAATCTCCAGGGACGCAAGGGTGATCAGGCTGATCAGTGAGTCAACAGTAAACAGGTGTTCCATGACGGAAATGTATAAGCGTAATTTAAGATTCAAGTTCAGTTAGGCTGCCCGGTTTCTCTTTGAATTCGGACCAGGCCCTTACAAATTTTCTTCACCATCGCCGGTCCTTCATAGACAAAGCCGGTCCAGACCTGGACCAGTGCGGCACCTGCATTCAGTTTTTCCTGGGCATCGGCGGCGGTAAATATACCTCCGCTGGCAATCAAGGGAATGCTTCCGCCTGTTTTTTCATGGATATACCGGATGATTTCCGTGGATCTTTTCCGGAGCGGTGCGCCACTGAGTCCGCCCGCACCTGCTTTTTCCGCCTGTGTGGCCGAGGCGGCAGAAAGCCCCGTTCGGTCCAGCGTGGTATTGGTGGCCACCAGTCCATCCAGCTTCAATTCCATGGCCAGGGCAATGATATCATCCAACTGTCCCTGGCTGAGGTCCGGCGCAATCTTCAGCAGGATGGGTTTATGAGATGGTTTTTGGCGGTTAAGGGTTTGCAGGTGGGAAAGAATTTTTCCCAGGGCCTCTTTTTCCTGGAGTTCACGAAGACCGGGCGTGTTGGGGGAACTCACATTCACCACGAAATAGTCCACATAATCAAACAGGGCGAGGAAGCATTTCTCGTAGTCCAGCCAGGCTTCCTCGTTGGGGGTCCATTTGTTCTTGCCGATGTTGCCGCCGATGATGGTTGGTGGATGATGGCTGGTGGATGGTGGACGGTGGTTAATTTTTGCAGTCTGTTCGATTTTCTGCGATCCTTCATCTACCATCTTCCATCGACCATCCCGCTTTCTCCACTCCGCCAGCGCTGCAACGGCAGCTTTCACGCCCAGGTTATTGAACCCCATCCGGTTGATCAGGGCCCTGTCTGCCGGGAGCCGGAACAGTCGGGGTTTGTCATTGCCAGGCTGGGGTTCCGGTGTCACCGTTCCGATTTCAATCGCCCCAAACCCCAAAGCCGCCAGTTCCCGCAGGTGGGAGGCGTTTTTATCGAACCCCGCCGCCAGGGCCACCGGGTTAGGAAACCGAAGCCCGAAAACCTCTTTCTCCAGGCCTTTCCCGGGGTTAAACCAGGAAGCCAGGATCCTCCTTTTAATGGGTATTGAACAGGCCAGTTTCAGCAAACCCATGGAAAAACCATGGACTTTCTCTGCGTCAAACATGAACAGGATGGAACGTAGCAGTGCGTACATCTGGCCGCGAAGATAGGATTTGGAAAAAGATCCGAATCCTCAGTTGGTTGTTGATGCAACTAATAGAGAAAATTCTCCTATCTTTAGTTCAACTTTGTCTACATTCAATTGAGCCATATGCAGGAAGCTTATATCGTGGCCGGTTATCGCACGGCCGTCACCAAGTCCAAGAAAGGCGGATTTCGTTTTACCAGGCCGGACGATCTGGCCATTGACGTAATCCGCGGTTTGTTGAAATCCGTCCCCCAGCTGGATGCCAAACGGGTGGATGATGTGATTGTGGGCAATGCAGTGCCCGAAGCGGAGCAGGGACTCCAGGTGGCGAGGATCATCGCGGCCCGTGCCGTGGGTTATCATGCACCCGGCGTGACCATCAACCGCTATTGCGCTTCCGGCCTCGAAGCCATTGCCATGGCAACGGCCAAGATCCGCATGGGTATGGCGGAATGCATCATCGCAGGGGGTACGGAGAGCATGAGCCTGGTGCCAACGGCGGGATGGAAGACGGTGCCGGCTTATTCTATTGCCAGTGATGAGCCCGACTACTACCTCAGCATGGGCCTGACAGCCGAAGCGGTGGCCAAGGAATACCAGGTCAACCGGGAAGACCAGGACGAATTTTCTTTCCGCAGCCATCAGAAAGCCATGAACGCCATCCAGCAGGGATATTTCAAGCCGGGCATCCTGCCCATCACGGTGGAGGAAATCTACCTGGATGAGAAAATGAAAAAACAGAAACGCAGCTATGTGGTGGATACGGATGAAGGCGTGCGCGCCGATACCACGGTTCAAGCCCTGGCCAAACTCAAACCTGCTTTTGCCATGGGTGGTTCGGTGACGGCGGGGAATTCATCTCAGACAAGCGACGGATCCGCCTTCGTGATGGTGATGAGTGAACGGATGGTCAATGAACTGGGACTGAAGCCTATAGGGCGATTGGTCAATTGCGCAGTGGCCGGCGTGCATCCGCGGATCATGGGCATCGGGCCTGTGGAAGCCGTGCCTAAAGTACTCAGGCAAAGCGGCATGAGCCTTGATGATATTGACCTCTTTGAACTCAACGAAGCCTTCGCCTCCCAGGCGCTGGCTGTCATCCGCACCCTGGGACTGGACCCGGAAAAAGTTAACATCAACGGAGGTGCCATCGCCCTTGGTCATCCCCTGGGCTGCACCGGTTGCAAACTCACCGTGCAGATCCTCAACGATATGAAGCGCCTCCATAAAAAATACGGCATCGTCACCGCCTGCGTAGGCGGCGGACAGGGGATTGCGGGGATCATTGAGCACATCAGTTAGAAACGGATGTTTTGTTTAGATCTCAACGCGCCGATAACGGATTGCCCTACTCGTAATTTCCCCAGGGATTTCTACCCATTTTCACAGCTTTTGTTGCCTAATCCGGAACATGGCAATGTTTTTGCCTTTCGATTAAACCATTGCGGTTGGGCAGGGTCCAATAAAGCCCTTACTGATCCGTTACCCTAATTCAATATTCAAACCAAGGCTTATGGACAGAAGGTCTTTCCTGCGTGCCCGAAATTCCAAACCCATCCTTGCGGCCGCGTCAGCCGGTGTTGCCGGGGGCGACCACCAGCCAGCGGTTGCGCCTGACACAGAAGCACAGAATATTCATGCATCGGCCAAACCAGCCCGCCCTGCACGAATCATCCTTTCTGGTCTGAATCCTTACAATGGTCCCTGGACCCAGGCGGAGGTTGCTCACCTGCTCAAGCGAACCATGTTCGGCGCAAAGCAATCGGACATCAACCATTTTCTCTCCCGCAGTGCAGGCGCTTCGGTAGATGAACTGCTGAATCCTACGGCACCGGCGCCTCAGCCTCCGCTCAAAACCTATAATAATACGAATACACCAGCGGGTGATCCAGACATCGCCATCGCCCAGGGTCAAACATGGGTGAACACCGCCACAGCCGACGGAGGGGTGCAGAGCAATCGGCGCAATTCATACCGCAGCTGGTGGATGGGAACCCTCATCAACCAGGACCGCAGTATCCTGGAGAAAATGGTGCTTTTCTGGCATAACCATTTTGCAACGGAAGCAAACGAAGTGGGCAATGCGCGATATGTCTTCAAACAACACGAGACATTGCGCCAGAATGCCCTGGGCAATGTCAAAGTCCTGGTCAAAGCCATCACCCTGGACCCAGCCATGCTGGTATACCTCAACGGTCAGCTGAACAATAAAAATTCCCCGGATGAAAACTATTCCCGGGAGCTTCAGGAACTCTTCACGCTTGGCAAGGAAAACAATCCCAATTATACGGAAGACGATGTCAAAGTGGCCGCGCGGGTGCTTACTGGCTGGCGCAACGATGCGGCCAGCAATGTTTCTTTCTTTGACCCCACCCGTCATGATACGGGCAACAAAACCTTTTCTTCCTTTTATAATAACAACGTGATTACGGGTCGCACCGGCGCCACGGCGGGAGAACAGGAACTGGATGATTTGTTGACGATGATCTTCAATAAGGGCGAGGAAGTATCCCGTTTTATCGTCACCAAGATTTACCGCTGGTTTGTCTATTACGAGATCGATGCAACCACCCAGGCCAATGTCATTGAGCCCCTGGCGCAGTTGCTGCGAAACAGCAACTGGGACATCAGGCCCGTACTCTCTCAGCTCTTCAAGAGTGAGCATTTCTTTGACACCCTCAACCAGGGCTGTCATATCAAGAGCCCGGTGGACTTCATCGTGGGACTTTGCCGGGAATACGAAGTGGTTTTTCCGGGCAACGCGGATTATGCGGCACAGTATGCGCACTGGAACTACCTGCGAGGATGGGGAACCAACATGCAGCAGACCCTGGGAGATCCTCCCGATGTTTCCGGGTGGAAAGCCTACTACCAGGTCCCCAATTTCTACGAAATCTGGATCAACAGTGATACCTACCCGAAGCGAAACCAGTTTTCAGATATCATGGTCGTGAACGGGTATACCAATAACTCGAAAAAAATCATCATTGACCCGGTGGCCTATGCCAAGACCTTTCCCAACGCGTCTGATCCCAATCAGCTGATTGCGGACGTCATACAGCATCTTTACCGGGTGCCCGTATCACTCAATACGCGCAACCAGATCAAAAAAGATATTCTGCTCACCGGTCAGGACCAGGACTATTACTGGAGCAACGCGTGGAATGCGCACATCGCCAATCCCGCGGATATGATGGCCTATAATGCGGTGTACACCAGGCTGCGGGACCTGCTACGGTATTTAATGAACCTCGCCGAGTACCACCTGGCATAAACCAACTCCTATGAAAAGAAGAAATTTTCTGCTGCAAACGCTGCCCACTGCCCTGGTTCCGGCCCTGATTGGAAATTATTCCGTGCGTGCCATGGGCCCTTCGCCCATGCTGGATGCATTGATGAATATGGCTACGGAGACGGACCATGTGCTGGTAATTATTCAGCTCAATGGAGGAAACGACGGACTGAATACGGTGATCCCCCGCGACCTCTATGCCGCCTACAACGCAGCCAGGCCCAATGTGGCTATTCCGGAAAACAAAATCCTGGCGCTTAATGGCAATGCCAAGACAGGCCTTCATCCTGCCATGACCGGGATGCAGAGCCTTTTCAACGACGGCAAACTGAGCATCATCCAGAGCGTGGGCTATCCGAATCCGAATTTTTCCCATTTTCGCGCCACCGATATCTGGATGAGCGGTTCCAGCAGCAGCCAGGTGCTGACGAGCGGCTGGGCGGGCAGGTACCTTAACGAAGAATATACGAATTTTCCCAACGGCTATCCAAATACCACGATGCCGGACCCACTAGCCATCCAGATTGGATCCGTTACCTCACTTGCGCTGCAAGGCCCGGCCAGCAGCATGGGCATGAGCATCACGAACCCAACCTCCTTTTACAACCTTGTAGGCGGCTTGCAGGACCCGGCGCCCCCCGGACCTGCTGGGAAGGAGCTGACCTATATCAGGCTGGTGGCACAGCAGACTCAGCAGTATGCAACGGTGATCAAAGACGCGGCTAATAAAGTGCCGCAGCAGGTCACCTACCCCAGTAACAATGGGCTGGCAGACCAGCTGAAAATTGTGGCCCGCCTGATCAAAGGAGGACTCAAGACCCGGATTTATATGGTGAGCATGGGCGGATTTGATACCCATTCCGTGCAGGTCAATGCCACCGATACCACCACAGGCAACCATTCAAATCTGTTGAAAACACTTTCGGACGGCGTTAAGGCATTTATGGACGATGTGAAATTCCTGGGCGTGGAAGACCGCGTGATCGGGATGACTTTCTCCGAGTTCGGTCGGCGCATTAAATCCAACAGCAGCATCGGTACAGACCATGGTGCCGCCGCCCCCATGTTCCTCTTCGGTTCACAGGTGCAGGGCGGTGTCCTGGGTACCAACCCAACCATCCCAAGCGGCACTTCCGTGAACGATAATATTCCCATGCAGTACGACTATCGCAGTGTTTATGCTTCGGTGCTCCAGAACTGGTTCTGCTCCAGCGCTGCAACGCTGCAGACGGTCCTGCTGCAGAATTTCCAGGCCCTGCCCGTGATTAAGACCAGCGCGTGTACCACCAGCATCGATGACCTCAATCGGAATGCCGGGGACACCCTCATTGTTAACTATCCCAACCCGTTTGTGGCGTCCACCACTATCACGTTCAAAACAACCGGCGGACATACGCTGGTTCAGATCATCGACCCCCTGGGACGGGTGATCAGCAACCTCGTTGACCGTGAATATGCGCCGGGGTCCTATAACGTGCAATTCGATAGCGGCAAACTCCCAACCGGTGTTTACTATATGCGTCTGCAGAACGGACCGATACAGCAGGTAAAAGCCGTTCTGAAAACCCGTTAAGCATTCGAGCCAAACAAGGGTCAATAATGAATCCATGACCAGTACCAAAACCAGTCATGGATTTTTGATTTGATGAAGGGGCAACCCATTTCAACGAACCTATTTGCGGATTATTAGACACTGGGCTCCATATATTATTATTTTTTCATATTTTGCCAGCGATATCTACTGAAACCAACATGATCAAAGTATACCTGGTTGAAGACCACGAAATGTACCTGGAGGGACTCATGCTGCTATTGGGCAGGTACCCCGATTTCAAAGTGGTTGGGAGCAGCAGCAACGGGAAAGATTTTCTGAATAAGCTCCCTGAACTTACGGACGATACCATTCTTTTACTGGACGTCCACCTTCCGGATACTGAACCGGAAGAGATTATGATGAAAATCAGGGATACCCGCGCTTCCATGAAGATCATCTTTCTCACGCTGATGCGTGGAACCCGTTTCATTCACCGGCTTATGAAATACGACGTGCAGGGATATATCCTGAAAAGCGCCCCGGTGGAAGAGTTAACGCAGGCTATCCGGACGGTGGCTGCGGGCGGCACCTATTATACCAAAGAGATCGATATACAGGGCAGGCAGGATGACGCGCGCAATACCATCATTATTAACGACCGCAAGGTGGATGATATCCTGACCCGGCGGGAGCAGGAAATCCTGCAATTGGTATGCAAGGAATTTTCCAACGCAGAAATCGCTGAGAAACTTTTCCTCAGCATCGGCACCGTTGAAACACACCGCAAACGAATCATTGCAAAACTTGGTGTGAACAACACGGTGGGGTTGGTTAAATTCGCCGTGAGACATGGCCTGATTGATGAATAAGATCCCACTCCGATCCGCATTCCTCCATTTCCTTTGCAGGCATTGGCTCTGGCTGTTTGTTTGGCTTCCGTCCAGTCTCTTTGGGCAGGCAGATACCAATACGATCAAGCGGTGGTACGACAGGGCACTCGATTTTGACGAGTCCATGGTTGATTCATTTCCGGACTATATTCAACGCATCGAAACGGCATCCGGAAAACTGCAGTTTGAAAAGGGGGAGGTCCTGGCCGCCCGGCTCAAGGGGATGCATAAAGAGTACCAGCGGGAATACGAGAAGGCGATCGCCTTCTATCAGCAGTGCCTGGAAATCTCCCGGGAGAAAGGTTGGATCGCCTATGAAGAATGTGCCCTGAGCGACCTGGGATTTCTGTACACCGATATCAAAAACAAAGAGAAGGCGAAGGAGTATTACCGCCAGGCGGCCGAGTTGTCTTTGAAGGGCGGAATCCCCGCCACCATCATCAACAGTTTCACCAACCTGGCAGCCATCTGCAACCAGTTGAACCAGCCGGACACTGCCCTCTATTACCTGGACCGGGCCTGGCAGCTGGCGGAACGTTCTCCGGAGTCGTCGGATTTTGTATCTCTTCGCAACAATACTGGCAATGCATGGTTTGCCAAAAAACAATGGGACCGGTCGATGTCTTATTTCAGGCAGAACTACCATCAGAGCCGCCTGGAAGGCAACCGGGATCAGTTGTGGTATGACGTCCTGAATATGGCGGATGTGGAAATCGAACGCAGGCAATTTGATTCCGCGAAGAACTGGCTGGACACTGCCCACAGCCTGGCTTTGGGCCTGTCTTCCCAAAGAAAGGAAGCGGACGTTTACCATCTCTATGCAAAACTCTATGAACGGACGGGGGAATTTCGGAAAGCGCTGACAGCTATCAGGAGATGGTCAAGCCTGGATTCCGGCCTGGTCAATACAGAGATGCGCGAGACGATACTGGAAATGGAGACAAGGTTTAACTCCAGGAAAAAAGAACAGGAAAACAGGCTTCTGCAGACCCAGGTGGAGGCCGGTAAACTTCGAAGCAGGAACCTCTTGATAGCCCTGTTGTCATTGATCCTCCTGGCAGGTGCCATCGGATTTTTCTGGTTTCAGAACAGAAAGAAAAACGAAAAGCTAAGGGTCAGCAACGAATTGATCCAGGCACAGAACGAAAAGCTTTCCAGCCTGAATATGGAAAAGAATTCCCTGATCAGCATGGTGTCCCACGACCTCCATACGCCATTCACCGCCATTCATATGTGGTCCAACGTGCTCGCATCCGCGGACCGGGAATGGACGGAAGAGGAAAAACGCGCGATTGAACGCATCCGCTCAGCAGCCCAGAGTGGAGATCAACTGATCAACCGGGTGCTGGACGTGGAAGGGGATGAGGTGAACCGCCAAAGCATTCAGTTGGAAAAAATACCGCTTCGGGAATTCCTGGGTGAGTATGCTGAAAATTTCAGAAATCGTGCGATGGACAAGAACATCGGCCTTTCCATGGAATTTCCCGCACCGGATCTTACCCTGCTGGCAGACAGACACTTGCTGGAGAGGGCAGTTGCAAACCTCCTTTCGAATGCCATCAAATATACGCATACAGGGGGAATGGTCACCATCCGACTGGCTTCCACACCTGAAGGAACGGAGATCCAAATCCAGGATAACGGACCCGGAATCAGTGAGGAAGACCTGAAACAGATTTTCACCCGGTATTCAACTACTTCGAATAAACCCAGCGGTCATGAAAAAGCCCATGGGCTTGGCCTGTTCATTGTCAAACGCATCATGCAGGAACTCCAGGGGGAGGTCCGTTGTAAGTCCACCCCCGGTCAAGGCAGTTGCTTCACACTCTTTTTCGCGGGTACCGGCGCTACATAGATTTGCAATATCGTTGCAAATACAGATTTAATCCCTAGTTTTGAGGCCATGATAAGAGGCGTTGTCCAGGGAATCCTGGCCCTTTTGGCCATCCTTTGGCTGGTATTGTTACCCACCGGCCTGGTGGCACAATGCCTGCTCAGCTTTTCAGGTAAAGTGGAAGACCAGGATACTCATGAATCGCTTCCCGGCGCAGTGATAACCATCCGGGAACTGAAACAGCAGCGGGTGGCGGATGCAAAGGGCTCTTTCCGCTTTGACGGATTATGCCCGGGAAACTACAATATCGAGGTTTCCCATGCAGACTGCCAGCCCCTCAGCCTCCATATTCATTTGAAAGAAGACCTGAAACTGGACATCCCCATGCCTCATAAGGCCGGCGAACTCAGTGAAGTGGTTGTGACGGGTATTCAGCGAACCAAACAGGGCGGGGTCACTGCGGAATTGCAAGGACGTGCACTGGACGCCACCCGGGGCATGACCCTTGGCGAATCCCTGAAGCAGTTGACGGGAGTGAGTGTACTGCAAACGGGCACGAACATATATAAGCCGGTCATCCATGGATTGCATAGCAACCGGGTCCTCATCCTCAACAATGGCATCCGGCAGGAAGGACAGCAATGGGGCAGTGAACATGCCCCCGAAATTGATCCCTTCATCGCCAACCGGATCACCGTCATTAAAGGCGCCAGCTCCATCCGGTATGGCGGCGATGCCATTGGTGGCGTCATACTGGTAGAGCCCAAACTGCTTCGCTACGTACCGGGCATAAATGGAGAGGTCAACCTGGCTGCTTTCTCCAACAACCTCCAGGGCGTCGTTTCCGCGATGCTGGAAGGCAATGCTGTCAGGCTTCCGGCCCTGGCATGGAGGCTGCAGGGAACGGCCAAAAGAGGAGGCAACGCACGGACTCCAGGGTACTGGCTGGGCAATTCCGGCGTAGAAGAGTTTAATGGCTCCGCAACGCTGGGGTGGCGCAGGGACAAATGGGGCGTGGAAGGATACTACAGCATATTTCATACGCGCCTCGGCATTTTTACCGGCTCCCACATCGGCAACGTGACTGACCTGATCAATGCCATAAACAACGAGGAACCGCCTGATTATATTAAAGACCTGCCTTTTACCTACCGGATAGACCGGCCCTATCAATGGGTACAGCACCACCTGGTAAAAGGTAAAGCTTATTACCAGACAGGCGCCTACAGCAAGCTGAACCTGGTACTCTCGGGACAGTATAACCGAAGAAGGGAATATGATATTGTCCGTTCGGAGCGGCAAAACCCGCAACTGGAATTAGACCTTGCTACACTGATTGCGGACCTTGCCTGGGATCATTATAAGGGGGATCATTGGAAGGGCACGATTGGAGCATCCGTGCTTTACCAGTCAAACGACTATACCTATCGCTATTTCATTCCCAACTACCAGGCTTTGCAGTTCGGCGCTTTCGTAGCGGAAAAATACCAGTGGAACAAATGGCAGGTGGAAGCCGGACTGCGGTTCGACCGTCGCCATATGGACCGCATTACGGACAACGACCGGCAGCCGTTTGACGTCCTGACCGGAACGGTCCAGGTGCCGGGCGAACCCTATGGTACCCGGACTTTCAGCGGGATGTCCGGAAACGCCGCGATCTCGTACAAATGGAATGAGCGCCTGCTGACCAACCTGACACTTGCTTCCGCCTGGAGAAGCCCGCAGGCCAACGAGATATTCAGCGATGGCCTGCATCATGGCGCTGCGCGGATCGAAACAGGAAAACTGGATATGCAAACCGAAAGGGCCAACAGCCTTCTTGCAGGGATACAGTATAATGGCGAAACATTCACGGCAGATCTGGGTGCGTATTACAAGAAGATCGACGGCTTCATCTTTCTCAAGCCAACCTTTCCGCCCAAACTTACCATACGCGGGGCTTTCCCCAGTTTTGAGTTTGAACAGACGGATGCGCGACTGAGCGGGATCGACCTGCAGCTTTCCTGGTTATTGAATCATCATATTCGTCTTTCGGGTAAGGGATCCATGCTTCGGGCATGGGACAGAAAGGCTGAAGACTGGCTGATCCAGATGCCCGCGGATCGAGGCGAGTTTTTTGCGGAGTATTTGTTTGGCGATGGCCGTACGATGAAGAATTCCTGGCTCAAAGCTGGGGTGCAGTATGTCAGCAGGCAGAGCCGGGTACCCGATTCCGGAAACATCGAAATCACGAAACCGGACGGAAGCATCGAAATGGCCTCCGATTATGCGCCCCCGCCACCCGCTTATACACTGTTTAGCCTTGAGGGAGGAACGGACCTCAAACTGGCCGGCCACCCGCTCACCCTTTCACTCACCATGACCAATCTTTTTAACACAAAATACCGGGACTATATGAATGCCTTCCGCTACTATGCAGATGACATGGGCAGGAATATCGTGCTCCGGGTCAAATGGCCTTTTGACATTCATTGACAGTGAAATATTCTTATCTAAACTTCAAAACCAAGACAAATGAAGAAGCCCCTTTTCAAATGGATGATGGCGGTTGCCCTGTTCACTTTTGCAGCGGCATCCTGCAGCAAAGACGATGACGATGGTGGAAACGGAAACGAAGAAGAGCTCATTACAACACTTGAAGTAACAGCCGCAGAAAGCGGATCAGCGATCATTTCCAAGTTCATTTTCCGGGATCTGGACGGACCAGGCGGAGCAAATCCCAGCGTATTTGACAGCATGATTCTTAATTCAAATCGCAACTACGCGATCTCCCTGCGATTCCTGAACGAAAGTGTGAATCCCGCAGAAGATATCACCCTCGAAGTGGTGAACGAAGCCAATGATCACCAGGTCTATTATGAACCCGGTGCGGTGAACATCATTGCCCTCAACCTCAATTCAGACGGCGTGGGCCTTCCGCTGGGCACTACCTGCAACTGGAATACAGGTGGGCCGGCCAAGGGTACGTTGAAGATCACCCTCAAACACAAACCAGGCATAAAGCTAGCCGGCGATCCTGTGTCTAAGGGAGAGACCGATATCGAAGTCAATTTTGGGGTACGTTTGAAATAGGCCTTGGGCAGTGGGTTGTGGGTTTTGTGCGATGGGTAAAAGGCCGCGTAAACTTTCCCCTGAAGCTGCCCCTTCGGGTATGGACCGGGGTCACCTTCCGGTAACCAACCCATCCCCCACAACTCCCAACGCACAACCCTATCTTTGGAGCATGGAAATCAGCATCAACACACCCGCCCTGCTTTTCCCCGCAATCAGTTTATTGTTGCTGGCATACACCAACCGCTTCCTGGCCATCGCCTCACTAGTACGCAAATTGCACGAAGACTATTCCCAGGTCAGGGACAAGCCATCCCTGCTGGCCCAGTTGAAGAGCCTGCGTCAGCGGTTGAATTTCATCCGACAGATGCAGGGTTTTGGCGTCTTCAGCTTCCTGCTTTGCGTGGCCTGCATGTACTGCATCTACAATGGCTGGACCGATGCCGCCAAATTCATTTTTGCACTGAGCTTGCTCAGCTTGCTGACTTCGCTTTTCATTTCACTGTTGGAAATCTGGCAGAGCACCAAGGCCCTTGAACTGCTGCTGAGCGATGTGGAAGAACTTTCCGAGGAAAACCTGTTTTCGAAATTTTTGAAATTGAAGGGGGACGAAGACAAAGCGGGATAAGCCCGATGCCGGGTTCCCGTGAAACCAACAATCATCTGCGCGGCCGTGCGGATTGCTCCCTGCTGTTTGTTAAGCTCCTGTCTTGACTTCCCCGGGCCTCGCCATCTTTCTCCGTTCGCCGATTTGCTGACGCCACATCGCGTAGTAAAGTCCTTTTTCGTCCAGCAGTGCCTGGTGGTTTCCGGTTTCCACCACTTCTCCCTGTTCCAACACATAGATGCGGTCCGCGTGCATGATGGTGGAGAGCCGGTGTGCAATCAGGATGGTCACCTGTTCCCTGCCAGCGGAAATATCCCGAATGGTTTCCGTGATTTCTTCTTCGGTAATGGAATCCAGTGCCGAAGTGGCTTCGTCAAATAAAAGCACCCTTGGCCGCCGGAGCAGGGCCCGGGCAATGGAAAGCCGTTGTTTTTCTCCCCCGGACAATTTCAATCCGCCTTCACCAATCATGGTCTCAAGTCCCTTCTCAGCCCGTTCCAGCAGGTTCTGACAGGCGGCTTTTTGTAAGGCGTCCTGCAAAGCATCGTCGGATGCGGAAGGATTGACAAAGATCAGGTTCTCGCGGATGGTTCCGGAGAAAAGCTGTGTGTCCTGCGTAACAAACCCAATCTGGTTGCGAAGATCATCAAAGTCGATTTCCGTTTCATCCAGTCCGTTATAGAGAATCCTGCCTTCCTGGGGCCTGTAAAGTCCAACCAGCAATTTCATCAACGTGCTTTTGCCGGATCCGGAGGGCCCCACGAACGCGATGGTTTCCCCGCTATGCACTTTGAAACTGATCCGGTCGATCGCTTTCTGATGCGCGGTCAGGTGTTTGAAACCCACTTCCTGAAATTCCAGGGTCTCAACGGGTCCCAGGTGTTTGGGCACTGCGGGCATCGGTTCCGGCTGCTTCTGCATCAGCTTATCGTAATTATTGATTGAAGCTTCCGCTTCCCGGTAACTCAGGATGATATTGCCAATTTCCTGCAGCGGTCCGAAAATGAAAAAAGAGAAAATCTGCATGGTCACCAATTCGTAAGGCTGCATCTTATCCCGGAAGATCAACCACATGAGCAGGAATAGAATGAATTGCCTGAGGGTGTTGACCATCGTACCCTGCAAAAAGCTGATGCTGCGGATCCGCTTCACTTTGGTGAGCTCCAGGCCAAGGATTTTATAGGTATTTGCGTTGAGCCGCTTAACCTCCTGCTGTGTCAGCCCGAGGCTTTTCACCAGCTCAATATTGCGCAGGCTTTCCGTGGTGGAGCCCGCCAGGGAAGTGGTGCTGTTGACGATGTTTTTCTGAATGGTTTTGATCTTTTTGCTCAGGGTATTGGTCACCCAGGAAAGCAGGACGATGCCGCCGATATAGGCCAGGGGGACAGACCAGTGGATATTGATGGTGGCATACACGAACACAAACAGGATGCCCACCAGGATGGCAAAAAGTGCATTGAGGAAATAGTTGATGAACTTTTCCGTATCCGTCCGCACTTTAGTCAGGATGCTCAGGGTTTCCCCGCTGCGCTGGTCTTCGAATTCCTGGTATGGAAGCTTCATGGCATGCTGCAGCCCCTCCGTGAAAATCCTCGCCCCGAATTTCTGGATGATGACATTGGCAAAGTAGTCCTGGAAATTCTTGGCAATCCGGCTGACCATTGCCGTTCCCATGGACAAGAGCAGGATCCAGAGCACGCTCCACATGAATGGATTCCATGCCATGGGATCACCCTTATCCTCGCGGTCGCTTGCCTCCTGTGCCAGCTTGATGATCCGGCCAAAGAGAATGGGGTCGATCAATGAGAAAATCGTATTGATCGCCGCCAGGCTCAGCGTGAGGGCGATCAGGCCTTTATAAGGAGACAGGTACTTGAGGAGGATCTTCATCTTGTAAGGTATGACGCGAAGATGTTGTCACATCAAATTCCGTACAAGATCGGGAAAATCGGCAAGATGGCAGGTTAGCTCTTCCTAAACGCCCATTTGGCCATTTCCTTCCAGGTCACTTTCTTGCCGTACATCAGGATCCCTGTGCGATAGACTTTCCCGGCAAACCAGGTGGTGAACAGGAATCCGCCAATCAGGGATAACATAGACAAGATCAATTGCCAGTAGGGTACCGTGTCCGGCACGCCAAAGGGAATCCTTCCCATCATGACAATGGGGGAAGTGAATGGGATGATGCTTGCCCAAACCGCCATCGGGCTATTGGGGTTGTTCAGGGAGCTGGTCAGGATGATGAACGCAAAAATGATGGGCATGGTGATGGGGAGCATGAGGCTTTGTGCCTCCTGCGGATCTTCGTTGATCACGCTGCCGATGGCGGCAAAAAGCGATGCGTAAAAGAGGTAGCCACCCAGGAAATAAAACAGGAAACAGAAAATGATCAGGCCCCAGTTCACGCCCTCCACAATGGTCGTTTTGGCCTGCAGGATTTTGAGGGCCATGGTGTTGTTGGGCCCGCCGGGCAGGTTCTGCTGATCCTGCTGGATCTGCTGCATCTGTTGCAGGGTCTCCGCCGGAATGAATAGTTGCATGGCCGCCATCAGCACACTGATCAGGATGATCCAGAGTGCGAATTGCGTAAGGCCTACGCCGGCGATGCCGATGATTTTTCCCAGCATCAGCTCAAAGGGCTTGCAGGAAGAAACGATGACTTCCGCGATCCTGTTCATCTTTTCCTCGGCCACGCCCCGCATCACCATCGCCCCAAAAATGAACATAGTGATGTAGATCAGGATGCCGCTGCCAAAACCGATGCCATAGGCCAGACCCGCATTGGCCTGCTTGCTGTTTCCTTTGGCATCGGTTACCCGATTTTTCAGCATCACGGCGTCATCGCTGGCATCGGAGATGGAATCCAGTACGGTCTTGGTTATTCCTTTTTCTTCCAGCAGGTGGCTCTCGATGGATTTGTTCAATTGCTTTTCGATGTACCCGCGAGCACTGATGCCAAACTGTTTTTTGGATATCAGGTTATAGGGCTCCTGTCCGGGTGTCGCCGGCAGGTAGAGCACGCCGTCATAGCCTTTGTCAGTGAAGTTCAGGCTGTCCACGCCCGGGGCAAAGGAAAAGATGACCTGGCTCGAATCACTGCGCAGGTGTTTTTGCATGTAGCCCGGATCATTGACCAGGGCTACTTTCTGCACATCCACGGATTTGACGGCAAAAAATACCGAACCAAAGATGAACAGGATCATCATCAGCGGTAAAAGAAAAGTAGACAGGATAAAGGTTTTGTTCCGGACTCGGGTCAGGTATTCTCGTTGTATGATGATGCCGATCTTGCTCATAAGTCAATTTATTTTTACGTTCCGTTCACACTGCTTCGAACTGGCGGGCCATGGGTGTCCCTTCCACCTGGCGGATGAAGATATCGTTCAGCGAGGGCAGGATTTCGTTGAATGCGTGAATGGTCAATCCCTTGTGGATGAAATAACTGATGATGTCGTTGCTGGTAAAGCCTTCGCTTTTCTTCAGGACCAGCTCTTTCTCTGAAGCGTTGATCACCTGGAAGAGGTGTATGGCGGTATGTTCCGGCATGACTTTTTCGTCGAAAGCAATGCGGAAGATATCCTCCTTAAATGCCTGTTTGATGCCATGGACAGTGCCATCCAGGATTTTTCTTCCTTTGTTGACGAGGACGATGTGGTCACAGATCTCTTCCACCTGTTCCATGCGGTGGGTGCTGAATATAATGGTAGAGCCATTTTTGGCAAGCCTGAAAATCTCGTCCTTGATCAGGTTGGCATTGACCGGATCCAGTCCGCTGAACGGTTCATCCAGGATGATCACGTCCGGGTTATGCAGGACGGTGGTGACGAACTGCAGTTTCTGGCTCATGCCCTTGCTCAGGTCCTCTACCTTTTTGTTCCACCAGCTTTCCATCTGGAGCCGGACAAACCAGTCCTTGATGCGGGTCATCGCCTCATCCTTCGAGAGACCTTTGAGCCGCGCCAGGTACATGGCCTGTTCCCCGATCTTCATTTTCTTATAGAGGCCGCGCTCCTCCGGCATGTATCCGAAGCCCGCCACGTCCGCTTCCGGATCAAAAGGCCGTCCCTTGAACAGGATCTGGCCCTCGTCCGGGTAAAAGATGCCGGTAATCATGCGCAACAAAGTGGTTTTTCCCGCCCCGTTTGGTCCCAGCAGTCCAAAAATCGACCCCTTTTCGATGGAAAAACTGATGTCTTCCACGGCTTTCTGGGTGGAGAAATATTTCTTGAGGCCACTGACAGCTAGTACTGGCTGCATCCTTTTTTATGGGTTTAGAAGTTGAAGATAAAGGTCGTTAATCTCATTTGAGCGGAAGATGTTCGAATGGTAATAGGTATATTAAACGTGCTGAGTGGTCTTTTCTGATTTACAATTTTTCCAGCAGGATGGCGGCAAAGGTTTTGATGGCGTCTACATAGTTGCCCACCCGGATATTTTCGTTTTCCGCGTGCTGATTATTGTCTGCATTCACGGTAGGTACCGAGACGGCCGGAATACCCAGGGTCACCACGAAAGGCGATATGGGTATGGATCCGCCCGTGATCCGGATCCGGATGGGGTCCTTGCCAAATGCCCTGCGCATGGCTTTTTGCAGCCAGATGCCGGTCTCTGAGTCAAACGGGGTTTGAAAAGCCCCGTAGGAAATTTTGGAGGTCATGGAAGCAATCCGGGGATGGGACAGCCTTTCCGTTTCCGTAGGCGCCCGATCCAGCAGGTAGAAGCCCTGGTCCAGGACTCGCTGGCGCACCAGCCCAATGAGGCGCTCCGCATCACTGCCCGGGACCAGCCGGATATCCAGTTCCGCAACGGCTTTGTCCGGGATCAGGGTGCGCGCCTGTTCCCCCACATAGAGGCTTTGGAGTCCCCGGATATTGAGGGTGGGGTATTGCATCGCTTCCTGGAAGCTACCTGCCACTTTTTCCGGCTCAGCGATGCCCAGGAAGCGATGGATCTCATCGGGTTTATCCGGCACTTCCTGCAATAGTTTTTTTTCCGCATCGGTCAGCACCACGCCATCATAGAATCCGGGCAGGAGCACTTTGCCCTGCTCATCCTTCATGGATGCCAGCAACCGGGCCATGGAGAATGCCGGGTTGGGGGCATAGTTGCCGTAGTTCCCGCTGTGCATGGGTGCGCGTGGTCCGTAGGTGGTGAGGGTGACCTCCGCAATGCCCCGGGCACCGAAACTCAGCGTAGGTTGGTTGCTTACGTGCCGCGGGCCGTCGTAAATGATCAGCATGTCTGCTTTGAGCAAATCCCGGTATTCCTTGACGGCCGATGGTAAACGCGGTGAGCCCAGTTCTTCTTCAAAATCGAGGATGATTTTTAGGTTATAGTTGGGCGATGCCTTCAGACCTTTGATCAGGTCCATCGCCGCCAGGAATGCCATGGCGGGTCCCTTGGCATCTGAGGTGGAGCGGGCAAATATCCGCCAGTCGGGATTCAGGCTGCCCTCCTGAAGGCGCTCATCCTGTATAATCTCCCATCGCCCCTGCGCATTTTTTTCTTTCAGCACCGGCTTCCATGGACTGGCTTGTTCCCAGCGGGCCGGGTCCACTGGTTGTCCGTCGATTTGCAAATAGATAAGAACTGTCCTGGATGCGACTGACACAGGTTTTTCCGCCAGGAGCAGGGGAATGCCGCCAGTGGCTAACCGACGGTGGGTAAATCCCCTCGTAGCCAGGGCCTGCTCGCACCATTTCATGTTGACTTCAATATCCG
>Ga0114939_10000051_pt1 | contig 96029 bp, 95 predicted proteins | sample AshMeaCrysSpring_FD_87196 | JGI IMG/M metagenome (GOLD analysis project Ga0114939, IMG submission 87196) | Groundwater microbial communities from Big Spring, Nevada to study Microbial Dark Matter (Phase II) - Ash Meadows Crystal Spring | ecosystem: Environmental > Aquatic > Deep subsurface >...
CCCGAGGTGGTGCGCGGTCGGCTGCTGCTGACGGGCGCCGTGGCCGAGTTGCAGGGCAATGATCCGACGGTACTGTTCGCTCCGCACTTCATGGGGCTGGATGCCGGCTGGACAGCGCTGACGCAGCAGTTGCCGCGCCGCTTCACCACCATCTACACCAATCAAGCCAACCAGGTGGTGGATGCCTGGGTGCTGGCGGGCCGTCGGCGCTTCGGCCAGGGGCGACTATTCGGTCGCATCGACGGCGTGAAGGCCATCGTGGCGGCCCTGCGTGAGGGCGAACCGCTGTACCTGCTGCCCGACATGAACTTCGGGCCTGAAGAGTCGGTGTTCGTGCCCTTTTATGGCGTGTCGGCGGCCACCGTGCCGTCGCTGTCACGCTTTTCCAGGCTGGGGCGAGCCAAGGTGGTGCCGGTGCTGACCCGCATGACCGCGTCCGGCTACACCGTCGAGGTGCTGCCGGCCTGGGCCGGTTTCCCGACCGACGATGCCGTGGCAGACACGGCCCTGATGAACCGGCGCCTGCAGGACTACATCGACACCATGCCGGCGCAGTACTACTGGGTGCACAAACGCTTTAAGGACCGGCCCCCGGGCGAGCCTGCTGTTTACTGAGATCAATTGGCCTTGCGGGCAATTCAGTCGAGCGCCAATAGCTATGTTATTGATAGCAAAAAGCGTTGTAACGCGTCCGTCACCAGCGCTTGCTGTTCGTGCACGATCCAGTGGGTGGCGTCGGGTACGCGTTGCAGCGTGAGGCGCGGAATGTAGGCATCCAGACCGTCGATCAACTCTGGCGGCAGGGCCGTGTCACCCAAACCCCAGAGTACCAGTGTGGGGACCGTGATGGTAAGCATCTCGTGCGGCAGATCGATGGCTGTGGCCGCCGGATCGTCCGCGCCCGGCGGGCGCAGCGGCGAGGCGCGGTAGTAGTTCAGGCTGCCGGTCAGGCCCCGGTCCCAGATTGCTCGGTAACGCGCCTTCACCTCGTCGGTCAGCCAGCCGTGGCCGCTGCCGTCCGCGCGTTTTCCTGCTCCCATGTTGAGGAAGAAGTCCCACAGCCGGCGGTAGTCGTCTTCGGCCAGCAGGGCTTCTGCATCCGGTCGGATGAGAAAGTTCATGTAGGCGCTGGCGGCCTGCTGCCTGGGGTTGCGCTTGAGCTCGCGCAGGAAGGTGCCGGGATGTGGCGAATTGATGATGGCCAGTCGGTGCATCAGCTGCGGCTGCTGGTTGGCCAGATTCCAGGCCACTGCGCCACCCCAGTCGTGGGCCACCAGGCAGGCCAGCGGTGCAGTGGGCGATTCGATGGCGATCAGCGCCGCGATGTCCTGCACCAGGTGCTTGGCGCGGTAGGCCGACACGTCTGTCGGTGCGCTGGAGCGCTCGTAGCCGCGCAGGTTCGGTGCCACGCAGCGGTAGCCGCCATGTTCCGGCTGGGCAAAGTATTCCAGCAGACCATCCCAGACAAAGGCGGCTTCTGGGAATCCGTGCAGGAACAGCAGCGCCGGGCGGCCACGCGCGCCTGCCGCGCGGCAGCTCAGGGTGATGCCATGGGGAAGGGCTTGCTGCCAGGTTTCGATCATGGGGTCTCCGCAGGACGGTCCTGCGGAGATGCTAGATCGGCGCCTTCATGCGCCCAGTCCCACAGAAGACAGGCGATGTCCTCAAGGCCGGTACGCTTGGTGGCCGAGAACAGTCGGACTTCGCCGCCGCCGGCATTCAGCTTCATGATGGACAAGGCCTTGGCGGCTTCGCTTCGGGTGAGCTTGTCGGCCTTGGTCAGGATGACCAGGAATTTCAGGCCTTCCTCCACCCGCGGGCGTATCACTTCCAGCAGCACTTCGTCCAGTTCGGTCAAGCCGTGACGCGGGTCGCACAGCAGCACGATGGCCTTGAGGTTCTCACGTGTCACCAGGTAGTTGGCCATGACCTGCTGCCAGCGGATCTTGTCCTGCTTGGGCACGGCGGCGTAGCCGTAGCCCGGCAGGTCGGCCAGCACGGCGTCGGTCACGCCCTGTTTGCCCAGAGAGAACAGGTTGATGTGCTGGGTGCGCCCCGGTTTCTTGGATGCGAAGGCCAGTTGTTTCTGCTGCGTCAGCGTGTTGATGCAGGTGGACTTGCCGGCGTTGGAGCGCCCGACGAAGGCAATCTCCGGCACGTCGAGTGCCGGCAGGAAGCGCAGCTCCGGCGCGGTGGTGAGGAAGCGGGCGGTGTGCAGCCAGCCCAGTGCCTGGGTGGCCGGCGCCTTGTCGGCGGCACGGACGGCAGGGCGCGACGCGGCGGGAGATTTGGTGGGGGAGGACATGAAGCGTAGTAGAGGGCCCGGCACTGCATTGTAGAATCAGACCGTTTTGCTCCAACTACACCAAGATCACCATGAAGTTGCTTGCTCCCCTGATGATCGCTGCCGCACTGGCAGCGCCTGCTATCTCCTTCGCGGCACAAGAAGCCAAGGCGCCGGCCAAGCCGGATCTGGTCCAGGGCGAGGCCAAGTACGCAGCGGTCTGTGCCTCGTGCCACGGCGCTGACGGCAACTCCGGTGTGCCAGCCAATCCCAAGCTGGCCCAGCAGCACCCCGAATACCTGGTCAAGCAGCTGCAGGAGTTCAAGTCGGGCAAGCGTGCCAGCGCCGTCATGGCCGGCTTCGCCGCCACCCTGAGCGACGCAGACATGAAGAACATCGCCGCCTGGCTGAGTTCGCAGAAGGCCAAGCCCGGTTTCGCCAAGGACAAGGATCTGGTGGCCCTGGGTGAGCGCATCTACCGTGGCGGCATCGCAGACCGTCAGGTCGCCGCCTGCGCGGGTTGCCACAGCCCGAATGGCGCTGGCATTCCGGCCCAGTACCCGCGCCTGAGCGGCCAGCACGCTGACTACTCCGACGTCCAGCTCAAGGCCTTCCGTGACAGCGTGCGCAAGAACAGCGTCCAGATGGAGCAGGTGGCGGCCAAGATGAACGACCGTGAAATCAAGGCGGTTGCCGACTACATTGCGGGCCTGCGCTGATCGAATACACCGGCAGGCCGGCGGGTTAAGCCCCGGCCTACATAAGTTGCTGGTAATGTTTGGGGGAGAATGCCGGATTCGAACCCGCTGACGGAACCCGGCAGCTTTTTCATACTCCATGCCTAGGCGGGTCTTTCACTGAAGACCTGCCTTTTTTATTGCGGCTCAGCACGACATGACAGTTTCCACCCAGGGTCTCGAACTCAAGTCTTCTTCCAGCGCCATGCGCGCGGCGGTGGAACTGCTGTCCTCCATGCGCTTCGCCATTTCGTTGCTGACGGTGATCTGCATCGCCTCGGTCATCGGCACGGTGCTCAAGCAGCATGAACCGCTGAATAACTACATCAACCAGTTCGGCCCCTTCTGGGCCGAGGTGTTCGGCAAGCTGGACCTGTACGCGGTCTACAGCGCCTGGTGGTTTCTGCTGATCCTGGCCTTCCTGGTGCTCAGTACTACACTGTGCATTGCGCGCAACACGCCCAAGATCCTTGCTGATCTCAAGGCCTACAAGGAGAACATTCGCGAGCAGAGTCTGCAGGCCTTTCACCACAAGGCCGAAGCGAGCCTGGCGGAAACCCCGCAGGGCGCGGCGCAACGCATCGGCCAGATGCTGGCCGGCAGCGGCTGGAAGGTGAAGCTGCAGCAGCGCGAGACGCCGGCGGGCGCGGGCTGGATGGTGGCCGCCAAGGCGGGCGCGGCCAACAAGCTGGGCTACATCGCCGCGCACAGCGCCATCGTTCTCGTGTGTCTGGGTGGTCTGCTCGACGGCGACCTGATCGTGCGCGCCCAGATGTGGTTTGGCGGCAAGACACCCTACAGTGGCGGCGGCCTGATCGCCGATGTCGCGCCTGAGCACCGTCTGAGCGAACGTAACCCGACTTTCCGGGGCAACCTGCTGGTGGCTGAGGGTACGCAGTCGAGTACGGCCATCCTGAACCAGTCCGACGGCATCCTGCTGCAGGAGCTGCCGTTTGCCATTGAGCTGAAGAAGTTCATCGTTGAGCATTATTCGACTGGCATGCCCAAGCTGTTTGCCAGCGAGATCGTGATCCACGACAAGGCCACCGGGGAAAAGCAGGAAGCGCGCGTCGAGGTCAACCATCCGGCCAGCTACAAGGGCATCGAGATCTACCAGTCGAGTTTCGACGACGGCGGCTCCACGGTGCGACTGCAGGCGCAGCCGATGAATGCGGCCACCCGGCCGTTCCAGATCGAAGGCGTGATTGGCAGTTCGGCCCAGCTGACCAATGGCAGCGAGAAGTTGACGCTGGAGTACACCGGCCTGCGTGTCATCAACGTGGAGAACTTTGCCGGCAACGGCCCGTCAGGCGTTGATGTGCGCAAGGTCGACCTGCGTCAGGCGCTCGATGCGCGGCTGGGAGCGGCCAACAAGCCGGAGGCCAAGAAGACCCAACGCAACGTCGGCCCCAGCGTCACCTACAAGCTGCGCGACGCGGCGGGGCAGGCACGCGAGTTCCATAACTACATGCTGCCGATGGATCTGGGCGATGGTGTACCGGTGTTCCTGTTCGGCATGCGCGAGACCCCGAGCGAACCTTTCCGTTACCTGCGGGTGCCGGCCGATGCCCAGGGCAGCAGTGACGAATTCTTCCGCCTGCGTGCGGCCTTGGCGGATCCGGCCCTGCGTGAGCAAGCCGTGCAGCGCTATGCCAGAAAAGTCGTGGATGCCGCGCGTCCCGACCTGTTGCCGCAGCTCACGGCCTCTGCCGGGCGCGCACTGGCCTTGTTTGCCGGGGCGGAGCCGGTCAAGGGCAGCACGGCGCCAGGTGGGTTGCAGGCGGTGGCTGACTTCATGGAAAACAATGTGCCGGAGAGCGAGCGCAGCCGGGCTGGCGAGATGTTGATTCGCCTGCTCAATGGCGCGCTGTTCGAGCTGACCCAGCTCGCGCGGGAGCGTGCCGGCCTCAAGCCGCTGCCAACCGACGATGCCTCCCAGGCCTTCATGACGCAAGCGGTGCTGGCACTGAGCGAGGCGCACTACTACCCTGCGCCCATGACGCTGCAGCTGGCGGACTTCACGCAGGTGCAGGCCAGTGTCTTCCAGGTGGCCCGTGCGCCAGGCAAGACCATCGTCTACCTCGGCTGTGCGCTGCTGATCATCGGTGTCTTCGCCATGCTGTACGTGCGTGAGCGTCGCCTGTGGGTCTGGTTGGCGCCGCAGACCGGCGATGCGGGTGCGACCCATGCCACCATGGCTTTGTCCAGCAACCGCAAGACGCTCGACGGCGATCGAGAATTTACGCAGCTGCGCGAGAAACTCATTGCAGTCAAGGAGTAAGAGATGAATGGTGCAACTACCACCCTGACGTTGAACGAAGGCTATTTCGCCCGACGCAATCTGTTCGACTGGCTGTTTGCCGCTTTTGTGACGGCGGGCGGCCTGTACGCCTTTGTCAGCTACAACCATGCCATGGATGTCTATGAACAGGGCATCCTGCTGCTGTCCATCCCGTCAGCCGTGGCGCTGGGCTGGTTCTGGCGCCCGCTGCGTGTTCTGATGCTGCTGGTAGCGGCCTTTTCCCTGCTCGGCATTGCGTCCTACCAGGGCGCGGAGGGGCCGACGCTGGCGCGCGCCGAAAGTGTGTTCTGGCTTAAATACTTCCTCTCCAGCCAGTCCGCCATTCTCTGGATGAGCGTGATTTTCTTCATGAGCACCCTGTTCTACTGGATCGGCATGTTCAGCAAGGCGCAAGGCGACACCATGGAACTGATCGGTTCGCGCCTGGCCTGGGTGGCCGTGACGATGGCGCTGATCGGCACCATGGTGCGCTGGTACGAGAGCTATCTGCTCGGCCCTGACATTGGCCATATCCCGGTGAGCAACCTGTACGAGGTGTTCGTGCTGTTCTGCTGGATGACGGCACTGTTCTACCTCTACTTCGAGGAGCAGTACAAGACGCGCGCCATGGGCGCCTTTGTCATGCTGGTGGTCAGTGCGGCGGTGGGTTTCCTGCTCTGGTACACCGTAGTGCGTGAGGCGCATGAGATCCAGCCCTTGGTGCCGGCGCTCAAGAGTTGGTGGATGAAACTGCATGTGCCGGCCAACTTCATCGGCTACGGCACCTTCGCCCTGGCTGCCATGGTGGCCTTCGCCTACCTGATCAAGAGCCAGGCGACCGAGACGCGCTGGCACAAGCTGGCGCCGCTGTGGCTGTTCGGCATCGTGCTGTGCTTCGTGCCGGTGGCCTTCCGTCAGAGTTCGTCAGCCGCAGGCGGCAGCTACTGGCTGGTCTATTTCATCATCGCGGCGGCGATCGTCGGCGGCATCCTGCTCGGACGCAAGCGCATTGCCGCGCGTCTGCCGGCCACCGAGGTGCTGGACGATGTGATGTACAAGTCCATCGCCGTCGGCTTTGCCTTCTTCACCATCGCCACTGTGCTGGGGGCTCTGTGGGCGGCCGAGGCCTGGGGCGGCTACTGGAGTTGGGACCCCAAGGAAACCTGGGCGCTGATCGTCTGGCTCAACTACGCAGCTTGGCTGCACATGCGCCTGATGAAGGGACTGCGCGGCACCGTCGCCTCCTGGTGGGCACTGGCCGGCCTGGGGGTGACCACCTTTGCCTTCATCGGCGTCAACATGTTCCTTAGCGGCCTGCACAGTTACGGCGCCTTGTAGGAACTTTGTAAGGATGATGGCCGTCCTACGACTCATGTTGCAACAAGGACGACATCATGCTGATCAAAACGCACGCTGACGGCTTCATCCATCCACACACCAGCGACATCACCCCGCAGGCGGTGTACCTGCAGCGACGTGCGCTGATGCAGCGCATGGCCGCTGGCATGGCCGGGGCTACCCTGGCTTCCTGGACCATGCGTGATGCCCTGGCCCAGACCGGCGGCCGGGTGGCTCCTATGACGGCTACCAAATCAGCGGTGAGCGGCGCCACCACGGTGGAGAAGATCACCGACTACAAGGACGCCACTGGCTACAACAACTTCTACGAGTTCGGCCTCGACAAGAGCGACCCGGCCCGCAATGCCCACACGCTCAAGACGACCCCCTGGACGGTGACCGTTGAGGGGCTGGTGAAGAAACCTGCGAACTACGCCCTGGAAGACCTGCTCAAGCTGAGCCCCCAGGAGGAGCGCATCTACCGCCTGCGCTGTGTCGAAGGTTGGTCGATGGTGCTTCCCTGGGTCGGCTACTCCTTGGCCGAACTGATTCGCCGCGTCGAACCGCTGGGCAGCGCCAAGTACGTCGAATTCGTCACCTTGGCCGACCGCAAGACCATGCCCTATGTCGGCAGCCGAGTGCTGGACTGGCCTTATGTCGAAGGCCTGCGCCTGGACGAGGCCATGCACCCGCTGACGCTGCTGGCCTTCGGCATGTACGGCGAAGTGTTGCCGAAACAGAACGGCGCGCCGGTGCGCCTGGTGGTGCCCTGGAAATACGGCTTCAAGAGCGGCAAGAGCCTGGTCCGGATCCGCTTCACGGACACCCAGCCTGCCACCGCCTGGAGCGGTGCCGCACCGCAGGAGTATGGCTTCTATTCGAACGTCAACCCCACGGTGGACCACCCACGCTGGAGCCAGGCGACCGAGCGCCGCATCGGCGAAGACGGGCTGTTCAGCAAGAAGCGCAAGACCTTGATGTTCAACGGCTACGAGCCCCAGGTGGGCCAGTTGTATGCCGGTATGGATCTGCGCAAGTTTTTCTGATCGCCGGTTGTGACATTCATGAGCCGCCTGCTGCTGCATCCCGCAGCCAAGCCGCTGCTGTTCGTGGCGTGCTTGCTGCCTTTCCTGTGGCTGGTCTATGGTGCGGCCGCCGATCAGCTCGGTGCCAATCCGGCCGAAGCGCTGCTGCGTGCGACGGGCGACTGGACCTTGCGCTTCCTGTGCCTGACCCTGGCGGTGACACCGTTGCGCATGCTCGCGGAGCTACCGGCGCTGGCGCGATTTCGCCGCATGCTGGGTCTGTACGTCTACTTCTATGCACTGCTGCACCTGCTGGGCTACAGCTGGTTCGATATGGGTTTCGAGTTGGCCGAAATCACGCACGACATCGCCAAACGGCCGTTCATCCTGGTCGGTTTCACAACCTTCCTGCTGCTCACGCCATTGGCGCTGACCTCTTTCAACCGGGCCATCCGCTGGCTGGGGGCGCGGCGTTGGCAGCGCCTGCATCAGCTGGTCTACGCGGCGGCCGTGCTGGGGCTGCTGCATTTCTTCTGGATGCGCGTGTCCAAGAACCGGCTCGACGAGGTGCTGGTGTATGTCGCCATTCTGGGCGTGCTGCTGGGCTGGCGCGTCTGGCGTCGCTGGCTTGGCCACGCCCGCCCCGGCGCGGGGGCAATGCCGGTCAAACGCTGATCGCGTTGGTCGGCAGGCGGTAGGCCGAACTGTCGAATAGGTCGATGCCGCACTGCAGGCCTTCAATCCAGGTAAGGAAGTCCTGGATGGCGCGCTTGCCGGCAATCGGTGCGCCATGCTGCGGCACGACCATCGCGATATCGAGTTCGCGTGCCATGCGCACCCACAGACGCAGGATCTTGTTGGACACCATGTAGCGGCGATGAAAGCCTTCCATGAAGGCCAGATGGGGTTGCAGGTCCGTCACGGGCGTGCGTGCCTGGCTGCCGCTGACCAGAGAGGCGCCCAGGTCCCCGGTGAAGAGGATGCGGCTGACCGGATCGTAGAAATGGAAGTTGCCCTCCGAGTGCATGAAGTGCGCCGGCAACAGCCACAGCGCGTGTCGGCCCAGCGGCAGACGTCCGCCCGCATCGGGTACCCCAATCACCCGGTCGGTCGTCTTGCCGACCTTGGTGAAGTGCGGTACGAAGCGTTCCCAGATGCGAGAGATGACGAGCTTGGCCCGGGTGCTGGTCATCCAGCGGTCGAGCGAGGCAATGATGTCCGGATCGGCGTGCGAGGCAATCAGGTAGGTCAGCTGGCTGGGCTGGATGTGCCGCGACATCGTGAGGAAGAGTTCGTTGAACGCGAGATTGCCGCCCGGGTCGATGATGGCGCCGCTATCACCGTCGCAGATCAGGAACTGGTTGGCCTGTACCGCCTGACCATCTTCCTCGATCAGGTCGGTGAACATCAGGACCTCATGGGTCTCGTCTTTGTAGAGTTCGACAGGTGACATGGCGGCTCGGCATGGGCGTTCCGCCCGGGCGGCAGCATGGATGGGGCAACCCGATGGAACTGGGGCAGGGGGCTCGCCCCCTTCGCTGCCTAGCGCGGCAACTGCTCGTGGGCGAACGTGTCGGCAGGATTCTCGCGCTTGCGGATCAGATGGACTTGATGCACATCAACCAGCACCTCCGCCGCACGACCGCGCGTGTTGTAGTTGCTCGCCATGCTCATGCAGTAGGCGCCGGCCGACAGCACACCCAGCAGGTCGCCGGGCTGCACCGCGAGGGCGCGTTCGCGGCCCAGCCAGTCGCCGCTTTCGCAGATCGGGCCGACCACGTCCCATACTGGCGTTTCGCCCGCACGGACGTTCAGCGGCACGATCTGGTGGTAGGCCTCGTACATGGCCGGGCGCGGCAGGTCGTTCATGGCGGCGTCGACGATGCAGAAGTTCTTTTGCTCGCCCGGCTTGAGGTAGAGCACCTCTGTCAGGCAGACGCCGGCATTGCCTACCAGTGAGCGCCCCGGCTCGATCATCAGTTGGCGCTGCCCGTAGCCGCGGGCATCGAGCTTGGCCAGCAGCTTGGCCCACAGCGCATCCGCCGCCGGCGGTGTGTCGCCGTTGTAGTCAATGCCCAGGCCGCCGCCAAAGTCGATGTGGTGCAGCGGAATGCCGGCCGCCTCAATCGCATCGACCAGGTCCAGCACGCGGTCCATGGCGTCGAGGTAGGGGGCTTCCTGTGTGATCTGCGAGCCGATATGACAGTCGATGCCCACCACCTGCAAGCCAGGCAGGGCGGCAGCGCGCTGGTAGGTGGCCAGCGTGCGCTCGTGCGCGATACCGAACTTGTTGCCCTTGAGGCCGGTGGAAATGTAGGGGTGGGTCTTGGCGTCTACGTTCGGGTTGACGCGGATGCTGACCGGTGCGCGTCGGCCCATGGCCTGCGCCACCTCATTGAGCACGTCGAGCTCGGCCTCGCTTTCAACATTGAAACAGCCTATGCCAGCTTCCAGCGCACGGCGCATTTCGGCACGCGTCTTGCCCACACCAGAGAAGATGACCTTCTTCGCGTCGCCGCCGGCTGCCAGCACGCGCTCCAGTTCGCCACCGGAGACGATGTCAAAGCCGCAGCCAGCCTGAGCGAAGACCTGCAGCACGCCCAGCGAGGAGTTGGCTTTCATGGCGTAGCAGATCTGCGCCTTGCGACCGGCAAAGCCACGTTGGTAGGCGGCCAGCGCTGACAGCATGGCCGCCTTGGAGTAGACGAACAGCGGCGTACCGAACTGGCGGGCGAGCTCGTCCAGGCGGACGCCCTCGACGAACAGCGCATCGCCGCGGTAGGCGATATGGGGGTGGCCGGGAAGCTGGGAGGCGGTCATTTGGAAGCAGGGGCCGAGGCCGGGGCAGTAGGTTGGGGGGCGGCGCTGTCGGTGCGTGATCCGGGTAGCAGCGTTTCAGGCAAGGTGGCGCGGCGGGCGGCGGCGGGCTCGGTCGGCAGGTAGAGCGGGCCAGGTTGGCCGCATCCGCTCAGCGCGACTGTCAGGCTGCCCGCGCTGGCAGCAAGGACTAAGCCCCTGACTAGAATTTGTTTTGTTTGCAACATCACGAAATTGTAATGACCGACACCGAATTCCTCGACCGCGCTGAAGCGGTGCTGCGCGCCATTGAAGCCAGCTGCGACCGCATCAACGACGAGAGCGACGCCGACATCGACAACCAGCGGGTCGGCGGCATGGTCACCCTGGTGTTTCGCAATCGCAGCCAGATCGTCGTGAACCTGCAAAAACCCTTGCACGAGATCTGGCTCGCTGCCCGGACCGGCGGCTTCCACTACAAGTTCGAGGATGGCCGCTGGATGGACACCAAGGGCCACGGCGAATTCTTCGCCAACCTGTCCGCGCATGCCTCCGAGCAGGCGGGTTGTCCCCTGGTTTTTGCTGCCTGATCAGTTCCTGAACAGGTCCAGGATCCGTTTTTTCTCATCGGCGGGGGGCAGGGCTTGCATGGTGGGGCCTGCTTCGCCCGCCGACTTGTCTTCCAGACCCAGGCTGGTGACGCCGCTGCCCTTGGCGTATTCCTCATAGGCCCAGTCACCGCCGGTGTTGACCACGCCCTCGGGCGGGGTAATCTCGGTGACCGGCACGCCTTTGAGGGCGTGCTCCATGAAGCTGATCCAGATCGGCAGGCTCAGGCCGCCGCCCGTTTCACGGTCGCCCAGCTTGCGTGGCGTGTCATAGCCGATCCAGGTGACGGCGGCCAGCGTCGGCTGGTAGCCGGCGAACCAGGCGTCCATGGAGTCATTGGTGGTACCGGTCTTGCCGTACAGGTCCGGGCGTTTGAGCGTGGCCTGCGCGCGCGCGGCCGTGCCCGAACGTGTGACTTCCTGTAACAGGCTGGACATGATGAAGGCGTTGCGGGCATCGATGGCGCGTACTGACTCGTCCAGTACCGGGGCTGGGGTCTCGACCAGCACCTTGCCGCCCTTCTGTTCGGTGACCTTGGTGATGAGCCAGGGGTTGACGCGGTAGCCGCCGTTGGCAAAGACCGCGTAGGCGGTCGCCATCTGCATCGGCGTCACCGAGCCGGCGCCGAGCGCCATGGTCAGGTAGGGAGGGTGCTTGTCGGCCTCGAAGCCGAAGCGGGTGATCCATTCCTGGGCATTTTGCGGTCCTACCGACTGCAGGACACGGATCGAGATCATGTTCTTCGACTTGGCCAGACCGCGGCGCAGCGTCATCGGCCCTTCGAAGGTACCGTCGTAATTTTTCGGTTCCCAAGGCTGACCGCCAGTCACCGAGGCGTCGAAGAACAGGGGGGAGTCGTTCACCACAGTGGCCGGCGTGAAGCCTTTTTCAATCGCGGCCGAGTAGATGAAGGGCTTGAAGCCGGAGCCGGGCTGGCGCCACGCCTGGGTGACGTGGTTGAACTTGTTCTTCAGGAAGTCGAAGCCGCCGACCAGGGCCTTGATCGAGCCGTCGCGCGGATCCAGGGCCACGAAGGCGCCTTCCACCTCGGGCAACTGTGTTATTTCCCAGGTGTTTTTCGGTGTGCGGGCCACGCGGATGATGGCGCCGCGACGGATCTTGATATGCGGCGGTGCCTTGGCAGACAGGCCGGATTGGGCCGGGCGCAGGCCATCGCCCGTGATCTCGACGGGCTCGCCGTTTTGTCGCATCGCCACGATCTTCTTCGGGTCGGCTTCCAGCACGACGGCCGCCAACACGTCGCCGTTGTCCGGGTGGTCGTCCAGGGCGTCGTCGATCGCGTCTTCCAGTTCCTGGGGTTTGGTCGGCAGGTTGACGAACTTCTCCGGGCCGCGATAGATCTGACGTCGCTCATAGTCCATGATGCCGCGTCGCAGGGCCTTGTAGGCCACCTCCTGGTCGGCGGCGCGGATGGTGGTGTAGACGTTCAGACCTCGAGTGTAGGTCTCGTCGCCGTACTGGGCGTACATGAGTTGGCGCACCGTTTCGGCCACGAACTCGGCGTGGATGCGCCCATTCTGGTGGGCCGGCTTGACCTTGAGCTCCTGCTTTTTCGCGGCGGCGGCCTGCTCTTCGGTGATGAAGCCGTTCTCCAGCATGCGCTCGATGATGTAGAGCTGCCTGGCCCGCGCACGCTTGGGGTTGTTGATCGGGTTGTAGGCGGAAGGCGCCTTCGGCAGGCCGGCCAGCATGGCGGCCTCCGCCACCGTGATGTCTTTCAGTGGTTTGCCGAAGTAGGCTTCAGAGGCCGCTGCAAAGCCATAGGCCCGGTTGCCCAGGAAGATCTGGTTCATGTAGATCTCAAGAATCTGATCCTTGGTGAGCATGTGTTCCAGCTTGAAGGTCAGAAGAATCTCGTAGAGCTTGCGTGTGAAGGTCTTCTCCGAGGACAGGTAAACATTGCGCGCCACCTGCATGGTGATGGTCGATGCGCCCTGGCTCTTGACGCGCCCTAGATTGGCCAAGCCGGCGCGGATGACGCCCAGGTAGTCCACGCCGCCGTGCTGGAAGAAGCGGGCATCTTCGATGGCCAGGACGGCATCGGTCATGACCTTGGGGATCTCCTTGATCGGCGTGAGGTTGCGGCGCTCCTCGCCAAATTCACCAATGAGCTGGCCCTCAGCCGAGTACACGCGCAAAGGCAACTTGGGCCGGTAATCCGACAGGTCCGAGATGTCCGGCAGATTGGGAAAGGCCACCGCGAGGGCAATGGCCACCGCAAGCAGCACAGACAGCAGCCCGGCCAAGAGCAGCCCGCCGACCCACAACCCGACGCGGGTGAGCCAATGGGGGGCGGTGGCGGTTGATTGCCTGCCGGCGTGATCAGAAGACGGCGTGGGGGATTTGGGTTTGGCAGGCATAAAGAATCGTTAAGTGCGCGTCGGCATTATAAAAATCAGGTTCAACGCTGGCGCATCAGCGCCTGCCGACATTGTGAAGATGGGTTCGCTCGGCTCAGATGGGGGCGAGCAGGCATGTTGCAATTGCATACAAAGCGTCAACTTTTGACAACGAACGCGAGCGCTCCAACGGCGAAAAACCTTTGTTGGTCAAGGATCTTACTGCTAGCATTCAAGTGAATTCTTAAGTTGCGCCGGTGTATTGCCGGTCTATTTCAGGGCATGCGCTTGATCTCTTTGGGGTCGCTTTTCAGTCGTCAGCCGGAACCCATGCTGGGTCTGGACGTCAGCTCGTCCAGTGTCAAACTGGTTGAGTTGGGCCGCAACAAGGCCGGCCAACTAGTGCTTGAGCGTTGTGCGATCGAGCCGCTGGAGCGTGGCTGGGTGACCGACGGCAATATCGAGAAGTTTGACGAAGTGGCCGAGGCCGTGCGCCGGCTGGTCAAGAAAAGCGGTGCCAAGACCCGCAACGTGGCCATGGCGCTGCCACCGTCGGCCGTCATCACCAAGAAAATCGTGCTGCCCGGTGGGCTGAGCGATGTCGAGCTGGAAATGCAGGTTGAGGCCGAGGCCAACCAGTACATTCCTTTCCCCTTGGATGAAGTGAGTCTCGACTTCTGCGTTATCGGCCCCAGCGTGACTTCGGTCGGTGATGTCGACGTACTGATTGCCGCGGCGCGGCGCGAGAAGGTCCAGGACATCCAGGGTCTGGCTGAGGCGGCGGGTCTCAAGCCCTTGGTGGTGGATGTGGAGTCGTATGCCTCCCGCCTGGCGGCCGGGCGCCTGATCGAGAACCTGCCGGACCGTGGGCAGGGCACCATCGTGGCGCTTTTCGAAGTGGGCGCACTTACCACCAGCATGCAGGTGATCCGCGACGAAGAGGTGCTCTACGAGCGCGACCAGGCTTTTGGCGGCGCGCAGCTGACGCAGCTGATCGTGCGTCAGTACGGCTTTTCCTTGGAGGAAGCCGAAAGCAAGAAACGCAGCGGCGAACTGCCAGACGACTATGAGTCCAGCGTGCTGCGCCCCTTTGTCGACAGCATGGTACAGGAGGTCAGCCGGGCGCTGCAGTTCTTCTTCACCAGCACCCCGCACAACAAGGTGGACTACGTGATGCTCGCCGGTGGCTCGGCGGCGCTGCCGGGGCTGACCGAGGCCGTGACGCAGCAAGCTGGCGTGCCGTGCAGTCTGGTCAATCCCTTCGATGGCATGGAAATCGGCGATGGCGTTCGCCTGAAGAAGATGAAGCGCGAAGCACCGTCGTACCTGACGTCCTGCGGTTTGGCCTTGCGGAGGTTCCTGCAGTGATTCTGATCAATCTGCTGCCGCATCGCGAGGCGGCCCGCAAGAAACGCAAGGATGTCTTCAATCTCTCGCTCGGCCTGGCTGCCCTGGCCGGCGGTGTGGTTGCGGGCGCGATCTACCTCTGGATCCAGGGGCAGATCTCCATGCAGCAGGACCAGAACATGCTGCTGCAAAGCGAGATCCGCAAACTGGAAGGGCAGATCAAGGAAATTGCAGGCCTGGAAGAGGAAATTGCCGCTTTGCGCGCGCGGCAGCAGGCGGTGGAGGACCTGCAGTCGGACCGCAACCTGCCGGTGCACCTGTTGTCGGAGTTGGTGCAGCAGTTGCCTGATGGGGTCTATATCACCAGCATGAAGCAGGACAATCAGTTGGTCAATTTGCAAGGTGTGGCCCAGTCCAACGAGCGTGTATCGGAGTTGTTGCGCAACCTGGCGAACAACACGCCTTGGTTCAGCAAGCCGGAGCTGGTGGAGATCGTGGCGGGCAACGTGACCATGGGCGCGCGCGACCAGCGCCGGGTGGCGAATTTCACCATCCGGGTGCGGCTGGTTCGCGCCAGTGAAGCCCAGAAAGCGGCGCCTGTGGTCGCGTCGACCTCGGCGCCGGCCAAGCAGTAACGGAATCCAGCATGGCAACCCGATTCACTTCAATCGATCTCGCTGCTCTGAAGGAGCAGGTGCAGGCGCAATTTCGCAATCTGGATCCGCAGAACCCCGCGCTGTGGCCGGCAATTCCCCGTTATGCCCTGATGCTGGCGGTGGCCGCCATGGTGGTGGTGGTCCTGTGGTTCGCCTGGCTCAGCGGCTCCGACGACGAGCTGCAGGCCGTGCGTGCGCAGGAAGCGCAGTTGCGGGAGGACTACAAGATCAAGCTGATCAAAGCGGTCAATCTGGATGTGCTGAAGAAGCAGCGCGAGCAGGTACTGCAGTACGTCAACCAGCTGGAGAAGCAGCTGCCGAGCAAGGCCGAGATGGACGCGCTGCTGTCGGACATCAACCAGGCCGGTCTGGGGCGTAGCCTGCAGTTCGAGCTGTTCAGGCCGGGGCAGGTGCTGGTGAAGGATTACTACGCCGAGCTGCCGATTGCCGTGCGAGTCACCGGGCGTTATCACGATATCGGCTCCTTTGCCTCCGACATCGCGCACCTGTCACGTATCGTGACGCTGAACAACCTGACGATTGTGCCCGGACGCGATGGCGGCCTGACCATGGATGCCACAGCCAAGACCTTCCGCTACCTCGATGCCGATGAAATTGCCTCCCAGCGCAAGGCTGCGGGTGGCGCGAAAGGGGGCAAGAAATGAGGGCCGCGGCCTATCCGTTTCTGGTCTTCAGCTTGGCGACGGTGTTGCTGGCCGGTTGCAGCGGGTCCAACGAGGACGAGTTGCGTCAATGGATGGCCGAGCAGAAAAGCCAGACGCGTCCGCGCGTGACGCCCATTGCCGAACCCAAGCAGTTCAAGCCCGAGCCGTATGCACAGTCGAGCGCCGTCGAGCCTTTCAGCAAGGAGAAGCTGGCGCGGGCGCTGAAGCGCGAGACAACCCAGTCTGCCACCAGTGGCGCCCTGATCGCGCCGGAACTGGCGCGTCGCAAGGAGGCGTTGGAGGCGTTTCCGCTGGATACGATGACCATGGTGGGCAGCGTCGTCAAGGAAGGGCGGCCCGTCGCGCTTGTCCGGGTGGACAACCTGCTCTACCAGGTACGGCCTGGCAGCTACCTGGGGCAGAACTACGGTCGCGTTACAAAGATTACCGAAACAGAAGTCACGCTGCGTGAAATAGTGCAAGACGCCGTCGGGGAGTGGGTTGAACGTCCCGCCACGCTGCTGTTGCAGGAGAGGTCGAAATGAGCATTCATACAAGTTGGGTTATGCGGCGTGGGGGCGCGCGGGTCCTACTGGCGCTGGCGCTGGCCGCATCCGCCGTGTCGTCGCTGGCGCAGACGGCGATCGAGTCCGTCTCGGGGTCGGTGCAAGGCGGCGCCGAGGTGGTCCGTATCGATCTGTCCCAGGCCCTTACGGCGACACCCACCAGCTTCGCCGTGCAGACGCCGGCCCGGGTGGCCTTGGATTTCCCTGGGGTAACCAATGCGGTCGGTCGTTCCGCCATCGAGATCAACCAGGGCAATCTGCGTTCTGTCAGTGTCATGCAGGCGGGTGACCGCAGCCGCGTAGTGATCAACCTCAAGCAGGCCGCCGGGTACAAGATCCAGGTGCAGGGCAAGTCTCTGCTGGTCGTTTTTGACCCCGTGGCGGCACCGGCCGCGGACGCGGCCGTCGTGCCCACCTTCGCCGAAAGCCGCAACCGTGATGTGCTGCCGCTGAAGGATGTCGACTTCCGCCGTGGCATCAACGGCGCTGGCCGTGTGGTGGTGTCTCTGTCCAGTAGTCAGGTTGGTGTGGACATCCGCCAGCGCGGGCAGACGCTGGTGGTGGAGTTCATGAAGTCCAGCTTGCCGGAAGGGCTCAAGCGACGCCTCGATGTGGCCGACTTTGGTACACCGGTGCAGACCGTCACGACCTTCCAGACGGGCGATCGCGTGCGGATGGTGATCGAGCCGCAGGGTGCCTGGGAGCACAGTGCCTACCAGAGCGATGAGCAATTCGTGGTGGAGATCAAGCCGCAGCGCGTTGATCCCTCGAAGCTGACCCAGGGGCCGGGCTACAACGGCCAGAAGCTGTCGCTCAACTTCCAGAATATCGAAGTGCGCTCGTTGTTGCAGGTGATTGCCGACTTCACCAATTTCAACATCGTCACCTCCGACTCGGTGAGCGGCTCGGTGACGCTGCGGCTGCAGGACGTGCCCTGGGACCAGGCGCTCGACATCATCCTGCAGGCCAAGGGCCTGGGCATGCGCAAGTCCGGCAACGTGCTGTGGATTGCGCCCAAAGACGAAATCGTGGCCAAGGAAAAACTGGAGCGTGAGGCCAATGTGGCACTGGAAGGGCTGGAGCCCGTCCGTACCGAGTCCTTCCAGTTGAACTATGCCAAGGCCGCAGACGTGGCGCGGCAGCTCATGGGCGGGGCGCCGGTTGGCGGTGCGGGTGCCGCGGCAGTGGCCAGTTCGCGGCTGCTGAGCCCGCGTGGGAGTGCGATTGCGGAGCCGCGCACCAACCAGCTGTTCGTGACCGACGTTTCCAGCCGGCTGGAACAGGTACGCAGCCTGATCACCAAGCTGGACATTGCGGTGCGCCAGGTGCTGATCGAGGCGCGTATTGTGGAAGCGGATGACACCTTCGGTCGGGCGCTGGGCGTTCGTCTGGGCGGTGGGTCGGCGATTCCGGTTGACGCCGCGGCAACGCGTGGCGGAGCCCAGTTTGGAGGCACCTACAGCGCGACGACGGTGGGTGCCGCGCCTGGGAGCTTTGTCAATCTTCCTTCCGCGTTCCCCTCTGGGGTGGCTGCACTGGGCTCACCGGGCGCTTTTGCTGTCTCCATCTTCAGCGAGGGCGCAGCCCGATTCCTGAACCTGGAGATCTCCGCCCTGGAAGCCGACAACAAGGGCAAGGTGGTGTCCAGTCCGCGCGTGGTCACGGCCGACAAGACCAAGGCCTTGATCGAGCAGGGCACGGAACTGCCCTACCAGGTCGCGACGGCGAGCGGCGCGACTTCCATCGCGTTTCGCAAAGCCAATCTGAAGCTCGAAGTGACGCCGCAGATCACGCCGGAAGGCAACATCATTCTGGAGCTGGACATCGCCAAGGACACGGTTGGCCAATCCACGCCGGCTGGCTTTGCGATCGACACCAAGCACATCCAGACCCAGGTGCTGGTCGAAAACGGTGGCACGGTCGTCATCGGCGGCATTTTTACGATGGAAGAGGCGGACCAGGAGTCGAAGATTCCGGGGCTGGGTGACATCCCGGGCCTGGGTAACCTGTTCAAGTCCCGCGCCAAGAAGTCCATCAAGAAGGAAATGCTGGTGTTCATCACGCCCAAGATGATCAGCGACAAGGCAGCGGTGCGCTGAGCCAGCTCAACTCGAACGCCGTGTAAAAGGTGATTGTCAGTCTGATCGGCCTGCCCGGCTCCGGAAAGTCCACTGTCGGGCGGCAACTCGCCCGACGTCTACATTGCCCTTTTGTCGACTCGGACCAGGTGCTTGAAGAGCGTCTCGGCTGCAGCATCCGTGCGTATTTCGAGCGTGAAGGCGAGGAGCGCTTTCGCGACATGGAGCAGGCCATCCTCGATGAGCTGACCCAGCGTCCGGACTGCGTGCTGTCGACGGGCGGCGGTGCCGTGTTGCGGCCGGCGAATCGCGAGGCCTTGAAGTCGCGCTCAAAGGTGGTCTACCTGAAGTCGTCTCCGGACGAACTGTTCCGCCGCTTGCGGCACGATACCAACCGCCCCTTGCTGCAGGTGGCCGACCCGCTGGGGCGCCTGCGCGAGCTTTACTCGGTGCGCGATCCGCTCTACCGCGAGGCAGCGCATTTTGTGATCGAGACCGGTCGCCCCTCGGTAGGTACCCTGGTCAACATGATCGTGATGCAGCTCGAGCTGGCCGGGCTGCTGCCCGGCACCTGAAGACGCTGCAGCCGCAGCGCTGTACCGGGTGGCCTAAACTCGGGGGTATGCAGCTGTCGCCCAACCTCTCGTTTCCTCCCTCGTCCCAAGTTCAGATTGATCTCGATGAGCGTAGCTACCCCATCGTGATTGGCAGCCAGTTGCTGGGCCGTGCGGACACCTATGCGGGACTGCCGCGCGCGGCTCAGGCCCTGATTGTCAGCAACACCACGGTGGCGCCGCTGTATGCGGGCGCCTTGAAGGCGGCGCTGCAGGTGCACTACCAGACGGTCCACATCGTTGAGCTGCCCGATGGCGAAGCCTACAAGACCTGGGAGACGCTGAACCTCATCTTTGATGCGCTGCTGGCCCACGGCTGCGACCGCAAGACCGTCCTGTTTGCCCTGGGTGGCGGTGTGGTCGGCGACATGACCGGATTTGCCGCGGCCAGCTATATGCGCGGCGTGCCGTTTGTGCAGGTGCCGACGACGCTGCTGGCGCAGGTCGATTCGTCCGTCGGTGGCAAAACGGCGATCAACCACCCGCTGGGCAAGAACATGATTGGCGCGTTTTATCAGCCGCTGCGCGTGGTGTGCGATCTGGACGTGCTCAAGAGTTTGCCTGCCCGCGAGCTCAGCGCGGGCTTGGCCGAAGTCATCAAGTACGGGCCAATTGCCGACATGGCGTTCCTCGCCTGGCTGGAAGCGAACATTGATGCACTGATGGCGCGCGATGCGACCGCCCTGAGCCATGCCATTCAGCGCAGCTGCGAGATCAAGGCTGATGTGGTGGGGCAGGACGAGCGCGAATCCGGCTTGCGTGCCATCCTCAACTTCGGCCATACCTTTGGTCATGCGATCGAGGCGGGTCTGGGTTATGGTGCTTGGCTGCATGGTGAGGCGGTCGGTTGCGGGATGATCATGGCGGCCGAGTTGTCGCGCCGCTTGGGTCTGGTTGAGGCAGCCTTTGTCGCCAGGCTGAAGCAGTTGATCAGCCGCGCTGGCCTGCCGGTGACCGGCCCCGAGTTGTCGACGCAGGACAACGCGGGGCGCTACCTTGAGCTCATGCGGGTGGACAAGAAGGCGGAGGCTGGTGAGATTCGCTTTGTTGTCATCGACGCGCCCGGACGAGCGGCGGTGCGCGGTGCGCCGGATGTGCTGGTGCGTGAGGTGATTGATGCCTGCTGTGTTTGAGTTGCTACGTTTTTGATAGCTGATCGCACCCATTCCATGGGGTTGAAGTGCCAATTTGACTTCCAATATGACGCTCGCCGCCTTTGCCTGTGATCCCGCTGCCACGCGCGGGCGGCGCTACGCAGAGCTTGCCGCGCCGACGCGCACCGAATACCAGCGTGACCGTGACCGCATCGTCCATTCCACCGCCTTTCGCCGGCTGGTTTACAAGACGCAGGTCTTCCTCAACCATGAGGGCGACCTGTTCCGCACGCGCCTGACGCACTCGCTGGAGGTGGCGCAGCTGGGGCGCTCGATCGCGCGTGCTCTGGGCCTCAACGAGGATCTGGTGGAGGCCATCGCTCTGGCGCACGACCTCGGTCATACGCCCTTCGGCCATGCCGGTCAGGACGCGCTGAACGACTGCATGGCAGGCCACGGTGGCTTTGAGCACAATCTGCAAAGCTTGCGCGTGGTCGATCGGCTGGAAGAGCGTTACCCGGCCTTCGACGGTTTGAACCTGACGTTCGAGACGCGCGAAGGCATCCTCAAACACTGCTCTCGGGCCAACGCCGAACAGCTGGAGGCCGCGGAGCCGAACGGCGTCGGGCGCCGGTTTCTGGAGCGGACCCAGCCCAGCCTGGAAGCGCAGCTGTGCAATCTGGCCGACGAGATTGCCTACAACGCCCATGACATCGACGACGGCGTGCGCTCCGGCCTGATCAGTCTGGAGCAACTGGCGGCCGTGCCGTTGTTCGAGGGCCATCGTCGCCAGACGCTCGAAGCGCACCCGCACCTTGCCGAACCAGCGCAAGGCCGGCGCGTGCTGTACGAGGTGATCCGACGCATGCTCAGCGCCCAGGTCTACGACGTCATCGATGCCACCCGGCTGGCACTGCAGGAGACTCAACCGGCAAGCGTGGCGGACGTGCGCCGCTTGCCGCCGCTGCTGCGCTTCAGTAGCGACATGCGTGAGCGTTCGCAGGCACTCAAGAAGTTCCTGTTTCAGAACCTCTACCGCCATCCCCAGGTGGTGCATACCACCGGGCAGGCGCGGCAGGCCATCCACGAGCTGTTCGAGGCTTACAGCGCAGCCCCTCAGGAGATGCAGGCGGGCTATGCCGCGAAAGTGCAAGCCAACCAAGGTAGCGCGGATGAGGAGGGGGCGCGCCTGCGTGTGGTAGCCGACTACATTGCAGGCATGACCGACCGCTTTGCCTGGCGGGAGCACGAGCGCCTGACAGGCCGGAGGCTGCTGGCATGAGCGCGGTGTTGATGCGTTCCACCCGGGACGTGGATCCGGCCCTGGTGGTGATTCTGGCCGGGGTCAGCGCGGCGCTGCATGTCGGCAAGCTGTCGCCGGCCTTGCCCGTGCTACGCGATGCGCTGGGTGTCACTTTGCTGCAGGCGGGCTTCCTGCTGTCGCTGGTGCAACTGGCCGGCATGACGCTGGGGCTGGCGGTTGGGTTGGCGGCAGATGGCCTGGGGCTCAAGCGCAGCATGTTGGCGGGCCTGCTTGTCCTGGCACTGGCTTCCCTGCTGGGGGGCTGGGCCCGTGATCCGCAGACTTTGCTGCTGCTGCGTGCAGTTGAAGGCTTCGGCTTTCTGCTGGTGTCCATGCCGGCGCCCAGCCTGATCCGCCATCTGGTATCTGCGCGGCGCATGAGCGCCATGCTGGGGTGGTGGGGCGCCTACATGCCGTTGGGGACGGCCAGCGCCTTGTTGTGCGGACCACTGGTGATCACCTGGGCCGGCTGGCAGGCCTGGTGGTGGGGTTTGGCAGTGCTGACACTGATCATGGGCCTGTGGCTCTGGCGGGTGGTGCCGCCTGACCAGGTGCGCGCCGCCAGTCAGGTCGCGTCTGCGGCAGCCACGCAGGCGGAGAGAGCGTCATCCTGGTTGCATCGCCTGCAGCAAACCTTGCGCAGCCGCGGCCCCTGGCTGGTGGCGCTGAGTTTTGCCATGTACTCCAGCCAGTGGCTTGCCGTCATTGGCTTTCTGCCGACCATCTATGCCCAGGCCGGTGTGACTGCCGGCACCACAGCGGTACTGACGGCGCTGGTGGCGGCGGTCAACATGGTCGGCAACATTGCGTCGGGCCGGCTGCTGACACGTGGGGTGCGGCCGCAGACGCTGCTGTATGTGGGCTTCGGGGTCATGGGGCTGGGCACGCTGGCTGCGTTCATGACCTGGCCCTTGCTGCCCGGTGGCGTTGGCGCACCGGCTCCGCTGCGCTTCGTTGCGGTGTTGCTGTTTTCCATGCTGGGCGGAATGATCCCCGGCACCTTGTTCTCCATGGCGGTGCACCTGGCACCGAGCGAGCGCACGGTGTCCACCACGGTTGGCTGGATGCAGCAGCTGTCGTCACTGGGGCAATTTGCCGGCCCACCGCTGGTGGCCTGGGTGGCTGCCGGTGTCGGCGGTTGGCAATGGACTTGGGTGGTGACGGGGTTGTGCTCGTTAGTCGGCATCGCCCTCGCGACCCGGCTCGGGCGGGAGGCTTATCGATGACAACGATGGATGAATCCACCTTGGTGGCCACGGTGGTGCAGGACACGCAGCGCTGGCTGGAGCGCGCAGTGATCGGCTTGAATCTGTGCCCGTTTGCCAAGAGTGTGCATGTAAAGGGGCAGGTGCACTACGTGGTCAGTCTGGCCAACGATGCTGCATCCTTGCGTGAGGAATTGGCGCAAGAACTGGCCGCTCTGCACGCCGCCGACCCGCAGGTGCGCGACACCACCTTGCTCATAGCGCCGTGCTGCCTGCAGGATTTTCTGGATTTCAACGACTTCCTGGACGAAGCCGACGCGGTGCTGAGCGAACTGGGTCTTGAAGGGGCGCTGCAGATCGCCAGCTTTCACCCCCTGTTCCAGTTCGCCGGCACGCGGGTGGACGACATCAGCAACTACACCAACCGCGCGCCCTATCCCACGCTGCACCTGCTGCGGGAAGCCAGCATCGACCGCGCGGTGGAGGCTTTCCCAGAGGCGGAGACGATCTACGAGAAGAACATGCAGACACTGGAACAGCTTGGCGCTGAAGGCTGGGCCGCGCTGCAGCTGGAAGCCCGCGCGCCAGCACCGCTCACGCCGAAGAAGGGGACGTCCTGATGACCGCACCCACCAAACGAAAGCCCGTCGCGCCGGCCACGCCGGTCGCCGATCTGGCGGTCGAACTGCGGCCCGGCCAGTCGATCGAGCTGCTCAAGGAGCTCCATATCCTGACGCGCGACGGCAGGCTCAACCAGGACACGCGCCGCAAACTCAAGCAGGTATATCACCTGTACCAGTTCATCGAGAAGCTGCTGCTCGAACTGGAGGCCGAGTCGGCCGGGCGTGACATCGCGCTGGCCGACCATGGTGCGGGCAAGTCCTATCTGGGCTTCATCATTTACGACCTCTTTTTCAAGCAGCGCCCCCAAGGCCACATCTACGGTATCGAGACCCGGCCGGAACTGGTGCAAAGGTCGCGCGACCTGGCAGTGCGACTGGGATTCGCACGCATGTCTTTTTTGAACCTTACTGTGGCCGAATCGGCCCATGCGGCGGAGTTGCCGGCGCAGATCGATATCGTCACCGCGCTGCACGCCTGCGACACGGCCACCGACGATGCCATTGCCTTCGGCCTTCAGAAGCGGGCGCGCTACATGGTGCTGGTGCCCTGCTGCCAGGCCGAGGTGGCGCGCGTGCTGAACTCCGGCAAGGCGCTGTCCTTGTCGCGCACGCCGCTGGCGGAGCTCTGGCGGCATCCGCTGCATACGCGCGAGCTGGGCAGCCAGATCACCAACGTGCTGCGCTGTCTTTACCTGGAAGCCTGTGGCTACCAGGTGACGGTGACGGAACTGGTGGGCTGGGAGCACAGTCTGAAGAACGAGCTCATCATTGCCCGCTACACCGGGCAACGCAAGAAGGCGGCGGCACTGCGCTTGCAGGCCATCTTGGAGGAGTTTGGGCTGACTTCGCTGCTGCAGACGCGCTTTCGCCTGCCGGAGCGTCAACCGGCGCCCGAAGCCGGCGTTGGAGGTTGAGAGACCGGCGTTGCTGGTCGTTTTTTGTGTTGCTTGAAAGACTTCTCAGGAAAACGAACGATGAAACAGCTCTATGCCTTGGCGCTGGTATTGGCCCTGTCGGCCTGTGCCAGCAGCAGTCCCGATGTGATTCAGCGTGCCGATACGCAGCGCATGTCCGTGGTCGAAGACGGCGTTGTAGTGTCGGTGCGTGCGGTGACCGTGGAAGGCAGTCAATCCGGTGGCGGTGCGGTGACCGGCGGCGTGGTTGGCGGTCTGGCCGGCTATGGGGCCGGTGGCAATCAGCGCGACAGCCAGGTCATCGGGGTGCTTGGTGCAGTGGCTGGGGCCGTGGCGGGTAACGCGATTGAGCGCATGAGCACACGCGAAGATGCTTACGAGATTCTGGTGCAGCTCAAGAACGGCGACCGGCGCGCGGTGGTGCAGGCCAAAGGTACGGAAACTTTCGCAGCGGGTGATGCGGTGATGCTGATCACGTCCGGCGGCAAGGTCCGCGTGGCCAAGGCGCCCGCCAAGTGAAGAAACCAATCAGCAATTCGGGGTCGGATTCCAATATGATGAAGCTCATTCCGATTGGGCTTCATCATGGCGCGCCTTCCTCGACTGACTGTTCCCGGTTACCCGCATCACGTCATTCAGCGCGGTAACAACCGCCAGCCGATCTTCAGTTCGGCGGCTGACCGCGACTTCTTCCTCGAGCTGCTGGACGAAAACGCCCGTAAGTTTGGCGTCGCCATTCACGCCTACGTCCTGATGGACAACCATTTTCATCTGCTGGCGACGCCACAGACCGACACAGCCTTGCCGCAAATGATGCAGGCAGTCGGGCGGCGTTATGTGCGCTATTTCAATGATCTGCAGCAGCGCACCGGCACGCTGTGGGAGGGGCGTTACAAATCGACCCTGGTTCAGGCCGAGCGCTATCTGCTGGCCTGCATGGTCTACATCGATCTCAATCCCGTGCGCGCAGGCATGGTGACGCAGGCTCGCGACTTCCCCTGGTCCAGTCATGCGCATTACATTGGCCTGCGTAATGACCGTCTGGTAACACCGCATCCGCTGTACTGGACCCTGGGCAACACACCCTTTGCACGTGAGGCTGCATACGGAGACCTGGTTCAAGCCGGTGTCAGTGCCCACCAACAGGAAGCTTTGACGCAATCCACCCTGCATGGCTGGGCTTTGGGGGAACCGGCCTTTGTCGGGGCGCTGCAAAAAACCACGTCACGTCGGCTCAGCAAGAAGTCGGCAGGGCGCCCTGCAGCACCCAAGTCCGAGAAGGCCCCGTAGCCTCGACGCAGCGTGCAATGACGGGGCGTTTTGATTCAATTAATATGTCCCTAATTATTTCTTGATCTGTTGAATCGGGAAATAATTAGAATCTGACCCCATTTATTCTGCTTGGCATTGTTGTTGCAGTGCACTATGCTTGCAACCCCTGTGAAATATTGAGGAGTGCGCCATGACCACGGCTGCCGAGATCCAGCATCTGCAACAAAACGGTTTGTATTCCGGTGCCAATGAGCATGACGCTTGTGGCGTCGGCTTTGTCGCCCATATCAAGGGTGTCAAGTCGCATGACATCGTCCAAGGCGCACTCAAGATCCTGGAGAACCTCGACCACCGGGGTGCCGTGGGTGCCGACAAACTGATGGGCGATGGCGCGGGCATCCTGATCCAGATTCCTGACACGCTGTACCGTGAAGAAATGGCCAAGCAGGGCGTGGAACTGCCGCCCCTGGGTGAATACGGCGTTGGCATGATCTTCCTGCCGAAGGAACACGCATCGCGTCTGGCCTGCGAGCAGGAGATGGAGCGCGCCATCAAGGCCGAAGGGCAGGTGTTGCTGGGCTGGCGCGACGTGCCGGTCAACCGCGACATGCCCATGTCGCCTACCGTGCGTGAAAAGGAGCCGGTGCTGCGCCAAGTCTTCATCGGCCGCGGCAGCGACGTGATCGTTCAGGACGCGCTGGAGCGCAAGCTCTACGTGATCCGCAAGACGGCCAGCGCTGCGATCCAGGCCCTGCAGCTCAAGCACAGCAAGGAATACTACGTGCCGAGCATGTCCAGCCGCACGGTGGTCTACAAAGGCCTGCTGCTGGCTGATCAGGTGGGCACTTACTATCTTGATCTGCAAGACCAGCGATGTGTCTCGGCCCTCGGTCTGGTGCACCAGCGCTTCTCGACGAACACCTTCCCCGAATGGCCGCTGGCGCACCCCTACCGTTATGTGGCGCACAACGGCGAGATCAATACCGTCAAGGGCAACTACAACTGGATGAAGGCGCGTGAGGGCGTGATGTCCTCGCCGGTGCTGGGCGAAGACCTGCAGAAGCTCTACCCGATCAGCTTTGCCGGCCAGTCCGATACCGCCACTTTTGATAACTGCCTGGAACTGCTGACCATGGCTGGCTACCCGATCAGCCAGGCCGTGATGATGATGATCCCCGAGCCGTGGGAGCAGCACACCACCATGGACGAGCGCCGCAAGGCCTTCTACGAGTACCACGCCGCCATGTTGGAGCCGTGGGATGGCCCGGCCTCCATCGTGTTCACCGACGGCCGCCAGATCGGCGCCACGCTGGACCGCAACGGCCTGCGTCCCTCGCGCTACTGCATCACCGACGACGACCTGGTGATCATGGGCTCCGAGTCCGGCGTGCTGCCGGTGCCGGAGAACAAGATCGTGCGCAAGTGGCGCCTGCAACCCGGCAAGATGTTCCTGATCGACCTGGAGCAAGGTCGCATGATCGATGACGAGGAGCTCAAGGCCAACCTCGCCAACAGCAAGCCCTACAAGCAGTGGATCGAGAACCTGCGCATCAAGCTCGACGACGTGGAAACCGGCGCCGCTGAACATGTGGCCGAAGGCGACGTCAGCCTGCTGGATCGTCAACAGGCGTTTGGCTTCACGCAGGAAGACCTCAAGTTCCTGATTGCGCCGATGGCCGCCGCCGGTGAAGAGGCGATCGGCTCCATGGGCAATGACAGCCCGCTGGCCGTGCTGTCGGACAAGAACAAGCCGCTGTACAACTACTTCAAGCAGCTGTTCGCCCAGGTGACCAACCCGCCGATCGACCCGATCCGCGAAGCCATCGTGATGTCGCTCGTGTCCTTCATCGGCCCCAAGCCGAACCTGCTGGACATCAATCAGGTCAACCCGCCCATGCGCCTTGAGGTGAGCCAGCCCATCCTGGACTTCTCCGATATGGCCAAGCTGCGCAACATCGAGGCCACCACCAAGGGCAAGTTCCGCAGTGCAACGCTGGACATCACCTACCCGCTGGCCTGGGGCCACGAGGGCGTGGAAGCCAAGCTGGCGTCGCTGTGCGCCGAAGCGGTGGACGCGATCAAGGGTGGCAAGAACATCCTGATCATCAGCGACCGTGCCGTGAGCCCGAAGCAGGTCGCCATCCCGGCCCTGCTGGCGCTGTCGGCCATCCACCAGCATCTGGTGCGTGAGGGCCTGCGCACCTCGGCCGGTCTGGTGGTGGAAACCGGTACGGCGCGTGAAGTGCACCACTTCGCCGTTCTGGCTGGCTACGGTGCCGAGGCCGTCCACCCCTACCTCGCCATGGAAACCCTGGTGGCCATCCACAAGGACCTGCCGGGCGATCTGAGCGCCGACAAGGCGATCTACAACTACATCAAGGCGATCGGCAAGGGTCTGTCCAAGATCATGTCGAAGATGGGCGTGTCGACCTACATGTCCTACTGCGGTGCCCAGCTGTTTGAAGCCATCGGCCTGAACAGCGAGACCATCGACAAGTACTTCACTGGTACGCCCAGCCGCGTCGAGGGCATCGGCGTGTTCGAGATCGCCGAGGAAGCCATTCGCATGCACCGTGCGGCCTTCGGCAGCGACCCGCTGCTGGCCACCATGCTGGATGCCGGTGGCGAGTACGCCTGGCGTACCCGCGGCGAAGAGCACATGTGGACGCCCGACGCCATTGCCAAGCTGCAGCACAGCACGCGCGCCAACAACTTCAATACCTACAAGGAATACGCGCAGATCATCAACGACCAGAACAAGCGTCACATGACGCTGCGAGGTCTGTTCGAGTTCAAGGTCGACCCGGCCAAGGCCATCCCGCTGGAAGAGGTCGAGCCGGCCAGCGAGATCGTCAAGCGCTTTGCCACCGGCGCCATGTCGCTGGGTTCCATCTCCACCGAGGCGCACGCCACCTTGGCCATTGCCATGAACCGCATCGGCGGCAAGAGCAATACCGGCGAGGGCGGCGAGGACCCGGCGCGCTACCGCAACGAGCTCAAGGGCATCCCGATCAAGAAGGGCGAAACGCTCAAGAGCGTGATCGGCGAGGCGCAGGTGGAAGTCGACCTGCCGCTGCAAGATGGTGATTCGCTGCGTTCCAAGATCAAGCAGGTCGCCTCCGGCCGCTTCGGCGTCACCGCCGAGTACCTGGCCAGCTCCGACCAGATCCAGATCAAGATGGCGCAGGGTGCCAAGCCGGGCGAAGGCGGCCAGCTTCCGGGCGGCAAGGTGTCCGACTACATTGGCAAGCTGCGTTACTCGGTGCCGGGCGTCGGCCTGATCTCCCCGCCGCCGCACCACGACATCTACTCGATCGAGGACCTGGCCCAGCTGATCCACGACCTGAAGAACGTGGCGCCGCATTCCAGCATCAGCGTCAAGCTGGTGTCCGAGATCGGCGTGGGCACCATTGCGGCCGGCGTGGCCAAGTGCAAGAGCGACCACGTGGTGATCGCGGGCCATGACGGCGGCACCGGTGCTTCGCCCTGGTCCTCCATCAAGCATGCCGGCAGCCCGTGGGAGATCGGCCTGGCCGAAACCCAGCAGACCCTGGTGCTGAACCGTCTGCGCGGTCGCATCCGCGTGCAGGCCGACGGCCAGATGAAAACCGGCCGCGACGTCGCCATTGGCGCGCTGCTGGGTGCTGACGAGTTCGGCTTCGCCACCGCGCCGCTGGTCGTCGAGGGCTGCATCATGATGCGCAAATGCCACCTGAACACCTGCCCGGTGGGCGTGGCCACGCAGGACCCGGTGCTGCGCAAGAAGTTCTCCGGCAAGCCCGAGCATGTGGTGAACTACTTCTTCTTCGTTGCCGAGGAAGTGCGTCAGATCATGGCCCAGCTGGGCATCCGCAAGTTCGACGACATGGTCGGCCGCGCCGACCTGCTCGACATGAAGAAGGGCATCGAGCACTGGAAGGCCCGTGGCCTGGACTTCTCGCGCCTGTTCGCCATGCCGCAGGTTGCCGCCGATGTGCCGCGCTACCACGTGGCCGAGCAGGAACACGGCCTGGAGAAATCGCTCGACCGCGTGCTGATCGAGAAATCACGCGCTGCCATCGAGAAGGGCGAGAAGGTGCAGTTCATGGAGGTGGCGCGCAACGTCAACCGCTCGGTCGGCGCCATGCTGTCCGGTGCGCTGACCAAGGTGCATCCCGAGGGTCTGCCGGACGACACCATCCGTATCCAGCTGGAAGGTACGGGTGGACAGTCCTTTGGTGCTTTCGTGGCACGCGGCATCACGCTGTACCTGATCGGCGAGGCCAATGACTACACCGGCAAGGGCCTGTCGGGTGGCCGCATCGTCGTGCGTCCGAGCCTGGATTTCCGCGGCGAGGCCATCCGCAACATCATCGTCGGCAACACCGTGATGTACGGTGCCACCAGCGGTGAGGCGTTCTTCAGCGGTGTCGCTGGCGAGCGTTTCGCCGTGCGCTTGTCGGGTGCCACCGCCGTGGTGGAGGGTACCGGCGACCACGGTTGCGAGTACATGACCGGCGGCACCGTGGCCGTGCTGGGCAAGACCGGCCGCAACTTCGCGGCCGGCATGAGCGGCGGCGTGGCCTACGTCTACGACGAAGACGGCCAGTTTGCCACCCGCTGCAACACCGCCATGGTGTCCATGGAGAAGGTGCTACCGGCGGCCGAGCAGGAGGCCACGGTGAGCCGTGCCATCTGGCACCGCGACCAGACCGACGAAGCCCAGCTCAAGAAGCTGCTGGAAGACCATCACCGCTGGACCGGCAGCAAGCGTGCGCGCGAACTGCTGGACAACTGGAATGAAGCTCGCGCCAAGTTCGTGAAGGTGTTCCCGAACGAGTACAAGCGTGCCTTGGGTGAGATCAACGCCAAGAAGGCGGCTGCCGCCCCGGCCAAGGCCACCAGCAAGAAGGAAGCCGCTGCGGCTAAGTAAATGACTTTGCGGGACCGGTCAGGGTTTGCACAGCAGGTCTGACCGGCCTCCAACTGAATCAATAGGAAACATCATGGGTAAAGTCACCGGCTTCATGGAGTACGAGCGCATCGAGGAGGGCTACCAGCCCGTTGCCGAGCGCGTCAAGAACTACAAGGAATTCGTGATCGGCCTGAGCGACGAGCAGGCCAAGGTCCAGGGCGCGCGCTGCATGGACTGCGGCACGCCGTTCTGCAACAACGGCTGTCCGGTCAACAACATCATTCCGGACTTCAACGATCTGGTCTACCAGGGCGACTGGAAGAACGCGATCGAGGTGCTGCACTCGACCAACAATTTCCCCGATTTCACGGGACGGGTCTGCCCCGCACCGTGTGAGGCAGCGTGCACGCTGAACATCAACAACGATGCGGTGGGCATCAAGTCGATCGAGCACGCCATCATCGACCGCGCCTGGGAACACGGCTGGGTCAAGCCGCAGCCGGCCGCCGTGAAGACCGGCAAGAAGGTCGCTGTGGTCGGCTCCGGCCCGGCCGGCATGGCCGCAGCCCAGCAGTTGGCGCGTGCCGGCCATGCCGTGACGGTGTTCGAGAAGAACGACACCGTGGGTGGCCTGTTGCGTTTCGGCATTCCGGATTTCAAGTTCGACAAGTCGCATATCGACCGCCGCGTCAAGCAGATGGAAGCCGAGGGCGTGGTGTTCAAGACCAACACCTTGGTCGGCGAGATGCCCAAGGGCTCCAAGGTGACCAATTGGGCCAAGGACACCGTCAGCCCCGAGCAGCTGAAGAAGGATTTCGACGCCGTGCTGCTGGCCGGTGGCGCTGAACAGTCGCGTGACCTGCCGGTGCCAGGCCGCGAGCTCGATGGCATCCATTTCGCCATGGAGTTCCTGCCGCAGCAGAACCGCATTAATGCCGGCGGCAAGGTCAAGGAGCAGATCCGGGCCGATGGCAAGCACGTCATCGTCATTGGTGGCGGTGACACCGGTTCCGACTGTGTCGGTACCAGCAACCGCCACGGCGCTGCCAGCGTGACCCAGTTCGAAGTCATGCCCATGCCGCCCGAGCAGGAGAACAAGCCCCTGGTCTGGCCCTACTGGCCGCTGAAGCTGCGTACCAGTTCCAGCCATGAAGAAGGCTGCCAGCGCGAGTTCGCCATCTCGACCAAGGAATTCATCGGCAAGAACGGCAAGGTCACGGGCCTGAAGACCGTACACGTCGAGTTCAAGGACGGCAAGTTCGTCGAGATCCCGGGCACCGAAAAGGAGTACCAGGCTGATCTGGTGCTGTTGGCCATGGGTTTCGTGAGCCCTGTCGCCACGATCCTCGACGCCTTCGGCATCGAGAAGGATGCTCGTGGCAACGCCAAAGCGAGCACTGACTTTGCGGGAGGCTATGCCACCAACGTGCCCAAGGTGTTCGCGGCGGGCGACATGCGGCGCGGCCAGAGCTTGGTGGTCTGGGCCATCCGCGAAGGCCGGCAGGCGGCGCGGGCGGTAGACGAGTTCCTCATGGGCTGCAGCGATCTGCCGCGCTGATCGGTGTAATCCCTTATCATTCAAAAGCCGGATCACCCCGGCTTTTGTTTTTTATGCCCGCCGCGCAAGAAGCCCCTCTCGTCGAACTGCGTCACCTGACCTTCGGGTACGGGGAGCGCGTCATTCTGGACGACGTGAGTCTGCAGGTGCCGCGCGGCAAGGTCACGGCCTTGATGGGGGCTTCCGGCGGCGGCAAGACCACCGTCTTGCGGCTGATTGGCGGCCAGTACCGGGCGCAACAGGGGGCACTGCTGTTCGACGGGCAGGATGTCACCACCATGAACCAGGAGCAGCTCTACGCGGCGCGCCGGCGCATGGGCATGCTGTTCCAGTTCGGCGCGCTGTTTGCCGACCTCGACGTCTTTGAGAACGTGGCGTTTCCCCTGCGCGAACATACGGATCTGTCGGAGGCACTGATTCGCGATGTGGTGCTGATGAAGCTCAATGCCGTGGGTCTGCGCGGCGCCCGCGACCTGATGCCCAGCGAGGTGTCGGGCGGCATGGCAAGGCGGGTCGCGCTGGCGCGTGCCATCGTGCTCGACCCGGAACTGGTCATGTACGACGAGCCCTTTGCCGGCCTGGATCCGATCTCGCTCGGCACCGCCGCCCAGTTGATCCGCCGTCTCAACGATGCCATGGGGCTGACCAGCATCGTGGTGTCCCATGATTTGGAGGAAACCTTCGGTATTGCCGACCAAGTAATCATCCTGGCCAACGGGCGCATTGCGGCCCAGGGCACGCCAGACGAGGTGCGACGTTCCACCGATCCGCTGGTACAGCAGTTTGTCCAAGCCCAGGCCGAGGGACCGGTGCATTTCCACTACCCGGGTCCCAGTGTGGACCAAGACTTCGGCATGGAGCAGGTATGAGCTGGTGGCGCCCCTCGGATGTGGGTTATACGTTGCGCAGTAAGCTGGGCGACATGGGCTATGGCGCGCGCCTGTTCCTGCGGCTGGTCCAGCTGGCCGGCCCGAGTTTCAAGCGCTTCGGGCTGATCCGCGACCAGATCCATCTGCTGGGCAACCATTCGCTGGCCATCATCGTGGTGTCCGGCCTGTTCGTCGGTTTTGTGCTCGGGCTGCAGGGCTACTACATTCTGGTGGACTATGGCTCTACGGAAGCCTTGGGGCAGATGGTGACCCTCAGCCTGGTGCGCGAGCTTGGGCCGGTGGTGGCGGCGCTGCTGTTTGCCGGCCGGGCCGGCACGTCGCTGACGGCCGAAATCGGCCTGATGAAGGCCGGTGAGCAGCTCAGCGCGATGGAGATGATGGCCGTGGACCCGGTACGCCGCATCCTGGCGCCGCGTTTCTGGGGCGGCGTGATCACCATGCCCCTGTTGGCTGCCGTCTTCAGCGCGGTGGGCGTCATGGGTGGTTGGCTGGTGGGCGTGGTCATGATCGGTGTCGATCCCGGCGCCTTCTGGAGCCGCATGCAAGGTGGCGTCGATGTCTGGCAGGACGTGGGCAACGGCGTCGTCAAGAGCATCGTGTTCGGTTTCACGGTCAGCTTTGTGGCACTGCTGCAGGGCTATGAAGCGCAGGCCACACCCGAAGGTGTGTCGCGCGCCACAACGCGTACGGTGGTGATGGCTTCGCTGGCGGTGCTGGGGCTGGACTTCATCCTGACCGCGATGATGTTTTCGATTTGAATTTGACAGGAGCTTTGTGGGTCAGGCCATGCACGCGGCGAGGTGGGCTGATCCCGATGAATCAAGATGCAACGCTCAAAAAATGATGTCTGGGTAGGCCTGTTCGTCCTCATCGGGGGCGCGGCCATTCTGTTCCTCGCGCTGCAGTCGGCCAACCTGCTGAACCTGAGTTTCCAGTCGACCTACCGGGTGGAAGCGCGCTTTGACAACATTGGTGGCCTCAAGCCGAAGTCGCCGGTCAAGAGCGGCGGTGTGGTGGTGGGGCGCGTCGAGTCGATCAGCTTCGACGACAAGACCTTCCAGGCCAAGGTGCAGCTGGCGCTGGAGAGCCGCTACCAGTTCCCGAAGGACAGTTCACTCAAGATCTTGACCAGTGGTCTGCTGGGGGATCAGTACGTCGGCATCGAGGCCGGCGCTGAAGAGAAATCGTTGGCCGGCGGCGACGTGATCAGCAGCACGCAATCGGCGGTGGTGCTGGAGAATCTCATCGGCCAGTTCCTCTACAGCAAGTCGGCCGAAGGCAAGACGGATAGCGCGGGCAAGAAATGAGTGACGTCAGCAAGACAGGCCAGCCGGTGGCTGGTGGTTTCAGGCGTCTGATCGGTGGCGCGGTGCTGCTGTGCGGTGCGCTGCTGGCCGGGTGTGCGACCGGCCCGAACGCCAACCCGAAAGATCCGCTGGAGCCCTTCAACCGCAGCATGTTCCAGTTCAACGAAGCGCTGGACGAGGCCGTACTCAAACCGGTCGCGACGGGCTACCAGACCGTGACGCCCGAACTGGTGCGCCGCGGCGTGGGCAATTTCTTCCGCAACATCGAGGACCTCTGGTCTTTCGTCAACAGCGTGCTGCAGCTCAAGGGTGAGGCGGCCGGCAACAATCTGGTGCGCTTTGGCGTCAACACCACCATAGGCCTGGCCGGCATTCTGGACGTTGCCACCGAAATGCAGATTGAGCGCCAGCCGGAAGACTTCGGCCAGACTTTGGGGCGCTGGGGTGTGGGCGCCGGGCCTTACGTGGTGCTGCCCTTCTTCGGCCCCTCCACCCTGCGCGATACCGTGGCGCTGCCGGTGGACAAGACGGTGGGCGATCCTGTGACCAAGGTCGAGGACATTCCGGTGCGCAACACGCTCTGGACCTTGCGCGTCATTGACAACCGTGCTCAGCTGCTCAAGGCCGGTGAGGTGCTGGAGGAGGTTGCGCTTGACAAGTACACTTTCCTGCGGGATGCGCATCTGGCGCGGCGCCGCAACGCGGTGTACGACGGCAATCCTCCCGAGGAAGCGCCGGAGCCAGAGCCGCCGGCCGACTAGTTTTCACCGGTGTGGTGCCCGTGCCGGCCGGTTCGTGCCTGCAGGTGCCGGGGCTCACAGTGACAATGGAAGAACCAACATGCAACGTCGATTTCTGAACCGTTTCCTCGCCGCCTGGGTGTGCAGCGCCGCGGCGCTGGCCGTCTGGCCGGCGCATGCCGCCGCCGACGAGGCGCCCGATGCCATGGTCAAGCGCCTGTCCACCGAGGTGCTGGACACCATCCGTACCGACAAGGCGATCCAGGCCGGCGACATGAACCGCATCATGACGCTGGTCGATGCCAAGATCATGCCGAACGTCAACTTCCAGCGCATGACGGCCTCGGCGGTCGGCCCTGGCTGGCGCCAGGCCACCCCAGAGCAGAAGAAGCGCCTGCAGGAGGAGTTCAAGACGCTGCTGGTACGCACCTACGCCGGCGCCTTGCAGCAGGTGACCGACCAGACCATCGTGCTCAAGCCCATGCGTGCCGCGCCGGAGGACAAGGAGGTCGTGGTGCGTACCGAAGTGCGCGGCCGTGGTGACCCGATCCAGCTTGACTACCGGCTGGAGAAGACGCCGGGTGAGGGCCTGGGCTGGAAGATCTACAACCTCAACGTGCTGGGTGTCTGGCTGGTGGAGACCTACCGCAGCCAGTTTGCCCAGGAGATCAACACCAAGGGCATCGATGGCCTGATCGCCACCCTGAGCGAACGCAACAAGGCCAACGCCAAGAAGGGCTGACCGTGCTGCTGCTGCCCACCGAACTCACCCACGTCCAGGCCCGCGCCTGCCTGCAGATGCTGCTGCAGGGCCTGCGCGGCCATGGCGGCGCCTCGGTGACGGTGGATGCCAGTGCCTTGCAGCGCTTCGATTCGGCCGCGCTGGCTGTGCTGCTGGAGTTTCGGCGCGAATGCCTGGCGACCGGCAAGCAGTTTGCGGTGCGCGGCCTGACGCCGCGACTGGCCGATCTGGCAGCTTTATACGGCATCGCCGGCCTGTTGCCGGCCGCCTGACCCCACGGGCGCGGGCTGGCGACCCGTCCGCTTAAAATAGCGGACTTCCATGCCAGCCATCTCCTTTCAGTCCGTCTCCAAGGCCTATGCGGCCCCGCGGGGGCCCCAGGGCGCCACTTTCCTTGCCCTAGACGACGTCAGCCTCGATATCGAAGAGGGCGAATTCTTTGGCCTGCTCGGACCCAACGGGGCCGGCAAGACCACCCTGATCAGCATCCTCGCCGGCCTGACGCGCGCCAACCAGGGGCGGGTTCGGGTACTGGGGCATGACGTCCAGGCAGATTACGCCCAGGCGCGGCGGCAGCTGGGCGTGGTGCCGCAGGAACTGGTGTTCGACCCCTTCTTCAACGTGCGCGAAACGCTGCGCATCCAGTCCGGCTACTTCGGCGTCAAGAACAACGAGGCCTGGATCGACGAGCTGCTCGAAAGCCTGGGGCTGGCCGACAAGGCCAATGCCAACATGCGCCAGCTCTCCGGCGGCATGAAGCGCCGCGTGCTGGTGGCGCAGGCCCTGGTGCACAAGCCGCCGGTCATCGTGCTCGACGAGCCCACGGCCGGCGTCGACGTGGAACTGCGCCAGACCCTGTGGGCCTTCATCTCGCGCCTCAACAAGCAAGGCCACACGGTGCTGCTGACCACCCATTACCTCGAAGAGGCCGAGGCCTTGTGCGGCCGCATCGCCATGCTCAAGTCCGGCCGGGTGGTGGCGCTGGAGCGCACCAGCGAGCTGCTCAAAGCCGCGTCCAGCCACGTGCTGCGCCTGAAGATCGACGGTGAATTGCCGGCCGATCTGGCCGCGCAGGCGCGCGTGACCGGGCGCATCGTGCAGTTCCCGGCCCACGATGCACGCGAGATCGAAGGTTACCTCGGTGCCGTGCGTGAGGCCGGCGTCATCGTCGACGATGTCGAGATCACCAAGGCGGACCTGGAGGACGTGTTCCTCGCCGTGATGGGGAGCCGAAAATGACGGGCTGGCAGACCCTGCTCTACAAGGAAGTGCTGCGCTTCTGGAAGGTCAGCTTCCAGACCATCGCCGCGCCGGTGTTGACGGCCGTGCTCTACCTGCTGATCTTCGGCCACGTGCTGGAAGACCACGTCAAGGTCTACGATCGCATCAGCTACACCGCCTTTCTGATTCCGGGGCTGGTGATGATGAGCGTGCTGCAGAACGCCTTTGCCAACAGCTCGTCCTCGCTGATCCAGAGCAAGATCATGGGCAACTTGGTCTTTCTGCTGCTCACCCCGCTGTCGCATTGGGCCTGGTACCTGGCCTATGTCGGCTCCTCGGTGCTGCGCGGGCTGGTGGTCGGCTCGGGTGTACTGCTGGTGACTTTCTGGTTCACCGATCTGAGCCTGACGGCTCCGCTGTGGATCGTGGTGTTTGCCGTCGCCGGGGCGGCGCTGCTGGGCTCGCTCGGTCTGATTGCCGGCCTGTGGGCGGAAAAGTTCGACCAGCTGGCGGCCTTCCAGAACTTCATCATCATGCCCATGACCTTCCTCAGCGGCGTGTTCTATTCCATCCATTCGCTGCCGGCGTTCTGGCAGGGCGTGAGCCACCTGAATCCTTTCTTCTACATGATCGACGGCTTCCGCTACGGCTTCTTCGGTGTCAGCGACGTCTCGCCCTGGCTCAGCCTGGGCATCGTCGGCACGGCGCTGCTGGCCGTCGGCGGCCTGGCGGTGCACCTGCTGCGCACCGGCTACAAGATCCGTGGCTGATACGTCTTTTTCATCATGACCGCAGAGCAACTCCAATCCCTCATCGCGGCCGGCCTGGCCTGCGAGCACATCGAACTCACCGGCGACGGTCGCCACTGGTATGCCACCATTGTCTCGCGTGAATTCGAGGGCAAGCGCGCCATCCAGCGTCACCAGCGTGTCTACGCCACGCTGGGCCAGAAGATGCACACCGACGAGGTGCATGCCTTGTCGATGAAGACCTACACGCCGGCCGAATGGGCGGCGCAACCGAAGTGATCCCTCATGGATAAATTGCTCATCCGCGGCGGCCGTACGCTGCATGGCGAGGTGCTGATTTCCGGTGCCAAGAACGCCGCCTTGCCGGAGCTGTGTGCCGCGCTGCTGACGGCGCAGCCGGTGACGCTGCGCAACGTGCCGCAGCTGCAGGACGTGGCCACCATGCTCAAGCTGATCCGCAACATGGGGGTCACGGCTGAGCGGGATGCCGACGGTACGGTGCGGCTCGACGCATCCCGGCTGGACAAGCCCGAGGCGCCCTACGAGCTCGTCAAGACCATGCGCGCTTCGGTGCTGGCGCTGGGGCCGCTGTTGGCCCGTTTTGGCCAAGCACGTGTGTCGCTGCCGGGTGGCTGCGCCATCGGCTCGCGTCCGGTCGATCAGCACATCAAGGGCATGCAGGCCATGGGCGCCGAGATCTCGGTTGAGCATGGCTACATCATGGCGCGCCTGCCGCAAGGACAGGCACGCCTCAAGGGCGCGCGCATCACCACCGACATGGTGACCGTGACCGGGACCGAGAACTTTCTCATGGCGGCTTGCCTGGCCGAAGGCGAAACCATCTTGGAAAACGCGGCGCAGGAGCCGGAGATCCCGGACCTGGCCGAGATGCTCATCAAGATGGGCGCGAAGATCGAGGGCCACGGCACCAGCCGCATCCGCATCCAGGGCGTCGAAGCGCTGCACGGCTGCGAGCATCAGGTGGTGGCCGACCGCATCGAAACCGGGACCTTCCTGTGCGCCGTTGCGGCCGCCGGTGGCGACGTGGTGCTCAAGCACGGCCGGGCCGACCACCTGGACGCGGTGATCGAGAAGCTGCGGGCAGCGGGTGCCACCGTCACTGCCTTGTCGGACGGTATCCGCATCCAGTCGCAGGGTCGGATGAAGGCACAGAGTTTCCGCACCACCGAGTACCCGGGCTTTCCGACCGACATGCAGGCCCAGTTCATGGCGCTCAACTGTGTAGCGCAAGGCACGGCCAAGGTGACCGAGACCATCTTCGAGAACCGCTACATGCACGTCAACGAGCTGGTGCGCTTGGGCGCCAACATCCAGATCGACGGGAATGTGGCGGTGGTGGAAGGCGTGCCGCGCCTGTCGGGCGCCACTGTCATGGCTACCGACCTTCGGGCTTCTGCCAGCCTGGTGATCGCCGGCCTGGTGGCCGACGGCGAGACGCTGGTAGATCGCATCTATCACCTTGATAGAGGCTACGACCGCATGGAGGCCAAGTTGGCGGCCATCGGCGCCGATATCGAGCGTGTCAAATGACGGCCCCCACGCTTGTCACTGACGTGTACTGCGCTGCCCCCTCGCAGGCTTGCCCTGCGCTCTGCTTGGGCGTGGGGCTTTCGCGCCTTGGGGCGGCCCGGCGTCGCTCAAATGAGACAATGAACCCATGATCACGCTCGCACTTTCCAAGGGACGTATCTTTGACGAAACCGTGCCGCTGCTGAAGGCGGCTGGCATCGAGGTGCTGGACGACCCCGAGAAGACCCGCAAGCTCATCCTGGCCACCAACCAGCCGGATGTGCGTGTGGTGCTGGTGCGCGCCACCGACGTGCCGACCTATGTGCAGTACGGCGGGGCCGATCTGGGCATCACCGGCTTGGACACGCTGCTGGAGCATGGCAGCGACGGCCTGTACCAGCCGCTGGACCTGCAGATCGCCAAGTGCCGCATCAGCGTGGCGGTGCGTGAGGGTTACGACTACGCTGCTGCTGTGCGCCAGGGTTCGCGTCTGACGGTGGCTACCAAGTACGTGGCGATTGCACGCGAATTCTTCGCTGCCAAGGGCGTGCACGTGGACCTGATCAAACTCTACGGCAGCATGGAGTTGGCTCCGCTGACCGGCTTGGCTGATGCCATCGTCGACTTGGTGTCCACCGGCAACACGCTCAAGGCCAACCATCTGGTCGAGGTCGAGCACATCATGGATATCAGTTCGCGTCTGGTGGTGAATCAGGCCGCGCTCAAGCTCAAGCGCGAACCGATCCGTCGCATCATCGACGCCTTCGCCGGTGCCGTGGGTTCGAAGTGAATACTATGAATTTGATAGCTGCACCCGCCCGTCTGACAACGTCTGAGGCTGATTTTGAGGCTAAGTTCCAGGCGCGTCTGCATTGGTCGGGCGAGACTGACGCGGCCATCGAGCAGCGTGTGGCAGAGATCCTGGTCGATGTGCGGCAGCGTGGTGACGCGGCTGTGCTGGAGTACACCGCGCGCTTTGACGGCGTGCAGGCGGCCGCGCTCAAGGAACTGGAGCTGACGCAGGCTGAACTCAAGGCCGCGTTCGACGCGCTGCCCGTGGCGCAACGCGAAGCCTTGCAGGCTGCCGCACAGCGCGTGCGCAGTTACCACGAGGCGCAGAAGAAGGCCTCCGGCGAGAGCTGGAGTTACCGCGATGCCGACGGTACGCTGCTCGGGCAGAAGGTCACGCCGCTGGACCGCGTCGGCATCTACGTGCCCGGCGGCAAAGCCGCCTACCCGTCGTCGGTGCTCATGAACGCCATTCCAGCCCATGTGGCCGGTGTCGGTGAAATCATCATGGTGGTGCCTACCCCCAGAGGCGAAAAAAACCCGCTGGTGCTGGCGGCCGCTTATGTGGCGGGCGTCACGCGTGCCTTCACCATTGGTGGCGCGCAGGCTGTGGCGGCGCTGGCCTATGGCACGGCCACCGTGCCGGGTGTCGACAAGATCACCGGCCCGGGCAACGCCTATGTCGCCAGTGCCAAGCGGCGCGTCTTCGGCCAGGTGGGCATCGACATGATCGCCGGCCCGAGCGAGATCCTGGTGCTGGCCGACGGCACGACGCCCCCCGACTGGGTGGCCATGGACCTGTTCAGCCAGGCCGAGCACGACGAGCTGGCGCAGAGCATCCTGCTGTGCCCGGATGCCGCCTACCTCGACGCGGTGCAGCGCGAGATCGACCGCCTGCTGCCGCAGATGCCACGCGCCGAGATCATTGCCAAATCGCTCACTGGCCGCGGTGCACTGATCCACACCCGCAGCATGGAAGAGGCCTGTGCCATCTCCAACCGCATCGCGCCCGAACACCTGGAGGTGTCGAGCCGCGAGCCCCACCAGTGGGAGCCGCTGCTCAAGCACGCCGGCGCCATCTTCCTCGGTGCCTACACCAGCGAGTCGCTTGGCGACTACTGCGCCGGCCCCAACCACGTGCTGCCCACCAGCGGCACGGCACGCTTCAGCTCACCGCTGGGCGTGTATGACTTCCAGAAGCGCAGCAGCCTGATCGAGGTCAGCGAGGCGGGCGCCCAGTCGCTGGGCCAGATTGCTTCCGTGCTGGCCCATGGCGAAGGCCTGCAAGCGCACGCGCGGGCGGCCGAGATGCGGTTGGAGGGGGGCAAAGCATGAGTGCCCTCGATCCCAAGCTACAGAAGTTGATCCGCCAAGACATTCAGGGCATGCATGCCTATGCCGTGCAGGAATCAGCCGGCATGGTCAAGCTCGACGCGATGGAGAATCCCTACGGCCTGCCGCCCGCGCTGCAGGCCGAGCTGGGCCAACGCCTGGGCACACTGGCGCTGAACCGCTACCCGGATGGCCGCGTCAACGACCTGCGCGCCGCGCTGGCACGTTACGCCAACATGCCCGCGGGCTGTGACCTGATGCTGGGCAACGGCTCGGACGAGTTGATCGCCCTCTTGGCCATGGCCTGCGACGTGCCGGGGGCCTCCATCCTGGCGCCGCTGCCCGGCTTCGTCATGTACGCCATGAGCGCGCAGTTGCAGGGGCTGGCCTTCCACGGTGTGCCACTCACGCCCGATTTCGAGCTCGATGAGGCGGCCATGCTGGCGGCCATCCGCGAGCACAAGCCGACCATCACCTACATTGCCTACCCGAACAACCCGACCGGCAACCTGTGGGACGCGGCAGTGATCAGAAAGATCATCGCGGCGGTGGGCGAGCAGGGCGGTCTGGTGGTGCTGGACGAGGCCTACCAGCCCTTTGCCGCGCGTACCTGGCTCGACCGCATGCGCGCCAATCCGGCCGCGCACGGCCACGTGCTGCTGATGCGCACGCTGTCCAAGTTCGGTCTGGCCGGCGTGCGGCTGGGCTACATGATCGGGCCGGCCGCGCTGATCGCCGAGATCGACAAGGTGCGCCCACCCTACAACGTCAGCGTGCTGAACTACGAGTGCGCCCTGTTTGCGCTCGAGCATGCCGATGTTTTTGCGGCCCAGGCCCTTGAGATCAAAGCGCAGCGTGCTATTATTTTGGAAGCGTTGTCAGCCCTGCCCGGGGTGCGGGCCTGGAACAGCGAGGCCAACATGATCCTGGTGCGCGTGCCCGATGCGGCCCGGGCCTTCGAGGGCCTGAAGGCGCGCAAGGTGCTGGTGAAGAATGTTTCCAAGCTGCACCCCTTGTTGGCCAACTGCCTGCGCCTGACCGTCGGCACGCCGGATGAAAACCGGCTGATGCTGGCGGCGCTGAAAGAATCACTATGAGCACACCACGCATTGCAGAAGTCTCGCGCAACACCGCAGAGACGCAGATCACCGCCCGGGTCAACCTCGACGGCACGGGCGTGTCGCGCCTGTCCACCGGCATCGGTTTCTTCGACCACATGCTGGACCAGATCGCACGCCACGGCCTGATCGACCTCGATATCCAGGCCCAGGGCGATCTGCACATCGACGGCCACCACACGGTGGAAGACGTGGGCATCACGCTGGGCCAGGCGGTGGCCAAGGCCGTGGGCGACAAGAAGGGCATCCGCCGCTACGGCCACGCTTACGTGCCGCTGGACGAGGCGCTGTCGCGCGTGGTGGTCGACTTTTCCGGCCGCCCGGGCCTGGTCATGCACGTGCCGTTCAAGAGCGGCATGATCGGCACCTTCGACAGCCAGCTGGCCTACGAGTTCTTTCAGGGCTTCGTGAACCACGCCTTCATCACGCTGCACATCGACAACCTCAAGGGCGAGAACGCGCACCACCAGGCCGAGACCGTGTTCAAGGCCTTTGGCCGTGCGTTGCGCGCCGCGCTGGAGATCGATCCGCGCGCGGTGGGTACCATTCCCTCGACCAAAGGCTCGCTCTGACGTCATGACTTCCGGACTTCCGGCCAAGACCGTCGCCGTCGTCGATTACGGCATGGGTAACCTGCGTTCGGTGTCGCAGGCGGTGCAGGCTGCGGCCGCCGGCACCGGCTGGCATGTGCTCATCACGTCGCGCCCGGACGAAGTGCGCGCCGCCGAACGCGTGGTGCTGCCGGGGCAGGGCGCCATGCCCGACTGCATGCGCGAACTGCGCGACTCCGGTCTGCGCGATGCGGTGCTGGAGGCCGCAGCGAACAAGCCCTTGTTCGGCGTCTGCGTCGGCATGCAGATGATGCTGGACCACAGTGCCGAGGGCGACACGCCGGGCCTGGGCCTGATCCATGGCGAGGTCATCAAGTTCGAGCTGGCCGGCCGCACGCAGCCCGACGGCAGCCGCTACAAGGTGCCACAGATGGGTTGGAACCAGGTCTGGCAGCCGGACCACGGCCAGGGCCGCCACCCGGTATGGGGCGAGGTGCCGGACGGCAGCTACTTCTATTTCGTGCACAGCTTCTATGCCCGACCGTCGGCTGCACGCCACAGCGCGGGCGAGACCGATTACGGCGGCCGCTTCACCTCGGCGATTGCGCGCGATAATATTTTCGCGACCCAATTCCACCCCGAGAAAAGTGCAGCCCACGGCTTGGCCCTTTATCGCAACTTCCTGCACTGGAATCCCTGATTCCAGCCCTCTTCCTTCCGGCAGTACACCTGATAGCCATCTCACTCTGAAGCATCATGCTTTTAATTCCTGCCATTGATTTGAAAGACGGTCATTGCGTGCGCCTGAAGCAGGGCGACATGGACCAGTCCACCACCTTCGGAGAAAACCCGGCGCAGATGGCGCGCAACTGGGTCGACAAGGGCGCCCGCCGCCTGCATTTGGTGGACCTCAATGGCGCTTTTGCCGGCCAGCCGAAGAACGAGCAGGCCATCCGTAGCATCCTCAAGGAAGTCGGCAGCGAGGTCGACGTGCAGCTTGGCGGCGGTATCCGCGACCTCGACACCATCGAGCGCTACCTCGACGCCGGCCTGCGCTACGTTATCATCGGCACCGCCGCCGTCAAGAACCCCGGCTTCCTGCAGGACGCCTGCACCGCCTTCGGCGGCCACATCATCGTCGGCCTGGATGCCAAGGACGGCAAGGTGGCGACCGATGGCTGGAGCAAGCTGACCCGTCACGAAGTGGTCGACCTGGGCAAGAAGTTCGAGGACTACGGCGTCGAGTCCATCATCTACACCGACATCGGCCGCGACGGCATGCTCTCCGGCATCAACATCGAGGCCACGGTGCGGCTGGCGCAGGCGCTGACCATCCCGGTCATCGCTTCCGGCGGCCTGAGCAATATGGCCGATATCGAGGCGCTATGTGCCGTCGAGGACGAGGGCATCGAAGGCGTGATCTGCGGCCGGGCCATCTACACCGGCGACCTAGACTTCGAAGCCGCGCAAGTGCGCGCCGACGAACTGTCCGGCTGACATGGCCCCCTCGGTCGCCCACCGCGTGTGGCTCCCTGCCCCCCGAGGGGGCCGCATTTTACCTAGCGGTGCTGGCCGCCAAGCGGTCCAGACGCCTTGGGGCGGCCCGGCGGCAAAACCAGCCGTCGACTCTTTCTGAAAGCAATCATGCTGGCCAAACGCATCATCCCCTGCCTGGACGTCACCGGTGGTCGCGTCGTCAAGGGCGTCAACTTCGTCGAACTGCGTGATGCCGGCGACCCGGTGGAGATCGCCGCCCGCTACAACGAGCAGGGCGCCGACGAGCTCACCTTTCTCGACATCACCGCCACCAGCGACGGGCGTGACCTGATCCTGCACATCATCGAGGCGGTGGCCTCGCAGGTCTTCATCCCCTTGACGGTGGGCGGTGGCGTGCGCACCGTGGAAGACGTGCGCCGCCTGCTTAACGCCGGTGCCGACAAGACCAGCTTCAACTCGGCGGCCATTGCCAACCCGCAGGTCATCCGTGACGCCTCGGCCAAGTACGGCGCGCAGTGCATCGTGGTGGCCATCGACGCCAAGCGCCGTTTTGGTGACGATGTGCTGGCGCGCGGTGAGGGCTGGGACGTCTACAGCCACGGCGGGCGCAAGAACACCGGCCTGGACGCCGTGGCTTGGGCGCGCCAGATGGCCGAGTACGGCGCCGGCGAGATCCTGCTCACCAGCATGGACCGTGACGGCACCAAGGCCGGCTTCGACCTGGAACTCACGCGCGCCGTGAGCGACGCGGTGAGCGTGCCGGTGATCGCCTCCGGCGGCGTTGGCAACCTCGACCACCTGGTCGACGGCATCAAGGTCGGCGGCGCTGACGCGGTACTGGCCGCCAGCATCTTCCATTACGGCGAATACACCATCGCCCAGGCCAAGGCGTGCATGGCCCAGGCGGGCATTCCGGTACGGATCGAAGCGCAGGCCTGAGTGCCGCGTTGCCGGCACCGATTCGGGCGACAATAGCGCTATGAACTGGCTGGACAACGTGAAATGGGATGCGCAGGGCCTCGTGCCCGTGATTGCGCAGGAACAGGGCAGCAAGGACGTGCTGATGTTCGCCTGGATGAATCGCGAGGCGCTGCAGAAGACGGCCGAGCTTGGCCGTGCGGTCTACTTCAGCCGCTCGCGCGGCAAGCTCTGGTTCAAAGGCGAGGAATCGGGCCATGTGCAGACGGTGCACGAAATCCGGCTGGACTGCGACAGCGATGTGGTGCTGCTCCAGGTCACCCAGCTTGGCCACGAGCCTGGCATTGCCTGCCACACCGGTCGCCACAGCTGCTTCTTCAGCGTGCTGAAGGACGGCGTCTGGCAGGCGGTCGACCCGGTCTTGAAAGACCCCGAATCCATCTACAAATGAACGCCATGTCCGACACCCGCAACAATTCCGCCGATGCCCTGGCCCGCTTGGCGGCCGTGGTCGAGAGCCGCTTGCCCGCCAACGGCGGCGACCCGGAGAAGAGCTACGTGGCGCGCCTGCTGCACAAGGGGCCGGATGCCTTCCTCAAGAAAATCGGCGAGGAAGCGACCGAAGTGGTGATGGCGGCCAAGGATGCCGACCACGGCGGCGACCGCAGCAAGATCCTCTACGAGGTGGCCGACCTCTGGTTCCATAGCATGATCGCGCTGGCGCACTACGGCTTGACGCCGGCCGACGTGATTGCCGAACTGGAGCGCCGCGAAGGCACCAGTGGCATCGAGGAAAAGGCGTTGCGCAAGGCGCTGGCGCGCGAGGGCGGGCAGTCGTGAGCCGCAGCGAAGCGGAGCGCCTGCAGTCGCTCACCACGCTGGGCACGGTCAGCTATGTGCTGCACCTGATCGTGGCCGTGGGCGCCCTGGTGCCCGGCGCGCAGATCAGTCCAGTGTTGCTGGTGGTGGCGCTGGTGCTGGATCTGGTCAAGCGCGAGGATGCCGCTGGCACTTGGCACGCCTCGCACTTCCGCTGGCGTATCCGTACCGTGCTGATCGCCGCGGCGCTGTATGTGCTGACACTGCCCTTGTGGTTTTTCTTCCTGCTGCCGGGCTGGTTGGCTTGGCTGGTCATTTCGGTCTGGTTCCTCTACCGCATCATCCGCGGCATGGTGAACATGAACAAGGGTCTACCCATGGAGTTTTCGGCATGAGCCACGTTGTGCACCGCGATCCGGACTGCATCTTCTGCAAGATCATTGCCGGCCAGATTCCCTCGAAGAAGGTCTATGAAGACGAGGAGATTTACGCCTTTCATGACATCCAGCCCTGGGCGCCGGTACATTTCCTCATGGTTCCGAAGCTGCATATCCCGTCCCTGGCCCAGGTCGGGCCGGAGCACGCTGCGCTGCTGGGACGCATGATGGCGTTGGCGCCCAAACTGGCCCTGCAGGAGGGCTGTCAGCCCTACCCGGAAGGTGGGTTTCGTATCGTCTGCAACACCGGCGAGGACGGCGGTCAGGAGGTGCACCATCTGCACGTCCATGTCATTGGCGGGCCGCGTCCCTGGCGCAAGGGCTAATTCGGTGCTGGCTGTGCGGCCGGCTTCGACGAAGATTAGAATCAATTAATTCCTGAGGAGTGATATATGGGTTCGTTTTCTATCTGGCACTGGCTGATCGTGCTGCTGATCGTCGTCATGGTGTTTGGTACCAAGAAGCTCAAGAATCTGGGCAGCGACCTCGGCGGCGCGGTCAAGGGTTTCAAGGACGGCATGAAGGACGGTTCTTCCACTGAAGAGAAGCCGGCCGCGCCGGCCGCCCAGGTGAGCAATGCCGCGCCGGCCGCTGACAAGACCACCATCGACGTCGAAGCCAAGACCAAGTCCTGATTGCCGCCTAGGCAGACATGATCGATCTCGGCATTTCCAAGATGGCGCTGATCGGCGCGGTGGCGTTGATCGTCATCGGGCCGGAGAAGCTGCCGCGCGTTGCCCGTACGGTGGGTACCTTACTGGGCAAGGCGCAGCGCTATGTGGCTGACGTCAAGGCCGAGGTCAACCGGTCCATGGAGCTCGACGAGCTCAAGAAGATGAAGGACTCGGTCGAAGGTGCGGCGCGCGAGGTCGAGAACTCGATCCAGACCACGACCAGCGACTTCGAGCAGAGTTGGGCTGAGGCGACGTCGGGGTTGGAGTCCACCAGCCTGGAGTCGCCGCCCTTGTCGGGTCACCCCGAATACAAGCATCCCCGCAAGAACTGGCGCCTCAAGCGCGGCGCCACGCCGCTGTGGTACAAGGCGCGCAACGGGGTGCGCACGCGGGCCCTGTCGGGAGCCGCCCGGGTGGCCCGCTACCGGCCGCAACGGTTGAGCTGACGGAGCCGCGCGCATCGAATTTCCAGCGGGACTGATACCGGTTCGAACCGGCGCCTGTCTCGCGCACCGCACCAACTAGCCATGGCAGACCCACAATCCAAAGAAGACGAACTGGCCGGTACGGAGCAGCCCTTCGTGCAGCACCTGATGGAGTTGCGCGACCGTCTGCTCAAGTCCATCGTGGCCATGGCGGTGGTGACGGCGGTGCTGGCCCTCTATCCGGGGCCGGGTGCGCTGTACGACATCCTGGCTGCACCCTTGGTGGCGCACCTGCCCAAAGGGGCGACGCTGATCGCCACATCGGTGATCTCGCCCTTCATGGTGCCGCTCAAGATCATGCTGATGTCGGCCTTCCTGTTGGCGCTGCCGGTCATCCTCTATCAGGCCTGGGCCTTCGTGGCGCCGGGGCTGTACATGCACGAGAAGAAGCTGGTTCTTCCGCTGGTGATCTCCAGTACCGTGCTGTTCTTCATCGGCGTGGCGTTCTGCTATTTCTTCGTCTTTGGTCAGGTGTTCGCCTTCATCCAGAGCTTTGCGCCCAAGAGCATCACGGCGGCGCCGGACATCGAGGCCTACCTGAGCTTCGTGCTGACCATGTTCCTTGCCTTCGGCCTGGCGTTCGAGGTCCCGGTGGTAGTGGTCGTGCTGGCGCGCATGGGGGTCGTGAGCGTGCAGAAGCTCAAGGACTTCCGCGGCTACTTCGTCGTGCTGGCCTTCATCATCGCCGCCATCGTGACCCCGCCGGATGTGGTGTCGCAACTGGCGCTGGCGATCCCGATGTGCCTGTTGTATGAGCTGGGCCTGTGGGCGGCCCAGATCTTCATCAAGCACACCAAAGCACCCGAGCCCGAGGACGCCGAGGCGCCGCAGGCCTGATGCCGCGGTCTGGCAGCCCCTTGCCTCAGCGCGGCTGGACGCGCCGCGGCTTGGGACGCATGCCGGGCACGACGTCGATTTCCGTCTGGCTGTTCTGACGCAGCACGCCGAAGCGGGCCGTCACGCCAGGCTTGAGGGCGGCGACCTGGGCCAGCAACCCTGAGACATCCTGTACCGGCTTGCCGGCCACACTGGTGATGACATCGCCGGGCCGGATGCCAGCCTGGGCGGCCGGTCCGTTCTGCAGCACGCCGGTGATGATGACGCCGCGGCTGGCCTTGATGCCGAAGGTTTCCGCCAGCTCCGCCGAGAGTTCACTCGGTTCTACCCCGATCCAGCCGCGCGTCACCTGGCCGTCCTTGACGATGCTCTCCAGCACCTGCTTCGCGGTGGAGACGGGGATGGCAAAGCCGATTCCCATGTTGCCGCCCGAGCGTGAGTAGATGGCGGTGTTGATGCCCAGCAGGTTGCCACTGGTATCAACCAGGGCGCCGCCGGAGTTGCCCGGGTTGATGGCTGCATCGGTCTGGATGAAGTTTTCGAAGGTGTTGATGCCGAGCTGGTTGCGGCCCAGCGCGCTGACGATGCCGCTGGTCACCGTCTGGCCGACGCCAAAAGGGTTGCCGATGGCCAGCACCTGATCGCCCACCTGCAGCGCATCCGAGTTGCCCAGCACGATGACCGGCAGCTTGTCGAGTTCGATCTTCAGTACGGCGAGATCGCTGTCCGGGTCGGTGCCGATGACCTTGGCGCGCGCCTGCCGGTTGTCGTTCAGGACGACCTCGATTTCGTCGGCGCCATCGACCACATGATTGTTGGTCAGGATGTAGCCGCTTGGGCTGACGATGACGCCGCTGCCCAGGCCGACCTGCGGTTCGTTGTCCTGGTCGCCGAAGAAGAAGCGGAACCAGGGGTCGTTGCTGTTGGGGTGGTTCTTGGGCGCTTTGCTCGTGCTGATGCTGACCACGGCGGCAGACGCCTTCTGCGCCGCCGCGCGGAAGCTGCCGGCCGGCACACTGTCGGGCGGGCTCGCAGGCGCTTCCAGCAGCGCTACGCTGCCCAGGTACGAGGCTTGGCCGAGCCAGTCCGGCTTGAGCGTGAGCACCACGAAGTAGGCAGCCAGCAGGACAGTGACTACCTGGGAAAACAGCAACCAGTGACGTTTCATGGGGAAATTGTAGAGTGGCGCCTGTGAAGCCGCAGATCGTGATCCATATTGAGCCGCAGGCCGCGCCCAAACCGGTGCCGGGGGCGCCCTGCAATGGCTGCGGCATCTGCTGCCTGAGCGAGCCCTGTCCGCTCGGTATCCTGCTGTCGCGTCGGCGGCGCGGCGCCTGCGTCGCCCTGCGTTGGGATGACGCGACGTGCCAGTACCGTTGCGGCAGTCTGTCCGATGCCACGGGGGTGTTGCAGCAGGCGCTGCCGAGCGCCCTGCAGTGGCTGACGCCCTTCGGGCGCGTGCTGCTGGCACGGTTGGGGCGACGCTGGATCGCGGCCGGGATCGGCTGCGACAGCACCCTGGAAGTGCAGGGGCGGCCGGCCGGATCTGACCGACAATCGCCACCATGACCGATCGCACCCAGCTCCTCCAGGCCTTCGATACACTGTTGCAGCCCGAACGTTTCCGCGACTATGGCCCGAACGGGCTGCAGGTCGAAGGTCGCGCCGAAATTCGCAAGATCGTCTCCGGCGTTACCGCCAGTCGCGCGCTGATCGAGGCAGCCATCGCGGCTGAGGCCGATGCCATCTTCGTGCACCATGGCTTGTTCTGGCGGGGGCAGGATGGGCGCATTACGGGCTGGATGAAGCAGCGGCTGGCGCTGTTGCTGGCGCATGACATCAACCTGTACGCTTACCACCTGCCGCTGGATGCGCACCCGGAGCTCGGTAACAACGCCCAGCTTGGACTGCGGCTGGGTCTGCGCGCCGAGCAGCGGTTTGGCGACCAGGAGCTGGGTTTTATCGGTGCCCCTGTCCAGGGCGGTGGTTTCACCTCGGCTGATGAGCTGGCGGCCCATGTGGAACGGGCATTGAATCGGTCGGTGACGCTTGTCCATGGATCGCAGTCAGCTATAAAAAAAATAGCATGGTGTACCGGTGGCGCGCAAGGCTATTTCGAGGCCGCCATCGCGGCCGGCGCCGACGCCTTCCTCACCGGCGAGATATCGGAGCCGCAGGCGCATCACGCGCGCGAGTGCGGTGTGGCTTACTTGGCTTGCGGCCACCATGCCACTGAGCGCTATGGCGCGCCCGCGGTGGCGGCGCACGTGGCGGCACAACTGGGGCTGGCCCATGAGTTCATCGAGATCGACAACCCCGCCTGATATGGCACACCCCCAGGCTTCGCGCACTTCGTGTCGCTGCGCCCCCCTCCTCGAGGGGGCAACGCCAGTGGCCCGGCAGAGCCGGTTCCACGGCGTTTCCCGGTCAGGCCATCTCCTTCTTGGCGCGACGTGCCATACGACATGGGGGGAGGGTGGTCATGGATAAGCCGCTGGCCATCACCATGGGCGATGCCGCCGGCATCGGCCCCGAGATCATTGCCAAGGCCTTTCGCGATGCGCCGGAGCTGACGCGTGGCTGTTTCGTGGTGGGCGACGTTGCCACGCTGCGGCGTGCCACCCGGCTGATCTGTCGGGACGGCGAGCTGCCGCTGCCGGTGGCGGTGTTGGAGGCGGCGGACGAAGCGTTGGCGGAGGCGCCGCATTGCCTGCCGGTGCTGCCGGTGGAGACGCTGGCCGCGCCGGTGCCGTTCGGTCGTATCAGTGCTGAGTCGGGGCGGCTGGCCGGGCGCTGTGTTGTGTGGGCCGCGCAGGCGGCGTTGCGTGGCGAAATTGCGGGCCTGGTGACAGCGCCGCTGCACAAGGAGGCTCTGTCCGCGGCGGGTGCGCCGTTCGACGCCTTTCCCGGCCACACCGAACTCCTGCAGGCTGAGGCGGCGGCCCATGCTGGCAAGAGTGTGGCGGAGCTGCCAGTGCGCATGATGCTGGCCAACGACGAACTGCGCACCGTGCTGGTCAGCATCCACGTCTCGCTGCGCCAGGCGATTGAGGCCGTGACCTTCGACAACGTGCTGCAGACCTTGCGCATCACGCACCTAGCGCTGCGTCCATTGCTGGGGCGAACGCCGCGCATCGCGGTGGCGGGGCTGAACCCGCATGCCGGCGAAGGTGGCCTGTTCGGGCTCGAGGAAGTTGAGGAGATTGCACCTGCCATCGCAAAGGCGCGTGCCGAGGGGCTGGATGTGCAGGGGCCGTTGGCGCCGGACACCGTCTTCATGCGGGCGCGGGCCGCGAGCGGGCAACTGGGTGAGTTCGACGTTGTGGTGGCGATGTACCACGACCAGGGCCTGATCCCGGTGAAGTACCTCGGGGTGGATACAGGCGTCAACGTCACGCTGGGCCTGCCGTTGGTGCGCACCAGCCCGGACCACGGCACAGCGTTCGACATCGCCGGCACGGGCCGCGCCGATGCGGCCAGCCTGATCGAGGCGATCCGTGTGGCGCGCCGTTTGCTTGCCGCCAACGGCAAGCGCGCGTAAATTGGCGCCAGAGGCTCGGCTACAATTATCAGTTGACCTCAGACGTCTCATAAGTCGGGTCGATCCCGTTGTTTAGATTGAGGATTCCCATGAGCGACACGCTTGCCGATAAAAGTCAGATGGACCCCAGCAAACGGACGTGGCTGATCGCCACCGGATGCGCAGGTGCCGTGGGTGGTGTTGCCACCGCCATTCCCTTCGTCAGCACCTTCCAGCCGTCCGAGAAGGCCAAGGCCGCCGGTGCCGCAGTGGAAGTGGACATCTCCACCCTCAAGCCGGGTGAGAAGGTGACGGTCGAGTGGCGTGGCAAGCCGGTGTGGATCATGCGCCGCACCGAGGAGCAACTGGCAACGCTGGAGAAGGTGGAAGGCCAGCTGGCCGATCCGAACTCCGACCGCAAGGCCTACCCGACGCCCGAGTACGCCAAGAACCGGCATCGCTCGATCAAGCCGGAAGTGTTCGTGGGCGTGGGCATCTGCTCGCACCTGGGGTGCTCGCCGTCCGACAAGCTGACCCCCGGCCCCCAGCCCTCGCTGCCGGATGACTGGCAAGGCGGCTTCCTCTGCCCTTGCCATGGTTCCACCTTCGACATGGCTGGCCGCGTGTTCAAGAACAAACCGGCGCCTGACAACCTCGAGGTGCCGCCGCACATGTACCTGTCGGACAGCAAGCTGCTGATCGGCGAAGACAAGAAGGCTTGAGGAAGACGAACATGGCTGAATTCAAGGAAATCTCCCCCAACGCGTCGGCCGGCGCCAAGCTGACCAACTGGTTCGAGAACCGTTTCCCGACGGCGTTCGATGCCTACCGCGTCCACATGTCGGAGTACTACGCGCCGAAGAACTTCAACTTCTGGTACTTCTTCGGTTCGCTGGCCATGCTGGTGCTGGTGATCCAGATCGTGACCGGCATTTTCCTGGTCATGCACTACAAGCCTGATGCAGCGCTGGCCTTCGGCTCGGTCGAGTACATCATGCGCGACGTGCCGTGGGGCTGGCTGGTGCGCTACATGCACTCCACCGGCGCGTCCGCCTTCTTCGTGGTGGTCTACCTGCACATGTTCCGTGGTCTGATCTACGGCAGCTACCGCAAGCCGCGCGAGCTGGTCTGGATCTTCGGCTGCGCCATCTTCTTGGTGCTGATGGCCGAGGCCTTCATGGGTTACCTGCTGCCCTGGGGCCAGATGTCCTATTGGGGTGCCCAGGTGATCGTGAACCTGTTCTCCGCCATTCCCTTCGTGGGCCCGGACCTGGCGCTGCTGATCCGCGGCGACTACGTGGTGGGCGACGCCACGCTGAACCGCTTCTTCAGCTTCCACGTGATTGCCGTGCCGCTGGTCCTGCTGGGCCTGGTGGTCGCGCACCTGCTGGCGCTACACGAGGTCGGCTCCAACAACCCCGATGGCGTCGAGATCAAGGGCCCCGATGCGCCGAAGGATGCCAACGGCAAGCCGCTGGACGGCATTCCGTTCCACCCCTACTACACGGTGCATGACATCCTGGGCGTGAGCGTGTTCCTGATGGTGTTCACCGCCATCGTGTTCTTCGCGCCTGAGTTCGGCGGCTACTTCCTGGAGTACAACAACTTCATCCCGGCCGACCCGCTCAAGACGCCGGCGCACATCGCCCCGGTCTGGTACTTCACGCCGTTCTATTCCATGCTGCGCGCCATCACCAGCGAGATGATGTACGCCCTCATCGCCTGCGTGGTGCTGGGTGCCGTGCTGGGTGTGACCAAGCTCAAGCTGCCGTCGCTGTTCAAGATGGTGGTGGTGGGTGGCGCCGTCGTGCTGTCGGCTCTGATGCTGGCCATCGACGCCAAGTTCTGGGGTGTGGTGGTGATGGGTGGTGCGGTCATCATCCTGTTCTTCCTGCCCTGGCTGGACAACTGCCCGGTCAAGTCGATCCGCTACCGTCCGGATTGGCACAAGTACCTGTATGGCATCTTCGTGATCAATTTCGTGATCCTGGCCTACCTTGGCGTGCAGCCGCCGTCTCCGATCGGCGAGCGCGTCTCGCAGGTCGGCACGCTGTTCTACTTCGGCTTCTTCCTGCTGATGCCGTGGTGGAGCCGTCTGGGCCAGTGCAAGCCGGTGCCCAGCCGTGTCACCTTTGCTGCCCACTGAGCTGGAGAGAAGAAAAATGAAGAAACTCATTCTTGGACTGATCACCGCGCTGGGCCTGATGGGCGGCGCCCATGCGGCGGGTGGCGACACCATCGCCTGGGACAAGGCTCCCGTGAACACCAGCGACACGGCCTCGCTGCAAAACGGCGCCAAGCTGTTCGTGAACTACTGCCTGAACTGCCACTCGGCGGCCTTCATGCGCTACAACCGCCTGCAGGACATCGGCCTGACCAACGAGCAGATCAAGGACAACCTGCTGTTCACCACCGACAAGGTTGGTGAGACCATGAAGGCGGCCATCGACGCCAAGCAGGCCAAGGACTGGTTCGGTGCCAATCCGCCCGACCTGACCCTGATCGCGCGTTCGCGCGCTGGTCATGGTGGTACCGGTGCCGACTACCTCTATACCTTCCTGCGCACGTTCTATGCCGATGACACCAAGGCCACCGGTTGGAACAATCTGGCCTTCCCTAGCGTGGGTATGCCGCACGTGCTGTGGGAGCTGCAGGGCAAGCGTCGCCCGGTCTACGAGACCAAGATGGAACACGGCCACGAAGTTAATGTCTTCAAGGGCTGGGAGCAACTCTCGCCGGGCGCCATGACGCCGCTCCAGTACGATCAAGCAGTCGGTGATCTGGTGAACTTCCTGCAATGGATGGGCGAACCGGCCCAGAAGACCCGTGTCCGCGTGGGCGTCTGGGTCCTGCTGTTCTTGTTGCTGTTCACCGTGATTGCTTGGCGCCTCAACGCCGCGTACTGGAAAGACGTCAAGTAAGGCGTCGTTTTCAACCTGTTTTGCACCAAATCGGTGCAAAACTTGCTATTTGCAGAGTGGGTTTGCGACAATGCAGCCCACTCTTTTAGTTTCGAAGTGACTTGGATTCAAGTCAGCCCCTTTGAAACGACGTTTTGATCTCTAGGAGCCTCCCACCATGATGGTGCTGTATTCGGGAACCACCTGCCCCTTTTCCCATCGCTGCCGTTTTGTCCTGTTCGAAAAGGGCATGGATTTCGAGATTCGCGATGTGGATCTGTACAACAAGCCGGAAGACATCAACGTCATGAACCCCTATGGGCAGGTGCCCATTCTGGTGGAGCGCGACCTGATCCTGTACGAATCGAACATCATCAACGAGTACATCGACGAGCGTTTCCCGCATCCGCAGTTGATGCCGGGCGACCCGGTGGACCGCGCGCGCGTGCGCCTGTTCCTGCTTAACTTCGAGAAAGAGCTGTTCGTGCACGTCTCCACATTGGAGTCGCGTGCGGCCAAGAGCAATGAGAAGGCGCTGGAGAAGGCCCGTGCCCACATCCGCGACCGCCTGACCCAGCTGGCCCCGGTGTTCCTGAAGAACAAGTTCATACTGGGCGAAAACTTCTCCATGCTCGATGTGGCTATCGCTCCGCTGCTGTGGCGCTTGGACTACTACGGCATCGAACTGAGCAAGAACGCCGCGCCGTTGCTCAAGTGCGCCGAACGTATCTTCTCGCGTCCGGCCTATATTGAGGCGCTGACACCATCTGAAAAAGTGATGCGCAAGTAAGCCGACCGGTCTGCCATGATGAATGCCCAGCGCGTCACCTCCACCCGTCCTTACCTGATCCGGGCCCTCTATGAATGGTGTACCGACAATGGTTTCACGCCCTATGTGGCGGTGCGGGTGGATGACAGTGTGCAGGTACCGCGTGAGTATGTGAAGAACGGCGAAATCGTTCTCAACATCAGCATGGACGCCACCAGCTCGCTCAAGCTGGGCAACGAACTGATCGAGTTCAAGGCGCGCTTTGCCGGTGTGGCACGCGACATCATGGTGCCGGTGGGTCGCGTGATTGCCATCTACGCGCGTGAAAACGGCCAGGGCATGGCGTTTCCGCTGGAGGAGGCCGGTGCTTCCGAGGTCCAGGAGTCGCCTGAGGAGGCGGCTTCGCAGCCGGCGACAGAGGCGGAGAGCCGGCCGCTGCAGCTGGCGCGCATTGAGAGTGAGCCCACCGGGGACGAGCCCGACCCTCCGCGACCCATCGGCGGTGGCCGCCCTGCGCTCAAGCGCGTTAAGTAGTGCGGCGACGCCCGGGCCGGGCGTTAGAATTCCAACCTCGCCGGTTTAGCTCAGTTGGTAGAGCACCCGCCTTGTAAGCGGTAGGTCGTCAGTTCGAATCCGACAACCGGCACCATCTTCACCTCGTGTGGTTCGTTTTCAGCCCGGACGGGCGATTTGGACCTTGAGCCGAATTGAGGTAACCTCCCAACCTTTGGTGCGCAGCTGGGCTTCCAGCGCCGGCAGGAACTGCCGCAGCTTGGCTGCCACGGCATTGCTGCTGACGATCAGACACCAGACCGGGCCGTCGATCGGACCGGCTTGGATGGCCGGACGCAGGGGTGCTGGAATCAGTGGTTCAATGGCCTTGAGCCGCGCCGACGAGTCACGCGCCAGTTCGGTCAGCCGGGCCAAGGTGGGCGAATCCTGTGTGGCTTGCTGCAAGGTCACCGAATGGTGGCGGCGGTTCATGCGTTGGATTGAGCGGAGAGATAGATGCATTTGATTATCACGGATGCCTGGTTGGCCAAGAGCCGGGCCATCTACCTGAGCGGCACCAAGATGCTTCTGGTGCTGCTGGCTTTGTCCCTGACCTTGATGTTGGTGGCCGCCGGCCTGTACCACTGGGTGTTTCTCAAGGGTGCCCGGGAAGGTTGGCCGGTGATCGGTACGCTCGTGCGCTTGGTGATCAAGGACGAATTCGCCCAGCGTGACCGTTTCATGCGCGAAAACCTCGACGTGATGGCCAAGCGCCTGGGGGAGATGCAGGCCAAGATGCTGCAGTTGGAATCCCTGGGCGAGCGCGTCTCGGGACTGGCAGGCATCAACCCGAACGACATCAAAGTCAAACCGGGCCAAGGTGGCGCCTTGGTCTCCGGCCGGTCGCTGACGCTGGAAGAGCTGGAAACCACCATGGCCGATCTGGACCGCCTGACCAACCAGCGCGCCGATCTGATGGCGGTGATGGAGTCGCGCCTGTTTGAGCAGAAGGTGCGGACCATGATGGTGCCGACCATGCAGCCGGTGGCGGGTGCACTGGGGTCGGCCTTCGGTTGGCGTATCGACCCCTTCAATGGACGGTCGGCCTTACACACTGGCCTCGATTTCCAAGCCACTGTCGGCACGCCAATCTTGGCGGCCGCCGGCGGTGTGGTGGTGGTGCAGGAGTTCCATCCAGAGTACGGCAACATGATCGAGGTCGATCACGGCAAGGACCTGATCACCCGTTACGCCCACGCATCCCGCGTCTACGTAAAGAAGGGCGACCTGATCAAGCGCGGACAGCGCATTGCCGATGTGGGCAACACAGGGCGTTCGACCGGACCGCATCTGCATTTCGAGGTGCTGGTGCGTGGCGTGCCGCAGGATCCGCAGAAATTCCTGAATGCCGGCCGCAATCTGCCAGTACCGCAACAGGTGGCCGTGGCGGCTCCGGTCGCCGCGCCGGTGGGTCAGCCGGCTGTACCGGCTGTGGCGACCGTGCCACCACCACCGGCAGCGGCGCGTCCGATGCCGGCCCCGGTTGCCGCCGCTGCGCCGGCCACGGTGCCGCCGCCGACACCCCCTGCTGCCGCCCCCCAGCCGGCCGCAGTGCAAAGGTAGAATCAGAGGGTTAGTTTCCCCCTGCGTCAGGGAGGCCGCGCTGGCGGTCGCCGCGGCGCGGGGCAGACGCGTTCCATCCAGATAGAAAAGGATTGCGCCGCCTTGCAGGCAGCTTGGGCTTGCAGGCCGGTAGGGCATTCATGGTCACCAATATCCTCACCAAAATTTTCGGCAGCCGCAACGACCGGCTGCTCAAGCAGTACCGTGGCGTCGTGGCCCGTATCAATGCGCTGGAGCCGAAGTTCGAGAAACTGAGCGACGAGCAACTGCGTGGCATGACCCAGGAGTTCCGTGACCGCGTGGCCAAGGGGGAAACGCTGGATGCCCTGTTGCCGGAAGCCTTCGCGGTGGTGCGTGAGGGTTCGAAACGCGTCATGAAGATGCGCCATTTCGATGTGCAGATGGTTGGCGGTATCGCGCTGCACCAGGGCAAGATCGCGGAGATGCGCACCGGTGAAGGCAAGACGCTGACCGCTACCTTGCCGGTCTACCTCAATGCCCTGAGTGGCCAAGGCGTGCATGTGGTCACGGTGAACGACTATCTGGCCAATCGCGATGCGCAGTGGATGGGTCGGTTGTACAACTTCCTCGGTTTGACGGTGGGGGTGAACCTGCCGCAGATGCCGCGCGAGGAGAAGCAAGCCGCGTACCGCGCCGACATCACCTACGGCACCAACAACGAGTACGGCTTTGACTACCTGCGCGACAACATGGTCTACGAGGTGGCGGATCGGGTGCAGCGTGGCCTGAACTATGCCATCGTCGACGAGGTGGACTCCATCCTGATCGACGAGGCGCGTACGCCGCTGATCATCAGCGGCCAAGCCGAGGACCACACGGCGCTCTACCTCGCCATCAACAAGGTGGTGCCGTATCTGACGCGTCAGGAGGGCGAGGCCGATCCGCGCACCGGTGAGGGCGTCACCAAGCCGGGCGACTTCACGCTGGACGAAAAGAGCCATCAGGTCTTCCTCACCGAGCAGGGGCACGAAAACGCCGAGCGCATCCTCAGCCAGGCAGGTCTGCTGCCCGAGGGCGCCAGCCTGTATGACCCGGCCAACATTTCGCTGATGCACCACTTGTATGCGGGCCTGCGCGCGCACCATCTGTATCACCGTGACCAGCACTACGTGGTGCAGAACGGCGAGATCGTCATCGTCGACGAGTTCACCGGGCGCCTGATGAGCGGCCGCCGCTGGAGCGATGGCCTGCACCAGGCGGTGGAGGCCAAGGAAGGCGTGGCCATCCAGGCCGAGAATCAGACGCTGGCGTCGATCACCTTCCAGAACTACTTCCGCCTCTACAACAAGCTGGCGGGCATGACCGGTACGGCCGATACTGAGGCCTACGAGTTCCAGGAGATCTACGGCCTGGAGACGGTGGTCATTCCGCCTAACCGTCCGAGCAAGCGCGACGACCAGCTCGACCGTGTCTACAAGACCACGCGTGAGAAGTACGAGGCAGCGATCGCCGATATCCGCGAATGCCACGAGCGCGGCCAGCCGGTGCTGGTGGGGACGACCTCGATCGAGAACTCCGAGATCATTGCCCAGTTGCTGGAGAAGGCCAAACTGCCGCACCAGGTGCTCAATGCCAAACAGCATGCACGCGAGGCGGACATCATCGCCCAAGCCGGTCGCCCCGGCATGGTCACCATTGCCACCAACATGGCCGGCCGTGGCACCGACATCGTGCTGGGCGGCAACATCGAGAAGGCGATCCAGACCATCGAGGCCGATGAGTCACTCGACGCCGCTGCCAAGACGCAGAAGATCGATGCGCTGCGTGTGCAATGGAACCAGGACCATGAGAAGGTCAAGGCCTTGGGTGGCCTGCGCATCATCGCCACCGAGCGGCACGAGTCGCGCCGCATCGACAACCAGTTGCGTGGCCGTTCCGGCCGCCAGGGCGACCCGGGCTCCTCGCGCTTCTACCTGAGCCTGGACGACGCGCTGATGCGCATCTTTGCCGGTGATCGCGTGCGCGCCATCATGGACCGGCTCAAGATGCCGGATGGCGAGGCGATCGAGGCCGGCATCGTGACGCGCAGCATCGAAAGCGCGCAGCGCAAGGTGGAGGCGCGCAACTTCGACATCCGCAAGCAGCTGCTGGAGTACGACGACGTCTCCAACGACCAGCGCAAGGTGATCTACCAGCAGCGCAACGCCATCCTGGATGCCGCCGACATGTCGGCCCAGATTGCTTCCTTGCGTGAGGGCTGCTTTACCGATCTGGTGCGGCAGTACGTGCCGGCCGAGTCGGTGGAGGAGCAGTGGGACATTGCCGGCCTGGAGCGCGTGCTGCGCGACGAGTGGCAGATCGAGCTGCCGCTGACGCAGCTGGTGCAGGACGCCAGCGCCATCACGGACGAGGACGTGCTGGAGAAGGTTGTGGCTGCAGCCAATGAGGCCTTTGAAGCCAAGGTGGCGCAGATTGGGGCCGAGAATTTCACCCAGTTCGAGCGCGTGGTGCTGCTGCAGAGCATCGACACCCACTGGCGCGAACACCTGAGTGCGCTGGACTACCTGCGTCAGGGTATCCACCTGCGCGGTTATGCGCAAAAGCAGCCCAAGCAGGAATACAAGCGTGAAGCGTTCGAGCTCTTCGGCCAGCTGCTCGATTCCGTGAAAAATGAGGTCACCAAGGTGCTGATGACGGTGCGTGTGCAGTCCGGCGAACAACTGGAGGAAGCGGCCGATGCCATGGAGAGCAAGGCCGAACACATCGCCAATGTCACCTACACGGCGCCGACGGAGACCGGCGAGGTTGAGACCACCGTCGATACCGCGACGCAGGCGGCCGCGGTGCCGCGCGTGGGCCGCAACGAGCCCTGCCCGTGCGGCAGCGGCAAGAAGTACAAGCATTGCCACGGCCGCCTGAGCTGAACCACCCCTGATTTCCGAGTCACACCATGCCCGTCAATCTGTCCGCTCCGAACCCGTCCGAACTTCATGCGATTGCCGGTGTGCGCATCGGTGTCACCGAGGCAGGGGTGCGCAAGGCCAACCGCAAGGACCTCACGGTCGTGCTGCTTGACGACGGTACGTCGGTGGCGGGAGTGTTCACGCAAAACCGTTTCTGTGCCGCGCCGGTGCAGTTGTGCCGCGAGCACCTGGCGGCCGGGCAGGGTATCCGAGCCATGGTCATCAACACCGGGAATGCCAATGCAGGCACCGGGGCTGATGGCTTGGCTCGTGCGCGCAGCACCTGCGTGGCGCTGGCGCGCCAGCTGGGGATTGCGCCCCAGCAGGTATTGCCGTTTTCCACCGGCGTCATCATGGAGCCGCTGCCGCACGAGCGTATCGAAGCCGGCCTGCCGGCGGCGCTGACCGATGCACGCGAGGACAACTGGCTGCGCGCGGCCGAGGGCATCATGACCACCGACACCGTGCCCAAGGCCTTCGGGGCCCAGGTGACGATCGGCGGCGTGCGTGTGAGCATCACCGGTGTCAGCAAGGGCGCCGGCATGATCCGGCCCAACATGGCCACCATGCTGGGCTTCATGGCCACCGATGCGCGGGTCAGCCAGGCAGTCATGCAGCAGCTGGCGCTGGAGCTGGCGAAAGGGTCGTTCAATCGTGTCACGGTCGATGGCGACACCTCGACCAACGACTCCTTCGTGGTGATTGCCAGCAACAAGGCCTCGCATCCGGTGATCGAGTCGCTGGACAGTCCGGAAGGCCGGCAGCTCAAGGCGGCCATGCTGGAGGTGGCGCGCAAGCTGGCGCAGGCTATCGTGCGCGACGGCGAAGGGGCGACCAAGTTCATCACCATCCACGTGCAGGGTGGACAGACGGCGGCCGAATGCCGTCAGGTGGCCTATGCCATCGCCCATTCGCCGCTGGTCAAGACGGCCTTTTATGCAAGCGACCCGAACCTGGGCCGCATCCTGGCCGCGGTCGGCTATGCCGGCATTGCCGATCTGGACCAGACCCGCATCGAACTGTTCCTGGACGATGTGCATGTGGCGACGCAGGGCGGGCGCAACCCGTCCTACCGCGAAGAGGATGGCCAGCGTGTGATGAAGCAGAGCGAGATCACAGTGCGCGTTGACCTCGGGCGTGGCCAGGCGCAGGAGACGGTCTGGACTTGCGACTTCAGCCACGACTACGTGTCCATCAACGCCGATTATCGGAGTTGAACACCCCCAGGCTGCGCGCACTTCGTGTCGCTACGCCACCCCCCTTGCAGGGGGCGCACCCAGCAGCCCGGCCGAGCCGGATCTGCGGGTGCCTGCGAATAAACTGTTATCCATGAACGAACAATTCCTCCGCCTGATCGAACGCGCCGAGCAGTTGATGGCGCGTATCGAGTCCGTCCTGCCGCAACCCCTGGGCCAACCGGATTGGGGGGCGTCGATTGCCTTTCGCTACCGCAAGCGCAGTTCCGGGCATGGTGTGATCGAGCCGGTGCGTCATGTGGGCGCCATGCAACTGGACCAGCTCAAGGAGATCGAGCCGCAGAAGGAGAAGATCCAGCGCAACACCGAGCAGTTCGTGCGGGGGCTGTCGGCCAACAACGTCTTGCTGACGGGTGCGCGCGGCACCGGCAAGTCGTCGCTGATCCGCGCTTGCCTGCACGCCTATGCCGATCAGGGGCTGCGCCTGATCGAAGTCGACAAGGCCGACATGGTCGATCTGCCCGACATCGTGGACGTCGTGTCGCAGCGCCCCGAGAAGTTCATCGTCTTCTGTGACGACCTGAGCTTCGAAGAGGGCGAGCCCGGCTACAAGGCACTCAAGTCCATCCTGGATGGCTCGGTGGCCGCCACGACGCCGAATGTGCTGGTGTATGTCACCAGCAACCGCCGACACCTGCTGCCCGAGTACATGAAGGACAACCTCAGCTACGCGCCGAGCGAGGACGGCGAGATCCATCCGGGCGAGGTGGTGGAGGAGAAGATCTCCCTGTCCGAGCGCTTTGGCCTGTGGGTCAGCTTCTACCCTTTCAGCCAGGACGAGTACCTGACCATCGTGGCCCAGTGGCTGTCGTCGTTTGGTGTGGCGGCAGCGGCGATCGAGGCCGCCAGGCCAGAGGCCCTGGTCTGGGCGTTGGAGCGCGGCTCGCGCAGCGGCCGGGTGGCCTACCAGTTTGCCCGTGACTACGCGGGCCGGCATGTGGCGCCCGTATGAAGCAAGGTCCGCTGATGGCCGATGCCGACCGCCCCCGAGAGGGCGGCAGCAACCGCCCGGTGACGGAGGTGGCTGTCGGTGTGCTGCTACAAGGCGATGGCAGCTTTTTGCTGACCTCGCGCCCGGCGGGCAAGGTCTATGAAGGCTACTGGGAGTTTCCGGGTGGCAAGCTCGAAGCCGGCGAGTCGGTGGTGCAGGCCCTGCGGCGCGAATTGCAAGAAGAGCTCGGTATCGTCATCGATGCCGCGGACCCATGGAAGGTTGAGCTCGTCGACTACCCGCATGCGCTGGTGCGCCTGAACTTCTGCAAGGTGCATGCTTGGCAGGGCGCGCTGCAGATGCGCGAAGGGCAGTCGTTTGCCTGGCAGCAACTGCCGGTGGCCGTTACCCCTGTGTTACCCGGTACGGTGCCGGTGCTGCAATGGTTGGCCGAAGAACGCGGGTTCTCGAGTGCTACGCATTCGGTAGCTGACGGCGCCCGTGCATAGAGGGCTAGCAGCCACTTTCATGCGGGACTACTGAAGCTTGGGGTCGCCGAAGGCCTGCTCGTCCGGGGGCGCTTCGGCCGGCATGCGAAAGTCCTCGCTGGCCCAGGCGCCCATGTCGATCTGCTTGCAGCGTTCACTGCAGAACGGGCGGTAGGGATTGCTGGGCGCATAGACGCTATCGCCGCCGCAGGTCGGGCAGGGGACGAGCTTGGCGTTGGCAGGCGTTGAACCTTGGGCGTCGTTCATGGTCATCGGCGGTCAGGCGCGCAGGTCGCCTGGCGTCAGGAGCACAAGGTCAGCTCGAAAGCAGCATCCTCGTTACTCGCATGCAGGCGATCATCCGCTTCATGGCGCATGAGGCGGATCGATACGATCAGACGGTTGCCGCTGATCTCGGGAATCAGGCCGAGTGCCGGGTCAAGCGCCAGTCGCAGCAACTGGAAGGTGCGGCCCTGAGGCAGGTTCTGCTGGTACTGGCCGCCGGCGGCCATGACCTTCTGCGGCAGGCCGGAATCTCGCAGCAGTTTGAGCAGCAGGTGGATGGAGTCGGCCAGCGGTGACAGCGTCGCGATCCAGCGCTCCAGGTCGGTGCGGCGCTCCCCGCTGGCCTGGTGCTGCCAGGCGAAGTAGGCCGGCAGGTCGAACTCACAGGTGCCGCCCGGGATGCCGATGCGGCTGCGGATGCTCATGAGCCAGTCGTTTTCCGTCAGCGCGTGGCCGGCCTTGCCAGGCAGGCTGTTGAGGTCGGTGAAGCAGCGCTCGATCTGCTGCAGCACGGACTCCAGCACGCTCTGATCAATGGCCGGGTTGCTGCGGTAGGCGTGCAGCACCTGCTTCTGCTTCTCCAAGTCCTTGAGCACATCGGACTTGAGGTCGGCTCGCGCGCCGACATCCATCACTTCGAAGATGGTCGCCAGGGCGTAATGGTGATCCAGTGCATCCTCACGCGACACCAGCTGCGCCAGGCGCTGGAACAGGTGTTCCAGGCGCAGATATGTGCGGATGCGCTCGTTGAAGGGATATTCGTAGATGATCACGCTGTTTTTTCCGGACATCGAATCATAGCCCGAAGCAGCGTGCCAACAGCCGGACTTCCTGCGCCAGTTGCTCCAGTGTCAGACCATCGTTGTACAGCACGAGGTCAGCTGCAGACAGCCGCTGCGCACGGCTGGCCTGGTTGGCCATGATGGCGGCAACGGCGTCGCGGCTCAGATCGCTACGCTGCATGGTGCGCGCGATCTGGGTCTCCGTCCGGCAGTCCACCACCAGCACCTGGTCCAGTCGGGCGCGCCAGCGGCCCGATTCCACCAGCAGGGGAATGTCGTAGACGATGCAGCGGCAACCCACCGCCAATGCAGCCTGGGTTTGGCGCTCGGTCTCTAGGCCGACGAGTGGATGGACGATCTTTTCCAGCTGCTGTCGCGCCGAAGGATCATGGAAAACATGGGTCCGCATCCGCTCCCGGTCGAGTGCGCCGTCCGGGGTGATGAACGTCGGTCCGAAAGTCTGGCGGATGGCCTCAATCGCGGCGCCGCTGCTAGCCGTGGCCTGCCGCGAAATCGCGTCGGCATCGATGACGGCAGCGCCGTGGCCGGCCAGCAGTCCGGCTACCGTGCTCTTACCGCTGCCGATGCCCCCCGTCAATCCGAGCCGGATGCTGCCCTGCATCGTTACAGCCCGATGACGCGCAGGATGCTCTGGGGCCCGAAGATCATGGCAGTGAATCCGGCAGCGGCGAGAAAAGGGCCGAAGGGCACGTAGCCGCCTTCGCGTAATCCGCTGCTGAATTTCATCGCGATGCCGACGACGGCGCCGATGACCGAGGCCATGAGGATGATCGGTACCAAGGCAGCCCAGCCGAACCACGCACCCAGGGCGGCGAACAGCTTGAAGTCGCCATAGCCCATGCCCTCCTTGCCGGTCACCAGCTTGAACGACCAGTAGACCAGCCAGAGCGAAAGATAGCCAGCGACAGCACCCCATAGCGCCGACGGCAGCGGCACGGTGGTCCATTGCAGCGCGGCCGCGATCAGGCCACCCCAGAGCAGGGGCAAGGTGATGTCGTCGGGCAGCAGCGTGGTGTCCCAGTCGATCAAACCCAGTGTCAGGATCGCCGCTCCAAACGCGCTCCAGACCAGTCCAGTGGGCGTGATGCCCCAGGTCCAGGCGCAGAAAAAGAACAGGCCACCGGTGGCAAGTTCGACCAAGGGATAGCGCAGGCTGATGGGTGTGCGGCAGACCGAGCACCGGCCCCGCAGCGCCAGGTAGCTCAGCACGGGGATGTTCTCGAACCAGCGGATCTGGTGGCCGCATTTCTGGCAGCGCGAGCGCGGCACCATCAGGTTGAAACGCTCTGCCTCGGGCGCGGGCCTGCCGCTGAGCTCGGCGCATTCTGCAGCCCATTGCCGCTCCAGCATCTTGGGCAGGCGATAGACCACCACATTAAGGAAGCTGCCGATCAGCAGCCCCAGGAGGCCGGCAAGACCGGCATCAACGATTGGGGTGATCAGCATCAGACCACCTGTCCCAGTTTGAAGATCGGCAGGTACATGGAAACCACGATGCCGCCAATCAGGCTACCGAGGAATACGATGATGATGGGTTCCATCAGGCTGGACAGGCCGGCGACCATGTCGTCGACCTCGGCCTCATAGAAGTCCGCCGCCTTGCCCAGCATGTGGTCGATTGAGCCAGACTCCTCGCCGATCGAGCACATTTGCAGCACCATGCTCGGGAACACGTTGGCATTCGTCATGGCGGCGGTCAGGCTGGTGCCGGTGGACACTTCGTGCTGGATCTTCTCCGTGGCTCGCAGATAGACCGAGTTTCCGGCCGCGCCACCGACGGAATCCAGGGCCTCGACCAGCGGCACGCCGGCTGCGAACATGGTGGACAGGGTGCGGGTCCAGCGGGCGATGATGGATTTCTCGATCAACGGGCCGAAGACGGGGATGCGCAACAGCAGACGGTCCATGGCCTGCTGCATTTTCTCGTTGCGTTTCCAGGCTTGGAAGAAGAAGTAGAGGCCGCTGCCCAGGCTGCCGAAGATCAACCACCAGTAGGCGACGAAAAACTCGCTCATGGCGATGACGAACAGCGTCGGTGCCGGCAGGTCAGCGCCGAAGGAGCTGAACACCTCCTTGAAGGCCGGGATCACGAAAATCATGATGACGGTGATCACCACGATGGCCACTACGACCACCGAAATTGGGTACATCAGGGCCGACTTGATTTTCGACTTGATGGCCTCGGTCTTCTCCATGTAAGTCGCCAGTCGGTCCAGCAGCTGGTCCAGGATGCCGGCCTGCTCACCAGCTTCCACCAAGTTGCAGTAGAGGTTGTCGAAATACATCGGGAACTTGCGGAAGGCTGTGCTGAGCGAAGTCCCTGTCTCCACGTCGGTGCGGATGTCATTGAGCAGGCGGGTGACGTTGGGGTTGGCATTGCCGCGCCCGACGATGTCAAAGGCCTGCAGCAGCGGTACACCCGCCTTCATCATGGTGGCGAGCTGGCGGGTGAAGATGGCAAGATCCTTGGGCTTGATGGACTTGCCGGAGCGCATGCGGCGCTTCTTGATCTTGCTCGGCAGCACGCCCTGGCGACGCAGCGCGGCCAGAACCTGGTTCTCGCCGCTGGCGCGCATCTCGCCGCGCACGGCCTTGCCATTACGGTCCTTGCCTTCCCACTCGAAGGTGAATTCTTTGCTGTCCTTGGGTTTTGCCGTTGCCATGCGTTTCTCTGAGTTCCCTGTCGTTATTCGTTGGTGACGGCCAGGACTTCCTCCAGTGAAGTCAGCCCCTGTTTGACCTTCTGCAGGCCGGATTGGCGTAGTGTGCGAAGCCCTTCAGCGCTCGCTTGACGTGCGATGTCCAGCGCCGAGCCGTCGCGCAGAATGATGCGCTGGATTTCCTCGCTGATGGGCATCACTTGGTAGATGCCAACCCGGCCCTTGTAGCCTTGAGTGCAGGCCGCGCAACCCACCGGGCGGTAGCAGACCCAGGAGCCATCGATTTCGCTGGGCTCGAAACCTGCGTCGAGCAGCGTCTGGGGTGCCACCTCGGCCGGTGTCTTGCAGGTGGCGCACAGACGGCGTGCCAGCCGTTGGGCCGTGATCAGGATCACGCTGGAGGCGATGTTGAAGGGCGCAATGCCCATGTTGCGCAACCGCGTCAGTGTGGTCGGTGCGTCGTTGGTGTGCAGGGTTGACAGCACCAGGTGGCCGGTCTGGGCTGCCTTGATGGCGATGTCGGCCGTCTCCAAGTCACGGATCTCGCCCACCATGATGATGTCCGGGTCCTGCCGCAGGAAGGATCGCAGCGCGGTGGCGAAGGTCAGGCCGGCTTTCTCGTTGACGTTGACCTGATTGACCCCCGGCAGGTTGATCTCCGACGGGTCTTCGACGGTGGCGATGTTGACGCCCGGCTGGTTCAGCAGGTTCAGGCAGGTGTAGAGCGACACCGTCTTGCCCGAGCCGGTCGGGCCGGTGACCAGGATCATGCCGTAGGGGCGGTGGATGGCCTGAAGCAGCCGTTCTTTTTCCTCGGGTTCGTAGCCCAGCGCCTCGATGCCCAGGCGAGCGCTGCTCGGGTCCAGGATGCGGATCACGATCTTCTCGCCAAACAGGGTGGGCAGGGTGCTGACGCGAAAGTCGATCACCCGTTCCGGCCCGATCTTGAGTTTCATGCGGCCGTCCTGCGGCACGCGCTTTTCGGAGATGTCGAGTTTGGAGATGACCTTGATGCGCGAGGCGAGCTTGTCCTTGATGGCGATCGGCGGCGAGGCGATTTCACGCAACTCGCCGTCGATGCGGAAGCGTACCCGGTAGTGGTGTTCGTAGGGCTCGAAATGCAGGTCCGAGGCGCGCATGCCGATGGCATCGAGCAGCATCTTGTGCAGGAACTTGACCACCGGTGCATCGTCGACTTCGGAACTCGGCGCCTCGGCGTTGTCCGAGGTGTCCGCGCTGATGTCGTCAAACTCGAAGTCGCTGCCGATCAGGTGATCCATGGTTTCGGCCACCGTCTTGGCCTGGGCCTCGACCAGTTTGATCAGCTTGTCATACTCCGCAATGACCCAGTCGACGCCCAACTGGCTGGTGAACTTGATCTTCTCGGCCGCCTCCTGGTCCGAAGGGTCGGCCGTGGCGACGACCAAGCGGTTGTTGCGTCGGCTCAGCACCACGACCCGGAACGCCTGGCAGATCCTGCTGTCGAGGGCGCCCTGCGGCAGCCGTTGCGGATCGATGGCGTTGAGGTCGATCAAAGGGGCGGCAAAGGCTGACGACACCGTGTGGGCTAGATCGGCGGGGGAGACGGCGCCGGACGCCATCAACTCGGCGATGAAGCTGCTGTGCTTGCTGTCGGCCCGGCGGCAGATATCTTCGGCCGATTGTTGTCCCAGTTTGCCGGCCAGAATCAGGGCGCGACCCAGGCCGGGCAGGGCGGAGGCGGCGGATTCTCGTTGAGCAGCAGTGTCGACAGCGGCCATGTAGCGGGGATGTTCTGGGTTCCGGACGGAAACCCGTGGATCATCGCCGATTGCCTGTCTGATGTAAATCTGGACCGGGACGGCAAATTGCAAGCAGACGTTGCAATGCCACAGGCGTCGGGTGGAGGAGGGCTGGCGTAGCGGGCTGAAGTGGCCCGGTTCCGGCCTTAAGGACGATCCACGGCGGACCGTCGCAAGAAAACTGGTCGGAATGAGAGGATTCGAACCTCCGACCCCTTCGTCCCGAACGAAGTGCGCTACCAGGCTGCGCTACATTCCGAAATCGATTGCCACTGACACGTCGTACTAGGACTGACGCTCCAGCAATTGAGCCGCCAATTGTAGCAGACTCTCGGTGTGGGGTCCGGCTGGCAGTTGCCGCGCGGCGGCCATGGCACGCTCAGCTTCACGGGCCGCGGCCTGGCGCGAGACGTCCAGCGCCCCGGTCTGCCGCACGATCGCAATGACGTCCTCGAGCTGCGAGACGGAGCCGCTTTCAATGGCGCTGCGGATCAGGTTGCGCTGGCTGTCGCTGCCGCGCTGCATGGCGGCGATCAACGGCAAGGTGGCCTTGCCTTCACGCAGATCGTCCCCCAGGCTCTTGCCCATCACGACGGCATCGCCAGCGTAATCGAGCACGTCGTCGATCACCTGAAAGGCGGTGCCCAGTGCCTGACCATATTGGGCGCAGGCGGTTTCCAGTTCGGGCGATGCGCCGGCCAGGATGGCCCCGACGCGCGCGCTGGCCTCGAACAGCTTGGCGGTCTTGGAGCGGATGACCTGCAGGTAGCCGGCTTCGTCCAGTCCGGCGTTGTGCATGTTCATCAATTGCAGCACTTCGCCTTCGGCAATGATGTTGGTGGCGTCGGCCAGCACCTGCATGATGCGCATGCTCTGCGCCTCCACCATCATCTGGAAGGCGCGCGAGTAGAGGAAGTCGCCTACCAGCACACTGGCGGGGTTGCCGAAGGTTTCGTTGGCCGTCGGGTTGCCGCGGCGCAGCACGGATTCGTCGACTACGTCGTCGTGCAGCAGGGTGGCGGTATGGATGAACTCCACTACCGCGGCCAGATTGAAGCGCTGCGCTTCGCGGTAGCCCAGGGCGCCGCAGGCCAGCAGCAGCAGGGCCGGGCGCAGCCGCTTGCCACCAGCGGCGATGATGTACTGCGAAACCTGTCCGACCAGTGGAACGCCCGAGTCGAGGCGGCGGGCAATGACGTGGTCCACCTCGCGCATGTCGTCGGCGATCAGGGTGAGCGGGTTGGCGGGATGAGAGGGGGTCACTTGGGCGGGCATGAAAACCGGTGGGTGGCGACGATTATAGGAAGCCCGGGCGCCCGGCCCGCCTGGGTCGGCGGTGGGGGGATGTTAGTAGTTCCAAACTATGTTATACTTTTGGGCTCTGCGGAAATTCGTCTGCGGAGTTCTTTCTAAGAGGTCAACATGTACGCGGTCATAAAAACCGGTGGCAAGCAATATCGCGTTGCTGCTGGCGAAAAAATTAAAGTAGAACAGATTGCTGCGGACGTAGGCCAAGAGATCGTCATCGACCAGGTTCTGGCTGTCGGCAACGGCGCTGAACTGAAGGTGGGTACGCCCTTGGTGTCCGGCGCGACTGTCAAAGCCACTGTGGTGGCACACGGCAAGCACGACAAGGTTCACATCTTCAAGATGCGTCGTCGCAAGCACTATCAGAAACGTCAAGGGCACCGTCAGCAGTTCACCGAACTGCAAATCGGCGCAATTTCTGCATAAGGGGCAGCAGTCATGGCACAGAAAAAAGGCGGCGGCTCTACGCGAAATGGGCGCGATTCCAAGCCCAAGATGCTCGGTGTGAAGGCGTTTGGCGGTCAGCAGATCAGCGCCGGCTCCATCATCGTGCGTCAGCGTGGTACCAAGTTCCATCCCGGCACCAACGTCGGTATCGGCAAGGACCACACCCTGTTTGCCCTCGTGGACGGCCAAGTGTCGTTTACCACCAAAGGCGCGCTGAACAAGCATACGGTGAATGTGACCGCAGCCTGAGCTGTCGGCTAACGTTCCCCTGCGAAACCCTGCGCCTTCCGCGCAGGGTTTTTGTTTTAGGCCTCCTGTGTTTTACTCTGCGTTGCGAGGTTAGCCTGCAATGCAGCTCGCTGGCGGGTTGCCATCTGGGAAAATTGCTTTCATGAAGTTCGTTGACGAAGCCTTTATCGATATTGCCGCTGGCGATGGGGGGAACGGCTGCGTCTCGTTCCGGCATGAGAAGTACAAGGAGTTCGGGGGGCCGAATGGCGGTGACGGCGGGCGCGGCGGCCACGTCTACGCGGTGGCCGACCCGAACCTCAATACCCTGGTTGATTTCCGCTACACGCGCCGCTTCGAGGCCAAGCGTGGCCAGCATGGCATGGGCTCCGACATGTTCGGTGCCGCTGGCGACGACATCACGCTCAAGATGCCGGTGGGCACCATCATCAGTGACGCCGAAACCGGCGAGGTGCTGTTTGAACTGCTGACGCCGGGTGAGGTCATCACCATCGCCAAGGGCGGTGACGGCGGCTTCGGCAACCTGCGCTTCAAGAGCGCCATCAACCGTGCGCCGCGGCAGAAGACGCCGGGCTGGCCGGGTGAGCGCAGAAGCCTGAAACTGGAACTCAAGGTGTTGGCCGATGTCGGCCTGCTCGGCCTGCCGAATGCAGGCAAGTCCACGCTGATCACCGCCATCTCCAATGCCCGCCCTCGCATTGCCGACTATCCCTTCACCACCCTGCACCCGAATCTGGGGGTGGTGCGCGTCGGACCGGAGCAGAGTTTCGTGGTGGCCGACTTGCCGGGGCTGATCGAGGGCGCGGCAGAGGGGGCTGGTCTGGGCCACCTCTTTCTGCGCCATCTGCAGCGTACCCGTCTGCTGTTGCATGTGGTCGATCTGGCGCCCTTTGACGACAACGTCGATCCGGTGGCGCAGGCCAAGGCCATCGTGGCCGAGCTCAAGAAATACGATGCGGCGCTGTACGAGAAACCGCGCTGGCTGGTGCTCAACAAGATCGACATGATCCCGGCCGAGGAGCGTGAGGCGCGCGTGAAGGACTTCGTCAAGCGCATGCGGTACAAAGGTCCGGTGTTCCAGATCTCGGCGCTCACGCACGAAGGCTGCGACCAGTTGGTCAAGGCCGTCTATGAGCAGGTTAGGGTGCAGCAGGTGGCCGAGCAGCCGCCAGAGGCCGAGGTCGATCCGCGCTTCAAGGATGTGCCGGACGCCTAGAATCTGCTCTTTATTTCGTAGCTACTCCTGCCCTGTGGACAAGGGCTGCAAGCCAAAAATGACTTCAAAAAGTGCTTCCGGCGTACTGCGCGATGCGCGCCGCATCGTCGTCAAGGTCGGCTCCAGCTTGGTGACCAACGAAGGCCGCGGCCTGGATGAGGTGGCCATCGGCGAATGGTGCCGTCAGCTTTCCGCCCTGGTGCGTGAAGGGCGCGAAGTCATCATGGTGTCCAGCGGCGCCATAGCCGAGGGCATGAAGCGCCTGGGCTGGTCGAGCCGGCCGCACGAGATCCACGAGCTGCAGGCCGCTGCGGCTGTCGGCCAGATGGGGCTGGCGCAGATGTACGAGACGCGCTTCCGTGCGCATGGTCTGGGCAGCGCCCAGGTGCTGCTGACGCATGCCGACCTGGCTGACCGCGAGCGCTATCTCAACGCCCGCTCCACTTTGCTGACGTTGCTCAAGCTGGGTGTGGTACCGGTGATCAACGAAAACGACACCGTCGTCAACGACGAGATCAAGTTCGGCGACAACGACACGCTGGGCGCCCTGGTGGCCAACCTGGTCGAGGCCGATGCACTGATCATCCTGACCGATCAGAAGGGGCTCTACACTGCCGATCCGCGCAAGGACCCGGCGGCTCAGTTCGTGCACGAGGCCCAGGCCGGTGATCCGGCGTTGGAGGCCATGGCCGGCGGTGCCGGCTCCAGCATCGGCCGGGGCGGCATGATCACCAAGATCCTGGCGGCCAAGCGCGCCGCCGGCTCCGGCGCGTCTACCGTGATCGCCTGGGGCCGTGAGCCCGAGGCGCTGCTGCGGCTGGCCGGCGGCGAAGCCATCGGTACCCTGCTGGTGGCGCCGACGCAGAAGAACCAGGCGCGCAAGCAATGGATGGCCGATCATCTGCAGTTGCGTGGTGCCGTGGTGGTGGACGCCGGCGCGGCAGCCAAGCTGCTGGAGGAGGGCAAGAGTCTGCTGCCCATCGGCATGACGTCCGTCGAGGGTGAGTTTGCGCGCGGGGATGTGATTGCCGTGCGCAACGCGCAGGGTGAAGAGATCGCACGCGGCCTGGCCAACTACGCCAGTTCCGAGGCCCGCCTGATTGCGCGCAAGCCGTCCAGCGAGTTCGAGAAGCTGCTTGGCTATGCGGCCGAGCCGGAGATGCTGCACCGGGACAACCTGGTGCTCATGCGCTGAAGCGGCGCAGGTTGCTCAGCGTGGCGCCTGGAGTCGACGCGCCAGCTCGGCTGGTGTGCGGCCGCCCACGGCACTGCTTTCACACAGCCCCTGACGCGCCAAGGCCAGCGAATGCCGAGTCGCGCTTTGCGTGACATCCAAGGGTTGCCAGATCGGGCTGCCGACTGGGCTCCACTTGCCAGGTTCGCTGGCACGCGCATAGGTCTTGACCTCGGCGGTGTTGCAGCGCAGCCCTTCGTAGATGGCGTTGGTACTGCCACCTGGCCTGTAGGCCACCACCACGTAGCGCACCACCCAGTCAGGCCCGATGCTCAAGGTCGCGGGATCGATGCCGAAGCTCAGGTCGGTGCGGATCGGCATGTCGATCGGGATCAGCTTGTCCATGCGCCACGCCGGCGGTGGGGGGGCTTCGGCTTCCTGCCAATCCTGATCGGCAAATGCGCCGGAAAGGGGAAACAGCCCGAATGCCAGCAACGCCAGCAGCGGTTTGAGCTTACCCCGCATGCCGTTCTCCAGAGTGCGTGTCGACGTTGGTGTGCGGATCGGGCTCGAAGGTGGCACCGGGCGGCAACTCGATCATCGCGCCAGCTGGCGGTTGCACGGCTTCGTGTTCCAGGTCGCGCCCACGGTTGCCCTGGCGCAGAAAGCGGCTGCGATGCTCATGGCCGCGTGGCAGGAAGCGCGCCAGTTCGGTCAACGCCATTTCGTAGACGCCGCGCTTGAATTCGACCACCATGTCCAGCGGGACCCAGTAGTCGTTCCAGCGCCAGGCGTCGAACTCGGGGTGGTCAGTGGCGCGCAGGTTCAGGTGCCAGTCCTGCACCAGTAGCTGGAGCAGGAACCAGATCTGCTTCTGGCCTTTGTAGTGGCCGCGTGCCTCACGGCGGATGTAGCGGTCCGGCACCTCATAGCGCAACCAGTCGCGGGTCCGGGCCACGATGCGCACATGCTCGGGCTTGAGCCCGATTTCCTCACCCAATTCGCGGTGCATGGCCTGCTCGGGGGTTTCACCCCGGTCGATGCCGCCCTGCGGGAACTGCCACGAGTGCGTGCGGATGCGTTTGCCCCAGAAAACCTGGTTTCTCTGGTTGAGCAGAATGATGCCGACGTTGGGCCGAAAACCGTCCCGGTCAAGCATAATCAAACCCCAAATTTTTGAACTGAGTCCATTATGCACGGCCCACGTCGCGCATCAAGGTCCGCAGTCCGTTTCTCCTCGAAAAGTTAGCTCATGAAAGCCTCCCAATTTCTCGTCTCCACCCTGAAGGAAGCGCCGGCCGATGCCGAGGTGGTGAGCCACAAGCTCATGATGCGTGCCGGCATGATCAAGAAGCTGGGCGCCGGCATCTATAACTACATGCCGATGGGTCTGCGCGTGATCCGCAAGGTGGAGGCCATCGTGCGCGAGGAAATGAACCGCGCCGGTGCCGTGGAGCTGACCATGCCGGTGGTGCAGCCGGCCGAACTGTGGCAGGAGACTGGCCGCTTCGAGAAGATGGGGCCCGAGCTGCTGCGCATCAAGGACCGGCATGACCGCGACTTCGTGGTGCAGCCGACCAGTGAGGAAGTCATCACTGACATCGCGCGGCAGGAAATCCGCAGCTACAAGCAGCTGCCGAAGAATTTCTACCAGATCCAGACCAAGTTCCGCGACGAACGTCGGCCGCGCTTCGGTCTGATGCGCGGCCGTGAGTTCATCATGAAAGACGCCTACAGCTTCGACCGCGACCAGGCATCCGCCAAGGGCAGTTACCAGGTGATGGCGCAGGCCTACCGCAGAATCTTCGACCGCTTCGGCCTGACCTATCGCGCGGTGGCCGCCGACAGCGGCGCCATCGGCGGCGACCTGAGTGAGGAATTCCAGGTGATTGCTGCCACCGGCGAGGACGCCATCGTCTACTGCCCGGGCAGCGACTACGCGGCCAACATCGAGAAGGCCGAGGCACTGGCCCCGCAACAACCGCGGCCGGCCGCCAGCCAGGCCATGCAGAAGGTGGCGACGCCGGGCAAGAGCACCTGCGCCGAAGTGGCCGAATTGCTCGGCCTGCCGCTGAGCCGCACCGTCAAGTCCATCGTGCTGGCGACCGACGAGATCACCGACAAGGAGCAGATCGGCAAGACCACTGTCTGGCTGCTGCTGCTGCGCGGCGACCACGACATGAACGAAGTCAAGGTCGGCAAGCTGCCGGGCATGGAAGGCGGTTTCCGTTTCGCCACCGAGGCTGAGATCCTGGCGCACTTCGGCTGCAAGCCGGGTTACCTGGGACCGGTGGGGGTGAAGCAGCCGCTCAACGTGATCGCCGACCGCGAGGTGGCGGTCATGGCCGACTGGATCTGCGGGGCCAACGAAGTCGATACCCACATCACCGGCGTGAACTGGGGCCGCGACCTGCCCGAGCCCGACCTGGTGGCCGACATCCGCAACGTGGTGGCAGGTGACCTGTCGCCCGACGGCAAAGGCGAACTGGCGATCGAGCGTGGCATCGAGGTCGGCCACGTGTTCTACCTCGGCACCAAGTACAGCCGCGCGATGAGCGCCACCTTCCTGGACGAGAACGGCAAGCCGCAGCTGATGGAGATGGGCTGCTACGGCATCGGCATCACCCGCCTGCCGGCGGCCGCCATCGAGCAGAACCATGATGACAAGGGCATCATCTGGCCCGACGCTATCGCCCCCTTCACCGTGGTGATCTGTCCGGTCAACCCGGACCGCAGCCCGGAGGTGAAAGCCGCCTCCGACAAGCTCTATGGCGAACTCCTGGCCGCCGGCGTCGATGTGATCCTGGACGACCGTGGCGAGCGCCCCGGCGCCATGTTCGCCGACTGGGAACTGATCGGGGTGCCGCATCGCGTCACCATCGGCGACCGCACGCTCAAGGAAGGCCGCGTCGAGTACCAGCATCGCCGTGATGCGGCAGCGACGCAGGTGGCCGTGGCCGACGTGCTGGCCTTCGTGACATCCAAGCTGGGCGTCTGAGCATGGCCGCACCGGCCGGGCCGCAGGGGGTGAATAGAAGGGTTTTTGGCCTTCTACCCTTGCTGGTCGGGCCAGGGCTGCTACTGATTCAGGAGCGCGCGCAGGCCGGCGCCCAGATTGAGGAGCCGCTGGCCGATGCCGTGCGCACGGCCTTGAGTGCCGCGATTGCCAACAACGCGCCGCCGGTGCCCGAGTTCACCGACACCGAGTCGCGCCTGCGCTACCTGCGCTGGCTGGGCGTCATGAGCGAGCGGCTGAAGAAGAAAAAGCACGCCTTCCAGGAGCGCACCGAGTTCCTGCAGACGGTCTGGTACGAGAGCAAGCGGGCCGGCCTGGAAACCTCGTTGGTGCTCGGGCTGATCCAGGTCGAAAGCAACTTCCGCAAGTTCGCCATTTCGCGTGCCGGTGCGCGCGGCTACATGCAGGTGATGCCGTTCTGGACCCGGGTCATCGGCGACGGCGATGCGGGCAAGCTGTTCCACATGCAGAGCAATCTGCGCTTCGGCTGCGTCATCCTGCGCCACTACCTGGAGCGCGAGCGCGGCAACCTGTTCATGGCGCTGGGTCGTTACAACGGCTCGCGCGGCAAGGCGGCCTATCCGGATGCCGTGCTGGCGGCGCAGCGCGCCTGGGTCTACGCAGACGCGTGAGCGCTCAGGCGGAGGCGTCTGCTGCCGGGCCGGGCTGGCGAGTCACCATCACCTGGTCGATGCGGAAGCTGTCCACGTCCATCACCTCGAAGGTGTAGCCGCCCCACACCACGCGGTCGGTGCGGCGCGGCACGCGGCGCAGCATCTCCATCAGGAAGCCGGCCAGGGTCTCGTACTCGCCTTCGTGCGGCAGCTCCTGCAGGCCGAGGGCGCGCTGCACGTCCTGGATCGGCGTGATGCCGTCGATCAGCCACGAGTGTTCGTCGCGCCGCACGATCAGTTCCTCGTCCTGCGGTGAGACCAGATCGCCCATCACGGTGCTCATCACGTCGTTGAGCGTGACCACGCCCACCACCAGGCTGTATTCGTTGACGATGACGGCGAAGTCTTCGTGCGCCTGGCGGAAATGCGTCAGGACTTCGGCCAGCGTCAGCCGGTCGGGCACCATCACCGCCTTGTGCAGCAGGGCCGGGTCGGTCAGGCGGATCGGCTGGTTGTTGAGCACACGCTGGAACAGGTCCTTCGCATCCACATACCCCACCACATGGTCGATGTCACCGGCGCAGACCGGGTAGGTCGAGAACGGCTCGGCGGCGATGCGCGCGCGCACGATGGCGTCGCTGTCGTCGGCATCAAACCAGGCGATGCGGTCGCGCGGCGTCATGGCGCTGCTGACCGTGCGGGTGTCCAGTTCGAACACATTGGCGATCACCTGCTGGCCGCTGCGGGCCAGCGCACCCGACTCGGCACCGGCTTCTGCCAGGGCGAGGATGTCGTCGGGGGTGACGCGTTCGTCGCGCTGCGCCGGCAGGCCCAGCACCCGGAACAACCCATCGGTGGTGCGGCTGTAGAGCCAGACCACGGGCTTGAAGAGCGACAGGCACAGCTGCATCGGCCCGACCACCCAGGTGGCGAGCTTCTCGGGCTCGGCCATGCCCAGCCGCTTGGGCAGCAGGTCGGCGAAGACGATGAAGAGCGAGATCACCAGCACGAAGGAGAGCGCAAACGCCGCGCTCTGGGCGGGCCCCGGCGCCAGCCAGACGCCCAGCAGACGGTTGAACAGCGGGCTGAACGCGCCCTCGCCGACGATGCCGCCCAGGATGGCGACGGCATTGAGGCCGATCTGCACCACGGTGAAGTAGTGCCCCGGCTGTTCCTGGATGCGCAGCACCTGTGCCGCCCGCACGTCGCCCTCGTCAGCCATCTGGCGCAGGCGCAGACGCCGCGCGGCGGCCAGGGACATTTCGGCCACGGAGAAGAAGGCGCTGGCCGCGATCAGCGCAGCGATGAGGATCAGGCTTTGGGTCAGGCTCATGGGGCGGGCGCGCGAGCGCATTGATCGCCCGCACGGCCGCCCCAAGTTTAGCGGGCGCCGCCCGCGCACGCTGTGACTACTGCACGAAACCCACGCGCGGCCGGGTCGTGGCGGCGCGCGGCAGATCGCTGCTCTGGATCTCGTCGCGGCCGGCCAGACGGGCGTTGCCGAAGCCCGTCATGAGCGCACGTCGCATCTCGCGCGGCGCCACCTCCGCCAACTGGTCGAGCAGCGCGTCGCCCGGTTCGGGTACGAAACGCTGCCCCCAGTCGTGCTCGCGCCGAAGGGTCTGGTAGAGCTTGCGGGCAATCGTGCGGGCCTGCTCGCGCGTCGGCGCCTGCACCTCGAACACGTTCATGCGGTTGAGGATCGGATCGGGGATGCCGCGCGCGTCATTGGCGGTGGTGATCCAGATCACCTGGCTGGCGTCGATGGCCACCTCGGCGAACTCGTCGACGAAGGTGTGCGCAGTGTCGTGCTCCAACAGGCTGTAGAGCGCGCCCAGCGGGTCGTACTGCGAATCGCTGGCGGCCTTGTCGATTTCGTCCACCACGATCACCGGGTTGGCGTACTGTCCGTCGACCAGCGCCTCGAACACCTTGCCCGGGCGGGCGCCTTTCCATTGCGAGGAGGAGCCGGAGAGCAGCCAGCCGGCCGTCATCGAACTCATCGGCACCAGGTTCATGCCGGTGCCCAGCAGGTCAGCCAGCTGGCGCGCGAAGTGCGTCTTGCCGATGCCCGGTGGTCCGAGCAACAGCATGGGCGTGACCTCCAGACCGTCACGGCTGTCCTGGCTCAGTGCCACATGGCGCTTGACGTCGTCCAGCACCTCGGTGAAGTTGGGCAGGTCGTCATAGAGCGCCGCCATGTCCGGCACGCCGGAGGGTTTCACCTGGAACCGCTCGGGGCCGCGCTCCAGCATGCGCTGGTAGGTGCTGCGCAGGCTGTCGTGTTCGCGCTCGGCCAGCTTGGCCAGCTTGCGCTCCACCTCGTCGGGCTGGAACACGCTACGCACCTGCGCGATCGGCAGACGAAACCCGTGGTCATGGGGGACTATGGGATGCGACTCCATCTTTGACTCCTGCTGTACCGTGTGCTCATCGCGTGCTTGCTGCACACGACTTCATTCAAGCACAAGCCGTGGCACGGCTCAAGTCGCGAGAGCCCGGATAAGCGGTACGACGGTCGGCTTTTTCACGCCATCGGCGCCGGCATGAAAAAACCACCGGGGCATTCGGCCGCGGTGGTTCGGTCGGGAACGCGGGGATCAGGCCTGGCCGCTGATCACCTTCTGCAGTTCACCACTCTCGTACATCTCCATCATGATGTCGGAGCCGCCGATGAACTCGCCCTTGACGTAGAGCTGCGGAATGGTCGGCCAGTTGCTGTACTCCTTGATGCCTTGGCGGATGGCATCGTCTTCCAGCACGTTGACGGTCTTGAGGGCCTTGGGGTCGACGCCGCAGGCCTTCAGGATCTGCACGGCGCGGCCGGAGAAGCCGCACATCGGGAAGCTGGCGCTGCCCTTCATGAACAGCAGGATGTCGTTGGTCTTGACGAGGTCGTCGATGCGTTGCTGGGTGTCGCTCATGGTGGTGGGTGTCCTGGAAACCGGAATCCCGCAATTATTTCATTTTCGGCGTACCCCTGCGCGCGGCGCGGCAAAGGCGCACGCGGTGGCGTCCCGGCCTGCTCGCCGGGCCGTCACTTCGGCCGTCTTTCAGGCCGGCGTGTCCTGCGGTGCCGCTGCCTGTGCCCGGTCCTCGAAGAAACAGAAGCTGTTGCGCCCGCTGTTCTTGGCGCGGTACATCGCCGTGTCGGCGTGGCGCAGCAGGTCTTCGGCGTCTGTGCTGTCCTGAGGGTACAGGCTGACGCCGATGCTCGCGGTGGTGAGGACCTCCTGGCCGTCGATCTGCATCGGCTGCGAGACGGTGTCGACGATTTTCTGAACGATCAGGGGCGCGTCGTTCGCGTCGTTGAGCGATTCCAGGATGACGGTGAACTCGTCGCCGCCGAGCCGGGCCACGGTGTCGGCTTCGCGCACAACAGCGGTCAGGCGTTCGGCCACAGTCTGCAGCAGCCGGTCGCCGACGTGGTGGCCCAGTGCGTCGTTGACCGGTTTGAAGTTGTCGAGGTCGATGAACAGCACAGCCACCAGGGTGTGGGAACGATGGGCGTGCGCCAGCGCGTGGTGCAGCCGGTCGAGGAACAGGCCGCGGTTGGGCAGGCCGGTCAGGCCGTCGTGGTAGGCCAGGAACTGCATCTGTTCCTGCTCCGCCTTGCGCCGGGTGATGTCGGAGAACACGCCGACGTAGTTGACGATCTCGCCTTGTTCATTGCGCACCGTGTTGATGGTCAGCCACTCCGGGTAGACCTCGCCGTTGCGGCGTCGGTTCCAGATTTCGCCCTGCCAGTGGCCGTGGGTCTGCAGGTCCTCCCGCATCCGCCGGTAGAAGGCGGCATCGTGCCGGCCCGACGACAGCAGGGACGGCGACTTGCCGATCACCTCCTGCGCGGTGTAGCCGGTGATGCGCGTGAACGCCGGGTTGACCGACTCGATCACCTGCTGCGCATTGGTGACCACGATGCCTTCCAGCGTGCTTTCGAACACCTTGGCCGCCAGCCGCTGGTGCTGCAGTGAGATGGCCAGGCTGTGTTCGCGCTCCTTCAGCGTCTCGCGCAGCCGGTGCGCGTACTCGTGCTCGATACTGGACAGGATGTCGGCAAAGGCTACCAGGCCGAGCAGTCGACCCTGGCCATCGGTGACGCCGAGGTGCCGGATGTGCCGGTCGGTGAAAAGGTGGCGCGCGTGGTAGAGGCTCACCTCCGCGCCGACGCAGATCAGCGGCCGGCTGGCCACCTCGCCGACGCTGGCCGTGGCAATGGTGGCGCTGATCAGGCGCATGACGTCGCGCTCGGTCAGGATGCCGTGGTTGCCGTCCTCATAGGCCACCAGGATGGCATCGGTGCCGTCCGCATGCATGCGGGTGACGGCCTCGCGCACCGGCATGCTGCTGGCCACCACCGCGTAGCGTCGGTTCAGCACTGAGCTGAGTTCGCGCAGCGCCAGGAAATACTCGATGCCCTGGTTGAGCACGATGTCGGTCTGGGTCACGATGCCCAGGCGCGTGCCGATGCTGTCCACCACCAGGAAGTGGCGCACGCGCTCCTCGCGAAAGCGTTGCGCCGCCTCGCCCAGGCCGGTGCCGGCCGGCAGGGTCTTGACCGGCGAACTCATGTGGCGCGCGATCGGCGACTGGAAGGTTCGTGCATCGGCCATGTCCAGCGCCAGCGCATCGTGCTCGGTCCAGATGCCGAGCACGGCGCCGGCGTCATCGAGCACCAGGATGGAACTGCAGCGCGCTTCCATCATGCGCCGCGCGGCGGTGGCCAGCGGCGTGTCGGCGCTGCAGGTCAGGATGTCCGGCTGGAGGATGCATTCGATGGAGACGTCAGTCGTCACGATGGCCCTGCGGATGGTGGTCGGGGCTCCACCATAGCGCCGGCTGCGAGGCGGTGCCTTGAGGTGCGTCAAATGGGTGGCGATGGCCTCAGGCTTGGGGCAGCCACAGGGTCACCGCGGTGCCGGCGCCGGGTGCGCTGCTCAGCTCGACCTCGCCGCCATGCAGTTCGACGATTTCCTTCACGATGCTCATGCCCAACCCGGTGCCGGGGATCTTGCCCGAGGCATCGGCACGGTAGAAGCGTTCGCAGACGCGGCTGAGCTGTTCGGCGTTCATGCCGATGCCCTGGTCGCGTACCTCGACGCCGACGCGCGGCACGCCGTCGGCAGGCGCAATGCGAAAGCCGATCTGCACGGCGCCGCCTGCGGGTGAATACTTGTAGGCGTTGGACAGGATGTTGAGCAGGGCCTGCTGCATCTTGCTGCGGTCGACGTTCACCGGCATGGGCTGCAGAGCCGGCGCCAGCTCGGGCGGCTGCCGCCCTTCCGGTGGCTTGTAGCCGGCCACGGCGTCGGCCACGATGTCCTGCAGCGTCACCCGCTCCAGCACGAAGTCCTTGCCGCGCCGCGCCTCGATGCGCGCCAGGTCGAGCAACTCGTTGATGATGGAGGACATGAGCGCCGACTGGCGCGAGATGGTGGCCAGGATTTCCTGCCGCTTGGGCGCATCGAACTCCTTGACGCGCAGCAGCTCCGAGTAGCCGAAGATGCTGGCCATCGGCGTGCGCAGCTCGTGCGCGGCGGTGGACAGGAATTCGCTTTTCATGCGGTCGACTTCAGTCTCGTATGTGATGTCGCGGAAGTACAGGATCTGCGACACCTGGGCCGCGTCCGATACGCGCAGGCTCACCTCCAGCACGCGGCTGGCCGGCGCCGCGAGCTCGAACTGCTGGCGCTGGTCCGCGGCTTCGCTGCCACCCGCATCCAGCTTGTGACGCGCCGCGCGCAGCGCCGCCACGCCCGGAAAGCCGGCGCTGGCCAGGCTGCGGCGCGCCAGCGTCTCGGAAAAGGTGGTCTCGTGCAGGCTGATCAGCTCGGCGCGGGCCAGCCCGGTCATGCGCAGGAAAGCCTCGTTGACGAAGTTCACCCGGCCCTGGCGGTCGAAGGAGACGAAGCCGTCCGGGCTCAGGGTGAAGATGGCGTCGAGCTGTGCCGAGCGTTCGTTGGCCTCCCGGGTGCGCTGCTCCACCAGGTCTTCCAGCTGCAGCTGGTAGCGCGCGAGTTCGGCCTGGGCAGCCTTGCGCTCGGAGATGTCGCGTTGCAGCGCGATGACGAAGGTGCGCTCGCCCCAGGTGGCGCGGCTGAGCGAGACCTCGGCGGCGTAGGTGCTGCCGTCCTTGCGCCGGTGCACGGTCTCGAAGAAGCGCCCGGCGGGGCCGACATTGCCGAGCAGAGCGTCGAGCTCGTGCGGACGAAAGCGCGCGTCCCAGTCCGGCAGCCGCATCTGCATCAGCTCGTCATGGCGGTAGCCCAGCATCTCGGCGCATTTGGGATTGGCCTCGAACACGCTGCCGTCGAGGTTGAGGATGGCCACGCCGTCGCGTTCGTGCTCGAACAGCGCGCGCCGGCGCGAGGCCTCATCGGCAATGGCCTGCTGGGCGATACGCTGCTGCGCGTCCTGGCTGGCAATGGTGTCGAGCAGGGTGTCGAAGTGGTACGCCAGCACGCCGATCTCGTCCGGTCGGTCCGGCGTGCCGACGCGGGCCTGGCGCCGGCCCTGGCTGACCGCCGTCATGGTGTGGCCGATGGTCTGCAGCCGCTGTGTCAGGTCGCGTCCGGCGCGGATGAAGAGGTAGGACAGCCCGAGCATGGTGAGCGCCAGCAGGCCGGCGATCATGGCCAGCAGCAGCAGCATGACGCGCTGGTACGGGCCGTAGGGGAAGCCCACGCTGATCATGCCGATGCGCTGCCCGCTGCCGTCCAGCAGCGCATCGAAGCCGCTCAGGAAGGTCTGGCCGTTGAACTCGGTCTTGCCCAGCCAGGGTTGGTTGCGGCCGATGGCGGTGTGGACGATCTCGTCCTCGATATGGCTGCCGACGCTGCGCTGGCCCTGCTGGTGCTGGCGGCTGACGGCGATGCGCACGCCGTCGAGAAAGATCGCCGTCATGCCTTCGGTGTCGCCGGGCAGCGAGCCGATCGGGTAGATGATCTCGCGCATGTGCTCGATCAGCGGCGCATTGCGGTTGAGCAGGATGCCGCCCAGCAGGATGACGTCCGGCGTGTTGACGGCCAGCGGGAAATGCGCTGCCGCGTTGATCAGCAGCCCGCGGGTTTCCGCCGTTTCGCCGCTGGGCGCGCCGGCCGCATCGCTGTGCGGCAGTTGTGCTTGCGCGGGAAAGCGCGGCGAGAGCGCGCGCAGCGCCTCGGCGTCGAAGCGCTCATAGGCCGCGCTGGCCACGCCGATCCGGGCCTGGCGGGTGACGTAGGAATCCGGCAGGCGGCGATCCACGCTGGCACCGGAGCTGGCCGCCAGCACCCGGCCGTCGGCCGTGGCCACCAGCAGGTAGTCCAGGCCGCTGCCTTCGGCCGCGGTGGCCAGGGTGCGCTCCAGTTCCGCCTGCCGGCCGGGTTGCCGCAGCAGTTCGATCAGCCGCTCCGAGCGCACCAGCTGGCTGACGCGCAGGCGCGCCTGCGACTTGATCTGGTCCAGGTAGTTGTGGCTGCCGGCCAGATGGCCCCGCAGGTTCGAGGTCAGCAGGCTGTGGGCCCGCTCGCCGCCCACCAGCACCAGCACGGCGATCACGAAGGGAAAGGCCGCCAGCAGCGGCATCAACCCGAGCGCCAGCAGGCGAAACCGCAGCGAGCCGCGCCAGGCCGCTTGCCAGCGGTGCCGCCAGGGCAGCGCACGGGCGTGGGAAGTCTCATCCGCGGCGAGAGGGGATGGGGCAGGGATGGGCATGGTATGTATTGAGAATTCTATCAAATATGATAAAATATGCAAATTGCAGGCGACAACCCGTGCGCTCTGCGCTGTGAGGAAGTACGCATGTTCAAACGCTCATTCATCCACGTCACGCTGGCGTTGCTGGCCGCCAGCCTGCTCAGCGCCTGCGGGCCGCAGCAACCGGTCTACATCGGCTTCATCGGTGGCCTGAGCGACCGCAACTCCGACAACGGCCAGTCGGGCCTGAATGGCGTCATTCTCGCCGTGGAGCAGTTCAACCGTGCCGGCGGGCTGGATGGCCGCATGGTGGAGCTGATCGCCAAGGACGACGCGCAGAACAAGGAAACCGCCGCCAAGGCTGCCCGCGAGCTGGTGGACGCCAAGGTGGAAGCGGTGATTGGCCCCTTTACCAGTGGCATGGCGGAAATCATCGTGCCCATCACGGGCGCGGCCGGCATCTTCCAGGTCAGCCCGACCATCACCTCGATGGCTTTCTACGGCAAGGACGACAACCTGTTTCGCATCAACCGCACCACGCGCGACAATGCGCGCGACTATGCGCGTGTGATGGTCAGCCGCGGCCAGCGTCAGATCGCGGTGGCCTACGACACCCGTAACCGCAACTTCACCGAATCGTGGCTGAACGAGTTCCGCGAGGCAGTGGCTGCCGCCGGCGGCAGCGTGGTGAGCAGTGTGCCCTACGAGTCCCACCCGGATGCCGACTGGGAGGGCACGGTGCGTAAGATGCTGGTGAGCCGGCCCGACAGCCTGTTCTTCATCTCCGGCGCGCTGGATGTGGCGCGGCTGGCGCAGCAGGCGCGCAAGCAGGCGCCGAGGCTGCCCATCGGCGCCGCCGAATGGGCCGCCACCGAGCAGTTGATCGAACTGGGCGGCGACGTGGTGCAGGGTCTGCTGATCGTGCAGAACTACGACCGCGACGACGAGTCGCCGAAGTTCAAGGAATTCACCGAGGCCTATTACAAGCGTTTCCAGCGCAATCCGGGCTACAGCTCGGTGTCGGCCTACGATGCTGCCACCGTGGTGCTGACGGCGCTGAAAAAACGCGACAAGGGCGAGAACCTCAAAAGCTCAGCGTTGAAGAACGGTCCCTACCTGGGTCTGCAGCAGCAGATCGTGTTCGACGTCAATGGCGACACCCAGCGCAAGGTGTTCTTCACCGAAATTCGCGACGGCCGTTACGTGCAGCTGAAGTAAGCGCGCCGCCTCTCAGACCGGCGGCAGTCGGCCGCCGCTGCAGCGCTCGATGCCGGCCAGGTCGCGGCGTGACCGCACCTCGGTCAGTCCGGCGCCTTGCAGCAGGGCGCGCACCGCCGGCGCCTGATCCCATCCGTGTTCCAGCAGCAGCCAGCCGCCGGGTTGCAGTCGTGCCGGCGCCTGCGCCACGATGGTGCGGATGTCGTCCAACCCGTCGCTGCCGGCGGCAAGCGCTTGGCGCGGCTCGTGCTGCAACGCTGGCAGGTGCGGGTCACCTTCAGCAATGTAGGGGGGGTTGGAGACGATGAGGTCATAGCGCGCCGCCACGCCGTCCAGCCAGTTTCCCTGCCGCAGATCGACCGGCAACTTCAGTGCCTGCGCATTGGCACGCGCCACGGCGAGCGCGTCTGCGCTGGCGTCAACGGCCGTCACTTGCGCATCCGGCCGCGCGTGCTGGAGTGCCAGCGCAATGGCACCGCTGCCGGTGCCCAGGTCGATCACCTGCGGCGCCGCCACGCCGCGCAGGCAGTCCAGCGCCCAGTCCACCAGCGTCTCGGTATCGGGCCGTGGATCGAGCACCCGCGCATCGATCTGCAGCGGCAGGCCGTAGAACTCCTTGACCCCACTCAGGTAGGCCAGCGGCTCACCGGTGGCGCGGCGCTGCGCCAAAGCCAGGAAGCGTGCTTCGTTCTGCGGCGCCAGTGCGTCGTTGTCATGGGCCAGCAGCCAGGCGCGCTCGTGGGACGGGCGCCCGAGTGCCAGCAGCAGCAGCAACTGGGCGTCGAGCCGCTCCAGGCCCAGGGTCTGGGCGGCGGCAAGGGCTTGCGTGATGGTCATGAAATTGCTATCAAAAAAGGAGCTTTTGGCGCTTGATGGATAAGGGTTTTATGCCAATTCGATTCATCAAACCAGCGCAAACCTCAGGCCGCGCCCACCTCCAGCTCGGCCAGCTGTTCGGCCTCGCGTGCGTGGCGCAGCGCGGCCACCACCTCGTCCAGTTCGCCCTCCATCACACGGTCCAGCTTGTAGAGCGTGAGGTTGATGCGGTGATCGGTCAGGCGTCCCTGCGGGAAGTTGTAGGTGCGGATGCGGTCGCTGCGGTCGCCGCTGCCGATCAGGCCCTTGCGCATCGCCGCGTCCTTGGCGGCGCGCTCGCTGCGTTCCTTCTCCTGGATGCGCGCGGCCAGCACCTGCAGCGCCTTGGCCTTGTTGCGGTGCTGGCTGCGGTCGTCCTGGCACTCGGCCACGATGCCGGTGGGAATGTGCGTGATGCGCACCGCCGAGTCGGTCTTGTTGATGTGCTGGCCGCCGGCGCCGCTGGCGCGGAAGGTGTCGATACGCAGGTCGGCCGGGTTGATCTGTACCGCCTGCGCCTCGTCCGGCTCGGGCAGCACGGCCACGGTGCAGGCGCTGGTGTGGATGCGGCCCTGCGTTTCGGTGGCTGGCACGCGCTGCACGCGGTGGCCACCGGATTCGAAGCGCAGGTCGCCGTACACATGGTCGCCCTCGATGCGCAGCACCACCTCCTTGTAGCCGCCCAGTTCGCTGGGTGACTCGCTCATCAGCTCGGTCTTCCAGCCGCGGGTGGCGGCGTAGCGCGTGTACATGCGCAGCAGGTCGCCGGCGAACAGGGCCGACTCGTCGCCGCCGGTGCCGGCGCGGATTTCCAGGAAGGCGTTGCGCGCGTCGTCCGGGTCCTTGGGCAGCAGCAGGCGCTGCAACTCGTCTTCCAGCTGGGTCAGTTCGGTCGTGGCAGCCTCTACTTCTTCCTGTGCCATGGCTGCCATGTCGGGGTCGGCCAGCATCTCCTGTGCGCCGGCCAGATCGGCTTCGCGCTGCTGGTAGCGCGCGTAGCGGCCGGCGATCTGCGTCACTTCGTTGTGTTCGCGCGAGAGCACGAGGAACTGGCTCATGTCGGCCATGATGTCCTCGCGCGAGAGCAGGAAGTTCAGCTCTTCCAGGCGTTGGGCGTAGCGTTCGAGTTGGTGACGGAGAAAGGGTTTCACGGGGGGCGGATCGGTTGGGGTTTCGACGGGCTCAACCCGAACGGGCGGGCCCTCGGATATGGAGCACCCGCTGCGGGCGCGTCACACGAGCAGTGGCGCAGGCGCCGCTAACGCTCTTTGCGCAGGAAGAAGTGCTGGATGGCGGTGCTGGCACGCTCACGCGCCGCCGCGTCGCCGGCATGCAACTCGGCCAGGGCGCCGTGCAGCAGTTTTTGCGTCAGGCCGCGGGACATGGCTTCGAGCACGGCCTCCACATCCTCACCGCGGGCCAGCGCCTTGCGCGCGCGGGCGATCTCAGCCGCGCGCCACTCGTCGGCCTGCGCGTTGAGCTGCTGGATCAGCGGCACGCTGCTGCGCTGGTCCAGCCAGTGCAGGAAGCTCTGTACGCCGGCGTCGATGATGACTTCAGCCTCGGCCACGGCGGCCTGCCGGTTGGCCTGTGCGGTCTGCACCACGGCGGCCAAGTCGTCTACGGTGTAGAGGTAGACGTCCGACAAGGCCTTGACCTCGGGTTCGATGTCGCGCGGCACGGCCAGGTCGACCATGAACATCGGGCGGTGGCGGCGCAGCTTCAAGGCGCGCTCCACCGCGCCGAGGCCGATCAGCGGCAGCGTGCTGGCCGTGCAGCTGATGACGGCATCGAACTCGTGCAGGCGGCTGGGCAGGTCAGCCAGGCGCATGACCTCGGCGCCGAAGCGGCTGGCCAGCTTTTCGCCGCGGTCCATGGAGCGGTTGGCGATCACCATGGCCTTCGGGTTTTTGGCGGCGAAGTGGGTGGCGGCCAACTCGATCATCTCGCCGGCGCCGACAAACAGCACACGGATGTCGCTCAGGTCTTCAAACAGTTGACCGGCCAGGCGCACGCTGGCGGCGGCCATGCTGATGGAGTGGGCGCCGATCTCGGTGGAGGTGCGCACTTCCTTGGCCACGGCAAAGGAGCGCTGGAACAGCTGGTTGAGTGTGGTGCCCAAGGCGCCGGCCTCTTCGGCGGCACGCACCGCGTCCTTCATCTGGCCCAGGATCTGCGGCTCGCCCAGCACCATGGAGTCCAGCCCGCTGGCCACGCGGAAGGCGTGGCGCGCGGCCTGGCCGTCTTCCAGCAGGTAGGTGTGGGAGCGCAGCAGGGCCGGCGAGACGCCGCCGCTGTGGGCCAGCCATTCCAGTGTGGGCACGACTTCCAGTTGCTCGCCGGCGCAGTAGATCTCGGTACGGTTGCAGGTGGAGATCAGGGCCGCCTCGGGCGGGCGCGCCAGGGTGGTGCGCAGGCCGTGCAGGGTAGGGCCGATCTGGTCGAGGGCGAACGCAAACCGGCCCCGCAAGTCCAGCGGCGCGGTCGTGTGATTGATGCCCAAAGCCCAGACTGCCATGAGCGGATTATAAAATTTCGCCATGCAACAAGCCCCGGCCTCTTTTGGCAGCTGATTCAGCATGAGCCTGACCGACATCCTGCTGCACCTGCTGAACTTCGTCGCGCCGGCACTGGCACTGGCGCTGCTGCTGCCCTGGGTGCCCCGTTTTTTGTGGAAAAAATCGGCCCCAGGCCTCGCCTGGTGGGCGCAGGCTGCTATCAATTTTGTAGTTGGCGTGGCCGCGCTGACGGGCTGCCTGTGGTGGCTGGGGCGCGACGGCAAGATGGCCGCTTACGCCTTGCTGGTGCTGGCGCTGGCCAGCAGCCAGTGGCTGTTGTCACGTGCCTGGCGCAAATAGGTCGACCCGGTCGGTGATCAGGCTGTCGACGCCCAGCGCCAGCAGCCGCTGCGCCACCGCTTCCTCGTTGACGGTGTAGCTGGCGGTACGCAGGCCGGCATCGCGCGCCTGGGCATGGGAGGTGGCGTCCCACAGGGGGTAATGGCATACCACGGCCACACAGCCCAGTTCCAGCGCGATCCGATCCCAGTCCGGCCACAGCTGGTGCAGCAGCAGACCACGAGGCAGTTCCGGTGCCGCAGTGCGTGCCCCTTGCAGCGCCTCGGGCTGGAAGGAGGTCAGCAGCGGCGGCACGGCGGCGCCCTGGAACCAGGTGGCAGCGGCCGCGGCGACCACCTCACCGGTGTGCCGTTCGGTGCCCGGCGTCGGCTTGATCTCGATGTTGAGCAGCAGCTGCTGGTCTTTGCAGTAGCGGGCCACGTCTTCCAGTGTCGGCAGCGGCTCACCGGCGTAGGCGGGCGAGTGCCAGCGGCCGGCGTCGAGCTGCGCCAGGGCGTGCCAGGGCAGGTCGCCAGCGGTGCCCTGGCCCGTGGTGGTGCGCTCCAGCGTGGCGTCGTGCAGCAGGAAGGGCACATCGTCCTGCGACAGCTTGGCGTCGCATTCAAACATGCGATAGCCATGGCTGGCGCCCAGCCGCATGGCGGCCAGCGTGTTTTCGGGCGCCAGCAGGCCGGCGCCGCGGTGGGCAATCCAGCGGGGGTAGGGCCAGCGGGGCAGATCGGGGGTCATAGGCGCTTTCCGGTGTCGGCATCAAACCACTGGATGCACTCTTCCCGTGGCTGAACATGGAGGGTGCTGCCGGGTGTGGGCGCGTGCATGGCGCCGTCGACACGCACGCTGAGGCGTTCTGTGCCCAGGTGGACGTGGAGGATGCTTTCGGCCCCCAGCAACTCGCAGGCCTCGACCACGACGGCCCAGCCGTGATCCCCCACTGTCAGATGCTCGGGGCGGATACCCAGCACCCGGCCGGGCTGGCCGCCCGGCGCGTCGCGCAGCAGGTTCATCGGCGGTGAGCCGATGAAGCTGGCCACGAAGGTGCTGGCGGGGCGCCGGTAGACCTCTTCCGGCGTGCCGAACTGTTCCATGACGCCGGCGTTCATGACGATCATGCGCTGCGCCAGTGTCATGGCCTCCACCTGGTCGTGGGTCACGAACAGGCTGGTGATGCCCAGGTCGCGGTGCAGTTTCTGGATCTCCAGCCGTGTCTGGGCGCGCAGCTTGGCGTCCAGGTTGGACAGCGGTTCATCGAACAGAAAGACCTGCGGCTGGCGCACGATGGCGCGGCCCATGGCCACACGCTGACGCTGTCCGCCCGACAACTGGCGCGGCTTGCGCTCCAGCAGGTGGGAGAGCTCCAGGATGCTGGCCGCCTTCTCGACGCGGGCACGGATTTCGTCCTTGGGCAGCTTCTGGATCTTCAGACCGTAGGCCATGTTGTCGAACACGCTCATGTGCGGGTAGAGCGCGTAGTTCTGGAACACCATGGCGATATCGCGCTCGGCCGGCTCAAGGTGGTTGACGACGCGCGCACCGATGCGGATCTCGCCCTCGCTGATCTCCTCCAGCCCGGCGACCATGCGCAGCAGGGTGGACTTGCCGCAGCCCGAGGGGCCGACGATGACGATGAACTCGCCATCGGCGATCTCGGCGTTGACGCCGTGGATGACCTGGTTGGCCTTGGGGCCGTGGCCGTAGCGTTTGATGACGTTGGAGAGGGTCAGGGAGGCCATGAGTTCAGTCTCTTATTTTTCGGTGTCGACGAGGCCCTTGACGAACCACTTCTGCATCAGGATGACGACCAGCGCCGGCGGCAGCATGGCCAGCATGGCGGTGGCCATGACCACGTTCCATTCGGTGTAGGCCTCACCGGCGATCAGGCGCTTGATGCCCAGCACAACCGGGTACATGGATTCGTCCGTGGTGACCAGCAGGGGCCACAGGTACTGGTTCCAGCCGTAGATGAACTGGATGACAAACAGGGCCGCGATCGAGGTGCTCGACATCGGCAACAGCACGTCCTTGAAAAATCGCATCGGACCGGCGCCGTCGACGCGTGCTGCCTCCACCAGTTCGTCGGGCACGGTCAGGAAGAACTGCCGGAACAGGAAAGTGGCGGTGGCCGAGGCGATCAGCGGCACGGTCAGGCCGGCATAGGTGTTGAGCAGCCCGAGGCTGGAGACGACCTCGTAGGTGGGGCCGATGCGCACTTCCACCGGGAGCATCAGCGTGACGAAGATCATCCAGAACACCAGATTGCGCAGCGGAAACCGGAAGTAGACGATGGCGAAGGCCGACAGCAGCGAGATGGCGATCTTGCCGATGGCGATCACCAGCGCGCTGATCAGGCTGACCAGCATCATGGGACCACCGGCCGGCAGCTTGCTGCCCGCCGAGGTTTCCCCGCCGAACAGGGCCAGGCGATAGCTGTCCAGAAAGTGGGTGCCCGGCAGCAGCGAGAGCGGCCGGCTCTGGGCGATCTCCTGGGCGGACTGGGTGGAGGCGACCAGGGTCAGGTAGACCGGAAAGGCCACGACGGCCACGCCAATGATGAGGGTGGCGTGGGCCAGCAGGTCAAGGAAGGGGCGTCGTTCGATCATGGCACGGACTCAGTACTGGACCTTGCGCTCGACATAGCGGAACTGGATCACGGTCAGCGCGACGACGATCGCCATCAGGATCACCGATTGCGCGGCCGAGCCGCCCATGTCCAGCGCCTTGAAACCGTCGTAGTAGACCTTGTAGACGAGGATGGCCGTGTCCTTGCCAGGCCCTCCTTGCGTGGCCGCATCGACGATGGCGAAGGTGTCGAAGAACGCGTAGACGACATTGATGACCAGCAGGAAGAAGGTGGTGGGCGAGAGCAGGGGGAATACGATGGTCCAGAAACGCCGTGCGGGCGAGGCGCCATCGATGGCGGCGGCCTCGATCAGGCTCTTCGGGATGGACTGCAGGCCGGCGAGGAAAAACAGGAAGTTATAGGAGATCTGCTTCCAGACCGCAGCCATCACGATCAGGGCCATGGCATGGTCGCTCCTGAGCATATGGTTCCATTCCACGCCCGCGAACTGCAGCGCGTAGGCCACCACGCCCATCGGCGAGGCGAACATGAAGACCCACAGCACGCCGGCGACCGCTGGTGCTACTGCGTAGGGCCAGATCAGCAGCGTCTTGTAGACGCCGGCGCCGCGCACCACCCGGTCGGCCATCACGGCCAGCAGCAGTGCGATGCTGAGGCCGCAGACAGCCACCAGGGCCGAGAAGAGGGCGGTGGTCTTGAACGACGCGAGGTAGGTCTCATCGCTGAACAGCCGCGCAAAGTTCTCCAGGCCAACGAACTCGGTTGAAGTGCCGAAGGCGTCCTGCTGCAGCACGCTCTGGTAGAGCGCCTGCGCAGCCGGCCAGAAAAAGAAGACCAGCACGATGGCCATCTGCGGGGCCACCAGCAGCCACGGCAGCCAGGCGGACTGGAAGCGGACGCGTTTTTCCATGAGGGTTCTGTCAATAGCCGCACCGCCCGCAAGGGGTGCCCGCGGGCGGTGTCAGAAGGCCGGACTGCCCGGCGGACGTGCCGCCGGACGCTTGATCACATCTTGCCCTGGTTGGCCTTCTGGAAGCGCTCCAGCTGTTCGTTGCCGCGCTTGACGGCGGCGTCCAGCGCTTCCTTGGCCGACTTCTTGCCAGCCCAGACCTGCTCCAGCTCCTCGTCGTTGATGGTGCGGATCTGGACGAAGTTGCCCAGGCGGATGCCGCGCGACTTGTCGGTGGTCTTGCGGATCATCTGCTCGACCGAGACGTCGGTGCCCGGATTCTGCTTGTAGAAGCCGGACTTCTCGGTCATCTCGTACGAGGCCTTGGTCAGCGGCAGGTAGCCGGTGCGCTGGTGGCTCTTGGCCGCTTCCTCGGCTTTGGACAGATGGGCGAAGAACTGCGCCACGCCCTTGTACTCGTTCTCCTTCTTGCCGGCCATGACCCACAGCGAAGCGCCGCCGATCACGGTGTTCTGCGGTGCGCCCGCCACATCGGGATAGTAGGGCAGGGTGGAAATGCCGGAGGCGAACTTGGCATTGCGCTTGATGTTGCCGTAGAGCGCCGACGAGCCGGTGGTCATGGCGCATTCACCCGAGACAAAGGTGGCGTCAGCCGCGTTGCCGCGCCCCTTGTAGACGAACAGGCCCTGCTTGGCCATGTTGCCCAGGTTCTCGATGTGGCGCACATGCAGCGGCGCATTGAAGCTCAGGCGCGCGTCGATGCCGCGCATGCCGTTGCCCTTGGTGGCGAACTCGGTGTTGTGCCAGGCAGAAAAACTCTCCAGCTGTGTCCAGCTGACCCAGCTGGTCGTAAAGGGGCACTTGTGCCCGGACGCCTTGAGCTGGGCGGCCGCCAGGGCCACTTCGGGCCAGGTCCGGGGCGGCTTGTTCGGGTCCAGGCCGGCGGCCTTGAACGCGTCCTTGTTGTAGTGGAAGACCGTGGTTGAGCTGTTGAACGGGAAGCTCAGCATCTGGCCGTTGGGCGCCGTGTAATAGCCGGCCACGGCGGGCACGTAGGCATTGGGGTCGAAGGTCACGCCGGCCTTCTTCATGACTTCGCCCACGGGCACGATGGCGCCTTTGCTGGCCATCATGGTTGCCGTGCCGACCTCGAAGACCTGGAGGATGTGCGGCGCATTGCCGGCCCGGAAGGCGGCGATGGCGGCTGTCATGGACTCGTCGTAGCTGCCCTTGAAGGTGGGCACGATCCGGTACTCCTTCTGGCTGGCGTTGAAGTCCTTGGCCAGGTCATTGACCCATTCGCCCAGGGCGCCACCCATCGAGTGCCACCACTGGATGTCCGTCTGGGCCTGGGCCGGAGCCAGCATCAGGCCGCTGAGGGCAGCGACCGCCAATTTCGCTTTGAAGCGCATCGGGGAACCTCCTTAAGTCAGGGCATCGAGCCTAGTCAGGCCGTGTGACAGACTGATTACGGTTTGATTAAACCGCCACCGCTGCCGGCCGGGGACCCGGGGTTACCATGAGGCGGGCAGGTGAATGTTGCGCTGCGGTAACATCGCTCCTCAGCCGGGTTCTACCGTTCTGGCTGAAATTCCAGATTTCCCATGAACGCACCGACTCCGCTTGATCATCTGGCGAACGCGTCCGGCGAGGCGCCGCACGGCCACGAACGCATACGCGAAATCCCCTACAACTACACCTCGTTCTCCGACCGCGAGATCGTGATCCGTTTGCTCGGCGCCCGTGCCTGGGAGGTGCTGAACCAGCTGCGCGAGGAGCGCCGGACCGGCCGCTCGGCCCGCATGCTGTACGAGGTGCTGGGTGACATCTGGGTGGTGCAGCGCAACCCCTACCTGCAGGACGACCTGCTGGACAACCCCAAACGTCGCCAGCAGTTGGTCGAGGCCCTGCACCACCGCCTGGGTGAAGTGCAGAAGCGCCGTACGCCTGAGGCCGACCCGCAGCGGGATGCCCTGGTGGGCGAGTTGCTCGAGGCTGCCAGCCGCGCGGTCGAAACTTTCGACGCCGCTTTCCAGGAGATCGCCACCCTGCGCCGCAAGGCCCAGCGGGCGCTCAGCCGCCTGACGGCCAAGGACAACGTCAAGTTCGACGGCCTCTCCCGCGTGTCGCATGTGACTGACGCCACCGACTGGCGTGTCGAATACCCCTTTGTCGTGCTCACGCCCGACAGCGAGGCCGAGATGGCCCGCCTGGTCAAGGGCTGCATCGAGCTCGGTCTGACCATCATTCCGCGTGGCGGCGGCACCGGCTACACCGGCGGCGCCGTGCCGCTGACGTGGAAGAGTGCGGTCATCAACACCGAAAAACTCGAAGCCATGACCGAGGTCGAGATGGTGCAGCTGCCCGGCCTGGACAAGCCGGTGCCCACCATCTGGACCGAGGCCGGTGTGGTCACGCAGCGCGTGGCCGATGCGGCCGAGCGCGCCGGCTTTGTCTTCGCCGTCGATCCGACCTCGGCCGAAGCCTCGTGTGTGGGCGGCAACATCGCCATGAACGCCGGCGGCAAGAAGGCCGTGCTCTGGGGCACGGCGCTGGACAATCTGGCGTCGTGGCGCATGGTCACCCCGGATGCGGGCTGGCTGGAAGTCACGCGCCTGAACC
>Ga0114939_10000056_pt1 | contig 92078 bp, 83 predicted proteins | sample AshMeaCrysSpring_FD_87196 | JGI IMG/M metagenome (GOLD analysis project Ga0114939, IMG submission 87196) | Groundwater microbial communities from Big Spring, Nevada to study Microbial Dark Matter (Phase II) - Ash Meadows Crystal Spring | ecosystem: Environmental > Aquatic > Deep subsurface >...
ACCGGCGGGCGCGTGCTGCACCACCTGGGCCTCTACGCCGGCGACCACCGCAACATGATCATCCTCACCGGTTTCCAGGCCCCAGGCACCCGTGGTGCTACGCTGGCCAGTGGCGCGAGCTCGGTACGCCTGCACGGCAAGGATGTCCCCGTAACTGCCGAGGTGGTACAGCTGCAGTCGGCCTCGGCCCATGCCGACGCCAGCCAGCTGATGGACTGGCTGCGCACCATGCCCGAGCGCCCGGACCAGGTCTACATCGTGCACGGCGAACTGGGGCCGGCCGACGAGCTGCGTAAACGCATCAAGCACGAGCTGGGCTGGCGCGCCATGGTGCCGGAGCACGGTTCCACCTGGCCAACCTGAGGTCTGCCAACCGCGTTGCGAAGAAACACCAGTGGTTACACGACCGCAGCGTGATCGGTCAGAATGACAGGTCATGTCGCTGAAGCTCTTTCACATCACCGAGTTTGCCGAATCAGCCATGCTGACGCCCGAGCGGCAGCGTCAGGCCCTCCCGCCCCTCTTTGTCATGGGCCTGGCCAGTCTGTGGCTGGCCGTGGTTTGCAACTATCCGCTGTGGCATGCGTTGGCCGCGTTGCCCCACCAGGGCCTGGCGCTGGTCTGGCTGGATCTGCGCCTGGCCCTGCTGATGGTGTTTGCAACCCTGCTGCTGCTGAGTCTGCTGTGCTGGCGTCCCGTCTTCAAACCAGCGCTGGCACTGCTGTTCTTGCTGGCGGGCCTCAACAGCGGCATCATGCTGACCCTGGGTCGTCCGCTCGACCTGACGGCTGGCCTCAGCCCGCTCAACGCCCTGGTGAGTCAGGCCTTGAGTTGGCAATCCGCGGGCCTGTTCGTGCTGCTGGGTCTGCTGCCAGCACTCTGGCTCTGGCGGCAACCGCTACGGCGTATCCCGGTGCTGGCCAACCTGGTGGTCAATGGCCTCGTGCTGCTGCTGTCGGGCGCGCTGCTGTACGGCTGCTGGTGGCTCAGCCAGCCCGACGTGACTGAACTGCTGCGCAGCCAGCCGGCCTTGCAGCAACTGCTCAACCCCTGGGCCTCGCTGCAAGCCTGGGCCCCCGACGCCCTGCTCGCGCTGCTGCGCTGACGCGGGCTGTCAGCGCTCGCCCTTCACAGTCTTCGTGCTTCAGTCGGCGTAGTGCATCGCCAACAGGCGTTCACGCGCTGCGCGGTACTCCTGCTTGAGCTGGGCCACGAAGTCGGCCGTGCTCTGCAGCTTGGTGATGGCCCCGATGCCCTGGCCGGCACCCCAAATATCCTTCCAGGCCTTCTTCGCATCGCCGCCGAAGTTCATCTTGCTCGGATCGCTCTCGGGCAGGTGCTCCGGGTCCAGGCCGGCAGCGCGGATGCTGGGCGCCAGGTAGTTGCCGTGCACGCCGGTGAACAGGTTGCTGTAGACGATGTCATCCGAGTTGCCGTCGACGATGGCCTGCTTGTAGGCCTCGACCGCGCGCGCCTCGTGCGTGGCAATGAAGGCCGAGCCCATGTAGGCAAAGTCCGCCCCCATGGCTTGCGCCGCCAGCACCGCGCCGCCGGTGGCAATGGCACCGCTGAGCGCCAGCGGGCCGTCGAACCACTGACGAATCTCCTGCACCAGCGCAAACGGGCTCTTCACACCCGCATGGCCGCCGGCACCGGCCGCCACGGCGATCAGGCCGTCGGCGCCCTTCTCGATCGCCTTGTGGGCGAACTTGTTGTTGATGATGTCGTGCAGCACCACGGCGCCGTAGCTGTGCGCCGCCTGGTTGATCTCCTCGCGCGCACCCAGCGAGGTGATGATCACCGGCACCTTGTACTTCACGCACAGTGCCATGTCGTGTTCCAGCCGGTCGTTCGACTTGTGCACGATCTGGTTGATGGCAAACGGTGCCGCCGGCCGCTCCGGGTGCGCCTTGTTGTGGGCAGCCAGCCCTTCCGTGATTTCGGCCAGCCATTCGTCGAGCTGCGAAGCAGGGCGCGCATTGAGCGCCGGCATCGAGCCCACCACGCCGGCAATGCATTGCGCGATCACCAGCTTGGGGTTGCTGATGATGAACAGCGGCGAGCCGATGATGGGCAGCGGCAGGTTCTGCAGGGTTGGGGGCAGCTTGGACATGGGGTCTCCTGAGGTTTTCCGTATTCTCAATAAAAAGCGGCTGCAGCCCTTGTCAATCGGGCGACAGCCGCTATGTTTTTGATAGTAATCCGAAGCAGGTCAGAACGCCTCGAGCGCCAGCGCCACGGCGCTGCCGCCACCGTCGACGATGCTGTCGCGCACACCGGGCGCCTTGCTCAGCAGGTGCTCGGCATAGAAGCGTGCGGTGGCGATCTTGGCCTGCATGAAGGCGGCATCTTCGCCGCGCGCCAGTTCGGCTTGCGCCACCAGCAGCGAGCGCGCCAGCTGCCAGCCGGCCATCAGGTTGCCCGCCAGCATCAGGTAGGGCACGCTGCCGGCATAGACGGCATTCGGGTTCTGCTCGCCCGCCAGGTAGTCCACCACCGCAACGAAGGCCTGGCGTGCCGCGCTCAGGTGCTTGAGCACCGCCAGCGCGTCGGCGCTGCCGCTCTTCTTCAACTCAGCCTCGGTGACCTCGATCTGCTTGGCGATGCCCTTGGCGGTCTGGCCGCCGTCGCGCAGGGTCTTGCGCCCCACCAGGTCGTTGGCCTGGATGGCGGTGGTGCCTTCGTAGATGGTCAGGATCTTGGCGTCACGGTAGTACTGCGCCGCACCGGTCTCCTCGATGAAGCCCATGCCGCCGTGCACCTGCACGCCGAGCGAGGTGACTTCCAGGCTCATCTCGGTGCTGTAGCCCTTGACCAGCGGCACCATGAATTCGTAGAAGGCCTGGTTGGTCTTGCGGGTCTCGGCGTCCGGGTGGTGGTGCGCTGCGTCGTAGGCGGCAGCGGCCACGGAGGCCATGGCACGGCAACCCTCGGTGTAGGCGCGCATGGTCATGAGCATGCGGCGCACATCCGGGTGATGGATGATGGGCGCCGCGGCCTTGATGGAGCCATCAACCGGGCGACTTTGCACGCGGTCCCGCGCATAGGCCACGGCCTTCTGGTAGGCGCGCTCGGCCACCGCAATGCCCTGCACACCCACCGCGTAGCGCGCGGCGTTCATCATGATGAACATGTATTCGAGGCCACGGTTCTCCTGGCCCACCAGGTAACCGACGGCACCGCCATGGTCGCCATACTGCAGTACGGCCGTCGGGCTGGCCTTAATGCCCATCTTGTGCTCGATGCTGACGCAGTGCACGTCGTTACGCGCGCCCAGCGAACCATCCTTGTTGACCAGGAACTTGGGCACGACGAACAGGCTGATGCCCTTGATGCCTTCGGGCGCACCAGTCACGCGCGCCAGCACCAGGTGCACGATGTTGTCGGCCATGTCGTGCTCACCGTAGGTGATGAAGATCTTGGTGCCGAAGACCTTGTAGCTGCCATCGGGCTGCGGTTCGGCGCGGCTGCGTACCAGCGCCAGATCGGAGCCGGCCTGCGGCTCGGTCAGGTTCATGGTGCCGGTCCACTCGCCGCTGATGAGTTTTTCCAGGTAGATGGCCTTGAGCTCGTCGGAGCCGGCCGTCAGCAGGGCTTCGATGGCACCGTCGGTCAGCAGCGGGCACAGCGCGAAACTCAGGTTGGCGCTGTTGACCATCTCAATGCAGGCTGCACCAATGGTCTTGGGCAGGCCCTGGCCGCCAAAGTCGGTCGGGTGCTGCAGGCCCTGCCAGCCGCCCTCGGCGAACTGGCGGAAGGCGTCCTTGAAACCCGGCGTGGTCGTGACCTGGCCGTCCTTCCAGCTCGACGGATTCTTGTCGCCCTCCCAGTTCAGCGGGGCGACCACCTCGCCGTTGAACTTGGCCGCCTCTTCCAGCACCGCCTGCGCGGTGTCGAAACCGGCATCCTCGAAGCCGGGGATGCGGGCGATCTCGTCAATCTGCGCCAGGTGCTTGAGGTTGAACAGCATGTCCTTGACGGGCGCAACGTAACTCATGGTCTTACTCCGGGAAATTCAGGGGCAACAAGTCAAAAAAAAGGCATCGCACGCGATGCCTTTCGGGGCGGTTCTTACAGCGCTGCAACCAGCTCCGGCACCGCAGTGAAGAGGTCAGCCTCCAGACCGTAGTCGGCCACCGAGAAAATCGGCGCTTCCGGGTCCTTGTTGATGGCCACAATCACCTTGGAGTCCTTCATGCCGGCCAGGTGCTGGATGGCGCCGCTGATGCCGCAGGCCACGTACAGCTGCGGCGCGACGATCTTGCCAGTCTGACCGACCTGCAGGTCGTTCGGCGCGTAGCCGGCGTCAACGGCGGCGCGGCTGGCGCCGATGGCGGCACCCAGCTTGTCGGCCAGCGGGGTCATGACCTCGTTGAACTTCTCGCTCGAGCCCAGGGCACGGCCGCCGGAGACGATGATCTTGGCCGCGGTCAGTTCGGGGCGCTCGCTCTTGGCCAGTTCTTCGCTCACGAAGCTGCTCTTGCCACTGTCAGCGGCAGCCGCCACGGTTTCCACGGCCGCACTGCCACCGGTGGCGGCGGCGGCGTCAAAGCCGGTGCTGCGGACGGTGATGACTTTCACGGCATCGCTGCTCTGCACGGTGGCAATCGCGTTGCCGGCGTAGATCGGGCGCTCGAAGGTGTCGGCACTGTCGACCTTGGTGATGTCGGAAATCTGGGCCACGTCCAGCTTGGCCGCCACGCGCGGCGCGACGTTCTTGCCGCCGGCGGTGGCCGGGAACAGGATGTGGCTGTAGCTGCCGGCGATGGCGAGCACCTGGGCGGCCACATTCTCGGCCAGACCGTGTGCCAGGCTGGCGCCGTCGGCATGGATCACCTTGCTCACGCCGGCGATCTGGGCCGCCGCGGCCGCGGCAGCCGCCGCATTGTGGCCGGCCACCAGCACGTGGACGTCGCCACCGCAGGCCTTGGCGGCGGTGACGGTGTTGAGGGTCGCGCCCTTGATGGAAGCGTTGTCGTGTTCTGCAATGACGAGAGAGGTCATGATGCGTATCCTTTCGTGTCTTTTCCAGGGAACCCGCGGAACCGGCTCTGCCGGGCCGCTGGGTTCGTCCCCCTTGGGGGAAGGCGGCCGCCAGGCCGACTCAGGGGGTTAGATTACTTTCGCTTCGTTCTTCAGCTTGTCGACCAGCGTGGCGACATCGGGCACCTTGATGCCGGCGCTGCGCTTCGGCGGCTCCGAGACCTTCAGGGTCTTGATGCGCGGCGTCACGTCCACACCCAGGTCTTCCGGCTTGACGGTGTCGAGCTGCTTCTTCTTGGCCTTCATGATGTTGGGCAGCGTCACGTAGCGCGGCTCGTTCAGGCGCAGGTCGGTGGTCACCACAGCCGGCAGGCTTACGGCGATGGTCTCCAGGCCGCCGTCCACCTCGCGGGTGACGTTGGCCTTGCCGTCGGCGATTTCCACCTTGGAAGCGAAGGTGGCCTGCGGCAGGTCGGCCAGCGCCGCCAGCATCTGGCCGGTCTGGTTGGCGTCGTCGTCGATGGCCTGCTTGCCCAGGATCACCAGGCCGGGTTGTTCCTTGTCGACCAGCGCCTTGAGCAGCTTGGCCACGGCCAGCGGCTGCAGTTCTTCACTGGTTTCCACCAGGATGGCACGGTCGGCGCCGATGGCCATGGCGGTGCGCAGGGTCTCCTGGCACTGGGCCACGCCGCAGGACACGGCGATGACTTCGGTGACAGCGCCCTTTTCTTTCAGGCGCACGGCTTCTTCCACGGCGATTTCGTCAAACGGGTTCATGCTCATCTTGACGTTGGCGATGTCCACACCGCTGTTGTCCGACTTGACGCGGACCTTCACGTTGTAGTCCACCACGCGTTTGACGGGTACCAGGACTTTCATTTCTGCCACTCCAGCTAGTTGCAAATTCGGTTGTTGTGATTGACGTGCACGTCAATCAGGTGATTCTATGCGGCACTGCGTCATCCGTCAGCGTCGATACGCCTTCAGGCAAAAAACGAACGGTCGTGCTTTTTTTGATTATAAACCGATCCCTCCGCCCTGCGGCAAGGATTTCCTTCCTGCAGCAGGGGCCAAGGCGCCGTCGCGGCGCCACCCCTTACTTGGCGCGGCTCAAGCCGAGGTAGGTCTCCACCACCTTGGGGTCGCGCGCCAGCTGCTCGGCCGAGCCGTCCAGCATGACCTCGCCCATCTCCAGCACATAGGCACGGTCGGCCACTTGCAGGGCGGCGCGGGCGTTCTGCTCCACCAGCAGAATGGTCACGCCGGTCTGCTTGAGCTGGGCGATGATGCGGAAGATCTCCTTCACGATCAGCGGCGCCAGCCCCAGGCTGGGTTCGTCGAGCATCAGCAGACGCGGCTTGGCCATCAGCGCACGGCCGATGGCCAGCATCTGGCGCTCGCCGCCCGACAGCGTGGCGGCCAGCTGGGTCTGCCGGTCACGCAGGCGCGGGAACAGCTCGAAGACATTCTGCAACTGGTCGGTCGGGTTCGGCTCGCGCAGCCGGTGGCGACGGTAGCTGCCCAACAGCAGGTTGTCGAGCACGCTCATGCTGCCGAACAGCTCGCGCTTTTCCGGCACCAGCGACATGCCCAGCGCCACGCGCTGCTCCACCGCCATGCGGTTGAGCTCATGGCCGAGGAAGCGGATCTGGCCGCGCGCACTGCCGGTCTGCGGCAGCGTGCCGCCCAAGGCGTTGAGCAGGGTCGACTTGCCGGCGCCGTTGGGGCCGATGACGGTGACGATCTCGCCCGCCTCGGCGCGCAGGTGCACGCCATGCAGGGCCGCCACCTTGCCGTAGCCGGCATGCAGCGCCTGCACGTCCAGCACCGGCGCCTGCGCTTGCTGGGGCAAGGGTTGAGCGCTCATAGTCCTCCCAGATAGGCTTCGAGCACAGCCGGGTCCTGCTGCACCACCGAGGGCACACCCTGCGCGATCAGGGTGCCGAATTCCATCACCACCAGGCGGTCGCACAGGTTCATCACGAAATCCATGTCGTGCTCGACGATCAGCACGCTCATCCCCTCGCTGCGCAACTTGGCCAGCAGCTCGGCCAGCGCCTGCTTCTCCTTGTAGCGCAGGCCGGCCGCCGGCTCGTCCAGCAGCAGCAACGCCGGATCGCAGCACAGGGCACGGGCAATCTCCAGGATGCGTTGCTGGCCCAGCGCCAGGCTGCCGGCCGGCTCGTGCATCAGGTGCGCCAGGCCCACGCGCTCCAGCTGCCGCTGGGCCTCGGCCAGCAGGCGCCCTTCTTCCTCGCGGTTCAGGCGCAACATGCTGCGCAGCACGCCGGCCTCGCCGCGCAGGTGCGTACCCAAGGCCACGTTCTCCAGCACCGACATCTGACCCAGCAGCTTGACGTGCTGGAAGGTGCGCGCAATGCCGCGGCTGACGATCTCACGCGAAGGCCGGTTCTGGATCGGCTCGCCACGGTAGCGCACCTCGCCGCGCGTGACTTCCAGCACGCCAGTGATGAGGTTGAACATGGTGGACTTGCCAGCGCCATTGGGGCCGATCAGGCCGACGATCTCACCGGCCTTGACCTCGAAACGCATGTCGTTCACCGCCACCAGGCCGCCGAACTCCTTGCGTGCACCGTCGACCTCCAGCAGCGCCTCGCCGGTGGTCGGGCGCGGCCGCACCGGCAGCGGCGCCGCATCGGCCGGCAGCTGCAGCTGTGTCTGGCGGCGCCAGCGGCGCGGCATCAGCTCGGCCACATAGGGCCACAGGCCGTTGCGCGCGTACTGCAGCAGCACCACCAGCAGCACGCCGAGCACGATGGTCTCGAAGTTGCCGGCCTCGCCCAGCAGGTGCGGCAGGATGGATTGCAGCTGGTCCTTCAGCACCGTCACCAGGCCAGCGCCGAAGATCGCGCCCCAGACGTGACCGGCACCGCCAATCACCGCCATGAACAGGTACTCGATGCCGGCGTTGAGGCCGAACGGCGTCGGGTTGACCGAACGCTGCATGTGCGCATACAGCCAGCCCGACAGGCTGGCCAGCACAGCGGCAAAGACGAAGCACACCAGCTTGAGCCAGGCGGTACGCGCGCCCATGGCCTCGGCCATCACCACACCGCCCTTGAGCGCGCGGATGGCGCGGCCCGGGCGCGAGTTGAGCAGGTTCTGCGTCGCCACCACGGCCAGCACCACCACGGTCCAGATCAGGTAGAAGATGTCCTCGCCAGCGCGCAGCGGGTGGCCGAACAGCTCCAGCGGCGGAATGCCGCTGATGCCGTCGAACTTGCCCAGCATCTCCATGTTGCCGAACAGGAAAAAGAACGACAGGCCCCAGGCAATCGTGCCCAGCGGCAGGTAGTGGCCGGACAGGCGCATGGTCAGCGCCCCCAGCACGAAAGCCACCGCCATCGCGACCGCCACACCAGCCAGCAGGCCCAGCCAGGGCGACACGCCCAGCGCGGTGCTGAGGTAGGACGTGGCGTAGGCGCCCAGGCCGACGAAGGCCGCTTGGCCGAAGGACGTCATGCCACCCACGCCGGTGAGCAGCACCAAGCCGATGGCGACGATGGAAAACAGCCCGATGTAATTGGCCTGCGTGATCCAGAACTCGGGCGTGGGCAGCACCGGCAGCAGCGCCAGGCACGCGATGAAAAGCAGGAAAAGCCGGTTCATGCCTCTTCCTCCTCGTCATGGTGCGGCGACGCCAGTGAACGCCACAGCAGCACCGGCAGGATGAGCGTGAAGACGATCACCTCCTTGTAGGCGCTGGCCCAGAAGGAGGCATAGGACTCCAGCAGGCCGACCAGCAGCGAGCCGGCCGCGGCCACGGGGTAACTGGCCAAGCCGCCGATGATGGCCGCCACGAAGCCCTTGAGGCCGATCAGGAAACCGCTGTCGTAATAGATGGTGGTGAAGGGTGCGATCAGGATGCCGCACACCGCGCCCATGGCCGCGGCCAGCAGGAAGGACGCGCGGCCGGCCTGCGTGATGCCGATGCCGACGATCTGCGCACCGACCCGGTTGACCGCCGTGGCCCGCAACGCCTTGCCCGACAGCGTGCGGCCGAAGTACAGGTACAGCGCCAGGATCAGCACCACGGCCGCTGCGATCACCGTCAGGCTCTGGCCCGAGACCGACAGCGCGCCGATCTCGAAGCGCAGGTCGGTGAAGGGCTCGGTGCGCACGCCCTCGGCACCGAAGGCCAACAGGCCGATGCCGGTGAGCGCGTAATGCACGCCGACCGAGACGATGAGCAGCACCAGCGTGGACGCGCTGGCCAGCGGCTGGTAGGCCAAACGGTAGACCAGCGGCCCCATGGGAACCACCACTGCCAGGGTGAAGACGACCTGCAGCGCCATCGGCCAACCGCTTGATGGCAGCAGTTGCGACGCGCCCCACGCCACCAGTGGCAGCAGCAGGATATGGACAAAGGCCCGCCCCACCTCGGCTGCCTCACGGCGCTCGGGCTGGCGCGCAATCGCCGCCAGCTCCATCACGAAGGCCGCCACGCCCAGACCCAGCAACAGCCAGACCGCGGTGGGGAACTGGCCGCTCTGCAGCGCCGCCATGGTGAAGGCGCCAAAGGCGACGAACTCGCCCTGCGGAATGAAGATCACGCGCGTGATCGAGAACACCAGCACCAGGGCCAGGGCCAGCAGCGCGTAGATCGCCCCGGAGGTCAGGCCATCCTGCGCCAGGATGGCCGCTATCGATAAATCCATCTCGTTCCCGTCTCTCGCAAACCGCCAGGGATAACAACAGGGGCGGTCGTGCCGCCCCTGGTTGCTCGTGCCATGCCTTACGGCTTATTTGGCGTCGCCAATCAGCTTCCAGGCACCGCCCTTGATCTCGACCATCACGCGGGCGCGCTGGTCAAAACCCAGGTGGTCGTTCGGCGTCATGTTCATGATGCCGTGCGTGACGGTCAGCTCGGTGGTCTTCTCCAGCGCGTCGCGCAGCGCAGCGCGGAACTGCTTGGTACCCGGTTGACCGGCCTTGAGGGCGACCGGAATCGCCTTCTCCAGCATCAGGCCGCTGTCCCAGGCGTGGCCACCGAAGGTGGAGAACGTGCCGGCACCGAAGGCCTTTTCGTACTTGCCGATGTAGTCCAGGGCCACCTTGCGGATCGGGTTGTTGGCCGGCAGCTGGCTGGCCACCAGGATGGGGCCAGCGGGCAGGAAGGTGCCTTCGCAATCCTTGCCGCACACGCGCAGGAAGTCGGGGTTGGCCACGCCGTGGGTCTGGTAAATCTTGCCCTTGTAGCCGCGCTCCTTGAGCGTCTTCTGCGGCAGCGCCGCCGGCGTGCCGGAGCCGGCGATCAGCACGGCATCGGGGTTGGCCGACATGATCTTCAGGATCTGGCCGGTGACCGAGGTGTCGTTGCGGGCGAAACGCTCGGTGGCCACGATCTTGATGCCGCGCAACTGCGCGAACTTGGCCATCTCGTCAGCCCAGCCGCTGCCGTAGGCATCGTTGAAGCCGATGAAGGCCATGGTCTTGACGCCGACATCGGACATGTGGCCGGTGACGGCGCTGGCCATGTGGCTGTCGTTCTGCGGCGTCTTGAAGACCCAGCGGCGCTTGGCGTCCATGGGCTCGACGATGCGGGCCGAGGCGGCCATGGCGATCATCGGCGTTTCGGCTTCTGCCACCACGTCGATCATGGCCAACGAGTTCGGTGTGATGGTCGAGCCGATCACCACGTCCACCTTGTCCTCGGCAATCAGCTTACGCGTGTTCTTGACCGCGGTGGTGGTGTCGGAGGCATCGTCGAGCACGATGTACTCGACCGACTTGCCGGCAATCGTCTTGGGCATCAGGGTGAAGGTGTTCTTCTCCGGGATGCCCAGCGAGGCCGCCGGGCCGGTGGCCGAGACCGTGACGCCGACCTTGATCTGCGCCTGCGCCAAGCCGGCGCAGAGCAGTGCCGCCGCCAGCAGCGAGTAGGTGCGAAGTTTCTTCATGACGATGTCTCCTGTGTATGGATGGTTATAGGGTCGCCAAGAACGATTATGAATTAACCGACCGATCGGTCGGTTTAGGGTTTTCCACGGGGCAGCGCCGCCTCCGATGCCGCACCCGGACGCAGCTCCACCACCCGTTGCGGGTACGGAATCTCGATGCCGGCCGCGCGCAGGCCGCGCAGGATGTTCAGGTTGATCTCCGAGCGCAGCGCCGCCTGCCCCTTGTCCGGGTCGACGATCCAGGCCGACAGTGTGAACTCCAGCCCGTCGGCGCCGAAGTTGCTCAGATGGGCCGCAGGCGCCGGATCCTTCAGCACCCGCTCGCACGATGCCGCCGCAGCGCACAGGATCTGTTGCACCTGCTCGACGTCGCTGTCATAGCCCACCGAGACCGTGACCGACATCGACACCTTGGGATCGGCCAGCGACAGGTTCTCCACCCGTTGGGTAATGATGAGTTCGTTGGGCACCACCGACTCGCGGCCGTTGAGCGCGCGGATCAGCGTGTAGCGCGTCTTGATGTCGGTCACCACGCCCTCGAAACCGTCGACGCGCACCATGTCACCGATACGCAGCGAACGCTCGATCAGGATGACGAAGCCGCTGACATAGTTGGCCGCCAGCTTCTGCAGGCCAAAGCCCAGGCCCACACCCAGCGCGCCACCCAACACCGACAGCGCGGTCAGGTCCACCCCCACGGCCGAGAGTGCGAACAGCAGGCCCACCAGCAGCAGCACGGCACGGATGGCGTTAGCCGCCACCTTACGCATGGACAGGTCGCCCACGGCCTCGCGCAGGATGCGCCGCTCCAGCGTGGCCGAAATCCACAGCGCCAGCACCAGCACCACGCCGGAAGACAGCACACCTTCAATCAGATTGCGCAGGCTCACGCGCGTCTTGCCGAAGGCCAACGTGATCGACTCCAGTTCAGTCAGCACCGCCGGCAGCAGACCGGTGATCCACAGCACCGCCACGCCCCAGGCCAGCCAAGACACCAGCCGCTCGGTGAGCTGCACCGCCGGCGACTTCGGGAATGAAGCACTGAGCACCTGCACGCACAGGCGGATCACCGCCAGCGACATGAAGATCGGCTGGGCCACCTTCAGCACCACCACGGGTTGGTATTGCGCCAGCACGTAGCGCGCGGCGTAGATCAGTACCACCGCCAGCGCCGGGAACAGCAGGCCGTCGAAAGTGCGACGCCCGAACCAGACCGACTCCGCCGTCTGGCCGCGCCCAGCCAGCCGCGCCATGCCGTAGGCCAGCGCAATGCAGACCACCAGCACCAGCCCTTCCACCCAGACCCGGGCACCGCCCAGCTCGTGCATCAGATTGTTCAGTTCACCCATGTTCACCATTCATTCCAGTGCGGCATGCACTTGTGGGGCTGATTCTCACCGAATTGCCTTCCAAGGCAGGCCATGTCCCTGCACAACGACCTATGAATCGCGGGCGATGAACTTATGCGTTTTCGGCTAATCTACCCTTCAACAACCTGACGACTGCTGCCATGTCCAACGCCTCCCTGCCCCGTCGCCAACTCCTCACCGCCCTGGCTGCTGCCGGCGCGGGCGCTGCCACCACCGCGCAGGCCGCCGTGCCCCGGCCAGCACCGACCAACGACGGCCCGCCGCACAAGGTGGTCTATCAGATCAACCGCCATGAGCCCGAGTACCAGGAGGCCATCCTGAACTCGATCGGCGCCATGCTGAAAAAGTACGTGGACGACGTCGCCATCGTGGTGGTGGTCTGGGGCCCCGGCATCCACCTGCTGGCCAAGAGACCTAAGCGCCCGGTGCCCAAGGAGCTGCAGCAGCGCGTGCGCGGCATGAGCGAGTCCTACGGCATCGACTTCATCGCCTGCGGCAACACCATGCACACCATCGGCTGGGAGAAGGAAGACATGCTCGACTTCGCCAAGGTGGAGGAAGTCGGCGCCGCCGCCATCATGGAGCTGCAGGAAAAGGGCTACGCCTACATCGCGTGGTGATGAATGTGGCCCCCACGGTCGCTCACTGCGTGTAGCTCCCTGCCCCCCGAGGGGGCCGCGTTTCACCTTGGGGCGGCCCGGCGGTGAAACCTGTGCCCTGATTTCCTCTGTACTACGCGGCCGGCTACGCGTGAAATGACTTAACCGCGAAACGCCGTGGAACCGGCTCTGCCGGGCCACTGGCGTTGCCCCCTGCAAGGGGGGTGGCGCAGCGAACGAAGGGAGCGGAGCCTGGGGGTGTGCTAAACATCCGCAAGGACGCGCAGGTGGGCCTCAACACTACGGCCGAGTGCACTCAGGTTGTAGCCACCTTCCAGGCACGAGACGATACGCCCCTTGCTGTGGCGGCGCGCCACATCCTTCAGGCGTTCGGTGATCCAGGCGTAGTCGTTCTCCACCAGGCCCAGCTGGCCCATGTCGTCCTCGCGGTGGGCATCGAAGCCGGCGCTGATGAAGATCATCTCCGGCTTGTGGGCCTCCAGGCGCGGCATCCACAGCATGTCGATCAACTCGCGTACGTCCATCCCCTTCGTGTAGGCTGGCACCGGCACATTGACCATGGTGTCGGTGTCCGGGCGCGCGCCACCGTGGGGGTAGTAGGGGTGCTGGTAGATGCTCACCATCAGGATGCGCGGGTCGTCGGCCACGATGTCCTCGGTGCCATTGCCGTGGTGTACGTCGAAGTCCGCAATCGCCACACGTTTGAGGCCATGGCGCTCCACCGCGTACTTGGCCGCCAGTGCCACGTTATTGACGAAGCAGAAACCCATGGCCTTGTCGCGACAGGCGTGGTGGCCGGGCGGGCGGATGGCGCAGAAGGCGTTCTCCAGCTCGCCGGCCAGCACCGCATCGGTGGCCGCCATCGCGGCACCGGCACTGCGCAGGATGGCGGTCCAGGTGTCGGCGTTCATGGCGGTGTCCGGGTCCACATGCGAGTAGCGCGGGCCACCGGCATTGACCTCTTCCAGCAACATGTCGTGCAGGCCGCGCAGCGCAGCGATGTGCATGCGCCCGTGCGCCAGTTCGATCTCTTCCACCGAGGCCAGCGGCGCATCGAGCCGGGTGAGGGCGTCGCCCACGCCGGAGATCAGCAGGCGGTCCTCGATGGCATCCAGCCGCTCCGGGCATTCGGGGTGGCCCGGCCCCATTTCATGTTTGCGGCAATCGGGGTGGGTGTAATAGCCGGTCTTGCTCACGGTTACGTTCCGTCAGTGCGATTTGGGTTAAGGTCGTGCCATGGATGCACAGCACAAGCTCAAGTCTCTTGTCGACCAGCTTAACACGGTGATCGTAGGCAAATCCGGTCAGGTGCAGGACAGCGTGGCCTGCCTGCTGGCCGGTGGCCACCTGCTGATCGAAGACGCCCCCGGCGTGGGCAAGACAACCCTGGCGCATGCGCTGGCGCGCACCTTCGGCCTGCAGTTCTCGCGCGTGCAGTTCACCGCCGACCTCATGCCCAGCGACCTGTCGGGTGTGTCGGTCTATGACCGCCAGCAGGCCAGCTTCGTCTTCCACCCCGGACCCATCTTCGCCCAGGTGCTGCTGGCCGACGAGATCAACCGCGCCAGCCCCAAAACGCAAAGCGCGCTGCTGGAGGCCATGGAAGAACGGCAGGTCAGCGTCGAAGGCGAAACGCGCGCTCTGCCGGCCCCCTTCTTCGTCATCGCCACCCAGAACCCGCACGACCAGCTCGGCACGCACGCCCTGCCCGAATCGCAGCTCGACCGCTTTCTCATGCGCATCTCGCTCGGCTACCCGGATCGCGCGGCGGAGCGCGCGCTGTTGGCCGGCCACGACCGGCGCGCCATGGTGGAAGCCCTGCCCGCCCTGCTCACGCTGAGCGAGCTGCAGCAACTGCAGGCGCAGGTACAGGCGGTGCACGCCGCCCCGCCCTTGCTGGACTACCTGCAGGATCTACTAACCGCCACCCGCTCGGGCCGCTGGTTCGTGCAGGGCCTCTCGCCCCGCGCCGGACTGGGCATCCTGCGCGCCGCGCGCGCGCAAGCGCTGCTGGCCGGGCGCGACTACGTGGCCCCCGACGACCTGCAGGCCATCCTGCCGCAGACCGCGGCGCACCGCCTTACGCCGGTGAGCGCCTCCGGCCGCGGCGCTGTGGAGCAGGTACGCGCGCTGCTGGACGACGTGCCCTTGCCGTAAAAATGGCTCCCCCCCGAAGCGCCTTCGGCGCCTCCCCCTCCAGGGGGCGCCACCGGCGGCCCGGCGAAGCCGGTTCCGCGGTGGCCCCTGTATGGAATCCGGTAGCCATCCTGCGTGCCAGATTTCAGCGTTGGTGGCAGGCGCGCCTGCCGCGGCAGGACGTGTTGCTGCTGACGCAGCGCAACGTCTACATCCTGCCCAGCCGCGCCGGCCTCATGCTCGCCGCGACCCTGCTGGTGCTGCTGGTGGCGTCCATCAACTACCAGCTTAACCTCGGCTACCTGCTCACCTTCCTGCTGGCCGGCAGCGCCATCGCCAGCATCCCCGTGGCGCACGGCACGCTGCGCGGCCTCACGCTCAGCCTGGCCCCGCCCGAACCCACCTTTGCCGACCGCCCGGCGCGGCTGCAGCTCACGCTGAGCAACCCCGGCAAGACCGCGCGCCACGGCATCGGCGTCAGCCTGCCCGGCAGCGGGCACTGGGTCTGGTGCGACGTGCCCGCGCAGGGCAGTACCCAACTGGAGTTGCTGCTCGAAGCCCAGCCGCGCGGCCGCCATGCCCTGCCCACGCTCACGCTGGAAACCCGCTTCCCGCTCGGCCTGTTCCGCGTCTGGGCCCTGTGGCGCCCGGCCGCGCCGCTCGTGGTCTACCCAGCTCCTGAGACACCCGCCCCGCCCCTGCCCGCCGGCGAACCACGCAGCAGCGGCGCCACCAGCACCCGCCAGGCCAGCAGCGGCGAGTTCGACGGCGTGCGCCCCTACCGCCGCGGCGACCCGCTCAAGGCCATCGTCTGGAAGAAGGCGGCCAAGACGGACGAACTGGTGAGCCGCGACAGCCAGCAGACTCAGGCGGTTGAGCTCTGGCTTGACCTGGCGGCAATCGGCGGCGGCTCATTGGAGCAACGCTTGTCACGCCTGTGTGCATGGGCGTTGGCGGCGGACAAGGCGGAGGTGGACTTTGGCTTGCGGCTGCCTGCGCTAGAACTGCCACCGTCGCATGGCGAGGGACACAAGCGGCGGTGTTTGGAAGCGTTGGCTTTGTATTGATGGACCTGCCCGGGCCGGCGTGCCGGGTCTCGCCCCCGCGCTGCTCGGGCCAAGCGGGAAGCGCAGAAACACACCGGCTCTCGATCTTCGCTGCGGCCGGTCTTGACCCGATGCCAGTGACGGGTTGCCAACACGCAGCGCGGCGGCGCGCGCCCTGCTAATCTGCGCGACATGGATGAGCAACCGCTACCGACGCAAATTTACCGAGAGACTCGCGTCGCATTTCTGACCCAACATGGCAAGGAACGCCTGTTGCGCGCCCCGCTGGAGAGCGCGCTGGGCTGCGAACTACTGCACACCGACCAGTACAACACAGACCTGCTGGGCACCTTTACCAACGAGATCAGCCGCCGCGGCAGCCAGGCAGATGCTGCCCGCCACAAGGCCATCATTGGCATGGGCCTGCTCGGAACGAATGTCGGCGTTGGCAGCGAAGGCTCGTTCGGCCCCGATCCCTATAGCGGCCTGGGGGCGTGGAACGTCGAAGTGCTCACATGGCTGGACCACGAGCGAGAGATCGAGGTGACAGGCCTTGCCCAAGGTTTCGCCATGAACCTGCAGCGGACCGTCCGGAGTCTTCAGGAGCTTGAGCCGTTTGCGAGGGAGGCGGGCTTTCCTGCACACCACCTGGTCGTGCGCCCGGACGGCGACGCCCAAGGGCGGATCGTCAAAGGCATTCGCGACCACGACACGTTGCGCGCCTCCTTTCTGGCCGCCTTGGACGCATCCGACGGACGTGGCGTGTTGGTGGAGAACGACCTGCGCGCCTACTGCAACCCGACGCGCCAGGCGATGATCTGCCGCGCCGTCGAGGACCTGGTCCGGAAACTCCAATCGGCCTGCCCGCGCTGCGACGCCCCAGGGTTCTGCGCAACCGAGCACAAAACCGGCTTGCCCTGCCGCGCCTGCGGGTCACCGACCCGGCTGGCACGTGCGCGGGTGCTGCGATGCACCCGTTGTGGTCATGCGAACGAGACGACGGCCGGCCTCCCGCAGTACGCCGATCCGGCGAGCTGCGATGTCTGCAATCCTTGACCCACGCCGCAACCGTCTGGCGCGAACAACAGTGTCTCAGGGCTTAGACCAATACCCCGGATCAGGCAGCTCGTTGAACACCTTGCGCAGCTGCTCGCCCCAGCGATCGCGCAGCGATGCGTAATAAGGGTCCTTGGCGTCGATCAGCGTGTGGCGACGCACGTGCAGGCTGTCGCGCTCGTAGCACAGCAGGTCCAGCGGCAGACCGACGGAGAGGTTGGACTTCATGGTGGAGTCCATGGAGATCAGGCAGCACTTGGCCACTTCGTCCAGACTGAGTTTGCCGCCGATCACGCGGTCCAGGATGGGCTTGCCATATTTCGACTCCCCGATCTGGAAGTACGGCGTTTCGTGTGTGGCCTCGATGAAGTTGCCGGCCGAGTAGATGTTGAAGAGGCGCGGCACCTCGCCCTTGATCTGGCCGCCAAAGATCAGGTTGACGTTGAACTCGATGCCGAACTCCTTCAGCGACTCGGCGTCGCGCTCGTGCACCTTGCGCACCGCATCGCCCACCAGCTTGGCGGCGCTGAACATGTTGGGGGCGCGGGCCAGGCTTTTCTCGCCCTGCTGCTCCATGGCCACCCGCAGGCCACTGGCCACCGACTGGCTGATGGACAGGTTGCCGGCGGTCAGCAGCACCATGACGCGCTCGCCCGGCACCTCGTACACGTGCATCTTGCGGAAGGTGTTGATCTGGTCCACCCCAGCGTTGGTGCGGGAATCGGACAGGAATACCAGCCCGGCATCGCTGCGGACGGCAACGCAATAGGTCACTTCGGAGTCTCCTTCAAGCTTGTGCGGGGCCGGCATGCGGCGCCGGCCCGATCTTACGCCGCGGCTGCGTTGGCCGGGCATGGGGTTTACTGCTCTGCGCCCTGCACCGCCACATGCACGGCCAGCGCCTCGCCAGCGCCGCCGACGTGGATGCCGCGCATCGGGCTGGCGTCGGCGTAGTCGCGCCCCACCGCCAGTCGGCACAACTCGGGACCGGCAAGGCGCTGGTGCGTGACGTCAAAACCGACCCACGCACCGGCCCCGCCGCGCGCAGCGGGCAGCCAGACCTCGGCCCAGGCGTGCGAGGCCGCATGCGTGGCATCGGTCAGCAGGTAGCCGCTGACGTAGCGCGCAGGAATGCCATGCACACGGCAGCAGGCCAGGAACACGTGCGCCATGTCCTGGCACACGCCCTGCCCCAGCTGCAGCACCTCGGCGGCGGTGTGGCCCACGTCCGTCACGCCCTGCACGTAGGAGACGCGCGCCGAGACCGCGTCCACCAGCGGCTGCAGTGGCTCGGGGCCGGCCAGCTCGGCTGCGGCGATGCCGCTGAGCACACTGGCGGCCAGTTCCTCGATGGCAGCATCGGCCTCGGTCAGGCGCGTGGGCAGGGCAAAGGCCAGCGGTGGCACGGCGCTGTCGTGCGGCAGCAGAACGCCGCGCTCGTCCAGCGTTTCCACCTGACCCTGCGCCACGACGCGGATCTCGTCATGCCGATCGATGAGTGAGGTGACGAAGACCGCATTGCCATAGGCATCCTGCTGGGTCCAGCGCCGGCCCGGCGCATCGATGCGCCAGTTCAGCACACGCTGGCCGCCGTCGGCGCGTGGCCACAGGCGCATGTATTGCAGGCTGTAGCTGGCCGGCACGGCATAGCGGTAGGCGGTTTCGTGGCGGATGTTGAGCAGCATGGTGAGCTCCGGGTTCAGCCCATGGGCAGCAGGAAGTCCTGCGAGATGCGGTTGCCGAGGTCGGCGGTACTGTCAAGAAAATCGGTCAGCACCTCGTGCAGGCCGCGGGCGGCAATGTCTTCGATGCGGCTGTAGCGCAGGCGCGAGTACAGGGCGCCGGCGCGACGCAGCGTTTCCTGCGAGCGCGCGTTGGCCACCTGGCCGAGGATCTGGTGTACCTCCTTCATGCAGGCGTGAAGCGAACGCGGCATGTCCTCACGCAGGATCAGCAGGTCGGCCACGCGCAGCGGCGTGATCATGTCGCGGTAGACCTTGCGGTAGATCTCGAAGGCCGAAACCGAGCGCAGCAGCGCACTCCACTCGTAGTACTCGCCGCTGGCCGAGCTTTGCGGTGCCAGCTCATCGAATTTCACGTCCAGCAGGCGGGCGGTGTTGTCGGCCCGCTCCAGGAAGGTGCCCAGGCGGGTGAAGTGGAAGGCTTCGTCCTGCAGCATGGTGCCCACCGTGACGCCGCGCGAGAGGTGCGAGCGGAACTTGACCCACTCGAAGTACTTGGTGAGTTCGCTGCCGCCGATGTTGCCGTGCGGCAGGCTCTGCACAGAATCGCGCGCTTCCAGCCAGGTGGTGTTGACGGTTTCCCACACCTCGGAGGTCACGGTGCCGCGCACGGCGTGGCAGTTCTCGCGTGCGGCCTTCAGACAGGCCTGGATGGACGAGGGGTTGTCCAGGTCCACGCTCATGAAACGCAGCACGTTGCTGGCGGTGATGGCACCGTACTTGGCGCGGTAGGCGTCTTCCAGCCCGTTGATGCCGAGTGCGGCCCCCCAGTAGCCGGCCTGGCTGCCCGACAGCTGCAGCGACATGCGGTAGCTCACCTCCAGCATGCGGGCGATGTTTTCGGCCCGCTCGGTGTAGCGGGACATCCAGTAGAGATGGTCAGCGGTACGGGATAACACGATCTACTCCTCCAGTACCCAGGTGTCCTTGGTGCCACCGCCTTGCGACGAATTCACCACCAGCGAACCAGCCTTGAGCGCCACGCGCGTCAGACCACCGGGCGCCATGCGCACCTCGCGCCCCGAGAGCACGAAAGGCCGCAGGTCGATGTGGCGCGGCGCGATGCCGGACTCCACGAAGGTGGGACAGGCCGACAGCGCCAGCGTGGGCTGGGCGATGTACTTGTCGGGCGCGGCCTTCACGCGTTCGCGGAAGGCAGCCACCTCGGCCTTGGTAGAAGCCGGGCCGACCAGCATGCCGTAGCCGCCGGCGCCGTGGGTTTCCTTCACCACGAGTTGCTCCATGTTGGCCAGCACATAGCTAAGTTCGTCCGGCTTGCGGCACTGGTAGGTCGGCACGTTGGCGATGATCGGCTCTTCCGACAGGTAGAAGCGGATCATGTCCGGCACATAGGGATAGATGGACTTGTCGTCCGCCACGCCGGTGCCGATGGCATTGGCCAGCGTAACGCGACCGGCGCGGTAGACCGACAGCAGACCGGCCACGCCGAGCGCCGAGTCGGCGCGGAAGGCCAACGGGTCGAGGAAGTCGTCGTCGATGCGGCGGTAGATCACGTCCACCCGGCGCGGGCCCTGGGTGGTGCGCATGAAGAGCGTCTCGTCATGCACGAACAGGTCCTTGCCCTCCACCAGCTCCACGCCCATCTGCTGCGCCAGGAAGGCGTGTTCAAAGTAGGCGCTGTTGAAGGCACCGGGCGTGAGCACCACCACGGTGGGGTCGTCGACGCCCGCGGGTGCGGCCTGCCGCAGGGTGTCGAGCAGCAGGTCGGGGTAATGATCGACCGGGCGCACCTTGTAGCGCCCGAACAGCTCGGGGAACAGGCGCATCATCATGCGCCGGTTTTCCAGCATATAACTCACACCGGAAGGCACGCGCAGGTTGTCTTCCAGCACGTAGTAGGCTGCCTCGCCGCCGGGCAGCGAGGCACGCACGATGTCGATGCCGGCGATGTGGGCGTAGATGTCGTTGCGCACCGCCACGCCCTGCATTTCGGGGCGGTACTGGGCGTTGCAGAACACCTGTTCGGCCGGCAGCAGCCCGGCCTGGACGATGCGCTGACCGTGGTAGATGTCGTGGATGAAGGCGTTGAGCGCATTGACGCGCTGGCGCAGGCCGCGCTCCAGCAACTCCCACTCGGCGGCCGGAATGATGCGCGGAATGATGTCAAACGGAATCAGCCGTTCCTTGCCGGCATCCTCGCCGTAGACAGCGAAGGTGATGCCGTAGCGGTGGAAGGCCGAATCGGCCTCTGCACGCTTTTGGGCAATGTGCGCTGCCGGCATCAGTGACAGCCAGTCCTGATATGGGGCGTAATGCGCTCGCGTGCCCCCGTTTGGGGCGTGCATTTCGTCGAAGATGTTCTTCATGGTGCGCGGCCTTCTCTTGCACAGGGGTAAGAGCAAGGGCCGTGCCCACGGATGGACATGGCCCACACCGGCGGCGGTGGCCGTGTCGCGGCTTCGGTGTCAGTTCGCCGGAGCGGGCTGCGGGTTCCAGCGCCGCGGCTCGAAGCGGAACACCTGCGGGTCGGCCGCGTCGACCGTGCCCTTGATCCAGCCCATGAAGGGCGAGCCGTAGGTCTCCACCCGTGTGAAATTGGGCACCGTGCGCCCGGCCGCATCGCGCAGCGGCTGGTTGATCTGGTGATGATGCGAGTCGCCGTGCACCAGCACCACCTGGCCGGCAAAGGCCTGCGTCTCGCTGCGCAACTGGTCGATGAAGTCGCGGTAGCCCGGCGTGGGCTTGCCCTCGGCAGCGGCTTCGAATTCGGGGTTGGCCTGAATGATGACCATCACGCCGGCCAACTGGCGCGCGCGTGCCAGCCCAAAGGCCTCAGCCAGCCAGGCACGGTTGGCAGTGCTGCGTTCGAGAAATTCGCGCACCGGACCGCCGCTGCGCGCCGTGCCGTGGTAGTTGTTGTCGCTACCCGGCAGGTTCAGGCCGACGAACAGCGCGCCGCCCGCCTCCCAGCGCACGTTTTCACGGTAAGCGGAAAAGCGCGGATCGGCGCTCTGACGCTCAAGCGTCATGCGCCGCTGACCCAGTGCCGTGTCACTGGCAAAGAACAGCTCGCGCAGCTTGGCCAAGCGCTCGGCTGGATCGAAGCCGCCGTTGTTTTGCCGATGGCAGTCGGTCCATTCGTTGTCGCCAGGCACGAAAACCAGCGGATGCACGGACGCCTGGAACACGGCCAGGATGTCCTGGAACACGGCGTCGCTGCACACGCTGCTGCCGTTCTTGATGTCGCCGTCGTGCACCACGAAGGCCAGCGGTTCACGGCCCATGGCGGCCAGCAAGTCGGGCAGCTGCTCGCGCTCCCAATGGCTGTAGGGCATGTCGCCGAACAGGCCGAAGGACAGCGGCTGGGCCGCCAGCGTGCCGGCCCAAGCCAGCCAGGCGGCCAGAAGGACAGAGCGTTTCATGGCGGGGCGTACGGCCAGCAAATCAGGTGGACGCAGGACCGGCAGCGATCTTGCGCAGCGCATCCTCGAACACCGCCGCCGGCTGGCCGCCGGAGATCAGGTACTGGCGATTGATGACTACTGCCGGCACCGAACGGATGCCGGACCCCTGCCAGAGTTGTTCAGCCTGCCGCACTTCCAGCGCGTAGTCCTCGCTGGCGAGGATGGCATGGGCCTGGTCTTCGTCCAGCCCCACGGCCGCGCAGCAACGCGCCAGCACGTCGGGGTCGGACACGTTCTCGGCGCGGCCGTGGTAGGCCGCGAGCAGTTCTTTCTTCAAGGCGCGTTGCTGTTCGGCGCCCTGCAGGCCCGCCCAGTGCAGCAGGCGGTGGGCGTCGAAGGTGTTCCAGATACGACCGCGCCCTTCGGGCTTGAAGGTGAAGCCGACTTCGGCACCGCGCTGGCGGATGGTCTCGCGGATCTGTGCCTGCTGCTCGGGCGTGGAGCCGTATTTCTCGGTCAGGTGTTCGGTCATGTCCTGCCCGCCCGGACCCATGGTGGGGTTAAGTTCAAAAGGCTGGAATTGCAGCGTGGCCTGAACCTCACCATCCAGCGTAGCCAGCGCCTGCTCCAGCGCACCCAGGCCGACGGCACACCAGGGGCAAGCCACGTCGGAAACGAAATCGATTTGCAGTGTTGTACTCATGCATTCATCCTAGGCCATCCGGCGCTTTCTCGCCCGCGCAGGTGCTTTACTGCCAACGCGGCTTTCATCCCGCCACAGGCTCAGCCACTTCAGTACGAACGTTGAGGTAGCGCGCCACGAAGGCACCCACCGAGCTGGCCGGCAGCGGCAGCCAGACCGTATGACCGGAACCTGGCGCCACAGCGACCGCCTGGCCGTCGGCGTTCTCCATGCGGTCGAGCTCGACGTCAACGTTGCCCCCAGGCTGAATGATCTCCAGCCGGTCACCGACCGCGAACTTGTTGCGCACATTGACCTGTGCCAGACCGCGCGCGGCATCGAAAGCCACCACATCGCCCACATACTGACTGCGGCCGGACTCGGAGTAGCCGCGCAGGTAGTTCTGCGTCTCCTGCGGCTGGTGGCGTTGGTAGAAGCCCGAGGTGTAACCGCGGTTGGCCAGCCCCTCGAGCTGGCCGAGCAGCGCCGGGTCAAGGCCACGGCCGGCCACCGCATCGTCGATGGCCTGGCGATAGCTCTGCACCGTGCGCGCCACGTAATACGGGCTCTTGGTGCGGCCCTCGATCTTGAGCGAATCGACGCCGATCTCGACCAAACGCTGGATGTGCTCGATGGCCCGCAGGTCCTTGGAGTTCATGACGTAGGTGCCATGCTCGTCTTCCTCGATGGGCATGAACTCGCCGGGGCGGTTGCTCTCCTCCAGCAGGTAGGCAATGGAGTCGCGCGCCTCCTTGGGCAGCGTGTCACCACCGGAACCACAGGACGGCCCACAGCTGCCGGCGCTGCGCGCGGGCGACAGCACGTCGCCACTGGCATCCACCGGCGCCGCATGCGTCTTGTAGTCCCAGCGGCAAGCGTTGGTACAGGTGCCCTGGTTGGCATCGCGGTGGTTGAAATAGCCCGACAACAGGCAACGGCCGGAATAGGCGATGCACAGCGCGCCGTGCACGAAGACTTCCAGCTCGGTGTCCGGGCAGTCCTGCCGGATTTCCTCCACCTGGTCCAGCGACAACTCGCGCGACAGGATGATGCGCTTGACGCCCACCTTGGCCCAGAACTTCACCGAAGCCGAGTTGACCGTGTTGGCCTGTACCGACAGGTGAATGTCCATCTCCGGCCAGTGCTCGCGCACCAGCATGATGAGGCCGGGGTCCGACATGATCATGGCGTCGGGCCCGAGCGCGATGGCCGGCGTCATGTTGGCCACGTAGTTGCGCACCTTGTTGCCGTGCGGAAAGATGTTGGACACGAGGAAGAACTTGCGACCCAGCGCGTGCGCGCGGTCGATGCCGGCCTTGAGCAGTTCCAGGTTGCCGAATTCGTTGTTGCGCACACGCAGCGAGTAGCGCGGCTGGCCGGCGTAGATGGCGTCCGCCCCGAAGGCAAACGCCGTCTCCAGCATGGCCAGCGAGCCGGCCGGGGCCAGCAGTTCCGGAGCCTTGCGTGTCATTTCTGCTCCGCCAGCTGGGCCAGCCCAGCAATGGCCAACGCGTAGCCGTTGACGCCGAAGCCGGCCATCACGGCCTTGGCTACCGGTGAAATGTACGAGTGGTGACGAAACTCCTCGCGCGCATGCACATTGCTGATGTGCAGCTCAATGAGGGTCACACCGGTGCCCTTGATGGCGTCATGCAGCGCGATGCTGGTGTGGGTGTAGGCGCCGGCATTGAGGATCACGCCCGCCAGCTTGCCCTTGGCCTGCAACTTGCCGGCCTCGTGGATCCAGTCGATCAGCTCGCCTTCGTGGTTGCTCTGACGGAAATCCAGCGCCATGCCGTTGGCAGCACAGGCGCGCTCGCACAGCGCCTGCACATCGGCCAGCGTCTGCGAACCATAGACCGCCGGCTCGCGGGTACCGAGCAGGTTGAGGTTGGGGCCGTTGAGGACAAGAATGGTTTTCATGGGGAATTCCCTAGCCGGAGCGGCGCAGATCGTCGAGTGACCAATTGTGCCACTGGGCTACCATCGCCCCGTCACCCGCAGGAGACGAGCCGCATGGCCACCCCCAAGCTCAACGAACTGACGGCCACCCAGGCCATGGTGCTGCTGAACCAGCGCGAGATCAAGGCCGAAGACTTGGTCATCGCCTGCCTGGAGCGCATCGCCGAGCGCGATGACGACATCCACGCCTTCGCCCACCTCGACGCCGTCAACGCACTGGCCCAGGCACGGGCGCTGGACGCCGGGCCGGTGCGCGGCCCGCTGCACGGCCTGCCGCTGGGCGTGAAGGACATCTTCGACACCACCGACCTGCCCACCAGCTACGGATCGGCCCTGTACGCCCACTACCGGCCGGTGGCCGATGCCGCGACGGTGGCGCTGTGCCGCGAGGCCGGCGCCGTGATCATGGGCAAGACCGTCACCACCGAGTTCGCCTACTTTGCGCCCGGCCCCACGGTCAATCCGCACAACCCGCTGCACACACCGGGCGGCTCCTCCAGCGGCTCGGCCGCCGCCGTGGCCGACCGCATGGTGCCGCTGGCCCTGGGCACGCAGACGGCCGGCTCCATCATCCGCCCGGCCGCGTTCTGCGGCGTGGTGGGCTACAAGCCCAGCCTGGGCCGGGTGCCGGGCGCCGGCGTCAAGAGCCTGTCGCCCAGCATGGACGTGATCGGCAGCTTTGGCCGCAGCGTGAGAGACGCCGCCCTGTTGGGGGCAGTGCTGACCGGCGATCTGCGCCTGCTGCAGGAGCAGGCGCCCGGTGCACTGCGCATCGGCCTGTTTCGCTCGCCCTGGGGCATGGATGCCGATGCCGACACCCAGGCTGCCTGGGCCGAAGCCACGCGCGTGCTGGCCGCGCACTCGGATGCCTGCCAGGACGTCGCCATGCCGCAGGCCTTCGACGAACTGGTGCAACTGCAGAAGGACGTGATGAGCTTCGAGATGGCACGCTCGCTCAGCTTTGAGCGGCTGCGCCACCGTGACGCCCTGAGCCCGCAGTTGCAGAGCCTGCTGGACACCGGCATGGCGATCTCGGGCCTCACGCACGCCGCCAACCTGCAGCGCACCGCCGAGTGGCGGCTGCGCACCGACAGCCTGTTCGAGCGCCACGATGTGCTGCTCACCCCCAGCACCATCGGCGAGGCACCCAAAGGGCTGGCGGCCACCGGCGACCCGTTGTTCTGCCGCAGCTGGTCACTGCTGGGCCTGCCGGCGGTTCACCTGCCCTTTGCCACCGGCCACCAGGGCCTGCCGGTGGGCCTGCAACTGGTGGGGCGCCATGGCGACGACCACCGGCTGCTGGCGGCCGCGCACTGGATCCATGAGCGGCTGACGCGCTGAGGCGCAGCAGCGGCCTTCAGCCTCGCGGGTGGCGCAGGCGCCAGACCTGCCAGGCACTCAACGTGGCCAGCACGGCGCTGAGCAGCGCCACCCAGAACACGCTGCCCAGGCCGAGACGCGCACTCAGCACACCGCCGCCCAGCCCGGTCAGCACGCCGGGCAGGCCGTAACCCAGCACGGCGTACAGCGCCTGGCCACGGCCACGCTGCAGGCCCGGGAAATGGTGCGACAGCAGTGCAATGCAAGCCGTGTGGTGGGCCGCAAAAGTCAGGCCGTGCAGGGCTTGAGCCAGCAGCAACACCGGCCACAACTCGGCCCACGCTGCCGTCAGACCCATGCGCAGCACCGCGGCGGCGGCGCACACCACCAGCCAGCCGCTCAGGCTGAAGGCGGGCAGCCAGCGGCTTTGGGTGAAGAACCAGACGATCTCGACGACCACCGACACCGCCCACAGCAAACCGATCATCGTCTTGCTGTAGCCCAGCGCATCGAGGTAGAGCGAGAAGAAGATGTAGATGCCCATATGCGACAGCACATGGAAGAACACCGCCACAAAGAACCAGCGCACCGGCGGCTTGCGCAGCAAGGGCCAGATCGGCTGCTTGCGTTCATGCGCCGGCACCGCTTCTTTCAGATCCGGCAGCCACCAGACGCTGGCCACCACCGCCAGCAGCGACAACACCGTCCAGGCCGGAAAGTGCGCCATGCCGAAATGCTCGAACCAGGCGCCGGCGGCAAACACCGTCACCAGAAAGCCGAGTGAGCCCCACAGGCGCACGCGGCCGTAGCGTTTGGCGTCGAAGCTGCCGCCAGAGCTCACCAGGTGCGCCATGGCCGCCTCGCTCATGGGCATCATGGCGCTGGTGTGCAGGAACATCAGCCCCAGCACGGCCGCCAGCCACCAGAAGCCGCCGGGGATCCACAGCCCGCAGGAGATGACGAGCGCCGCGCTGGCGCCATAGCGCAGCAGCTTGACGCGTTCACCGGTATGGTCGCTCAGCCAACCCCAGGCGTAGGGCGCCACCAGCCGGGTGGCCGACTGCACGGCGGTGAGCAGGCTGATAGCCACCAGCCCCAAGCCCAGGTCCTTGAGCCACAGCGGCAGGTAGGGATTGAAGAAACCGATGTGCGCGAAGTAACTGGCCGACAGGGCCGCAAACGGCGCCAGCTGCCGGCGGGACGGGGTCACTTAGCTCTTCTCACTCCAGAGCACGCCGCCGGTGGCCCAGTCGGAGCGCTTGATGTCGTACAGCACCACGTCCACCGCCTCGGGCTTGGTGCCCAGGGTCTTGACCACAGCCTCGGTCAGCGCCTTGACCAGTTCACGTTTCTGCTCGGGCGTGCGCCCTTCCATCATTTCGACACGCAAGGTGGGCATGGGAAATCCTTTTCAGTTGATCGAGCCGGGAATGGGGCCGACGGCCAGCTTCACATCGCCGCACTGGGCGCGCTGCTGCAGCGCATGCTCCATCACCACCAGCGCCAGCATGGCCTCGGCAATCGGGGTGGCGCGGATGCCGACGCAGGGGTCGTGCCGGCCCTTGGTAATGACCTCGGTGCTATGGCCCTCGACGTCAATCGACGCGCGCGGCGCCAGGATGGAACTCGTGGGTTTGATGGCGATCGACACCTCCAGGTCCTGCCCGGTGCTGATGCCACCCAGCACGCCGCCCGCCTTGTTGCCCTGAAAGCCCTGCGGTGTGAGCGAGTCGCCATGCGTGCTGCCCTTGTCGACAACCGCGGAAAAACCGGCACCGATCTCCACGCCCTTGACGGCGTTGATACCCATCATGGCGTACGCGATGTCGGCATCGAGCTTGTCAAACAGCGGCTGGCCCAGGCCGACCGGCATGCCGGTGGCGGTGACGCGCAGGCGCGCGCCGCAGGAGTCGCCCGACTTGCGCAGCGCCTCCATATAGGCTTCCAGCGCCGACACATCGGCCACCGGGGCGAAGAAGGGGTTGTTCGGCACGTACTCCCAGGACTCGAAGGGAATGGCCACCTCGCCGATCTGCGTCATGCAACCACGGAACTCGGTGCCGTAGTGTTCCTTGAGCCATTTCTTGGCCACCGCGCCGGCTGCCACCATGGGCGCCGTCAGGCGTGCCGAGGAGCGGCCACCGCCGCGCGGGTCGCGGATGCCGTATTTGTGCCAGTAGGCGTAGTCGGCGTGGCCCGGGCGGAAGGTCTGCAGGATGTTGCCGTAGTCCTTGCTGCGCTGGTCGGTGTTCTTGATGAGCAGGCAAATCGGCGTGCCGGTGGTCTTGCCTTCATAGACGCCGGACAGGATCTCCACCGCGTCGGGTTCGTTGCGCTGGGTCACGAACTTGGAGGTGCCGGGGCGGCGGCGATCCAGGTCGGGCTGAATGTCGGCCTCGCTGAGCAGCATGCCGGGCGGGCAGCCGTCGATCACGCAGCCGATGGCCGGGCCGTGGGATTCACCGAAGTTGGTGACTGCGAAAAGATTGCCGAAGGTATTGCCGCTCATGGGCTTGATTATCCCAGAGCGGACACGACAGAACCGGAGGCGGAATCAGGCCTTGGCAGCCGGCTCGTCTTCTTCCGGCCAGTCGCGGATGTAGGCCTTGAGCATCTTGTTCTCGAAGTTCTGCGCGTCGACCACGGCCTTGGCCACGTCGTAGAAGCTGATCACGCCCATGAGCATCTTCTTGTCCATGACCGGCATGTAGCGGGCGTGGCGGTCCAGCATCATGCGGCGCACCTCGTCCATGTCGGTTTCCATGGTGCAGGTCAGCGGTGCGTCGTCCATGGCGGTGCGCACCAGGGTCGTGCCGATGACACCACCGTTCTTCACCGCCTGCTTGATCACCTCGCGAAACGTCAGCATGCCCACCAGATCGCCATGGTCCATGACCACCAGCGAGCCGATGTCCTTGTCGGCCATGATCTCGGCGGCACTGCCCAGCGGCTCATCGGGGGTGACGGTGTACAGGGTATTGCCCTTGACGCGCAGGATGTCGCTGACTTTCATGGTGTGCTCCTCGTGACTCTCAATCAAGGGCATGGAATATAGCCCATGGCATCATTGAACCCATAAGAAGGCGTCCGGTCAAGCAGGTTTGCACCCCGGCACGCTGCCGAACAACGATCACGGAGACCTCCATGCCCGGCTATTCCGACCCTGGCTTCGACACCCTGGCGCTCCATGCGGGCGCCGCCCCTGACCCCGCCACCGGCGCGCGCGCCGTACCGATCCACCTGACGACATCCTTCGTCTTCGAGTCGAGCGACCACGCGGCCTCGCTCTTCAACCTGGAGCGCCCCGGCCACGTCTACAGCCGCATCAGCAACCCCACCAACGCGGTGTTCGAGCAGCGCATGGCGGCGCTGGAAGGCGGCATCGGCGCCATTGCCGTGGCCAGTGGCCAAGCGGCGCTGCACCTCGCCATCGCCACGTTGATGGGTGCCGGCTCGCACATCGTGGCCAGCACGGCCCTGTATGGCGGCAGCCAGAACCTGCTGCACTACACGCTGCGCCGCTTCGGCATCGAGACCACCTTCGTCAAGCCGGGCGACATCGACGGCTGGCGTGCCGCGGTGCGACCCAACACCAAGCTGTTCTTCGGTGAAACGGTGGGCAACCCGGGCCTGGATGTGCTGGACATCCCGACGGTGAGCGCCATCGCGCACGAGGCCGGCGTGCCGCTGCTGGTGGACTCCACCCTCACCTCGCCGTGGCTGATCAAGCCCTTCGAGCACGGCGCCGATCTGGTCTACCACTCGGCCACCAAGTTCCTCAGTGGCCACGGCACGGTGATTGGCGGTGTGGTGGTGGACGGCGGCAGTTTCGACTGGGATGCATCTGGGCGATTCCCAGAGCTGAGCCAAGCCTACGACGGCTTCCACAACATGGTCTTCACCGAGGAGTCCACCGTGGGCGCCTTCCTGCTGCGCGCACGGCGCGAAGGCCTACGCGACTTCGGCGCCTGCATGAGCCCGCACACCGCCTGGCTGATCCTGCAGGGGCTGGAGACACTGCCCCTGCGTATGGCACGCCACATGAGCAACACCGAGAAGGTGGTTGCTTTCCTGGCCAGCCAGCCGTTTGTCTCACGTGTCGGCCACCCGCTGCTGGACAGCCACCCCAGCCACGCGCTGGCGCAAAAGCTGCTGCCGCGCGGCGCCGGCTCGGTATTCAGCTTCGACATCAAGGGCAACCGTGAGCAGGGCAAGGCCTTCATCGAGGCGCTCAAGCTCTTCAGCCACCTGGCCAACGTGGGCGACTGCCGCAGCCTGGTGATCCACCCGGCCAGCACCACCCACTTCCGCATGAGCGACGGAGCGCTGGCCGGTGCCGGCATCTCGCAGGGCACGATCCGTCTGTCCATTGGGCTGGAAGACCCGGATGACCTGATTGACGATTTGAAGCGCGCCCTCAAGGCCGCAGAAAAGGCAGGTGCATAACATGAGCCCCCACGTTCATCACTTCGTGTATTCACTGCCCCCCGAGGGGGCGCATGCCTCCCTTGGGGCGGCCCGGCGGGAGGCCTGAATGGAACTCACAGTCAACGGCGCCAAGACCTATTGCTACACCGGCGGCAAGGCGTTTGACGCCGCCAAACCCACCGTGGTCATGATCCACGGCGTTCTCAACGACCACAGCGTCTGGATCTTGCAGAGCCGCTACCTGGCCCACCACGGCTGGAACGTGCTGGCGGTGGACCTGCCCGGCCACGGCCGCAGCGCCGGCGAAGCACCGGAGACGGTGGAGCAGGCTGCCGACTTCATAACCGCGCTGCTCGATGCCGCCGGTGTGCCGCGCGCCGCGCTGGTGGGCCATAGCTGGGGCTCGCTGATCGCGCTGGAAGCGGCTGCGCGACTGAAAGACCGCGTGAGCCACCTGGTGCTGGTGGGCACCGCCTACCCCATGAAGGTGTCGCCCGCCCTGCTGGACGCCTCGCTGAACCAACCCGAGCAGGCGCTGAAGATGATCAACGTCTTCTCGCGCAGCACGCTGGCTGCCCCGCCCTCGGCGCTTGGCCCCGGCACCTGGGTCTATGGCGCCAGCCTGGCGCTGGGGCGGCGCGTGCTGCGCAGCAACTCCAAGGTGAACGTGTTCCACCGCGGCTTCCAGGCCTGTGATCGCTACGCGAATGGCGAACAGGCCATCACACAGATCAGCTGCCCCGTGCTGTTCCTGCTCGGTGGCCAGGATCAAATGACATCCCCTAAGGCGGCGCAGGGCCTGATTTCCAAGGCGCGCGAGGCCGGCAAGACGGTGCAGGTCGCCAGCCTGCCGGTAGGCCACCACCAGATGACAGAGGCGCCGGAAGAAACGCTGTTTGCGGTCCGGGACTTTCTACGGCGCTGAGCACCCGCAGCCCTGCGCCCCGCCGATGGGTCGACGCGGTCGACGGACACCGCAGCGGGCTAGCAGGCGACGTTGACCATGCGGGCGGCGATGGAGTTGGGGGTGGCGAAATTCCAGCTCATCGGGCCGTGCTCGAAGTGCACCGGCTTGCCTGCGCCCATGGGCTGCGGGTGGTCGGATGAGTAGAGGCGGCGGATACGACGCCCGACGCAATCGACCTCCAGCTGGTCCTTGGACGACGCGTAAGGACCGCCCGGCCCTTGGCGCATGACCAGGTGGTCGCGCAGGACCCAGATCACCACGTTGCCGCCAGCCTTCTTCGGCACCGGCGTCTCGATGTAGATCACCGACTGCTCGTTGCGCGCCAGCAGGACCCAGTCGGCCCAAGCCGGCGCGGCACCGAGCATCAACAGCAAGGCGAGGAAAAGGGTTCTGGACATGAGATCAACCGGAGGCTGTGACGGCGCACAGCATACCAGCCGGTCACGCGGGCGACCGGGGCGCCCCGCGCGCAGTTGCATGGCCGCGCAGGCGCGGCCTACACTCTCACCACAACAACATGAGGAGACCCGCCATGAACAGCTCGACCGCCCCCGCCGATCCCAAGGCCTTCAACAGCTTTGCCGAGTTCTACCCCTTCTACCTCGGCGAGCACAGCAACCGCACCTGCCGTCGCCTGCACTTCGTCGGCAGCAGCCTGGCCCTGGTGTGCCTGGCCATGCTGCTGGCCACGGGCAAGCCGCAGTACCTGCTCTACGGTCTCTTGTGCGGTTACGGCTTCGCCTGGCTCGGGCACTTCGGTTTCGAGAAGAACAAGCCAGCCAGCTTCAAGCGCCCGCTCTACAGCTTCATGGGCGACTGGGTCATGTACGCCGACATCTGGCGCGGCCGGATTCCGTTCTGAATTTTGAATAGAAAACGGCGTTTGCGCCCGTCCCACGGGCGCGAAGCGCTATCTTGTTCGTAGCGCGTCGACCAGGGTGGAACTGGCCTTCATGCCGTTGATGGTCATGAAGGCGGTGCGCGGTGACGGCGCCAGCAGCAGCCGGTCGACCAGCGGCCCCAGGGACGCGCTCTCCGGGTCCACCAGCAGCACGTAGCGGCCGTCGCCGTCTTCCAGCCGCCCCACCCAGTCCAGCGCCAGCAGGGTGCCGAGCACCGCCTCCAGCTGCACCGGGTCCACCCGCAGGGCCTCGGCCAAGGCCTGGGCGCTCAGGCCGCGGCGCCCGGCCTGGCCGCTGGCCAGCAGCTGAGCCAGTGTGTCGAGCGCCAGCGTGAACTCCCAGCCGGGCGTACCGCTGCGGCGCGAGGCGCCCATCAGCAAGCTGGGCAGGTAGGCGGTGATGACCGCGCCCAGCAGCACGATCACCCACACCACGTAGATCCAGATCAGCAGGATCGGCACCGTGGCAAAGGCGCCATACACCGCCGAGTAGGTGGGCACCGCCTTGACGTAGATGGCCAGCACCTTCTTTGCCACCTCGATGCCCGCGGCGGCAAAGAGGCCGCCGGCCCAGGCATGGCCCCACTTCACCTGCGTGTGCGGCACGTAGTAGTAGGTGGCGGTCATGCCACCGGCCACCAGGAGGAACTCCAGCAGATCGAGCAGGAAACGCAGGCCGCCGGGCAGCACGCCCACCAGGCCGCGCGAGGCCGTCAGCAGGTAGGAGGTGATGGCCAGGCTGCCGGCCAGCAGCAGCGGACCGAGTGTGATGGTCGCCCAGTAGATCAGCAGGCGCTGCCCCAACGGACGCGGGCGGCGTACCCGCCAGATGGCGTTGAGCGTGCGGTCGATGGTGAAGATCAGGCTGAGCGCGGTGATGAACAGCACCGCCAGGCTGACAGAACCGAGCCGGCTGGCCTTGCCGGCGAACTGTGTCAGGTAGCCCAGCACCTGGCGCGCGATGTTGTCGGGCACCAGGCTTTCCACCAGCCACTGCTGCAGCACCAGCTGCAGTTTGCCGAACATCGGGAAAGCGGTGAACACCGCCAGCGCCACCGTGATGAGCGGCACCAGCGCAATGGTGGTGGTGAAAGTCAGGCTGCTGGCCGTCAGGCCCAGGCGGTCTTCGCGAAAGCGTTCGCGCAACGTGAGCGCCGTAGTTGCCCAGGGGAAGTGCGACAGGTTGCCGAGGAGTTCCTGCAGTCGGGTGGCCAAGCTCATACCGCTATGATGCCACCTCCATGCAAGCAATCGACAAGAATGTGCGGCGCAGCCGCGTGCTCGCGGCAGGCAGCCTGCTCGGCCTGATCGCCCTCGGCTTGGCCTGGGAGTTGTGGCTGGCGCCGCTGCGTCCGGGTGGCTCCTGGCTCGCCCTCAAGGTGCTGCCACTCACCCTGCCGCTGGCCGGCCTGCTGAAGAACCGCATGTACACCTACCGCTGGCTCAGCCTGCTGGTCTGGCTCTACTTCACTGAAGGCGTGGTGCGTGCCACCACCGAGTCCGGCCTCTCGGCCGGCCTGGCCATGCTGGAAGTGCTGCTGTGCCTGATGCTGTTTGCCGGCTGCGCGCTGCACGTGCGCGTACGCCTGAAGGCGGCCAAGGCCGCCCCCGCCTCGACATCCGAATCTGTTACGCCATGAGTTCACACCAAGACCTGCTCGAACAGCTGCGCCGCATCGTCGGCCCCGCCAATGTCCTGACCCACGAAGACCCGACCACCGACCTGACGGCCTGGGAACTCGACTGGCGCCGCCGTGAGCGCGGCCGCGCTCTCGCCGTGGTGCGCCCGGCCAGCACCGACGAGGTAGCCGCTGTCGTGAAGGCCTGCGCCGCTGCGCGCGTGGCCATGGTGCCGCAAGGCGGCAACACCGGCATGGTGGTGGGCTCCACGCCCGACGCCAGCGGCCAGCAGGTGGTGCTGAGCCTCACCCGCATGAACAAGGTGCGCAGCCTCGACGCCGGCAACCTGACCATCACGGTGGACGCGGGCTGCGTGCTGCAGACGCTGCAGGAGGAGTGTGCCAAGGCCGGCTTTCTGTTTCCGCTCAGCCTGGCCTCAGAAGGCAGCTGCACCATCGGCGGCAACCTCGGTACCAACGCCGGCGGCACGCAGGTGGTGCGCTACGGCAACACGCGCGAGCTGTGTCTGGGCCTGGAAGTGGTCACGCCGCAGGGCGAGGTCTGGAACGGCCTCACCGGCCTGCGCAAGGACAACACCGGCTACGATCTGCGCCATCTCTTCATCGGCTCGGAGGGCACGCTGGGTGTGATCACCGGCGCGGTGATGAAGCTGTACCCGATGCCGAAAGCCCAGCTGACCGCCTTTGCCGCTGTGCCTTCTCTGGAAGCGGCGGTGCAGTTGCTCGGCCTGGCGCACCAGCACTTGAGCGCCGGCCTGACCGGCTTCGAGGTCATGGGCCAGTTTGCCCTGAGCCTGGTGGCCAAGCACTTCCCGCAGCAGCGGGTGCCGTTCTGGCAGGAATCACCCTGGTGTGTGGTGCTGGAGAATTCGGACAATGAATCCGAGGCCCATGCGCGCGACTGCTTCGAACGCCTGCTGGAAGCGGCCATGGAAGCCGGCTGTGTGACCGATGCCGTGGTGGCCGAGAGCATGGCGCAGGCCCACGCACTGTGGCACATCCGCGAGAGCATTCCGCTGGCGCAGGCCGAAGAAGGCCTGAACATCAAACACGACATTTCCATCAACGTCTCGCGCATCCCCGACTTCGTGAACGAGACCAATGCCCTGCTGCTGGCCCGTTTCCCCGGTGCGCGGCTGGTGACCTACGGCCACCTGGGCGACGGCAACCTGCACTACAACGTGCAGGCGCCGGAGGGCGACGACCAGGCACGCTTCCTCAACGAGGAGGAAGCGCCGATGAACGAACTGGTGTACGCCGTGGTGGACCGCTACAACGGCTCGATCTCGGCCGAGCACGGCATCGGCAGCCTCAAGGCCGACAAGCTGGTGCACCACAAGTCGCCGGTCGCTTTGGGCATGATGCGCGCCATCAAACAGGCGCTGGACCCGCACAAGCTCATGAACCCGAACCGGGTGCTCAAGGGCTGAAGCGGAATTCAGCCCTTGACGTAGCGCGTCAGCGCGGCCTGCGTTTCCGCCGGCACGTTCTTGAACTGCAGGCCGTTGACAAAGCCCATGCGCTGGCCGCTGTAGGTGCTGTGCGCCACGCGGGCGGACAGGACCACTTTGAACTGCGTGCCATCTCCCTGAGGCAGGCTGAAGCCCACGTTGCAGGCCGTGGACGCCGCCAGATTCAGGTCGGATACCACGCTCATGCCGGTGGTACTGATGTCCACCGAGCGCACTTCCATCTCAGGGCGTCCCGTCGGCGTGAAGCGCACGCGCACACTCAAGGGTTTGCGTTCGGTCTGACGGCGTTCGCCGTCATCGGACGACGCGGTGAGGATGGCGGACATCGGTGATCTTCCCTGTAGATTCTTGGAATGCTGACAACATCAGTTCCGACTATACGGGAGCCGGATGACACTTTTTCTCAGCGCACGGGCGCCGCCGGACGAGCGACGCGACTTGTAGGAAAATCACCACGCTATGACCACCCGCCCCATCCGTTCCCAGTACGAAGACTTCATGCGCCACGTCTACACCACGGGCGTGACCAAGACCGACCGCACCGGCACCGGCACGCGCAGCGTGTTCGGCCACCAGATGCGCTTCGACCTCAACGAAGGCTTCCCGCTGGTGACCACCAAGAAGGTCCACCTGAAGTCCATCATCTACGAACTGCTGTGGTTCCTCACCGGCTCGAGCAACAACAACTGGCTGCGTGAACGCGGCGTGACGATCTGGGACGAGTGGGCCAAGCCGGACGGAGACCTGGGCCCGGTCTACGGTGTGCAGTGGCGCAGCTGGCCCACCCCCGACGGCGGCCACATCGACCAGATCGCCGAAGTCATCAAGACCCTCAAGTCCAACCCGGACTCGCGCCGCATCATCGTCAGCGCCTGGAACGTGGCCGAACTGAACAAGATGGCACTCATGCCCTGCCATGCCTTCTTCCAGTTCTACGTGGCCGACGGCAAACTGAGCTGCCAGCTCTACCAGCGCAGCGCCGACATCTTCCTCGGCGTGCCCTTCAACATTGCCAGCTATGCGTTGCTGACGCACATGGTGGCGCAGCAATGCGACCTGGGCGTAGGTGACTTCATCTGGACCGGGGGCGACTGCCACATCTACAGCAACCACCATGAACAGGTGGAGTTGCAGCTGAGCCGCACGCCCCACCCCTACCCGACGCTCCACATCAAGCGGCGACCGGCGTCGATCTTCGACTACCAGTACGAAGACTTCGAGGTGCTGGACTACCAGTGCCATCCGGCCATCAAGGCGCCGGTGGCTGTGTGATCAACCGCCGCCAGCTGCTGGCCCTGATCGCCCTTACGCTGATGTGGGGCGTCAACTGGCCGATGATGAAGTACTCGCTGCGCGAACTCTCGCCCATGTACTTCCGCGCCCTGACCATGAGTTGCGGTGCGCTCTTCCTCTACAGCTGGTACCGCGCGCGCGGCGTGCGCATGCTGCCGCAGGGCACGGAATGGAAGTCGGTAGTCAGTATCGGCATCCCCAACATGCTGGGCTGGCACACGTTGTCCATCCTGGGGGTGAAGGAACTCGCCTCGGGCCGCGCCGCCATCCTGGGCTTCACCATGCCGGTCTGGACGGTGCTGATCGGCGTGCTGTTCCTGGGCGAGCGCTTGACACGCCGAGTGGCCTTTGCGGCCGTGGCCGTGCTGGCCACGGTTACCTTGCTGACCTCGGGCGAGTTCACGGCGCTGAGTGGCCGACCCTTGGGCATCGTCTGGATGGAGATCGCGGCGGTGTGCTGGGCCATCGGCACGCTGATGGTGCGCCGCGCCCATCTCACGCTACCCATCGAGACACTCACGATCTGGATGATGATCCTCACCGCCGCCTGCCTGTGGCTGATCGCCTTCGTGACCGAGCCCTGGCCACGCTGGCAATTCACCGCCGGCATGTGGGCCAGCCTGGCCTACGGCGCCTTCATCAACTACGGCTTCGCCCAGACGCTGTGGTCCGGGCTGGCGCGCCACCTGCCGCCCGCCACCAGTGCCATGAGCATCATGGCGATTCCGCTCATAGGCACCTTGAGCGCGACGCTGATCGTCGGCGAATGGCCGCACTGGCAGGATTTTGTCGCCATCGCCTTCGTCATGGCGGCCATCGCGGCCGTACTGCTGCCGTCCCGTCCGCAAGGAAAAACCGCATGAAACTGCACCTGATCTACGCCCGCGCCGCCAATGGCGCCATCGGCAAGGACGGCGTCATGCCCTGGCACCTGCCGGAGGATCTGGCGCATTTCAAACGCACCACGCTGGGCTGCCCGGTCATCATGGGCCGCAAGACCTGGGAATCGTTGCCACCGCGCTTTCGTCCCCTGCCGGGGCGCACCAACGTGGTGGTGACACGCCAGCACGACTGGCAGGCTGAGGGTACCCACGTGGCGCACGCGCTGGACGAGGCAATGCGCCTGTGTGGTGATGTGAGTGATGCCTGGATCATCGGCGGTGCCGACATCTACCGCCAGGCCCTGCCGCTGGCCAGCACGGCCGTGGTCACCGAGATCGAAGCCGACTTCGAGGGCGATGCCTTTGCCCCGGAACTCGGCCCCGCATGGCGGGAGACGCAGCGCGAGCGCCATGTGGCCGCCAACGGCCTGCCCTTCAGTTTTGTGACTTACACCAACACAGCAATCTAAAGGAGTCTTTCATGTCCGGAGGCGGCTTTCACGTGCATGGCCCGCACGACCACGAACTCGAACACGCTGCGCAAGTCCATGGCGACCACGGCAGTGGCATGACCAATCAGATCGCCATGTTCACGGCCATCATCGCCACGGTGGGTGCCATCTTCGCCTACATGGGCGGCGCCACCCAGGCCAATGCGGGCCTGTACAAGAACAACGCAGCGATCAAGAAGACGGAAGCCTCCAACCAGTGGAACTACTTCCAGTCCAAGAGCACCAAGCAGTCGCTGGCCGAGGTCTCGCGCGACCTGACGCCCAGCCCGGTGGAGAAGGACAAGTACCAGGCCAAGATCGACCGCTACGAGAAGGAAAAGAACGAGATCAAGGCCGTCGCCGAGAAGCTGGAGGCCGAGGCCAGCGCGTGGGACAAGCAAAGCGACGAGCAGATGCACCAGCACCACCGCTGGGCCCAGGCCACCACCGTGCTGCAGGTGGCCATCGCGCTGGCCGCCATCGCCCTGCTGACGAAGAAGAAATGGCTGGAGTACGCCATGTTCGCCGGCGGCGGCATTGGCGTGGCGATCGGCGCCCTGGCCGCCCTGCATTACTGACCGCAGTTGATCGCGAGCCGGGACCCGGTGCGGCGTCGGTCCCTTGCGCGACGGCTCCGGACGCAGCTACGCCGTATGACGTATGGCCTAGGCCGAACCTAACCGGCATAGTTCAGTAACCCTGAGTGCAACCGGGGCAGCCGCGAGGGCTCTTTTGGGGCCGCGCGCCGCGCCCGATACACTTGCTGCTTCCCGTTGTCGCATGCACTTCCGTTTTCTGCTCCGCCTCCTGCTGCTGTTCGCATTGTTCAATGCGACGCTGGTCAGCGCCTGGCACGTGCATCACCATGAAGGGGCGGAGTGCAACCGAAGCGAGCCGGCATCGTCGGCCGCGGCACTGGAGGACCTCTGCCACGCGGAGTCCGACCAGGCCGAAGAGGCTGCCTGCCTGGCCTGCGTGGTGCAGGCGCAGATGGGCGCCTTCGTCCTTGACGCCCACGGGAAGAAGCTGTCCGTGGCGCCGGTCGAGGCTGTGCCGCCGTGCGATGCCACGCAGCCCGTAGACAAACGGCAGACGGCCTTGCGCCGTTTCGCGGCACGGGCGCCGCCTGCACCGGTCAGCGCCTGACACGTCTTGTCGCATCCCCCGGTGGCACCGCGCCGCAGGGAACGCCGCTGCGACATCCTCCTTTTTTTCCAAGCTCGCACCCGAGCGGGCATGGATACTGCTTTTGCGTTTCCGAACATGAAACTCCTCTTTGCAGACGGGGCACCTGCCCCTCGTCCCCCCATCCTCCTGGCCATCGCCGCCTTGCTGAGCCCGCCCCTGCTGGCCCAGACCAACGGCAACACGGCCGCCGAACTGCCCACGGTCGACATCGTTGGGCGGACCGATTCCGGCACCTACCACGCAGATGAGGCCGCCGGGGCCAAAACCGAACTGCCCTTGCGCGAACTGCCGCAGTCCGTACGCACCGTGACACGACAAGCCATCGACGACCTGGGCGCCACCAAGCTCGACGACGTGCTCGACTATGTCGGCGGTGTTTCACGCCAGAACAACTTCGGCGGTCTGTGGGACAACATCGCCATCCGCGGCCTGCCCGGCAACGAAAACACCGGCATGGCCACCCTGCTCAACGGCTTCTCGTCCAATCGCGGCTTCAACGCCCCGCGCGATCTGGCTGGCGTGGAGCGCATCGAGTTCCTCAAGGGACCGGCGGCGGCCCTGTATGGCAACAGCGAGCCCGGTGGCACGCTCAACGTCGTATCCAAACGCCCGCTGTGGAAATCTGCCCATTCGGTCGAAGGCTACGTGGGCAGCTACGGCCTCAAGCGCACGGCCCTGGACAGCACCGGCCCGCTGAGCGAGAACTTCGCCTACCGCCTGAACCTCGCCGCCGAAGACCGCGACAGCTTCCGCGACCACGTCCGTGCAAAGCGCGAGGTGCTGGCGCCGGCCTTTACCTGGAAGCTGGGCCGCGACACCGTGCTGGACTACGTGGGCGAAGTGCTGCGGCACAGCACCCCGCTGGACCGGGGTGTGGTGGCCGTCAACAACCAGCTCGGCGTCGTGCCACGTAACCGTTTCCTGGGCGAGCCGGCAGACGGCGATCTGACGGTCCGCAACCAGACCCACCAGTTCAGCCTGAGCCACGAATGGAGCCCCACGTGGCGCAGCCGCTTCGGCCTGTCCTACCGCGAGACCTCACTCAACGGCTTTTCGACCGAACCGACCACCCTGCAGGCCAACGGCTCGCTGACGCGCCAGCGTCGTTACCGCGACTACGCATCCAACGACCTGGCCGTGCAGGCCGAGCTGCAAGGCACCGTGTCAACAGGTGCGGTGGAGCACGAAGTGCTGCTTGGGGTGGAGAACTACCGCTTCCGCATGGACACGCTGATGCTGCGAGTCAATCCCAGCGGCGGGGCGCCCTATGCCATCAACATCTACGACCCGGTGTACGGGCAGGCGCAGCCGACGCCGCTGGCCAACACCGACACCCTGGAACACCAGTACAACACGGCGTTTTATGCGCAGGACGTGGTCAAGCTCGCGCCCGCATGGCGGCTGATCGCCGGCCTGCGCGTGGACAACTACCAGCAGACGCTGGAGAACCGCCGCAACGGCACAACCACCCGCCAGAGCCCGTCGGCCGTTTCGCCGCGCCTCGGCCTGAGCTGGCTGCCCGGCCCGCAGTGGACGTTGTACGCCAACGCCGGCACCGCCTTCCGGCCCAACACCGGCTCGGACGTCAATGGGCAGGCCTTCGACCCTGAGCGATCCGAAGCACTGGAACTGGGCGCCAAATGGGAAAGCGTGAACAAGCGCCTCGGTGCCACGGCAGCGCTGTTCGACATCCGCAAACGCAATGTGCTGACCACCAACCCGGCCAACACGAGCTTCTCGGTTGCCGCCGGCGAGATCCGCAGCAAGGGCATCGAGTTCGATCTGGCGGGGCAGGTCACTAACCGCTGGCGCATCAACGCCAGTCTGGTGATCAACGACGTGGAAGTCACCAAGGACAACACACTGGAAGTCGGTGGCCGCCTGCTGAACGTGCCGCGCATCAACGGCAGCGTGCTGGCGGTATACGAGAACGCCTTGGACAACGGCCAGTTGTACGGCATCGGCGGCGGTTTTACCCATGTGGGAGAACGTCTGGGGCAGGCGCGCACACAGGCGCAGGCCAATGCCGGCACCGCCGCATTCGAACTGCCGAGTTACACCACGGCCAAGCTGGTGGGTTACTGGCGCATCAGCCCCAAGCTGCGCATGACCGTGGATATCGACAACCTGTTCGACACCACCTATTACACCAGTTCCTACAGCAGCGTCTGGGTCACACCGGGTACGGCGCGTACCCTGACGGTGGGCCTGCAGGCGAAGTTCTGACCATGCCCATGCACTTGTTCCCTTCGAAGCACCGCCGCCAGCTCCTGCAAGCCGGCGCCGCCGGCCTGGCCTGTGCCGCCGCCCCGGCGCTGCAGGCGCATGCCGTGCGGGGGCCGTTGCAGATCGTCGGCCCATGGGAAATCGGCGGGCTGCAGCCCGCCGTCAGCGGTCATGTGTTCACCCGTCTGCAGATCGCCGAGACGCTGCTGGGCGCGCACGACAGTGGCCAACCGGCGCCGGCCCTGGCCCAGCGCTGGGAAGTTTCGGCCGACGGGCTGACCTGGCATTTCGTCCTGCGGCCGCAGGCAAGGTTCCATGACGGCACGCCGGTGGACGCCTCCAGCGTGGTGCGCAGCCTGGACCTGGCGCGCAAGGCACCAGCGCTGCTGAGCACCGCACCCATCGCAGCGGTGGAGGCCGTCGGCCCCCGCGCCGTGCGACTCCGCCTGTCCGCCCCCTATGCCAGCCTGTCCGCACTGTTGGCCCACAGCAGTACCCTGGTGCTCGCGCCGGCCAGCTACGACGCCCAGGGCCAGGTGCGCGGCATCATCGGCAGCGGCCCTTACCGGATCGTGACCCTGGCTGCCCCGACCTCGCTGGAAGCCGCTGCTTTCGATGCCTACGACGGCCCGGCGCCGGCCGTCCAGCGGGTGCGCTACCTGTCCGCCAGCCGTGCCGAGACACGGGCCTTGATGGCCGAAGGCGGACAGGCGGATCTGGCCTACAACCTGGACCCCGCCAGCCTGCAGCGCCTGCGTCTTCGGCGCCATCTGCAGATCGCCTCCGTCACCCTGCCGCGCACCGCAGTGGTCAAGGTCAATGCCCACCTGCCGGCCTTGCAGGATTTGCGCGTACGCCAGGCGCTGAGCCTGTGCATCGACCGCAGCGGCATCGCCCGTGCCATCCTGCGCGACCCGGAACTGGCTGCGCAGCAGCTGCTGCCGCCCACCCTGCCCGATTGGCACGACCCCACCCTGACGCCGTTGCGCTGCGACCCCGATGCGGCCGCCCGATTGCTGCGCGACGCTGGCTGGCAACGCCACGGCGACGGCCTGCGCGACCCGCAAGGTCAACCGCTGCGTCTGGCACTGCGCACCTTTCCGGATCGCCCGGAGCTGCCGATCATCGCCACAGCCCTGCAGGCGCAGTGGCGCGAGGCCGGCATTGCCGTCGACGTGCAGATCGGCAACTCCGGCAACATTCCCCTGGGACACCGCGACGGCAGCCTGCAGCTCGGACTGGCAGCACGCAACTACGCCAACCTGCCGGACCCGACCGCCACGCTGGCCCAGGACTTCGGACAGGGCGGCGGTGACTGGGGCGCCATGGGTTGGCAGAACCCGCTGGTCAGTCAGCACCTGACCGAGCTCATGCGCGGACGCATGGGGGCAACGCGTGCGGCGCAGCTGCGCCGTCAGGTGGTGGGCGTATTGCACGCCGAACTCCCGGTGATTCCCGTGGTCTGGTACCGCCAGCAGGTGGCCGTCAGCCGGCGTATCTCGGGTGTGCGTCTGGACCCCCTGGAACGCTCCTACCGAATCACGGACATGCAATGGACCTCATGACGAAGCCCCTCTCTTCGGTCTGGTTGCGCCTGCTGGCCCGCCGGGCCGTGCAGGCGCTGGTACTGGCCCTGGTGGTCGGCACCGCCTGCTTCATCATCACCCGTTCCCTGCCGGGCGACATGGCCACGCGCATCGCTGCCAGCCGGTATGGTTACGACCTGGTCAGCAATGCGGCGGCCGATGCAGTCCGGACCGAGCTCGCACTGGCACAACCTGCGTGGCGAGCCCTGCTGGACTGGTGGCAGCACATCGCGCAGCTGGACCTGGGAGTCTCACTGGTCAGTGGCGAGCCGGTCTGGGACGAAGTCAGTTATCAGCTGGGCGCCACGATGTACCTGGCTGCGGCAGCGGTGCTGCTGGCCGCGCTGCTGGGCGTTCCCCTGGGACTTGCCGCCGGACTGCGGCCCGGCGGCAAGCTCGATCGCCTCACCCTCGGTCTGACGGTACTCTTGCGTGCCACGCCGCCCTTCATGCTGGCGCTGCTGCTGATGCTGGGCCTGGCCGTGCACTTCGGCGAGCTGCCAGTGGCAGGCCACGAAGAAGGCTGGAGCGTGCTGTTGCCTGCAATGACACTGGCCCTGGGCCTGGCTGCAGGCCTGGCACGCGTCACGCGCGGCGCCTTGCAGGACGTGGTGTCGTCCGCACCCTACGAGTTTGCGCGCACCAAAGGCCTGACGGACATGCAGGCCCTCCTGCACCACGGCCTGCGCCCCGTGGCACTGCCTGCAGTGACCTACCTTGGGGTGCACGCGGTCTTCCTGGTCGAGGGCGCCGTGGTCATCGAGACGCTGTTCGCCTGGCCGGGCATCGGCCACGCACTGGTTCACGCAATTTTTGCGCGCGACGTCCCGATGATCCAAGGCACGGCGTTGTGCATGGGCCTGTTGTTCGCGAGTTTCAACCTGCTGGTCGATGGGGCCAGTCTGGCACTGGACCCACGGCAACGCCACCGTCGCGAGGAAGCGGGAGCCGCCACATGACTGACGTCACACGCAACCCGAATCGCCCTGCTGCCTGGCGACAGCGGCTGGGTTGGACGGTCCTCGCCCTCGTGGGCGTGTTCGCCCTGCTCGGCCCCTGGCTGATCGGCATCGACCCCGCACGACAGAACCTGGCGGCCAGTCTCACGCCGCCCGGTGCCCGGCATTGGCTGGGCACCGACCTGCTGGGGCGCAGCGTGCTGGCACGCCTGGCGGAAGCCGCCCAGCTCTCGCTTGGCCTGGCGGTGCTGTCGGCGCTGAGTGCGGCGCTGCCCGGCGTGGCGCTGGGCGTGACCGCTGCCTGGCGCGGCGGACGCATCGAACGCGTCCTGGTGATGCTGGCCGATGCGGTAATGGCAGTGCCGGGCCTGCTGCTGGTGCTGCTTTGCGCCGCCTTTGCGCCCGGCAGCTACATGGCGCTGTACGCAGGGCTGTCGTTGTCGCTGTGGGTGGAGTACTTCCGCATGAGCCGAGCCGCCAGCCGCCCGATTCTGGCCGGTGATGCCGTGCAGGCCTCGCGCCTGCTCGGCTTCAGTCCCCTGTACGTGCTGCGGCGGCACCTGTTGCCCGAACTCGCGCCGATGCTTGGCACCCTGCTGGCGTTCAGCGCGGCCCAGGCCGTGCTGGCTTTGGCGGCGCTGGGCTTCATCAGCGTCGGACTGCAGCCGCCCACGCCCGAGCTGGGACTGATGATGATCGAATTCCTGCCGCATTACGAGGAAGCCCCCTGGCTGATCATGGCACCGGTGAGCCTGTTGATGCTGACGGTGCTGGGCATGATGTGGCTGGCCCCCGAGAGAGCACCCGCATGAGTAACACGTCTGTGCTGCGTGTGGACGGACTGTCCGTCCACGTCGGCGCGCGCGCCTTGCTGCGCGACATCCAATTTGAACTCCCCGCGGGCACCTGCCTCACCCTGGTGGGTGAGAGCGGCGCTGGCAAATCGCTGCTGGCCCAGGCCGTCATGGGCAACCTGCCCGCCGGCCTGCAGGCCCGAGGCGACGTGACGCTGCAAGGCGTCCGCACGCGCGCGCAGGACGGGCAGGCGCGTCGACCGCTGTGGGGGCGGGCGTTGGCGCTGCTGCCGCAGGAGCCCTCGCTGGCGCTGGACCCGCTGATGCGCATCGCACCGCAACTGGCCGAAGTGCACCACCGGGTGGTGGGCCGTTCCGCGGCCCTGGCCCGAACGACTGCATTACAGACACTGCAGGCCGTCGGCCTCGGTGACGCGGCAAGCCACTATCCCTGGCAAGTCTCCGGCGGCATGGCGCAGCGCGCTGCCGCCGCCATGGCCCTGGCCGGCGGCGCGCAAGTGCTGCTGGCCGACGAACCCACCAAAGGCCTGGACCGGTACTGGCAAGACCAGACCATTGCCTCCTTGCAGGCGCTCATGCAAGCCGGGGGGGCCGTCATCGTCATCACACACGACCTGCGGGTGGCCCGGGCCCTGGGAGGCCAGCTGATGGTGCTCAAGGATGGTGCGGTGGTCGAACAGGGCGACACCGCCTCTGTGCTGCAGGCCCCACAACACGATTTCACGCGCCGGCTGGTGGCGGCAGACCCGGCCCGCTGGCCCCGTCGCCCGGCGCCGCCTTTGGGCGACCAGGTCCTGCAAGCCACGGGTTTGCGCAAATGCTTCGGCGAACGCGTGCTCTTCGACGGCCTGGATCTGTCGCTGCAGCGGGGGGAACGGCTGGTGATCCAAGGCCCCAGCGGCATCGGGAAAAGCACGCTGGGCAATGTCCTGCTCGGTTTGCATCCGGCCGATGCCGGGGCAATCACCCGCGCGCCCGGTTTGCCGATGTCGGGCCTGCAGAAGCTCTTTCAGGACCCGGGGGCGTCGTTTGCCCCCCGCGCGACGCTGGAACGGAGCTTGCGCGACGTGGCGGCACTGCACCAGCAGCCCTGGGCCAGCGTGCTGCGTACGCTGGACAAACTGCGGCTACCCCATACCTTGTTGCGGCGTCATCCCCACCAGGTCTCCGGTGGCGAGCTGCAACGCATGGCCTTGGCCCGGGTGCTGCTCGCGAAGCCTGCCCTGATCTTCGCGGACGAGCCGACTTCCCGGCTGGACCCCATCACGCAGCAGGAAACCCTTGACGTGCTGCTGGACGAGGCGCAACACATCAATGCCGCCCTGCTGCTGGTCACGCACGACGAGGACATTGCACGCGCAGTCCACACCCGCATGTTCTCACCCTGGGCCGCATCGCCCGCGCTTCTACCCTGAACGCGGGGAACCGAGCCACAGGCGCCTGTCTGCCCTGACAATAAGGCTTGGCCGTCCACCCAGGTCTGCCGCAGGCAGACCTGGGCGGTCCGTACTGTCTTTGCAAATACACGCCCACCGATGAAACTCGCTACCTGGAACATCAACTCGCTCACAGTTCGGCTGCCGCAGGTGCTGGACTGGCTGGCCAGCAACCCGGTGGACGTGCTGGCGTTGCAGGAGCTCAAACTCACCGACGACAAGTTCCCGTTTGACGCCTTTGCGCATGCCGGCTACCGGGCCGAGTGTTTTGGCCAGAAGACCTACAACGGCGTGGCCCTGTTGTCGCGCACACCGCTGAGCGCGCCGGTGCGCAACATCCCCGGCTTCGAGGATGAGATGGCGCGCGTCATCAGCGCCACGGTCGCGACCGCTGACGGCCCCTTGCGTGTGGTCGGCGCCTACTTCCCGAACGGACAGGAACCGGGCTCGGACAAGTTCGCCTACAAGATGCGCTGGCTCGACGCCTTGCGCGAGTGGCTGCGCGCGGAACTGGTCACCCATCCGCGCCTGGTGCTGATGGGCGATTTCAACATCACCTTCGACGACCTCGACGTCTGGGACCCGGTGGGCCTGAAGGACACCATCCACTGCACCGAAGAAGAGCGCACGCACCTGCGGGCGCTGATCGACCTCGGCCTGCACGACAGCGTGCGTCTGTTCCCGCAGCCGGAACGGAACTACTCCTGGTGGGACTACCGCAACATGGCGTTTCGCCGCAAGCAGGGCCTGCGCATCGACCACATCCTGATCAGTGAACCGCTCAAGGCCCAGGCCGTGGCCTGCGCCGTCGACGTCACGCCGCGACGCAACGAGCGCCCGAGCGACCACGCGCCAGTGGTGCTGGAACTGCAAGGGCTCTGAGTCCTGCCGGCCCGCGTCATGAACACGCTGGCCTACGCCCTCTTCCCCACGCCCCTGGGTTGCTGCGGCATCGCCTGGAACGCGCGGGCCCTGACTTGTGTGCAGTTGCCCGAAATCGATGAAGCCGCCACACGCCAGCGCATGGCGCGTCGCTTTCCCAATCTCGCGGAGGACACGCCGCCGCCCTTTGTGCAAGAAGCCATCGCCGCCGTCACAGCCCTGCTTGAGGGGCATCCCCCCGAGCCACGCGACCTCACCCACCTGCCGCTGGACATGGAAGGTGTGCCGCCCTTTCACCAACGTGTCTATGAGCTCGCGCGACATATCCCGCCGGGCGAGACCCTGACCTATGGCGAGCTGGCGCACATGTTGGGCCAGCCCGGCGCCGCCCGCGCCGTGGGCCAGGCCCTGGGGGCCAACCCGTTCGCCCCCGTGGTGCCGTGCCATCGCGTGCTGGGCGCGCAGACGAGCACCGGTGGCTTCTCAGCCCATGGCGGGCTGCAGACCAAGCTGAAGCTGCTGGAGATCGAAGGCGCCCGCTTCGGTAGCCCGGGCCTGTTCGATTGAGGCCAACTCCGGTATTCATCCTGGGGACGCCGTGGAACGGGCTTGGCCCGGCCACTGGCGTCGTCCCCCTTCGCGAAGCGGAAGGGGGAAGCGGCGCAGCCGCTCAGGGGGTTGCCCCCTTACTCCTCCAGCCCGAGTTCCTGGATCTTGCGCGTGATGGTGTTGCGGCCGATGCCGAGCTTGTGCGCGGCCTCGATACGGCGGCCCTTGGTATTGGCCAGCGCCGTCAGGATGAGCTTGCGCTCGAACCGGCGAGTCAGTTCGTCCCAGACGTCGTGCCGGCCGCTGAGCAGCAGGGCTTGAGCCTCGGCCTCCAGCCCGCCTTCCCAGCCATCGGGCGGCGGCTGGACAGCGGCCACGGCCGCCTGCTCCGACGAGGGCACGGACAGCGCCGACGGCACGGCATCGGCCGGTACCGCGGCGACCGTCGCCGTAGCCTCGCCGCCCATCACCTCGGGCGGCAGGTCCTTGGGTTCGATCACCTGCGCCGGCGCCATCACGGTCAGCCAGTGGCAGATGTTCTCCAACTGGCGGACGTTGCCAGGGAAGCTGAAACGGCTCAGGCGCTCCAACGCGGCATCCGAAATGCGCTTGGGCTCGACACCCAGCTGGCGTGCGCTCTGCTGCAGGAAGTGGCGCGCCAGCATGGGCACATCCTCCCGTCGCTCGCGCAAGGCCGGCAGGCGCAGGCGGATGACGTTGAGGCGGTGGAACAGGTCTTCGCGGAACACGCCTTCCTTGACGCGCTGCTCCAGGTCCTGGTGGGTGGCGGCGATCACGCGCACATTGGCCTTGACGGCGCTGTGGCCGCCGACACGGTAGAAGTGGCCGTCCGACAGCACGCGCAGCAGACGCGTCTGCAGATCAAACGGCATGTCGCCGATCTCGTCGAGAAACAGCGTGCCGCCCTCGGCCTGCTCGAAGCGCCCGCGGCGCATGGTCTGGGCGCCGGTGAAGGCGCCGCGCTCATGGCCGAACAGTTCGCTCTCCAGCAGGTCCTTCGGGATCGCCGCGGTGTTGATGGCCACGAAAGGACCGTTGGCACGCGGCGAATGCTTGTGCAGTGCGCGCGCCACCAGTTCCTTGCCCGAGCCCGATTCGCCGGTGATCAGCACCGTGACGTTGCTCTGCGACAGGCGGCCAATGGCACGGAACACATCCTGCATGGCAGGCGCCTGGCCCAGCATCTCGGGGGCGCTGTCGATGCTCTCCTGCGCCACTTCCTCACGCTGGCTTTCTTCCACCGCGCGGTGGATCAGCTCCAGCGCCTTGGGCAGATCGAAGGGTTTGGGCAGGTATTCGAAGGCACCGCCCTGGAAGGCCGACACGGCACTGTCGAGATCGGAAAACGCCGTCATGATGATGACCGGCAGGCCGGGCAGGCGCGCCTTGACCTTCTCCAGCAGCTCCAGGCCGGAGCCACCGGGCATGCGGATGTCGCTCACCAGCACCTGCGGACCTTCGGCGTCATCGTCCAGTGCCGCCAGCACCTCGCGCGGGTTGGTGAAGCTGCGTGTGGGCAGCTGTTCGCGCAGCAGCGCCTTCTCCAGCACGAAGCGGATGGACTGGTCATCATCAACGATCCAAATCGGCTTCATGTCGTGGCTCACCTCAGGTCAGGCCGCCCGGTCAGGGCAGCGGTATCAACAGCTTGAAATCGGTCCGGCCCGGCTCGCTGTCGCACTCGATCAGGCCATGGTGCTGCTGCACAAACGTCTGTGCCAGCGTCAGCCCCAGGCCGGAACCGCCATCGCGCCCCGACACCAGCGGGTAGAAGATGCGGTCCTTGATCGAGTCCGGCACGCCGGGCCCGTTGTCGATGACATGCAATTCCAGTGCCAGCTTGTAGCGTTGCTTGCCGAAAGTGACCTGGCGGGCGATGCGGCTGCGGAAGATCAGTTGCGCATCGCCGGCCGCCATCCGGTCGCCCAGCACCTGACAGGCGTTGTGCGCGATGTTCAACACCGCCTGGATCAGCTGCTCGCGGTCACCACGGAATTCGGGAATCGAGGTGTCGTAGTCGCGCACCACCCGCAGACCCCTGGGAAACTCGGCCAGGATGAGCGAGCGCACGCGCTCGCACACCTCGTGGATGTTGACGTCGCCCACCACGTGTGGGCGCCGGTGCGGCGCCAGCAGCCGGTCCACCAGCGTCTGCAGGCGGTCGGCTTCGTGGATGATGACGCGCGTGTACTCGGTCAGCTGGCTGTCGATCTCCATCTCCAGCAGCTGCGCCGCACCGCGGATGCCGCCGAGCGGATTCTTGATCTCGTGCGCCAGGTTGCGGATCAGCTCCTTGTTGGCCTGCGCCTGATCAAGCAGACGCTCCTCACGCTCCTGCCGCGCCTGCTGCTCCAACGGCAGCATCTCCACCGCCACCTCATCGGCGTGGTCGGTCTGCGTCACGATCACGTGCACCGGCAGCATGTCGCGGTTGGGACGCTTGAGCCAGGCGTCGTAGCGCAGGGCGGCGAAGTCGTTGCTCTGTACGCCGGCCAGGGCGTTGCGCAACACCTGCGGCTCGGTGAAGGCGGCGCCGAAATCGGTGCCGACGATCAGGCGGCGCGAACTGCCCAGCGCGTCTTCAAGCGCGGCATTGGCGAACAGCACGGTACCGTCGCAATGCACCACGGCCACCAGCGTGGCCAGCAGGTCAAAGGTCTGGAACCGGGATGAGGATGAGGTGGGCTTTTTCAAGCCGCCTATTTTGACGCAGTTGGCGCGCTGACCCGACCCAGTTCACGCCGGATGCCGGCAATGTCGCTGTCAGTGCGTTCCAGATCGGCCTTGAGGGCCGCCACGCGGTCGAGGTATTTCTGGTGATTGCGCGTCTCGGGGCCGAGTTTTTCCGGCTCACCGTTGTTGTATTCCTTCAGCAACTCTTCACGCCGGGCCTCGGCCTTGCGCAGCTCGGACTCCAGGATCAGGCGGGCGTCGGAATCGCGTGAGCGTTGCTCGGCGGTGTCGATGCGCGAACCGGTCTGGGCCGCCGAGGCCACCCGCATCGGCGCCGGACGCGCGCTCTGCACCACCGTCACGTTGCCGCCGTCGAGCAGCTTGCAGCTGCCTTTCTGCGACTCGGAGATGGTGTTGGTGTACTCGTTGCCGCAACGGTAGATGCGGCCCTGGGCATGGCCATCTGCTACGAAAAAAGTAGCAGCCAACGTCATCAACAAAGCGTGTTTCATACTTACTCTCCGCACACCGGGGTGCTGGATGGGCCTGACAGTATCTCTCAACAGCAGTGAAATTTGCATGACCGTAACACTCTGAAAAGAAAAAAGGACGGCCGCAGCCGTCCTTTTTGCACGACACACTGTGGTTCCCCACAGTGCCCAGTCCCCCGATTACAGGGAGTAGTACATGTCGTACTCGACCGGGTGCGGCGCCATGCGGAAGCGGGTCACCTCGCCCATCTTCAGCTCGATGTAGGCGTCGAGCATGGAGTCGGTGAACACGCCACCCTTGGTCAGGAAGGCGCGGTCCTTGTCCAGGTACTCGAGCGCCTGGTCCAGGCTGTGGCAGACGGTCGGCACCAGCTTGTCCTCTTCCGGGGGCAGGTGGTACAGGTCCTTGGTGGCGGCTTCGCCCGGATGGATCTTGTTCTCCACGCCGTCCAGACCGGCCATCATCAGGGCCGAGAAGCACAGGTAGGGGTTGGCGGACGGATCCGGGAAGCGCGCCTCGATGCGGCGGCCCTTCGGGTTGGCCACGAACGGGATGCGGATCGAAGCGGAACGGTTACGCGAGCTGTAGGCCAGCTTCACCGGGGCCTCGAAGCCGGGCACCAGACGCTTGTAGCTGTTGGTGCCGGGGTTGGTGATGGCGTTCAGGGCGCGGGCGTGCTTGATGATGCCGCCGATGTAGTACAGGGCGAAATCACTCAGGCCGGCGTAGCCGTCACCGGCGAACAGGTTCTTGCCGTCCTTCCAGATCGACTGGTGCACGTGCATGCCGGAACCGTTGTCGCCAGCGTAGGGCTTGGGCATGAAGGTGGCGGTCTTGCCGTAGGCATTGGCCACGTTCCAGACCACGTACTTCAGGACCTGGGTCCAGTCGGCGCGCTCGACCAGGGTCGAGAACTTGGTGCCGATTTCGTTCTGGCCGGCGCCGGCCACTTCGTGGTGGAACACTTCGACCGGAATGCCCAGGGATTCGAGGATCAGCACCATCTCGGCGCGCATGTCCTGTGTGCTGTCGACCGGGGGCACCGGGAAGTAGCCGCCCTTGGTGGTGGGACGGTGGCCGCGGTTGCCGCCTTCGAGCTGCTTGCCGCTGTTCCAGGGCGCTTCGTACTCGTCGATGGCGAACATCACATTGCCGGGCTCGTTGCTCCAGCGCACGCCGTCGAAGATGAAGAATTCGGGTTCCGGACCGAAGTAGGCGGTGTCGCCGATGCCGGAGGCCTTCAGATAGGCTTCAGCGCGCTTGGCGATGGAGCGCGGGTCGCGGTCATAGGCCTTGCCGTCGCTGGGCTCGACCACATCGCACTGCAGGAACAGGGTGGTCTCTTCGAAGAAGGGGTCGATGTTGGCGGTGTTCGGGTCGGGCATGAGCTGCATGTCCGAAGCCTCGATGCCTTTCCAGCCGGCGATGGAGGAGCCGTCGAAGGCGTGGCCCGAAGTGAACTTGTCTTCATCGAAGTGCGACACAGGCACGGTCACGTGCTGCTCTTTGCCACGGGTGTCGGTGAAACGGAAGTCAACGAACTTGACTTCGTTTTCCTTCACCATCTTCATCACGTCTGCGACGGTCTTGGCCATCAGATTCTCCTGGTTGGAAGGTTGGTTGAAAGTTTCAGGGGCTTGAATGCAGGTTCTGTGCCAAAGCGGCATCCGCATGGTTGCGCCGAACCCCGTATTTTGCCCTCGGATTGCCCTGGTTTAAGGGCCTGTCGAAATCAATTCTCGATTCCGGCACCATAAGCGCACCAAACATGTGCAATCAATTTGCACCAAATATGTGCAGTATTAATTACGCACCATTTCAGGGCCGAGGTGGGCATCCAGCTGCCGCAAACCCGCCAGCAGGTCGAGGTAGGCCTGGGCCACCCGCGTCGGCTCGCCCTTGACCCCGAGTTCAATATGGCGGCCATGTTGCGGGTGATCGACGCTGGGCAGACTGAAGACCTTGACGCCGTGGAAGCGGCGCTCAATCTCCTCCATCAGCGGCGTCAACGTCGCTTCCAAGGATCCGTAGACGATGACCGACTGCTCGACCCAAGCCGCCTGCCGATGCAGATGGCGGTAGCGAGTGTCCAGCACCCATTCGATCATCGGCCAGGCCATGACCGGGAAGCCGGGTAGAAAGTGCACGGCGCCGCCCGCAGCACCCCGGCAGCTGAAACCGGGGATCTTGTTGTAGGGGTTGGGAATGATCTCGGCACCTAGCGGGAACACCCCCATGTTGAGCCGGTGCACGTTGTCGGATCGCTCGGGCTCATAGGGCACGCCCTGCTCGCGCGCCACGTCCTGCATGCGCTCGCGGATCAGCACTTCTGCCTGCGGGTGCAGCATCAGTTCAACGCCCAGCGCGCGCGCCGCGCACTGGCGCGTATGGTCGTCCGGCGTGGCGCCGATGCCGCCGCAGGAAAACACCACCCCGCCCGAGGCGAAGGCACGCTGCAGCGTGGCAGTGATTCGATCCGGATCATCTCCGACATAGTCGGCGTACGCGAGCTGCAGGCCACGGGCGTGCAGCAACTCGATCACCTTGGGCAGGTGTTTGTCGGCACGTTTGCCGGAGAGAATCTCGTCGCCAATGATGATGACGCCGAAGTCAGGCGCCGGGCTGGGCATCGTTGTGGGGCTCATGGGGCAAGGCCGGCGCGGCGCCGGCATCAGGCGGCAATGCAACCGCCACGGTTTCGACAGTCGGCGCCACCCGCGCCGCTTCGGCGCGCAGTGCCTGCAGCGCAGCCAGGCAGAAGTGCGCGAACCACAGCGAGGAGAAAGCGAACACGAAGGTATAGATCCAGATCGCCAGCGGCACCAGCAGCGGTGCGAACACAATGGCCATGGCGCCCACGGCCCAGACCAGACCGGGTGCGGCACCCAGGTAGCCGGTCAGGATGCCGATGGCCAGCATCCACAGGCGATGGCGGCGCAGCAACTCGGCGCGCTCCTCGCGACTGGCGTGCTCGGCCAGGGTGTCGTAGGCCATGACACGGTAGGTCAGCCAGCCCCACACCAGCGGCGGCAGCACCACCACCAGCGGCGGGATCAGCCACAGCGGCATGGACACTACCAAGGCCAGCGCCGCCAGCAGCGAGGTGCCCACCGCAAACACCAGCCCGCGCCAGAAGGTGCCGCCGTGACGACGTTCCAGGCGGGGGAAACGCAGCTCTGCCACCAGCGTCACCAGCGCCGGCGTCATGAAGGCCGCCACCGCCAACAGCGACAGGATGATGACCACCGGCAGCGTGAACATGAGCAGCACCAGCGGCGCCACCACACTGCGCAGGTTGCCGGCGCCCACGCTTTCGAGCCAGTGCATCAAGCTCTCCAGTAGGGCCAGCTCGCCCAGCCAGACCTGCACGGCGTACACCGCCGGCTCCCAGTAGAAGTAGACCAACCCAGCCGACAGCACCACCAGCAGCACCAGCGGCAGAAACGACAGCGCGATCACACGCGGCCGCAGCGTGTAAACCAGAGCCCGCCAGAAGGAGTCCAGAAACAGGTTCATGCCGGCAAGCATACCGTGGATGGCATGTCGGCGCCGTGACCCGGCGGCTCAGGCCCGGCCCACGAGCCGGAGCACACCGCGCCATTGCTGCGACCAGAAGCCGCGGCCGTAGTCGCGCCCCCACTCCACCTGGTCGCGTACCCCGGTGGGGTCATAGCGCAACTCGAAGTTGGCGGTACCGAACAGCATGTCCCACCAGGGCAGCAGCACGCCGAAATTACTGCCTCCGAGCGCCTGGCCTGGGCTTTCATGCCCGATGCCGATGGCGTGGTGCAGGCGATGGAAACGCGGGCTGACCCACAGCCGCTCACCCCAGCGACCGAAGGACAGGCGCAGGTTCGCGTGCTGGAAACTCTCACTGAGCTGGGTCAGCGCGACAATGGCCACAAACTGCGCCGGCGCCACCCCGATGAGCTGCGCCACCGTCACCACGATCACATCGCGCAGCAGGTCATCGAGCAGATGGTTGCGGTTGTCGCTCCACATCGTCATCTGGCGCTGCGCGTGGTGCAGTGCATGCAGGCGCCACCACCACTCGAAGCGGTGCTGGCCGCGGTGGATCCAGTAGTCGAGGAAATCAAAGGCCAGCAGGTACAGCAGCAGGCTGACCAGTGGCTGGTCGGTCACGCCGGGCCACAGGTCGTCCAGGTGCCAGGTCGGCAGCCCGGCCACGCGCAGCAGACCGAACAGGTCGTCGAGCAGCGGCGTCAAGGTAAAGAACAGCGCGAGACGAAAGAGCCCGAGGCGGTGGATCAGCGTGTACAGCACATCGACCCGGATGGCCGCCCGGTCGGTGACCGGCTCCACCGGGCGCCAGCGCTGCAGCGGACCGATGACGGCCAGCAGCACCACCAGCTGCAACAGGCCGATCAGCAGCCAGCCGGTGGCACTGTAGGCGTCGGCCAGCCGGTGCCCGAGGCCAAGGGCGAAGGCCAGCGGTTCCACCGCGGCCTCGAACAGCGCCGCCTGCAGATCGGAAAACCCGTTGGCCAGCGTCTCCATGCCCTACCTCAGCGGCTTCTGCGGCATCCCCCGTGCCGCGATCCAGCCACGGTAGTCCGGGTGCTCGCTCAGCGTACGGAAGCAGAAGCCGCGCGCCTTCAGCCCCATCAGCAGCGGCTCCAGCACGTTGGGCGCCCAGGGGTCCTTGCGCGACCAGATGCCCAGGTGGGCCATCAGGATGTCGCCGCCGCGGATGTCGCGCAGCGCCTGCTTGAGCAGCGCGGCGTTGCTGTAGCGTTCGCTCGGCAATTCGTCGCCCAGAAAGCCAGCGGGCGACCAGCCCACGTGGGCGTAGCCGCAGTCGCGTGCCGCGGCCAGCAGCGCCGGCGAGGTCTTGCCACCGGGGGCGCGGAACAGCGGCAGCGCTGGGCGGCCGGTGAGCTGATGCAGGCGGTCGGCCGCGGCCTGGATCTGAGCGCAGTACTGGGCCGCGTTCCAGACCATCTCACGCCCCTCTTGCTCGCCCGCCGAGGGCCGGACGCGAAAACGCATGGCTCCACCCTGCGCCGGTACATCGGTGCGCCAGTAGACATGGTCCAGCGTGTGCGAAGCGAACTCATGCCCCTCGGCCGCGCGTGCGCGCCACCAGGGCGCCCAGTGCTCGCCCAGGCTGCCGTCGCCGACCCGGCTGCGCTCCTGGGCGGCGAAGAAGGTGGCCCGCACCTGCTGGCGCCGCAGCACCTCGGCAATCAGCTCGGCCACGCCCATGTGGCCGGTGTCGAAGGTCAGATACAGCGGTTTCTTGCAGTCATTCGGGGCGTTTTCACCCGCTGCATGGGCGCCAAATGCTACCAAAACGATAGCAACGAACAGGCTGCGCAGAGGCTTACTGGCGCGGTGCATGATCAAGCGTCCAGACGCCGTGCGGCGATTTGCCGACCCGAACCTGGCGCACCACCTCGCGCGTGGTGGTGTCAACCACGCTGAGCTTGCCGGCCCAGCGCGAGGCCAGAAAGATGTACTTGCCATCGGCCGACAGGTCCATGCAGTCCGGACCGCTGGGGCCCGGGTACTGGTCGACCACACGCATGGTCTGGTAATCGATCTTGCTGATGGTATTTGCCACCCGGTTGCTCACCAGCACATGGCGCTTGTCGCCGACAGCGCGGAACGCATGCGCCCCTTTGCCGGTGGGGATGTAGTGCGCCAGCCGGGCCGTCGGCCCGGAGACGTCATACACCTCCACGCCCTCGCCGCCGGTCAGGCCGATCAGCAGGTAGCGGTCGTCGGGCGTGCCGAACACGTCGGCCGGCAGCGGGCCGGTCTTGCGCCGCCATTTGAGAGTCTGTGTCGGCAGGTCGATGGCCACCAGTTCGTCGCTGTCCTGCATGGTCACGTAGGCCGTCGTGCTCCGGCTGTCGATCCAGACATGGCTGGGCGTCTTGCTGCTGGCGATGCGCTTGACGAGGCTCAGGTTGCTGCCGTCCCAGCGGTAGACGTCGACGTGGTTGAGGCGGTTGCCGGCAGTGACGAACCATTTCATGTCGGGCGAGAAACGCAGCTGGTAGGGGTCGAGGATGCCGCGCACGGTGCGCTGCACCTCCGCTGTGCGCGGGTCGACGAAGGTCAGCGAGTCGCCCATGGCGTTGGCAATGATGAGCGACTTCTCGTCCGGCGTCAGGTACAGGTGGTGCGGCTCCTTGCCGGTGTTCAGGCGCTTGACCTCTTTCCAGCTGGCCGGGTCGATGACGCTGACGCTGGCGTCCAGCGAGTTGAGCACGAAGATCGGCCGCGACTGGGCCCACACCACGGACGCAGGGCCACCGGCCATCAGGCACAGCAGCAAGGCACAGACAAAACGAATCGAAAGACGCACAGCGGACCGGAGAACAGGACAGTCCACCAGTGTAGCTGCCGGCACGAACCGCCAGCTTACGGGGCAACCCGGGTGCCGCCGATGGTTGACTGGCATCAAGACCCAGACGCCCGTGGGCACGATGGCATCACCCGGCCGCGCTGCCGGTGATGCGGGCCAGGTCGGCCGCCTCCAGCCAGCGCCACTGGCCCGGCGCCAGATCGGCCGGTAGCGTCAGGCCGCCGATCTGCGAGCGATGCAGGCCCTCGACCCGGTTGCCCACCGCCGCCAGCATGCGCTTGACCTGGTGGTACTTGCCTTCGGTCAGTGTCAGACGCAGGTGGTGGCTGTCCACCGCCTCGCAGGCGGCGGCGCGCACCGGCTTGGGGTCGTCGTCCAGCACCACACCTTCCAGCAAGCGCTGCACCTGGCGCGCGTCCAGCGGGTGCTTGACTGTCACCTCGTACACCTTGGGCACATGGTGGCGGGGCGAATTCATGCGGTGGATGAAGGGGCCGTCGTCGGTGAGCAGCAGCAAGCCGGTGGTGTCCTGGTCGAGCCGGCCCACCGCCTGCACACCCTGCACGCTGCCCTTGGCCGGGCGCTGGCGCAGCGGCGGTGGCAACAGGGTGTAGACGCTGGGCCAAGTGGACGGTTTTTGCGAACACTCGGTGCCGGCCGGCTTGTGCAGCATCAAGTAGGCCTTTTCGCGGTAGATCCAGTCCTCGCCGCGCACGCGAAAGCGCAGCCCCTCCGCTTCGAAATCCATAGCAGACTGCGTACATTCCACGGGCTCAACAGCCTCTTTTGATGCATAAACCTGCACATGACCCTGCTGGATCAGGCCGGCACAGACGCGCCGTGTGCCAAAGCCTTGGGAATAGAGAATGTCTTGCAATTGCATGGCGCCGAGTATCGCAAACAGCGCCACGGACGCCGCGGCACCATGGCCGCGGGGTCAAACTCAGTGGCCGAACTGGGTGTCCGGAAAGTCGCTGGCAATCGCGCACATGGCGTCGACGTTGTCCAGCACCCAGTCGACGATGGCCGGGTCGAAATGCAGGCCGCGCTGCTGGCGCAGGTAGTCCAGGATCTGCTCCAGCGGCCAAGGCGCCTTGTAGCTGCGCCGGCTGCCCAGCGCATCGAATACATCGGCCACCGCGCCGATGCGGCCGTAGATGTGGATCTGCTCGCCCTTGAGGCCCAGCGGGTAGCCGCTGCCATCCCATTTCTCGTGGTGCTGGCCGGCCAGAACGGCGGCGGCGCGCAGGATCTCGCGGTCCGAGCGCGCCAGCATTTCGCGGCCGATCTCGGCGTGCTGGCGCATCACCTCCCATTCCTGCGGCTCCAGCTTGCCCGGCTTGTGCAGCACGGCGTCCGGAATGCCGATCTTGCCGAAGTCGTGCAGCGGCGCGGCGATCTTCAGGATGTCGGCCTCGCGTTCGGGCAGGCCGATACCGCGCGCGATCAGGCTGCAGTACTCGGCCACGCGACGCACGTGCTGGCCGGTCTCACGCGAACGCGTCTCGATGGCTTCGCCCAGCATGTAGACGATGTCACGCTGCGTGCCTTCGATCTCCTCGTGCAGCAGCGTGTTCTCGTAGGCGATCGACACGTTCTGCAGGAACAGCTGAATCAGGCTGGAGTCGTCGGGCGACAGCGGCCGCAGGCTGCGGAAGTAGATGACGTTCTCCTTGCCACCGTGGGCCTGGAAGTAGCCCCAGTATTCCCCCTCGCGCACCAGCGGTCGCCGCGTGCTGAGCACGGTGGCCACATCGGCCATCATCGGTTCCGGCAGGTTGCGCGCGGCATCGTTGCCGACCAGCTCGGTGAAGCGCCCAGTAGCGGCTACCACGGCCAGTTGCCCACCCTCGCGCCGCAGCGCCAGGCTGTCGCACTTGAGCAGTAGCGCATCGCGCTCCAGGAACAGCAACGCCACCAGCTGCTCCAGCACACCCTGCACGAAGTGTCCCAGATCGCGCGCGCGGAAGATTTCGGCGGTGGCGTGGATCACGCGCCGCAGGCCGACTCGGTTGGCGTCCAGCGCCTGCAGGTCGCGCCAGGAGCGCAGGCTGGTCAGGATCGTGCTGTAGAGCTTCTGCGCCGACAGCTCGGACTTCTCCTTGTAGTCGTTGATGTCGTACTCGCGGATTACGGCGCGCTCGGGCGCCTGGCCCGGCTGGCCGGTGCGCAGGATAAGGCGGATCAGGCGGTTCTTGTGCACTTCGCGGATGGTGCGGATCAGCTCCAGGCCGGCGTGCTCGTGCTCCATCACCACGTCCACCAGCGCCACGGCCGTGTCGGGGTGAGCACGCAGCAACCGCTCACCTTCGACGGCCGTGAAGGCGCCCAGGAACTCCAGCCCCCGACCGTCGAACTCGAATCCCGCCAGCGCCAGCCGCGTCACCTCATGCACGCCGCGGTCGTCGTCGATGATCATGACCTTCCAGCCAGGCTGGGCGAGCGGCGGTGCGCCGGCCGCGTCGGCCTCTTGCGCAAAAATCATGTCGCCGTCTGCGTTGTCTGCGTCTTTCATGCGTCCTCGCTCTGCGATGGCACCGGAAACCGGATGCGGAAAGTAGCCCCCTGCCCTGCATTCTTGACCAGATGTATCCCCCCTGCCAGCGTCCCGGACACCAGATTGAAGACGATGTGCAGCCCCAGCCCGCTGCCGCCGGTGCCGCGCCGGGTGGTGAAGAAGGGGTCGAAGATGCGGTCCTGGATTTCGGCAGGGATGCCCTTGCCGTCGTCTGCCACATCAAGCTCGATGTCCTGCCCCACCTGCTCGGCCCGGATGCGGATCGTGCCTGGCTGATCCGGCGCATAGGCGTGGATAAGTGCATTGAGCACCAGATTGCTCAGTATCTGGTAAATCGCCCCCGGATGTGTGCGCAGCACCAGCTGCCCGTTGCTTTCGTTGAGCACCTCCACGCGGCTGCTCTTGAGGCGCGGCTTGAGGCTGACGATGATCTCGTCGATGTACTCGTGCAGATTGATGACGCGCCAGTCGTCGCTGGACTGGTCCACCGCCACCTGCTTGAAACTGCGGATCAGCTCGGCCGCACGCAGCAGGTTGGTGACCAGGATGTCGCAGCCATTGAGGCCATGGCTGATGAAGCGCTCCAGCGTCGAGCGCTTGAGCGTGTTGTCCTCAAAGGCCCGGCGCAGGCTCCTGAACTCCTCCTGCAAGGTAGTGGCCGAGGTGACACCGATGCCCAGCGGGGTGTTGATCTCATGCGAGATGCCAGCCACCAGCCCCCCCAGCGATGCCATCTTCTCCGACTGCACCAGTTGCGCCTGCGTCTCGCGCAACGAGGCCAGGGACTGACTCAGTTCCTGGGTGCGTGCCAGCACGCGCTGCTCCAGCGTCTCATTGAGTTCGCGCAGGGCCAGCTCGGCCTGCTTCTGCTCGGTGACGTCCTGCAGGGTGCCACCGACCCGCACCGGCTGCCCCTGGTCGTTGCAGTGCACCGCGCCGCGCAGGTGGGCGTACTTCATACGCCCGCCCGGGAACATCAGCCGCATCACCACTTCGAAATTGGAACAATTGGCCAACGCCGCGCTACGCCGCTGGCGCAGCAGCTCGCGGTCCTCCGGGTGGATCATCGCCGCCACCTGGTTACGCGGCACCCGGCCGTCGGTGAGTTCAAACTCGTGGATGCGCAGCGCCTCCTCCGACATCAGGTAGTCGTCCTTGGCGAAATCGAACTCCCAGTGGCCAAGCCTGGCCAGGCGTTGCGCCTCCTTCAGGCGCGCTTCGCTTGCGCGCAAGGCCAACTCGGCCAAGGCCTGCTCGGTCAGGTCCTGCACCGTGCCCAGCACGCGCACCGGCTGGCCCTGCGCGTCGCAGTGCACCGCGCCGCGCACCTGCACGTACTTCGTGCGGCCGTCGGCGAACACCAGGCGCACCCGGGCGGAGTAGGTGCCGCCAGGATGCATGGCTGCCAGACGGGCACGGCGCAACTCAGCTGCGTCTTCGGGCAGCACGGTGGCCGCCATCGCCTCGCGCGACACCCGGCCGTCGGGCGCCTCCAGCTCATGGATACGCTGCGCCTCTTCCGACAGGCGGTATTCGTTGGTCTTCAGGTCGAGTTCCCAGCTGCCGATGCGGGCCAGGTGCTGCGCCTCCTGCAGCAAGGCCTCGCTCTGGCGCAGCGCCTCCTCCGCCAGCTTGTTCTGCGTGATGTCGCGTTCGATCGAAATGTGCTTGACCAGCTGACCGGCTTCGTCGTAAACCGCCTGCACATCGATGACGGCCCAGTAGGGCCTACCACTCTTGTGGTAGTGCACGATCTCGGCGCCGAAGCGCTCACCGCGGGTAATGCACTCCTGGATGAAGGCATAGGTGCTGGCATCCGTCTGCGGACCGTTGAGCACCTCGCTCGGGCGTCTGCCACGCACCTCCTCCAACGTGTAGCCACTCATGCGCGTGAAGCCGTCGTTGACCCAGGTGATGCGGGTAGTGGCGTCCATGATGATCACGCTGTTGTCAGTGCTGGAAGCTACCAGCGCCAGCTCACGCGCCTCGGCCTCACGCTCGCGCAGGGCCTGCTCGGCCAGCTTCTGCTCGGTGACATCCTGCATGGCGCCCAGGATGCGCACCGGATTGCCGTGCACGTCAGGCTGTACGGCCGCCCGCAGCTGGACATGCTTGATGCGGCCGTCCGGCATGCGCAGGCGCATCTGCATTCCGTAACCGCCCAGGCTGGCCAGGGCCTCGGCACGCAGGCGGCGGTTCTCGACCAGATCGTCCGGATGGATCAGCGCCACCACCGCCTCGCGCGACACGCGCGGCTGGCCGGGGTCGAATTCGTGGATGCGCAGCGCCTCTTCCGACAGCAGGTACTCGTTGCTCGCCAGGTCCAGTTCCCAGTGCCCCACGTGCGCCAGCTGCTGTGCTTCTCGCAGACGGGCTGCGGTGTGGCGCAAAGCGTCCTCGGCCTGCTTGCTTTGCGTGATGTCGCGCTCGATCGCGATGAACTTGACCAGCCGACCGCTCTCGTCATGCACCGGCTTGACGTCCAGCGCCAGCCAGTAGGCGCGGCCTGTCTTGTGGTAGTTGAGAATCTCGGCCTCGAACCCTTCGCCGCGGTCCAGGTGTTCACGCATCCGCCTGCGCACCGCCGGATCGCTGTCCACCCCCTGCAGCAGGCGACCCGGCTGCTTGCCAAGCACCTCGGCCAGCGTGTAGCCGGTTGTCTTCTCGAAGCCCTGGTTGACCCACAGGATCAATCCCTGCGCGTCGGTGATGATGACCGCGTTGTCGGTTCGTGCAGCTACCAGGGCCAACTCCCGGGCCTGCGCCTCGCTGGCTCGCAACGTCTCCTCAGCGGCCTTGCGCGCGCTGATGTCGATGCAGACCAGCAGGTGCCGTACCGACTCAGCATGCCGAAACCCGGTCAACACGGCTTCGCAGATGCGCCGGTCGCCGCCGCGCGTGCGCAGCACGAGTTCGAAGCGCCCGGCACCATCGGCGGCAGCCGGCGCATCCTCAATGCGCGGCAGGCCCGGCGCCTCACCGTCGACCAGCACACGCCAATCGGCCAGCTGCTGCAGTTCGGCGTCCGAGTAGCCCGACAGCTGCGCCATGGCCGCATTGGCGTACACGATGCGCCCCCGTTCGATCAGCAGCACCCCTTCGCCGGCATCCGACTGAGCCCGCAGCAAGGCCTTGTAGAAGCTGTTCTCGCCGGCCACCTCGTCGTAAAAGGTCAAGGCCAGCGAGGCGGCCAACACCAGGATCGCCATGAGGCCGACAAACAGGCCGATGGTATTTCCACTCAAGCCACTGCCTGCCACCGTACAAACCGCATCCGGCGCAAACTCGGCCGCCGCCATGCCCATGTAGTGCATGCCGGCAATCGCCAGCCCCATGACCGTTGCGCCGCCTGCGCGGCGCCAAACCGCCCGGTGCGCCTCGCTGCGCTCACGAATGACCAGCTCCAGCGCCCCCCAGCTGGCCCCCACGGCAATCAGCGCCGAGAGCATGAGACGGTACGGGTCATAGACGATCGGCGGCGACATCTTCATCGCCGCCATGCCGCTGTAGTGCATGGCCACGATGCCGGCCCCCATGAGCAGAGACGCCAGGAAGCGGGTGGCAGCCTCCACCTGCGGCCGGCTCAGGACATACAGCGCAATGGCCGACGCCAGGACCGCCGGCAGCAGAGAAAAGGCCGTGGTCAGCGGGTCATAGGCCACCGGCACCGGCAGGTGCAGCGCCAACATGCCGACGAAATGCATGGCCCAGATGCCAATGCCCAGGGACAGCGCGCCACCGGCAACCCAGTAGAGCCGATCGGTCGAACAGGCCCACCCCAGACGGGAGGCCAGTCGCAGCGTGGTGTAGGAGGCGAAGATGGCGATGAAGACCGAGAACGCCACCAGTTGCCACTGGTAGGCGTAACTCATGAGCCCCCCCCCCTGCCCTCATGCCTCGACCCGATGGCTGGAACAGAGAACGGCCCAACGTGTTGCACTGCGTTCATGAAGCGACGACCATGGCTGAAATGACAGATTTATCATTTCACTATACCGTCAAGACCCATCAGCCGTAAACCCGGCGATGGCGCCTTGCCCCCGTCCGTCGCGCCCAACCCACGCCGGCAGCGGCGGGCTCGCCCAGCCGCCATACCGCGGCGGCCAAGAAAAAGCCGCCAACCTTTCTCGGGTGGCGGCTTTTGTCAGGGTGGATGGTGGAGCTGGGGGGATTTGAACCCCCGTCCGCAAGCCTTCTTCGCGCAGTTCTACATGTGTAGTCGTCTGATTTGTGTCTCGCCCGATGCGCCGCGCAGCGACACGCTACGCATCAGACCAGTACCCTATTTTCTCGTCCATCCCCAAGGCACCCGGAGACAGACCAGCCAATATGAATTCCCTTGCAGCCGGGAGGCTTACGCCCCCTTGCCCAGCCTATCGGCCAACTGTTGCAAGGCTCACCGGATTAAGCGGCGAGTGCGAAACGTTCGTCGTTTGCAGTTAGTTTTTTTCTGCGGTTTAACGAGGTGACAGAACCTCGACATGCCCTGCTGCGTGCCCGAACCCACGTCGAAACCAGTGCAGCCCCTGAGCTAGCTATTTTAGGACGGGTTCAGCAATTGCAAGAGCTCGACCGGGGAATTTATCGTCGCATGCGCCCCCCAGCGGCTCACGTCCGTTTTCTGCCCCAGATAGCCGTAAGTGGCCGCCACGGTGGCCATGCCGGCCGCCTGGCCGGCCACGATGTCGCGCTCGTCATCCCCAACGTAAACGCAGCGCTGGGGATGCAGCCCCAGGCGACGCGCCGCCTCGAACAAGGGCTCCGGGTGCGGTTTGGCATGCGGCGTGGTGTCGCCGCTGATGATCGTCCGGGCGCTGGCAAACAGGGGCATGGCGCGGGTCAGCGGCTCGGTGAAGCGCTGCACCTTGTTGGTCACCACGCCCCAGGCCAAGTCGCGCGCCAACAACTGTCCGATCAACTCTGCCACGCCAGCAAAGGCGTAAGTACGCTCGGTCATGCAGCGCTCGTAGTTGAAAAAGAACTCCTCGCGCATCGACTCATATTCCGCGTGGTCGGGCGTCAGACCGAAAGCCACGCCAAGCATGCCGCGCGCGCCAGCACCGGCCAACGGCCGGTACCGTTCGGACGGCAGGGACGGCAGGCCGCGGTCGGTGCGCATCTTGTCAGCAGCCGCACCGAGATCGGGCGCACTGTCGATCAGGGTGCCGTCCAAGTCGAACAGCACGGCTTCGATGTCAGGGAATCCGCGCATCAGCCCCCCTGCTTGCGGGTCGCGAACAGGTAGTTGACGGTGGTATCGCCACTGAGCCAGTACCGCCGCGTCAGCGGGTTGTACTCCATACCCCTCGTGCCGGCCAGCCCCAGCCCCGCCAAGCGGCAATAGCGCGCCAATTCACTAGGGCGGATCATCTTGGCGTACTCGTGCGTGCCGCGCGGCAGCAGGTTCAGAACATATTCCGCGCCGACAATGGCAAACAGGAAGGACTTGGGATTGCGGTTGAGGGTGGAGAAGAAGACCCAACCACCGGGTTTGACCAGCATGGCGCAGGCCCGCACCACCGAAGCCGGGTCCGGCACGTGTTCCAACATTTCCATGCAGGTCACCACATCAAAGCTCGCCGGTCGCTCGGCCGCCAAGGCCTCGGCAGCCACTTCGCGGTAGCTGATGTTCGGCGTACCGGCTTCGAGTGCATGCAATTGGGCCACCTTGAGCGCTTTGGTCGACAGGTCAATGCCCGTCACCGTGGCACCCTTGCGGGCCATGGCATCAGCCAGGATGCCGCCACCGCAGCCCACGTCCAGCACTTGTTGCCCAGCCAGGGGCGCCAAGCCGTTGATCCAATCCAGCCGCAGCGGATTGATCTGGTGCAGCGGGCGGAATTCGCTTTCGGGGTCCCACCAGCGGTGGGCCAACTCGGAAAACTTGGCCAACTCGGCCGGATCGGCATTCACGGTAGAAGTCATCGGCAAATTATCGAACAGAGCGAACGGGAAGCGCCTTGCCATAAAGCAAAAACCCCGCCGAAGCGGGGTTCTGAAGGCAATCCCGAAGGATTACTTGTTGGGACGGGTACCGACCACTTCGATTTCCACGCGACGGTTCTTGGCGCGGCCTTCCTTGGTCTTGTTATCGGCGACGGGCTGCTTCTCGCCCTTGCCTTCGGTGTAAACGCGGTTCTTTTCGATGCCCTTGGTCACCAGATAGGCCTTGACGGCTTCAGCGCGACGGATCGACAGCTTCTGGTTGTAGGCATCGGTACCCACGGAGTCGGTGTGACCGACGGCAATGATCACTTCCAAGTTGATCGCCTTGACCTTCTGAGCCAGATCGTCCAGCTTGGCCTTGCCTTCGGGCTTCAGGACGGCCTTGTCGAAGTCGAAGAAGGCGTCAGCAGCGTAGGTCACCTTGGTGGCAGCCACGGCCGGGGCAGCCGGGCGGGACGCAGCAGCCGGAGCCGGAGCAGCGGCCGGAGCCGGAGCAGCCTTCGGGGCTTCGGCGATAGCGCCATCGCAACCCTTGGCAGCGGTAGCCGGGGTCCAGTTGGCATCGCGCCAGCACAGCTCGTTGGTACCGTTCTTGACAGCAATGCCGGAACCGCTCATCCAGTTGTCGACAGACTGGGCACCCGCGGCGGTAGCCAGTGCGGCGGAAGCGATCAACATTGCCACTTTATTCAGTTTCTTCATGGTTCCATCCTCTAGCGGAAAAAGCTGCAGTCTAGCTGCGATTAGTGATGAATAGATGGCATGTACATGCGACTACCACCTGAACTGTCCATTCCATTGTGCCATATCCCTTCGGCGCTTCAATAGTCCTGTGTAAGACACGGGTCGTTACAAACCGACAGGCAGCGACTTTGTTGCTATGAAGCCACACAGGCGGCGCCTTAAAATGGCAGATTGCCTTGTCACAGACATCGACCCGCCCCCCCATGACCCAGTTCGCCAAAGAAACCCTGCCCATCAGTCTTGAAGAGGAGATGCGGCGCAGCTACCTCGACTACGCCATGAGCGTGATCGTCGGCCGCGCCCTGCCCGACGCGCGGGATGGCCTGAAACCGGTGCATCGGCGCGTGCTGTATGCGATGCACGAACTGAACAACGACTGGAACCGGGCCTACAAGAAATCGGCGCGTATCGTCGGTGACGTCATTGGTAAATATCACCCACACGGCGACCAGTCGGTCTACGACACCATCGTGCGCATGGCGCAGGACTTCTCCATGCGCCACATGCTGGTGGATGGCCAGGGCAATTTCGGCTCGGTCGACGGCGACAACGCCGCCGCCATGCGGTACACGGAAATCCGCCTGGCCAAGATCGCCCACGAGATGCTGGCCGACATCGACAAGGAAACCGTCGACTTCGGCCCCAACTACGACGGCTCAGAAAAAGAGCCGCTGGTGCTGCCGACCCGCCTGCCCAACCTGCTGGTCAACGGCTCGGGCGGCATTGCGGTCGGCATGGCCACCAACATCCCGCCGCACAATCTGAATGAAGTGGTGGATGCCTGCCTGCACCTGCTGAAGAACCCGGATGCCTCGGTCGACGAGCTAATGGAGATTATTCCGGCGCCCGACTTCCCCACCGCCGGCATCATCTACGGCATCAGCGGTGTCAAGGAAGGCTACCGCACCGGCCGCGGCCGCGTGGTGATGCGCGCCAAATGCCACTTCGAGGACATCGACCGAGGCCAGCGCCAGGCCATCATCGTCGATGAGCTGCCGTATCAGGTGAACAAGAAGAACCTGCTGGAGCGCATCGCCGAGCTGGTGCACGAAAAGAAGATCGAGGGCATCAGCCACATCCAGGACGAATCGGACAAGTCCGGCATGCGCGTGGTGATTGAGCTCAAGCGCGGCGAAGTGCCCGAAGTGGTGCTCAACAACCTGTACAAGCAGACCCAGCTGCAGGACACCTTCGGCATGAACATGGTGGCGCTGGTCAACGGACAGCCCAAGCTGTGCAACCTGAAGGACCTGATCGACGTCTTCCTCGATCACCGCCGCGAAGTGGTGACCCGTCGCACGGTGTTCAATCTGCGCAAGGCGCGTGAGCGCGGCCACGTGCTCGAGGGCCTGGCGGTGGCCCTGGCCAACATCGACGAGTTCATCGCCATCATCCGCAACGCCCCCACCCCTCCGGTGGCCAAGGCCGAGCTGATGAGCAAACCCTGGGACAGCAAACTGGTGCGCGAAATGCTCACCCGCACCCGCGCCGACGGCGGCGTGGTCAATGCCGACGACTACCGTCCGGAAAGCCTGGAAAGGAGCTTCGGCATGGGCAGCGATGGCCTGTACCGCCTGTCCGACACCCAGGCCCAGGAAATCCTGCAAATGCGCCTGCAACGCCTGACCGGCCTGGAGCAGGACAAGATCGTGGCGGAGTACAAGGACGTCATGGCCGAGATCGAGGATCTGCTCGACATCCTGTCCAAGCCGGAGCGCGTCTCGGTCATCATCAGCGAAGAACTCGGCGCCATCAAGCAGGAGTTCGGCCAGAGCAAGCTCGGTGCGCGCCGCAGCGAGGTCGAGCACAACGCCCAGGACCTGGCCACCGAAGACCTGATCACCCCGACCGACATGGTGGTCACGCTCAGTCACTCCGGCTACATCAAGAGCCAGCCGCTGGGCGAGTACCGGGCGCAAAAGCGCGGTGGCCGCGGCAAGCAGGCCACTGCCACCAAGGAAGACGACTGGATCGACCAGCTCTTCATCGCCAACACGCACGACTACATTCTGTGCTTCTCCAACCGTGGCCGCCTGTACTGGCTCAAGGTCTGGGAAGTGCCGGCCGGCTCGCGCGGCTCGCGCGGCCGCCCCATTGTCAACATGTTCCCGCTGGCCGAAGGCGAGAAGATCACCGTGGTGCTGCCGCTGACCGGCGACAACCGCAGCTTCCCGGCCGATCACTATGTCTTCATGGCGACCTCGATGGGCACGGTCAAGAAGACGGCACTTGATGAATTCAGCAACCCGCGCAAGGCCGGCATCATTGCCGTCGACCTGGACGAGGGCGACTACCTGATCGGTGCTGCACTCACCGATGGCCAGCACGACGTCATGCTGTTCTCCGACGGCGGCAAGGCCGTGCGCTTCGATGAAAACGACGTGCGCCCCATGGGCCGCAACGCCCGCGGCGTGCGCGGCATGATGCTGGAGGAAGGTCAGAGCGTGATCGCCATGCTGGTGGCCGAGGACGAGCAGCAGAGTGTGCTGACCGCCACCGAAAACGGCTACGGCAAGCGCACCAGCATCACCGAATACACCCGCCACGGCCGCGGTACCAAGGGCATGATCGCCATCCAGCAGAGCGAGCGCAACGGCAAGGTCGTCGCCGCCACCCTGGTGCACGCCGACGACGAGATCATGCTGATCACCGACCGCGGTGTTCTGGTGCGTACCCGTGTGGCGGAGATTCGGGAGCTCGGTCGCGCCACCCAGGGCGTGACGCTGATCAGCCTGGACGAAGGGTCCAAGCTCAGCGGCCTGCAGCGCATCGTGGAGAACGATGCCAATGCCGGCGAGAGCGAGGGCGAAGCCGTTGAGGGGGATGAAGCCTGATGGCGCGCCCCTACAACTTCTCGGCCGGCCCGGCCACCATTGCCCCCGAGGTGCTGCAGCAGGCAGCCGACGAAATGCTGGACTGGCACGGCAGCGGCATGGGCGTGATGGAAATGAGCCACCGCGGCAAGGAATTCATTGCCATCTATGAGCAGGCGCAAGCCGACTTGCGCGAGCTGCTGGCGGTGCCACAGAACTTCCGCATCCTGTTCATGCAAGGCGGTGGCCTGGCGGAGAACGCCATCGTGCCGCTCAACCTCTCGCGTGGCGGCACCATGGATTTCGTCCTGACGGGCACCTGGAGCCAGAAGTCGCAGAAGGAAGCCCACAAGTACGGCCCAGTGAATATCGCCGCGACGGATGAGGCCAACGGCTTTACCCACATCCCGCCGGGATCGGGCTGGAAGCTCAGTGCCGACGCCAGTTACGTTCACATCTGCTCAAACGAGACCATCCACGGTGTCGAGTTCCATGAACTGCCGGACCTGAAGGCCCTGGGCTCGAACGCGCCGCTGGTGATCGACTTTTCCTCCCAGGTCGCGTCGCGCCCGGTGGACTGGTCGCGCGTCGGCCTGGCTTTCGGTGGCGCGCAGAAGAACATCGGCCCGGCCGGACTGACGCTGGTGATCGTGCGCGAAGACCTGCTGGGCCATGCCCTGCCCGGCTGTCCCAGCGCCTTTGACTACAAGACGGTGGCCGACAACGACTCCATGTTCAACACGCCGCCCACCTACGCCATCTACATGGCCGGCTTGATCTTCCAATGGCTCAAGCGCCAGGGTGGCGTGCCCGCCATCGAGGCGCGCAACATCGCCAAGGCACGGCTGCTGTACGACTACATCGACGGTTCGCAGTTCTACGTCAACAAGGTTGATCCGGCCTGTCGCTCGCGCATGAACGTGCCCTTCTTCCTGCGCGACGAGTCGCGCAACGAGGCTTTCCTGGCCGGCGCCAAGGAAGCCGGTCTGCTGCAGCTCAAGGGCCACAAGTCGGTCGGTGGCATGCGCGCCAGCATCTACAACGCCATGCCGCTCGAAGGCGTGCAGGTGCTGGTGGACTACATGCAAGAATTCCAACGCACCCAGGCCTGAGAGCCCGCACTGTCACGCCCATGGCCAAGACCCTCCCCGAACTGCGCACCCAGATCGACGCCCTGGACCAGGAGCTGCTGGCCCTGCTGAACCGCCGCGCCGCCCTGGCCCACGAGGTGGGCGAGATCAAGCGCGTGGAAGGCTCCGTGGTCTTCCGTCCCGAACGCGAGGCCCAGGTCATCGCCGGCCTGCAGGCCGTCAACCCGGGCCCACTCAAACGCGACAGCGTCGCCACCATCTGGCGTGAGATCATGTCCGCCTGCCGCGCCTTGGAGGCGCCACAGCGCGTGGCCTACCTCGGCCCGGCTGGCACCTTCAGCGAGCAGGCGGCGCTGCAGTTCTTCGGCTCCAGCATCGAACGCATGCCTTGCGGCAGCATCGACGAGGTATTCCGTGCCGCCGCCGCCGGCAGCGCCCAGTACGGCGTGGTGCCGATGGAGAACTCGACCGAAGGCATGGTGTCGCGCTCGCTCGACCTGTTCCTGAATTCACCGCTGCACGTGATCGGCGAAACCAGCCTGCTGGTGCGCCACAACCTGCTGCGCCTGAACGATACGCTCGAAGGCATCGAGGCCGTCTACGCCCACCCCCAAGCCCTGGCGCAATGCCAGAACTGGCTCAACACCCACCTGCCGCACGCCGAACGGCATGCCGCCTCCAGCAATGCCGAAGGTGCGCGCCTGGCCTCCACCAACCCGGCCTGGGCCGGCATCGCCAGCGAGCGCGCCGGCAGCGAGTTCGGCCTGCATGTGGTGGCCCACGCCATCCAGGATGATGCCTACAACCGCACCCGGTTTGCCGTGGTCTGCCTGCCGCAGACCATGCCGACGCCGGATGCCTCGGGCAAGGACTGCGTGAGCCTGATCGTCTCGGTGCCCAACCGGCCCGGTGCCGTGCACGACCTGCTGGTACCGCTGAAGAAGCACGGCGTGTCCATGACGCGCTTCGAATCGCGCCCGGCGCGTTCCGGCCAGTGGGAGTACTACTTCTACATCGACATCCAGGGCCACCTGTCACAGCCCCATGTCGCCGCGGCATTGCAGGAGCTGCAAGGGCTGTGCGCTTTCTACAAGGTACTCGGGACCTATCCCGTTTCCGAATGATGTTCGAGCAGCTGGGTCTGATCGGCTGTGGCCTGATGGGCGGCTCCTTCGCCCTGGCGCTCAAACGCGCCGGTCTCGTCAAGCGCGTCGTCGGCTACAGCAAGTCGCCCTCCACCACGGAGCGCGCGCGCCAGCTAGGGGTCATCGATGTGGAGGCACCGTCGGCCCTGCTGGCTGTCTCAGGCGCCGACATCGTACTGATCGCCGTGCCGGTGGCCGCCACCGAAGCCACTTTGAAAGCCATCCGGCATCTGGTCACGCCGCAAATGCTGATCATGGACGTCGGATCCACCAAGCGCGAGGTCATCGATGCGGGCCGTCGCGCCTTGCGCGACCATGTCGGCTCCTTCGTGCCGGCGCATCCGATCGCCGGCAAGGAAGTCTCCGGCGTCGAACATGCCGATCCCGACCTCTATGCCGGCAAACAGGTGATCCTGACGCCCATCGAACGCACCCGGTCGGTCCAGTTGCAGCAGGCGGTCGATGTATGGACAGCCCTGGGGTGTCGGGTCCAGAAGATGACGCCGGAGGCGCACGACGCAGCCTTCGCCGCCGTCAGCCACCTGCCGCACCTGATCGCCTTCGCGCTGATGAACGCCATCAGCGGCCAACCGCAAGGGCAGGACTTCCTCAGCCTGGCCGGACCGGGCTTCCGCGACTTCACCCGCATCGCGGCCAGCGACCCTCAGGTCTGGCGCGACATCCTGCTGTCCAACCGCGAGGAGCTGTTGGCGCAGTCCCGGGGTTTTCAGTACCAGTTGCGCACGCTTGAGCGCATGATCTCCAGCGGTAACGCCGAAGCGCTGGAAGGCCTGATCGACCAGGCCAGCCGGGCCCGCGCCGGCTGGAGCATGAACAAGTTCCAGAAGTAATGTTTTCCACCGAGTTTCTCGACCTTCCGCCGCTGGTCGGCGCCCAGGGCCGCGTAGTCCTGCCCGGCTCCAAGAGCATCTCCAACCGCGTGCTGCTGCTGTCGGCCCTGTGCCGCGGCCGCACCACATTGCGCGACCTGCTGGACTCCGACGACACCCGCGTCATGCTGGCCGCGCTGCGTCAGCTCGGCTGCAGCGTGCAACAGGATGGCACCACCGTTGTCATCGACGGCCTGGACGGCAAGCTCCCCGCCACCGCCTTGAAGTTCTTCATGGGTAACGCCGGCACCGCCATGCGTCCGCTGACCGCCGCACTGGCCGTGCTGGGCGGCGACTTCGAACTCTCGGGCGTGCCGCGCATGCACGAGCGCCCGATCGGCGACTTGGTCGACGCCCTGCGCCAGCTCGGCTGCCAGATCGACTACTTGGGCAACGAGGGCTTTCCGCCGCTGCGCATCGGCCGGCCGGCGCTGACGCTGGATGCACCGATCCGCGTCCGGGGCGATGTCTCCAGTCAGTTCCTCACCGCCTTGCTGATGGCACTACCACTGGTCGCCAGCCGAGACATCGAGATCGAGGTGGTAGGCGAGCTGATCTCCAAGCCCTACATCGAAATCACGCTCAACCTGCTGACGCGTTACGGCATCCAGGTCCGACGCGAAGGCTGGCAGCGCTTCACCATCCCGGCGGGCAGCCGCTACCAGTCGCCCGGTGTGCTGCACGTCGAGGCCGACGCGTCTTCGGCCAGCTACTTCATCGCCTTGGGCGCCATTGCCGCCCAGCCCGGCAAGCCGGTCCGGATTGAAGGTGTCGGCGAAGGTTCCATCCAAGGCGACATCCGCTTCATCGAGGCCGCCCGGCAGATGGGGGCACAGGTCACCGGCGGTCCGAACTGGCTGGAGATCAGCAAAGGCAGCTGGCCGCTCAAGGCCATCGACCTGGACTGCAACCACATCCCCGATGCCGCCATGACGCTGGCCGTGATGGCACTCTACGCCGACGGCCCCAGCACCTTGCGCAACATCGCCAGCTGGCGCGTCAAGGAAACCGACCGCATTGCTGCCATGGCGACCGAGTTGCGCAAGCTCGGCGCCACCGTGGAGGAAGGCCACGACTACCTGCGCGTCACGCCGATCGTGCGCAACGGCTGGCAAGCGGCAAGCATCCACACCTACGACGACCACCGCATTGCGATGTGCTTCTCGCTAGCCGCCTTCAACCCCGCCGGCCGGCCGGTGCGCATCCTGGACCCCAAGTGCGTGGCCAAGACCTTCCCGGACTACTTCGAGACCCTGTTCTCGGTGGTCAAGCCGGCGCCAGGCGCCGTGCCAGTACTGTGTGTCGATGGTCCGACGGCGTCCGGCAAGGGCACCCTGGCCTCGCGCCTGGCTGAGCGCCTGGGCTACCACCTGCTGGATTCCGGCGCCCTGTACCGGGTCACGGCGCTGGCCGCCCTGCGCGCCGGCCTGAGTCTGGAGCCGGTTAACGAGGCCGCCATTGCCACTCTGGCAGAGCATCTGCCGGTTCGCTTCCAGGGCGAGCGCGTGCTGCTGGATGGCGACGATGTCAGCGACGCCATCCGTAGCGAGGAAGGCGGCATGAACGCTTCCAAGGTCTCCGTCCTGCCTGCCGTGCGCACCGCGCTGGTCGCGCTGCAGCACAGCTTTGCCCGCTTGCCCGGCCTGGTGGCCGATGGACGGGACATGGGCACAGTGATCTTCCCCGATGCCCCACTCAAGGTCTTTTTGACTGCCAGCGCAGAAAAAAGAGCCGAAAGACGCCATAAGCAGTTGATTTCAAAGGGGATTTCAGCTATACTGTCAGATCTTCGCGCCGATCTGGAAGCGCGTGACGCCCGCGACATGCATCGCAGCGTCGCGCCTCTCAAGCCGGCGCAGGACGCCCAGCTGCTGGACAACTCGGATCTGTCGATTCAAGAATCGGTTGATCTGGTGTTGGACTGGTGGCAGGGCAAACAGCCGTTCGGATCCTCAGGGTCCTGAAGTTCGAGCGGCTGCAAGGCCCAGACGGCTCCCCTCGCGCAGCAAGCGCTTCGGCCGTCTGGATCAACAACTTAACCCGCGGCACCGCCGCACAAACTGCCGTCGAAAGCTACCCCCCGCCAGCAATGGTGCTGGCGTCACGCCATGGCCTGAAAGCCGTGGACGCCCAGACGGTCTAGGAACTTACATGTCTGAATCTTTTGCCGCCCTGTTTGAAGAATCCCTGCAACGCGCCGAAATGCGCTCGGGTGAAGTGATCACCGCGGAAGTCGTGCGTATCGAACACAACTTCGTCGTGGTCAATGCCGGCCTCAAGTCCGAAGCCTATGTCCCCGTCGAGGAATTCAAGAACGACCAGGGCGAGCTCGAAGTCCAAGTGGGCGACTTCGTGTCGGTGGCCATCGACGCCATCGAAAACGGCTACGGCGACACCATCCTGTCGCGCGACAAGGCCAAGCGCCTGGCTTCCTGGATGGCCCTGGAAAAGGCCCTGGAATCCGGCGAATTCGTCACCGGCACCACCAGCGGCAAGGTCAAGGGTGGCCTGACCGTGCTGGTCAACGGCATCCGCGCCTTCCTGCCGGGCTCCCTGGTCGACACCCGTCCGACCAAGGACCTCACCCCGTATGAGAACAAGACCCTGGAATTCAAGGTCATCAAGCTCGACCGCAAGCGCAACAACGTGGTGCTGAGCCGCCGCGCCGTGGTGGAAGCCTCCATGGGCGAAGAGCGCGCCAAGCTGATGGAAACCCTGAAGGAAGGCTCCGTCGTCCGTGGCGTGGTCAAGAACATCACCGAGTACGGTGCGTTCGTGGACCTGGGCGGTATCGACGGCCTGCTGCACATCACCGATATGGCCTGGCGTCGTGTCCGCCACCCGAGCGAAGTCGTTCAGGCCGGCCAGGAAATCACCGCCAAGATCCTCAAGTTCGACACCGAGAAGAACCGCGTGTCCCTGGGCCTCAAGCAGATGGGCGATGACCCGTGGCTGGGCGTGGGCCGCCGTTACCCTACCGGCACCCGCATGTTCGGCAAGATCACCAACATCGCCGACTACGGCGCGTTCGTGGAACTGGAGCCGGGCATCGAAGGTCTGGTGCACGTGTCCGAAATGGACTGGACCAACAAGAACGTGGCCCCGTCCAAGATCGTCTCCCTGGGTGACGAAGTCGAAGTCATGGTCCTTGAGATCGACGAAGACAAGCGCCGCATCTCCCTGGGCATGAAGCAGTGCAAGGCCAACCCGTGGCAGGAATTCGCGCAGAACACCAAGCGCGGCGACCGCGTCAAGGGCCCGATCAAGTCGATCACCGACTTCGGCGTGTTCGTGGGCTTGGCTGCTGGCATCGACGGCCTGGTGCACCTGTCCGACCTGTCCTGGAACGAGCCGGGCGAAGCCGCCGTGCGCAACTACAAGAAGGGCCAGGAAGTGGAAGCCATCGTGCTGGCCGTGGACGTGGACCGCGAGCGCATCTCCCTGGGCATCAAGCAACTGGATTCCGACCCCTTCACCACCTTCGTGTCGGTGAACGACAAGGGCTCCATCGTGACCGGCAAGGTCAAGACCGTGGACGCCAAGGGCGCTGAAATCGACCTCGGCGAAGACATCGTGGGCTACCTGCGCGCCAGCGAGATCTCTCGCGACCGCGTGGAAGACGCCCGCAACGTGCTGAAGGAAGGCGACGAAGTGACCGCCGTGGTGGTGAACGTGGATCGCAAGACCCGCAACATCCAGCTGTCGATCAAGGCAAAGGACGCTGCCGACCAGCAGGAAGCCATGGCCAGCCTGAACCAGAACACGGGCAACGCCGGCACCACCAGCCTGGGCGCCCTGCTGCGCGCCAAGCTGGACAACAACAACTGATTGTTGATGGTCTGACACGAAACGGCCGGTCGCCTTGTGCGCCGGTCGTTTTTTTGTCGGTCTGATGGATCACCACGCATGACACGCTCCGACCTTGTTGAAGAACTGGCAGCCCGTTTCAGCCAGCTGACCCACCGCGACGCCGAATTTGCGGTCAAGGCCATCCTCGATGCAATGAACGACGCCCTGGTGCGTGGTCACCGGATCGAGATCCGCGGTTTTGGCAGTTTCTCCATCAACCGCCGCCCGCCGCGCATGGGTCGCAACCCGCGCAGTGGCGAGAGCGTGGCGATTCCCGAAAAGCGCGTGCCGCACTTCAAACCGGGCAAGGCCCTGCGCGAAGCGGTGGACCAGCGCACCAGCGAAATGCAGGCCAACGAAACCCAAAGTTGACCCCGCTTGTCGCTAGAATTTCCTCACCCGGGGGAAATCGATGAAACAACTGATGTGGCTGCTCAAGTGGATACTCAAGGCAGCCATTTTTTTTGCCCTGTTTGCCTTCGCCCTGAACAACCAGCAGGACGCCACAGTGCACTTCTTCTTCGGCACCGAGTGGCGCGCGCCGCTGGTGCTGGTAGTGCTGATCGCCTTTGCGGCCGGCTTGGTGGCCGGTGTGCTGGCCATGGTGCCGCGCTGGTGGAAACACCGCAAGGCGGCCAGCCGCGTTCTCTCACTGCCCACCCCACCGACCGCGGAACGGACAACCTCCCCGCAGCCCCTGCCACCCCATGGACTTTGACCTGAGCTGGATTCTGCTCGGCCTGCCGCTGGCCTTCGGCCTCGGCTGGTTTGCCTCGCGCTTCGACCTGCGCCAGCTGCGCATCGAGAACCGCCGCAACCCCAAGGCCTATTTCCGCGGCCTGAACTTCCTGCTCAACGAGCAGCAGGACCAGGCCATCGACGCCTTCATCGAAGCGGTGCAGAACGACCCGGATACCTCGGAGCTGCATTTCGCGCTGGGCAACCTGTTCCGCCGCCGCGGCGAATACGAGCGTGCCGTGCGCGTGCACGAACACCTGCTCTCGCGCGGTGACCTGTCCGAAGCCGACCGCCAACGCGCCCAGCATGCGCTGGCACTGGACTTTCTCAAAGCCGGCTTGCTGGACCGCGCCGAGGACGCGCTGCTCAAGCTCGAAGGCACCCCCTTCGAAGAGCAGGCCCGGCTGGCGCGGCTGGCGAACTACGAACGTGCCCGCGACTGGGCGCAGGCGGCCGACATCGCACGCAAGCTGGACAACGCCGGCAGCGGCAGTTTCAGCAGCCGGCTGGCCCATTACCTGTGCGAACAGGCGGCGGCCCACCTCGCCTCTGGTGAAGTCCCCCAGGCGTTTACCTTGCTGGAGCAGGCCATTGCCACCGCGCCGCAAGCCCCGCGCCCGCGCATCGAACTGGCCCGCCTGCAGATGAACCAGAGCCAGGCCGCGCAAGCCTGCGCCACGCTGGAGGCCACGCTGCAGGCCACCCCGGCCGCCACGCCCTTGGCGGCCGGCCCGCTGACCCAGGCTGCCATCGCCTGCGGCCGAGTTGCGCCAGTGCTGGCGCAACTCAAGGCCAGCTACGACGCCGCCCCCAGCCTCGATGTGCTGGAGGCCATCGTGGCGCTGGAAGCGACGCAAGGCGGCAACGGCACGTCGGCACGCGACTGGTACGCACGCCACCTGGAACGCGAGCCTTCGCTGGTGGCCGCGGCCAAATGGATCGCCGGCGAGAAGCTGGAGCACGAGCAATTCCATCCCCAGGTGCAGCGCGCCCTCGACCACGCCGTCAAGCCGCTCACGCGCTACCGCTGTGCCGCCTGTGGCTTTGAGGCCAAGCAGCACTTCTGGCAATGCCCGGGGTGCCAGGCCTGGGACAGCTACCCGGCTCGCCGCGTAGAGGAACTATGAACACCCCCAGGCTACGCGCACTTCGTGTCGCTTCGCCACCCCCCTTGCAGGGGGCGATGCCAGTGGCCCGGCGAAGCCGGTTCCACGGCATCCCGCGTAAAGGTCACTTCATGCCCGCCTCGCCTCACCCTTGGGCCAGCCACTAAGATCGGCAAGCAGATGAAGATCACACAACAACAACTCAGCAAGTCCCGCGTCCTCGTGGTCGGCGACGCGATGATCGACCGCTACTGGTATGGGGCGGTGGATCGCATCAGTCCGGAGGCACCGGTGCCCGTGGTGCGGATCACGCGCGAGGAAGAGCGCATTGGCGGGGCGGCCAACGTGGCCAGCAATGTGGTGGCGCTGGGCGCCCAGGCCTCGCTGCTCACCGTGGTGGGCGACGACGACGCCAGCCACACGCTGGAGCGGCTGGTGGCGCAGACCGGTATCGCGCCGCACTTCGGCCGCGACGCGCAGCTCAAGACCACCGTCAAGCTGCGCATCATCGGTCGGCAGCAACAGCTGATCCGCCTCGATTTCGAGAACACGCCCCAAGGTGAGGTGCTGGCCTCGCAGACCGCCGCTTTCCGCAGCCTGCTGGCCAGCCATGACGCCGTGCTGTTTTCCGACTATGGCAAGGGCGGACTGGACCATGTGCACGACATGATCGAACACGCCCGCGCCGCCGGCAAACCGGTGCTGATCGACCCCAAAGGCTCGGACTATTCGCGCTACCGCGGCGCCAGCGTCATCACGCCCAACCGGGCCGAACTGCAGCAGGTCATCGGCACCTGGCGCAGCGAAGACGAACTGCGTAGCAAGGCCCAGGCCCTGCGCCAGCAGCTTGGCCTGCAGGCCCTGCTGCTCACGCGCAGCGAAGAGGGCATGACGCTGTACGACGACGCCGGCGAGCTCAGCGTGGCCGCCCAGGCGCGCGAGGTATTTGACGTCACCGGTGCCGGCGACACCGTGATCGCCACCATGGCCGCGCTGGTGGGCGCTGGCCTGAGCCTGCGTGACGCCATGCCCTTGGCCAACAAGGCCGGCGGCATCGTGGTCGGCAAGTTCGGCACCGCCACCGTCAGCTACGCCGAGCTGTTTACAGCCGCTTAAGTCACATCAAACAAAGGGAATCCAACATGACACGCGTCGTTGTCACCGGAGGCGCCGGGTTTATCGGTGCCAACATCGTTAAGGGCCTGAATGCGCGCGGCATCGATGACATCATCGTCGTCGACGACCTCACGCAGGGCGACAAGTTCCGCAACTTCGCCGATCTGAAAATCGCCGACTACGTCGACCTCGACGACTTCTACCTGAACTTCGACGAAGGCCGCTACGGCAAGGTGGAAGCAGTGTTCCACGAGGGCGCCTGCAGCGACACCATGGAGCAGGACGGCAAGTACATGATGGACAACAACTACACGCTCTCGTGCGAGTTGTTCCAGGCCTGCCAGCGCCAGGGCACGCGACTGCTCTATGCCTCGTCGGCCGCCACCTACGGCGGCTCCGAGACCTTCAAGGAGGAGCCCGCCTTCGAGGGCCCGCTCAACGTCTACGGCTACTCCAAGCTGCTGTTCGACCAGCGCATGCGCCGCGAGCTCGGCAACAACTTCGAACGCGCCAAGACCCAGGTGGCGGGCTTCCGTTACTTCAACGTCTACGGCCCGCGCGAGCAGCACAAGGGCCGCATGGCCAGCGTGGCCTTCCACCAGTTCAACCAGTTCAAGGCCGAGGGCAAGGTCAAGCTGTTCGGCGCCTACGGCGGCTACGCTCAGGGTGAACAGAAACGCGACTTCGTCTTTGTTGACGATGTCGTGGCGGTGAACCTCTGGTTCTTCGACAACCCCGGCCAGAGTGGCGTGTTCAACCTCGGCTCCGGCCGCGCCCAGCCCTTCAACGACGTGGCCGTGGCCGTGGTCAACACCTTGCGTGGCCTGGAAGGCAAACCGGCGCTGCCGCTGAGCGACATTGCTGCCCAGGGCCTGATCGAGTACATCCCCTTCCCCGAGGCGCTGCGCGGCAAGTACCAGTGCTACACACAGGCCGATCTCACACGCCTGCGCGCTGCCGGCTGCGACCACGCCTTTGCCGATGTGCAGAGCGGCGTGGCCCAATACGTGCAATGGCTGGCCCGTCAGGGCTGATGCGGGGAAACCCGGGCAACGCGTCTGTCTGAGTGACCGTTAACCGAAGGCCGGCGGGTCGTGTCCGCCGGCCTTTGTTTCATTCAGGGAGAAGCCGCATGCGCCAACTCATCGTCACCCTTTTCGCGTTGATTGCCCTGCTTGTCGCCACCGCCAGCCTGGCGGCGGTGGACGTCAACACCGCCAGCGAGGCGGAACTCGACGGCGTCAAGGGCATTGGCCCCGCCCTCTCAAGCAAGATTCTGAAGGCGCGCCAGCAAGGCCCGTTCAAGGACTGGGCCGACCTGATGCAGCGCGTCAAGGGCATCCAGCCCAAGAGTGCCCGGCAGCTGACCGAGGCCGGCCTGACGGTCAACGGCTCCGGCTACGCCGCGCGCTGAGCCAGCAACGCGCCGTAGGCCTGGCGCGTCTCGGGCGAGACGGCGTCGAGCAGCTGCTCATAACGCGTCTGATGGCGCGCCAGCATGCGCGCCGATGCCACCGCCTTGGAGCGGCAGAACCAGTGGCAGGTGTGCTGCATGAGCAGCACCTCGGCCGTCATGGTGTAGGCCTTGTCGCGCAAGGACAGGCCAGCGCGGTTCTCGGCCACCGCCGCCATGCCCTGCGCATGGATGGCGAACGCGTGGCGCACATCGAAGGTGGCGCGCGGGAACAGCCGGTCGGCGTACGGGAAGGCAAACGCCAGTGTGCTGACCTGGGTCTGGCCGTTCCAGACCTTGGCAAAGTCCTCGGCAAAACGGCTGAACTGGCTGCTCAACTCCTGTTCGGCCGTGCCCAGCATGCTCCAGATCTGCGCCCGCCGGTCGGGATCGTCCTCGCCCAGGGCGCGCAGATAACCCTGGGTCAGGTTCTCCATCAGCTTCTCGATCTGGTACTGGCTCAGGTAGCGCCCCAGCAAGGCGATGCGGCGACGCTGCTCCTGCGACTTGAGGTACTGGAAACCGAGCACCAGGGCCAGCGGTACGAAAACGAGGATGTCCATGCAGAGTGCGGCGCGAGCCTACGGCGTGCGAAAAGCATGCAGTGTAGTGGCTCGCCGTCCGCTCACACCGGCACGCCGTAGCCGCCCCCACCCGGTGTGTGGATCTCGAACACATCGCCCGGCTGCATCTGTACCTGGCCGATGTGGTCCAAGGTCTCCACCCGGCCGTCGGCGCGCAGCACGCGGTTCACCCCCACCTGGCCCGGCTGACCACCGGCCATGCCGAAAGCGGCGTGCCGGCGACCGTTGGACAGGATGCTGGCCGTCATCGGCTCCAGGAACTGCACCCGGCGCACCCCGCCGTCACCGCCGTGCCAGCGCCCGGCGCCTCCGGAGCCGCGGCGGATCTCGTAGCCCAGCAACCGCACCGGGAAGCGGAACTCCAGCACCTCGGGATCGGTCAGGCGCGAGTTGGTCATGTGGGTCTGCACCACGCTGGTCCCGTGGAAGCCCTCGCCCGCACCGCTGCCCCCCGAGATGGTCTCGTAGTACTGGTAGCGCGCGTTGCCGAAGGTGAAGTTGTTCATGGTGCACTGGCTGGCTGCCATCACGCCCAGAGCGCCGTAGAGCGCGTTGGTGATGCAGGTCGACGTCTCCACATTGCCTGCCACCACCGAGGCCGGGGGATTCGGGTTGAGGATCGAGCCCGGCGGGATGATGACCTTCAAAGGCTTGAGGCAACCCGCGTTGAGTGGTATGTCGTCGTCCACCAGGGTACGGAACACATAAAGCACCGCTGCCATGCACACTGCCGTCGGTGCGTTGAAGTTGTTGCTCTGCTGCGGGCTGGTGCCTGTGAAGTCGATCTCGGCACTGCGACTCTTGGCATCGACGCGGATGGCGACGCTGATCTGCGCGCCGTTGTCCAGCGGCAGGGTGAACTGGCCGTCTTTCAGGCGCGTGATGACACGGCGCACCGACTCCTCGGCGTTGTCCTGCACGTGGCGCATATAGGCCTGCACCACGTCCAAGCCGAACTGCGCCACCATCTTGCGCAGTTCCTGCACGCCCTTCTCGTTGGCGGCAATCTGTGCCTTCAGGTCGGCCAGGTTCTGCTGCGGGTTGCGAGAGGGGTACTCACCGCTGGCCAGCAGCGCCAGCATCTCGGCCTCGCGCAGCACGCCGCGGTCCACCAGCTTGACGTTGTCGATCTGCACACCCTCTTCCTCAATGCGGGTGGAGAACGGCGGCATGGAGCCCGGCGTGGTGCCGCCGATGTCGGCGTGGTGACCCCGCGAGCCCACGTAGAAGCGCGGCTGGGCCTCGCCGTCCAGGTAGACCGGCGTGATCACCGTCACGTCCGGCAGATGCGTGCCGCCATGGTAGGGGTCGTTCAGCACGTAGACATCACCCGGCTGCATCTTGCCGGCGTTCTCGCGGATCACGGTCTTGATGCTCTCGCCCATGGAACCCAGATGCACCGGCATGTGCGGCGCATTGGCGATCAGGTGGCCTTCGGCATCGAACAATGCGCAACTGAAGTCGAGCCGCTCCTTGATGTTGACCGAGTAGGCCGTGTTCTGCAACTGCAGGCCCATTTGCTCGGCAATGTTCATGAACAGGTTGTTGAACACCTCCAGCAGCACCGGATCCACCGTGGTGCCCACGGCGAACTGCTGCGCACGCGGCACCCGCCGCTCCAGCACCAGATGGTCCAACGCCGTCAGCGCGGCTTCCCAGCCCGGCTCCACCACCGTGGTGGCGTTCTTCTCGACGATGATGGCCGGCCCGGCCACCGCATCGCCCGGGCGCAGGTCCTCGCGCACCACCAATGCGGCCTCGTGCCACTGCGCGCCCGAGTACATGCGCACCGTCTCGCGCCTCGGCACCTCGCGGGGCGGCTGCAGCGCCTGCGCGGCCTCAGCCGGCGCATCGCCCGCCACCACGGCCTCCGCCGAAACCGCCTCCACCACCAGCCGCTTGCCCGCCATCAGGAAGGCAAAACGCTGCCGGTAGGCCGCTTCGAAAGCGGCGGTGATCTCGGCCAGCGTGCCGCCGGCATAGGGCACCACCAAGGCCGAGTCGCTGCCTTCGTAGCGCACATGCACGCGGCGGTGCACCTGCACCGCCCCGGCGGCGACCTGCTGACGGGTCAACTCGGTCCTTGCGGCCGTAGCCAGCGCCTCCAGCCGTACGCGCAGCTGCGGCAGCGCCTCGGGCGTCAGCGGCAGTTCTACCGCCTCTTCGCGGATCACGTTCTGGTCGGCCAGTCCCATGCCGTAGGCCGACAGCACACCGGCCAGCGGGTGCACGAGCACGCGAGTCATGCCCAGTGCATCGGCCACCAGGCAGGCGTGCTGGCCACCGGCGCCGCCGAAGCACTGCAGGGTGTAGCGCGTCACGTCGTAGCCGCGCGCCACCGAGATCTTCTTGATGGCGTTGGCCATCTGCTGCACCGCAATGGCCACAAAGCCTTCGGCCACGTCCTCGGCACGGCGGCCGGTCTGTGCAGCCAGCGCGGCAAAACGCTCGCGCACCACCGCATCGTCCAGCGCCTCGTTGGCCGCCGGACCGAACACCCGCGGGAAGTGGCGGGGCTGGATCTTGCCCAGCATCACATTGGCATCGGTCACCGCCAGCGGGCCGCCGCGGCGGTAGCTGGCCGGGCCGGGGTTGGCGCCAGCGCTCTCGGGGCCAACGCGAAAACGCGCGCCGTCGTACTGCAGCAGGGAACCGCCGCCGGCCGCCACGGTGTGGATGCTCATCATGGGCGCGCGCATGCGCACGCCAGCCACCTGGGTCTCGAATTCCCGCTCGAACTCACCCGCATAGTGCGACACGTCGGTGGAGGTACCGCCCATGTCGAAGCCGATCACCCGCTCGTGCCCGGCCAGTGCTGCCGTGCGGGCCATGCCGACGATGCCGCCGGCCGGGCCGGACAGGATGGCGTCCTTGCCCTGAAAGGCATGGGCGTCGGTCAGGCCGCCGGAGGACTGCATGAAGAACAGCTTGACGCCCGGCATCTCGGCCGCCACCTGCTCCACGTAGCGGCGCAGGATGGGCGAGAGGTAGGCATCCACCACCGTGGTGTCGCCGCGGCTGACGAACTTCATCAGCGGACTGGTTTCGTGCGAGGTGCTGACCTGCGTGTAACCCACCTCACGCGCGAGGCGCGCCGCCGCTTGCTCATGTTCGGTGTAGCGGTAGCCATGCAAAAACACAATGGAAACGCTACGAAGCCCTTGCCGGTAGTGCGCCAGCAGCTCCTTTTTCAATAGCAATTCATCGAGCGGCTCGACCACCTCGCCGTGCGCCCCCATGCGCTCCTGCGCCTCCACCACCGCGCTGTACAACAGCTCGGGCAGCACGATGTGGCGGTCAAACAGGCGCGGCCGGTTCTGGTAGGCAATGCGCAGCGCATCACGGAAGCCGCGCGTGGTCACCAGCAGCGTCGGTTCGCCCTTGCGCTCCAGCAGCGCGTTGGTGGCCACCGTGGTGCCCATCTTCACGCACGCCACCTGGTCCGGCGTGATCGGCTCACCCGGTGCCAGCCCCAGCAGATGACGGATGCCCGCCACCGCCGCGTCCCGGTACTGCTCCGGGTTGTCACTCAGCAGCTTGTGCGTGACCAGCGAACCATCGGGCCGCTTGGCCACGATGTCGGTGAACGTGCCGCCCCGGTCGATCCAGAACTGCCAACGTTGGGAATCCGATCCGCTCATACAAACAACTCCTCAATTCGCCAAGGTGCAACGCGCACCAAAACTCAACCCAGGGACACCGCGGAACCGGCTCCGCCGGGCCGCTGGTGTCGCCCCCTTTGAGGGGGAGGCGGCGCAGCCGCCACGGGGGTGTTTCACAAGCTCGCAGCGGAACGCGCCGCCTGGTCATACACGCCGGACAGCACGCGCAGCAGCCGCGCCAGCTCGCCGATGTCGCGGTTCAGACCGTCGTCGGCCTTCAGCGCATTGATCAGGCAGCTCTCGCGAATCTCGCGGTAGCGCTGCACGTACTGGCGCCCTTCTTCCGTGGCGGCGTAGGTCACTTCCTTGCCGTTCTTGCTCGACGCCACGACACCGAGCGCCTGCAGCTTCTTGAGCGCGTAGTTGATCAGGTGCGTGTCTTCCACATTCATGATGAAGCTGATGTCGGCCAGCCGCTTGTCGCGCGCGCGGTGCGTCACGTGGTGCAGCACCAGCACGTCCAGCGGCGTCAGGTCCTTCAGGCCGGCAGCCGACATGCAGTGCACGATCCAGCGGTGAAAGGCATTGCCCGCCACGATGAGGCCGAACTCGAACTCGCTCATCTCGGCGCTGCGCGGCGACACGAGGTGTGCCGACGACACGATGGGTGCCTTGCCGCTGACGCTTCCTTTTCCGGCCTGGGTGGACTTCCTCGCCATGGTTGGCACTCCTCTTGGGCATCGTGCCCCGTTCTGGTGAAATCAGAAAAATACAACAACGATTTATTGACAATTTATCAGCATTTAGGGAATATGCCTATGCGTCGGCTTTGCGCAGCAACGTAAAGTCCCGGCACCCTCATCAACCACCGTGGAGTGAACATGCAGCGTCGTCATTTCTCTCTCGCCAGTGTTGCGCTGGCCCTTTCCCTGTCCGCCGGCACCGCGCTGGCCCAGACCAAGTGGGACCTGGCCGCCGCCTACCCGGCCACCAACTTCCACAGCGAAAACATGGCGCAGTTCGCCGCCGACGTGGACAAGGCCAGCGGCGGCAAGCTCAAGATCACGCTGCACGCCAATGCCTCGTTGTTCAAGGCACCCGAGATCAAGCGCGCCGTGCAAGGCGGCCAGGCGCAGGCCGGTGAGATCCTGCTGGCCAACTTCCAGAACGAGTGGCAGATCTACGGTGCCGACGGCCTGCCCTTCCTGGCCGACAGCTACGACGAGTCGGTGAAGCTCTACAAGGCGCAGCGTCCGCTGCTGGAGAAGAAACTCGCCGAGCAAGGCATGCAGTTGCTGTACGCCGTGCCGTGGCCGCCGCAGGGCATCTACACCAAGAAGCCGCTCAACAACGCGGCCGATCTGAAGGGCGTGAAGTGGCGTGCCTACAGCCCGGCCACCGCCCGCATCGCCGAGCTGGTGGGCGCGCAGCCGGTCACGGTGCAGGCCGCCGAACTGTCGCAGGCCCTGGCCACCGGCGTGGTGGAAGCCACCATGACGTCGGGCGCCACTGGCGTGGACAGCAAGCTGTACGAGCACCTCAAGTACTACTACGACACCCAGGCCTGGCTGCCGAAGAACGCCGTGCTGGTGAACAAGAAGGCCTTTGACGCGCTCGACAAGCCGACGCAGGAGGCCGTGCTGAAAGCCGCCGCTGCCGCCGAGGCGCGTGGCCTGGCCGCCAGCAAGCGCATCAACACCGAGACGCTGGAGAAGCTCAAGGCCAACGGCATGCAGGTGCTGGCACCGTCGGCCGCGCTCAAGGCCGACCTGAAGAAAGTGGGTGACACCATGCTCAAGGAGTGGCTGGACAAGGCCGGTGCCGACGGCAAGACCATGATCGACGCCTTCAGCAAGCCTTGATCTGATGCGCCGCCTGCTCGACGCGCTTTACCAGAGCGCCGCCGTCGGGGCGGCGCTGTGCATGGTCGGCCTGCTGGGCATGGTGCTGTTGTCGGTGCTGAGCCGGCAGTTCGGCTTCCATGTCAGCGGCACCGACGCCTATGCCGGCTACCTGATGGCCGCCGCCGGCTTCCTGGCCCTGGCGCACACCCTGAAGAAGGGCGAACACATCCGCGTCACCCTGCTGCTCAACGCACTGCACGGCATCCCGCGCCGTGCGCTGGAACTGTGGAGCCTGGCCATGGCCGCCGCCCTGAGTCTGCTGCTGGCCTTCTACAGCTGCCGCCTGGTCTGGCAATCGCACGAATTCAACGACATCTCCACCGGCAACGACGCCACACCGCTGTGGCTGCCGCAACTGGCAATGGCGCTGGGCACGGTGGTGTTCGCCATTGCCATGCTGGACGAACTGGTGCTGGAGTGGCGCGGCCGCCGCGTGGTGCCCGCCAACGGCGAGAAGGAAATGCTGCGCAATGAATGAACTGCTCGTCACCGCGCTGCTGATCGCCGCGCTGTTCCTCATCCTCGGCAGCGGCGTGTGGATCGGTCTCACGCTCTCGGGCGTGGCGTGGATCGGCATCCAGATCTTCTCGGCCCGCCCGGCCGGTGACGCCATGGCCGTCACCATCTGGGGTTCGGCCTCCAGCTGGACGCTGACCGCGCTGCCGCTGTTCATCTGGATGGGTGAGATCCTGTTCCGCACCCGCCTGAGCCAGGACATGTTCCGCGGCCTGGCGCCGTGGATGCAGGCCCTGCCCGGGCGGTTGCTGCACACCAATGTAGTGGGTTGTGCCATCTTCGCCGCCGTCTCGGGTTCGAGTGCCGCCACCTGCGCCACCATCGGCAAGATGACGCTGCCCGAACTCAAGCGCCGCGGCTACCCGGACCACATGGTCGTCGGCACGCTCGCCGGTGCCGGCACACTGGGCCTGCTGATCCCGCCGTCCATCATCCTGATCGTCTATGGCGTGGCGGCCGATGTGTCCATCGCCCAACTCTTCATTGCCGGCGTCATCCCCGGCATCCTGCTGGCGCTGCTGTTCTCGGGTTACATCATGGTCTGGGCGCTGCGCCACCCGGAGCAAGTGCCGCCACGCGACCCGCCCATGCCGCTGCGCGAGAAACTGCGCGCCTCGGGAAGCCTGATTCCGGTGGTGTTGCTCATTGCCGGCGTGCTGGGCTCCATCTATGCCGGCATTGCCACCGCCACCGAAGCCGCCGCGGTGGGTGTGGTCGGCGCGCTGCTGCTGTCGGCCCTGCAGGGCTCGCTCAACTGGGCCACCTTCCGCGAAGCCCTGATGGGCGCCACGCGGCTGTACTGCATGATCGCGCTCATCCTCGCCGGCGCGGCCTTCCTCACGCTGGCCATGGGCTACATGGGCCTGCCACGCCACCTGGCGGAGTGGATCAGCGGCTTGGGCCTCAGCCCCTTCGCACTGGTGCTGGCGCTGATGGTGTTCTTCATCGTGCTGGGCTGCTTCCTCGACGGCATCTCCATGGTGGTGCTCACCATGGGCGTGCTCATGCCCACGGTGCAGAAAGCCGGCATCGACCCGATCTGGTTCGGCATCTTCATCGTGCTGGTGGTCGAGATGGCCCAGATTACGCCGCCGGTGGGCTTCAACCTGTTCGTGCTGCAAGGCATGACCGGCCGCCAGCTGCCCTGGATCGCCCGCGTCTCGGTACCGATGTTCCTGCTCATGGTGGCTGCTGTGCTGCTGCTGTGGTTCGTGCCCGGCCTGGCGACCTGGCTGCCGCAACAGATGCGCCTGTGAGCCGGACTATCATCCTTGCATGTCGCTTCTGCCCGTCATCGCCATCTGCCTGGGTGCCAGCCTGGGGGCACTGTCGCGCTGGCAACTCGGTCTGTGGCTGAGCACGCCGGGGGCGCTGCTGCCCTGGGGCACGCTGACGGCCAACCTGGTCGGCGGCTACCTGATTGGCGTCTGTGTCGCCGTGTTCCAGCACCTGCCGCAGCTCGACCCGGCATGGCGCCTGGCGCTGGTCACCGGCTTTCTCGGGGCGCTGACCACCTTCTCCAGCTTTTCCGCCGAGGTCGTGGCCATGCTGCAGCAGCAGCGCTACGCCCTGGCGCTGGGCACCGCATCGCTGCACCTGCTGGGCTCGCTGGCGCTGACGCTCGCCGGCATCAAGTCCGCTATGTTTTTCATAGCTGCTCGCGCTTGACCGTAAAGGCCTGAAGGCCAATTTCATCCAGATTCAAGCGCTGTGGCGGCGCGGGTCGGCCCGGCGTCCCGCCTGACAGGGTCTTCCCTCTGTTCGGGCGCTGTCGAGTTCAGCAGAATGCCCGCTACGCAGTGCCGTCGCCATGCGCGGCGAGGGCCTCACGCAACCCAACCGACGGACCGAACCACCCCATGTCGACGCTTGCCACCCCGCGTCTGAACCGCATCGCCCAGGCCCGGCAACTGGCGCTGCAGGATGCTGCCCCCCTGCCCGGCGGCCTCGTGGAACCCTGGATCGCGCGCTCCTGGCAGCGTTGCCTGGCCCAGGGCCAACGCCCCGGCGACCGGGTGAGCTTTGAAGCCGTCTCGTCCCAGGCGATGCGCCGCGCCGCGGAAGCCAGCCGCACGCTGGTGCAGGCCGCGCGCCCCATCCTCGCGCAATTGGGCCGCACGCTGGCAGACACGCGCTACTTTGCCATCCTCACCAACCGCGACGGCGTGGTGGTGGATGCGGATGGCCCGATCGACCGCAGCGACCGGCGTGCGACCGTGGTCACGCGCATCGGTGTCGACCTGTCGGAAGCCCGCGTCGGCACCACCGCCATCGGCGCAGCCCTGCACGAACTGCAGCCGGTGTGGCTGCACCGCGGCGAGCACTTCTACAACGACACTGCCATCTACAGCTGTGCCGGCGCACCACTGTTCGGCCCGGACGGCCGCTGCATCGGCATGCTGGACCTGACCGGCGTGGAGGCACCGGAACGCCCTGAACTCACCCATCTGGCCCTGCTCTCGGCGCGCGCGATCGAAAACGCCCTGGTGCAACAAGGCGCGCACCGGCTGCTGCTGCGCCTGAACTGGGCCGGTCTGCCGCCGGGCGACGACACCGACGGCCTGCTGGCCCTCGACGCCGACGGCCAGGTGGTGGCGACCAACCGTGTGGCGCGCCAGTTGCTCCCGCAGCTCGGCCTGAGCGGCCCGGACCGCCTGCACTGCCGCGACCTGTTTGCCCTGCCGTTCGAAATGCTGTTCGACGCCGCCCGCCGCGGCTCCGGCGTGGTCGAAGTGCCGCTGTGGTCCGGCCTGCGCCTGCATGTGCGCGCCAGCGTGGCCGGGCGCCCGGCGCCCCCACCGGCACCGGCGCACTGGCCGCCTGCGGACATCCCATCGGCCCAGCCGCTGCGCGAGGTGGAGACCAGCCTGATCCGCAAGGCAGTGGAAGAGGCGCGCGGCAACGTGGCGCAGGCCGCCCGCGTCCTGGGCATCAGCCGCGCCACGGTCTACCGCAAGCTTCGCGGTGGCAAGCGGGATTGAAGCTCGTCCCGCCGTTCAGCCATCAGAGATCGATCTTCGCCGCCACACGCAGCGTGCGGGGCGCGCCGGTCCCCAGCAGGCCGTTGCCGGCCGTGGCCCAATAACTCTCGTCGGTGAGGTTGTCGATGTTGGCCTGCAAGGTCACGTTGCGCTGGTTGAGTCTGGTACGGTAGCGCGCACCCACGGACAGCGTGGTGTAGCCCGGCAGCCATGCCTGGTTCAGGTTGTTCACCGCACGTTCGCCCACGTAGTAGGCGCCGCCATTGAGCGCCAGACCCACCACATCCTTCAGGCGGTACTCGCCGAACAGACTGAAGGTCTGCCGGGGCGTGTTCTCCGGCGTCTTGCCGAGTTCACCTGCGTTGCTCGTACCCACTGATACGATCTGCACATTCAGGAACTGCGCCGACGCGATCACGCTGAACTGAGAACCGATCTCGCCGCTGGCCGACAGCTCCATGCCCTGGTACCGACTCAGCCCGCCCAGCACAAACCGGTTGGACGCATCGACCGTAGTCTGCGGCCGTTCGATCTGGAACAGCGCGGCCTGTGCCAGCACCTTGTTCCAGGCGCGCGACTTGACGCCGACCTCATACTGCTTGTTCACCGCCGGCGCCAGGATCTCCCCCGAGTTGGCCCGGCTCGCGGGTGCCGTGCCGGTCTCCTCCAGGCCTTCCAGATAGCTGGCATAAAGCGATGTCTCCGCCGCCGGCTTGAACATCAGCGACAGATTGGGCGATACCTGGTTGGCCGTGTAGCGGCTGGTCGTGCTCTGGGTCGTGTAATCCACGGCGCGCAGGCCGGCCAGCACCTGCCATTGCGGGTTGAACACGACCCGGTCGAAGACGTAGAGCCCCTTGTCGTTGATGGTGGAGATGTTCCCCACGGTGGTGATCGCCCGCGAGATCTCTGCGATCTCCACCGGGTTGTACAGGTTCTGGTTCACCGTGGCATTCGTTCCCGAAGTCCCGGAGTAAGCCCAGCGCTCGTTCTGCGTGTAACCCGCCGTCACCTCGTGCTGCACATCGCCATGCTGCAGGCGGCCCGTTACCTCCACGCGCTGGTTGTTGTTCACGTAGCGCTGACCGTCCGCGAAGCTGATGGCCAGGCTGCCGGCGCCGGTCGTCAGATTGTTCAAGGTGAAGGACGAGTAGCGCCGGTCGCGCACGGTCTCGGCGCGCCCGGCCTCCAGCAACAGCGACCAGTTGTCGCTCAGCACCAGATCGCCCCGCACCAGGGCATTGGTGGCCTTGGCCGCGTAGCGCTGCCATGCCCCGGCCAGATTGGTCTTGTTGTTCGGCACCGAGGGCAAGGTGATCACGCCGCCCACCGCCGTCGGTACGTTGATGGCGGCCTGCTCGCTCACATCCTTGCGGTAGTGCTCCAGATCGGCCTTCAGGGTGAACCTGTTGTTCACCTTCCAGTCATAGGCCAGCGAGACCAGGCCGCGATCACCCTCGTAGTGGTTGATACCGGTCTCCTGCTTGCCCGCCACGGCGTTCAGGCGCAGCCCCATGCGATCCTCGGCAAAACGGCGGCCGATATCCGCATGCACATCCACGGCACCGTGGTTGTTGACCGAGGTGGCGACACTGCTGACCGGCGTGGCGCCGGCACGCTTGGTCACGAAGTTGACCACGCCGCT